>JABAOF010005298.1_pt1 | contig 131256 bp, 119 predicted proteins | sample 7062171 | NCBI WGS metagenome assembly JABAOF01 (sample SAMN14538628, study PRJNA623070) | marine sediment metagenome | biome: marine biome [ENVO:00000428]; feature: marine pelagic biome [ENVO:01000023]; material: deep marine sediment [ENVO:00002113] | place: India: Gulf of Khambhat ... | reverse complement strand
ACATTAGTCTTATATACTTGCTTTGTCAAATTAAATTTCACTTACTTACAATTAAAGCAAGTCATGAAGCATGATTAATAGAAGAATAAAGATTGCTCAAGATTCTATTCGTTTAATGGGGAAAGCTTTAGGATTAAACGATAAGATGCTTTCTCTGTGAGGAGCTAATTTCGCTTTAATCTTACTTGCATGACCATAGATGATCTCTTTAGCAATAAAGTGCTGGTTCTTACGCCTGGACTATGGTTATCCTTATAAGATGATAGGAGCTGGGAAAATAATAGTTCGAGTCCACGAAGCCCTGTAATAAAAATAGCTTAAATAAGCCATAAAATGTGGTGGGCCTACGTGGATTCGAACCACGGACCTCACCCTTATCAGGGGTGCGCTCTAACCAACTGAGCTATAGGCCCTCTAAATAACCAAAAGCTATCTATATGCATTATCATTCTCTAGACAACGATATCTTACCTCCCAAGAGAAAAAATTTCAACAAGTCAGTTACAACGCGCCTCCTAAGCTAGACTCAGCTCCAAATAAATTGCAATCATAAGGGTTGTTTTTAGTTCAGTTCGGGGTAAAATAATATTATCTCTTTATTTACAAAAGGTGGCAAAATGCTCGAAATGACCATCCACGGAGTTAATTTGGACATCATCACAAATCAACCTGTCTTGATCCTCAAAGACAAGGAAGGAAAGAAGTTCTTGCCCATATGGATAGGACAGTTCGAAGCTACTGCTATCCTTTTAGAGCTTCAGGGAATAAAGTCCTCGCGACCGCTCACTCACGACCTTCTTAAAAACATGATTGAAAACCTAAATGGTAATATTCAAAGAATAGTGATAAATGACATCGAAAGTGGTACCTTCTATGCCCGCATCCATATCAAAGGAGATAACTCTTCCCTGGAGGTCGACGCCCGCCCCAGTGATGCCGTTGCTCTAGCGGTAAGAGCCAAGGTGCCCATTTTTGCCTCAGAGAAAGTAATCGAAAGAGCGACTGTCATAAGCGAAGAAGCGGAAGAGGAAGAGGTCTCTAGATTTAAGCAGTTTCTGGAAAGCATAGACCCCGAAGACTTCAAAGATGAGGCTAACTGATTGAAGATCAGACTTAATCATTCCTGGGATTTATCCAGAGAAGATGCAGCAACCCTGCAGTCAGAGCTTGCTTCTCTCCTCACAAAGAAGAATTATCTCGATCTTAAATCTCTTTCTATTATTGCCTCAGCAGATGCTGCTTACAGCAAACAGGATCAGATAGTCTATGCCGCTGTTCTGACTTTAAACTACCCTTCCCTTTCGCCCATAGAAGAGGTAACAGGAAGCGCAAAAGTAATGCGAGGCTATTCACCAGGACTCCTTGCTTTCCGCGAGGGACCTCTTTTGTTGGAGCTTTTTGCTAAAATCAAAAACATTCCTCAAGCAATCTTTTTTGATGGACAAGGAATTGCACATCCTCGGGGTTTCGGTTTGGCTAGCCACCTCGGCTTACTGCTGGATATTCCGTCTATTGGTTGCGCTAAAGCTTCGCCAGTGGGGATATGCAATCTTCCTGCTGACTATTTTGGCGCTATCACCCCTATTATTTATAAAAATGAAAAAGTGGGTGCAGCACTAAGAACAAGACCCGGGGTAAAACCAGTTTTCATCTCAATTGGAAATAGGGTCGACCTTGAGACAGCGATAACTTTGACCTTGAGATGCTGCAGAGGATTTAGAACCCCGGAACCTTTACGAAAAGCCCACATTGCTGCTAACAGAATTCGAGGAGCTGGTTAGAGTTTCTACAGCCTAGCCATAATCACTGTAGGCAATTGCGTGGGTGCTTTTTCTACTGAAATATTTTCTTGAACCTGCCCTCTATAACCTGGCGCATCATAGTATACAGAGTAGATTCCATCAGCCACTCGGGTAAACCTAAACCAACCTCTACTGTCTGTGGGAATCACTACGTTTCCAATTCTTACAGCTGCTCCGGGGATAGCTCTCATTTTTTGATCAATGACCCTTCCTGTGATTTCTCCCTTAAGCCTGCTCAATATCGCAGTAGGAGATACAGTGGTTCCGCTATATACAGTTATGTATTCTTGTCGCTGCGAATAATATCCATCTGCATAATATGTAAGATGGTAAATCCCTGATGGGATGCTGGTAAACTGAAACTCTCCTCTGACATTAGAAAATGCCGTTCTTGCTCCAGTCTCAATTCTAGCTCCTTCCAAAAGGGTTCCTTCCTCGGACAATACTTTCCCTCGTATCGCTTCTGAGCCACCAGCTAATGACGTATCGCCAGATAAATTGCTTATGGCTCTTGCCAAATTTACTTGTCCATAACCATATTTATCATCTCTTCCGATCTCTCCCAAATCGTCAGCAGACTGCTTTATTCTCTCCTCAACCTGGTCTCTAGACATTCTAGGATTAAGGGAAAGGATAAGGCTGGCCGCGCCTGAAACAAAAGGTGCAGCCATAGAAGTACCGCTCATATAACCATACCTGTTATCCCATATTGTACTTAAGACTGAAACTCCCGGAGCAGATATATCGATATAGCTTCCGTAATTGGAGAAGGCTGCGTGTTTATCGAAACTATCAGTTGCTCCTACTGCAACAACATTATCCAGCGCAGCCGGGTAAAAAACTGGGTTTCCATTACCTGCTTCATTTCCTGCAGCTGCTATTACAACTACTCCCTTTTGAGCAGCATAGTCTACTGCATCTTTAAGAACAGTTGAATACTGAATCCCGCCAAAGCTTAAGTTTACAATATTCGCACCATTGTCAACGGCCCAGGTGATCCCCTGTGCAACAAGGTAATCGTTTCCGGCTCCCTTGTCATCTAGCGCTTTTATGGGCATTATTTTGCTTGACCAGCTAACTCCAGAAATTCCTACTCCATTGTTAGCCACCGCAGCAGCTATGCCAGCAACGTGCGTCCCATGGCCGTTATTGTCCATTGGATTATTGTTGTTGTCAACAAAATTGTACCCCGGCACTATTTTTCCAGCAAGATCGGGGTGATCAAGATCAACCCCAGTATCAACGATGGCTATTATAATTGGATTGCTCGCGTCTGATGAAATTTCCCAGGCTTGCTCTGCCCCTAAACGAGCGAGTGCCCACTGGGAAGCATAAAATGGATCATTGGGTCTTACCGCTATGTACCGCTTATAGTTAAATTCAACCTCATCAATCCTAACATCCTGGTTCATATAAAGTGCTGCTGACACTGGACTGCTTCCTTTGCCAAGCGTAAGGCGATGAAAACCAGTACCATCTATCTCTCCTCTTACCTTAGCATTATAGAGCCTTCCAATAACCTGTCTGTTTCTCTCTGCCCAAGGTTGAAATTTAACCAGAACCTGATTGGATACAAAATCTTGAGAGTAAGCCTCTGTTTTATTTTCAATGGTCTCTGCATTAAGCATTGGCTGTACGTGGGGATTTAGCAGAAATAGGAATAATGCCAGTGAGAGACTAACGACAACTTCTACATATCTTCTCATGTCTTCTCCTTCTGCTCTATTCTCCACATATCGGCGCCATATAGGCTTTCCTTTAAGGGCTCTGCCCTAGTAAAGGCAGGCCTTACGCGCTAAAATGGCTCAAGTAGGGGCCGTATCTATGGACTTTTCAAATCGTTTTAGGAGTTAGAAAATGGCAGAAGTAGAAGATTATGAGCGCTGTCTGGTAGAAAAAGCCAAAAGGCAGGACAAGGAAGCAATCGCTCAAATATATTCCCTTTATGTAGATAAAATCTTCAAATATATTTTTTATAAAGTTGGCAACAAGGCAGAAGCTGAAGATCTCACAGAACAGGTCTTTATCAAAGCAATAGAGGCTTTACCGCGCTTTAGCTGGAAGAATGTCCCTGTTTCGGCTTGGTTGTTCTCTATAGCTCGTAATCAAGTGATTGATCATTACCGTAGCAAGGGCAGGGAGGTGGAGATAGATATCGAAAAAGCCTCGCTGTTGGAAGACATAGCAGGAGATCCTTATGCATCAGCGCTTACTGCTCTGACAAGAGAAAAGATCTTCAAGGCTCTTAGGTCTCTTACTGAAGACCAACAACAAGTAATTTGCCTGAAATTCTTTTCCGGGCTCTCAAATACAGAGATCGCTTCTTTATTAAGTAAAACTGAAGGCGCTATAAAATCAATCCAGCATAGAGGGCTTAGAGCTTTAAGAAAACTCCTTGGGATTGAAAATTATGAATAAGAAACAAATTGAAATATTGGATAAGTGCATAGGCTTTATCTCTTCACCCGAAAAACTGGAGAGTTTCCTCAACAGCTTGGGCGAGAGAGATCGGAAAGAAATTATCGATATTTTGAAAATTGCCAAGAGTCTTTATATGCAGGCTCCCCCCTCTATTTCTGCTGAAAAAAGAGAAGAGATAAAAGCAAAATTGCTAGCCTTGTCTGGAGCAAAGGGGCCCGCTTACCAGAAACAGAGACTCTGGATTCCTTCACTCCTAAAACGTGCCCTAGCGACAATTACAGCGCTTATTCTTTTAGGAAGTGGCGTTGCTATTGCAGCCAATAAAAGTCTTCCTGATAATCTTCTTTATCCCATAAAGCGGGCTACTGAAAGAGCCAGGTTGGCAATAGCCCGCAGGGAGGAGACCAGGGCTCGCCTGGAGATCGGCTTTGCCAAGCGCCGTCTTGAAGAGAGTCAAGCCGTGCTCAAGCAGCCTGCGGCACTCCAAAAAGCAGTTGAGTCAATGGCAAAAGACACCTCTTCTGCTACACAAAGATTTATTGGATCAAACGAAAACACCAAAGGTGAGCTTGCTAATGAACTTGTTGCTCTTACTGAAAAACAACAGGAAGTTCTATCAGTGGCAGTAGAATCAGCTCCCGAAACAGCTAAAAGTGCACTGCTTAAAGCCCTTACTGTTTCTCGCCATGGTCACGAGCAAGCAATAAAAGCGCTCACGAAAGAAGGTCCAGCTGGGCCAAAGATAAAGGAGCAAAAGACTCCTCCTCCAAGCTCTACCGGCAAAGACGATCTTCAACCTGATTCAGCGACTACTTCGTCACCTCCTATAGATGAAGAAAATAAAAAGAGCCCATAAGGAGATAGTTTTTCGCTCTTTTTTATGTCTTTACGATCTCCCTTTTTGCCAAAATGGTTCTGTTTTTACCCATTTTTTGAGCCCGTGTTAGCGCTTCTTTAGCCCTAGCGATAATCCTGTCCTGCTCAACTAAGTGCTGGGGATAACACGCTGCACCAAGGCTTGCAGTAAGCTTCTGATCCCGTTCTTTTTGTCCCCAAAATAGACATTCTGCAACCGCTTTTCTTAACTTTTCTGCCACAACCAGCGTACCGGATTCGTCCGTCTCTGGAAGGATGAGCACAAACTCTGCCTCACCAAATCGGGCAACGGTATCCACCCTTCGGCAGTGATTATTTAATATGCTCCCGAGGTCATGAAGCGTGTGGTTGGCCTTCTCCGTACCAAATGTTTCCAAATAGCTGCTAAAGTCATCGATTGCCATGATTACAAGCGACAGAGGGCGATTAAACCGTTTGGCTCTCTCCAACTCGATAGAGAGCCTTCTCTGAAAATGTCTGTAGTTATAAACATCGGTCGTCTCATCAGTTATAGATAGTTCTTTGGTGAGATTATATAGTCTTTTGCTTTCAACTGCTATCGCTATCTGAGTAGTTATAATAGAGACTACATTAATGTCCTGTTTATTAAACCTGCTTAGAACATCAGTGGTCGCACAGAGGCTCCCTGCTACCGTCTCCTGGGCATTTAAGGGCAGACACAGAAGCGCTAAGTTTCCGTCTTCCATTGCTCCCAGGCTCCTGATAGCTTTACCTTTTTCTTGTTCTGCTGTCAGTTCAGGCACATAGTTATCAACTTCGCTAAGTATGTAGTTTGCTATTGTTTCATTCAGGTTTTTTCCAACGTTGAAAAGAATCTGTCTTTTTTCAAAATCGAAAATCATTAAGGAATACCTATCCATATGCAAGACGTTCTCCATAATCTCCCCAACCACTTTTGTCAGCTCGCCCATATCTAATGCTCTATGGATGGCTCTTACTATATGATAGATAGCTTCTAAATCATTGTATCTTCTTTCCAGCTCACGACGTGTCTCCTCTAAAAGATTATGCAAAGACTCAAGCTCTGCTTTCTCAATATCGTACTTGCGTATCATATATCCTCCCATTTTCTCTTTAGCAGTGCCCTATCCCTTAAATCCTTCTATTGGCATAAAAAAATCCCTGCAAAATATCAGGGATGTATTTCCAGCTTGCGCTTTTGTTGCTAAAGCACGCGGGTTCTATTCCTTCCTGCTTTCTTGGCCTCTATTAGGGCTTCTTTGCTTTTCTCTATCACCTGATAGGGATTTGTAGTATGTCTTGGATAACAAGCTACGCCTAAGCTTACTGTTAATTTTTGATCTCTTCTGTCTTTGCCCATAAAAAGGTAGCCTGCAACAGCTCTACGGATCTTCTCGGCGACGACCTCTCCGCCGTTTCCATCGGTTTCTGGAAGCAGCAGAATAAATTCGTCAATTTCATGGCGAGCAGCAGTGTCAACTTTCCGGCAATGGTTTCTTAGGATATTTCCAATATCGCGTATGGTTTCATCTCTTCGTTCTTTTCCAAATTTCTCAATATAGTCTTTGAAGCCATCGATATCAACAAGAACAATACATAGGGGTCTTTGAAATCTTTTTGCTCTCTCGGCTTCGGTGGCCAGCCTTCTCTGGAAATGCTTATAGTTATACAGACCTGATGCTTCATCTACAATAGATAACTCTCGGGTTAGCGAATAAAGCTTTGCGCTCTCAATAGCAATAGCTATTTGGGTAGTTATGATAGAAATTACATCTTGATCTACTTTGCTTAGCTTCTTTATGTTTTCGAGCGGTGCGCAAAGCGTCCATATCATCTCAGTTTGCGCATGCAAAGGAAGGCATAGAAAAGAAAGTTGCTCTTCTTCCTTAGTTGAAATAGAAACAGGATGCTTTTCAAATACAGGCCGCTCTATCCACCCCGGTTCAATTTCATCCATCTCGTGGGCTACTCGGTTTACAGTCTCTTCAGAAAGATTTCCAGCTACCTGAAACACGGATTGTCTTTTGGCTCTATCCAAAACCATAAGTGAATAGGTCTCCATCTGTAATACGTTTTGAACCACATCCTTAACTGTGCGTGATAACTCTTCAATGTCCAGAGCATAATGAATAATCTTTACTATTTTATAGATAGCTTCGAGGTCAGCATATCTCTTTTCTAGCTCGCTTCGCAGCTCTTCCAAGAGAATGCGCAGAGATTCAATTTCTTGTTTCCAGTCTTTCTTTTCCAATTTGGCCCACCTTTTATTTCTGGACTTCTCTTCCTTAGCCTTTCAATACTCCTAATGGTTTCAGTCTTGCTACTTTGTGGGATAGTCCTGCTCCCTCACAAACATCCACAACTTCAGTTACATCCTTATAAGCTTCAGGGGCTTCTTCTGCCAACAATGATAGCTTTCCTGCTTTAACTATAATCCCCTGTGTTTCCAAGTTTCTTCTCAGCTCTTCTCCTCTAATACGCTTCTTTGCCTGGGTGCGGCTCATAACTCTTCCTGCTCCATGACAGGTTGAGCCGAAGCTCACCTTCATTGCCTCTTCTGTTCCCACCAAAACATAGGAGTTTCTTCGCATGTCTCCTGGTATAATTACCGGCTGCCCTACTTCCCTATAGGCTTGTGGTATATCTGGGTGATTTGGGCCAAAAGCCCTTGTTGCACCTTTTCTATGGACACATAGTTTCATTTTCTTGCCGTAAACTATATGTTCTTCAAATTTTGCCACATTATGTGCCACGTCGTAGACAAGTGTCAGGCCTAAACTTGCTGCATTTTTCTTAAAAACAGACTCAAAAGACTGTCTTACCCAATGGGCAATCACGTGGCGGTTAGCTCTAGCGTAGTTTACACCACAAACCATAGCCCCATAGTAGTCTCTTCCTTCCTGAGAGTCTATTGGAGCGCACGATAGTTGGCGGTCAGGTAATTCTAAACCAAGCTTTCGAACTGCTTTGTCCATAACTTTCACGTAATCAGAACATATCTGATGGCCCACGCCGCGTGAACCACAATGTATCATTATTGCAAGTTGCCCTTTATGTAAGCCAAAAACTTCTGCTATTCTAGAATCAAAAATTTCTTCCACTCTCTGCAGTTCCAAGAAGTGGTTCCCGGCTCCCAACGTNNCAAGACCGCGTTGATATGCTCTATCACTAACTTTGCTTGGGTTGGCCCCTTCTTGAAATCCGCGCTCCTCTGTGTTTTCTGCGTCCTCCTCCCAGCCATAACCAGTTTTGATGGCCCAAAGAACTCCTTTCTGCATANNGCATAACCTGAGCTAATTGCTCCCTGGAAAGCTTAATCCTTCCTTTGCTTCCTACTCCTCTGGGGATGTTTCTAGACAGCTCATGCATTAAAGGTTCAAGCCGGTCCTTCATTTCGTCTACTTCCAGGTTCGTCCTCAAAAGCCTGACGCCGCACGCTATGTCGAAACCTACACCTCCCGGAGAAATTACTCCATTGTTTTGATCAAAGGCTGCAACACCCCCAATGGGAAAACCATATCCCCAATGAATATCAGGCATAGCTAAAGATGCCTTTACTATCCCAGGAAGAAAGGCAACATTAGCGACCTGTTCTAGCGCCTGGTCTTTTTTGGCTGCCTCCAGCAACTTATCATCAGCAAATATAATGCCAGGGACTCTCATGCCCGGCTTGTAGCTTACTGGTATCTTAAACATATAAGGACCTACACGTTCCACTTGCCCTTTCCACTCCATTTTATCCTCCTCAAACGTCAAAAATAACCTGGGCTTGCCAATACTGGTTGTGTTGTATCTTTAGCATATGGTATGTGGTCGCCTTAATTTGCTCTCCAAGGTGGTGCTTTTGTATGTTTAAGGGCTCACCAAACCCTATAGCTGTTAGATGTGTTTCGCCTAGACTTTCTACTTTAAATCGTTTTAGCAACAGCCTGCTGGTTTCCAAAACATAGATAAGCTCATTCAACCATTCCACCAGCAGACTTTCCCTATCTTCACCTTCAACCTCAATGCGCAGTGATTCTTTCTCCTCCACTGTGGAAAGGTCCGCTATTAAGCTGAACATACCCAAGGCTGCATTTTCAAAGGCTTCCTCCAGGGTGTTGCCGTATGCCCTTATGCCGATATCAGCGGTATGTTCTATAACCTCAAAGCGCTTCAATTGTCTCCCCGCCAAAGAGTAAAAGCCGCTCATGTGAGCAGCTTTGAAAAATCCTGGCTGCCTATTGGCAAACCACCAATTTTCTACGAAGCAGAGCTATCCACAACCATACGAGCTAGCGCACCTACTTTATCTTTACCCATGATATTCATAATTTTAACTCCTTGGGTATTCCTTCCCATAGTAGGAATGTCTTTAGCGGGGACTCTTAATACTATTCCCTCACTAGAAACAATCATCAATTCGTGATTTTTCTTAACCACTCTCTGGCTGACAATATGTCCTCTTGAAGAAACCAGCTTTATAGTTTTTACCCCCTTGCCTCCCCTTGCTTGCTGGGGGTACTTTGATATTGGGGTCCGCTTACCATAGCCATTCTCAGTGATTACAAAAAGCTCTGCATCTTCTGTGGCAATATCCATGCCCACAAGACAATCTCCACGTGTTAAGCTTATTCCCTTCACTCCCATAGAGATTCGACCCATTGGTCGTGCGCCTTCTTCCTTGAACCTAATAGCCTGCCCCTTTTGAGTGACCAGTATCACATCTTGCTTGCCGTCTGTAAGTTTAACGCTTATTAGCTCATCCTTCTCTCGAAGAGTAATTGCGATAAGTCCTTCTTTGCGGGAGGAATCATATTCAGCAAGCGTAGTTTTCTTTACCAAACCATTTTTTGTAGCCATTATCAGAAACCGATCTTGCTCAAACTTCCTGGTAGCTATTACCGCTCTAGCTTCCNNCTTCCTCGCCTGATGACAGTGGGAGAAGATTGACAAGTGCCTGCCCCTTAGATTGTCTGCTTCCTAAGGGTAGCTCATGCGCTTTTACTCGGTAAACTTTCCCTTTGCTCGTAAAGAACATTATGTAGTCATGAGTAGAGGTTATAAAGAGGTGCTCAACAAAGTCATCCTCTTTTAGTTCCATACCCAAAACACCGCGACCCCCTCTTTTTTGTCTTCTATAGGTTGTTACGGGCAGTCTTTTCACATAGCCGGAATGGGTTATAGTGATTACCATTTTTTCTTCTGCAATTAAATCCTCAATGTCTATATCTGTTGCACTTGCTGTTATTTCAGTTCTTCTTGCGTCACCGTACCTATCTCTTATCTCCACAAGCTCTTCTTTAATGATCTGCAGCACTTTGTTTTCGTCAGCGAGAACCCCTTTGAGGTACTCAATTCTTTCAAGTAGTTCTTTGTGTTCAATCTCGATTTTTTCTCTTTCTAATGCGGTCAGCTTCTGTAGCTTCATATCCAAGATTGCCTCAGCTTGCTTCTCGCTTAAGGCAAATCTCTTGGTAAGTCTGCTCTTTGCTTCTGCGACTTCCTTAGACTTACGAATGATGGAAATTACCTCATCCAAGTTCTTTAAGGCCACCAACAGACCGGCCAAAATATGCGCTCTTTCCTCCGCTTTCGCTAGTTCAAACTTAGTTCTACGAATGACCACTTCTGTCTGGTGGTTAATATAGTGTCTCAGCATTTGTGGCAACGGCAAAACTCGAGGGACCCCATCGACTAAAGCAAGCATAATAATCCCAAAGGTAATTTCGAGCTGGGTATGCTTAAACAGGTTGTTTAGAACTATCTGGGGAATAGCTTCTCTTTTAAGCTCAATGACCAGCCGCATACCGCTTCGATCAGATTCGTCCCTTAGGTCTGTTATGTCCTGAATCTTCTTCTCTCTTACCAGCTCTGCAATTTTTTCCGTTAACCGAGCTTTGTTTACCTGGAAGGGCACCTCAGATATGATTATACGGTTCTTTCCGCTCTTCATCTCCTCGATATGTGCCCTGCCTCGCACTTTCATGCTGCCTCTTCCGGTCTCATAAGCCTCTTTTATTCCTTCCCGCCCCATTATTAGACCACCGGTTGGTAGATCCGGTCCCTTGACTGCCTTCATTAGTTCTTTTGCTGAAATATCTGGCTTGTCTATTGCCGCAATGGTAGCATTAATAACCTCTTTGAGGTTGTGGGGCGGTATGTTCGTAGCCATTCCTACAGCTATACCAGATGATCCGTTTACCAAAAGATTAGGAAGTCTAGATGGTAAGACTGCCGGCTCCTGAAGAGTTTCGTCAAAATTAGGTCCGAAATCTACAGTGTCCTTATCAATATCCCTCAGCATTTCCATAGCTAATTTTGACAGCCGTGCTTCTGTATATCTCATGGCAGCAGGACTGTCACCATCTATGGAACCGAAGTTTCCGTGTCCCTCAACCAATTCGTAGCGGCTAGAAAACTCCTGTGCCAGCCTCACCATCGTTTCATATACAGCCATGTCCCCATGTGGATGGTACTTTCCCAAAACCTCCCCTACAATACGCGCGCATTTTTTAAAAGGACGGCCGGGGTACATTCCCATATCATACATCGCAAAGAGCACCCTTCTATGAACCGGTTTTAGCCCATCTCGAACGTCAGGTAGAGCCCTCGAAATAATAACGCTCATAGCGTAATCCATAAAAGAACTCTTCATTTCATCTTCAATGTCAACCAAATCTATCTTTCCATGAATGCCTTCTAGTACCATTTTCACCTCTTGTTAAATTAATGGTTTAGGAGCATTGCTTAGCTTCTTCGCTCTTCAGCTTAAATATCCAAAAATCTTGTATCCTTGGCGTGTTTCTGAATGAACTCCCGGCGGGGTTCAACCTTGTCTCCCATAAGCGTGGTAAAAATCTCATCTGCCAGGACGGCATCGTCGAGGTTTACTCTCAAGAGGGTTCGCTCCTGTGGGTCCATGGTTGTGTCCCATAGCTGTTCTGGATTCATCTCTCCCAGCCCTTTGTACCTTTGCACCGTTGTTCCCTTGTGTCCCACCCTTTCCAATACATCTTCCAGCTCTTTATCGCTGTATGCGTAATAATTAGACTTGCTTTGGGAAATTTTGTACAGGGGTGGCTGGGCAATATACACATAGCCTGCTTCAACCATGGGAAACATGTATCGGTAGAAGAAGGTCAAAACCAGGGTCCGTATGTGAGCACCATCAATATCAGCATCTGTCATGATGATTGTTTTATGATACCTTGCTTTCTTTATATCAAATTCTTCACCTATCCCTGTACCTAAAGCGGTGATCAAAGCCTGAATTTCCTCGCTGTTTAGAATCCTATTGAGCCTTGCCTTCTCTACGTTCAGAATCTTCCCCTTAAGCGGCAATATCGCTTGAAAGCTGCGGTCTCTTGCTTGCTTAGCTGATCCGCCAGCTGAATCACCCTCAACAATATAAATCTCAGCAATTGCCGGGTCGTTTGAAGAGCAGTCCGCTAGCTTTCCTGGTAGAGATGTGCTCTCCAATAAGTTCTTTCTTCTGGTAAGTTCCCTCGCCTTTCGAGCAGCATTCCTTGCTCTTGCGGCCTCCGCTGCTTTGTTTATAATAGCCTTTGCCTCTTTTGGATGCTCCTCTAAGAATTCTGCTAGCTTTGTTCCTACTACATACTCAACAAATCCCCTCATCTCACTGTTTCCCAGCTTGGTCTTGGTCTGCCCTTCAAACTGTGGCTCTTTGAGCTTAACGCTTAAAACAGCAGTTAGACCTTCCCTCACATCCTCACCTGTAAGGTTCTCTTCTTTTTCCTTAAGGAGCCCCTTTCCTCTCGCATAGTCGTTAATGACCCTGGTTAGCGCAGATTTAAATCCGCTTAGATGGGTCCCCCCTTCATGGGTATTAATGTTGTTCGCAAATGCGAAGATGCTTTCGAGATAGCTGCTGTTATACTGCATTGCCACCTCTATGTTCGCATCCTCTTTCCCTTTCTCAAAATAAATTACTCTCTTATGAATGGGGTTTTTGTTAGCATTAAGGTGTTTCACAAAATCAACAATTCCTCCACGGTATTGATATATTATTTCATTGGGAGGATCTACTCTTCCGTCTACCAGCTTTATTCTTAGCTCTTTATTAAGAAAAGCTGTTTCTTTCATTCTCTGCCCCAGGGTCTCTATGCTGAGGTTAATATCCTCAAAGACCTCAGGATCAGGCATGAAGGTTATAGTGGTACCGTTCTTCTTGCACTTTCCCACTACCTTTAGATCCCCAGCTGGTTTTCCTCTTTCATACCGTTGCCTATAAGTCTTTTCTCCCCTTCTTACTTCTACCTCCAACCATTCGGAGAGTGCATTTACTACAGAAAGTCCTACTCCGTGTAGCCCTCCTGACACCTTATATCCGTTGCCTCCGAATTTTGCCCCTGCATGAAGCTTGGTGAGCACTATTTCTACTGCGGGGCGCTTGTATTTGGTTATTGTTCCTACCGGTATCCCGCGCCCATTGTCTTCAACTTTTACTGAATTATCCTTATGTACAGTTACATTTATCTTGGTGCAAGCTCCAGCAAGAGCTTCATCAATGCTGTTGTCAACAACCTCGTAAACCAGATGATGAAGACCTTTTGGACCAGTGCTTCCTATATACATACTTGGTCTTCTTCGCACAGCTTCCAGACCTTCTAAAACGGTAATATCTTTAGCTGTGTATTTTTCTATTTTATCTTCTCTATTATTTGCCTTCTGCTCTATTTTAGGCATCTGCTCTCCTTTTGCGGTTATTCTCTGCAGTTATGAATTTATTATAGCATAATATCCTTGTACTTATGGGCTCTTAACCATTACCTTTTAAGGAGTATTCTCTCCAGTTATTCCTTCTGTTTGCATGCTTCTTCTTTTTCCTTTTCTCTTATCTTTAAGGATATGTCCTTTTCTAGTGCCCTTCTAAAAATCTCTCTTAGCGCAGGATCTCCTATTTGTTTTGTTGCTCGCTCAATAACCCTTGTCTCCCTCTCTGTGAGCACTACATCTTTCAGCAAATAACAATCTCCTTCTTCTTTCTTCTCTTTAAAAACCCCGGTTGCCTTAAACCTGATGTCCGTAATGGCTCTTTTTTTAATATATTTATTTAGCTTTCTAATAAGCTCTTTTTTAATCAAATTCAGTTCCTGTGCCCAGGCACTGCTGCTCGTTTCAACATAAAGGGTGTTTGCCCGTATATACGAAGGAGTGGCATTTCTTGCTATATTTTTTCCTACAACTTCCTCCCATTTGCTCATCAGTTTATACTGGTTGAGCCTTTTCTCAAGTTGTAGCGAATAGACTGTCTCTTTTATAACTGTATTTATTTTCTGAAACACTCCATGCCTCTCCATTTTCGATGAGCATTTTACTAGCTTTTTCAAGCATATATTTCGGTATATGTTTTTCACTTGTTGTCGTTATTATGACCTGCTCTCTTTCTGTTAAATTCTTTAAAAGCGCGTTTTTTCTATCTTCATCAAGCTCAGACAAGACATCATCTAAAAGTATTATTGGTTCTGTTTTTATAAATTTTTTAAAAAATACGGATTCGCTTAGTTTAAGCGCTAAAACAATGCATCTTTCCTCTCCTTGTGACGCGTAAGCCCTTGCCTCTTTATTATTTATAAACACCTTAAAATCATCCCGATGGGGTCCAACTAGCGTTATTCCCCTCTCGCATTCTTCTTTTTTCTTATTTTGTATCTCCTTCTTTAACTGCTCCTCTATCTCTTGTTTGATTTTTCCTTCTGCCTGGCACTTGTATTCTATATCTATGACATCTTTTTTTGTTGACATTTTTTGATACTGTTCTTTTATTTCAGGCTTTAAAATATCAAGTATTGCTTTTCTCTCCTTTATAACCTTTGCGCCTAAACTTACCAGCTTTTTATTCCATACATCCATTAGATCTTCTTCCATTCTCTTATACTTATTATTTTTTAAATAAGCATTCCTTTGTGTTATAGTTCTTAGGTAATTTGCTAACATCTGTTGATAATTTGGTTTTATTCGAGATATTATATTATCTAAGTAATCTCTTCTTCTTTTCGGGCTTCCTTTTACCATCTGTATGTCGTCAGGAGTAAACAATATTATTGGAATAATATATCTGTCCTTTATTTTTTTTCTAATTCTATTTTCTTCAAAAACTAGTGGTATTCCCTCCTTTATCGCTACTGCTACACGGTGGTCTATATTATATTCCTTTATCTCTGCTCTTATATATGCGGCTTGGCTTCCCCATAAAATTAACTCTTTCTTCTCTATAGCTCTCTGAGACTTTATTATTGATAAAAAATAAATGGCCTCTAAGAGATTGCTTTTCCCTTGACCATTTTTTCCTATTATTATATTTATATCTTTACTAAATCTTATACTAAGATCTTTATAATTACGGAAATTAATTAACTTTATTGTATTTATAAACACGGGTTCTCACTCATCTTTTATGTTCTTACCGGCATTATTAAATATAAAAAGTTCTCACTTCCTAATGGTTTTATTAAACCGGGTTTTAAAGGGTCTAATAATTTCAGTATCACCTCTTCCTCATCTAATGCTGTTAGACCATCTAAAAGATATTGACTATTAAATGCTATGTTTATATCCTTTCCTTCATATTTCACTCCTACTTTCTCCTCAGCTTTACCTATTTCTTGAGTTTCCGCAGATATATCTATTTCATCTTTCTTAAGATCGAGCTTTATATGAGTGTTATTTTGCGCAAGTAATGATACTCTTTTCACTGCCCCTGCAAGTTCTTCCCTTTTTACAGGTAACTCTACTTGATAATCATCGGGAAATAGCTGTTTATAATTCGGATATTGTCCTTCTATTAACCTCGATATTATTTTTGTATTTTTTAAATCAAATATTATATGATTTTCCGATAAACTCACTTTAACTTTTCCCTCTTCAACCGCTGTAGCTATCTTAATTATCTCTTCCAGTGTCCTTGTAGGGACTATAACACGTTTTTCTTCTTTTACTTTTTCCTCAATATTTCTCTCTGTAACTGCCAACCTATAGCTATCAGTTGCTACCATTGTAAGTTTATCTTTCTTTATATCTATTAATATTCCAGTTAAGACAGGTCTACTCTCATCCTTTGATGTAGCTTTTATAATTCGTTTTAAGATATCTATAAAAACTTCTTTATCTACACTAAGACTTTCTTTTTTATTAACCTCTGGTGCTTTAGGAAAATCTTCCGCTGGTATAGTTTTTATAGTAAAAAAAGATTTGCCACATTTTATATCTATAGTTTGTTTTGCAGTGTTATATGTAATTTCTACTGCTTCTTCAGAAAGATTTCTTACAATATCCCCGATTAATCTTGCTGGGATTACAACTCTTCCTTTCTCGACTATCTTTCCGGGAAATTCGTAATTTACTAACATTTCCAAATCTGTTCCAGTTAAAGTTATATTTTTATCCCCTGCATCTATTAATAAGGATGAGAGTATAGGTAGAGTGTTTTTACTTGATATTCCTTTCTGAGCAATTTGTATTCCTTTTAAAAGATCATCTCTTACACACCTTATTTTCATTCTAATCCTCCTTATATAAAGATAGTAGTTATAGTAGTAGTTATTGTGGATATGTGGAAAGGTCCAAAATAGGAGATAGTTTAAGTAAAAACACTGTTGAAAATATTCTTAATAACATATGTATAAAACAAAGGAAAAAGGTATAAATTGTTAGTATATTAAAAAAAATTATATAGTTAGAATTTTTCCACAAATAAATGTTAATGTCTCTGTTTTATTCTATTTGTTAATTCCTGGATTTGATCATATACCTGTCTTTGTTCATTTATAAGGTTTCTTACTTTTGTCTGAGCATGAAGGACAGTAGTATGATCCCTTCCACCAAATTCCTGTCCAATCTTTGGAAGAGAGAAATCTGTTAATTCTCTAGATAAATACATTGCTATTTGGCGAGGATATACGATAGATTGTGACCTTTTATTCCCTATTAAGTCAATCTTTGATAAGTTAAAATAACGGCAAACCTCAGCCTGGATACCCTGAATAGTAATAACGCGAGGTTCAGCTTCAGGAATTATATCTTTTAGAACTTCCTGAGCCAGTTTAATATCAATAAGTGAATTTGTAAGAGAAGAAAATGCCACAATTCTTATAAGGCATCCCTCAAGCTCTCTTATATTTGACTGTATTTTTGATGCAATAAATTCCATTACGTCATCAGGAACTGAGAGGTTTTCAAAAGAAGCTTTCTTCCTTAGGATAGCTATACGTGTTTCTAAATCTGGAGGTTGAATATCAGTAGTTAATCCCCACTCAAAGCGAGACCTTAGTCTATCTTCAAGAGTTGCTATATCTTTTGGAGGTCTATCACTACTAATAACAATCTGACGATTTGATTCATAAAGAGTATTAAATGTATGAAAAAACTCTTCTTGAGTAGCTTCCTTGTTTTCAAGGAATTGAATATCATCCACGAGTAGAACATCATTATTACGATATTTATTTTGAAAACCAACAATTTTATCTTTGTCTCTAATAGAGTTTATAAAATCGTTAGTAAATTTTTCTGAAGATACATATTTTACTTTTAAATGAGGGCTATGTTTGTTTGTGTACTGACCAATTGCATGGAGAAGGTGTGTTTTACCTAAACCAACACCGCCGTATATAAAAAGGGGATTGTAAGCCTTAGAAGGACTCTCAGCAACAGCGAGTGCCGCTGCATGAGCGAATCGGTTACTTGATCCAATCACAAAAGAATCAAATGTATATTTTAAATTGAAAAGCCCTGGGACTGTTTTTTCTTCATCTTGTGTTTTTGCAACGAACTCAGCAGTCTCAGTCATCGAAGGTTCTTCCCCCACTCCCTTAATAGTAAATTTTACATCAAGCTCACGATTAACAACTTTAAAGAGAGCTTTCTTTATTAGAGCTGTATAGCGAGACTCGAGCCAGTCTTTTGTAAAGGAGTTTGGCGTTGAGATTACAAGAGTGTTTTCATTGATACCGATAGGTACAGTCGGTTCAAAAAACGACTTAAATGTAGGGACATTTAAGTCTTGCCTTATAATATTTAGAGCCTCTTGCCAAATAATTTCCAGCTGGTCTAACACGAACGCTCCTAATAGTTAGAGATTTTATTAAGATACTTTACACCTTGGGAGGTCAAACTCCTCTTTCCTGATCCAGCAGATTTTATCAAACCGCGTTCCTCTAAAAACATAAGGTCCCTATGAGCTGTGCTGAGACTTATGTCTAGCTCCGACGCTATTGAAGACGGACCGGCTTCACCTAGCTCCGTAATAAGAGAGAGGGCTCTTTTCTGGCGGTTTGTCAAGGGGAAGGAGTATGTCCTATCTTCGCCGTCAATTGTGTTTACATTGCTAGCCGGAGGCGACTTTTTGTTTTGAGGAATTGTTAAAGTCACAACAGTTCCCTGGTTTATGTTGTCGTCAATTGATATTAATCCACCAAGAAAAGATAGAGCTTCCTTCGCTACTGGAAGACCGGAACCAACACCCTTAATCAGAGTTTTTATTTCTGCAGTGGCAGTTGAGAACCCAGGTTTAAGAGCCTTTTCTTTGTCTGAAACACCTGGACCTTGATCAGCAACTCTAATAGTGTTGCCATCATCTAGGATTGAAACCGTGACCTCTTTGAAGTAAGCGTGGACCAGATTTTCAACTATTTCTTTAATTACGGTAAAAGGTATAATTCCACCCTTTTCTTGCGAAAATTGGTAAGTCTTGGTTGCAAGGTGGTTGATGAACTCGTTACATTCTTCGAAACTAAGTTCCATTATTCGAGGAGAAGAGGTTAGAGAATCGTATATAGCAACGCGAGCTGGGTTGGCCAGAATACCAGAACGACAATTAGCTGCAGCCCGGGAGTCTAATGATCTTCCATCTATACTTTTTTCTTCAATAATGCGTTGAAGAAAATTTGCCATCTTAGCTACGAATTGTTCTGGAAAATGTGTAAAAGAGATAGGTTTTCACATATTTATTCACAACTACCCATTTTGTGGATGGTCAAATAGATCAAGCATAAATTGTCAACTGGTAGAGGGCAAAACAGAGCAATAATAGCCCCTGAACAGGTGAGATACTAATCTTTCCACAATAGTTTCCACAACTGTGGAAACACTAGGGAAAGTTAAATTATTACATCTTTCAAGGATCTTGTATTTAGAAAACATTATATAATAAGGATGTGAATGCAAATCTCAAAGAAGAACAGAACTGATTATAGCAAGCAGCTATATGCTGAGCAATAGTATTTTGAAAATTATTATAGAATTACAAACACTTAAGAAAGATTTTAACTAAATCGATGAACTCAAGAACAAGCAATGTTCTTGACACTCGTTTAAATGCAAAGATATAATTAAGCCTGTTATTTTGTGAGGAGAAACTATGAAGAGAACATTCCAACCAAATGTAAGGAGAAGAAAAAAGAGACACGGTTTTAGAAAACGCTCGAGCACAAAGAGCGGAAGAAAGATACTTGCCAACCGGAGGAGAAAAGGAAGAAAGAGGCTGTCGGCGTAGAGACAAGAAGGCGCTAAGATGGAGAGGATATCTTCAGGGCGGGACTTCCGAAGGATTTATCGAGAAGGAATGAGTGTGGGAGACCGCTATATAGCGATAAAGTATGCCGCACACGAAAAGCCTAAAGCAAGGGCGGGGTTTGTGGTTGCAAAGGAAGTAGGAAATGCGGTATGCAGGAATAGGGTGAAGAGGCTGCTCAAAGAAGCATATAGGGCAAATAGGCACAGAGTGAAAAGGGGATATGAGCTAGTTATTGTAGCCAGAAAAGAGATCGCTGGTTTAAAGCTTGTTCAGATAGAAGAAAGCCTGGTTAAAAATTTAGAGAAAGCGAACCTTTTATTAATTAATGACACGCATAATTGTTGAGATTATAAAGATTTATCAGAAAGCTTTTAAGGGGCTCCCACCGGTCTGTAGATTCAGCCCAAGCTGCTCACAATATACGATAGAAGCATTGGAAAAATACGGCCTCTACAAAGGTGGATTAATGGCAGCTAAAAGAATTATCCGTTGCCATCCCTTTTCTGCAGGAGGAGAAGACCCAGTTAAATAATAGGAACGTATGTTTGATATGTTAAAGCCCTTAGAGGATTTTCTTCTACAGATACTCAATTTCTTCTATCAGTATGTAAATAACTATGGGGTAGCAATTATACTGCTAACCGTAGCAGTGAGGATATTCCTGCTTCCACTGACGATAAAGCAAACAAAATCAATGCAAGCTTTGCAAAAAATACAACCTAAGCTAAAAAAGCTTCAGGAGAAGTATAAAAACGACAAAGAGAAGCTACAGCGGGAAATGATGAAGTTTTATGCTGAAAACAAAGTAAACCCACTTGGCGGATGTCTCCCGCTTCTTCTGCAGCTCCCAATATTTTTTGCTCTCTTTCGCATGCTGCTTAGAAATAAGGCTTTACAAGAGGCGGGCTTCCTTCTAATTCCGAGTTTAAGTAAATCAGCAGGAGATTTCAGCATAGCGACACTCCAAGCACAACCTTATAACTCGTTAATAGTCCTGATGGTTCTAACAACATATATATCACAGAAGATGATTACAGCAGACCCACAGCAAGAAAAGATGATGATACCAATGACCTTGCTTATGGCCTTCATAGCCTGGAGGTTACCAGCGGGTATTCTCATATATTGGGTAACTACAAACATTTGGACTATAGTCCAGCAGTATGTAACGATAAAGACCATACCGCGCGAAGAATAAAACCTTAGGAGCAGAGATGGAGACGAGAGAAAAGGGATACGATATTCTCAGCAAGATTTTAGATAAACTCGGTGAGGATGTAGAGATTGAGATAAAAGAAGAAGATGAGACAATAACTTTTGATATAAAAGGGCCGGATTTGGGGCTAATTATTGGAAAACAGGGGCAGACATTGGACGCAATACAAGCTGTGCTAGGTGCCATTATTAACAGAATGGGGATTGCTGGAAAGCAAATAGTGGTTGACGCGGAAGGATATAGGCAAAGACAGAGGAAGATTGTTGAAGAGCTGGCGCTACGAGCAGCAGAGAAGGCGATGAGAGAGGACGAACCGGTCACCCTAAGACCGATGAGTTCCTTTGAAAGAAAGCTGGTGCATATAGTCCTTAGGGACAATGAAAACATTGAAACCCTAAGTGATGGGCGAGAGCCCTACCGAAGGGTCACTATTTTTCCTAAGAACAAATAGGAAAAGGGAAGAGCAAGGAGTAAGCCCCGCACAGCGGGGCTTTATTTTTACGAAAGATAGCTTATATAATAACAAGAAGGAGTGAACACGATAATGCGCGAGGAAGATACAATTGTTGCAATATCTACTGCATTAAACCAAGCAGGCATTGGGATAGTGCGGTTGAGCGGAGGACAAGCTTTAGAGATCGCAGAAACTATATGCAGAACAGCATCGGGCCAATCCTTAAGTTCAGCTGGTTCACATGTTATTATGTATGGCTACATTATCAATCCGGATAGCAGAGAGGAGATAGATGAAGCACTCATTACTATTATGCGCAAACCACGGTCATATACTCGAGAGGACATAGTAGAAATAAATTGCCACAGCGGCATTGTGCCTCTTAAAAAAACTGTGTCGGCAGCAATAAGGCAGGGGGCGCGGCTGGCTGAACCAGGAGAGTTTACAAAGCGCGCCTTTTTGAATGGCAGAATTGATTTAGCCCAGGCGGAGGCAGTTATAGATTTGATAAAGGCAGAGACGAAGAATGGCTGTGATCTTGCACTAAAACAGTTAAAAGGCGACCTATCGCGAAAAACTGAGAGCATGAAGGAAGGATTATTGGAGGTTTTGGTGAACCTGGAAGCCGCTGTTGACTTTCCTGAAGAGGATATAGAGCCGCTTGAACGGAAGCAGCTCATAAAAAATCTGAGCACAATCATAGTCTGCATCGAACAAATGTTGGAGGGAGCAGAAAAGGGAATGATTTATAGAGAAGGCCTTAAGACAGCAATAACAGGAAAACCCAATGTGGGAAAATCCAGCTTACTTAATATGTTACTGAGGAAAGAGCGCGCTATTGTAACCCCAATTCCGGGGACGACTAGGGACATAATTGAAGAGGGACTAAATGTGCAGGGGATTCCCCTTAGAATTGTTGACACAGCGGGAATAAGAGAACCAGATGATTTGGTAGAAGAAGCCGGGGTAGGCTTAACCAGAAAAACAATTGAGGAAGCAGATCTTGTATTATGCGTTTTTGACCAGAGCCAGAATCTAGAGAGCGAAGATATGGAACTGCTATCAATCACAAAAGAGAAAAAGAGTATTTTGGTTTTGAATAAATCGGACCTTTCAACAAAATTAAGGGAGGGAGAGGTTAAAAAACTCTCTGGAACTAGGCCGATAGTTCGCACGTGTGCGCTTACAGGAGCAGGACTGGAACAGCTGGAGGGCGCCATCCAAAAACTTGTGTTTGATGGAGGAGCAAAAGGAACAGAAGACATTCTGGTTTCTAACATAAGACATGTCACGGCCCTGGAGAAAGCGGTAGGGTTCGCAAGAGAAGCCGAAGCCACGCTGAGAGAAGAAGAAAGCGAGGAAATAATCGCAATGGCGGTTAGAGAAAGCCTGACGGAGTTGGGAAGGATAACAGGCGAGACAACAAGTGAAGATCTGCTTGATAGAATATTCTCGGAGTTTTGCATAGGAAAATAGCTGACGAAGAGTCATACAGGAAAAGAAAATGGCAGTTTCACGTGAAGCATAAGGCTACAAAAAAGACGAAAGAGAATAACTGGGATATCATTGTGATTGGAGCAGGCCACGCTGGCTGCGAGGCAGCATTAGCAGCAAGCCGCCTTGGTTGCAAAACTCTGGTGTTGACAATAAATATGGATAAAGTAGCGTTAATGCCCTGCAATCCTGCAGTAGGGGGAATAGGAAAAGGGCATTTGGTGAGAGAGATTGATGCTCTTGGAGGTGAGATTGCGCGAAATACTGATCGGGCTCTTCTCCAAATTAAGGTCTTGAATCGCAGCAAGGGCCCCGCGGTTCAAGCCCTGAGAGCACAAACTGACAAAAGAAGCTATGAGCTTCTTATGAAAAGGGCTCTGGAAAGCGAAGTGAATCTCCAGCTTAAACAGGATCTAGCAACAGAGATTCTTGTAAATAAGGATGAAGTTATTGGGGCCAAGACAGTTATGGGAGCTGAGTATTTCGCACCGGCAATTGTTCTGGCAACGGGGACTTTTCTGCGCGGACGGGTGATAATTGGGAATAAGAGTTTTCCTGCTGGAAGAATGGGTGAGTTCCCAAGCACCGAGATTTCGGAGAGCTTGGGTAGAATAGGAATTGAGTTGGGGAGATTTCAGTCAGCGACACCACCACGGGTAGATAGACGCACCATAAATTTTGGCAAGATGGCAATACAGGAAGGAGACGAAGAACCGTTGGCATTCTCCTTTTCTTCACCTAAGAAGAGGCACTTTAACCAGCTTCCCTGTTACTTAACTTACACCACCCCTAAGACACATAAAGCAGTTAAGAAACACCTTCACCTATCTCCCATTAAAACCGGATTAATTAATAGTAAGGGGCCACGATTCTGCCCTTCAATCGATAGAAAGGTAATAAATTTCCCTGACAAACAGCGACATCCCGTATTTGTTGAGCCTGAAGGAAGGCACACTGTTGAGATGTATCTCCAAGGGCTAACTACTAGCTTGCCCATTGAAGCGCAAAAAGAGATTGTGAATTCAACACCGGGCCTCGAAGAAGCAGAGATTCTAAGAGCCGGATATGCTGTTGAGTATGATTATATAATTCCCCATCAATTAAAGCCGACACTCGAGTGCAAGAGAATACGGGGATTGTTTTCGGCTGGTCAGATAAATGGCACTTCTGGTTATGAGGAAGCAGCGGCGCAGGGTATTATTGCGGGCATTAATGCAGCTGAGTACGTTAAAGGGAAACCGCCACTTATATTAGGCCGGTATGAGGCATACATTGGAGTTCTAATTGATGACCTGGTTACCAAAGGAGTAGATGAGCCCTATAGAATGTTCACTTCAAGAGCTGAATACCGCTTGCTTTTGCGGTCGGATAATGCCGATGTAAGGCTCGCTCCATGTGCCTATAAGAAAGGCTTGGTTTCAGGTGAGAGATACGAGAAGGTCAAGGAAAAAGAGAGAGTGATTGAACAAGAACTGAGATACCTAGAAAAAACAGCTATTACAGACAAAGAAGCGCGATTGCTTGAACTTAAAGAAGACCACAAAGATAATGGAAGAACAAAACTAATAGAGCTGTTGCGCAGGCCTGAAGTAAGGATGGAAGAACTGAAAAAGGTTGACAAACACTTGCAGCCTCTTCCCTTTGACGTATTGGCAGAGCTTGAAATGAGAGCCAAATACCAGGGATACATTGAAAGACAACTTAAGGAGATTGAGAGACAGAAGAGGTGGGACAAGAGAAAGGTGCCGACAGGGATAGACTACTCAAAAATCTACGGGCTCTCTTATCAGGCGAGAGAGGCGCTGGATAGAGTAAGACCAAGATCCTTAGGGCAAGCTGCCAGGGTGTCTGGGGTGGGACCAGCAGACATATCTGTTCTAATGGTTTGTCTAAAACAGAAAGATAGAACTATATAATGAAAGAGGAAAATGCTGAACTTCTAGTAAGGGGAGCCAAACGGCTAGGAGTGAATCTCAGCAAGGAGCAGATTGAAAAATTTGATCTCTTTCTTTGTCAGCTAATAATTTGGAATAAAAAGATTAATTTAACCGCTATAGTTGAAGAAAGAGAAATTATTATTAAGCATTTCCTTGATTCGCTTTCATGTCTTGTTATCGACAAAGTAAAAAATTGCTCTTCGCTCATAGATATCGGGAGCGGGGCTGGTTTTCCAGGAATCCCGTTAGCAATTGCTAAGGAAAGATCCTATATTGCTTTGTTGGAGTCATCAGAGAAAAAATCAAAATATCTGGCTCGCATTTTAGCTTTATTGGGTGTTTATGGAGAGGTGCTAAAAGGCAGAGCCGAGGAGCTCGCACATGGTCCCGATAGAGAAGCCTACGAAGTTGCGGTTGCTAGAGCGGTATCAAGCCTTCCGATCCTTTGTGAATACGCAATCCCTTTTGTAAAGAAGGGAGGGTCTTTCATTGCGCAGAAGTCAGAAGGCGTGAACAAAGAATTAGAACCAGCGAAAAAAGCAGCAGTTATTTTAGGCGGGGGCGGGCCAGAGATAGTGCATTTTGAGCTGCCGTTTACCTCTGCCAAAAGGTATCTGGTGGTGTTTGAAAAGAAAAACGCCACATCTAGGAAATACCCCCGAAGAACGGGGCTCCCGAAGAAAAGACCTCTCGGAATAAATAAATGAAAATTAAACTCGAACTTAAAGGAATTTTTACAACCATAAAGAATATTCTACAAGTTATGTTTAATATTGGCAGACGAAAGCATGTTCAAGGCGTATACGAAAGAGAAACTCCTCCTCTTGCTCAGAAGAAATCGCTTAAAAAAAAGATCTTTGCCATTGTAAACCAGAAAGGCGGAGTAGGAAAAAGCACCACGGCTGTAAATCTCAGCGCATATCTGGCGCAGGCTGGATTTGAGGTTTTGCTTGTAGATGTTGATCCTCAGGGCAATGCAACGAGCGGGTTAGGTCTCAATAATAGGCGGTTCGAATTTTGTATTTATAACACCTTAATAGAGGAGAAGTCACCAAAAGAGATTATAACAAAAACTAAAATCGAACATTTGTTTGCTATTCCAAGCACAATTAACCTTGCAGGAGCAGAAATAGAGCTGGTATCAGTTTTGGCCAGAGAAAATAAGTTAAAGGGTGCACTTCATGACATTAAAGAGGAGTATGATTACATAATAATAGATTGCCCGCCATCGCTCGGGCTGCTTACAGTAAATGCTTTGGTGGCAGCGGACGAGGTGATTATTCCAATTCAGTGTGAGTATTATGCCTTAGAGGGATTAAGTAAATTACTGGACAGTATTCATTTGGTGCAGAAACAATTAAATCCCGCTTTGACTATTGCCGGGGTACTTATGACCATGCATGACCCAAGAACAAAACTCTCTCAGCAAGTAGTAGAGGAGGTGGTTAAGTATTTTCAGGACAAGGTCTATCGCACCATTATTCCCAGATCGGTTAGACTTAGTGAAGCACCAAGTTTTGGTCAGCCCATCAACATATATGATTCACAAAGCAAGGGAGCAGAAGCATATCAAGAACTAGCTAAGGAAGTGATTGAACGTGGCTAATAAAAGAGGTCTTGGGCGAGGATTGGGCGCGCTTATTCCTAGTCTAAGCTCAGCAGAAGAAACACAATTTGAAGAGATAGCTGTGGTAAGTATTCGACCAAACCCACATCAACCGCGTAAACATTTCAATTCTGAGTCTTTTGAAGAATTGGTAAGCTCGGTAAGAGAATTTGGATTAGTACAACCTGTTGTTGTTAGACCGCAGGGAGACAGCTATATTTTGGTAGCCGGTGAAAGGAGATGGAGAGCAGCAAAGCAAGCCGGGCTACGAACAATTCCAGCAATAGTAAGGAAGTCAGATGAGATAGAGGCCATAGAAATGGCGNNACTTGCAGCGCGAAGATCTCAATGCTTTGGAGGAAGCTAATGCTTATCGGTTGCTCCTTGAGCAGTTTGATATTACGCAGGAAGAATTGGCAAAGAGGGTAGGAAAGAGTAGGGCGGCAATAACTAACACTCTTAGATTGTTGCAACTTCCAACCGATATACAGGGACTGGTTTCTGAAGGGAATATCACTTCAGGTCACGCGAGAGCATTGCTCCAACTTGGAGACGAAGAGGGCCAGCGTAAATTAGCAGCAAGAATTGTAGCCGATGGGCTTTCGGTAAGGGAGACAGAAAACATTAGCAGGTTATGGATAAGCCCGAGAGCTGAGAAACGAAAGACAGTAGACGCTAAATCTCTTGCACCAATAGCCAAACAGCTGGGAAGAGCGCTATCTACAAAAGTACGGATCAAACTTGGCGAAAAGAGGGGAAAAATTGAAATAGATTTTTTTTCTGTTGAAGATTTACACAGACTGGCTAATTTAATAAATAAGGGAGTTGAGCCAGAAGAAACAGCTGTTAAATCAACTCTAAGCTATCTTCAAGATGCTCCGCAGACAGAAATGTAGCTAGAAGCAAACATAACTCAAGCGGAATATTGCGATTGCCTTGCGCCCCATAAATTAATGGGGTATTGTTTTATCAAAAACCGGGAGAGTCTATGATTTATTTGGATAATGCAGCAACTAGTTACCCGAAGCCGCCGGGAGTTATAAAGGCAATGGCTGATTGTTTAGAAAGAGCAGCAAACCCGGGCCGCGGAGGGCATAGAATGGCTTTAGAGGGGAGCCGCATAATTTTCAATGTAAGAGAAAAGCTAGCAAGGTTTTTCGGGGTGGAAGATGTTTCTAATCTTATATTTACTTTGAATGCAACTGAATCAATAAACCTGGCACTTAAAGGTATACTTAAACCAGGCGACGAGGTAATAACAACCAGCATGGAGCACAATGCGGTTGTCAGGCCCTTGAATGCTTTAGAGAAGCAAGAAATTAAGGTTAGGAAAGTGCCTTGCTCGAAAGAAGGAGAACTAAGAGTTGAGGATGTAGCAAGAGCAATAACCAAAGAGACAAAAATGATTGTTTCTACAATAGCTTCAAATGTAACCGGGACTATTATGCCCTGGGAGGAAATAGGGGCACTAGCTAAAGAGAAGGGAGTTCTTTTTCTAGTAGATGCAGCACAAGGGGCAGGAGTCTTACCTATCGATTTAGGAAATCAACATGCCGACTTACTTGCGTTTTCTGGGCACAAGAGCTTGCTGGGCCCCCAGGGAGTAGGAGGGCTTTATATTAACCCGCAGGTGGAATTGGAAGAATTGAAACAGGGGGGGACTGGTAGCAGTTCTGAGTCAAGTGAACAGCCAACAGTAAGACCTGACCGTTTTGAAAGTGGAACTCCCAACACCCCGGGAATAGCAGGCCTCGGGGCAGCAATAGAGTTAATCGAAGAAGTAACGCTTGCGGAAATAAGAAACAAAGAGAATGAGCTGGTTAAAAAGCTAATTGAGGGATTGCTCAATATTCCGGGTGTTAAGGTCTATGGCCCACATATCAGTAAAGAGAGGGTTCCGGTCGTATTGATGAATTTAGAAGGAATTGGCCCGGAAGAGGTGGCCTTCATTCTTGACAAAGGTTATGACATAGCTGTGAGATCAGGGCTCCATTGTGCACCTGATGCGCACAGCACAATAGGAACTTTTAGCAAAGGCGCTGTGCGCTTTAGCGTTGGTTATTTTAACAGCAAAAAAGATATAGAAGCAGTATTAAATGCGATTAATACTATAGCAGCCGAGCAGACAAAGGGTGCAAGTGCCAGATGACAAGAAACAGAATCCTAATTGTTTTAGGAATCTCCCTAATAGTTACCCTCCTCAGCACAATATGCTATGCACAACCAGAAAAAAAGGCAGTGCTGGTTATTCTTGATGGAATTAACCTGGACGATATAAAGAAAAGCCAACCTCCAAATCTGCTTAGCATGATGGATAAAGGCGGACTGGGTTTAATGAATGTAAGGAGCGGGCGAACAGGTGATGATGCTAGTGGTTATTTGACTATAGGTACGGGAGCATGGGCTATTGCTAGACCAGGGAGAATGCAGGGGGGACTGGGCCTTAGAGCAGATAGTTTTTTTGAGGGAAGAAAAGTAGCGGATATTTATCTGCAGCAGACAGAAAAATATCCACGTCAATCAAGCATAATAGTTGTGAATACACCTATGATTGTACGTGAGAATATTGAAGGAGATTATGGAGCCGAGCCGGGTGCACTTGCAGAGGCATTAGGGGCGGCAGGGAAGAAAGTTGCGTTGGTAGGTAACGCGGACACGTTTGGTCAATTTCACCGAGAAGCAAGCCTAATTGCTATGGATGGAAGCGGACTAGTAGAGGAAGGAGAAGTAAGTAAAGGCATCCTCAGGGAAGTGCCCGAAGCCCCATTCGGTTTAGAAACAGATTACGAAAAGGTCTTTCAAGAAACAACAAAGCTACTCAAAACAAATGATTTTGTAGTAGTAGAAACAGGCGATGTTTCCAGAATAAATAGGTATACAAGTTATTTAGAGAAGGGAGCTTTGGAGAGAGCGAGGCAAGAAGCATTGATTAAAGCTGACCGGTTTTTGAAAAGGCTGGTTAAGGAAATCCCAAAAGAGAGCCTGATAATCGTCGTCTCTCCTAACTCTCCACCGGTTTTTGATAGAAGCGTAGGGAACTTGACACCGGTAATAGCCATAAGCCCCGAAATTGGGAAAGGGCTCTTGACCTCACCTACTACGAGACAGCCAGGCCTGGTTACCAATACTGACATAGCGCCAACAATCCTTAAATACTTTAATGTGGAGGTTCCGGAAAGTATGACAGGAAGACCTGTTTATGCTGAAGAAGCAGGGAGCTCGTTAGAATACTTGCTTAAAAGAGATCGAAAGATAACAGAAACTGCAACCTTCCGAAGGCCCATATTGACTTCATATGTTGCAGCAGTTTTTGTTCTTCTGGTTTTGGCCGCACTCTCATTGATGTATCCAGTAGAGCCAAAATTGTTAAAAGCTATTTATTTTCTTCTCGCCTGGCAACTTTCTGTGCCTTTATCTTTGCTTTTATTGTCCCGTCTACCAACAACGTATTTAAGCACAACGATAATTATGGCTATTTGTATCTCGGTACTAATTACCATATTAGCATGGGTTGCCAGCAGGAGATTTTTGTTGACCACAGGGCTAATTGCTGTGTCTACTTCTGTGGCAATTATATTAGACCTCCTTTTAGGTGCTCCTTTGATGAAGAATTCTCTGCTTGGATATGATCCATTAATAGGCGCAAGATTCTATGGAATTGGGAATGAATATATGGGTGTGTTATTAGGATCTACTCTGGCTGGAGCGACAATTCTGCAAGATATCTACTTTAGAGATAGCAAGAAAGCCAGGCAGGCTATGTTAGCATCCTTCGTGCTTCTAGCCGGACTGATAGGTTACCCGCAGCTAGGAGCAAATATTGGAGGAGCAATATCTGCGGCAGGAGCTTTCTTTTTGGCCTACCTGAAAATAAAAGAAAAGAAGGTTGATTTGAAAAATATTTTGCTTACTGCCCTAGTTATAGTATTTGTTGTCTTTATAATTATTGCTATAGATTATCTAACAAATTCATCAAACCAAAGCCATGCTGGAAGAGCAATGTTTTTTATAGGGGAAGAAGGCTATAAAGGAATGCTGATGATTGTTAAGAGAAAAGTTGCCACCAATTTAAAATTGATTAGGTGGACAATCTGGAGTAAAGTTTTTATCGCATCTTTGGCTATCTTTGCTTTGCTTTTCAGTAGGCCAATGGGTTTACTTAAAAGAATAATACAGGATCATCCCCGTTCTGCTGCAGGCATCTTTGGAATCATAGCAGGAAGCATAATTGCTTTGCTTTTTAACGATTCAGGAATTGTAGCTGCGGCCACCATGATCATTTTTGGCGTCGTTCCCTTACTGTACTTAGCAGCCGAACACGATTAGTTGTCAGAGGAGGTAAAGTTGAAAGATACAAAGTTTAGCTACGAAGATTTTGGGCTTGGCCTGGCATTGGGTTTAGTAACTGGTTCCCTAATCGCCTTAATTTTTGCACCCCAATCTGGCGAGGACACTCGGAGACAAATTGCTAACAAGGCCACCGACCTAAAAGATTCAGCAGAAGATTTGATTGAACAGGCAAAAAAGAGCATTGAGGAGACAGGAGCCAAAATAGAGGGAGTTATAGGGAGAAGGGACAAGAGTGTTCGTAAAAAAATAGAGGAGCTTCGAGAAGAGCTTGAAAAGTACAAGCTAGGAGAAGCTTAGAATAATGGAAGGGAATTTTTTGGAACAAGAGCTGATAGAAAAAATATTGAGAGCGGCCTTGGCAAAGAGGGGTGGTTTTGCCGAGGTCTTCCTGGAAAATAGAGCAAGTACCGCTTTGAAAGCTGAGGACGGGAAGATAGAAAGAGTGATCTCTGGCAGTGTCCATGGGGCAGGAGTTAGAGTAATCTCAGAGGGTAAGAACGGTTATGCACATATTGATAACTGGGATGAAAAGCTGTTGCTGGAAGCAGCCAACACTGCAGGTGAAATAGCAAGAAGCACTGGCAACCTTTCGGTTGTTGGTTTGAAGGCACAAAACCCTAAGGTGGATCATCCCGTTGAGGAGCGTCCGCAAAACATTAGAAAAAGAGAAAAAGCAGAGGTTGTAGAGAGAGCAGACAGAGCAGCGAGAAAACAAGGCTCTGAGATAAGACAGGTAGGTATAGTGTATCTCGATACTGATCAGAAGGTGCTTGTTGCCAATTCTGAAGGGGTTATGGCTGAAGACGAGAGGGTTTATACACGAATGGTGATTCAAGTAGTTGCCGCCAAGCAAGGAATTATACAGACTGGGGTGGAAGGACCAGGAAGCCAGAAAGGTTTCGAGTTTATTCGGCAAAATCCGCCAGAGGAATCAGCTATTCGAGCTGCTCGACGAGCTTTAATTATGTTAGAGGCAAAACCTGCTCCCACTGGTCGCATGCCGGTAGTCTTGGAGGCAGGTTTTGGGGGAGTTCTTTTTCACGAAGCGTGTGGCCATGGGCTGGAAGCTGATCTAGTGCACAAGAAAGCCTCTGTTTATGCTGGAAGACTGGGAGAAAAAGTCGCGAGTAGCTGTATTACGGCAGTTGATGATTCCACTATTCAGAACGGTTGGGGATCATTTCGTTTTGATGATGAGGGAGTAGCAGCGCAAAGAACAGTGGTTATTGAAAACGGAAGACTTACAAGCTTCCTTCACAATCGACTCACAGCCTGGAAGGACAAAACTGTTTCTACGGCAAATGGCCGCAGGCAATCCTATCAATTTATACCTATTCCCAGAATGACTAACACTTTTATAGTTTCTGGGAATGCTACTTTAGAAGACATGGTAAAAGGAATAGACAGAGGGCTATATGCTAAGGCTTTAGGAGGCGGTCAGGTAGATACCACCACAGGCAATTTTGTTTTTGGAGTATCAGAAGGATATTTGATTGAAAACGGCAAGATTACTAGACCAGTCAGGGGAGCAACCCTGGTGGGAAACGGACCAAAGGTCCTGCAACAGATAGATATGGTCGGAACAGAGTTAAAATTTGAACCTGGAACTTGTGGTAAGGAAGAACAAGCATCTCCCGTGGGAACAGGTCAGCCAGCTGTACGTATCAGAGAATTAACAATAGGTGGAACCGAGGTATAGCTTGGAAATAGAGTTCGAGGATCAAGCAAAAGAACTTATAAAGAGAGCCAAAGGCTCTGGCGCTTATGAGGCAGAAGCTTATTTTATTGATAATAAAACAATAGAAGTAAAAGTCTTCAAGCAAAAGCTGGATTCAATAAAAATGGCTAAAATTTCCGGCGTTGGGCTTCGCGTAATAATGAAAGGAAAGTCAGGCTATGCTTACAGTTCGCAGCTTACTCAAGAAGCCCTCGATCAACTGGTTGTAGAAGCGGTTGAAAATGCCAAGAATTGTTCTTCTGATCCTTATGTAGCCCTACCAGAGCCTTCTAGTTCGAATTCCTCTCTTAGCCTATATAATCCCAAATTAACTTTGACACCGACCCCCAAAAAAATAGGAATTGCTATGGCTTCGGAAAAGGCTGCGCTAGAGTATGATCCACGTATTAAAGGTTCAGAGTATGTTGTGTATGCGGATAGTGAAAGATTTATCTACCTAGCTAATTCTAAAGGGTTTTCAAGCGGTTACAAGGCAACTGATTGCTATCTTTATCTTTCTGTCATTGCTGAGGAAAAGGGAAAAGCTCAAACTGGAAAAGCTTTTGCAGTAGGCCGAGCAACGCAAGCGTTAAAACATAAGGAAACGGGCAAACAAGCCGCCGAAAAGGCAATATCTCTGCTCGGTGCAAGCCCTATTGATAGCACAGAAGCAGCGATTATCTTTGATTCTTTAGCAGCCGCTGAACTTATAAGTGTAGTTGGAATGGCTCTAAGCGCTGAAGCGGTGCAAAAAGGCAGATCCCTTTTTGCAGGGAAGATTGGTGAAAAGGTGGCTTCAGAGACAATTACTTTGGTTGACGATGGAACCCTCAAGGAGGGAATAGCAAGCTCTCCATTTGACGGAGAAGGAGTCCCCACGCAAAGAACTACGCTAATAGCAGGAGGAATTTTGCAAGGGTTTCTTCATAATACTTATACGGCCAAAAAGGACAAGGTCAATTCTACCGGTAACGCTGCTCGTTTATCGTACAAAAGCCCACCAGAAGTCTTGCCAAGCAATCTTTTTCTTCTGCCTGGAAAGATAAAGAGAGACGAATTGCTAGCTCAAACTAAAAGAGGTTTCTATGTTATGGAATTGCAGGGACTGCACTCAGGGGCTAATCCTATTACTGGAGAATTTTCTGTGGGAGCCGTTGGCCATTGGATCGAAAAAGGCATAGTAACCCAAGCCGTAGGAGAAGTGACAATTGCTGGAAACATTCTAAACATGCTCGAAAGAATAGATTTGGTGGCTGATGACCTTGAATTCATTCCCATGGGGGCAAGTTTTGGCTCTCCTACTCTTAGGGTGCAATGCATGGCTATATCGGGGAAGTGAAAATATGGCCAAGAGAGTAGCAGTTCTTATGGGAGGCAGATCAGCAGAGAGGGAAATATCTCTCGCCAGCGGTAACGAAGTCCTTAATGCTTTGAATAGCTGTGGTTTTTATGCTTTCAAAGTAGAGGCCAATGAGCAGATGTGGGAGATCCTGAGGAAAGAAAAACCCGACGTAGTATTTATAGCCCTGCATGGTCGCTGGGGGGAGGATGGAACGGTTCAGGGCATGCTGGAGATTTTAGATATACCTTATAGCGGCTCAGGGGTGCTGGCAAGCGCACTGGGAATGGATAAAGCTATGTCAAAGCTAATTTTTCAAGCTGCAGGGATAGAGACACCCCGTTTCGTAGTGGTGCCTAGAGAATCAAAGAGAGAGAAAGTGTCGCTAAATGGATTTGTGAGCGATGTGGGATTCCCGTTAGTTATTAAGCCACGTCGTGAAGGCTCAACCATTGGCCTTAGCATCATAAACAACCTGGATGAGGTTGACAAAGCGCTAGAGAAGGCTTTCGCATACGACGATGCCCTTGTTGAAGAATTTGTAAAAGGCAAAGAGGTTACCGTTGGGATTCTGGGAAATGAAGATCTCTTAATTCTACCTACAGTAGAGATAACCTACGATAGTGAAGTTTACGATTTTACCAGCAAATACACTCCGGGAATGAGCACGCACATTATACCAGCAAGGATAGGGAAGGCTCAAGAACGGAAGGCTCAGAAATTAGCGCTTGATGCTTATAAAGCTTTAGGGTGCAGAGGGTTCTCGCGGGTCGATCTAATTGTAGACAAGAAGAGAGCTGTGGTTTTGGAGATAAACACTATTCCTGGGATGACAAACCTTAGCCTATTTCCTGATGCTGCGCGGGCAGCTGGAATTGAATTTCCTCAACTAGTTTCAAAAATTGTGAAGTTGGCCTTAGAGAAAAAGAGTAGCTAGACCAGTACTCTCATTTTGACCTCAAGGAATACATATAAGTTGCCCACCTTTTTTAAATGTTTAACTGACCAATTCATATTTGGCTAGGACTTGCTTTATCCAGTTAATAATTATAATAGGAATTATAGAAGCAGCTAAAATTAAAAACCAATCCTTTAGCTCTAGGATAGACGTATGGAACACTAGTTGCAGGGGCTTGAAATAGATTACGTTGAAATGCAAGAACAGTGAACCCAGAAATGCCAGTAAAAGAAAACGGTTTTCGAATGACACGCGAGAGAAGATGCTATCCATACTTGATCGAAAATTAAACGCGTGCAAAAGCTGGCTCAGCACAAGAGTAGTGAAGACTATGGTTCTAGCTTGTGATTCCGGTACCTTAAACAGGAAAAGAGCAATGGTAAATGATGAAAGAGCACCTACGGTTATAAAAGCTCCTTGCCAGAAAACCTGAGTCTGCCTCCTGGGTGCCAGAATCTCTTCTTTGGGATTACGGGGAGGTCTGGTCATCAGGTCAGCTTCAGGTGGGTCTGTACCTAAGGCTAAAGCAGGAAGACCATCCGTAACAAGATTGACCCAGAGAATTTGGATGGGAAGCAGGGGAAGAGGAAGCCCTACCACCATGGCTATGAACATTGTAAGCACTTCGCTTACGTTGCACGAAAGTAGAAACAGGATAAACTTCTTTATGTTATCGAAGACTAGACGGCCCTCTTTAATTGCTGAAACTATTGTAGCGAAGTTGTCATCGGCAAGAACCATATCGGAGGCCTCTTTGGTTACATCAGTGCCAAGCACCCCCATAGCAACTCCTATATCGGCACGCTTAAGCGCTGGAGCATCATTGATTCCATCACCCGTCATAGCCACAACATGATTCCTGGCTTTAAAAGCATTCACAATCTTCACTTTATGTAATGGAGCAACACGGGCATAAATTTTGATTTTATCCACTTTTTTAGCCAGTTCCTGTTCATTAATCTCTTCTAGTTCCGAGCCAGTCAATATTTCATCCTCTTTGCCCAGAAGGTCTAATTCTTTTGCAACAGCCTCTGCGGTTCGGCGATGATCACCAGTAACCATTACCACATCTATTTTAGCTTTCTTACAAATAGAAATAGCATCATATACCTCGTTTCTTAAAGGATCAGTCATACCAATCAAACCACCAAAGACTAGGTTTTTTTCGATGTCTTTGGGATCAGTCACAGAGGGAATGTTTTCAAGTTTTCGATAAGCGATAGCTATGGTTCTATAGGCTTTTCCAGCCATATCAGAGCTTATGACAAGAAGATGTTTCCGTTCTTCAGGTGTAAGGTTTATAGCTTTTCCTTCCTTGTTAATATAATAATCGCAGCGCTCCAGAACAATCTCTGGGGCCCCTTTAGTAATTACTAGATAGGGAGGAACCACTGGGGATAGACCGTCTTGAAGCTTCCAAGGGAACCCTACTTTATTGATAGTAGTCATTCGCTTTCGTTGAGAATCAAATGGGATTTCTGCATAACGAGGATTTTCTTCCTCAAGTTCCTTCTTGCGCATACCATAGCGGTCTGCTGCAGATAATAGAGCTGTTTCGGTCGGATCACCTAGCAATATTCCATTATCGCCCCATCGCGCGTTGTTGCAAAGTACAGACATAAGTAGTAGTTGGTTGAGAATTACGGAAATTTTTTCTTGAGATGGAGGAACTGGTGGAACTGATTGGAGGTGGCCATCCCAGTAAGCTAACTTCACAGTCATTTGGTTCTGAGTCAGCGTTCCCGTTTTGTCTGTACATATAACTGTAGTTGCACCTAGAGTTTCTACAGCGTGAAGACGACGAAGAATAGCATTTTTTTGCGCCATGCTTTGGACGCCTAACGCCAGGGCTACGGTTACAACAGCAGGGAGTCCTTCTGGGATGGCAGCAACGGCTAAACTTACTCCTGCCAGGAGCATCTGCGTTACTTCTTTTCCGCGAGCTATCCCTGCTACAACAACAATAAAACTGATAGCTAAACACAGAATAGCCAGTCTCTTTCCTACTAGTTTAAGTTGAATTTGCAAGGGGGTTTTTTCGTCAGGAACAGTCTCAAGGAGCTCAGCAATTTGTCCCATTTCGGTTTCACGTCCTGTTGCTACAACTAACGCCTTAGCCCGTCCTGAAACAATAGTAGTACCGAGATATACCATGTTGGTAATATCTCCCAAAGATAGAGAATCGCTACTCAAAACATCAGATGCCTTTATCACGGCTTCAGATTCTCCAGTAAGAGGTGCTTCATTAGTCATAAGGTTTGAGACTCCGACTAACCGTGCGTCTGCAGGAACACGATCGCCTGCTTCCAAAACAATAAGGTCCCCAGGGACTAGCTCTCTTGCTTTGATGGGTTTCTCAGCACCAGAACGAACTACACGGGCAGCAGGTGCAGCTAATTCTCTAAGTGCAGCCATAGCCATTTCAGCGCGGTATTCTTGAACAAAACCGAGGACAGCGTTTATAAATACAATAGCTAATATAGCAAGCGCATCAATATATTCCCTTAACCAAAGCCCTGAGATAAGGACAGCTAAAAGAAGAATCCAGATCATAAAGTCATTGAACTGGCGTATGAATATTTCGGTGAGCATGGTTGGCCTTTTTTCAGGAAGCTCGTTGGGACCAATCTTCTCAAGGCGGGAAGCTGCTAGATCTTTGCCTAGACCAGTTTCAACATTTGTGTTGAGACGGGAGGCAACATCGCTAGAAGATATGGTATGCCACTTAGAACCAGGAATTGTTAGCACCTCCAGAGTTTATCTCCAAGCAGGAAAAAAAGGAGGATTAAGCGAAATGGTTTATTGGGTATAAAAACTATAAGTTTTTCCATATCAACGAACAATCATTTGATATTTGAAAAGTTATTAAATAGTATATCTTGTTACGTCAATTATTTTACAATTATTTTAGGTTGATGGAAGTAGCTATGATTAAATTTGCTAGGACTGTCTATTTCCCCTATATTAAATAAAGAAATTAGACATTGTTGGATTATAACATGTTATGGCATATTTGAAGTCCTAAAGTTCTAACAAGGGATCTATGTTTGGGTTTCAAAAACAAAAAGGAACCAGTAGATATATCTGAACAAATGTAATTGCTTAGCGAAGGAAAGAAAGGGGGCTTTGGTTTGTATAGATAGGAATAATTAATAATCTATCTTAGAGGAGGTAATTTTGAGATATGGGAAAGAAAATTACATTATCGGTTATCAAAGCAGACGTAGGAGGATATGTTGGACACAGCAGCATCCATCCAGCTCTTTTGAAGAAAGCTGAAGAGAGATTAGCTCAGGCAAAGAAGGATAAACTGCTTATTGACTACTGCCGCAGTAAAGTTGGTGATGATATTGCATTGATTATGACCCATCAGCATGGAGTTGATTCGGTTGATATACATCGCTTTGCCTGGGAGACTTTTGAGGAAGTCACCAAAGTTTCAAAGGAGTATGGGCAATACGGAGCTGGACAGGACCTTTTGGCAGACGCATTTGCTGGAAATATTACCGGAATGGGTCCAGGGGTGGCAGAAATCGAATTCGTAGAGAGAGAAAGCGAACCCGTGCTTGTCTTTCTGGCAGACAAGACTGAACCGGGAGCCTGGAATCTTCCATTGTTCAAGATGTTTGCCGATCCTTTTAACACAATTGGCCTGGTAATTGATTCCAAGATGCATGACGGATTTAACTTCGATGTTATCGATCTTGTAGAGAAGAAAAGGATTGTGTTCTCTTGTCCAGAGGAAATCTACGATCTTTTGGTTTTTATTGGAGCTCCCAGCAGATATGTAGTTAAATATGTGTACAGAAAAAGTGATAATGAAGTTGCTGCCGCAACCTCCACTCAGCGTCTAGCCCTGATTGCAGGACGTTATATCGGGAAGGACGATCCGGTTATGATTGTGAGAGCACAGAGTGGTTTGCCGGCTGTGGGAGAAGTGATTGAACCCTTTGCGTTTCCACATTTAGTAGCAGGATGGATGAGAGGTTCACATCACGGGCCTTTCATGCCCGTTGGATTTGAGCAGGACACTCCGAGCAGGTTTGATGGACCTCCAAGAGTAGTATGCAACGGCTTCCAGATGAAAGATGGCCATCTTGTAGGACCGAGGGATATGTTTAAAGATCCTAGCTATGATAAAGCCCGCCAGATAGCCCTTGATGCTGCAGACTATATCAGAAGGCATGGTCCCTTTGAACCACACCGTCTGCCTTTGGAAGAGATGGAGTACACAACTATGCCCCAGGTTATGGAAAAACTGAGGGAAAGATTTGTAAGGGTCGAATAAGAGAGGGGGTAAGACCTAGAGCCGGATTGGAGAATAGTTGAAACATGGAGTGAAAATAATAACACCAAAGGCGTTTTTTGCTCTTGGGATATTCGTTCTCCTGGTTATTGCAGGCCGTTTGCTTACAGGATATGCCTCTTTCGAACTGCAGTTAAATTGGCGGCTGTCTTTTCTAGCTGGGGCAGTTCTATTGCTGGCTGCAGGAGGTTTTATAAGCTATTACGAGTATCATGGGTTAGGTTCACAAGAAGGAATATTGCGTAGAAGCGATAGCAGCAGAAAAATAGTAGCTATCACTTTTGATGACGGCCCCAGCCCGGTTTATACACCGCACATACTTGATGTTCTCAAAGCTAAAGGTATAAGAGCTACATTCTTTGTTACGGGAAGACATGTGCATAAATATCCGGAAATAGCTAATCGTATAGTAGCAGAGGGACATGATATTGGAAACCATACGTATAGTCACCGGGAACTAGTACCGGCGACTAGGAAAGCAGTGCTTTGGCAGATAAGACGGGCACAAAAAGCTATTTGGGAGGCAACTGGTCAAAAAACTAGGTTTGTAAGGCCTCCCAGGGGAGTCTATACCAACACCGTCCGCCAGCTTCTTATAGAAGAGGGTTACCAGATAGTCTTATGGACTGTAAGTGGAGTAGACTGGCAAGGAGTAAGTGCAAAAAGAATAGCGCGCAGAGTTTTAAAATATGTAAGGCCTGGAGGTATTATTCTATTGCATGATGGTGGAGCACTACTGAGAAAGGAAGGGGCAAGCAGAAGAAATACGGTTGAGGCGCTACCCCTTATTATTGATGGACTACGGGAAATGGGATACGAAATTGTTACCCTGTCTAATATGCTTTCGGAGGAAGAAAGTGAGATTAAAGTAGCGGAAGCAACCCTTTGTTAGGTGAAGCTTATATATAAGAATAAGTTAAAAACACAAACACTATTTTTAAAAGAGGCAGTCTTATCAAGACTGCTTCTTTTGTTGTTGGCAACAAGGATTTTAAACAATTGTGTAAAACATATCTTTGGAAACAAGAAGGAGAGAGTAAATGTATCGAAGATTGCTATATTCTTTCTTACACAGTAATGCTTTATCTTACTCAAAGCCAAAAGCATTATTGGCAATGAAATGGGCCGTTTTCTTTTCCATTTTTCTCCTTGTTGTCACGGAAAGAGAAACAATTCGCGCTTTTAAGGGTATTGATGCTCTGCTGTTACCCATTCTTATTTTTAATCTCTTCTGGACGTGGCAGGTTTATAAAGAAAAGGATTTTCCTAAGACATCTATATTGACAGGTGCATATCTGGAAGTAGTTGTAGTGTCTGGTTTGATTTTTGTTACACACAGCATAGACTGGGCTTTTGTCTATCCCTACTATCTGGTTGTCATATATATAGCTTTCCTGTTTGGTTTTGCCGAAACACTTCCACTGGTGTTGATAATTACTGCAACCCATCTTTCTATCTTTATCGACAATGGCCTTAGCCTATGGCAGATGTTTTTGGCAGGTTCTTTAAGGGTATTTCCATATCTCATTCTAAGTGTGGTAATTGGGTTCGCTGGCCAAATGGTCAAGCTCCTAGAGAAGTCAAGCTTAGAGAACGAGGAAATTGCTCAAGATTTGGAAAGAAGATTGAGACAGCTTTCAGTGCTTTACGAGATAAATAGAAGCATAAGGGTTTCATTCAATCTTGAGAATTCGATAAAGAGCACACTAGCCCAAATTAACTCTGTTTTTAAGTTGGATGAAAGCCTGGTCTGTATCAACATAGAATCGAGACAAAAGAATAATTCCTTTGCTTGCTTTACAGCAAAAGGAAGATTGGATAAAAAAGCACCTTTTTATCAGCCATTAATTGGAAAAATAAAAGGAATAGGCGAGCCAGTTATTATAAATGATCTCGGCCAAGAACTGTATTGGAATATTGAAGAGACCAGTAAGGCAAAATCCCTTATAGCTTCACCTATAAGCAGCGAGTCTGAGATTTTTGGATTTATTGTGGGTGTTTCTTATAAACCTAGCCAGTTTGCCGTAGAAGATTTACAGTTGCTGATTGCTATATCCAATGAGATTGCTATCTTTGTACAGAACTTCACGCTTTATCAAAACCTCCAAAAGGAGAAACAATTTTCCGTTAACCTTCTAGAGTCAGCTGGAAGCATCGCAGTGGGAATGGACATTCAAGGAAACATAACAACTTTTAACCAGGCAGCAAGTGATATTACTGGTTATACAAAAAAGGAAGTATTAGGAAAGAATTGGTTTGAATGTTTTGTTCCGGGCGCTTCTGCGCAGGATGCTCTTCAAGTAGCCCAAGCTCTTTCAGAGGGTAATTTTCCCAGCCGGTTCGAAAACCCCTTGCTCAGCAAGGACGGCAATATGCGCACTATATCGTGGAATGGTACGACTATACGTGATGAAAGTGCAAAAATTGTAGGCATTTTAATGATAGGGCAGGATATAACAGAACGTAAACTTATGGAAGAGGAAATTATCAGGCGAAATAAACAATTAGCTGCTTTTGGTGAAGTAGCTCGTGTAATTAGTGGGTCGCTCGAACTGCAAGAGGTACTGAATCGCAGTTTGCAGAAAACGCTTAGTTTAATCGATGCAGATTCAGGAATAGTATATATCCTAGATTCAAGCAAGAAAACGCTTCAAATAGCTGCTTATGAAGGTATATCTCCAACCCTGATAGAGAATGCTGATAATTTGAAAATTGGAGAAGGTTTTGCTGGAAGAGTGGCTGAGAGAGGGGAACCTATCATAGTTGATGATATTAGCACAGACTACCGCCTGACAGGAGCTACAGCAGTAACACATGATGGTTTAAAATCCTTAGCTGATATACCCCTGAGCAGTGGAGGAAATATTGTAGGGGTATTAGGTGTATATCGACATAATCTCCGTCCATTTACTATAGAAGAAAAGGACATGCTTATAGTGATTGGCCGGGCAGTGGCAATGGCGATTCAAAATACCTACCTTTTTCAGATGGAAAAGGTAAGGATAGAGCAGATTGACGCTTTATACAGGAGCGCAAAAGCTATTCTTTCCAGATTAGAACTGAAAAATACTCTTGAGGCACTCGGGGAACAAGCAAGAAAAGCCTTGAAAGCTCAATATGCAATGATCAGTCTTTATAATCCTCAAACTAATGACATGGAAACAAAAGCAATCATCGGATTAGAAAACGTTGATGAAGAGCAGATGAAGCAAATCCGGTTTAAAAAGGGCGAAGGGGGACCGGGATGGGTTTTAGAGAAGGGTGAGCCACTTATATCAGAGGATATGGAGAATGATCCGCGATATGTTGATAGAAAGCCAAGTGTTGTTAAAGGAGTAAAGCTCAAAGCCCTTATGAGCGCCCCTATCAAGCAGAAAGGGAATGTTATTGGGGCTATTGATGTTGCCAACAAGATGGATCAAAGAGTGTTCGATGCTGGAGATCTTGCATTTCTGGTGGCGCTAGCAGATTTGGCAGCTATTGCCATCGAAAATGCACAGCTTTATGAAGAGGCTAGACAGAAGGTTGATCAGCTCTCCTTGCTCTATGAAGTGGGTCAAACCCTGAACTCAATTCTGGACATGGAGAAGCTATTAGAGTTTGTAGCCTTCTCTGTCGCCAGTTTGGTTGGAGCTGAGTCTTGTACAGTAATGCTTCTGGAGCCTCAGACTAGTGAGCTTATTGTTCAAGCTGCAAAAGGGCCGGTCTTTTCCGGAGACATTGGATACCATTTTAAAATTGGGGAAGGTATTGCAGGGCAAGCAGCTGCTTGTAAACAACCAGTTCTTGTTGATGATGTTTCAAAAGACAGCAGGTTTAGCCCGGCAAAACATAAAGAATTAAAAATAAAATCTCTTCTCTCTGTACCTATGATGGTAAAGGATAGAGTAATTGGGGTCGTAAATGTGGCTAATAAGATTCAAGAGAGCGGTTTTGACAAAGAAGACGTGAGGATGCTTTCGACTATTGCCAATGAAGTGGCTATTGCTTTAGAAAATGTGCAACTTTATCGAAATATGCAGGATCTTTATATTAATACAATTCAGGTATTAGCTAAGGCTATAGATGCCAGGGATCCTAATATGAGATATCATTCTGAAAATGTTACAGCCTATGCAGTGGCAATAGCTGAGGAGATGGGCATATCTAATGAAGAAACCGATGCTATTCGATATGCCAGCATGCTTCATGATATTGGTAAGATTGGCATACCGGAACCAATTTTGCAAAAGTTTGAGAGTTTTAATGACGAGGAATATGAATATATGAAAAAGCACCCCGAGATAGGTGCCATAATTATAGAACCGCTGAAACCTTTAAACGAGATGGTTCCTTTAATTCAAAGCCATCACGAGAATTACGATGGTTCAGGATATCCTTATGGTCTAAAGGGGGATGAAATTCCTCTAGGTGCACGTATTATTAGAGTTGCAGATTCCTTTGATGCTATGCTCTCTTCAAGACCTAATCGCAACTCTATTTCTGTTGATAGTGCATTAGCTGAACTAAGACGGTGTTCAGGTAAACAGTTCGATCGGGAGGTAGTGGAAGCTTTTATCCGCACTAAAATCTGGAATAGAGTATTGGAAGTGGAGGGGAGCAAAATATAAGTGAGACTTTATTAAGAAGCTATAAGCAAAAAGGTGTGTCAGGGTAAGAGCGGTATTTGCTTTGAAAGTTTTGTTGCTGACTTTTAATAGCACTGGTTTGATATAGAAAGCTACTAGTTTTATCCATCAGCAAGCAAGAATTCAATTACCTCAGCCCAACCTAAACCCATAGGGCATTTGGTAATAAAAATATTTGGAGTCTCTAGAATTGTCTGTGCCAGACCGGAATTATCTTCAAGACCGTTTCGCAAAAGAAAGAAGGCACCCACGAAGCGGGCAAAATCGAGATCTGCAACAGCATCTCCAATAGCTATAGTTGTGGCTTTGTCAATGTTTCTTAAAACAATATCTTTTGCTACAGCCTGAGCTTTACTTATGCCTCCAGGAACAAGATGATAGGCATGAAGTTCACGGACTTTAAGCGTTGGGCTGGTGCGTCTAATGCGACCATTGTCAACTAGTTCCAGATCCTCATAACCTGCCTCTACTAAAAGCCTATTTGCATCATTAACATCTACCCGGCCACGAAATAGGGGAGTGCATTCACGCTCATGTGACCATGGTTCATGATATTCTAACTTGCCTGTGTAGTTTTCAAAAAGAAGATCAATTGCTCCAGACCTTTTTATGCTTTCGAAAACAGTGCTCTCTTTAGCCTGATAATTTCCCAAGTTCAGAACCACATTTTTACCATGGTCATAAATGATTTGAGCTCCCATCTCAGCGATATAATTCCTAAAGCCGAGCATTCGTGCATTCTCTCTTAATTGTTTTGCATGGCGGCCTGAAACCATTACAATGTCAATCTCTTTTCTAAGTGCTGAAAATATGGCCTGGATGGGGCGTAGAGTTAGGTTTTTTTGAATATCGTAGAAAATACATCCTTCTGGACCAAGTAGAGTACCGTCCACGTCTGTGTAGATTATCTTTATTTCTTTAAGATTTTCTTTTAGCCAGTCTGCTCCTGCTTCCAGACTTCTTTTATTGTAGATCTCAGCAATATCCATCTTTGCTCACTTTGGACCGCAATTGGCATTTCAAGTATAACATATACTAATAAGCCTTTGACTCATGTTTATATCTTGGGTAGGATGTAAATAAAAATCTGTGGAGGAGATATGGCCGAATTTAGAAAAGACCCAACTGGAGAAAAATGGGCAATTGTGGCCACCAAAAGAAAGAACAGGCCTTTTGATTTCTTACACCCAAAAGAGGAGAAACCTTGTCCATTTTGTCCCGGCAATGAAAAACTTACTCCCCCTGAGAGTTTCTCGTATCGAGAAGATAATACCACTGCTGATTCTCCCGGTTGGAGGATTAGAGTAGTTCCCAATCTCTTTCCTGCATTGGTCGGAGAAGCAGAGTTTGCTGCAGAAAAAGACCTGTATGTAAGGGCTCCTGCTGTCGGTGGTCACGAAGTAATAATTGAAGCTCCAGAACACAATATCAGCTTTTCTGAAATGGGAGCAGAAAGGGTAGAAGAGATTCTCCAGGCTTTCCGGCAGCGTTTTAAATTTTGGAGTGCGGAAAAGAATATTAAATACGTTTTAATTTTTAGAAATCAAGGGAAGAGAGCTGGTGCCTCTCTCCAACACCCGCATTCGCAATTAATGGCTTTGTCAATGATTCCGCCTCGAGTAGAAGAGGAATTGCGGGAAAGCCAGCTCTTCTATGATAGAAATGAGATATGCTTGTTCTGTGCAATGATTGAAAGAGAACTAAAGGAAAAAAAACGATTGGTGCTAGAGACGAAAAGATTTGTTGTTTTTTGTCCCTTTGCTTCTCGCTTTCCCTATGAAATTATATTGCTTCCCAAGGAGCACCAGAATTGCTTTTCTGAACTTGATAATGAATCACAAAAGGAACTTGCAGGAGTCATGCTTTCTATTTTAAAAAGACTAGAGACGAAATTGGACAATCCCCCTTACAATTATCTCATCCACAGTTCTTCCGTAGTATTCGATCATCTCCATTATCATTGGCACCTTGAGCTTACGCCAAGGCTTACAAACGCTGCTGGATTTGAATGGGGGACTGGTATTTTTATTAATGTAGTATCTCCCGAAGAAGCTGCAAGCGTCCTGAGGCAAAGATAGGGACAATTTTTGATTTTTAGATTGTTATTTTGATTTTTCCGTTTTGATTCTTACATTTTTCTTACGGATACTTCCAAAGCATCAAAATGGAAGTCCACGGTTGAACTTTCATAGAGTGGTGAGTTCCTTACTTCTTTAAGATACTCCCTCATGGCAGAGGCGAAGACCTTTACATTATCGGCAACCAGAATTGAACCCGGCCTGATCTTTTCATTAAGCGCCTTTAAATACTTATGATAGTCACTCTTTTTGGCGTCGATGAAAACAAATCTATAGGGACCAGAAAGCGTAGGAACTATTTTAAGGGCGTCACCAGTTATTATAGATACTTTGTTTTCCAGATTTGCCCTTTGAATGTAGCATTTCGCCCGTACTGCACTTTGAGGGTTTATTTCCAGTGTTTCTAATTGTCCTCCTGTTGGTAAATTGATAGCGATGGCAATTGCTGAGTAGCCTATAGCAGTACCTATTTCTAAAGCATTGCATGGTTTGTATTTTCGAACCAGCTCACCTAGAAACCTGCCCTTTATGGGACCGACAATGGGAATATTTTCTTTAGCGGCAACCCTTTCGATCTCTTTCAGTATTGCCTGAGCTTTCTTTTTTGGCTTTGACACTTGCAGACCTCAGTATAGAAATTATTGAAGTAATAACGTAACCGCGTAATTGATTGTTTACAGTTGCTTTATTCCACTTTTACTCTATTACCGCTCTTTTTTTGAATTGTACTATTCTTGATTTGCCCGTTCTTTGGATATTCCTTATTATTCGTTAGACACTGGGTATTATAAGTAGTGCCCCCGGTAGGAATCGAACCTACGCACGTGGTTTAGGAAACCACTGCTCTATCCACTGAGCTACGAGGGCATCACTGTCTTGGCTTTATGTATTTTGACAAACATAAACATGGTCACCAATTATAAGTATAAAAATGTGAAAAGAGGGGGTCAAGAAAGAACACGCCCTAATCTATAGAGGTAGACTTTTTTTCCAACGCCCATTTAACCATCATCTCGGCTAGGTCTGGAAATTCAATCCCTGCAGCTTGTGCAGAAAGTGGAAGAAGACTGGTTTCTGTCATTCCAGGGATCGTATTAAACTCAAGGACATAGACCTTTTCTTTTCTAACAAATACGTCTACCCGGCAAGCACCGTGACAGTTGAACAGCTCATAAATTTTAAGAGCAATCTTTTCTGCTTTGGCATACACTTTTTTTGAAAGTCGTGCTGGAACAAAGTATTCGGTCATTCCTGGTGTATACATTGACTCAAAATCAAAGAACCCTTTTTTTGGGACAATTTCTACCAAGGGAAGAATCTGTGGCTCGCTGTTTCCAATAATGCTTATAGCTATCTCAGTTCCTTTAATATACTCCTCTAATATTACAGTCTCGTCATAACTAAGTGCTGCAATTAATGCGTGAGGGAGCTCATCTATTTTCTTAACAAGTTTTATTCCTAGGGCAGAACCCTGTCCGGAAGGTTTTACGACTAAAGGCAAGCCTAACTTATCAGTGATATCTTTCAAAGCAGCCGAGGCACCCATTTCCTTAAATGCGCCTGAGCTAAGAGCATAAAATTTTGGTGTAGGAATATCTTCTCGCAAGAATATTTCTTTTGAAAGTTCTTTGTTCATTCCTAGCATGCTGGAGAGTACGCCAGGTCCTGTATAAGGGATATCCAGAATCTCCAAAAGCTCTTGGACTGTTCCGTCCTCTCCATATTTTCCGTGAAGCGCTAAGAAAGCTACTTCAACTTTGCTTTTCTTAAGAATCTCTACAAGCTGCTCATTTACATCTATAGGTAAAACCGTATGACCTTTTTGCTTAAGGGCTTCTTCAACACGATGTCCGCTCTTTAAAGAAATCTCTCTTTCCAGAGAATGACCTCCCATAAGCACAGCGACTCTATTTTTCATTGCAGCCTCCTTGATTTAAGTATCTTAATAAAGGATACAAGACATATAGTTTCGATGTTTGACGCAGAGCGTTTGTTACCTAAAACCTAAAGCCAAAATTCATTCTTGCGATTATGTCGATTTTGAATTCCGTACTTTAAATAGTTAGCTTAGATTTGTAGGGCGCGATAGAGTTCCATCTGTTTCTTGATTACTTTAGCTAGTTTTTTTATTCCTTCATAAATAGAGGCCGTATCAGGATAGGAAAAGTTAAGTCTCATACTGTTTTTTCCTCTTTCATCGGCAAAAAATGCTTCTCCTGGAACATAAGCAACTTTAGCTTCGCTTATTGCTTCGGCGAGCATCTCAGCTGTATTTATATAGGGAGGGAGTGTGGCCCAGATAAATAGACCTCCTCTTGGTTTAGTCCAGGTAACTTCATCTGGGAAGAATTCTTCTAAAGCTGAAAGCATAGCATCACGCCTCTCTTTATAAAGCCCAATGACGCTTTCAACATGCTGATAAATGTTATTTTTCTTCAGGTAGGCCAAGAGAAGGCGTTGGGTGAAAGGACTGGGACAAAGGTTTACCGCCTCTTTCCCTGGACACATTCTTTCAATAATGGGATTGGGGGCAGTTACCCAACCTACTCTAATGCCAGGAGAGAAAATTTTGGAGAAGGTAGAGATATAAATTATTTCGTTATTCATTGATTTCATTGAAGGGAGACGTTCTCCTTCAAAACAGAGATGACCATAAGCATCATCTTCAACCAATAAAATATTTCGTTCTTTTGTAAATTCAACCAATTTTTTACGTCGCTCGAGAGAAAGAGTAACCCCTGCAGGATTCTGAAAATTTGGTATTACGTAGAGAAATTTGGGACTTTTTCCTTCTGACTCAAGTTTGTCTAAAGCTGCGGGAAGAAGATCTACCTGAAGGCCGTCTTCATCCATTGAGATACCTATTACGTTTGCCTGATAGCTTAAGAAGGCATTAAGTGCACCTACATAACTCGGAGCTTCTGTTATAAGCGAGTCTCCCGGATCAACAAAAATCTTCCCCAAGAGATCAAGGGCTTGTTGAGCACCATCTGTGATAAGGATATCTTCTGGTCGAATTTGAATATTATCAGATGCCACCCATCGAGATATGAATTCGCGAAGTTCCCAATATCCCTCGGAAGGGCCATACTGAAAGGCAGATGAACCTTCATATTCAATAACTTTCTTTGTTAGCTCATTAATTTCTGAAAGCGGGAAGGATTTGGGATGGGGCATACCTCCGGCGAAAGATATTATGTCAGGCCGGGAGGTAGCAGCAAAAAGCATTCTTACAGCAGATGGGCGGATAGACATCACCCTTTTAGCATATAAGTCCTGCCAGCGATCAAGTTCAATTTCGGTCATTACAGATCTTCTCTAAAATATCCCAAAAATAAAAATTCCTCTCATCCTTACAGAAATACAATGGACGAGAGGCTCTGCCTTCGTGGTACCACCCTGTTTTGTTAGCACCTTGCGGTACAAACCTTAGGGAGTTTATAGCTCCTAGTTTTAACGGTCCTACCGTTCTGACTTATCTCTGTGGTTCAGCCAGAATGCTCCGGGTTGGCTCCATACTGAATAGTTATATCGGCTCTCACCTGCCCGACTCTCTTGAATACTAACTCAGTATATTCTTCCCATCATAGCATACGTCTTGAGGCCAAACTAGCCAAATTGTTAACTTACACGTATCATAAGTGATGTAGCTTTAAAAGTCAAACTGGAGGGTAAATGGACTATGATGTTATTGTTGCTGGAGCAAGTTTTGCCGGACTTGCCGTTGCCGCGAACATTAAGGGAAAAGTTCTTTTAATCGACCGAAAGAAAGTAGGAAGTGCGCCTTCCTCGGCTTGCGCAACCACTTTGAAGGTTATATATGAAACGCGAACTATGGACTCTCTTTGCCAGGTCCTTCCACGGGTTAAATTTCTTACTGGGAACAGCAAGACCGAGTTTAAAGCGGTTTATCCATTTTGCACTTTTGACTATAGTAAGTTTTGTCTTACACTTTTTAGTAAGTACAAGGGTGATTTTCTTCTGAGTAAGGTAAGGTGTGTAGACAATAACAAAGTAATTACGGATGTGGGAGAATTTTCTGCACGATGTCTGGTTGATTGTACAGGATGGAGGGCTATACTTGCCTCTTCCTTGGAAGCTGATTTTGTGGATAGAACAAAACTCGGCTTTGCATTGGAAACTGAATGTGAGGGTTATTGGGATAATGCCCTTCAGTTTTTCATTGATCCGCCAATTATAAACCAGGGATTAGCGTGGATCTTTCCAGCAGGAAAGGTTTGCAGATTTGGACTGGGTAGTTATATAGGAAAGACTGACTTGGCCCCAAAACTGGAAGAATTTTTGGCCCGCTATAATTTAAAGGTGGAAAGTATTCACGGAGGCTATCTACCCAATGGTCTTCGACCAGCGACTTTAAAGAACCTATTTCTAGTGGGAGATTCAGCTGGTCAAGTATTACCGGTGCTAGGGGAGGGGATAAGACAAGCGCTTTTTTTCGGGCTAAAGGCAGCAGCCATAATTCAGAGGATCGTTGATAGAGAAATAAGGTTAGAGACTGGTTTAGCTGAATACGAAAATATCGTTGAACGGTATCGACCAATTTATAATTTTCTGGTTGACATGCAGGAATGGCTGGTAAGGGTGCCTAATCAAAATGTGGGTCTACTAGCTCGCGTATTAGGTCCGGAGATTATCGCTAGATTTTTGCAGGCTCGCTATGCTAAGCTTATGCCGTTGAAAAATTTGTGATATCGTTTAGGTGTTGTTAAGTCGGGTATAAAGCTCGTTAAGTAAATATGTGAAGGGAGGAAGGATCTATATGGCTGAGGAAAGAGGGAGTCTTTGGAGTAATTTAAAGAGCTTTATTTTCGGAAGTCTTGCAGGAGTTGTTTTAGGCATGTTATTTGCACCCAAGGCAGGGAAAGAGTTGCGCAAAGATATTAGAAGCAAAACAGATGATATGATTGAGCGCGGCAAAGAAAGCTATCAAACTCAGAGCAAAAAAGTGCAAGAGGCGCTGGAGACGAGCAAACAGGCTGCAGCTCAGAAGAGCAATGAGATCAAAGAAAAAATCGAAGAGACTAGGGAAAAAGTACGACAAGGCATTGATTCTGCTACAGATTTTGCACGCCACAAGATTGGAATTATGTCTCAGGAGCAGAAAAAAGCTGAGGAAACAGGTAAGGGCGAAGAGAAGAAGAATGTTAAGTAGAGATAAGTTGGAATCAGGCAAGGAGATTTTGCTATTTCTGCCTGCGGATAAAAGGAAGTCTCTTTCGCCAAGTCTTTCGAGGGTATAGAATGCGGGAGGACAGAAAGGATAAACAAGAAAACATAGAGATAGCCTCACCCATTATTGCAACAATAGCTGCTCGTGCAGCCTCAAATGTAGCCGGGGTTATTGAACTTAGAGGCCGCATTGGAGAGGAATTTGCCAGATTGGTTAGCAGGGAAGGTCAGATTTCTGGTGTAAAGATAAAAGAAGAGGGTGAGCAAGGATTAATCCTGGAACTCCATCTAATAGCTGAATATAAAGTTTCTCTACCTAAACTTAGCAAACAGGTTAGTGATAGAGTGAAGAGAGAAGTAGAGGCTATAACTGATATCAAAGTTAAAGGTGTGGAAATACATATAGAAGATATCGTTTTTTCTAAAAGTAAAAAAATGGATGAAAAATAGGACAATTTTGTTTGGATGGGGATATGGCTAGAAGAATTGTTCCTATAAATTTGGACAATATAGAAGACATTCCTTTACCGTGCCGAAATTGCTACTTTTGGGAACGTGATGAAAAAGCGGAAGTGCCCCAGGAAAAAACCGAAAACTTCTTACGCAAAAAGGAATGGTTCGTTAGAGCTCTTGAGGAATGGGGAGAGTGCGGTAAACTTCTCTATTTAAATAAAGAAACTTTAGCTTACGCCCAGTATGCACCTCTTTCTTGTTTCCCTCAGAACAGACACTTTAGAGCTAGGCCAATAAACACTGATGCTGTGTTTTTATCTTGTATATATGTGATTCAACCGATGAGAGGGAGGGGCATAGGCCGAGTAGTTCTTCAATCTGTACTGAAAGATCTCTATCGAAGAGACTTGAAGAACGTAGAAGCTTTCGCGTCCCGGTCAGATTCATATAAATCTGCAGCCCCCCTCAGTTTCTATCTTAAAAATGGATTTTACATTGTAAAAGATGATACAAAATTTCCTCTAGTTAGAATTGAGTTAAAGACTGCTATTACCTGGAGAGTAAATTTACAAGTAGTGCTCGACGGCCTTAAGATTCCAGTCCATGTACCGGCACCTACACAATAATTACCTTGGAACCTTTGCGTAGCACGTGATTTTTGCTTATCTTTTAAGGGAAACATATAAGAATTTTACCAAGCACCGTACTACTTTTTTAGCTGCTGCCCTTTCTTTCTACGGTTTTCTGTCTCTCTTCCCTCTTATTCTTTTTATAGTAAGTATTTTAGGATTTTTTTTGCAGTCAGCGCGCGTCCAAAGCGAGATTTTCAAATTCGTTTCTCAAAACCTCCCAATAGTTGGAGAGCTGGTCAAGAGAAATGTTCAAGCAGTAGTAAGTGGAAGGGAAAGCATTGGAGTAATTGGCCTTTTGGGTTTGCTTTGGACAGGCTCCGCTATCTTTGCAGCGATTGAGCACGCTCTGAACATAGTTTGGGAAGCTCCTGTTCCCCGACACATACTCAAGCATAAAATCCTTGCTCTCTTGTTAATTATTGGCGGAGCATTGTTGGTGCTGGCTTCAGTATTTATGACATCCTTTGCTTCCTCATTAAGGTATTTTGCCTTATATTTATTCCCAGGCAAGCAGGAATCCTTTGCTCTTCTTTGGTCAACAATTACAGGGGCTGCTAGTGGATGTATAGGAACCTTAACTTTTTTTCTTATCTACAGGATAATTCCAAATGTTCCAATTAGAGCAAGAGATGTGTGGCGGGGAGCCTTGGTTGCAGGAGTGGGATGGGAGATCTCCAAATACATCTTTAGCTGGTATTTAAGAAGCCTTGCACGTTATGAGCTTCTATACGGTACCTTAAGTGTAGTAATTGCTCTGCTTGTTTTGATATATATTTCAGCATTGATTCTTCTATTGGGAGCAGAACTTAATTTTGCATACGCAGAATTAAGAAGTAAACACCAGTAGGTTTTTTCGTATTATCAATTGCTGAGATCTGTATCTTTTTCTTGGAAACTTTCTTGCAGTTTCTTAAGCTCTCTGTTGAACTCGTTCACATCTTCAAAATGACGATAGACCGAAGCAAAACGGACGTAAGCTACCTTATCAATATCTCTTAGCATCCGTAACGCCATTTCACCTATCTTCTTAGAGGTTACTTCGTATTTAAACTGGTTTCGAAGTTCACTCTCGATATCAGCAACTACTTTTTGAAGAGTCTCAAGAGGAACCTGCCTTTTTACACAAGCCCTTAGGAGACCGTTTAAAAGTTTTGTAGGTTCGAATAGTTCACGCTCACCATTTCTTTTTACGACTACGAGAGGGATTTCTTCAAGACGTTCGTAAGTAGTAAAACGGCGCTTGCATGAGAGGCATTCACGTCTTCTGCGAATGGCATCACTAGACTCTGTGGTTCGAGAGTCTACCACTTTGGTTTCAGCATTTTGGCAAAAAGGACATCGCATTTTTATGCACCTTTAGACTTCACTACATATCGTTAAAAATGATTCTAGCACACAATATATTGGGGAACAATCACTATTGTTCTACAGACGGGCAGGTTATAGTCCTGTTTTCGGTTATGACTTTGTTTACCTTTATATCATGTATATCCACAGGTATTTTCTGCATAATTTGCATTTCAAATGCCAAGGCAATACGTGGTGTCTTTGCATTTACTCTTTTAAGAAAGCGATCATAGTAGCCTGCACCGCGGCCAAGACGACAGCCATTTAGGTCGAAAGCAACACCAGGAATGATTACCAAATCGATATCAACTGGTCTTATCTCCACGGTTCTCTCTTTAATAGGTTCTTTAAATCCAAACGGGCTCTTGGTGAGGTCCTTATTGAGGTTTTCCACTTTCATTGCAAGCATTTCTTTGTTTTTGGGTACAGTTAGGGGTAACGCTACGACTTTTCCTTGAGACATTGCTTCCTTGATTAACGTAATGGTTTCTACTTCGCTACCGAAGGAAAAGTAAAACATGATGGTTTTGGCTTTCTGATATTCTGAAAGCGGCGTTAGTTGTGATTTGATTTGAAGGCTTTTTTTAGCTCGTTCTTCCGATGATAGGAGATCACGTGCAGCAAGGATTCTACTTCGCAATTCTATTTTTTCTTTCATTTCCTTTCTTTGACTCCCACATTTAGCGTTATCTCGTCATATTCAGGGCCGTAAGTTTTAACTGAGGTCCACGGTATTAAATGTTCATGAATCTTAATGTCAAAGGTCTTTAATAGATGTTCACTGGCTTTTGCCAGATTAAAGCGGGAGAGTCTGCTTCCCACTCCTGTGTAGATACCTGCGAGGAAGAGGTTAGTGTCCCTTAGCTCTAAGATAAGATCATCGACACGTTGTATCCGGTATCCCTTATTATCTACGACCTGGACGTTAAGAAGGTCTCTACCCAAAAAGACTTCTTCCTTGCTCCACGTATAAAGCTTGGTTTTATTCCAAGGTTTCTTAAGCAGTAGGTCTTCTGAGGTAAGTTTGGCCACTTCTTCCCAGCTTACTGCTACTACAATATTTTGAGCAGCTTCTAAAAGCGTGTAGCCGGCAATATTTTCTACTTCATAAAGCATTATAGCCAAGCAGTTTATTTTGGGGTAGCCTGGGGACCTTTGAATTCCTAGGTCGTGTACATGGCCTATACGGTCGTTCTGATTGTCGAAGATAGGAAGCCTAATAAGTTTTTCAGTAAAACGCATATACTATCACCTAGCCAAATAAAGGAATTATAGAAAATATAAGAAGTAGCAAAGTCAGGATTATTACAAATATCGCTGTTGCCCAGGCAACTATATTAAATAGAAAACTGTTAGTATAGTTACCCATTACTGATTTATCGTTAATTATGAGCAACATAAATATAAGAATGATAGGGAGAAGGATTCCATTAACATCCTGAGCAAGAAGCATCACTGAGATGAGTGATATCTTTGGGATTAGCACAATAAAGGCACCAACAATTATGGAAAATGTGTAAATAATAATAAACATTGGGGCTTCATTAAAAGATCTATCAATTCCAGCCTCCCAACCGAAGGCCTCACAGATAGCATAAGAAGTTGAAAGAGGAAGAATAAAAGCAGCCAAAGTCGAAGCGTTAAAAAATCCTGCTACAAAGAGAAGTTCAGCATAACGACCTGCCAGGGGTCTTAAGGCCAATGCAGCGTCTTCAGCGGAGTTGATAGTAATGCCTGCCTGAAAAAGAGTCGCTGCAGTACATATAATAATGAAGTATGCAATAAAATCAGTAAAGAAAGATCCAACCACAACGTCAGCTCGTTGGTATGGATACTTGTCAATTTTTACACCTTTATCTACTACACTTGCCTGAATAAAAAATTGCATCCACGGCGTAACAGTCGTGCCGACGAGAGCAATAGAGATAAGAATAAAATCAAGATCCCATTTGAAGCTAGGGATAAGTGTATACCGTAGAGCTTGGGGCCAATCCACATTGACGATAAAACCGGTAGCAACATAGCTAAAATAGGCAAGACAGAGGACAAGAAAAACCTTCTCCACACTTTTATATGAACCACGAACCACTAACAACCATACGATTAGTACCATGATAGGAAGTCCGATATATCTTGCAATACCCAAAATCTCCAAACTCGCAGTAATTCCTGCAAAATTGGATGCCGTAGTTGCTACATTCGCAATGAGCAAAGCGATCATACAGAACATCGTGAGCTTAAGTCCGAACTGTTCTCGAATGAGAGCAGCCAATCCTTTGTTAGTTACCGTACCCATTCTTGCTGCCATTTCTTGAATAATTACAAGACTAAAAGTAATCAGAAAGAGAAGCCACAGCAATTGATAACCATAGTGCGCTCCAGCAATTGAGTAAGTAGTAATACCCCCTGCATCATTGTCCGCGAAGGCAGTGATAATCCCGGGCCCCAGGATTCCTAAGTAGAGAAATGGTTTTCTTTTCTTCAAGGCAGCAATCATCGTTCACTCCTAGAAACTATATTGAAAGAGTGCTGCAATTCCTAAATAAATTAAGAGACCTAGTGCTCCTACAAAAGTAGTGATTGCCGGGCCCCAGTTGGAGGATGGGTCAATGTTAAATCTGTTCAGGATAATTGGAATCAGTGTGCCAATAATTGAAGCACAGGCTGCGGTTACTGCTAAAGATACACCGATTATTGCACCTAAATCAGGGCGGAGTTTCCACAGAAGAGTGAGCACCCAAACTACTATTCCTGAAATAACGCCGATAAAGACTCCAACTTCTATATCACCGAGTGTTTTCTTTAAAATCTGGTACCGGTTAACCTCTCCCGTCTTTATCGCCTGAAGCATAAGCGCAATGGATTGGATGCTTATATCGTCGCCAAGACGGATAATTAAAGGAATGAAGAAAGCAAGGGCTATCATAGACTGAAGAAGCTGTGAATATGCTTTGAGAATAGTGCCGGTGATGGCGCCAGCCAATAGAAGAATAACTAACCACCCGGAGCGCTGGATTAGGGAAACCGCTGGTTTTGTTTTGAGAGCAAGAGAGGGTGTTCCAGCTAGAATCGAGATGTCTTCTACACTCTCTTTTTCCATAACTTCCAGTACGTCGTCAACAGTTACTATTCCCATAAGGTGTTCTTGTTCGTCGACCACTGGGACTGCCAATAGGTCATATTTGCTAATCTTGTTAGCTACCTCTTCCTGATCATCGTCTACACTTACTTTAATAATTTCTGGAATCATAATTGCACTTACCCGAGTCTCAGCTGAAGCCATTACAAGGTCTCTTAAAGGAAGAACTCCAGTTAGTACATTGTTGTCATCTACCACATATACATATGATACTGTTTCAGGGTCAGGAGCTAAGCTTCTTAATCTTTTTATTGTGTCCTCAACAGTTTGACTATTTTTGGTTGTAATATAGTCGGTAGTCATGATTCCACCTGCTGTATTTTCTTTATATCCAAGCAGTTTGCGAATGTCTGAAGCCTCTTTTACTCCCATCAGATTTAACAGAATCTGAGCCTTTTCATAGGGAAGCCCGGCGATAATATCAGCAGCGTCATCNNCCAAGATGTCAGAAGCGCGTTCATTGTCTAAACTTTCAAACAAGCTACTCTGGAGATCGGGTTCACTCTCTGTAATGGCATCAGCGGCCCTGATATTGTCAAGATATTGGAAAACTTTGGTTCTTTGTACCTGATCAAGCTGAATTAGAATGTCAGCAATGTCAGCAGGATGGAGTTCATTTAATCTTTTATGGCTGACGGAGAGCTTAACCGCTGATAAATCCTTTTCCAGAAGGTCTATATAATTCCAGGCTATCAAATTTTCAGGAAGCCTAAATCTGAACGGTCTTGACAGAAAATCAACTGCCCTCTCTAGCCCCAAACGTCTCAGGACTCCCCTAGCTCCAACATCAGCACCTAAAAGACGAAGCTCACTATCGCTTTGAGTAAGCTTAAGATCATTAACTCTTACGACCTTTAATCCTTGTGTATCTACTATTTGTTTATCTAGAAGGTCACGGCTAAGAAGAATTTCATTAGGCTGTAAAAAAGTGAGTTTGAGCTCGTTTTGCTTCGCACTTAGCTCAATATGTTCGGCATCGAATGCTTTAACAAAGGTCCAGGAAAGCATAAAAGGTTCTTTATCCTTAGCAAGAGCTATACTGGATGCTCGGGGAAAGATCTCGCCAGTGGTTACGGCTATATCGCTTATCTTTCCAAGAAACCTGGCTTCGCAATCAAAAACGGGCTTATTTAGCAATTGGGTCAAGTAAACACGCATTATTTTCACCTCCTTACAAAAAGAAAACCTTTCCGAGGAAAGGTTAAGGATAAGTAATATTTTGTTTTATCTTCCTCCCTCGTTTAGCTTTGACACTACATGACGTAACCCCAACTCTGGTGGGGAGCCACTTTAGGTAAAACCTTAAGCCGGTAATACCTGTTCTACCCATTGGCGTCTTTAGACATTTCCGGGCAGTGGCCTATGTTCAAGCAGTTGCCTCACCTAACGGATATTGGTTTGTCTGCATAATTTTAGGACTTTTGGCATCTATAGTCAATGAAAAAAATATCACAAAGTATCAAAAAATATTAAGAATCTAACATAACAGTGGGTTTATGCCATTCATATTTGTTAAACATTACCAGATGAAAGAGCCTTCTCAAGAGAAGCAAAACCATTTTTACGAGGAGATAGCAAGAATATGATAAACCTTGAAATGAGTCACCAGTCATTGTTTAAAATTTCATAAGCGTATTTAGTGACTTTAGGTTATTGACAGCGTAAATACAGAGTACTATGATACCCTAGATTAGCAAAGAATTTTTCCAACTGATCCAGGAAGATTGTTTATATGAAAAGGTAAACGGCCTTTATCCACTGAAAGCCTAAATATTTGCTCAATTGGGATAAAGGTCTTTTGCATTCCAGGGAGGCGGATAGATATGTTTATTGTGATAGTGGGATGTGGCAGGGTAGGATCACAGCTTGCTACCCTTCTTTCCGGTGAGGGCCACAACGTAGTTATTATCGATGTTGAACCAAGGGCATTCAGGCGTCTTGGTACTGCGTTTAATGGGTTAACAATTGTCGGTAATGGTTTTGATGAAACAGTGCTTCGGGAAGCTGGAATTGAAAATGCAGATGCCTTTGCTGCACTTACTGATCTTGATAACACAAATATTATGGCAGCTCAAGTGGCTAAGCGAATATTTAAGGTCCCCAGAGTAATTGCGAGACTCTATAATCCCGAAAGAGCACCGACCTACGAAAAATTAGGGCTGGAGGTAATTTGCGGTACAACCATAGTTGCGAACAAAATTAGAAATAAAATTCTGCAGAGCCATTTTACCAGCCACCTTACTTTGGGGAAAAACGACGTTGAGGTTGTTGAGTTCCGTGCAGGGGAAAAGATTGTTGGTAAAAGTATTTCAGAGATAGAAATACCAGGAGAGATGAGAATATCCTCTCTGATTCGAGATAGCATTGTCCTTGTTCCTAGAGAAGAGACTGAAATTGAAGCTGACGATCTCCTAATTGCAGCCGTAAAGGTTACCAGCTTGGAGAAAGCTGGGGAACACCTGGGTCTAGCGGCTGAAACCTGCTTTAGAGGATAATAGAAGGAGGAGTTTGTATGTATATAATTATCGCAGGTGGTGGCAAAGTTGGTCAGTTTCTAGCTACTACTTTTTCTTCCAGAGGGCATGATGTTGCGGTTATTGAGAGAAATTTGGAGAAATGTGAAAAACTTGCGGAAAATAAAAAGATTTTGGTCATAAACGGAGATGCCTGTGACGCTAAATACCTGGAAGATGCTGGGATTGACCGCGCCAATGTTTTCGCTGCCGTTACCGGAGACGATGATGACAACCTGGTTGCGTGTCAGCTGGCGGTAGTCAATTATAGCGTACCAAGATCGGTTGCGCGGATTAATAACCCTAGAAATGAGCGCATCTTTCATGAGCTTGGTGTTGACGGAATAAGCAGCACTACCATTATTGCTAAATTGATAGAAGAAGAGTCAAGCATTGGTGATATCATCACTCTTCAGGCTCTACGGAAGGGGAAATTAGCCCTTGTAGAAGTAGAATTACCTACTGATAGATGTATAGTCTGCAACAAAAAGATCAAGGACTTGGGACTCCCGCGTGATTGTGTTCTGGTGGCTCTTGTTAGGGATGATGAGGTTATCATACCAAGAGGAAACACAGATCTGCATCCTGGCGACGGAGTGATTGCTCTTACAGGGATAGATAAGGAGCAGCGGTTAAGAGATATCATGCTGGGAAGAATGCCCGCGCGCAGCAGTGAATCCTGATGTTATGCAGTATACAGTGAGAAAGGTAGACTGAGTGCTCCTTAGGCCAAGAGTAGCAGACTTTCAAGTTATTGGGTTTTTCATTGGGAAGATAATTATCGGCGCTGGTCTGCTGATGCTTGTTCCCCTTATTACTTGTCTATTCTTCCAGGAGTGGTCTGCTGCTATAGACTTTACAATTGGAGCAACATTATGTTTTATTGTCGGTTTCATACTTACCATTGCAATTCAGCCAGCCAGGGATTTAACCTGGACCCAGGGACTAGTGGTTGTGTCAACATCATGGGTCGCAGCAACGTTTCTTGGTGCAGTTCCCCACTATCTTAGCGGTCATTTTTTATCATACCTGGATGTAATTTTCGATCTTGTGAGTGGTTATACTTTGTCTTTTCATGGTATCCCTTCAGGTATTAATTCTTGCCTCATCCTTTTCCAATACCGCTTCAGCAGAGACTGTTTCCAGCACTCAATTGATTGAGAATCCCAGGATGTTTAACGGTAAAAGAGTTTTGTATCAAGGTGAAGTGGTAGGAGATATAATGGTACGCGGAAGATATGCGTGGATAAATGTGAGCGATGGAGTCAATGCTACAGGCATATGGATACCCAAGGAGAGGGTTCAAATTATCGGTCTAAAAGGGGACTATGAGCACCATGGCGACACAGTTAAAATAGAGGGGTGTTTAATAGAGCCTGCGCCCAGCATGGGCAAGATATGGATATCCATGTCACATCTCTCAAGAAAATAAAAAGCGAATATACAATTAAGCATACAATAAAGACGGGAAGAGTCGTGCTTGCAGTAGTACTAATTGTTGTTTCTGGAATTCTCTTTATCTTTGACAGAAGACTTTGCCTTAGAAGGGCTTAGACTGCTGAACCTCGAAAAACTAAGTAGAAAATCTTTGTTACGCAGGTCATAGAAAAACCTGATAAATTTATTAAAATGCGGGGATTAAACTTGTTTGTCTTTTCTCAGAAAAAGCTACCTATGATAGTCATGTATATTCTCGGAATTTTGACTACTATTACCTTCGCAATTTTTCTCTTAATACTAGCTTTTGTAGTTGTGCTGCTTATAGGTTGGTTTCATGCTTAGGCGCCCAAGGATCGAAGATCTTAAGACAGTAGGTCATTATTTGGGAAGACTCATAGTTGGTATTGGCATTGCCATGATCTTTCCTCTAATAGTGTCGCTCTTTTTTGCCGAGTGGGCAGTTGCCATATGGTTTGTAATAGGTGCTTCCATAAGTTTTATCGTGGGATATTTTTTTCTCTTATTGTGTCCGGTTGTCAAGGATATTAAATGGCTGCATGGATTAATTATAGTACCTGTTACCTGGCTAGTTGCGATGCCTTTGGGAGCCATCCCTCTCTACTTGAGTGGTCACTTTGGAAGCTTTCTGGACGCGAGTTTCGATGCTATGAGTGGCTTTGCTACTACGGGGTTAGTACTTGTTCAAGATATAGATCATCTTCCACAAGGAATAAATTTTTGGCGACATTTAACCCACTTTATTGGAGGTCAGGGAATTGTAGTTGCAGCTCTGACCCTTTTCACGCGTGGAATGCTTCCTGGTGCTTATACAATGTATGAAAGCGAAGCAAGGGAAGAAAGGATTCTCCCCAATGTAATCCAGACTGCTCGTTTTATTTGGACGGTAAGCTTTACCTATATGATCGTAGGAAGCTCTGCGCTTTGGCTGGTAGGAATTCTGGAAGGAGTTCCGCCAGTTAGAGCATTGATGCAGGGATTGTATATATTTATGGCCGCTTTCGACACAGGAGGATTCGCACCTCAATCGCAAAGCATTCTATATTTTCACAGTTTGCCCTACGAAATAGTTGTTTTCCCTCTTATGATTGCCGGGACTCTCAACTTTGGATTACACTATGCTCTCTGGAACAATAACCGGCGAGAATTATTTAGAAATATCGAGGTACTCTCGCTAACTTCAACCATTTTCCTTACTTTTGTTGTTGCTACATTGGCCCTGACTAAGTTAGAAGCCTATACCAGCATAGCTAGTCTTTTCAGAAAAGGTTTTTTTCAGCTTTTATCCGCGCATAGTGGTACCGGATTTATGACAATCAATGCCAGGCAGTTTCCTCTGGAATGGAAATCCCTTGCTATGGGTGCTATTACTATTGCTATGGCTTTAGGAGGAGGCGCAGGATCAACCGCTGGAGGGGTAAAGGCTTTGAGAATTGGAATAATATTTAAAAGTTTTCTACGGCAAGTAAAGAGACTAATTTCTCCTCCATCGGCAGTAGTTGTAGAAACATATCATCATTTGCGTAATGTGGTCCTTGAGGATAAACATGTGCGTAATGTCATGTTTATATCTATCGCCTATTTTACTTCCTATACACTAGGAGCTTTCTTTTCTATGTACTATGGCTACAGCTTTGGAGAGGCTATATTCGAATCTGTCTCAGCAACAGCTAACGTCGGGTTGACAGCAGGGATAACATCACCGCAGATGCCTGCTCTCCTTAAAATAGTTTTCATCTTACAAATGTGGGCGGGAAGGTTAGAGTTTCTCTCTGTATCTGCGCTGCTCGGAATCATTATTGCCGGGGTGAGAGGTCGTTGAGAGCTACATGTATGCTTATTCTGGTTATTTTTTTTGTTTTAACATGGATCAGTTGGGCTGAAGCTGTATCTTCGATTGATCTTATTGAAAAGGCTAAAGAATATGATGGAAAGATGGTAACTTATGAAGGAGAAGTTATTGGTGATGTGATGAGAAGGAGTAATTTTGCATGGGTTAATGTGCACGACGGAAAAAGTGCAATAGGTCTTTGGATGAAAATGTCAGAAGCTCGAAAAATTATTTATAAGGGAAATTATAAATTTAGAGGTGATAAACTAAGGGTTAAAGGAGTATTCAATAGAGCTTGTACTCAACATGGCGGAGATCTGGATATCCATGTTGAGGAATTAGAAATTATAACTTACGGTTATGAGGTAGCCCATACTATTTCATGGAAACAGGTAATAGCAGGAGCGGTTCTAAGCGTTATAAGCGGAATAATGTTTATTTTAGAGAGAGTTAGAAAGAAGAGACTTGAAACTGAACTTTAACAATAAAGGTGTCAAGCAGTAAACATTGGGCGCTAAGTAAAATTATTGTAATATAAATGTGGATGATTTTTGAGCGGGCATAGTTTAGTTGGTAGAACGTCAGCTTCCCAAGCTGAAGGTCGCGGGTTCAAGTCCCGTTGCCCGCTCCAGAAATCGTTGAATGCTACAGACTTTAGGCTAAAGGATCTTAAATCTGAAATCTTAACCTAAAACTTTGAACAAAATGAAAAGGACAGCCATAAGGCTGTCCTTTTGATTGCCTGTCTGGGTGTCTATCTGGGACTATAAAAATTCGAGTTAACGGGCCGTATGCCGCTTATATCCGTGCACACGGGTTCCATCTTTTCTACGGTAGCTACGCACGGTAACCAGCTTAGAACGCGTAGTAGTTTTCTTTCTTGATCTGCTCTTGGCCATAATTCTCAGCTCCTTTCAGCATAAAATATGTTTTTTGCTTTGTCTTTATTGCTCAACATTTGCTTCGGTAGCTAAAAGGTAGCACCCAGACAATTATATTTTCCACAACAATGATGGGAATCCTGGTAAAAAAATAAAATATTTGAGTTCATAAATGTATTGGAGTAACTCAATTTCAGTACTCCAGCAGCTAATTAGATTGAATATTGTTCAGTAATAATCAAGGAGCCAACTGTTAAGAAGAAAGCGAAAGAAGAAAGTACGGTGAAATATTAATAAACTGAAAAAAGTATTTGAAAAAGTTGGATTATTATAAAGCATAATAACTGGAATACGGAAGATAGATAAAAGACATATATCCATATGTGCTTAAGAACAATATAAAGTCTGAAAAGGACAATGAGTTTATATGTAGAAATAATGAACAAAAGTAATATAGGGAGGGAAATTCTTATGAATCAACAGGAGTTAGAATTCTTATTAAAAGAACTGAAATTAATAGGAAAGAAAGTAAATGTGTCAACAACAAATAGGAAATATTCGGGTATAGCGGAAGCGGTGAGTAACGGCACGCTTCACCTTGAAGGGGATCCCCTATATAGGACAGTTAGAGTAGCTATAAGTCATATTGAAGCAATTTTCTAGTAACAATATTCTTAAGAATATTTCTTCGTAGACGATACCTATATGCGAAACCCAAGTGGCTGGACAGGGATTTTGGTGGGAGAGCGCAGAGGGCGCATTCCGGGTAGGTGTCTGGAACCTTGGGTTTTACCATTTAGCATTAAGGTTTTGCTGCACAAGGCCGATAATAGAAGAGCAACCCAAGTAGCCAAGTGGAGAGCGGTAAAAAAGCGCAAAGGCGCGGCCGCTAGAAGTGATAAGGAAGGTTACTTGGGTTGTTGCATTTTAATGTGAGCCGTAATCCAGCCCCTCACTATCCAATGTAAGGAAGATCAGCCGCTTTATCAAGATACGAGCATGGTCAAGTCCGTAACCACAGTCGTTGATTGAGATAGGCCGTCCCCTATATTCAGTTTGGGCAATAATTGAGTAGTTTCCCTGGTAAGATCTTGGGCCTTGGAAATATTCGATGGTAAAGAGATTACCTCTAACTTTTAGTATTTCAGAACCTAATCTCTTTGGCGATTTGCTATTAATTGATCTTTTTTTCAGGAAATTCCTTAACAAGCCTTCTCCTATATTTTAGCAATTACTGTGACTGGAAAAACGAGGTTGAAACAGGAAGCTATCGGATTCCTAGCGAAGGGTTTAAAGATGGCTCTTGACTTTGAGTCCGGGTGCCAATTACTGAAATCACTTTAGAGTCTTATTAAAGTAAAGGCCATGCCTTAGGTCAAACCCTTAGGCCAGGATAACTCCTTAGCGCTGGTGCAAAAGCTGTTTCGAACCTTACTATAATGATAACGATTTACAATACTGCTAGCACCCAGACCAAGAAGGATTTCGATATTTATATCTGAAAACCTTTAAGGTTTTAAAAATATATGTATTTTCGTTAACGTCTTTTTCCGTGGGGGATAGCGAGACTCCATTAAACCGCTGTTCCTGGGGACATTACCCAATTTCAGCTGGAGAGGGTAGTACTTCGAGTATTATTTTCTGTGATCTTCTCAGGATCGTAAGGGACATGGGCTGGTTATTAGGTTTTTCTGTCAAAAGCCTGTGAAGGTCGTCGATGCTTCCTATAGAAGTATCGTTTGAAGCAATAATCATATCCCGTACTCTAAGCCCTGCTTTCTCAGCTGGGCTGTTTGGCGTTACTTGAATTACAAAAACACCTTGGTCCGATAGAAGCTTGTGGGCAATAACTAGCTTTCTGTGAATAGGACGACGCTGTCCAGAGATTCCTAGGAATCCTCTTTCAACTTTACCTTTGGTAATAAGGAGACCCGTGACCAAGCGAGCTGTATTTATAGGGATAGCAAAGCAAATACCTTGTGCTGGACGAATAATTGCAGTATTTATACCAATTACTATACCTTTGCTATCTACAAGCGGGCCACCAGAGCTACCCGGATTCAGAGCTGCATCAGTTTGAATTATATTTTCAATTAAACGACCGCTTTCCGTTCTTAAGGATCGACCAAGCGCGCTTATAACACCAGTGGTAACGTGGTTTGAAATCCTAGATGATTTCCAATAGCAATAACAAGCTGTCCCACCTTTAAAGTGTCAGAGTTACCCATCTCCACTGTGGGAAGTCCTGAAGCGTTTATTCTTAGTACTGCTAAGTCTGTTGCAGGGTCTTCACCCATTAATTGAGCACTGAAAGTACTACCATCGTTTAAAGTAACTCTTATCCTAGTACCATTATGGACAACATGGCTATTAGTGAGAATAAAGCCATCAGGCGCAACAATAGTTCCTGATCCGCTTCCTGTTGTCTCCTGCCTTATCCCAGGAGAGTAAATAGGAGTCTGCATTTTAACAGTAACACTTATATTGACTACGGAAGGACTTACTCTTTCGGCAACATCTACTACAGCCTTCGAATAGGCATCTAGTGGAGATTCATTTTTTTTGTTTTCCTTCATAAAAGAAATTGTATCACTTGAAAAGCTGTCTTTAATACCACCAATTAGTGGAGATATCTCTATGGAGTATATTTACACTTACTTTATAGAGTCCTGTTGAAAAATATTCCCTATATCTTCGTGTCTTAGAGTAAGGGCAGAAGTCCTAAAGTCCAAGGTGTTTTTGACGATAGTCTCTTTGGTAAGACAGTAGATGTAGGGAGGATAAGATGTGGCAAAAAATGTTGAACCATAGCATTGCTAACTTTTTCTTTATGGCTGTTCCTGCCTTTAGCGTAAACGCTTTAGTGCAGCATCTTTTTGGAAGCATTGATTATCAGTTAGCAGGAACAACTGCGGTAGTACTCGGAGCTTTCTGGGCTGTGTTTATGAGAAGTGAAAAAATGAAGATAGAGAATGAAAAAAGGCACTCATAAGGAGTACCTCTTTTCTCCAGCTTGAGAGAGCTGTAGGACTACCTCAATTCCTTGAGTTTCAACTTAACTCGATATAGCGCATTGTCAATCACTTTGGTATGCTTGTTTAGCTGGTTGGCTATTTCCTGATAGCTTTTTCCATCTATATAAGCAACCAGGACATTCCATTCCAGCTCGCTCAAAACATCCTTCATTACTCTTCTGATATTATCGATCTCTTCTTCCACGATAAAGAGATCAAGTGGATCCTCTGCCCTTGAACTTGTCATAACATCAAGCAAAGTGCTTCCCGCATCCTCGTCAAAGACATTAGCATTTAGGGATGCATAACTGTTAAGAGGGGAATGTTTTTTCCGAGTAGCAGTTTTAACTGCAGTAATTATTTGGCGGGTAATGCATAAGAGAGCAAAAGAACGGAAGGAGCATAACTTAGTGTTGCGGTAATCTCTGATGGCCTTGTAGAGTCCGATCATTCCTTCCTGGATGGTATCATCGTGATCGGCTCCGTGGAGAAAGTACGATCTGGCTTTGAAGTGAACTAGATATTCGTACTTATTGATCAAGAAGTTTTGAGCGTTTTCATCACCTCTCTGTGCTAGCCTCACCAGTAAATCATCTGACATCTTTTGGTAGTTTGGACGATTGCTGGAACTTGTGGTGCCATATAATACTGGCTTCGCTGTCTGCAACACACACCTCCTTTGTTTCTGCAATGAAAACTGTGACTGTATATTTTGTCCTATAGTATAATAGATATTGAGTAAAATGTATATAGCTAGACTTAAATTTTGTTAGATTTTACAATTGTGGATTTAATCATGAAACAGAATCAAAGTAAACTAGTCGTTATCATTTTAGTAGTTCTACTCTTAGTTGGAATTTCCTCGCTAAAACTTCCCGTTAAAAATCTTCTTATGCTTTATGGTTTGGCGATTTTTTTAGGGGTCATACACTGGGATTTAACTGATGGCGGTTTGATCTCACGAGTAATTTATTACTATACCAACTCGGTATTTATACGTAACCTGATAACAGTCAGCATAGCCCTTGCTCTTACGGCAGTATTCATACTAACATCACGCTTGTATATTCCCTCTTACCTTTCCATTGTATATTTCCCTATAATTCTGGCTGCAGTAAGAGGAGGCGTTAAATTAAGCACGTCCACAGCAATTGCGGCAGCAGTCATGTATACTTTTATATTTAAAAGCATTGGCCTCTCTAGTGATCTGATGCGGCAGAATACTGTCCAGGTTGTTTTTATGGTTCTGGTTGGCATTTTAATAGGCATTTTAATAAATCGGATGTATACCATAAATATACACCTTGATCGTCTTTATGAAAGCGGAAAGGTGATAACTGGTAGTCTTCAGCTTGATGAAGTTGCAAACAAAGTATTAGAGATTATAAAGCGGAGGATTTCTCCAGACTCCTGTGCCTTAATGTTAGGTAATGGCAACAGCCTTGCTATAAAAGCATCTTCTGGGGTGAATGAGAATGAGTTAAGGGAGATTAAAATTGAGAATAATTATACAGCGATAGGTTGGGTGGTAAAACATAATCAATCAATCTACATCTCTGATGCAAAGGAAGATCCTGCCATGGTGTGTCTTACGGGTAACGCAAGGTCAATAATTGCTGCTCCTCTTTTTAATAATGGGAAGGTAAGAGGAGTAATTATTGCTACAAAGCAGAAACCTTATGGTTTTACGTACGAAGATTTGAGGTTTTTAGAAGGGGTAACTTCCCAAGCTAATAATGCGCTTGAGAATGCCAACCGTTATAAAGAGACTGAACAGTCAGCAATTCGGGATGGTTTAACCGGTCTGTACAATTACCGTTATTTTTCACAGGAATTGGTTAAAGTAATAGCTAATGGTGAGAAAAATAAAATCCCCGTCAGTTTGATAATTATAGATATCGACTTTTTCAAAGAGATAAATGATCGCTATGGTCATATAAGAGGAGATGAGGTATTAAGACATCTTGCGAGATTGCTGCAAAATCGGACAAGGGAAGAGGATTTGGTTGCCAGATATGGTGGCGAGGAATTTGTGGTTCTTCTGCCCCAAGTTAAGTACGAAGATGCTTTCACTGTTGCCTGCAAACTGCGTCTTATAGTAGAAGAAACGGTATTCAGGGGACGGAGAAGGGATAGTAAACCCATTCAGCTTACAATAAGTTTGGGCATTGCCACATATCCTCTTACCGCAACCAATAAGGAGCAATTAGTTAAACAGGCTGATGAATCTTTGTATGAGGCAAAACTCTATCGTAATGCTACTTGCAGTCCCTTTGAGTGTATGCATTAAGGTATAATAGGTGTTTATTTGAAAAGGAATAGACTATAAGGAGAGGCAAAAAGTGCTTATGGGTGAGGGATTCATGCTAATATAGATAATCCAACGTGAGCCAGGATTTTATAGACTTCTAGCCTCTATTCAAGCTTTGTAACAAGTTCCATCAAAGATTGAACTCTTCTTTTAATAACAACCCACTTTTTAAGCATTCCCATGTTTAAATTTTAATATTTTGGGTATCTTACGAATATTAAATATAAATAACTTGACAATAATATTATCAACTTATATATTATATACAGTATAAGCATGTTATTAAATCTGAAGGAGTGAAGAAAATGGCAAGAGCAGTAGGTATTGATTTAGGGACTACAAACTCTTGTGTTGCTGTCCTGGAGGGTGGAGAACCTGTTGTAATTCCCAGTGCGGAAGGAGGGAGGATAACTCCGTCTGTTGTTGCTTTTAGTAAAACTGGAGAGCGGTTAGTAGGGGAAGTGGCTAAAAGGCAGGCCATAACCAATCCTGAGCGGACCATTCGCTCAATAAAAAGGAAAATGGGCACAAAGGATAAGATAAAGATAGATGACAAGGAATATATGCCGCAAGAAATTTCAGCCATGGTTTTACAAAAGATGAGGCAGAGTGCAGAAGACTATTTAGGTGAAAAAATTACTGATGCAGTTGTAACTGTACCAGCCTATTTTGATGATGCTCAGAGAACTGCGACTAAGGAAGCCGGACAGATTGCAGGCTTGAATGTTCTCCGTATTATTAATGAGCCGACGGCAGCTACTCTTGCTTATGGTTTGGAGGAGGAGAATGAACAGACAGTTCTCGTTTTCGACTTAGGCGGAGGCACTTTTGATGTTTCAATTCTTGAGATCGAACCAGGCAAAGGAGATGAACCTAGCGTTTTTGATGTAAAAGCAACAAGCGGAAATACCCATCTTGGTGGAGATGATTGGGACCAGAAAATTGTTGACTGGATGGCGGATGATTTCAAAGCAAAATATGGAGTAGACTTACGGAAAGACCGCATGGCTCATCAAAGGTTGCAAGAGGCTGCAGAGAAAGCTAAATGTGAGCTTTCTACTGTTACTACGACTAATATTAATTTACCCTTTATAACTGCGACCGCAGAAGGGCCTCTTCATCTTGATATGGCTCTTTCCAGATCAGAACTGAACAAAATGACTGCAGATCTTTTAGAAAAATGTATTGAACCATTTAATCAAGCTATGAAAGATGCGGGTCTTGAACCTAAAGATATTGAGCATGTAATACTGGTTGGTGGTGCTACCAGAATGCCAGCAGTGCAGGATTTGGTACGGAAACTTACTGGTGGAAAGGAGCCCCATAGGGGTGTGAATCCTGATGAAGTTGTAGCTGTAGGAGCGGCCATTCAAGCGGGTGTACTCAAAGGCGAGGTTAAAGAGGTTTTACTTTTGGATGTTACTCCTCTTACCTTAGGTATCGAGACTAAAGGTGGCATCTTTACTAAACTAATTGATAGAAATACCACTATACCTACTAAGAAGAGTGAAATCTTTTCTACCGCTGAAGATAATCAGACTAGTGTAGAGATTCATGTGTTACAGGGTGAGAGAGAGATGGCTGCCTATAATAAGACCCTAGGCCGTTTTCAACTGGTAGGTATTCCATCAGCACCCAGAGGTATTCCTCAGATTGAGGTTGCCTTTGACATAGATGCTAATGGTATTGTTCACGTCTCTGCAAAGGATTTGGGTACTAGAAAAGAACAGAGTATGACTATTACAGGATCTACGGCTTTAGGTGAGGATGAGATTAACCGGATGATAAAGGAAGCAGAAACACATGCAGAAGAAGACCATAAGAGAAGAGAAGACGCTGAAATTCGTAACAATGCAGACAATCTGGTTTATTCTACTGAAAGGTCAATTAAAGAGGTAGGAGATAAAATAAGCGCCTCCGAAAAGGATGAAATTGAAAAAGCAGTAAGTGAAGTAAAGGAAGCTTTGAAAGGGATTGATGTTGAACGAATAAAGCAAGCAAGTGAGAAACTAGTGCAGTTATCTCACCGTCTAGCTGAAGTTCTCTATGCGCAGAAGAAAGCTGAAGGTTCTGGAGAAAAAAGTGAGACTCAAGAAAAAGGTGATGAGGAAGGAGTAGTTGACGCTGAGGTTGTTGATGAGGATCAAGATGAGCAGCAGAAATAAAGACGGAAATTGAAGTAATGCGGGAAGGGAATATCTTGTGAGAATTACCGTAAGGAGGTGTTAAAGATGGCAATAATTAAGTGGGATCCATGGAGAGATTTGCTTAGTCTCCCTGATGAACTTGGCAGATTTTTTGGCCGTACTTCAGGTGAATGGGAGCGCTTTGCTCGGGGAGTATGGTCACCAGCTGTAGACATGTATGAATCTGACAAGGAGATAGTAGTTAAAGCAGAATTACCAGGTCTTACAGCTAAAGATATAGATATTACTGTAGATGAGGATATGCTAACTATCAAAGGAGAGAGAAAGTTTTTTAAAGAAGCAAAAGAGGAAAATTACTACAGGTTAGAGAGACGTTACGGTACTTTTGAAAGAGCAGTACCACTACCAGCATCTATCCAAAAAAATAAAGCAAAAGCTACTTTTAAAGAGGGAGTTCTAGAAATTAGAATGCCTACAGCTAAGGAAGTTGAGACCAAGCGAGTAAAGGTAGCTGTTGAATCAGGCGAAAGTTAAAAAGTTAACATTTAAAGGGTGTTAGAGGAGTATCCCTTCCCGAGGAAATATTTTTTTGAAATGAATAGGGGGTGTTAAATAGTGGTTGGTAAGAAGCCAGAAGATGAAGACAAGCAGGAACGGAAAGAAGAAGCTAAAGTAGAAGAAGAGGCTGAGGAGAAAATAGGGATATCAAAAAATGAACTGGAAAAGTTAAGAAAGGATTTAGAAGTAAAGAAAGCTGAAGCTGCAGAATATTTAGACCATTTAAAGAGATTGAAAGCAGAGTTTGAGAATTACAAAAAAAGACTCTTAAGGGAGCAAACGCAATTTTTGGAATTAGCAGCTCAAGATTTAATAAGTAAACTTTTACCCATTGTAGACAATTTTGAGTTGGCTCTCATAGCAGCTGAAAACAGCAAAGACTTTGATAAACTGGTAAAGGGAATTGAGATGGTTTATGGTGAACTGAAGGATATGCTTCACCATGAGGGATTGAAAGTGATTGAAGCCATTGGTAAGGAGTTTGATCCCCAGGTGCATGAGGCAGTTATGAAGGTTCATAGTGATGAATATGCTGACAACACAGTAGTTGACGTTTTAAGGCAGGGTTATACTTTCAAGGGCAGAGTTATAAGACCTGCAATGGTAAAGGTCGCTAAGAAATAGAATATTTGTAGAATGAGTGAACTGAGCTGATAGAATGTTTCTGGTAGAGAATTGAGTTCTCAAGGCAATTGGAATGCAAGATTCAGATTTAGGCTTAGCTTATGGCTTTTATCTTAAATTAATAGTTAGTTAAATTCAGCATGACTTTAATTGACTCTTATTGGGTGACTTAAATGAACGGAAAAGATTTGTACGAGATACTTGGTGTTTCTAAAAAAGCCAGTCAAAAGGAAATAAAAGATGCTTATCGGAAGTTGGCTCGGAAATATCATCCAGATGCTAATCCCAGTGGTAAAGAGACAGAAGAGAAGTTCAAAGAGATATCGCAGGCTTATGAAGTTTTAGGAGATCAAAAAAAGAGAGCAGAGTATGACCAAATGACTTCTATGTTTGGAGCTGGAGCATATGGAACTCAGGGATTCCGAGGCTTTAAGTCCACTGGCTTTGAAGATGTATTCACGGATCTTGGTGGGTTTGGAGATATATTTGACATTTTTATGGGTAGATCCCGTTCTGGCACTAGTGCTGCAGAGAGAGGCAAGGATATTTATTATCAACTTAACCTTTCTTTTGAAGATGCTGCTCGTGGAGCCACTACTAAACTTAACATTACCAAAGAAACAACCTGTCCTAAATGTAATGGTACGGGAGCCAAACCAGGCACTTCTTCACGGGTATGCCCACACTGCAATGGCACAGGATTTGTTGCTCAGAATCAGGGCTTTTTCAGCTTGAGCACGACCTGCAATCGTTGCCTTGGGCGAGGTACTATAATTGATAATCCGTGTGCTAACTGTCGGGGTACTGGAAGGGCTCCGGAGACTAAGAAGATAAATGTCAGGATTCCGGCAGGTGTTGATAATGGGTCAAAGATAAAGATTAAGGGTGAAGGTGAAGCTGGTTTCCGAGGAGGACCCTCAGGAGATCTTTACATTGTCACCAAAATAAGCGAGCATCCTCTGTTTAAGCGACTAGGTAGTGATTTATATCTTGATCTTCCCCTTACATTCAGTGAAGCTGCCTTAGGGACAAAAGTTGAGATACCTACATTAGATGGAGCACTCTCACTGAAGGTTCCGTCTGGAACGCAAAGTGGACAGGTATTTCGTTTGAGTGGTAGAGGAGTACCAGAGCCTAGGACCAATAGAAAGGGTAATATGTATGTTACCGCTCAGATTGTAGTACCTACAAAACTGGGAAGAAAAGAGAGAGAGGTATTAAGTGAATTTGCCCAACTTAACCAGAGGGATCCTCGAACGGAGATCTCCAATTATATTGCACAGAGGAAGAAGGGATAAAAATGGCAAGGGATAATAAGCGGCCCGTTTATATAATTAGTGTCGCGGCTCAGTTAGCTGACTGCCATCCTCAAACGCTGCGAATCTATGAGAGGAGAGGATTGCTTCATCCTAAAAGGTCTGCGAATAAGAGACGCCTCTACTCGGACGAAGATATAGAGAGATTGAAAGCCATTCAGGAGCTGACCCATGAAGAGGGAATAAACTTAGCTGGGGTTAAGATGATTATTGAACTACGAGAGAAGATTAAGGATATGCGAAATCTGATAAACAATATGGAGCACGAATTTGAGGATATACGCGGAGAATTAGAAGCTCAAATTTCTTCTCTTCATAGACGTCTTTCTCCAAAAATTGAAAAAGTGCGCTCCAGTGGGATTATAAAGGTTCCTATTGAGTGATAGGGAGTTGAAGGAAATGCTATGGGATAAATTTACAGAGCGAGCGAGAGAGGCTATAGCTCAAGCTCAGAGATTGACTGCAAATTATAATCAGCAACAGATAGAAGTAGAACATCTGCTAGCTGGACTTTTACAACACACAGAAGGAATCGCTGCTTCCATCTTAGAGAGGTTGAATGTAAACAAGGAGGAACTGTCTAGGGAACTAAAAGAAGAGATTAAAAAGCTGCCCAAGGTCTATGGTGCAGTCGGAGAAACGTATGCCAGTTCTAGGGTAAGACGAGTATTTGAGCTTGCCAGTACAGAAGCAGAAAATTTCAAAGACGAATACGTAAGTGTTGAACATTTGCTAATTGCAATTTGCGAAGAGGGAGGACCTGCCTCAGAACTGCTAAAAAGAAAAGGAGTAAACAAAGATAGTATCTACAAAGTTCTTCTAGAGGTAAGAGGAGGACAGCGAGTGACAGATCCTAATCCGGAAGAAAAATACCAAGCTCTAGAGCGATATGGAAGAGATCTTACTGATTTGGCACGTCGAAACCAGTTAGACCCAGTAGTGGGTCGAGATAGTGAAATTAGACGTGTAATTCAAGTTTTGTCTAGAAGAACAAAAAACAATCCTGTATTAATTGGTGATCCAGGAGTAGGTAAAACAGCTATAGTTGAAGGACTGGCACAGCGGATAGTGAGCGGAGATGTGCCAGAGAGTTTGAAGAATAAAAAAGTAATAGCACTTGATATTGGTTCCTTAATTGCTGGAACAAAGTTCCGCGGTGAATTTGAAGAGAGACTAAAAGCAGTTCTTCGTGAAATTAAAAAGGCTGAAGGAGAGATAATTATTTTCATAGATGAACTTCATACGATAGTAGGTGCGGGTGCTGCTGAAGGTGCTGTTGATGCGGCAAGCATGTTAAAACCGATGCTTGCTCGAGGCGAATTAAGAGCAGTAGGAGCAACTACTTTGAATGAATATCGCAAATATGTTGAGAAGGATGCTGCTTTAGAAAGACGATTCCAGCCCATAATTGTTAGAGAACCATCTATTGAAGATACAATTGCTATTCTCAGGGGGATAAAAGAGCGCTACGAAATTCATCATGGAGTTCGTATTCAAGATACGGCTCTGGTTGCTGCTTCAACACTTTCCACTCGATATATATCTGATCGCTTTCTTCCAGATAAGGCTATCGATCTAATTGATGAAGCAGCTTCCAGATTGCGCATAGAGATAGACAGTATGCCTACAGAAATTGATGAGATTGAAAGAAGGATTAAGCAGCTAGAGGTTGAGAGACAGGCTCTCAAAAAGGAAAAAGATAAAACCTCTCAGGAGCAACTGCAGAAATTAGAAAAAACTTTAGAAAGCTTAGGAAAACAAAGCGAAAAGATGAAAGCCCACTGGATTAAAGAAAAAGAAACTATAAAGACGATAAGAGAGTTCAAGGAAAAGATAGAAAAAGCGAAGGCCGAAGAACAAAAAGCAGAGCGTGAAGGTGATTTGGACAAAGTTGCTCGAATTCGCTATGGCGAACTCATAGATTTGGAAAAAAAATTGGATCAGCAAAATCGACAGCTTAGTAAAATTCAGAAGGATGAAAAAATGCTTAAAGAAGAGGTGGATGAAGAAGATATTGCCGAAGTAGTCTCAAAATGGACAGGGATTCCAGTGACGAGATTGATGGAAGGCGAACTGGAGAAGCTTGTACATATGGAAGAACGGCTTAAGGAGAGAGTAGTGGGTCAAGACGAAGCTATTACACTCGTGTCTAATGCTGTCAGAAGAGCTCGGGCTGGCCTACAAGATCCGAATCGACCTATTGGTTCATTTATCTTTTTAGGACCAACAGGCGTAGGGAAAACAGAACTAGCTAGATCATTGGCAGAATTCCTCTTTGATGATGAGAAGGCAATGATTAGGTTGGATATGAGCGAGTATATGGAGAAACATACAGTAGCGCGTTTGATTGGGGCTCCTCCGGGATATGTAGGATATGAAGAAGGAGGCCAGTTGACAGAGGCTGTAAGAAGAAGACCCTATTCGGTAATTCTTTTGGACGAGATTGAGAAAGCTGCTCCTGATGTATTCAATATTTTATTACAGGTTCTTGATGATGGTAGATTAACTGATGGACACGGTCGAACAGTCGACTTTAGAAATACTTTAATTATCATGACCTCAAATATTGGAACCCAGTATATAAACAGGACTCTTCTACTGGGGTTTGGTCCTGCTTTGCGTGAAGAAAAAATAAGTTATGAGCAGATGAAAGAAAAGGTTATGGAGGAGCTAAGAAAGTCTTTTCGGCCAGAGTTTCTCAATAGGATTGATGAAATTATAATTTTCCGTGTGTTAACTAAAGAGGTAATTGAGAGGATTGTAGATATACAGGTTGACTATCTAAAAACTTCCTTAGCTAAGCGGAGACTTACCTTAACCTTAACAAGAGCAGCTGGGAAGCTACTAGCAGAGAAAGGTTATGATCCTGTATTCGGAGCTAGGCCTCTTAAAAGAGTAATACAGAAAAATATTCAAGACTCACTAGCCTTGAAATTACTGAAGGGAGAATTTAAAGAGGGAGATTTTATAGAAGTAAATGTAGAAGATGGGAAGTTCATCTTTAGCAGAAAAGAAGCAAAGGTATCTTCAGCAGCATCTGGCTAGCTGTTTAGATATTATATGGATGGGATTATACAAGATTTTAAAATATATTGTCTAGAATACATTACACATACTCAACTTATCAATTGTTCAAAAATATCAGCAAGATTACTTCTAGTAGTTATTTCCGCATTTAACAAGACGCTTCCGTTTCATAAATTATCAAATGTCGAGTTAAATCCTCAAATTATCAATTTAAAGAAGATAGACGTGATGTTCATTTAAAATAACTTAATTGAACAAGCACATGTCTTGTATATGTTTGCATATTTTTAAACTCAGCCATGTTGCCATTGGGCTGTGCAAAATATAATGATTTTGATTGTTCTTGGTTTAAAGCTTGATATCGGATCATTAACACTTACCTTAGATCAGTATAAAAGATTTACAGTTGCAGCTGCGGACAGAAAAATAGTTTACATTTTTATTGCTATTGTGTGCAAATTTGCTACTTATTAGTCCATTTAAAGATGATGTACCTGGCAATGTAAGAAAAGAAGAGTGGCCGATCTTCTAAAGAACAAGTTAATTAAAATATTGAAGATAATTAATGTTACAATATGGTCCGCATATTAATGGTCATATATACTAAAGCACATTTGTTAAAATTTACTTAATGAATACCCGGGATTACGGATTACGGATTACTTAGACTTCCTAAATACTTACAACAATCTCCAAAAGTAGTCTACGTCAAACTTAAACTTGCTTTCCACATAACCACTTTTTCACTGTACATCTTGCAGATTTTACCTTAAGTGCAACATCTTTGTTCCGATAATTTTCAGAGACGGAATCCTGGGAGAATAATGATGACGAATTTCTGGAATGTCACACTTTCCTTTTGGAATAGTATGGTAGCCACGGGAGTAGAATTATCCTTTGTCTATTGGTTCGCAACAGCTATTTTCATACTACTCGTTATTCTTGTATTTGTCCGGTTGGAGTCTAGAAGAGAAAAAATGAAGACAAGGACAGGACTGGGTTTTATTTACATCATAGGGGGAAAGAGAAGTATCAGGGTGAAGAAGCGGTAAATAACAAACTGAATAACATATTACCATATTATTCCATACGGCTCTAGAGCCGTTTTATTTTTAAATGGCAGGTAAATTTTAACTTGCTTTAGTATCTTTGATTGCTTATAATTGCTTTTGGGTAAATATATAAAGAGTCTTAAGCCCAAGAATTTCCTACAATTCCATAAATAAGCCTTATAGCAAAAACTCCTCTTTATTAAACACCACTTTTCAAAGAAAACCTTGGTGGAGACGAAGAATTATAATCCTGACTAGGTCACTTTGGATTATAAGGAGTCAGAAGTGATACCGGCCTAATTGGCCGGTATTTTTATATAGTAATCCAACAATAAGAGAGGTGTGCGAGTATGATTATGAGATTTGCGAGAAGAAGGCATTATTTCATTGTATGCATAGTCTTGATTTCCTTTCTCTTCACTTTTGTAACACCAACTTTTGCTCAGGGAAAAAGTGATACTGGGAACAATAGTGGAGGTTTTTGGAATATAGAAGCATCTGCACCATCTTCTAATTCTCCTGGGCAAGAGACCAAAGGGCCTGGAGATAATCCTGGTAAGGGCCATGAGGGAGACAATCCGGGCAAAGGGCATCAAGGAGAAAATGACAGTCAACCTAATTCTCCCGCACCAGGCGATCAAGGTTCCGGGGATCAAACTTCTTCGCCATCCGACAATACTGGATCATCGCAAGGACAGGGAAACGCCGAACATAATGAAGGTATTGGGCAAGACCCTGAGCAGTCGAATAAAGTTACTGCGGCTGATGTTCCTATCGAGAAGCTGGTAGTAACAACTTATGATAAAGACTTAAATGTTGTATATCCTCCAAGGAGGGTAGGTGGGCGTAACGATCAACGCTGGCCGGCAGTACCAATAGGAGGATATGTAGATTATCGTATAACCGTGACCAACAACTCTGGAAAGGCTTTACTCGATGTTCCCGTTTGGGACAATCCACCGCCTAATACAGAATATGTGTCCGTTGCATCGTGGAGTACTGCTCTCAGTTCAACGGGGCCTGGAAAGAAATTAAACTGGATAATCAATCTTCCTGAAGCAATGGGATCACAGGAAGTGATTAATGTAAGACTACGTATATTAGAAAAGGCACCTCAAGTGCGTACTAATGAAGCGAAAACAGGATATGGCAGTGCAGCTGAAACCTCAGTTAGGATAATAAAAGAAGTAACACCTCCACCACCACCACCACCACCACCTCCACCAGGACCACACTTTAATACATTCATTCTTAAAGTGGTGAGTCATGAAGAGGCGAAGCCGGGTGACATACTTGTATATGCTCTTCACTGGAAGAATAATGGTAATGCAACTCTTACCAATGTAATTATGTATGACACTATTCCTGCGGGAACCACATACGTTGAAGGTAGCGCTACGACAGATCATAATGCTGAAGTAAATTTGGAGGGAGGAGTCCTTGTCTGGAGATTCGACAAGATTGATCCTAATACAAGTGGTATCTATACCTTCAATGTAAGAATAAATGATGATACCAGAGGAGTGGTAGAGAATACCGTAACTATAGATAGCGATCAGACAGATCCAGAAAGCAGTACTGTAAGAACTACCGTTACCGTTGTAGCCCCGGTTATTTTTGGTCCACCAACCGCACCTGTTCTAATTGCTGCTCCTCCCGCTCCAGAGGCTTTGCCTGAAGAGCTGCCTTTTACAGGAGCAAATATGTTGGTCTACATATTAGGTGCTGTATTCCTTATAGGAACTGGTATAGGACTGTCAAGATTAAGTAAGGTAGAGGATATGATAAAGGAAGATATGCGTACTAAGTTGTAGAACTATAAATAGCAGACATATTAGAATATAATAGGGTCCGAGGCTCTTGAGACTATGTGAGCCTCGGACTCTTTTTAGTCGGCCTTTTTAGTAAACTGCTGTAACCGCGAACCACCAAAAACTTCCATATTTTGTATATATTGTTAACCATTCTACACTCTCAGTAAAGTTTGCCAACCCACTGCCGATAGTTATTTTGTAGAAACTGCAGCAGGGGGTAAAGCAAATGAAAAAATCTCTAATCCTAAGAACTGTCGCAGTAATAGTTTGTGCATTTCTTTTGGTTTTTACAACCTGTTCAGAGATGTGGGCCTTCGAATTATTCCCTGATGAACAAAGAATGGTTGATTTAGTAAACAGAGAAAGGGTAGTAAGAGGGCTTTCAATATTAAAACCAGATTCCACAATGACAAAGATGGCAAGAAGGCACAGTAGAGAGATGATAGACCTTAACTATTTTGCTCATGAATCTCCTGTCTCAGGTGGGTTGCTTAATCGGATCCTTGGGTTTAATGTGAGTAATTGGCTTATTGCGGGAGAGAACCTTGCTGGAGCACCCTCTGTTCAAATAGCTCATAGTGCGTTAATGAAAAGCGAGAAGCATCGAGAAAACATACTACGACCAGAATACACTAATATTGGTGTGGGCGTTATAGATGGAGGACCCTATGGCAAGATGTTTACTCAGGAATTTATAACCTACAAATCAGGATACGCTTCAGTTGATACAGGGAGTATATATGGCCGCATTGAGGACTATCACGGCAGGCCTATTGCAGGAGCGGTGGTGAGAATTGACAAGACAGTAATCCCGACTAATGCTTCTGGAGAGTTTATGTTTACTCTGGTTCAACCTGGAATTTACACAATCTATTATGATGCAGCCGGATTTAAAAGCCAGGTGCAAGAGTATATTACAGTAAATCCTGGAGCAAAAGCCAGTCCACCGATGGTCATAATGACTGAGAGTATAGAGGGGTCCTTGATGTTAGCCAAGACCCAAATTCCTTCGAGAAGCGCACGTAAGCTAAGGGTAAGTGTAGCAAGAACTCGATATCATACTTATGGGCATTAGTAATTCGGATGTCCTTAAGATTAGATATTAAAAGATTTTGTTTGGCATATCCTTGATCTTTCCCTGCATCCCACGTGAGAGATGAACTCTGCCGTCAGAAGTGATTATTATCCCTTCAATGTCTAGCGCCTTTTCAATAAATTCCATTCCTTGCGGGTAACCTAATACAAAAATTCCAGTTGAAAGAACATCAGCTTCAGCGCAGCTTCGGTCAGTAATTACAGTTACGCTTATTATTCCTTCCACCGGGTACCCGGTTTTAGGATGCAAAATATGGTGATAGCGGCGGCCGTCTTTAATAAAAAAGCGCTGATAGTCACCCGATGTGCTTATGCTCTTTTGTCCTACATTAACTATACCTATTAATTTATCAGGTGTGCGTGGATGTTGAATTCCTACCTGCCATAGTTGTCCACCGGGTTTTTGTCCCAAAGTGCGAGTTGTGCTGCCGGTGGTTACAAGTGCAGAATTAATTCCCTCTCCCTTAAGTATTTCTATTGCCCTATCCACTGCGTAACCCTTGGAGATACCTCCTAAGTCTAAGCCTGTATTGGGAGCAAGTGACACAGTATGATCCTGACTATTGATCTTGACTTTTTCAATGCCGACGAGAGATAGCTTGCTCAGAATATCGGATTTGCGCGGAGGATCTTTTCTTTTCCCAAAACTCCATAGATCAACAAGTGGCAAAATAGATATGTCAAAAGCACCATCGAGAACTCTGTTATAATTTAAACTCACCTCTATCATTTTAAAAAGATCAGGTGATACTTTAACTGGTTCATTTCCAGCTTCTCTGTTTAACTTTGAAAGATCGCTTTTTGAATCAAAATTATTGGCAGTCCTTTCGATTATCTCTATTTCTTTAAAGGCCTTATTGATAGCCTGGCTGGCCCTTTTTTGGTTTTTCTCATATACTTTGATTGTTACCAGGGTGTCAAGAAGAATTTTTTCTTTTGTTATTGGTTTTAATGAGGAATCGAGGAATTTTAAGGTTAAAAGAACGAGAACGAGACCCAGGACACTGATACCGATTATTGTCTTGAGATTTTTTCTCATTTTAATCACTCCAGAATCAAGGATATGATACCATAACGACCTGATATATGAATTACAGCTTTTCCATAAGTTATTATTAATATATGGAGTTTAAAAAACCTGTCAGAGTGGTAGTTAAGGTTGGGAAACAGGAATTTCTCTTCTAGAAGCGAATCTTTTATCCTATTCGAATGCCTATAGGAGGCGTAGATGTCAACTGTGAAAATTGGGATCCCTCGTGGCCTCATTTACTATAACTATCATCCTTTGTGGAGAGCTTTTTTCCAAGCATTAGGAGCAGAGGTTGTGGTTTCTCCTCCTACCAATAGGGATATTCTGAACAGGGGAGTAGAAAAGGCAGAAAGCGAGTTCTGTCTTCCAGTAAAGCTATATTATGGCCATGCATTATTTTTAAAAGATCTGGTAGACGTTCTTTTTATACCACGCGTTATAAGCGTTGAGGAAAAAGCGTATACCTGCCCGAAACTATTGGGATTACCAGATATGATTGGAGCTGTGGACAAGGCTTTACCTCCAATTTGGGCTCCAGAAATAGACCTTACGAAGGGAAGACGTCATTTTTATTCCTCCATTTTTAATTTGGGTAAAGCACTCAGCAGAAGCTCGCTTCAGATTTTTATCGCCTATATAGGAGCTGTTAAGGAATACTGGAGATTTCAATATAGACTCAAGCACGGTGTGCCAAGGGTTAATGCCTTAGAAGATGCAGCTTATAGTTCTGAAAAAGGAAATGGGAGTAAACCGGTTACTATAGGAATAGTGGGTCACGAATATAACATCTTTGATTCATACATTACTATGAATTTGATGAACCGCTTGGAGAAACTAGGTGCAAAAGTTGTTACTTCTGACTCTATTCCTCACAAAACTATTTTAAGAGAGGCATCAACGCTTCCAAAACATCTGTTTTGGACTTATGAGAAAGATATAATTGGTGCTGCTTTTCATTGGTTAAAGGAAGAACAGGTAGATGGAATTGTTTATGTTCTTGCCTTTGCATGCGGTCCTGATTCCCTAATTCAAAGTCTGCTGGAATATGAATCAAAGAGAATTGGAAAAATTCCTTTAATGTCTTTAGTAATTGATGAACATAGTGGAGAAGCAGGAATGATAACCCGTCTAGAGGCTTTCGTTGATATGTTAATGCGTGCCAAGGGAAGATGTAATGAAGATTAGTTTTCCACATATGGGGAATCTTCATATACTTCTGAGAGATCTCTTTAAGAGAGCAGGAGTTGAAGTGGTAGTTCCCCCAATTACCTCTGAAAAGACTCTAAGATTAGGGGTAAAATACGCGCCAGAGTTTGCTTGCCTTCCCTTAAAAGTAACTATTGGTAATTTCATTGAAGCACTTGAGGCAGGAGCAGATACTCTGGTTATGGCTGGCGGAGTTGGTCCTTGTCGCTTTGGTTATTATGGCGAGATTCAGAAAAGAATCCTTAGGGACTTGGGATACCAATTTGAAATGATTACTCTAGAACCACCCAGAGCAGGTTGGATTAATTTTATCAAAACTTGTCGGAGATTAGCTCCTGGAAAGTCCATTCGCGAAATTATAGATATCATTAAGGTATCTTTTTCCAAGGCTCGAGCCTTGGATTATGTAGAGAAAAGTGTGCTTCAAATGCGGGCCTATGAGCTGGTACCAGGAAGTACCACCAAGGCCTACAGAAAAGCCCTAAATCTTATGGACAAGGCATACACACGAGAGGAGATCGAGGAGGCTAAGGATGCAGCAATGGCAATTATTGATTCGGTAGAGAAGGACAAGAAGCGACATCCTCTTAAGGTAGGTATAGTAGGGGAGTTTTATATGCTACTTGAACCCTTTTTCAACTTTGATATGGAAGACTGGTTGGGAAGAGCAGGAGTGTATCTTGAACGGGCTGTATATCTTTCTGACTGGATCAGCTTTTCAAAGGAAAATCCTGTTTCAGGTTTTAGCCATCACCAAATTGAAGAAGCAGCAAGGCCATATCTAGGTCACTTTGTGGGAGGGGAAGGTTTACCAACAATTGGAAACTCAGTCCGGTTTGCTCAAGAAGGCTTTGATGGAGTAATTCAGATCTTTCCCTTCACTTGTATGCCGGATACTATTGCCAAGAGTATTCTGCCTAGGCTAAGCATAGACTACGATCTTCCATTTATAACCTTTGTAGTGGACGAACAAACAGGAAAGGCCGGTGTTATAACCAGGTTGGAAGCTTTTTTGGATTTGTTGCGGGCAAAGAGAGAAACAAAGGAAATGGTAGATTTTTCGTCGAGAGAAGAATCAGCATCAGGCTGAAACTCTTGTTTTAGATGGGAGGAAAAATGATTGGATATCTTGGTGTGGATGTTGGTTCAGTTAGTACAAATTTAGTGATTATAAATGAGAAAGAAGATATTATCTCATCAGTCTATCTTCGCACCAAGGGACAACCTATAGAAGCAGTAAAAAGTGGTTTACAGGAACTAGCCCGCGGTCTTTCTGCTTCAGTAGACATTAGAGGAGCAGGAACTACCGGTTCCGCTCGTTATCTCAGCGGAGTAATTGTGGGTGCGGATGTTATTAAGAATGAGATTACAGCGCATGCTATTGCCGCTCTTAGAGTTGTTCCTGACGTGAGAACCATACTTGAAATTGGAGGGCAGGATTCAAAAATAATTTTGCTCAGGGATCAGGTTGTAGTTGATTTTGCTATGAATACAGTATGTGCTGCTGGTACAGGTTCATTTTTGGATCACCAGGCATCCAGGCTAGGAATTCCCATTGAAGAATTTGGAGAATTTGCTATGAAGGCGAAAAACGGTGCCCAGATTGCTGGAAGATGCTCAGTATTTGCCGAGTCTGATATGATTCACAAACAACAGATAGGGTATGCACTTGAAGAGATAATCTACGGTCTTTGTGAAGCTCTGGTGAGAAACTACCTCAACAATCTGGCCAAAGGAAAAGAGCTTCTTTCTCCTATTGTTTTTCAAGGAGGAGTAGCTGCCAATTTAGGTATGAAGCGGGCTTTTGAAGAAGCTCTTAAAACAGAGATATATATTCCTTCTTATTATGATGTAATGGGAGCGATTGGCGCAGCAATTCTAGCTAAAGAAACAGCAGGAAATAGGGATCAGTCTAATTTCAAAGGATTTGCCATCTCGAAGATGAACTACTCCACCTCCAGTTTTATGTGTAAGGGCTGTTCCAACACATGTGAAGTAGTAAAAATTGAAATAGACGGAACGACATTAGCACGCTGGGGTGGGAGATGCGGAAAATGGGAAGTTGAACAGGCAGAAGCTCATTCTTTAGTTTTCTAATAAGTCCCACACGTTTCTTTTCTATTTATCTCTTAAGATAAACATAATAGTAGTGTCCTGGATCTGATAGCTGAATGTCTGCTAGTATTGTCAGTTTCTATATAGTGATGTTATTATTTTGTGAGATGGCTGAAATGTGAAAAGGGTTGATGATATGAGGAGAAAAACAAGTTTCAAAATTGTGGAGAAGAAAAAACTGGCACCTGCAGCAAATTTAATTACGGTTGTGGCGCCTGATATCGCTAATAAAGCGCAACCTGGTCAATTTGTAGTGGTAAGAATTAATGAGAATGGAGAGAGAGTCCCCCTTACAATAGCTGACTTTGAATATGAAGAAGGAACAATAACTATAATATTTCAGGAGATTGGTAAAACCACCAGACAACTGGCACGTATGCGAAAGGGTAGCAAGCTAGCTGATGTTATTGGGCCACTTGGCCGTCCGACTGAACTGAGAAAATACGGTAAAGTTGTTTGCGTTGGTGGAGGATTTGGAGCAGCAACAATGTATCCTATTGTACGCTCCTTGAAAGAACGGGGTAATTATATTATTTCCATTATTGGTGCAAGAAATGAAAGCTTGCTTATCTACGAATCTGAACTCAGGAGTGTTTCCGATGAGGTTCGTATTACCACAGATGATGGATCTAAAGGACATAAAGGGGTAGTCACCGATCCTCTAAAAGATATTATTAGTAAGCAGAAGATTGACTTGGTTATGGCCATTGGTCCAGCAATTATGATGAAATTTGTTTCTATGACTACTAAGCCCTTTAATGTACCAACGATAGTGAGCCTAAACCCTATAATGGTAGATGGCACGGGAATGTGCGGTTCCTGTCGAGTGTCAGTAGGTGGTTCGACAAGATTTGTTTGTGTTGACGGTCCTGATTTTAACGGCCATGATGTAGATTTCGAGCAGCTGATGGCACGTCAGCGTCTCTATTTAGATGAAGAGAAACAGGCTCTGGAAAAATGGAAGCTTTCCAGAAAGAAAGCAAAAGCACATGTGGGGTGCGAAGAGTGCCAAAAGTAAGAATGCCTGAACAGATACCTGAAGAACGTATTAAAAACTTTGAGGAGGTTGCTCTAGGATATTTACCAGAGCAGGCACTTGAGGAATCACTTCGCTGCCTTCAATGTAAGAAATCTCCCTGCATAGGAGGTTGCCCTGTGGAGATTGATATTCCTGCTTTCATAAAACTTATACGAGAGGAAAAATTTCTAGAGGCAGCGTGGAAAATCAAGGAGAAGAACAGTCTTCCCGCAATTTGCGGAAGGGTATGTCCGCAGGAGGATCAATGCGAAAAAATGTGTATTTTATCAAAGAAAGATGAGCCAGTTGCCATCGGGCGGTTGGAGCGGTTTGTTGCTGATTTGGAGAGAATGGAAGGAAAAATAAAGATACCTCGTAAAAAAAGAAAAACAGGAAAGCGGGTTGCAATAATTGGTGCTGGGCCAGCAGGGTTAACTGCTGCGGGTGATTTAGCCCGGATGGGACATGAAGTGACCATCTTTGAGGCACTTCACAAAGCTGGAGGGGTCTTAGTATACGGAATACCAGAATTTCGTCTCCCTAAATCCATTGTAGGATCAGATATTGATTTTGTGAGAAAGTTGGGTGTCGAAATACATACAAGCGCAGTGGTGGGAAAACTTTTTACTGTAGATGAGCTACTTAAAGATGGGTACAATGCGGTGTTTATAGGCACAGGAGCAGGACTTCCACTCTTTATGAATATTTCCGGTGAAAATCTTAATGGTGTTTATTCTGCTAACGAGTTTTTAACTAGAGCGAATTTAATGAAGGCTTATCTCTTTCCCGAGTACGACACTCCTATAAAAAGAGGTAAAAAAGTTGCAGTGATTGGCGGTGGAAATGTCGCTATGGATTCTGCCAGAACTGCACTGCGTTTAGGAGCAGAAAAGGTCTATCTGGTGTACAGACGAACTGAAAATGAAATGCCGGCAAGGATTGAGGAGACCCATCATGCCAGGGAAGAGGGAATTGATTTTAGGACTCTTACTCTCCCAACTAGAGTTTTGGGAAGTGATGGCTGGGTAGCAGGAATGGAGTGTTTAAAAATGAAACTTGGTGAACCAGATAAGTCAGGTAGGCCTCGTCCTCTACCCATAGAAGGTTCTCAATTTGTTTTAGATGTTGATGTAGTCATTGTTGCTATTGGAACTAGTGCCAATCCCTTACTCTTAACTACCATACCTGATTTAAACCTAACTACCCGTGGTTATATTGAGGCTGATTCTGAGACGGGAGCTACCAGCAAGCCTGGTGTTTTTGCTGGTGGAGATATTGTTACAGGAGCAGCTACGGTGATCCTCGCCATGGGTGCTGGAAGAAAAGCCGCGCGTACTATTCAAAGTTATCTGTCTACTTGAGAAACCATTCTGCTTGATATTAAATCAGTTTGAATTATAGAGAGGCATAAAAATAATTAAAAGTGAGTTCGCAGCGTTCTAAATATATCCCGTGCTGTCTGTGAGAAACCATATCTCTTCAATCGATTGGCCACAAGATATGGAATCTCTGGTAGGCGTTTGATCCTCTTAGCTGCGCATACACGCCAGCTTAGTTGGAAGATTTCCTCGATTGCTTCTTTTGGGTAGTGAGGATAGCTGACGACTGCCCTATAACCATCGTACTTCCGCCAATCTTTAGTAGTCAGATAACCGTTTTCCTCTGCCCATTGGTAGAAGGGTGTACCTGGTTGAGGTACGCAGATGGATGACTGAAAATCTGAAAGTAGATTCTCCGTAATCAATTGGTATAGGAGACGAATAGTTTTGGTATCTTCTTCTCTGCTAGATCCTGGAGCTCCAAAAATGAAAGTTCCATACATACGAATTCCAGCTTTCTTGGCTTCTCTTAGCACTTCTTTTAGTTTTTGGATGTTAATTGGTTTACGTATTGTGTCAGCTACTTTTATGCTTGCTGTTTCGATTCCAATTCGAAGTTTATAATAGCCTGCTTGTTTCATCGATCTTAGTATTTCAGCATCAAGGTTCCAATAGTTACACATTGCGCTGAATTTCAGTCTATTTAGCTTGTGTTTGACTATTTCTTCAGAGAGAACATGAACAAACTGTTTGTTTCCATTGTGTTGTTCCTCATCAAAAAATATTCCTTCCATTTCCGGGTATCGCTCTTTTAAATAATTGATTTCGGAGATAATTTCATTGATGTTTCTGGGACGCCAGTTTGGCCGATTGTAATATAGATTTCCGCAGACGCAAAATATACAGGAGAGAGGGCAGCCCCGAGAAGCAAAAAGCTCAATTTCTTTATAATCGCATCCACTGATACCAGCATAATTTAAGCGTGAAATATCCTTGTCCTCTGGTAGAGGTAATTGATTGAGATCTACTAGATTTCCAGACGGGTTGGGATATAGACCCTTTATAATTCTGGGATCTTTCCCTTGTAGAAGAGCAAGTACGGTTAACTCATACTCTCCTCTGCATACGAAATCCACACCGTCGGCTAAGACTTCTTGGGGGAAGGCAGTGGGATGCTGACCGGTAAAGATGATCTTTGTTCCCAAATGCCTTTTTATGGCGGAAGCAAGTTTTAAATCCTCGGAGTAGACAGCCGTTGAAGTTTCCATAATCAGCCAATCCGGTTCTTCTTTGAGCAGAAGATCAAAATATTCTTCAGCATTAAGCTGAAGAAGATTCCCATCTACCATTTTCACTTTCAGGTTGGTTCGTTTCTTCAGAAGGGAAGAAAGGTAAGCCAACTCGTAGGGATAATAGGTAAAATCTTTAATCCTACCTACACAGGCAGTCCAGCGACTGGGAAAATGGATGAAGTGGTTACCTTTAGCATCTTTACCTACTGAGTTAGCTACAACGACTTTCATTATCTCCTCGCTCTCTCTTTTTAAAGGCAAGCTCTGCTTTTCTTTGACCTTCTATACGGTAATGTAAAGTGACTAGGTTGAATAAAAAACCTAGAGCGACACGATCTTCTGCTATCCTGGATAATCTCCAGAATAGGAACATTGTAGGTTTGCAAAGCAGAATATTATCTAACGTTCTAATAATCTGTTTATAGGGATATTTGAGGGAGGATGGTTTTGCTTCGTGAGGAACCTTTCTGTCCATTATAGTCGCACTCCAGCCGTGTAGCAGCATCTTTTCCTTTGCTGATTCCAGAGTGATATTGTGGTAGTGGTAGCCGACTGCAGCTTCGTTATAGAGGAGTTTCAGGCCGCATTTGCTCAATCTATAACCTAACTCTATATCTTCCCAGGCAGCATAAGGAAAGTCTTCATCGAATACGCCGTTTTGAATAAGAAAGTACCGCTTAAGGGAAAGATTACAAGTCCAGAAGTAGCGCCAGCTAATCTCTCCTTGCCTAATCTCATCGTATTTAAATTGAGGACCTCCGTGTTCCAGCCAATACATAAAAGGGGTAATCTTGATGTCCGGTGACCAGACTACGCGGCCCAAGACGCCATTTCTGAGATCCGGTTCTTTTTCATGCAATTTCATATGTTGCTGAAGGAGGTCAGGAGCGGCAACCGTGTCATCATTTAGGAATAGTAAAATTTCTCCATTAGCTTCTTTAATAGCCAAGTTCCTTGCTGCTGCTGGTCCCTGCTGTTTTTGTTGCAGAAGGATGATTTTAGTATGCAACTTTGGAGCCAGCTGCAAGACGTGGGTTAAAGTTCCATCAGTACTGCCATCATCAACAATTATTACCTCGTATTCATCTTGAGGATAGTGCTGTTTGTTTAGAGCGTTTAGTGTTCGTCCAAGGATCTCTTTTCGGTTACAGGTGGGTATAATGACAGAGATTCTCATTGAATACTTTGTTTAAAGCAAAGGTCGAATCTGGTTTTAGGAATATAGTGCAAGTCAGCAACAATATGGTCATCATAATAATTTTGAAATTTCCTTTTTCCACATAAACTGAGATAAGATATTAGGTCACTCTGTTTTGTTGCTTTTATCCCCAAATTCCAGAAAGCGAGCATTGTTTTACTGAATGCTGTTGTTGGCAATTCCTTTTTTACTCTGGATCCTTGCTCGATTATTGAGATAATTTTCTTAATAGATAGTGATTCTCCTACCGCAAAGTAAGTTTTATTTTCAGCTTGTTCACTGACGGCAACAAGCGTTAGTATATCCAAAAGATCCCTCAGGTGTATTAAAGAGAAAGAATGGTCTTTAAACATATGATAAAGGAGGGCCGCTTTCCAACCGCCGCTTTTAAGAATTTCCGCTATAGCCTTTACTATACCATTTTGTAGGTCATAAACATTTCCTGCACGGACTATAGTGTAGGTAACGTTAGGATGTGTTTGGCAAAAGGCTCTTATGATTTTCTCTGCCTGGAGCTTGGATTTCCCGTAATCTGTAATGGGAGAAGGAGTGTCTGGAGGTTTTGCAGATTCTTGTGAACTGGGTCCTATAGCTTCAATACTACTGGTGAAGATAAACCTTATTTTACGATTAGCTTGGCCACAGGCTTTGAGCAGATTCTCGGTTCCCTTGATGTTTGTATGGTAAAGTTCAGTTCTCTTCTCGAACAGCCTGAGGGACGAAGCAAGATGAAAAACGACAATGGCATCTGCAGTGCCTTTTCGCAAAACAGTAAGATCGCTGAGTTTGCCTTTGAGGGTAATTAACTGGGGATGGCTGTAAAGAGAAGAGGAGAATTGATTATTATCTCGTACCAAACTGTAAACCCTGTAATTATGATTAAGAAGTTTGAATAGTAATTGCTTCCCTATGAATCCTGTGCTACCTGTTAAGAAAGCTGTTTTTGTTTTCATTTCGGGTTCCCAAAGGAAGACCATACTCTAAAAAATTGATCAAGCATGCCCAGACTAATGGAAGCTGCAAAACCAGAACGTTTCGAGAGAAAAGAGCTACCTTGGAGCATCTTTTGGGCAAACGTTATATCAAAGCTGCTCAACTTGTCGGTATGCATGACAGCATGATCTCCTGAGTACTTTTCCCAGTCGCTTGTCTCAATCCATCCTCTTTCCTTGGCATCGAAGTAAAGAGGTGTTCCTGGATAGGGAGTTACTACTGATATTCCCAGAGAAGCAGGTTTGAGTTCTCTTACCAGTTTGAAGGTATCATAGAGAGAATTCCGGTTCTCTTGAGGGAGACCTACCAGCAAGAGAAAATGCAGATGCAATCCTGCACGAGTAGCGAATTCGCATAAACTCTTAAGACTGCTTATTGTAACCCCTTCTTTTGCCTGTGAACTCAGAATTTGTGGGTTTCCTGTTTCGACACCAATATTAATACCTTTACACCCCGCGTTTTTCATTTGGAAAAGAATTTCGCGGTCCAAGCAATTTATGCGGGTTTCACACCACCAGGTGAGATTAAGCTTATTTTTAATCAAGAGATCGCATATTTGAGCAGTTCTTTCTTTATTGAGAGTGAAGCAAGCATCACGGAAGAATATGTTAGAGATGGTGAGGTTGTTTGCAATGTCTTCTAATTCTGCATATACCCGTTCTGCACTCATGGCCCGCCATTTTTCACCTTGAATCAACGGATAGGGACAGTAATAAGAACAGGAGAAGGGGCAGCCGCGGCTGGTTTGCATAGTGGTAGTTTTAGCTCCCAGGAAAGGAAATAAGTATCTGTCATTACGGAGAAGATCACGGGCGGGAATGGGGAGTAGTTCAAGGTTTTTAACGGGCTCACAGGGTAAGAGCTGGATCCTTTCCTTTTCACGGAAGGCCACACCGGACGCTATCTTTCCTTTAATAATTTCTTCAATCTCAAGTTCGCACTCCCCAAGCATACAGACGCGGGCACCGGTTAAAAGAAGTATTTCTTGCAGGATGGGAGTAAAATTAATATCAGTACTGGGGATGATTCTTGCTCCGGTAATATTTTTTAACTCCTTTAGGAAAGATGCATCCTCTTTCAAGGAAGGTAGAGAGATATTTCCAATGATAACCTCTGGTTCTAAAGAAATAATTAGCGAAAGAAAATCTCTTTTGCTAAGATCTTCCACCTGAGGATCAAGGATTTTTACCTTATGTCCGTTTATGCGCAGAATAGAGGCCATTAATGCCAGATTAAGAGGAGGAAGAATTGTATGATTTCCAACCTCAAAGCCAAGGCCGCCTGCCATGTCTCGAGCAACGGTTTTATGTTGAAGAGGAGGATTAAGGAGTAATACTTGCAATTTATTCTATTCTCTTTTATCTATTTTTTTTTCAAAAAAACTTGGGAGTGATCAAGTAGTGAATTATACAAGCTCTGTTCAAAATTTTCATGGTACTTAGCTTAGAAAGTGCCCGCACTATAAACTTAGTTGCACAGAAGAAAAAGAATATATATCCTTTGAATCGCTAGTATCTGAGATTCTCTCTATAATATTGACCATTTTCTCGGCAGCATGGCCATCTCCAAACTCATCGGCATCTTTTATAGGGAAGTAGGGTCGCCTTACCGCTTCAATAATCTTTCCTGTATCGGTACTCACCAGCCTGTTTGCTGCAGCTGTAGTTGTTTCTGGCCACTCATCTTCATCCATACAGGTAACACACGGAGTTTTTAGGAAGTAGGCTTCTTTCTGTAGTCCTCCTGAATCAGTTATTACTAACCGTGCAGACTTAACCAGCATAAGCATATCCAGATATCCTACAGGATGAATTAATCGAATAAGGTCTTGCTTTAATGGCAATAGTTCCAATACTTCAAGTGCTTTGCGCGTGCGGGGATGAACGGGAAAGATGATTAACTCATCGATCTGTGAAAGTGCCTCTATTACGGATCTTAGCCTGGCCGGATTATCAGTGGTTCCAGCTCGATGAATGGTAGCCACGAGAAATTTCTTTGATTCCAAGTCCAGTATCTTTAGGATTTCTGACCTTTCCTCTGCAATCTTTTTGTATTTAAGAACTGCATCGTACATCACGTCCCCGGTGTTATGAACTCCTTTGTTTATACCCTCCTTTCTGAGATTCTTGACTGCTGATTGGGTAGGAGCAAATAGAAGATTCGATACACAATCCGTAACTGTTCTATTGATTTCTTCCGGTATTGTTTTATTGTAGGTTCTCAGCCCCGCCTCGACATGAGCAACCGGTATATTAAGTTTTGCCGCAGCCAGCGCACCTGCCAGAGTAGAGTTAGTATCTCCATAAACGATAACCAAGTCAGGACTCTCTCGAAATAGCACTTCTTCGACCGCAGCGAGCATCTTTCCGGTCTGCCTGCCATGCGTATCAGAGCCTATGCCGAGATGGTAATCTACTTGAGGAAGGGATAGCTCATCGAAAAAGAGTTGAGAAAGATTGGTATCGTAATGCTGGCCTGTGTGAAGGAGAATCTCTTGATGGTTCTTGCGGATCTCACCTGAAACCATAGCAGCTTTTATAAATTGAGGTCTTGCACCTACAATGGAAAGTATCTTCATATTAAGTTCTCTCATGAAGGCTAATAAATAAGTATTCTTCCTTAGCATCTTTAGACCTTTGAATAGAAAATAAATTTTATAAAAGAAATTATTAGCTGAATTATTTTCAAAGAACATAGGCCATTACTTTGTTCTCTGCCATATAAAAAGGTCCTACCTTCGATAATTATAAACAGCTAACAGCTATATTGGTGCCAAAAGTTGGAGACTGAAATAAATCTCTTAGCTCCCATCTCGCTAAATAGTGAGCATTTGAGTCTTCAGGCGGATTAAAAGATAGAAGAAGAAGGAATTCAGCATTCGGTTGCGAATGAATGTGATAGCTCATCTGAATTCGCTTAGTAATCTAGTCTGGATGGGAGTCAGTTTGGACATTTCGGTTATCATCCCTATGTATAATGAGGAAGAAAATGTAGTAAATACTATGGGAAAAGTGGTAGATGAGCTTAAAGACTTTCCCAGCTGGGAGCTTATCATTGTTGATGATGGGAGCACTGATGGTACTTATGAGCTGGCTAAAAGTATAGCCTCTGCAAATGATCATATTCTGGTTCTATCTCATTCTGCCAACTATGGTCGGGGGCGTGCTTTGAGAACAGGGTTTAGTTTTGCTCAAGGAGACATCTGGGTGACGCTGGATGCGGATCTTTCCTATAGTGCGGATCATATTTCCAAGTTGGTTAGAGAGTTAGAGAGTGATCAATCTTTGGATATTGTGGTCGGATCTCCTTATTCTAAGGGAGGAAAAGTAGTAGGAGTTCCGTATAACAGATTGATTTTAAGCAAAATCGGTAATAGACTTCTAGGTTTTGCACTACCAGGAAGACTACGAACTATAACTGGTATTTTAAGGGCCTACCGCAAGAGAGTCTTTGATGAGCTGGAATTGGAATCAGAAGATAAGGAGATTCATCTGGAAATATTGGCCAAATCCCTTGCTTTAGGCCATCATATTAGAGAAATACCAGCAATGTTGAGAGCCAGGGAAAATGGTAAGTCAAAATTACATTTGCGCGCAACTATTCTTTCTCATTTGATGTTCTCTTTCTATGAGAAACCCGCTATGCTCTTCGGAGCTATGGGAGCTATAATGGTTATTTCTGGCTTTATCTGTGCCAGCTTTCTTTTTACAACCTGGTTACAAGGCCGACTGAATCCTGATAGACCTCTTATGGCAGTTACCGTTACTCTCATAGTTGCCGGAATTCAAGTCTTTTTCTTTGGATTTGTGGCAACACAGATAGTAAGTCTAAAGAGGGAACTTTACAGGATACAGAAGAATAATTTAAAGGCAAAAAATTCTAATGATACTAGATTAAGGGATCATGACCTCAATTTCTCTGTTATCACCGCAGGACGAAGAAAACTGGAATGATTTTGTCCTTTCTCATCCCTCTGCTACAATCTACCACACCCTTGAATGGCGGGACGCGACTAGAGTTTTCCATCATCAACATCTTTATCTTGTAGCCAAAGACAATAAAGGAGCTATTGAAGGAGTTTTACCCCTCTTTTATCTTTCAGGATGGCGAGGGAGACGTTTAGTTTCAGTTCCTTTGAGAGATAGAGGAGGACCTTTATATAAAGATGAGCAGGTGATGAAAGAACTTTTGCAGGCTACTAAAGACTTAGCGGCAGAAGAGAATTGCAAATATGTTGAGATTAAGAGCTTAAACTTATTACCTGAGATTGTAGAGCAACTGAATTTTGTGAAATACAGTTATTATCTTACTACAGTTATCCCATTAGATCCTGACGTAGGGAAGATATGGAAAGCTTTAGATTACGGTAAAGTGAGGTGGGCAATAAGAAAGGCCGAAAAAAGCAACGTAAAGGTTCGGTGGGGTGAGAATTTCTCTGACGTCGATTCTTTTTATCAGATTTTTTTACAAACCAGGAAGAGGTTGGGGATTCCTCCGTATTCTGTAGAATTGTTTAAGGAGATTTGGAAGAAAATGGGGGAAAAAAACAAGGCAAGTTTACTCTTAGTAATGTATCATGATCGAGTAATTGGCGGTTTATTACTTTTTCATTTTAAAGATCGGGTGATTGAAGCCTATGCAGCTTCAGACGAGAAATATCTTGATCTCTGCCCGAATGATTTGTTGCTGTGGAAGGCAATAGTTTGGGCAGCTACAAATAGATATCGCTATTTTGACTTTGGAGCGAGTTCTCCTTATCAAAGGGGCTTGCGAAATTTTAAATCTAAATGGGGCGGCTATGAACAGGAAGTACCCTTCTATTTCTTTTTAAATAGCTTGGAAACAATCCCTTTTTTAGACTCTAATGCTCCCAACTTCCAAATGCTTAGAAAATTATGGAGCAAGATGCCTTTAGCTTTTACTCGCACATTTGGGCCGTTTCTTACCAAACATATGGATTGATTGAGGAAGTGACATGAGTATGCAGTCTCTAATTATTGCTTCTAGTCAGTCACTTTATGGATTATCAGTTGTGCTAAGAACCGAGGGTATATCTTTTAGCAGTGCAAATTGTCCAGAATACCCTGGAGTTACTTTGCTAGACGTAAAAGAACTGAGACAAGAATTTAAACCAGCCATAGATACTAAAATATTTTTTGTACTTTCGACTTTGGAAGATGGGAAACAGAGTAAAGAGCTGGTAGAGAATATTTTTGGGATTTCTTGTAGAAGTACAGTGAGAACTAAAAAAGGTATTTTAAGATTTAAAAAAGGGCCGGTGTTTAAAAAGGTAACTTTTCTTCTTAATTCCTTCGATTTATCAGAGGTTTTTATTCCAGTTGATGGCTTGATAGAGTGTGAGATTCGTTCTGGTGTGGAAGTCCTGGCAGAGATGGAAGTCAGTAGAAAGTCATATCCTGCGATAGTTTCAGTAGATGGTCATTTTTTATTTACTTTTGATATTGGTAGAAGTTTTTCCAGCCTGCTTGCTGAAAGTTATGCTGATAACAATAAGAAGCAGAAGCCACTTTCATTGATTAGTAATTTTGCTTATCAAATAGCTCCCTATAATTTGCGTCTAGCTACATATCGTATTCTTTTAAAACAGGCTCGGAGGAGACAGAGCAAAGTGGATCACTTTACCACACAAGCACCTATCGACCCTTCGGGGTGGGTTCTATACCAAACCTTTATTAATGCCTTAGATTGGTCGTCCCACTTTGTTCCCAGAATATGGAAGTGGCCTTGCGCCTTTGCTTATGCCTTTTGTTTTACTCATGATGTAGAACCGAGAAGATATGCCTATTATAAAGGATTACCTAAACTACTTAAAACACTAAAGGAACTTACAATAAGATCGACAATTTCTCTGGTTAGTGAACCACCCTTTTGCCTGCCTGAAGATAGCGTAAAAAAATTAGAAGAGGAAGGACATGAGGTTATTTCTCATGGTCTCTACCATAATGGGACCTTCCATAACATAAGTAGCAGTAGAAGGGAATTGGAAATTAGAGATTCGTTTTTAAAACTGGAGAAGGTAACAGGAAAAAGCATCCGAGGATTTCGAGCTCCCTGGCTGCAAAGAACATCCGACCTGGGCGAACTGCTGGAGAAGCAGGATGTCTCTTTTGATTCCTCTTTTGTCGATACTGATACTTCCTTAAAGCGGACTTTTAATGGTAAAGGTATATCTTTTAATTTTCCTTTTAGACTATTTAGCGGCGGGAGTGAAATTAAGGAGTATGAAGTTTTAGAGCTTCCTTTGACTGGCCCCCAGGATATGGAGCCTTACTTTAGTGGTTTGAATGTGGAAGACTGCAAAAAAGTGTTTAAGAGAAAGCTTGGTTGGATTGAGAGCATTGGTGGGCTTTATGTCTTTTTGGCTCACGCTGGTGTGTATGGTGATAGAGATTCAGAGATGCGTATGGATTTGCTGCGGTATCTCTATACCTTGGTTAAAGGTAAAGATGTGTGGATTGCCAAGCTTAGTGAGCTGGTAGATTGGTGGCGCAAGAGGGAAAATTTGAGAATTAAAAGTGACAATCAAGTTGGTGCTGAAAATCTTTTATTTGAAGTGGAAAATCGGGGCGAACAAACGGTTTCAAATTCGTCCATAGCAATTCCATTGAAGTTGCCTGTTAAAGGGGTTTCTATTGACGGGAACAAGGAAGATTTGATAGATCGAAACGAGCATGTCTTAGTACCTCTGCCTACAATTAGAGCAGGCGAAAGAACTGAGGTTAGGTTGTTAACCAGGACGAGATGAAAGAGCAGCGATACTACAGTTATTCTGGTGGAAGAAGGTCGAAGAATGTCGCTTCCTGGTTTGACAAACGTGCCAGGACAATCGAAGATGAATACATACTGAGAGGCTCTCCTGACACTTGGAATAGAGAATTCCTTGAAAAAGATATTGAGAAAATTCAATATTGTCTCAGTTTGAGGAAGACGGACTGTTTCCTGGATATTGGGTGTGGGAATGGTCTGTTTCTTAAGGCCTTTGCGCCACTAGTAAAGGCTGCCGTAGGTATCGATCTTTCTCTGGGAATGCTTTTAAGAATTTCCTCTTCTCAGAGATACCAAAACCTGTTTTTTGCCCAGGCTGACAGCTGTACTCTTCCTTTTAAGGACCGAACCTTTGATGTAATTATATGCAACGGGATGATTCACTATTTGAGCCTAGAGGAGATACCGAGATTTATGGATGAGTTAAAGAGAGTGGGAAAACCAGCAGTGAGAATATTTTTAGGTGATATACCAGTTGTAAAGAGTCTACGCGGCTACGAGGCAAGAATAGGGAGGTTTCTGTCCAGAAAGCTAAAAATCAAGATCTCCGACAAATATATTAGCCCAGTCGAAACTACTAGATTTAGTCCAAAATGGATTGAGAATATAGCGGAGGGGAGTGATATGAGAGTGGTTTCAAAAGGAATTATGCGTCACGTTCTTCCCTCCCTCTATATCCCTCCTCTTGGTCCCCTTGTTCCCAAATGTATTCAGTATTTATTTTCGAGATATGATTATGAAAGGGTCATTCCTTGGATTGGTAATAGCTATTTTTTTATGTTGGTTGGAGCAGAAGAGGAGAAGGAGAAATGAAAATCTGCCTTCTCACTGCCGCCTATCCCACAAGTAGAAAGGCTGATAGTGGAAGCTTTATAAGAGATCAAGCAATTCAAATAAAAAAGATGAATTGCGATATTGTCATTGTTGTTCCTCGAATTTTCATTGCCGATGAGGTTTTGCTTTCTCAAGACTCTATAAGAGTCTATCGTTTCTCCTTTCTATCAGAAGAAAAATTTCTGGCAGAGTATGAAAGGATTCCTATTGTGCGAGTAGCAAGCTATCTGATATCCGGAATAATTAAGACTTGGCGAGTAGTTCGTAGTGAACGCGTTGAGTTGATACATGCTCATTGGGTAATACCAACTGGACTGATAGGAGTGGTGGTCGGTAAATATCTGAGCAGGAAACCAGTTGTAATAACTGCTCATCGAGCCGATATAACGGTTTTTCCACAGAAGAGTAAATTAGCCAGACTGGCAGCAAAATTTGTTTTAAGAAAAGCAGACTATATAGTTGCAGTAAGCGAAGTTTTGAAAGAAAAGATAAGAAGAGAATATGGTATTGGCGAAGAAAAAATGACAGTAATTAATATGGGTGTAAATAAGCACTTATTCAAACAGAGGGAGAAGAAAGCTGTGCGGCAGAAATTGGGATTGCCTAAAACATCAAAAATAGTTCTATTTGCAGGCGGATTGATACGTGTTAAGGGTTTAGCGTATTTAATGCATTCAGCAGTCCAGATAATTAAAGCAAAGCATGATACTCTGTTTATCCTTGTAGGGACAGGTTCTTTAGAAGAACAACTCAAAGATACGGTTTTGAAACTAGGGATTTCTGCGCAGGTACGATTTGTGGGAGAAAGGCCGCACGCAGAAGTTCCTCTTTGGATTAATTCTGCAGATGTAGTTGTTCTTCCCAGTTTTGATGAAGGTCTTCCAATGCTAATTATGGAAGCACTAGCTTCCGGTGTACCTGTAGTAGCAACGTGTGTTGGTGGTACTCCAGAGGTTATTAAGGATAGTAGAAACGGCTTCTTAGTCGAACCTCGAAATGTAGATGATTTGGCAAAAAAAATTACTTCATTAATTACCGATGACCATTTGTATAAAAATGTGGCTGAGAATTGTAAGCTTCCCAAGGAGTGTGATATGGAGAGTAACGCCCGGCGTATGGTTGAAATATATTCAGAAGCACTTAGGAAATAAGAATAGATGACGTTACTGAAGATGACGGATGTATCAATCTGCTTAGTGAGTTGGAATACCAGAGACTATCTAGGGAACGTATTACGAAGTATCTACCGAAACACCAAAGCAAGAGTTGAAGTTGTTGTGGTAGACAATGCCTCCTGTGATGGTAGTGAAGCTATGGTTCAGGAATACTTTCCTCAAGTGAGACTGATCGTAAACAATGAAAACCGATATCTCTCTGCTGCATTGAATCAAGCGCTGAGTGAAAGTACAGGAAAATATATTATGCTTCTCGGATCTGATGTTATAGTTATGCCTAGTGCCCTGGATCTAATGCTAGAATACCTAAATGACCAGAGCGAAGTGGGCGCAGTCGGTGGCAAAATTGTGAATCCTGGTGGCAGCATTCAGCTTACCTGTGCACGCACCTTCCCCACACTCTTTAGTGAAATAGTAAAGGGTACTTCTCTTGATACACTTTTTCCCAAAAATAGGGTTTTCGGAAAATATTTGATGAGCTGGTGGAATCATGATGATTCCCAAGATGTTGATCTTCTAGATGCTGCCTGTATGATGGTGAGAAGAGAAGCGGTAGAGGAAGTTGGTCTACTTGATGAGGGATTTCCCCTCTACTCTCAGGACCTCGATTGGTGTTATCGCATAAAACTAGCTGGATGGCGTATTCATTATTTATCGAAAGCTGAGATTTTTCATTATGCCGCGCGAAGCGTATGTCAAATGGATAATGGTGACGTTAAGTGGAGTGTAGTAGAATGCAGAAGAAGTATGCTGAGATTCTTCAGGAAGCACTACGGCTTTTGGACATTTCAACTCCTAAGGTTAGTTACTATTGTGGGGCTTGCAGCCAAGCTTATCATATGGAGAACATTGAGCCCTTTCAGTAATACAATGAGGTGTTCCTTAAAAGAGCAAGGGAGCGCATATTGGGAGATAGTAAGAATGTGCATGTCTTCAAGGCTAATCTTTTCATTGACTCCAATAAACGAGCAGCGAGGTTTGAAAGCTGGACATTAATAATCTCTTTGGAGTGCATAAGTTAATAGTCTCTGAAGCAGCTCTTGTTCTTCTTTGTTTTTCTTGTTAAAAGAATGCCATACCAAATTAAATCCTATCCAGATTATTCTTCCCCGGTCTATTCTTTGCTCAGCTATTAGGGTATGTTCGTCAGCAGTTGCCAGTACAGTAAAGGGCGTCTCTTTATCCAGATTTTCGTATGTCATTCCATACCAGGGTTGACTGTTGGATAAGAAGGGTGAAAAATTCAGTTCTGAGACAGATAGCTTGGGGTTAAATTTTATAACAGGTTTAGCAGGAAGAGCTTCGCGGAAGACGGATACACCTAGGAAAGTATCCCCTTCAAGGTTATAAGGCATACTCCCGTTGTTTCCAGAAGCTTCGATAATTATACTGCCTCCTGACTTAACATAACTTTTAAGCAAGAATTCTGCTTTTTTTCGATTATGCCATCTGAAGTTATAGAGAATAATAAGAGGATATTTTCTTAATTCTTCTAGAGTATATCCATCTATATATAGTGATTTTCCTAGATAATATTTGCCTGGCTCATAGAACATGAAGTATTTAAAGTCCAGTATTTCCTCCAAGTAATGTTCCCAGTTCATACCCAGGTAAAGAATACGGGTCTTTCTACTAACCTTGCTGGCATTCTTTTTTAATACTGTGACAGTACCGATTTGAGCTTTAGTTTCATAGGAGGGTAACTGCCGATCCCTAATCGTGAGATAGTAATCTATATCGTATTTTTCCAACTCGTGATTGAATGCACGTTTGTCTTTAAAGGAAGGCATAGGGTCAACCCTCTGCTTCAAATACCAGCTGAAAATGGGCCAGAGATCAGAATAAATCTTGGCTTTGGATAGCTGTCTATCATTTTTCTTGAGCCATTTACTGGTTTTAATAGCATCATCAACCAGTATGTCCTTCCCCCCTTTACTATTAAATACACTTGTCAAAGAAAATGAGATAGCCAGTAATAGAACCAGAGACATAAGTATGGAGAAAGAAATTTTGAATACCTTTATCCTAATGAAATTGAGTAGGCTGTTGAGGCTCAATAGAATGGCATAGACAACTCCCGGTGCCATAACTACAAAGTAGCGTTCAACTTTGATTGGATCGTGGCTGTGAAAGTCAAAATAAGTCAAAAACCATAAAAGAAATATGATATCCAGACCTATCTCTCTAGTATTTGCCTTTTGGAAGTGAAGATATAAAAGTATGCCTATTATTACTAGTACCGTTTGTCGGATAATAAAACCGAATTTAAAAAATACAAAGATGTAGAAAAGTAAAGCAGCAATTATGAAAGAATAACGTAAAATATCTATTTTTGTGGTTTTTATAAGATTAAAAATGTATAGGGATAATCCCAGCCCTACAAGAAAGGCAAGCAATGGAAAGAGCACAGTCAATGGCGGTTGTAGGGTAAAGTCTTTCAGGTTCCTAAAGAACCAGAAGAGATCAGGCTTGAGGGCGAAACTTTCGAGATAAGGTGCAGGCTCACTAACTGCAAAGAAGGCATGCGCAAAGGGAAATATGGGATCAGTAAACTCTCTGCCATAAAATATCATAAGAGGCACGAGAATAATCAAGGAGAAAATGGAACCGAGAGCGATATCTTTAAGATTTCTCACTATGCTTGCTCTACCTATCATAAGAGGGAGGATAGGAATTAGAAGAAGAAACCCGGTAAAACGGGTGAGCGCAGCAAGAATGAGTAATGGCCAGGCAAACCAATGAAAGCGTCTATCTTTTTCTAGAGCAAGAACTAGAAAATATACAACCCATATAGATATTGCCGTACTGGGAAGATCAGTATAACCAGTGGTTGCCATATTTAAAACAATTGGGAAAGAAAGAAAAAGAAGAGCACCTATTAAACTTAACCAGCTGGGAAACCGGAGCTTTAGCAGATAGTAAAAGCCCATTATTCCCAGAAGGAGGAGCATTCCATCTACCAGAAAAAGAGCGGATTCGGAGATAAATCCGGTGCGAAATATAAGCGAAGTTAAAAGAGAAATTATAGGTGGCCGGTGAAGTTCACTGTAACCAATACCTTTTCCAGCAAATTTAAGGGCATTAGCTAGAAAAGCAAAAGGATCCCAACCAGGACCGGAAATAACTTGCTGTCTCCAACGTAAATAGATTGTAAGTGAACTAAGAATAAATAGGAATACAGGATACGCGGATTCAACTCGGCTTAGGGTTAAAGCCTTTGTCTGACCTTGATGGTTTACGTTCGTGGTTGCAGTATTAATTGAAATACAGTCTCTCCTATTTTTGGCAAAAGGCTCATCAGGTTCGCAGCAAGTTGTGATTATAAAGCAGTAAATTTAGGGTTGAATTCTAAGTTCTCCTGATGCTAAAGGAAAGAGCGAGATATTTATCAGCTTGTTTCGCTTTCTCAATGATTTCTGGGTTTATGATATCACCAGCCTTAATAATTAATGTGCCATCGTCAGCTGCTACATCTTTACGTACCTCTTTTCCCACGAGATAGGCGTCCTGGCGCTCTTCTAAAATTTTTCTTACACTACTTTCAGTATCGGGTTTAGGCTCAGAACCTTTCTTACGCATTTCCTGTGATGCAGCAGGAGGTGTAGCTGATATTTCGCGACGGCTCAAAGTAGTATCTAACGGCTTAATGGTCTGTGCGTGAAGCCGGCTGGCTTTTTCTGGTTCTTCAGTGATTATAAAATCAGAGGCCACAGTCAATATTCCTTCTACTGGCATCATAATCGGCTTCTGACTGCTGGAGGGGCTGGTTATCTCAAAGGTTGATATTCTTCCGGTTTTTGTATCAACCAGGAACTCTGTTATTCGTCCCATATAACGACCCTCAGAACTTATACATCTAGTATCGATAATATTTACTTTTTGGTCCAGGAGGGATTCAAGCTCATTTGTTTGAGAAAGGCTGGAAACAGCATTTCCAGTTTCTACTATCACTGCGTCATCTCCCAATGCTTTGATAGAAGAATAAAGTAAAGTTTTGGGATTTCTAAACCACTCGCTGTCTTCGATGAGGAATCCAACAACTTGTCTTTTTTGTGGATCAATTATTAGTTCTCTTATTTTACCTATCTCTTTGCCTTCATGGAGGGCTATGATAGGTAAGCCGGAGAGTTCTTTGCTCTTTTTCATTCTATTGCTCCTTCCTCATATACTTAAGGTTTAATAGCTCATAATAAAACTAATAATAATAACATTCAACCACCTTTTAAATTTTCCTTCACTTTTTTGCATGAGCAACAAAAATTTTATCCATTTTAGCAGTTTGTTGGTATTGCACATGAGAGATATCAAGTTTGATCGTTAAAATTTGCCTTCTTTCAGCTTCAATAGAAGAAAAAATTATTTATGGTGAGCTAGACTTATCCCATTTAGCTATATATGATAACCTTCCTAGCTCAATGTAGAGAAGGAGCAGGTCTTTTGAGTTTTCTGTAGCTTTTAAAGCATTTTTAAGAAGAAAAGTAGCTTTTTTGTATTTTCCGTCTTCCTGGAGTGCGCGGCACTTTTTAAAGAGTCTATCTAAACCAGTACCAAGGGATGGCGATAGTCTTGGTTTACTATTTCTTTCCGTTTTTACGAAGCACCTTCTATCTCTCAATGTAAGTATGTTCCCATATAGTCTTTCTCTAATCCGCGATAGACGCTTAAAAAAAGTGGTCGTATTTCCCCTGCCATTAGCTATTACTCCATTTCCGTTCCTTATATTGTCTACTCTTTTTCTTAAAGCATCTAATGGACTTTCTACTTTCCATCTTGGCGGTTCTTTTAGGGTTAAGAGATAACCTGACATACGAAAGTAGAAAGTCATCAGGCGGTAAATAGGGAGAACCAAACAAAAAGCAAGGGTCTTTTCTATCTGTTTCTTAGTATCTTCATCTACGATAAAGTAAGCACTCACAGTCTGTAAGAAAGCAAGACCCACATAGAATAGATACATAAAAAATACGGCTGTGGCAATGATTTTAGGAGAATAGCCAAAGAGAGGGAAGAAGAGGATAAGGAAAGTCCAAATAAGACGTGGAAAGGAAAGGGTATGGTCAAGGATTAGCATTTGAGGAAAACCAAACCATCCAATTGGTCCGAAAGATTTATTTCCAATGATTTCCCGGTGTAGGCCGCAGACTTCAAGTTGACCACGGCACCATCTAACTCTCTGAGCATAAAGAGTATCCCATTCTATGATAGGCTCTAAGTAGGCTTTAGCGTCTGCAATGTATCCCACATGGACCTGTTTCTTATGGATATCAACGGTCAAATCGAAATCCTCTGATACAGTATGGCTTCGGTAAAGAGGTGATTTTGCTAATACATCCCTGCGGAAGATAGAGAAAGCACCGGCAAGGATATAGGTAGAGTGAATAATGCTCTGAAATTGTCTCCCTAGCCGAAAGGCATCAAGATACTCAAGAAACTGACATCTGGCAAGAAGATTCTGGGAGAAATTAAGTTTTTTAGTTACAATAGAGCCTTCCTTGTCAAGAACGAGATTACCCTTAGAATCACGTTCTTCAAGGATGTCCCAGCTTATTTCAATATTGCCGGTCGCAGCTCCCATTTCAGGATTTTTCAGAAAAGCACAAGCAGCGTTCCGGATAGCATGAGGAGCCAGCACTACGTCACTATCTATAGTTATTACTAGTTCACTGTGATTCATATGTTCAAGACCGGCATTAAGAGCATTAGGTTTCCCGGCATGGTCAGAAGAAAGTAGTTTAATAGAGCCATTGAATTCTTCTGGAAGTGGAATACGGTTGCCGTTTATCCTCATTTCGGGTGGTCGATCTTTACCGTTAGTATGGTTTTCTCCATTTTTATGTGCACCATTGAATTCAGTTTTAGTTTGGCGGTTCTTATATCCATTTACGATATTATTGCCATTCTTGCCATTTGCACTTATGTGCGCAGCAACTTCCAGTGAGGTTGCGTCAAGACTACCATCATCGATGACGATGACTTCCATTTTTTCCTGGGGGTAATCCTGCACCTTTATTGAGTTTATGCACCGACTGATGATCTTCTCTTCATTGTAGGCTGGAATGAGGATAGTAATATGGGGAAGCTTCTCATCATCCACTTTGTGTTCTTCAAAGTTTCTACCCCAAATTAGGACTACAAAAAGTCTGAGAAGAGTATCTATGCCATCAATAATGATTGGCATCAATATCCATACTCCCCAGATTAATAGGAAAAGCCATAAATTATACATAGACTCTTTTGAATAGATAGAGAAAAATTACTCTAAGTTATACTCAACTTCCTGCCAACCTCCTCTATAGTTGGCCGTGTGATGATGTACCAGAAGAGTGCAATGACGCAGGCAAAGAAGAATAGGCGGCCAACTATAGCATGTGCGAAAAATACAGCACTCCGTCCTAAGAAATGAGTCATAAAAATAATAATCAGTATACGAACTATATTGGTTACCAGTGTAATAATAAGACCAAAAATTATTAGTGAGACCTTTCTTCCAGATTTATACGTAGGGTAGAAAAGGATAAGACCGATCAGAATGACACTCTCAAGAATACCGGAGCATTCAATACCTATTTTAAGGGAGACCAAGCCGATCGGGTCAGGTACAACAATGGTGTCAAAACCGGAGACTTGTGCCTTAATGCCTAAGAGGGTAGAAACAAAATGGGTCTGTATAAGATGCATCTTCTCCCAATAGGTTTCCAGCCCGAACTGTCTTATAGCTAAGACAGCTATCAAAGTGAAACCAAAGGAACCCAGGAGATAATAGGAAAGCCAGGCCTTATGCTTTCGGAAGTAAAAGACAACGACAAAGTAAAGAATAGTTATAGCTATAAACAGATAAAGCTTCATGTTATTTTGGATAGTTTTTGCCTATGGGCGAAAACTGGTGACATTTAAAGTTCTATGTCTAGGAGCTACTTCAATTAGTGCGGGTGTTGCATCATCTATTTGTCAAGAGATATTTCGCTAGCAATATGATCAGACCTGCAATTTATATCAAAATGTTGTGCTAAACATATAAAATAGCACAATATATAGTTGGAAATCGCTAAGTAAAGCCTACCTTTAATCAGTCCGGAAATTAAAAAATGCATATATTAGGTGCCTACACTTGCCTTTTGCTGACAAAGACTTATTTTATGATGGCCAATCCTAAAAATTAAAATTTATTTCAAATTTATGGAGGTTTTCCGGTAGTTTTGATGTATATTAAAATATACTATATTATATCATTATTGTATAATAATAAATAATATAATATAATCGATATAATAGTAAATAAAAGTAAACCTGAAAACGATGTACTTCAAAAATAACAACCGCAATATTATCAGTGAGATATATGCTATTATTTTACTCATTGTTCTTTTTCTGAGCCTGCCTAATACCGCGCTCTCCAGTCAGCTTACCTATCTGGATTATGATTCTGGAAAATCTGCTCCTTATGATGATGAACTTTCTTATACACTTTCGGAGGTACAATCCAGTAGAAATAGTGGGGCTTTATCAGGTGGAACATCAGCGGTTATTGATACCTGGTATGGGGATACAGCTGAGGCTTCGGGCAACAGTTACAGTGCAGGTTCAGCGTGGACCTTCAATCTTTATGTGCACTATACCAAACCGGCGAAGAATCCTTCACCAGGGATAGATATAACAGTTGGGGATACTACAAACGGCGACTATTTCACAACTCCAAAACAGACAAGCATTGCTTTAAATAATCCCACTATTTTAACAGTAAATTATACTGATGCAAGTGCACGCACTCTTCCGGTGGGAGCAAGGTTATACGTGAAGATAACCGGATATAATGATGCGTCCGGTACAGAGTGCACAATTTATGTGACCTTTGGTACCAGTACATACAACTCCCGAGTGGATTCACCATTTCCTTATAAGATTCCCACCCTTGATTCATATCTGTTTACTGGCTTACTTACTTTCGTAATCATATACATGCTCAAGAGAGGTGTCCTTCAATTGGCACCTAACAATAGAGTTTTTCCTTACATTACTGGATTAAGTAAAAAGCGATTGCCTGCAATACCTCGCTTTAAGGAGAGGTTGCTCCAGTTGTTCAAGAGAGGCTGTAGGAATTAACAATAAATACGTATGGATAAAGAATTCTCAGCATTAAACGGATTTGGGGCTAACAGTTTTAATGGAAAAGATTTATACTATTAAGGAAATTGCAGAACTGCTTAAAGTAAACAAGATGACCATCTATCGGTACATTAAGGCTGGGCGTCTGCCTGCTATTTATCTTGGAAAAGAGTATAGGGTACTTGAGAGTGATCTTGTTGCCTTTCTACATAGGCACCGCATTGGAGAGAAAGCACCTGAAATGAAGTAGGCTAATGTTATCTGAACGTAGGAAATATTCTGTAGGATTAAATTCTAAATCCTAAACTCTAAATCCTAAACAAATTCTAAAATCAAATTTTCAAAATTCAGAACTGATTTGTTTTGGACATTTTTATTTTGGTCGTTTGACATTGTCCTTCGACAGGCTCAGGATGGTGAGATTTGTCGAACCATTTAGGATTTAGTGCTTTGAATTTAGGGTTTGAACTAGGAAGGTATACTGTCAAGAAGGGGAGAAAAGAAGAAACCCTGCACATAATCTACACCTAACTCTTTTAAAAGCTTAAGTTCCTCAGCGGTTTCAATGCCCTCAGCTACAGTTCTTGCACCCACTTTGGATGCGAATCTAATTATAGTATTTACTATCTCTTGCCGAACAGGGTCTTTGTCAATATCTCGCAATAGGGGAATATCGATTTTTACAAAATCGGGCTTGAGCTTGGCAATGATCTCCAATCCAGTATAGTAACCTGATCCTGCGTCATCAACAGAAATAAGAAAGGAAAGCGCTTTAAAGTAGTTAAGTACTAAACGAAATAAATCCGTATCCACAACCATAGACCTCTCGGAAATTTCAAAGACAATACGATCAGGAGTAAGTTTGTGGGGTAAAAGTAGAAGAGATTCAGCTGTTTTTCTCAATTCCGGGTCACCCACAGCACGTGGACTTATATTAATAAACAAAAGCTGATTGGCTTTAAGATTCTTCGCATTAAGAAGGGCTTTTTTCCGACAAAGACGGTCCAGCTGCCATACTAAATCTCCCTCTATAGCGAGATTATATAGAGTCTGCGGATCCTTTAACCTCCCCTCGGGCCCCCGGCAAAAGACCTCATAGCCAATTATGCGCTTGGACTCAATTTCGAGGATGGGTTGAAAAAGTGTAGTTATTTTTTCCTGGTGGATGATAGTTCTTAGTTCTTCAATCTGGCGAGTCTTTTCGGCAAACTCTCTTAAGCTGGCATTCTCTTCTGCTTTCTCCAATGCATTGAATATTACTCTCTCAGTTCTCATATTTGGTTCGCTCTCAATAATAGTGCAGCCAATCTGACAATTAAATCTATTATAAATTGAAGGCATGGCCTTTTTTAGAGCTGATCTCAATTCAACTTCAATACGCCTTCGTAGTTTGGCCAGGTCTTCAATCAATATTGTCTCTTTTTCTCTGGCAGGGGAAAGGAGAAGTATAAAAGAATTGCCATTTTTTAGTAATGGTATAATTCGATCTTCTTTTCGAAAGTATTTTCCTTTAAGCTGCTCCAGAATTTCACCTACATATTTCATGATCTGATCAAAAACCTTCCACCCGTAAATCCTTTCGATATCCGTCTCTTTAACTATATCGATATAGAGAAGACCAACGTGTTTATTTTCCTTTAGCATTCTTTCGATTTCAGTAAGAAATAAAGGAAGGGTCGGGAGTTGGGTTACCTCATCATAGAGTAGTTCCTTAAGCTTTTTATTTTCATTGCTAAGTGATCCTAGTTCAAGCCAGTGCATCAGCAATTGCTTGGTTTTTTCACGGGATTCAGTAGCTTTATTCTTTTTGGTTCGTATAAGAGTTGTCTTATCCATAATTTTGCATATAAATCCTATTTATAAATATTCTTTAGAGAAAAGACAATACCTACTTTATCACAATATCTCAGGAGAGCGTATACACTAGGATTTTGAAGAAGGAAGAAGAATTCTTTAGAAGTCTTATAAAAGAGTACGGGGTTAATCGGCGATGCAGGAATTAGATAGGCTTCGGCATTATGAAAGAACAGTAGTCAAGTTACGATGGTTCTTAATCTTTTCTGTTTTTGCTTTGCTCCATATTCTAAAACCCGGAAATGTTCCTATATCAATAATTGATGGACTTTTGCTAGTTGCGTGTGTCTATAATTTAGCTGCGACTTTACTGCTGGTCTTTAAACTTTATAGCTCCTTCTGGCTGGCACATATTTTTATTTTTCTTGATTTTTCTGTATCTGCAGCCATTATTTTCTATACCGGAGGCATAGAAAGCAAGGCTGTTCCTTTATTCTATTGTCTAGCTATAATGGCAGGTATTGTATTTGGCCCCCTTCAGAGTATCTGGATTATTTCTGTTATGATAGCAACGTATATTCTCTTCTTTTTCTATAATCTGAAAGATTTACCTTATAAGGAAAGCCTGGATAATTTTTTGCTTTCTCTGGCTTTTCTTGTAGCATTTTGTCTGCTGGGAGCCTATATAGGATATGGAGAAAAGCATCGGAATAGAATTGGACTGAAACTTAAGCGGCTCTCCCTGGATTTAGAGAAAAGGGTAACTACGCTTTCTATTATTTCCCGCATTCAAACAACACTTAATTCTACCCTGAAATTAGAAGAGATTTTTAACATCATAGTAGAAACAGCTAATAGAATTCTAAAACCAGATTATGTAACTCTCATGCTTTATCATCCTCAAAGTGGGGACCTAACAGTGGAGATTTCCAGGGGATTGACAGATGGGAGCGTTGTGGGAACCAAGATAAAGATAGGAGAGGAGATTGAAGGATGGTTAGCTCAGAACGGGAAGCCATTGCTTTTAACAGAAAGAAAGGATTGGTTGTTTAAACATTTAAATCTGCATAAGGATATAAAATTGGCATTATCTGTGCCCCTAAAGGTAAAGAAAAAAATCGTAGGAGTTCTCAATGTATGCAATTTAGAATCTGATTATTGCTTTACGGAGGAGGATTTGAATCTTCTTTCCATTTTGGCAGCACAAGGAGCAGCGGCAATTGTTAATGCCCAACTTTTTGAACAAGTGGTTCAGAGAGCAAGAGAAACTATGGGGTTAATTCATATAAGCGAAAAAGTAGGAGCAAACCTCAATCTGGATCAAACACTAGAAATGATTATTGACGAGGCTAATAGGTTGCTAAGTACAAAATATAATACAGTGCGTCTTGTTAATGAAGAGACTCAAGAATTGGAGATTAAGATTGCCAGGGGTCTAAGTCCGGAAACCTTGAAGATGATACCTCTCAAGGTTGGTAAGGGAGTTATGGGCAAAGTAGCAAAAGAAGGAACACCTCTTATAATAAATGATCTTAGCAAAGAACCCCTATTTGATTACTTTCCACGTGGTAGAGAGAAAGCCTCCTCATTGATCTCTGTTCCCCTTAAAGTAGGTAAGGAGGTCATAGGTGTTCTTAGCTGTGCAACTGAAGAACCTAAAGAGTTTACCAGCAAGGAATTAAGGCTGCTCTGCGCCTTTGGTAATCAAGCTGCTTTAGCCATACAAAGAGCAAGGCTTTATCAGGAAGTTCAACAGTTTGCAGATGCATTGCTTGGAGAGCATGAGGTAATAAAATCCAAAGCTGACATGATAATTCATAGTATGGCCGAAGGTGTTTTGGTTACTGATGATATGTTGGATGTTGTGCTTACTAATCATGTTTGTGAAGATCTGTTAGGGCTTTGTTGGGAGGAGCTTATTTGTAAAAATCTTACGGATTTAGTTCCTGGATTTGCTGATCAACTCTTGGGTTCTGAAATTATTGATGAGTTTAAGAAAGGAGCCGCTTTTCCGCACTTCGAGTATATGTGGCAGGGTAAAGTAATTAGCGCGAATTTTTCCTCGATTTTTAGAGAAGGCGGGGATTTCCTGGGCGTAGTTGGGCTTCTGCATGATGTTACAGAAGAAAAGGAACTAGATAGAATGAAAGCGGAATTTGTCTCTATCGCATCCCATGAACTGCGTACACCTATGACTGCCATAAAAGGCAATATCTCTTTGCTCTTAAGGGGGGATATCGGTGAGACAAATAACGAAGTTCGAGGAATTCTAAAAGATGTGTACGAAGGAAATGAGAGGCTAATTCGTCTGGTGGAAGATATGCTGAGCTTTTCCAAGATTGAAGAAGGCTGTATTAAATTTAATAAAGAAAAAATACAGTTAGGAGAGATAATTCGAGACACGTTGAAGAGTCTGGCATCTTTAGCCTACGATAAAGAGCTGGCTTTGGAATATGAGGAAAGCTCGGATTTACTACCATTGGTTGTAGCTGATCCTGATAAGGTAAGACAAATTCTTTGGAATCTAATTGGAAATGCAATTAAATTTACATCGCAAGGAAGCGTAAAGGTAAGAACGAGATTGACGCAGGATCGTGTGGTAACTGAAGTAACCGATACGGGGATCGGTATTGATACAGCTGATAGAGAGAAAATATTCGGAAAGTATGTTACTGCAGATAAGTGCTTAACTACAACAAAAGGTGGAGGTCTAGGTCTTTACATATGTAAGTATTTAGTGGAAGAGCAGGGAGGTTATATTTGGGTTGAAAGTGAGAAAGAAAAAGGAAGTACTTTTAGTTTCAGTCTTCCCGTAGAAAAAGGTCTCCAAGTAGTTGAGGCTGGGAAAGAAAGCAAAATTTAAAGAAAGGACTGATTTTCTATGGTTGAACAAAAGCCGACAATTCTTATAATTGAGGATGACCCTTTGATGTATCGGATGTATCAGAAAAAATTTGAACTTGAAGGGTATAAGGTTCTGATAAAAGAAGATGGTGAAGAAGCACTTGCGGTTTTGAGCAATGAAAGGCCAGATATAATCCTCTTGGATTTAATGATGCCTAAAATGGATGGCTTCGAATTTCTACAGCTCCTGAAACAGAAGCCCGGCTGTAGTGATATTCCGGTAGTGTTGCTTACCAATGTGACAGGTGATATGGGATACTCTAAAAAGGGCCTGGAATTGGGAGCAAATAGCTATCTGGTAAAGTCTCAGCATACACCTGCAGAAGTTGTTGAAAAAGTCGAGGAGGTACTAAGAAGCAGTTGAGATAAAAGAGGTTAGAAAGCTGGAAGCTCTGGATTTGTAACTTGTGGAATCATTGATTATTTGCATAAGGTTTGCATTTGATTTATGGAGAACTTCCAGTTCATTACCCGAACCTATTTCAAATATTATTTTTGGCGATTTTTTAGTCTTGATGTCGGCAAAATGTTTAAAATCAATTGCCATATTGTCTAAATCGCTATTGCATTTTTGAGGTTTGAAGAGTAGAGGATCTATTATAAGATAATCAGGGCTCATGTTATCAAAAATCTCCCACGCCTCAAGTAGTGAACCAACCCCTATAAAAGCTAATCCGAATCCTATACCCCTTAGAAAGCGGGCAGTTGGAAAGTAGTAATCAGGATCATTAAGTACGGATATGGTATCTAATTCAAGGACTATCCGTGAGGGAGAGCAGATTTCAGCAGAAAGATATTTTCTTATGAGCTTCAACATTTCGGGGATATTTAAAATATCTGGATCTATATGGAAAAACAATATACGATTTGTGTCTTCTAATGATCTCATAATATGCTTTAGATATAGGGGATATATTGTGTAATATGAAGGCTTTTCTTTAATAGAACTGAATAATTTATACGGTGTAAGCACTTTTCCATTTGGTCCGTAACACATAATTCTCCAACCAAAGCGATTAATGCCTTTAAGGTCAAAAATAGGTGACAAAATTGTAGTTAGACCATGCACTTTTAGAAAAGACTCAATAGATTTTGCTCTTTCTTCTCTTTCCAGACAACATGACTGTTTAAAATTTATTATCGCTTGTTCGAGCGCAATGGCTAAAGCGGTTTCCATAGCGGCATTACCAGGTTGTTGGAAAAATGCAAAACCAGTATGAAGGGTAGGTTTGTAATGAGGAGACAAGGATGAATTCTTTCGTAACGACTTCTCTATATTGTTCCGTATCCTGGCTGCGATATTGGTGAGATCCTCTTTACTGATTTCCCTGCTGGTTCGTGGTGGTGAGAGTATTATAATTAGTGAGTTGCTGCCTTTTACCAGTTCTGCAAGGAGGTCGTTTCTTCGCAAATAGCGCCTTTTTATTTCTACTATGTGCTTGGATAATTGTTCTATTGAGTCTACATCAGCATTCAAAATATTAGAGGTTTCGTCGTTGCATTCTGATAACTCCATATATAGTAGACTGATCTCACCCTCGTACTGCATCTCTTTAATGCGACCAGTAAGAAGAGGAATAAGAGGTAAATCTGTTTTATGGTTAATAAGATAGTTTTCTAATCCTTTAGCCTGAGGATATATCTTACCTAGAGACAGCCAATCTTTGAGAAGAGGTGCAAAAGTATTGTCTATCTTGGGGTAATTATTCATAGATTGTACTCCTCAAAGATACAGCATAAATGATTTTTAATATTCGGCACAAAGAACACAATGTCCTTGTGTATATTGTGAATTTGTGAACGCTGCAGGATAATAATGTTATTTGTCGAATTTTTGCTATTAAAATATTCAACTAGAAGAGATGGGTTAAGGTTTAAAAATACGGTTGGCAAATTGTGTTAATGCGAATACTATACAGAAAGGAGGAAATAATAAATATTATGCGTAAGCTTACTCTGTTTACAATAATGGCGATTCTGTTAACGTTTATAACAGGAGTAATCTTTGCCGCGTCACCACAAGAAGAACCACCAGGTTTGGAACGCGCTATTACCGCTCAGGAAAAGCATAATCCACAACTACTGGGTACACCGGGTGTTGTTGGGACAGCTGTAGGATTAACTGCTGAAGGAAAGCCTGGGGTTAAGGTCTACACGGAGAGAGCAGGAGTTTCAGGTATCCCTGAAACTTTAGATGGTATTCCTGTGGAGGTACAAATAACTGGCAAGATTACTGCCCTAAAACCTGGGCAGGGCCTCAATCAAGGGAAAGGCCCTAAGGAACGGGAACCGTCTACAACTTCCTTCTGGGAGCGCCCTGTTCCCATCGGAGTTTCAACTGGCAACATTGGTGAATGTAGCGCTGGAACCGTAGGTGCTCGGGTTAAAGATACCGCTGGAAATGTATATGCGCTCAGCAATAACCATGTATATGCCCTGGAGAATACAGCTCCTATTGGTAGTGATGTGGTACAGCCTGGACGATATGATACAAACTGTTCATTGGACCCCAAATATAGTCTGGGAACATTGTACGATTTCAAACCGATTGCATTTAACATGGTTGGTATTAATTATATTGATGCTGCTATTGCACTCACCGATACAGGTTCACTGCGCAACAGCACACCGGCAAGTGGATATGGAACGCCAAAGTCAGAGACAACTGGTGCAGTACCCGGCTTGAAGGTACAGAAGTTTGGTAGGACTACGGAGTTAACCAAAGGAGAGATCACTGCTGTTAAGGGGATATTTATGGTAGGTTATAGCTCCGGTATTGCTCTATTTGCAGACCAGATTGTAGTCGAAAGCAGGAAGCCATTTATAAAGCCCGGTGATTCCGGGTCACTGCTGGTAACTCAACCAAATAACAATCCAGTAGGTCTGCTGTTTGCCGGTGATCAAACAGGGAAACTAGCCATTGCTAATGATATTGATAATGTCCTTTCTGATTTGCATGTAACCATTGATGGTGAGTAACCTAACGTAATGATAAAAATTTTTCTAAGTGTTACTATGGGGGAGAGAATGTCTCTTCCCCATCCTATTACTGGCTTTATATATTGGCAAAATTTATTCAGTTACTGGTCTAAGCTAAGGAAAGAAGTTGTTTTTGCAAAGATGATTGAATTGGTGCTTGAAAAACATAAAGGCAGATTAATGTCGATTAAAGGTGTTGTGGGAGTTGCCATAGGGAAGTGTGAAGGTAAGCCGTGCGTCAAAGTGTATGTTGTGCAAAAGACCCAGGAATTGCTAAAACAGATTCCCTCAAGCATAGAGGGATACAAGGTTGAGGTTCAAGAAAGCGGTGAGTTCCGCGCGCTGAATACATAATTTTACTGCTAATTATTCAAGCTTCTTAAGGGAGGAGGTATTCTTCCTCCCCTTCTTAGAAAATTATCAGCTTTAACTTTACTTACAGCAATGATAGGAGTCTCTCCCAAAAGACCGCCAAAAACTGCCCTTTCTCCTTCCTCCTTTCCGGGAACAGGAATAAGACGGCAAGCTGTACTTTTATTATTGAAAACCCCAATACTTATCTCGTCGGCAATAATGGCGGATATTGTCTCTGCAGAAGTTTTACCCGGAAGAGCAATCATATCAAGACCGACGGAGCACACAGATGTCATTGTCTCTAATTTCTCCAGACTCAAAATCTTATCTTCAACAGCTTTGGCCATTGCAAAGTCTTCACTAACGGGAATAAATGCACCAGAAAGACCGCCCGGAGAGGAAGTACCCATAGCACCACCCTTTTTCATCGCATCGTTGAGAAGAGCAAGGGCAGCTATACTTCCCGGGCCGCCGCATCGCTCTATCCCCATAGCCTCGAGAACAAGAGCGACGCTGTCTCCCTCTATTGGGGTAGGAGCAAGAGAAAGATCAATGATTCCAAGGTTGCATTCGAGCCTGCTGGCTGCCTCTCGCGCCACCAGTTCTCCTACTCTGGTTATTTTGAATGCAGTTCGTTTGATAATATCTGCAAGCTCTTGCAGGCTTGCATCTGGATGCCGCTCAACGGTCGCTCTTATTACACCGGGACCGCTTATTCCAATATTGATTACTTTTTCTCCTTCACCCATACCGTGATAAGCACCTGCCATAAAGGGATTATCTTCTGGAATGTTAGCGAAGGTAACCAGCTTTGCACAACCGATACCATCTTTTTCTGCAGTAAGTTCAGCAGCATCCTTTATTATTTTTCCCATAAGTGTAATTGCATCCATATTGATTCCTGCTTTGGTTGTAGCTACATTTATCGAAGAACAAACTCTTTCAGTTTCTGCAAGTGCTTGGGGTATTGACTCCATTAGAGATTGGTCGCCCGGAGTAATCCCCTTATGTACGAGAGCGGAATAACCACCTATAAAATCAATAACCACTTCCTTAGCTGCTTTATCGAGAATATGAGCTAGAGGTAGAAAATCTTTTATTTCCAGTGACTCAGCAACATACGCGATGGGAGTAACAGCAATTCGTTTGTTTATGATAGGAATTCCAAATTTAGTTTGGATCTCTTCTGCAGTCTTAATGAAACCCTGAGCTGAACTGGTAATTTTTTTGTAAATCTTGTCTGCTGATATCGACAGGCGGTTGGTTATACAATCGCGCAGACTGATTCCCATAGTAATAGTGCGGATATCCAGTTTCTCACTTTCAATCATTCGGATAGTCTCTAGAATTTCACCCGGGCTGATTAGCATTTTCACTCCTTAAGTCGAGAAAATAGGATTTAAGCGGGTAAAGGATTTTTGGATTCTAGTGATTGCAAGCGGAAGAATAAGGGAGAGAATAAGTTATACAAGTTCCATGACTTAATCACTTAACTCACTTGAATAATTTCCTCGCTTGAATCCTGGAATCCTTGGATCCTTATTCTTATACTCTATGCATATACCTGAAGATATCTTCATGCTGGACAGTAATATGGACTCCAATCTCTTTTCCCAGTTTATTGAGTTTTTTCTGAAGTTCAGCAAGTTGCGTCCTACTTTCATCAACAGTAATAAGCATAATCATGGCGAAGAGTTTGTCTACAATAGTCTGACTGATATCCTCAATATTAGAACCTGATTCTGACAATACTCTGCTTACATTAGCAACGATACCAATTTTATCCTGTCCTACTACTGTTACCACTGCTCGGGTTGACACAGATACCTCCTTAAGAATCATAATTTACGGAGTCATTTTATCATATAATAGATATATAAAATGCAGTAGGGAATTAGGATTTGGATAGGGAAGAAGGTTTGAAAGTAGGACTATAAATTGCGGCTAGAATTAGTGGGAAAGAATGGTGGCATATGGCTAAGATTGTTCCCGTTTCTCTTGGTGATGTTGTAAAGATGAAAAAGGTCCATCCGTGTGGAACTAATGAGTGGGAAGTTATTAAAGTAGGGATGGATATAGGACTGAAATGTTTAGGTTGCGGTCACAAAATACGGCTGCTTCGATCTCGGTTTGACAGCAGGTTTAGAGGTTTTATAAAGAGAATGAGTGAAGAGTAGCAATAAAGATTGTAGAGCTTCGAGCTGAGAGCCCTGAGTAAAGACAAAGATAGTAAGAGTGAAAAACAGTGAATGGACAACGGTTAACTGCATACGGAGGATCTAATGCAAGTAGGAATAGTGGGCCTTCCAAATGCCGGCAAATCAACGATTTTTAATGCCATAACGAGGGCTAATGCTCCTATAGCTGCTTATCCTTTCACCACCATTGATCCAAATATTGGCGTAGCAGAGATACCTGATTTAAGACTCTGGAAAATTGCCGAGATCACCCGGCCAAAACGTATAGTCCCAGCGACCATAAAATTTTTAGATGTGGCAGGTTTAGTAGAAGGAGCCAGTAAAGGGGAGGGTTTGGGAAATCAGTTTCTTTCACATATCAGGGTTGTTGATTCTATTGCCCATGTGGTCAGGTGCTTTGAAGATAAAAATGTCGCTCATATTCGCGAGAAAGTACAGCCCAAGCAGGATATTGAGATAGTGAATCTGGAACTGATCCTTGCTGATTTGGCAGTTATGGAAAGAGCAGCGAAAAAGATGGAACATGCCGTGAAAGCAGATAAGAGTCAAAGGGAAGAGTGGGAATTACTTTTGTTTGTTCAATCAAAACTAGCTGAAGGAAAACCAGTTAAGCTTATGGATTTAGATCAAGAGCAGAATAGGATTCTTGCCGATTATGCTCTGCTAACTAATAAACCAGTTATTTACATTGCTAATATTGCCGAAAAAGACTTACCTGGAGACGATCACCCTTGGGTAAGGGAAGTCTTTGAGTTAGCTGAGTCAGAAAAAGCAGAAGCCCTGGTAATTTGTGCAAAACTGGAAGCTGAAATAGCGGAACTAGAGAAAGAAGAAGCACAGATTTTTCTTAAAGAAGCAGGGCTTACCGAACCAGGTCTGGACAAATTTGTTCATGCCAGTTTCAAGCTGCTTGATTTAGTAGTGTTTTTTACCATTGAATCAGAAGAAACTAGAGCATGGACCGTTCCCAGAGGAACTAAAGCTGCTGAGGCAGCCGGGAAAATTCACTCTGATATGGAAAGGGGATTTATTAAAGCGGAGGTCGTAAATTATACAGATCTGATAAAAGATGGCTCCTTCCATAAAGCAAGAGAAGAGGGCCATTTTCTGCTTGAAGGAAAAGAGTATGAGGTAAAGGATGGCGATGTAGTGCATTTTAAGTTTGCTGTTTAGCAAGTAAATCGTTAACTCCAGATTCTAAAACAGTTCAGCCCGCATGCTACTAGGTTAATGCAAAATTTAAAATGAAAAATGCAAAATGCCAATGCAAAAATTAAAAGTTATTTCTTATGATAGTAATAGGCTAATAGGGTAACAGTGTAATTTGGGTTTTTACAATTACTCTTTTACTCTATTACTTTATTTCTAATCTTATTTTTGGATTTTGATTAGTAATTTTGATTTTTGCACTTTGATTTTTACATTTTATACTTTGCCAAATGGGCCTCGCCTTATATAGAAGTTCTAACCTAACTTGTTAATAGTCCAGCTAATAGTTTATTTTTATCTTGTTACATTAGAGTTAGCTTGTTATAATGAGCACTGTGTTTAAACTCCTGCTCCATCAAGGGGCTGTTCAGTCCAGAGGAGGTGAAAGGTGCGCAATTATGAAACTATGCTCATTGTCGATCCCGACCTTGAAATCGAAGTTATTGGAAAGGCAATCAGCAAATTCGAAGATCTGATAAAAAAGCATAAAGGAGAAATAGAAAAAACTGATAAATGGGGAAGGCGGAAAATGGCCTACCCTATTGAAGGTCGGTCTGATGGCTACTACGCCATCATTTATTTTAAGGCTAATACTCCCCTCATAAGAGAACTAGATCGAGTTCTAAACATAAGTGATGAAGTGCTCAGATTTATTATATTAAGAAGAGATAAAGCAGCTTCAATAGCATGAAATGTCTGTTTACGGTGTCTAATATTGTGATTTGATTAGAGACGGGGTGAAAAGATGGCTAGCATGAATAGAGTAGTTTTGTTAGGAAATCTTACTAGGGACCCGGAGTTGCGATCTACCCCAAGCGGGACTTCGGTTGCGAATTTTGGCTTAGCAGTAAACAGACGCTGGACTAATCGTCAAGGAGAAAGAGTAGATGGAGTGGACTATTTTAACGTCGTGGTATGGGGAAAGCTTGCTGAGCTGTGCAGTGATTATATTAAAAAGGGCAGTCCTGTTGCTCTTGAAGGTAGACTGCAGAGCAGGTCTTGGGAAACTGAGACCGGTCAAAAAAGAAATACGATAGAAGTAGTAGCTGAGAATGTCCAGTTTTTGGGACGTCCAGGAGCAAGAGAAGGATATGGTGAGGGAGAGGTTTCTAAGCCACGGTCTAATTCTGAGGAAGAAACAGATTTTGATTTAGGTAATGATATTCCCTTTTGAGAGGTGAGATAATGGATAATGTATATGTGCGTAGATCCAGGAAAAGGTATTGTTCCTTCTGTAAAGAAAAGGTCGACTATATAGACTATAAGGACGTAAATATGCTCAGAAGATATTTAAGTGAAAAAGGTAAAATAAGACCAAGAAGAGTAACCGGTAATTGTGCGCAGCATCAACATGACCTATCTATTGCCATTAAGCGATCAAGGGAAATGGCTCTCATTCCTTATAGTAGAAAGAAGTAAATTGATAAGATGAAATAGAGTAAAGCGGCTTAGCTCTAAGATTTCGTGTTTCCATAGTATTGTCTAGTATTGGAGACGGTATGAAGATCATTCTTGTTGATGACATTGAGCGTGTAGGAAAAAGAGGAGAAGTGGTTGAGGTAGCCAGAGGTTATGCTCAAAACTATCTTATTCCAAAGAACCTGGCAGTACCAGCAACACCCGGGAATCTTAAAGTATGGGAGCAAAGACATAATGCAATACTCAAGAAAGAGGCAAAAGAGAAGGGAGAGGCTCAAAGTCTTGTCGCGGAACTTGAAAGGGAACCCATAGTAGTTAGGGCCAAGGCAGGAGAAAAAGGTAGATTGTTTGGGTCAATTACCGTGTCTAATATAGTAGAAGAAATTCTTCAGTCAAAGAACCTTAAGATAGATAAAAGGAAAGTAATTCTAGAGGAAAATATCAAAGAGCTAGGGAACTATACTATAGCGATCAAACTTCACCCCGAAGTGGAAGCAAAGATTCAAGTTCAGGTAGTTGAAGACATAGAAAAGTAAATCTTTCTCTTACAAGGGGAAACTATGGCTATTGAGAGAAGTAAGATTAACACTGATTCAAGCACCCCTCTGTTAGACCGGATACCACCACAAAATCAAGAAGCAGAAGAATCACTACTGGGTTCAATGCTTATCTCCGCCGACGTAATTCCAATAGTTACTGAAGTCGTAAAAGCGGAAGATTTTTATCGTGAAGCCCATCAGAAGATATTCCAGGGAGTTGTAGACCTATACAGCCGGGGAGAACCTGCTGATCCAATAACTTTAGCAGAAGAGCTCAAAACAAAGGGGATTCTAGAAGGGGTCGGAGGGAAACCTTATATCCATACGCTAATCAGCAGTGTTCCTACAGCAGCAAATGCCAAGTACTACGCTGAGATTATTGAAAGGAATGCTGTCATTCGCGGCCTGATTAGGGCGGGAACAGAAATAGTAAAACAGGGATATGAGGCGCCAGAGGACGTAGAGGCTACTATTGATAAGGCTGAAAACCTTATTTTTAATGTATCACAGAGGAGAATCTCAGAAAGATTTATTCCCATCAAAGATTTATTGACAGAGAGCTTCGAGCAAATCGAGAAGCTCTATGAGAAAAGAACACATGTTACAGGACTTCCTACCGGATTTGTTGAGCTTGATAAACTTACCTCCGGTCTACATCCCTCTGATTTAATTGTGATTGCGGCAAGGCCTAGTATGGGTAAGACTTCTCTTGCTCTGGGAGTTGTTGCCAATCTGGGGCTTCAATACAAAGTTCCTGTGGCAGCCTTTAGCCTGGAAATGTCGAGGCACCAGCTCGCGCAAAGACTGATGTGTGCTGAAGCAAGAGTTGATGCTCAGACCCTTCGTACAGGTACTTTAAAAGAAGAAGACTGGCCCAAGCTTTCAAACGCAGTGGGCCGTTTGGCTGAAGCCCCGATCTTTATCGATGATACTGCAAATATTACCATTATGGAAGTACGGGCCAAAGCCAGAAGGCTGATGGCTAGAGAAAATTTAGGGTTAATTGTTGTAGATTATCTACAGCTTATGCAAGGAGATGCAAGGTCAGAAAACCGACAGCAGGAGATATCTGAAATATCAAGAGCTCTAAAGATTCTGGGACGCGAGTTGAACGTACCAGTTATTGCAATATCACAGCTTTCACGTGCTGTAGAGCAAAGACAGGATAAAAGGCCTCTTCTAAGCGACTTAAGAGAATCGGGTGCTATTGAGCAGGATGCTGACCTGGTTCTATTTATTTATCGCGATGATTACTACCACCGCGATTCTGACGACAAGGGAGTTGCTGAGATAATAATAAGCAAGCATCGAAACGGGCCAACGGGTTTAGTAAAGCTGGCATTTTTAGAGCACTATACAAAATTTGCCAATCTAGCGACGGCAATATAAACTCAGGATACTGGACTCTGGCCTAACTCACAGGACTCAAACCACACGCTTGAAATCGTAAGCTACAAAGCCCCATTTCCCAAAGTTACAAAATCAAGAGATGAATATTTTGAGGCTTGTAGGTTGAAGCTTTAGGTCTGTTAATAAAAAATAAGACAGGAGAGTAAGGCAAGAATATCAATGGATTATCAGGAAAAATTAGTAGAAATAGTCTGTCACCGCTGTGAATTCTTCAAACCTAGTGAACAGGAGGATCTGAAGTGCGGTGCCTTTTTACTCCTGATGCAGCTGTTGGATGATGGAGTGATTTCTCTTGAAGAACTGGAGAAACTATCAGCATAACTATATCGGGCTTGCTAAAGATAGCTCTCTTAAACTACTTGAGAAACCATTTGTGTTCAAATGCTCAACTGATGAACTTTACGAAGTAAATGAAGAGGCTGTAGGTTTTCTGAAGAAGTGTGATGGAAGAACCAAGCTTTCAGATCTTCAGGGCGAAGAGGAGTTTCTGGAGTATATAATAGAAGAGAATATAGTTGAATTTTCCCCGCGGCCTTTTCCACAAGAAATAAAAGTAGGAGCAAGCTCCTTGCAACCGTCGCTTCGCTATCTTATGGTTGAGGTTACCTTGGGATGTAATCTGAACTGCCTGCACTGTTACCAGGGAAATCCGGGTTCAAAAGAGCTCTCCTGGGTGAGTTTAGAAAAAATACTGCAGGATNNCAGGATTTTGAAAATATGGGAGGTCTGCGCCTGATTGTAACCGGTGGGGAACCGTTACTTTATTCTCACTTTGATAAGTTAAATAAGCATATTAGAGGCAAAAAATACCGTAAAATTTTAGTCACCAATGGTACTTTAATCAATTCGAAATTAATAAAGAGTCTAAACTTTGACGAGGTACAGGTTTCTTTAGATGGCCTGGAGAAAGCTCATGATATTCTAAGAGGCAAGGGGACTTTTAAGAAGGCTATGGCTGGAATCAAGTCTCTATCTGAAGAGAACTATCCTTTTTCAATAGCAACAGTACTGCACCGGGACAATTTGTCAGAGCTTTCTAACTTAGCTAGCCTCGTAAAGGAATTAGGAGCAGTATCTTGGACTATTGATTTCCCTGTTATGGGAGGGAATCTTGCTGGCAACAGCGAATTATTGCCTTATGCTAACGAGGCAGTCAAATATCTAGACCTTTCATATGGAGCCGAGGTACATTGTTCGGAGGGAGCGTACGCTTGCGGTAGCCATCTAGGATGCGTAAAAGCCAGTGGTGCTTTTACGAAGTGCGGTTTCTATAATAACGATTCCGGGGCAATAATTGAAGAAGGTTTAGCTTCATGCTGGGAGCGGCTTTACAAATTTAAACTGGAAGACCTGAATTGTCGTTGCGCTTTTCTCAGTGACTGCCGGGGAGGATGCCGGTATCGTGCTGAGGTTGCTGGCGACAGATGGGGGCCGGATCCTGTAAAGTGTATTCAGTTTGGAGTTAAAAAGGAAGAAAGCATTTTAAGGAGGTGGAAATAAAATGAAAATCAAGAAAGTTTCTAGAAAGATTTCTAGTACATGCAAGTGCTCGCATAGTTGTTGATTTGGATTTAGGGTGCAGGTTGGAGTATTAAAGTAATGAGACTATTGAAAAATAACTGAATCAGCAATTTCTTGCAGTGACGGGTCTGCATGTTTCATAGATTGTGTTTACTGGTTATCAATTCGGAAAGTGCTATAATTATGCAGTCTAAATTTACATGACCCTGCCCCAAAAAAGAGGCAGTTAAGGGTCATCTCTGCATATGATTTTCAAAAGTCTCATTACAATATACAATACAAAGGAAATAATTCAGATAAAATAAAGAAATGTTTAATAGTGCTACAGTTAAGAGTCTGAAGTAATGCTGGAAGTTCGAAGTTTTTATATGTAGCTTGCAACTTGGAACTTGCGGCTATCTCACAGAGGTATGATCCCATAAGGGAGTAGTTCGGAAAAGAGCATCCCACCTCTGCCTACACAGGAGGTGTGGATGTTTCTTTTTGACACAAGCGATTTTTTGGATACTGCAGAACGGGCAAAAATAGCTCCTTTGGTTTGGGTAGAAGAGCTTAAAGGAAAGACACCTCTTTCGGTTTTAAATAACTTGGCATCTACAATCAGCCCCCCATACTGTCTACTTGAGAGTGCTGGAGGCAATTCGGAGCTTGCACAACATTCTTTTCTAGCTTTTCAGCCCTTTCTTATTTTTATAAGTAAAAACGGTAATAATACCGTACGGGAGTATGGGAAAAAATCTTATATCTCCTCCTGTTCGAATCCTTTCCAAGCTTTAAGAGAGCTGCTAGACAAATATATGCCCCGCCAGAAAATTTCAATTAAGCTGCCTTTTTGGGGAGGCGCAATGGGGTATATAAGCTATGATTCGGGTAGATATTTGGAAAGGTTACCTAATATTGCCAGAGACGATCTGGCAATTCCAGATATGGTTTTCTTCTTTCCGCGTCTGCTTCTGGTCTTTGACCACAAAGAGTCTCTGTTCTATGTAGTCATAAATCAGATAGTCGACGATGATCCTTTTTTTTCCTATAAGGCCGCTTATGACCAGCTTAATAAGACTCTCAGTCTTATTAAGGACAACACTGGCAAGAAATTACCTGCTGCTCCTTTTCCTTCCGTAAAGGTGGATTCAAATCTTAACCGGGATGAATTTGAAGCTATAGTTAGAAGAACCATAGAATATATTTATGCTGGAGATGTATATCAGGTAAATCTTTCGCAGCGATTGCGGGTTCCATTTAGTGAGCATCCGTTTATACTTTACCAACGGTTGCGTGATATTAATCCCTCCCCCTTTGCTGCCTATCTGGATTTGGGAAATTTCCAATTAGTCTCCTCTTCTCCAGAAAGACTGGTTATGTTGAGAGGTGAAGAAGCCACTACGCGTCCTATTGCAGGAACCCGCCCTCGAGGAGACGATGATAAGGAGGAAAAGAAGTTATCAGAGCACCTCCTTCTTGATATAAAGGAGAGGGCGGAACACATAATGTTGGTGGATTTGGAAAGAAATGACCTGGGCAAGATTTGTACATATGGAACTGTACGGGCAAACGAGCTTATGGTTTTGGAGAGGTATTCTCATGTAATTCATATTGTTTCCAATATAAAAGGAGAACTCAGTAAAGGAAAGGACCAGTTTGATCTTATTCAAGCCATGTTTCCTGGAGGTACTATAACCGGTTGTCCCAAGGTGCGCTGTATGGAGATTATTGAGGAACTGGAACCGGTTAGGAGAGGGCCTTACACTGGAAGTATTGGATATTTTGGTTTTAATGGGGAGATGGATATGAACATAATTATTCGTACCATCCTCTTGAAAAAACCATTTGCGTTTGCGCAGGTCGGTGCAGGGATAGTGGCAGATTCCAAACCTGAAAGGGAGTATTTTGAGACCTTACATAAGGCTGAGGCCATGCTCAAAGCCTTAAATGCTACCAGCTATCCTTTATTTTCTGAAACCAAGAAAGTCTTTTTATAAGACGAATCATGATTCGGCACAAAGGATGCTCGGCTGCAGTTATTACAGGTAAGGAAAAAATTATTTCTTATGAAAGTAATAGCGTAATAGGGTAACAGTATAATTAGTTGTTTGTAATTACTTTGTTACTCTTTTACTATATTACCGCTCTTATTCTTCAGATTGTGGTGAGGTAAAATGGAGCCAATTGCCTACGTGAACGGAAAGTTAACACCCCTTTCGAAAGCACGAGTTCCTTTAACTGACCGTGGATTTCTCTATGGAGATGGACTTTTTGAAACGCTTCGAACCTATAACAGAAAACCTTTTCTCTTAAACGAGCATGTTAAACGACTTTTGGAAGGAGCTTCCTATCTTAGATTCGATATGGTTACATTAAAAGACTGTATAATCCCAGCTGTTTACAGTGTTATAAGTACCAGTGAGTTTGAGGAGCTGTATCTGCGTATAACTCTTACCAGGGGTTCAGGAGGAGAGGGATTGTTTATACCCGAGAAAAGCCGGCCCAATATTACCATAATTGGAAAGCCGCTTCCCGATTTCAGCAGGCAGCAGAGTCAGGGAGTTAAGGTTATAATCCTAAAGGGCAGAAGGGGGGAGCTAGCTTTTCTCAAAACAATAAATTTTTTACCAAATTTACTGGCACGAACATATGCACGGGATCTGAGAGCCTTCGAGGCACTGCTCGAAAACAATGATGGATTTATCAGGGAAGGATCGGTAAGCAACCTCTTTATTATTGAAAGGAACACGCTTGTTACTCCGCCTTTAGACGGCCAGTTACTAGCAGGAATTACTCGAGGACTGGTAATGAAGCTGGCTGATAAAATTGGGATAAGATACCAGGAGAAGCTAATAGACAGAGAGAATCTATTATCGGCGGAAGAGGCTTTCTTGACGAACAGTCTTATTGAGATTGTACCGGTTACAGCGATTGAAGGAAGAAAAATTCCAATGGGAGGTATGACGAGAGCACTGCAGGCAAAATATCGCCTAACTATCAAGGATTTCGCTAAACATTCACCTTGACTTTAAAAGAATTTTTATACTATAGTTAAATTAAAGGAATTAGATCTTCACGGGAGTGAAGTACAGGTAAACCCAGACAGAAAGCCCAACTAGGTTATTTGGGTTATTTTTATGTTTAGACTTAGGTGAGACAGAGATGGAAAGCTACGACGTGGTGATAGTCGGCGCAGGACCAGCAGGTATCTTCGCTGCTTTGGAACTGGTTAAGAAGGACGATTATAATATCCTTATTCTGGAAAAAGGGAAAGACCTCAATGAGCGATACTGCCCGGCAAGAGAGACAAGCTGTGTGAGATGCGTACCTTGCGACATAACCTCTGGTTGGGGTGGTGCCGGTGCTTTTAGCGACGGGAAATTGACTCTTTCTCCAGAAATAGGAGGGTGGCTTAAGGACTTTCTACCGGAAGATAAGCTTCGTGAGCTTATCGGATATGTTGATGAACTCTACAGGGAGTTCGGGGCAGATTCTAAAGAATATGGAACTGACGAGCTTAGAATAAGGGAGCTGCAAAGAAAAGCAGTCCTTGCGGACCTTACCCTTATACCGGGGCGAGTGCGGCATTTAGGAACTGAGAGATGTTATGATATTCTGACAAGAATGCGTGATTATCTGGGTAAAAGCAGAGTTCAAATACGGACTAACAGTGAGGTAAAAAGAATTTTAACCGAGGACGGAAAGGCAGTAGGAGTCCTTACTATAGGAGATGAGGAGATTCTAAGCAAGCATTTGATTGTAGCTCCCGGGAGAGAAGGTGCCGATTGGCTAGCAGGTGAGGCTCAGAGGTTGGGACTTAAAGTTGAGAATAATGCTGTGGATATAGGTTTAAGAGTAGAGGTTCCTGCTCCTATTATGGAGCCGTTAACTACTGAACTATACGAATCAAAGCTCATATATTATTCGAAGTCTTTCCAGGATCAAGTGCGAACCTTCTGTATGAATCCTTATGGAACGGTATCAACTGAGATTTATGGAGATGTTGTTATAGTAAACGGTCATAGCTACGCTGATATCAAGACCGACAATACAAATTTTGCACTTTTGGTAAGCACTACTTTTACCGAACCGTTTAAAGAGCCTATTGCATATGGTAAGTATATAGCCAGACTAGCAAACTTGCTTGGAGAAGGTATTATTATACAAAGGTTGGGTGATCTTCTGCTGGGACGCCGCTCTACTAAAGAGAGGATTGCCCGCAGTACCGTAATCCCCACGCTTAAAGATGCGACTCCAGGCGACTTGAGTTTTGTTCTACCCTATCGTTACCTCTCTGATATTCAGGAGATGTTGCAGGCTTTGGATAAAATTGTTCCTGGTGTAAATTCGCGAAATACTCTACTCTACGGAGTAGAGGTGAAGTTTTACAGCTCTCGTTTAAAGCTCAGCCCTAATCTGGAGACGGAGATTGAGAATCTCTATGCAGTGGGAGACGGCGCAGGTATAACACGTGGGCTAATTCAGGCTTCGGTAGCTGGAACCCTTGCCGCCAGAAGCATATTAAGCAACCACGATTAATAAGGTTAATCTGATCAATCTATTCCCGGTTTAGATTATAAATACAAGGAGTTTGGATGCCAGGAATTATATGTGTGGGCTTACAATGGGGTGATGAAGGGAAAGGGAAGATTACGGATCTCCTTGCTAACGAGATGGATATGGTCGTTAGATATCAAGGAGGTAACAATGCCGGCCATACTGTAGTTACCTCAGACTATGAACTGCGTCTTCATCATATCCCTTCAGGAATTCTTTATCCTCATATTACCTGTGTAATGGGAAATGGGATGGTGGTTAATCCCAAGGTTCTCCTAGAGGAAATTGATAATCTTGAAGCACAAAGTATTAGCACGGAAAAACTTCTTGTTAGCTCAAATGCCCATCTTATAATGCCCTATCATCTCATTATTGACCAGGCTTCGGAGCTTCACCTTGGTAAAGCGAAGATAGGGACCACACATAAGGGAATTGGACCCGCTTATGCTGATAAAGCCTCCCGAACGGGCATACGCATGCAAGACCTGCTCGATTTCAAAATCCTGCGGACCAAGACAGAACAAGTTCTTAAAGAGAAGAACGCTTTACTTGAAAAACTTTACAACCTTCCTCCTATTGATCTTACAGAGCTACTAAATCAAATGGAGAAATATGCAGAGAGACTTAAACCTCACATTACCGATACGTCTTTGGTTATTAATGAATACCTTGAGAAGGGCAAAGGTGTGTTTTTTGAAGGGGCTCAGGGGACATTTTTGGATCTTGACCATGGCACATATCCTTTTGTAACTTCATCATCTCCGATTGCCGGCGGTGCCTGTGTTGGAGCCGGGGTAGGACCGATGAGCATAAGCAAAGTAATTGGAGTAGCAAAAGCCTACGTTACAAGAGTAGGATCGGGACCTTTTCCTACTGAACAAAAAAATGAAATTGGTGAGGAATTGTGTGAGCGTGGTCGCGAGTATGGTACTACGACAGGTAGAAAAAGGCGCTGCGGATGGCTGGATGCGGTTATGTTAAGGTATGCTATAAAGATAAACGGAGTCTCAGCACTTGCTATCACCAAACTTGATGTGCTTTCTCATTTGGAGACTATTAATATCTGCATAGGCTACGAATATGAAGGAGAAGTATTTTCTCAATTTCCTCCTCATCAAACTATTGTTCATAAGTGTACTCCGATGTATGAAGAACTGGAGGGGTGGAAAAAAGAAATCTCGAATATAAAGGAATATGAAGAACTGCCAGCTCCTGCTAAAAGATATATACGACGGATTGAAGAACTGGCAGGTTTGCCTGTCGAAGTAGTCTCGGTCGGACCGCTTCGCTCACAGACAGTTGATCTTCATCTACAGGTCGGCAGGGAGGAATAGTCAGTGAACGTGCTTGTAATTGGAAATGGCGGACGGGAACACAGTCTGGTTTGGAAGCTCAACCAGAGCAATCAGGTAAAGGAGATCCATTGCGTTCCAGGAAATGCAGGAACCAAAACGCTGAGCAAGAATTGGGAGATTGACCCCCTGGATTTCTCGTCTCTATCACAGCTAGCACAAAGAGAGGGTATCGATATCACAGTAGTCGGTCCTGAATCACCACTTGTAGCAGGCTTGGTTGATTATTTTCAGTCCAAAGGTTTGAAAATATTTGGTCCGACTGAAAAAGCGGCAAGAATTGAAGGCAGCAAGAGTTTTACCAAGAGACTGTTGAAGAAGTATCAAATACCGACCGGTCATGCCGAAATCTTCGATGATTATAATGAAGGATGTACATATATACAAAAGTGCAGTTATCCTATAGTAATCAAAGCGGATGGTTTGGCGGGAGGTAAGGGAGTTACAATTGCGCAGAACGAAAAAGAAGCCATAACAGCTTTGGAGAACTGTTTTTTAAAGAAGAAGTTCGGTGAAGCAGGAAAGACGATTTTAATTGAGGAGTATCTCTCCGGGCCGGAGGTATCAGTTCTGGCCTTTACCGATGGAGACACGGTTTTGGCTATGGAGCCAGCACAAGACTACAAGCGAGTGAATGACGGAGATAAGGGGCCTAATACCGGCGGTATGGGTGCATATTCGCCAGTGCCGCTGGTTACAGAAGAGATCTTTAGGCAAATAGTGGAGACAATTATGAAACCGACGGTTGAGGCTTTAAGCAGTGAGGGAATTAGATACCAGGGTGTGCTTTATGGCGGTCTTGTGTTGACCAAAGAGGGCCCTAAGGTTCTGGAGTTTAATGTAAGGTTTGGTGATCCTGAGAGCCAGGCCCTTCTGCCCCGGCTGGACTCTGAACTACTCGATATCATACTGGCGGTTGTCGAAGGAAGACTGTGTGAGATGGAATTGCGATGGCTCTCTCAAAAGTGTGTGACCGTTGTGCTTGCTTCCTCGGGTTATCCATCTTCCTACAAGACAGGATTTAAGATAGAAGGTTTGGAGGAAGCAGCAAATTACCCCGATGTATGTATCTTTCAAGCTGGAACTGCGCAGAAAAACGAATCGATAGTTACTGCAGGAGGAAGAGTCCTGAATGTAACCGCTATGGGGGAAGACTTCTTGCAGGCACGAGAAAAGGTCTATCATTCTATAAGTAAAATCAGATTTGAAGGTATTCACTATAGAAGAGATATAGGGCTGAAAGCTTTGAACAAGAATAGTATATTGGCGGGCGGATCAGCGAAGAAGGGAAGCAAAGTCTAAATGGAAGAAGAAAGATCTCCACTCGTTGGTATTCTTATGGGAAGCAAGTCTGATTTAGAAATTATGCAGGCGGCCGCAGAGTTTTTGCATGAACTCGGTATACCCTTTGAACAACGGATAATGTCTGCTCACCGGCAGCCAGAGGAAATTCATCAGTATGCTCAAAAAGCAGAGGCGAGAGGGTTGGAAGTAATTATTGCTGGTGCCGGAAAGGCAGCTCATTTAGCCGGATCCATAGCTTCTTTAACTGTTGTTCCTGTTATTGGTGTTCCTTTAGCTGGCGGAAGATTGGGAGGGTTGGATTCTTTATTATCTACAGTTCAAATGCCATCAGGAGTGCCTGTAGCGACAGTAGGTATAGATGAAGCTAAAAATGCGGCTTTACTAGCGGCTATGATATTAGGCGTTAAACACCCGGAAATAAGAAAAAGAGTTAAGGAATTCAAAAAAAATTTGAGTAAGGGATAGAAAGAGTTGATTGAGAGATATTCACTTCCCCGAATGAGGGAGGTATGGAGCGAAGATAATAAGTTCAAAAAATGGTTAGAGATTGAATTACTTGCGTGTGAAGCTCAATCAGAACTAGGCG
>JABAOF010004163.1_pt4 | contig 133128 bp, 131 predicted proteins | sample 7062171 | NCBI WGS metagenome assembly JABAOF01 (sample SAMN14538628, study PRJNA623070) | marine sediment metagenome | biome: marine biome [ENVO:00000428]; feature: marine pelagic biome [ENVO:01000023]; material: deep marine sediment [ENVO:00002113] | place: India: Gulf of Khambhat ... | reverse complement strand
AACTTGGTAGAGCGTCTGGCTGTAGGTATACACCGCACCCTGAGCCACACGGCGATGACTCGGTGTCAACCAACGCAGATACCAGATGGTTCCTGGTTCAAATCCGGGCGCCGGGACCAATCCTTCCAGAAAAACCTTTAAATTCGCCCAAATAACCCTCAAACCACTGCGCCCGTTTAGTGTAGCCAGGTCTATCATCTGGGACTGTCAAGGGTCTATGAAACTCATAGAGCTGCGGATCTCCTAGGACTCGGGTTCGAATCCCGGAACGGGCGCCACTTTTCCTTTTGTTCAGCTTCAACGGAGGGTTTTGTGGTTTTTTTATGAGTTTCTGTGGCGTTTAATCGAAAGCTTAAAAAGGCGTTTGTACATTGTCGCCTTAACTCCGCAGACGGTCTGCTTCGCTGGAGCGACGGCTGGTTTGGCGCCGCATGTTTCTGCCTGGGCAAAAATTGCTGATGAGACGATGTACTCGCTCTGGTTCATGGGACACAGGGTTCCAAGTTTCTCATGCGGACTATAGCTATATGGGCTCATGGAAGTATGATGCCGTCTGGTGAGGGTAGGGTTACCGTCGCAAATTGAGCAGATTCGTCTCTGAGGGTAGAATATGGCACTTTCGTCTGAAGATCGTTGGGCAGTTATGAAATCCTTTTTTCTGTCGAAGGGGTTAGTCCGTCAGCATCTGGACTCGTACAATCATTTTGTTGAACGGCGTGTTCAACAGATTGTTAGTGATGTAGGAAAAATCGAGCCAGATATTCCGAATTATTATGTGCGCTTAGGACGTGTTGAAATTCAGAATCCCTCCGTTCGGGAAGCTGATGGGTCAGTTCGGAATATTGCTCCAGCAGAAGCACGGATTCGAAACCTAACCTATTCTTCTCCAATTTACTTAGAAATGACTCCTGTTTATCGAGATGAAAAAACAGGGATGGAATATGATGAGGAAACTACAAGCGTTTATGTAGGTAGGCTTCCTATTATGCTCAAATCCGCCTTTTGCCGCCTTTCAGCCATGACACCTGAAGAACTCGTTGAAGCTGGTGAAGACCCCAATGATCCCGGTGGGTATTTCATTATCAATGGATCTGAAAGAGTACTTGTGACTCAGGAGGATCTTGCACCTAATCGGATTCTCATTGAAGAAGCTACGAGCAGCAGTGCGTGTACGCACATGGCAAAGGTGTTCTCGACTGCAAGGGGATTTCGGGCACCTGTTACAATGGAGCGGCGAGCGGACCATACGTTCCGTGTATCATTTCCTTCTGTGCCTGGAAAGATTCCTTTAGTGGTGTTAATGCGGGCATTGGGCTTAGTGACAGATCGTGAAATTGTCGATGCTATTACTGATGATTCTACTCTTGCTCAAGAATTAATTCCAAGCTTTCATACGGCTGAATCGTTAGTAGCTCCGAAGGATCCCAAAGCTACTCGTGAAAATGCGCTAGACTATATCGGTAAGCGAGTTGCGGTGGGTCAAACTAAGGATTACCGTCTTCGCCGTGCGGAACAAGTACTGAATCGTTATCTTTTGCCGCATATTGGTACCGATTCAGGGGCAGCGGTCAATAAGGCTCATTATGTTGGTCAAATGACTCAACGGCTCTTAGAACTTAGCGTTGATCGACGTCATGAGGATGATAAGGACCATTATGCTAACAAACGGTTGAAACTAGCCGGAGATCTACTTACAAGCCTTTTCCGTGTGGCTTTTCTCAACCTCTGTCGTGACATCAAGTATCAACTTGAAAGAACTGCCACACGAGGACGCAAACCAAATATCAAAACGGCTGTTCGTGCTGACGTTATCACTGAAAGGCTTCGTCACGCCCTGGCTACAGGTAATTGGGTTGGCGGTAAAGCAGGGGTCAGCCAGCTCCTTGATCGCGTTAACTATATGTCTTCTATTAGCCATCTTCGCCGCGTCGTGTCTCCTCTCAGCCGAAGTCAACCACACTTTGAAGCTCGAGACCTTCATCCCACCCATTGGGGCAAAATCTGTCCTAACGAGACTCCCGAAGGCCCCAACTGTGGTCTTGTGAAAAACCTTGCTTTGATGTCTTACATTTCAGTTGGTTCTGATGAAGCCGAGGTGGAAGAAGCGCTTTTATCACTAAAAGTTCAACCAATTGATGCTAAATCCAGTTCAACAAAAAAGGGCACTTATGTCTATCTGAACGGCCGCTTTGTAGGTAACCATGTACAACCTGAATTGTTAGTCACCCGGCTTCGTGATCGACGCCAACGAAATGAACTTAGCGATCAAGTAAATTTAGCCTTCTACCCTGATACAAATGAGGTCCAAATCAACTCTGATGCAGGTCGAGTTCGACGACCTCTAATCATTGTCAAGGATGGTGTTCCACTACTTGAGAAACAACATGTGGAGCGCGTCAGGAATCGAGAAATCTCTTGGGATGACCTCGTGAAAGCAGGAATCATGGAATATCTTGATGCGGAAGAGGAAGAGAACACCCTTATTGGCATGGATCTTGCTGATATTACTCCAGAACATACTCATCTTGAAATTGTACCTGAAACAATTCTAGGAATTTGCGCTAGTCTTGTACCCTTTGCTGAACACAACCAGTCACCACGCAACACGTACGAAGCCGGAATGGCTAAGCAAGCCCTCGGACTTTACTCAGCCAACTTCAGTCTTCGCGTTGACACACGTAGCCATATTCTGCACTATGTTCAAAGCCCGATAGTTACAACTCGACCCATGGAAGTAATCGGTTATCTTCGGCGTCCAGCGGGACAAAACTTCATTGTCGCAATTCACTCATTCCAAGGATACAACATTGAAGACGCACTTGTTATTAACAAGGCATCCATTGAAAGAGGAATTGCTCGGTCATCGTTTTTCCGAAGCTATGACGCCGAAGAAAGAAAGTACCCCGGTGGACAAGAAGATAAATTCGAAATTCCTAGTCGGGAAGTCCGAGGATATCGTGCATCAGAAGCCTATCGGTTATTAAGCGAAGACGGCGTCATTGAACCTGAATTCCAAGTGGGTGGTGATGAAATTCTCATCGGACGCACCAGCCCCCCACGGTTCTTAGAAGAATATACTGAACTTGAAGTTCCAGGACCCAAACGACGCGAAACATCAGTTAGTCTTCGCCATGGAGAACAAGGAACAATCGACAAGGTTCTCATTACAGAAACAATTGATGGCAACCGGCTCGTCAAAGTCAAAGTTCGAGATGAACGCATACCCGAGTTAGGAGATAAGTTTGCTAGTCGTCATGGCCAAAAAGGCGTCATTGGCCTCCTTGCACCACAAGAAGATATGCCTTTTACGGAAACCGGGATTGTTCCTGATCTTGTAGTTAATGCCCATGCCTTTCCCAGTCGAATGACTCTCGGTCAAATCCTTGAATCAATGGGCGGAAAAATTGGTTGTTTACAGGGACAATCGGTTGATGCCACACCATTCTCAGTTTTTTACTTGGCTTCAAATATAGTGGACGAGAGACCATGTACAACGGCGTAACTGGTCACAAATATGATGTCGACCTCTTCGTAGGTGTCGTCTATTATCAGAAACTCCACCATCTTGTTGCAGATAAAATGCATGCTCGCGCACGCGGTCCAGTGCAAATATTGACCCGGCAACCAACAGAAGGACGTGCACGAGAAGGTGGGTTACGTTTCGGTGAGATGGAACGAGACTGTCTTATCGGTCATGGAGCTGCATTACTTCTTCGCGAACGACTCTTGGAAGAATCTGATAAATACATAGCAATGGTTTGTGAAGAATGTGGCATGCTTGCTGAATACGATCGAAATCGCGATCGATACCGCTGCCGGGTTTGCGCACCCAAAACAACAACAATTAGCAAGGTTGAGATGTCATATGCCTTCAAACTCGTCTTGCAAGAACTCATTTCTCTTGGTATATGGCCTCGGCTGAAACTTACAGATCGAACATAATGATGGAAAAGGAGGAAGTAATAATTTCACACCCGCTCAAACAGGTTGGAAGTGTCTGGTTCGGACTACTATCTCCTGAGATAATTCGAAAAATGAGTGTAACGCAGGTAATTACTGCTGACACATATGACGAGGATGGACTCCCCATTTCATCTGGGCTAATGGATCCCAAACTAGGAACCATCGAACCCGGTCAACGGTGTAAATCCTGCGGGAACCGCGTCGGTGAATGTCCAGGTCACTTTGGGCACATTGAGCTGGCTCGTCCAGTTGTGCATGTTAGCTTTGCCAAACAGATTAAAAAATTCCTCAAGGCACTCTGTCGACGCTGTGCTCGATTAAAATTAAAGGAGGATTCTTGGCAAAAATTCAAAGAAAAGATGGATGCTAACTTCGAAAAGTTTACCCATCTTAACCAAGAAATTGCTGACGAAGTCCTCAAAGAAGCTGGAAAAGCTACGACTTGTCCCCATTGTGAAGCTGAACAATATAAGATTAAGTTTGAAAAACCCACCACTTTCTACGAAGAGAAAATGGAAGGTAGCGTACGTTTAACACCTACCGATATACGTGATCGTCTGGAACGAATTTCGCCTGATGACAGCTTCCTTATGGGAATCGATACGCGGGTTTCTCGTTCTGAATGGATGATATTAACAGTTCAACCCGTACCTCCTGTAGCCGTGCGACCATCCATTACATTAGAGTCGGGAGTAAAGTCCGAAGACGACCTCACCCACAAACTTGTCGATGTAATCCGGATTAATCAACGACTCCGAGAAAACATCGAAGCGGGTGCACCCCAGTTGATTGTTGAAGACCTTTGGGAACTACTTCAGTATCACATCACCACCTATTTCAACAATGAAGTCTCCGGTATTCCTCCTGCTCGTCATCGATCTGGACGCGCCTTACGCACCTTAGCCCAGCGATTAAAAGGCAAAGAAGGTCGATTCCGAAGTAATCTCTCTGGAAAACGAGTTGATTTCTCAGCCAGAACGGTAATTTCACCTGATCCCAATCTATCTATAAACGAAGTTGGGGTTCCCTCTGAAATTGCTAAAACCCTAACGGTTCCTGAACGCGTCACTGAATGGAACATTGAAGACATGCGCGAACTCGTCCTTGAAGGCCCTCAAGGCTATCCCGGATGTAACTATGTCGTTCGTCCTGATGGTAAACGAATTGACCTACGGTATGTAAAAGACCGTAAGACAAATGCGGATGGCTTAGCACCCGGTTATATTATCGAAAGACATCTCAGGTCAGGTGACATCGTCCTTTTCAACCGTCAACCATCACTTCATCGCATGTCGATTATGGCCCATGAAGTTAAGGTAATGAAATACCGCACATTCCGGCTTCACCTAGTAGTCTGCCCCCCCTATAATGCAGACTTTGATGGAGATGAAATGAACCTTCATGTACCTCAAAGTGAAGAAGCACGAGCTGAAGCCCGAATCCTTATGCTTGTCCAAGAACAAATTCTAAGCCCGCGTTATGGCGGCCCAATCATAGGCGGTATTCAAGATTACATCTCATCTGCGTTTCTTCTTACCCGAAAGAATTCTGTATTTAACAAGCGTCAAACTTGTCAGCTGTTAGCTTCAGCTGGTTACAGGGAAGATCTCCCTCCACCAACTATTATCGATCCAGAGCCAATGTGGACCGGAAAACAAATTTTCAGTATGACTCTACCAAAGGGATTAAACCTATCACTAAAAGCCCGGATCTGTCAAAAATGTGATACTTGTCAAAAAGAACAATGCCAACATGATGCCTATGTACTTATCCGCGATGGACAACTCCTCTCAGGAGTAATTGATAAGAAAGCAATTGGCGCAGCACAACCTGAAAGCGTTCTACACCGAATCGCCAAAGATTATGGAAACTCTGCTGCTCGTAGATTCTTGGACGCCATTTGTCCATTACTTGTTGTTCTCATAACTAATATGGGCTTCAGCATGGGCATCGATGACGTCATTCTAACCCCAACGGCAATTCGACAGATTGAACAGATTCTCACCGACGCAGAAACTGAAGGTAGTCAACTAGTTCAAATCTATGAAGCGGATGAACTTCAGCGACTCCCAGGACGGTCTATTGAGGAAACCTTCGAAATGAAAATGATCGAAATTCTTGCACGTGCTCGTGACGAAGCTGGAGAAGTAGCCGAGCAGCAATTAGGACTTGATAAACACGCGGTAATAATGACCGGTACAGGTGCGAAAGGCAATCCTCTCAATCTTGCCCAAATGGCTGCTAGCGTCGGACAGCAAGCCGTACGTGGTCAGAGGATTTCTCGGGGATATCGAAGGCGAACTCTACCCCACTTTATTCAAGGCGATTTATCTCCGCAAGCACGAGGATTTGTAGTTGCCAGCTATCGAAAGGGATTGAATCCAATAGAGTTTTTCTTCCATGCCATGGGTGGTCGAGAAGGCCTAGTGGATACAGCAGTCCGTACTAGCACCAGTGGATACATGCAACGCCGACTCATCAACGCTCTTCAAGATATTAAAGTCGAATATGATGGAACTGTAAGAAATTCATCAGGTGAGATTATTCAATTCAAATACGGTGAAGATGGCGTCGATCCAGCTCGAAGTGACCACGGCAAAGCGATAAACCTAGATGTCATTATCGAACGCGTCTTAAGTGAGGAGAAGTGATTTAACATGAGCCGCTCAAAAACAGTTAGCACGAAAGTGATTGATAACAAACTAGTTCAACTCAGAAGACGTAGTCTAATTCCTCCGCTGGTAATAGATGGGCTCCGAGATCGCCTTGTTGAACGAAAACTAACCTCATCTCAGCTAAACCGAATTATCAAGGAAGTTGAAGTGGCATTCGACAACTCCCTTGTCCAACCCGGTGAAGCAGTTGGTGCCGTTGCCGCTCAATCCATTGGAGAACCTGGAACTCAGATGACTCTCAAAACATTCCACTTTGCTGGCGTCGCCGAATTTAATGTCACACTCGGACTTCCACGCTTAATTGAAATAGTTGATGCCCGTCGCAATCCATCAACACCAACAATGAATGTTTATCTTGACGAAGAACACCGAGAAAAGGAAAAACAGGCTCGAAATGTGGCTCAACGTATCGAGCAAACCCGCATAGAACGAGTGGCCGAAACTGTTGAAATCGATCTTGCCGAGGGAGGCATTGTTGTCACCCTTAACCCGAATCTCATGGAAGACAAGGCGACTACTGCAGAACTTATCGCTGAAAGGCTTGACAATATACGACCTACCTTGGGGGAAGTCTCACAAGACGGGAACCGTATCATCGTTACGCCTGAACTTCGTGAAGGCGAAGAAGCTATGCACATGGCTAAGCTCCAAAAAACCTTTGACAAAGTCCGTAACGGACTCATCAAGGGACAAGATGGCGTCAAACGGGTTCTGATTAAAAAAGAAGGCCCTGAATGGGTACTTTACACTGAAGGCACAAACCTCAAAGGTGTCTTACGCACCAAAGGTGTCGATACCACGCGCACTATCTCCAACCATATACATGAAATTGCTGAAACTCTCGGTGTCGAAGCGGCTCGTCAAGTTATTATCAACGAGGCAAAAGATGTTCTTGACGAACAAGGGCTAGACGTCGACATCCGTCACATCATGCTTGTCGCTGACCTCATGACAGCCACAGGTGAAATCCGTCAAATTGGTCGTCACGGCATCAGTGGGCAACAATCTAGCGTTCTTGCTCGCGCTGCATTCGAAGTTACCGTCCGTCACCTCATCCAAGCCAGTATTCTTGGCGAAGAAGATCATCTGCTTGGAATTACAGAAAACGTGATAATTGGTCAATCAATTCCATTAGGTACAGGTGCAATTGATTTATTTATGAGTCCACCTCGAATAGCAAAAAAGAAGTAATCGAACGGCTTCAGGGGGATTTCCTTTAAATAAAATATATCATGCACATCACTAGAACTGCTACAGACTGTGCATAGAACTTAAAAGGGAGCGTTAAAATCTGCCAGCGATGCACCTCTATTCCGGAGCCCTTATATGTGACGATAGATAGCAACTTCGTTATAAGATGAATTGCGAATAAAAACATAAAAAAAGTGATACTTTATGGATGCAGAAACTGCAATACGATTGGCTGTGAAATCCGGTAAAACGGTGTTCGGTGCTGACCGAACGCTACACTTACTTCGAACCGGATCTCCTCGTGTGGTTATTCTAGCGGCAAATGCGCCTACTAATGTGATTGATGAAATCGATTCGCTAGCAAAAACAAACCAAATACCGATTCACCAATTTCGAAGTAATAGTTGGGATTTGGGTCAAATATGTGGGCGTCCACATATGGTAGCAGCTATGGCTGTTTTAGAACCTGGTGACGCTGATATTACTGTTTTAACTGGGGCTGGCAAGAAGTGACCACATCTGACATCAAACTAAACATCGAAGAAATCAAGCTGATGGCGCTATTTGGTGACATCACGGGTGCTGAAGTCAGAGATTGCATCGTTGATCAAGACGGAGAACGTATAATATTCGTGGTCAGTCCTGGGCATCTTGGGCTGGCCATTGGTCGGCGTGGTATGACAATCAAACGAGCCCGTACTATGCTCAAACGTGACATTGATGTTGTCGAAGACGCAGACACACCTGAAACATTTGTACGAAATGCATTAGCTCCAGCAAAGGTTACCACAGTCATTGTCCAAGAACAATCAAAGAGCCGCCGAGTTGCCGTTGTGACAGTGAACACCGAAAATCGTGGTCGAGTTATTGGAAGAAATGGTCGCAACATCGAACGTGCACGGCTTCTCGCAAAACGCCATCACGGCATTGATGCTATTATCATCGCTGAACCTACACCAGAAACTCAGGGCGAATGATAACATCAACCGATAGATGGCAAAAGTTTTAAGCTTCTTCACGGAATCGCAGCACCCTGAATATTTACGAGGTAAAGTGAGATTGCCCGGATCAAAATCGCCATCAGGAGAATTTGCTGGCCGAACGCTGAAGAAGAAACGGAAAAAGCTCCGATGGAAAGACCGATACTATAAGCGGCGAATGCTTCGCCTTGATGTGAAAGCAGATCCACTTGAAGGAAGTCCACAAGCACGTGCTATCGTTTTAGAAAAAGTGGGAATTGAATCAAAACAGCCCAATTCGGCAATTCGTAAATGTGTTCGAGTACAACTAATTCGTAATGGTAGACAAATTACTGCCTTTCTTCCTGGTGATGGCGCGCTCACATATGTCGATGAACACGACGAAGTTATCGTTGAAGGAATTGGTGGCTCTCGAGGAAGAGCATTTGGCGACCTTCCGGGTGTTCGTTGGAAAGTCGTAAAATGCAATGGTGCTTCCTTGGAAGCGATGATAATTGGTAAAGTCGAAAAACCGCAACGCTAACCAAAGGAGAAGATAAACTATGTCTGCCGAATCACCCCCTGAGACAACAAAGCTCCCCGAAATCAAGATATTTGGCCGCTGGGAAACAAAGGATGTTGAAATAAACGACCAGGGCCTTGCTAAATACATTAGCCTTAAACCTGTTATCATTCCCCATACCTTCGGTCGTCATGAGCATCGTCGATTCGGTAAACGACAAGTTCCCATTGTGGAACGCTTTATCAACCGACTTATGACTCCTGGATGGGCTAGTCGACGTAGTCAAAGTGCCCGACAATCTGGACTCATTACAGGCAAGAAATCAACTGCGATTCGAATTGTTAAATCTGCATTTGAAATCATACACTTACGCACGAATCAAAATCCTGTTCAAATTCTAATCCACGCAATTGAAAATGCTGCACCTCGTGAAGAAACTACTCGAATATCATATGGGGGAATTAGCTACCACACTGCTTGTGATGTTGCACCTCTTCGACGCATCGATCTCGCGCTCCGCTTTATCTCAGAAAGCATCTGGCGTCGCAGCTTCAGTACTATCGAAGCAATTGAAGAGATTATTGCCGATGAGCTCATCGCCGCAGCTAACCGCGATTCTCGTAGTAATGCTGTTCGGCGAAGAGAGGAAAAAGAACGGATGGCACTCTCAGCACGATAAACTGTTTCTTGTCTTCTTCGGGGAACCCACAACGCCAAAACAGTTTTATACGTCCCTCTTGAAGTGCCTTCACCTGCATATTTTATGCCAGCTTAAATTATTAAAAACGAGTTGAACAACAATGTCCGAAAAGAAACCCCACATTAACCTCATCATCATTGGACATGTCGATCACGGCAAATCCACATTGATGGGGCACATGCTCTATAAAACTGGGGCTTTATCAAAACAAGAGATGGCAAAGCTCGAGAAGCTGGCCGAAGAGATGGATCGAGGATCCTTCAAGTTCGCTTACGTGATGGACCGTCTTAAAGAAGAACGGGAACGTGGTCTAACTATTGATCTTGCGTTCCGCCGATTTGAGACTCAGAAACACTACTTCACGATTATTGACGCTCCGGGTCACGCTGACTTCATTAAGAATATGATTACCGGAGCCAGTCAAGCTGATGCTGCAATTCTAGTGGTTTCAGCGCGTAAGGGTGAGTTTGAAGCTGGCGTGGGTGCTGGTGGTCAGACGCGCGAGCACGCTTTCCTCGCACGAACTCTGGGCATCGAGCAGCTTGTCGTTGCCATCAACAAAATGGATGACTCAACGCCTAAATGGTCTCAAGATCGTTACGAAGAGATTAAGGCCGAAGTCACAGAACTGTTGAAAGGTGCACAATTTGACACTAGCAAAACCAATTTTGTTCCAGTGTCTGCGTGGACCGGTGACCTGCTAACTGATGCCAGCTCCAACATGGACTGGTACAAGGGTCCACCACTGCTCAATGCACTCGATGAATTTGTTCTACCACCCAAACCCGTTGACAAACCACTTCGGGTCCCCGTTCAAGATGTCTACACCATCACAGGTGTTGGCACAGTTCCCGTAGGGCGGGTTGAGACCGGAAAAATGAAAATAGGTGATAAAGTCATCTTTATGCCGCCTGCCAAACAAGGCGAAATAAAGACGATTGAAATGCATCATGAACGCTTGGACAACGCTGAACCAGGAGACAACATCGGCTTTAATGTCCGAGGTATAGGTAAAGACGAAATTCGTCGAGGCGATGTAATGGGTCACGTCGATAACCCACCACGCGTTGTCGCCGAGTTTGAAGGACAAATTATTGTCATTTTCCACCCACGGGCAATCGCAGCCGGTTATACTCCAGTCATGCACGCTCACACAGCCCAAGTAGCGGCAACCTTTACAGAAATCTTAGCTAAGATTGACCCACGAACGGGAGAAACTATACAAGAGAAACCCGATTTCATTAAACAGGGTGAGTCTGCACTAATAAAACTCCGGCCTGTTACACCTGTCTGTCTAGAAACATACGCCGATATGAAACAGCTAGGTCGCTTTGCAATCAGAGACAGCGGAAGAACAGTTGCTGTGGGTATTGTCCGAAAAATCGTTGAGGAGAAGAAGTAGGGATAGCCTCAAATTGCTATCATAATCCTTCTCTCCCCTTTTTTTTAATGCTCCAATATCTGCAAAATAGTAACTCTGTGGACATGCAAAAAAAGTTTTAAGGAACCAAACATTCGGGTTGATTCCTGATGTCAATTTGGTGTAGTAATTATGGCACAAAAAGCTCGGATTCGACTATCAAGTACAGACATCCCTAAATTAAACGAAGTTTGTAGCCAAGTCCAATCCATAGTAGCTAGAACAGGAGTACATATGTCGGGTCCTATTCCGTTGCCTACAAAAACACTCAAAGTCCACACGCGAAAATCACCTTGTGGAGAAGGTACCCCTACATGGGATCATTGGCAAATGCGCATCCATAAACGGCTCATCGATTTAGAAGCAGATGAACGTACAATGCGCCAAATTATGCGCATCCGGGTACCTGATGAAGTTTTCATCGAAATTACTCTCAAATAGACAATACGCATTTTTTTGGGCTAGCGTAAAATCTGTCAGGTTTGACCACCTATTAGTGAGTTTAATCCTTAATCGAAATGCTATTTAGCACCAGATTAGCATCCATTTATCTGTGACCGAACGTAATCCTCGTTCTACATTGACAATTGTGCTTTGTGGAAGTCTTATAGTCTACATATCCCTTGCAATTATTCTCCTGCCTTTCATCGCACCTACAATAATTATCCGCGGTGATCTCATCATTGCAGTTTTACAGGGTGCATTTGTCTATCTTATTCTATTGTTGATCTTTTTACTTCCCTCAAGCTATGTTTACTGGAGCCATCGAATTGACGTGAAAGTACTTGGACCAGAACCTGCAGCAGCTGAACCTGGTGACGAAATAAAGTTAACTGTGGCCATAGGCTTTCCAGGAAATGGGCCTCCGAAGAATGCTTTGCTTGAAGCGTTTCTCGGGAATCTTAATATCACAACTCAGAAGTTACAATCAAGCCCTACAGAATTGGGTCTTCGAATCCCTGAAGTTTCTCCTGGGTATCATAAAATTACTATTCAAGTAACTCACGAGGGATATTTTAAGGGAACAAGTTCATATGAACTTCTTATTGCCAAAGGTGAACCTCACGAAACTCTTGAATAAAGAGTAATTGTGTACTTCTAGTCCTTTTGTCGTTCTAGAAATCGAAATGCCGAAAGCCCGATTAACACTGCTTCTTCCGTACGAATAGTGGCTGTGCCCTGGTTGAGAACCAAATTAATCAAATGATTAACAACTGAAACTACATCGATTTTCTCTCGCTGAAGAATCTCTCCAAGCCCCTCTTTATAACTTCCAAAAAGCAGGAGCAGGCGTTTAGATTTCCGCCAATTGCTACGAATACTATTTGCATAGGCTTGTAGAGGGCTCCCCTTTCGGCTAGTTGCTATGATAAATTCAAACTTATTTCTGTGAGTTAAAAACTCCCCTAATGATGATTCCAACCTCCTTATAGCATACCCCCAATACAAATCCAATCGGGATGAAAAATGGGGGGTTGCAATTAACTTACCAGATCTATTTCGATTAATTTGGACGGTAATTCGCTGTCGAAGCTGAATAGCCTTAGATTGCACAATTGGAATTGGTGTTTCGACTCCAACATCTACAACCAACTTTCCTTTCTCTAGATACGTTACTCCCTCCCGAACTTCACCAGTTCTAAGTTCTGTTGATTTCTTTGCAAGAGGATGATGGGGTGTACGAAGAGGAGGAAGTAATCCTGCATATTGTAGGTCCGGTATTTTCCCAAAGAGGTATTTTCGGAGATATTGTGGTGTTTCCATGTACTCGAGAACTCTAGAAATGAATTCCAAATTTTTTGCTTGTCTTTTATCTAGTCTATCACGATAAAGGATAATTTCATCAACTTGAAAGATTACTACAGCACGTGCAATTCGTCCGATTTGTTGAGTTCTTTGGGCTTTATTGGGATAAACATCAATAAAGGAGGTAGGTATGGCAATGGAAATAGCGAGGGGGCTCCGGTCTACTTCTTTAGGTGACATTCTTGAATACCAAACCTAGCCTTTCACGACACCCAAAGGGATTTGACTAGCTACTTTTCGAGAGATATCAGCACCATGGACTGAGTCAACAACAATGTGTACATCCTTGTAGGCGTTGGGTGCTTCTTCTGCTAGAATCTTTGTACTGGTTGACCGTACTACTTTGCCTTTGGCTTCAAGGGCTTGTTTAATATCACGACCGTGGTATTTTCGAATAGCAGCCTTTCGGGACATCGCACGACCCGCACCATGACAGGTGGAGCCAAAAGTTTCTTTCATGGCCTGCTCTGTTCCAACCAAAACATACGATGCGGTTCCCATTGATCCACCAATTAAGACAGGCTGACCAACTGATCGATAGACTTGTGGAACCTTTGGGTGTCCTGGTCCAAAAGCGCGAGTCGCACCTTTACGATGAACGTACAATTCCCGTTTAGTACCATTCAATTCATGGGTTTCGAACTTTAAGATATTGTGTGTAACGTCATAAACAAGGTTCAAATCCAATGATTCCCAGTCTTGACCAAATACTGCTTGGAAGCCTTCACGAATCCAATGGGTCATTACTTGGCGATTACAAAATGCGAAGTTTACTGCCGCTTTCATGGCTGCAAAGTAATCCTGACCTTCAGGTGAGGTTGCTGGTGCACATACGAGCTGTCGGTCTGGTAACCAGATGTTGTATTTCTTAACTGCAACTGCCATCCTCTCTAAATAATCCGTAGCAACTTGGTGACCAAATCCACGTGAACCACAATGGAGCATAACAACCACTTGCCCCTTTTCAAGACCAAAAACATCGGCAACGGGCGCATCAAAAATTTTCTCAACTTTTTGAATCTCAAGATAATGGTTTCCTGCTCCCAAAGTCCCAAGCTGAGGGCGCCCACGACGTCTAGCTTTTTCAGTTATTTGAGGTGCTCCAGTGGCTGCTCCCTCCATCGATCCTCCTTCTTCGCAGTGGGTTAAATCTTCAGGTATTCCATGATCGTTCTCAACGGCCCATCTTGCGCCAAGTCGAAGTACATCGCTAAATTGCTTCTCAGTTAACCGGATTTTTCCCTTAGAACCGACTCCTGCGGGTACTCGTGAAAATAATTCATCAACTAGTTGGCGAAGTTTAGGTTTAGCGTCTTCAAATCTAAGATTGGTGCGTATGAGTCGAACACCGCAGTTAATATCAAATCCTGTACAACCTGCAGAGATAATGCCAGTTTCAGCATCAAATGCTCCAACTGCGCCCATAGGAAGGCCATATCCCCAATGGGCATCAGGCATTGCAAGAACTGGCTCGACAGCCCCCGGGAGTGTCGCTACATTTGTAAGTTGTTCTATCGCCGCGTTTTCTAAGATGTCGATAATTTTCTTTGAGCCAATAATTTTAGCGCTGACATTCATTCGAGGTCGCACTGACTTGTCTAGCCACCAACGAAACTCATCTATTTGCACTAATTTTTCTTTCACAATATATCACACTCCTATGATTCCTGATTTTAAACATCTACTACAACCGTAGCTATGTATCTGTTATTAACCCTTTCAAGAGCGAACCGGTGGAATGTTACGCCTTTAACATGAGTACGGAGTTCTGGCCGCTTTTGACTGCCCTTTGCTATCCCCACCAGCTGAAATTCTTCTTCGGCCGTTTTTTTGATTGAAGTGATGGAAAAGTCAGCGAAAAATACTCCTTGTATTTCGAACTCTAGTAACAGATTGGATAACCAATCATAAAGTAGGTGTTCCTCATCAACACCTGAGGCACATACTTTGACCTCATGGTCAAGCTTCACTTCATCCAAGTCATACATAACTCCAAACATTGCCCTTGCTGCTGATCGGAAAACCTCCGGTAGGGTGGATCCGTATGCACGGAACATCTGGTCCGACGTGATTTCGTCAAAATATTCGAATTCCACAGACTATCACCATGTCAAAGACAGAAAAAACAGGAAGGCTTTTCACATTTTAACATTCGGCTTTCGTGAATCTCCTCTTTTGAGAGAAATTAGCTCCTGTTGAAAATAGAAAGATGGCGCCGGGAAAGGGATTCGAACCCTTGCGACCCAAAGGTCACAGGCTACCTTGGATGATACTAATTTGCATCTCTCAAGGCCCGCGCCGTAACCGCTTGGCTATCCCGGCTTTGTGAAATATTTCTCCTTCTTTCTTCGAAAACGATAGAAGCCATAGTTTAAAGGAATAGCGGTGTTCGAAAAACGGCGGTGCTAAAACGAATTGTGTATCGTTTTGGTTTTCCAAGGTTTACGAGTACGAAAGACTTAAATCGCTCAAACCGCTTCCGAGCCGTTGAGCTGGTGGAGGCAACTCCTTATTAGCATTAGAACTTGCCTCTTCGGTTATAACTTCCCTCGGAAGAGGAATCCATGGGTCATCGAAAACAAAGCGCCCCAAGACATGGTAGCCTTTCCTACCGCCCCCGCAAACGAGTGCGTCGGGTTAGTGGACGGATTCGTCATTGGCCAGAACAGGCTGCGGAACCCCAAATCCTCGGCTTTGCTGGGTATAAAGTAGGTATGACACATGTGATTCTCATTGATGACAAGCCTAATAGCCCCTGGTTTGGTCGAGAAATTAGTCGCGCTGTCACGATTGTTGATACACCCCCAATGCTGGTTGCGTCAATCCGTGGATATGGTCAGAATGGTGGTGAACTGAAGGTTTTAGGCGAAACTTGGATTGAAAACCTTCCACGAGATATTCGACGATTAATGCCTTGGCCCAAAGATTATGATGCCAAAGGATCTATGAACAAATTTATAAAATCCTTAGATGACATTACGGAACTACGTGTCTGTCTTCTAACACAACCAAAACAAGCGGGCATTGGAAAGAAGAAACCTGAGATTATTGAATGTGGTATTTTTGGTGGTTCAATCCAAGATCAATTCGAACACGTGAAAGCCCTTTTGGGACAAGAAATTCGTGTTCGGGATATTTTTCAACCCGGTCAGTTTTTAGACGTGGTTGCTGTTACTAAAGGTAAGGGCTTCCAAGGCGTGGTAAAACGATTTGGAGTTTCAAAGCTACCACACAAATCACGCAAAAGAATTCGTGCCGTGGGTACTCTTGGACCCTGGCATCCAAGCCGCATTATGTATACGGTTCCTCGTGCAGGACAAATGGGCTTCCATCAGCGAACAGAATTTAATAAACGATTATTGCGAATCGGCGAAAAAAGTGATGACATCACCCCTGCAGGTGGATTTCCTCATTACGGTAACCTGCAATCTGATTTTCTCTTAGTTGACGGTTCCATACCCGGGCCGTCACGAAGATTGGTCCGTCTACGCATTCCCAGTCGACCTAAACCACTTCCAGATAAACCGCCTGAAATTGTCTATATCAGTACAACTGCGAAGAAATAGAGATGGGGGATAAAATATGGTTTCAATTAATGTTTATACCTTAGAGGGAAAGAAAAAGGGGACAGTTACCCTTCCCGCTATATTTGAGACTCCACTTCGCAGGGATATAATTAAACGTGCAGTACTTTCTCAGCAATCCGCAAGGTATCACAGACACGGTGTGGACCCAATGGCTGGAAAGCGAACTTCAGCTGAATCTTGGGGTGTGGGACACGGGAGGGCAAGAGTTCCCCGAAGGAAAGGACAGGGCTACCGAAGTGCATCACATGGTGCCTTTGCACCTTTCACTGTTAGTGGACGTAGAACACATCCTCCTGAAGCAGCAAAAAACCCTCTAGAACGAATTAACAAAAAAGAACGGCGCTTAGCCATTCGTTCAGCCATTGCTGCAACTGCTGATCAATCAGTCGTTTTATCGCGCGGTCATGTATTTGAAGTCTCTCAACTCCCGCTTGTTATTGTTGATAAAATACAAGATTTAGAATCAACTGAGGAAGTTAAAGAGGTGTTAGAAAACCTCGGTTTATGGAGTGATGTAGTTCGAGTGAAAAATGGTCGCAAAGTACGAGGCGGAAATGCTCGACGCCGCGGACGTAAATATCGAAGACCAGTGGGGCCCTTAATTGTCATTACAAAGGATGGGGGAATACGACAAGCTGCTCGAAATATTCCCGGCGTTAATGTTGTTTATGTTTCAAAACTCAACGCTGAAATCCTAGCACCAGGAACACAGCCAGGGCGCCTGACGATTTGGACAAAATCAGCATTAGAAACTCTCGCGAAGGGAATTAGTGAAGGTGATCAGTAATGGATCCTTATGACGTGATAATTCGGATGATGATTACTGAGCGTGCCTCGGAAATTGTTGAAAAAGAAAACCGATTAACTTTCATGGTAAATCGAAAAGCAACTAAGGGTCAAATTCGCGAAGCGATTGAGCTATTGTATGAAGTGAAAGTTGTAAAAGTGAATACCATGATTACTCCGGAGGGCAAAAAGAAAGCCCTTGTAAAACTTTCTCCCGAATACAATGCCGCTGACTTGGCAGTAAAATTAGGATTATTCTAATCGGAGGTAGGTAAAATGGGGAAACGCATCTTAGTGCAGCGTCGCGGTCGTGGTTCAACAACATTTCGTGCGAAAACACATCGAAGACGTGGTGCAGTAAAATACCCTCCACTTGCACTCATGAGTAAACGAGGGTACCTTTTAGCTGACATTGAAGAGCTTATGCATGATCCAGGTCGTGGCGCTCCTGTTGCTAGACTTCGATTTGAGGATGGGGAAACCTATTTGGCTCTTGTTCCCGAAGGAACTGCAATTGGACAAAAAATTCGAATAGGACCAAAAGCAGGGATACGAGCAGGACATATTTTGCCTCTTGGGAAAATCCCAGAAGGCACACCTGTCTTTAATATTGAAAGTCAACCAGGTGATGGGGGAAGATTTGTTCGATCTAGCGGAACATACGCTACCATTATTACGCATTCCCGAGGAAAAACTTCGATTCGCCTACCATCGGGGAAGACTCGAACTTTCAGCTCCACAGCGCGTGCCACAATTGGTGTTGTATCGGGAGGTGGACGCCCTGAAAAACCCTTTTTGAAGGCTGGAAGTAAACACAAGCACCGATACGCCAAAGGGCATACTTACCCAAAGGTGCGTGGCGTCGCAATGAATGCGGTCAGTCATCCACACGGTGGAGGAAACAAGCAACGCCCTGGTGGTCCAAGTTCTGTTCCCCGTACCGCTCCACCTGGTCGTAAAGTGGGACTTATTGCACCAAAGCGTTCAGGTAGGAAGAAACGAGGATAGACAGTTACCTGATTAAGAGTTTCGAACTAGTTTTAGGTAGGTTTATCGTCAGCTTGTTGCATCATCCGCCAACTTAACTTCATAGTGCGTGGGTGTGCTGCCTTAACTTCATCAAGTCGTTTTATTGAGGTATTTTGTGGCGCACTAAAGACAAGATTTGAATCGGTATAAGCTTGGTTTGAAATTTCTTGTAGCGCTTCGACGAAACGATCCAGTTCTACTTTGCTGAATGTTTCTGTGGGCTCAATCATTAAAGCTTCCTCAACAATCGCTGGGAAGTAGAATGTAGGCGCATGTATTCCTCGATCAAGTAGGGCTTTCGCAACATCACGTGCATTTACGCCAGTATCCCGTTCAAGGGGCTTCGCACTTACGACGACCTCATGTTTTCGCCATATTCCTGAGGCGAATGGAATACTAAACCCCTTGATGTCTTCAATTCGTTTCAATAGGTAATTCGCATTCAAAACAGCATAATCTGAAACGGCATGTAAACCCTGCCAACCCATCCGCATAATATACGCATAAGCTTTCAATAAAACGGCAATATTTCCATGAAAACCATGAAGGCGACCAATCGATTTCGGGCGGTCGAAATCTGAGTAATACTGAGCTCCATCAAAAGAAATGATAGGAACTGGCAAATACTCCGCAAGTTGTTGCTTGACGCCTACAGGTCCTGACCCGGGACCACCACCTCCATGGGGGGTGGCAAAAGTCTTGTGCAGATTTGTATGAATGATATCAAAGCCCATATCGCCAGGTCGAACGTGTCCTAGATTTGCGTTCAGGTTCGCTCCATCATAGTAAAGTAAACCACCTGCTTTGTGAACAATTGACGCAATAGTCTCAATTTCTTGCTCAAATAATCCAAGCGTATTCGGATTAGTTAGCATCAAGCCAGCAGTTTGTTTTGAGACCGCGCTTTCAAGGGCCTGAGTATCTACCTGCCCTTGCTCATTCGATGGAACTACGACCACATCAAATCCTGCCATCGCAGCGCTTGCTGGGTTGGTACCATGAGCGGAGTCGGGAACAATAATTTGTCGACGTGTTTTGAGTTCACCACGCTCTTCATGATAGGCGCGAATAATGAGAACACCAGCAAATTCTCCCTGTGCTCCTGCCGCAGGTTGTAACGAATGCTGGTCCATCCCTGTAATCTCAGATAACCACTGCTGCAATTCGAATAGGATTCGTAAAATTCCTTGTAGGGTTGAACAATCTTGGTAGGGGTGAGATTGGGTAAACTGTGGGTTCTTGATAATCTCTTCATTCATCGGGGGATTATACTTCATTGTACAACTCCCCAATGGGTAAAGACCTAGATCAACGCTATAGTTCATCTGAGATAGTCTAACAAAATGTTGGACGACTTCGGGTTCTGATAACTCGGGTAATCTGGGGGGTGTTTTTCGACGTAGCTCTTTTGGGACAGTTGAAAGAGGCGTTTGAAGCATTTTTTGAATGGATTTACTGGTTGTGGGTAAAGAATAGCCCACGGCACCCGCTCGCGATCGCTCAAAGAGTAAGGGTTCATTCCATTTTGCTTGGCGAAACTTCATTGTTCACCCTCCATTGCCTGTTGAAATGCTATTGTAAGTTGGTCAATTGCAGCTTGTGTATGAGTCTCAGTAACACATACTAGAGCAGCTTGTCCCAAATCAGGGAAGCTTTGATCCAAAGGCACTCCGGCTAAAATTCCACATTGTTGGATATGTTCTAAGATTGTTCTAATTTTCTTTTTTTGGTGATCAGAACCCTGTCCATTCTCAATTGTAACGACAAATTCCTTGAAATGAGGCGCGTCAAAAAATGGAGCTTTTGTTCCTTCAATAGCATTAAGCTGTTGTTCGGTGTAATGACGAAGTTGAAGAATCTTTTCTCCAAGTTCTACCATACCTTGAGCCCCTAATAGTGAGAGATAGACAGCCGCGGTGATGGCTGAATGTGCTTGATTAGAGCAAATGTTTGAGGTTGCTTTCTCTCGACGAATATGTTGTTCTCGAGCTTGAATCGTCATCACATAACCTCTTTCGTCTCCTTCTTCAGTTGAAGTAAGACCAATTATTCGGCCGGGAAGCTGACGCATTATTTTTCTCTCATCTCGGCTTGCAAAGATTCCTAATAGAGGACCACCAAAATTCACTGAGCTGCCTAAAGGTTGACCTTCACCAATCACAATATCTGCACCATAATCCCCTGGAGGCCGAATGATTCCCAACGAAATTGGATCTACACCAACAACCAAAAGCGCTCCAGCATCATGTACAATGTTAGCGATAGCATCGACATCCTCTTGCAGAACACCCAAATATCCTGGGTTTTCAAAATAGACGCCCGCTGTGTTTGCATCGATAAGTTCTCCCATTAGGTCAACATTTAGTTGACCTGTCCGTTGGTTATAGCCTACACTTGCAACCTTAACTCCTGCTGGATGAGTATAGGTATGTAACACAGCCCGGCGATTCGGTGAAATGAGTTGGGGCACTAAGAATGTTCCGCGTTTTGTGATTCGGTGTGCCATTAGTGCCGCTTCACCCAACGCACTCGCCCAATCATACATTGAAGCGTTCACAACAGGTAAATCTACCAGCTCCGCCATCAAGCTCTGATACTCAAACAGCGCTTGGAGTATACCTTGGCTGATTTCTGCTTGATACGGTGTGTAAGCTGATAAGAACTCAGTGCGGTTTACAATAGCTTTCACTGCATCCGGAATAATATGAGGCCAAACACCTCCTCCTAAAAAGCTTGTACCCTTTCGAGTATCCCAGTTATGGGCAAGCAAATCGGAAACCTTCTTTTGAACTTCTTGTTCTGATAAGCCGTCGGGTATCCTCAAACGCTTTTTCAACTGGAATTTTGAAGGAATATCTTCGAATAATTCATGGATGTTTTTAATTCCAAGGACAGCAAGCATTTCAGCTTCTTGACCACCCGCTGTTGGTAGAAATGCATGTCGGTACTTAGACACTGAATCAACCTCACCACTGTTCGTAGACTCAAATCAGAAATAGCTTTCTCCGTAACCATGATAAGCATCTACTCAAAAACGAGTAGCTACTCTTATATACTAAAAACCGTCAATGCGCCTACTCCCTGGAGATGCCTACTTGACTGAGCAAAAACCCTCTCAACGCTATAGCACAAAGATCATTGTCTATATTGCAGTGATGGCGGCTCTTGGTACGGCCGTTTCTATTCTTACAATTAACATGGTGCAACTAGGCGCTACACAGATTGCTCTTGATTTAAGTCACCTTGGGACCTTCTTGGTCGCTATACCTGGTGGTGCCATTCTGGGTGCAATAACAGCGGCTATAGTCGGAATATATCCTGGACTTGCTTTTGGGTATATTTGGGGCTCATTGGGCATAGTTGGACTTATTGGTCTACCAGCTGGAAAAGCCTTGGCAGGATTTACCAGCGGAGCCGTTCAGAGAACCTTTAAACGTCCATTTCTTTCAGTTATCCTTGGTTACGTGCCAGAGTGCCTTTTTACAATTTGGCTATTCCTTTTTGTCGTTCCATTTATGACGCCCATTCCGGCTGAATTTGTCCTCATAATTGCTTTGGGAATTGTTGGAAAAGCTTGGATTGAGATTCTTTTCATGGCCTTTCTGATGGAAACAATCTTTCTTTCACGTGGTATAGTAAGCATGCTTAAGACCATCTTTACGAAGTGGGATTATATTCCGCTTACAGAAATGTAATATGACTAAAAATTGAGATTACTTGCAGAAATGGCGTAAGCTTTTTATGTCAGTGCAAGGATTGCCGACCAGTTCATCCTACTGGAAAAACCAATAATTACTAAGGAGGAACACTATCATGGCACAAATGCAAGGTGTGCCGGTCTTAATACTCAAAGAAGGAACTGAACGCGCCCGAGGTCGTGATGCTCGCGAAAACAACATCATGGCAGTGCGAGCACTATCTGACGCAGTACGCACATCTCTTGGGCCGCGTGGTCAAGATAAAATGCTGGTAGATAGCCTAGGTGATGTAACCATCACAAATGATGGTGCTACTATCCTTGATGAGATTGAAGTTCAACATCCCGCTGCCAAAATGCTTGTTCAGGTAGCCAAAGCCCAAGACTCTGAAACGGGTGACGGCACCACCTCAGCGGTTGTTCTTTGCGGTGAATTGCTTAAACAAGCTCTAGGACTCATCACATCAGGTGTCCACCCTACTGTTATTATCTCAGGATATCGAAAAGCCGTAGACAAGGCTAGTGAAATTCTTAATAACATGGCCGTTGACTGCTCAACTGAAGATCGTGATAAACTTTTGAAAGTTAGTAATACTTCGATGGCTAGCAAACTCATTGCGGAAGCCATGGATTTCTTCTCTCCTATTGCTGTTGATGCCGTTTTGCAAATCACAGAACAAACTTCTGATGGAATTGTCGCTGATATCGAACACATTAAAGTCGAAAAGAAAGAAGGCGGTTCAATCCGGGAAACCCAATTAGTTAAAGGGGTTATCGTCGATAAGGAAATTGTACATTCTGAAATGCCCCGTCGTGTAAATAAAGCTAAAATTGCTCTTCTAAATGCTTCCATGGAAGTTGAAAAAACAGAAATGGATGCTGAAATTAGAATCACGAATCCTGAACAGATGCAATCTTTCCTCGATGAAGAACAGCGTATGCTAAAAAACATCTCTGAAAAAGTGAAAGAGGTGGGTGCCAATGTTGTCTTTGCTCAAAAAGGCATTGATGACAAGGTACAACACTATCTCGCTAAAGATGGAATTCTTGCTGTTCGTCGTGTGAAGAAGAGCGATATGGAAGCACTTGCTCGAGCAACCGGAGGACAAGTTGTATCGTCCATCGACCATCTTACTCTCAATGATCTTGGAAGCTGTGCAATCGTTGAAGAACGGAAAGTCGGTGACGACAAAATGGTCTTCGTCGAAGGGTGCAAAGATCCCAAAACAGTAAGTGTGCTCATTCGTGGCGGAACTGAACGCGTCGTAGATGAGGCTGAAAGGGCATTCCATGATGCCGTCTCAGTGGTACGCGATGCTGTTGAAGATGGCAAAATTGTTGCGGGAGGTGGAGCTCCCGAAGTGGAGGTCTCTTCACACCTTCGAGAATACGCCTCCTCTCTCAAGGGTCGTGAGCAAATCGCCGTTAACAAATTCGCTGACGCAATGGAAGTCATTCCCAAAACCCTTGCGGAAAATGCCGGTCATGACCCAATCGATGTCATAGTTGCACTTCGTGCTGAACACGGGAGTGCCAAAAAGACCATAGGTGTCGATATCATCACAGGCAAAGCTAAAGACATGCTAAAAGCAGGCGTACTTGAGCCACTCCGTGTAAAAACTCACGCTATACGCTCCGCAGCTGAAGCAGCATCGCTCATTCTCCGAATTGATGATGTTATCGCTTCTAAGCGAAGCGCTGCTCCCCCTGGTGGACCCGGTGGGCCTGGCGGAATGCCCCCAGGCATGGGCGGTATGCCTCCTGGCATGGGTGGAATGCCTGGAATGATGTAACTCAGCGTCCATTCTTACGGACGCTCATCTCTTCTTTTTTCCTATTCTTTTTTTACTCTCGCATCCAATATAGAAGTAGGTAGTTTCCATGACCAAACATGTCTCAGTTGAGGTTTCTGGAATAGATTTTGCAGCAGCTCACTTTGTCAGTGAAGGTGGAGCCTGTGAGAAGCTTCATGGACATAATTATCATGTAGCTGTTACCGTTCATGGAGATATCAATTCACAAGGTATGATCATCGATTTTCGCAAACTTAAACAACGGATACGAAAATTGTGTAAACAATGGGATCATTTTATCCTTTTACCGGCGAAATCAAAATTAATCCATACAACTCAGAAAGACCAGCAAATACAAGTACAAACACCAAATGAAACCTATTCCTTTCCTAGCAAAGATGTACAGGTGATAGATGTCATCGAAACAACCGCGGAAGAACTTGCAGGGTTTTTATGCCAAAAGTTGGTAGAAAACCTTTCAACAGATTTTCCAAACATCTCTCAGGTTCAGGTAAATCTAGCTGAAAGTGCCACCTCCCGCGCTATTGTGACAATGTCGGTGTAATTGATTCTGCTAGTTTAGCGCGGCGTTGCCGAATATACCCAATTATTGTAGCTACAAGTGGAAAGAGAAGAGCTAATGGTACAAGGAAAAATAAGGTCTTTTCCGGCAAAAATAACAACTCAATTGATTCTATAATAATCAGTGGTGCATTCAAAAAAGCCAGAAATATCACTGGATGGAGACAAATGTATGCAATTAATATCACAAAGACAAATCGGATAACAGACGAACCAATTGATAGCGCTGTCATGCGAGATAGTGAAGGAGTAGAAGCACGAGCCGTTAATGCGGATTGAGCTTCTGGATCCTCTCGGAAGAGTCGTGTGACAAAGGTGTTTAAACGCCGGATTTCGTGCGCGTCTTTTAATTCAACAAGCCACTCCCGTCGCAGAAGCTTCCTTTCGATGACCTGCCGCATCAATCTAAACGCGTCTGATCCCAACATTCGTTGAAGGGCTTTGGGAACTGGAACATCTTGGGTTTGAACTGGAACCTGGCGATGTGCATCGGTTTGTAACTGATCTATTTGTTTTCGCAACTGCTCTTCTCTAACCGTTGGCGGTTCTAGAAGCGAGTAAAAATAAACGACTTGATAAGAGGCCTCTAGGTAAATGAAACTAACTAGTGCAACAAGAAAAATTGGTGAGGTTAAGAACCAACTGATGTTCGCAGGTGGCGGGGTTGCACTATATTGGGAAAGAAAATACCCTGTTTCGCTTCCGGGAATATTTAGCACAATTCCAGCCGCACCTAAGATGGCTAAAGCTATCATTGAGATTAAACATAACGTAGCTAGCCTACCACTAATCCGTAGAAATGAAATTACTCCGGCGGCTAACGCCATGAATAATATTATCCAGAATGACAAGAAATAGAGGCTAAGAAGAAATGTGAAAACGTAATCAAAGGCAAAAAGTCCTGGAGGAGAGAGAGTGAAGCCAAAGGCTTGGAAGTATGCTGTAATTGTGAATCGATAAAAGGGAATCAGTAGATTCATTGGTTGATGAAATGCAAAGGATCCGATGAACGCACTAATGTATGCTGCCAATTCTGCGAAGAGAGTTATCATTAGTGTTAACACATTACGAAGGCCCACGGCAAATTCTAACAGCGCCGTGAAAACGCCTGCAGGTCCATTCACACGCCAAACTATTGGGTCCAAACTTAGGAGTATTATGGCGGCCAAGGCAGCGAATGCTGCAATAGCGACACCCCGTAACACCCAGAGAATGTATCGTGTCATTTGCCATTCAACTCCATTTATTACATCACCGCAACACTTCGTTTCTTGGCTTTGAGGTACTCGCTTAATATTGTTGGAAGAAAGTCTCCTGGACCTACAGGGATAATGGAAACGCCCACCCGTTGAAAGTTTTTAGCTAAAGCTGATTGTTCTTCAAGAAGTTTGTGAACAATTGCTTCTCCAATGGCACGTTCAACAGGTGAAAGGTATATCTCTTCGATTTCAAACCACGGTCCAAATGGTCGAATAATGATGGCGTTATGTTTGTAGCCGCGAATCAGTTTGATACCCTTCTCTAAACGTTTACGATTTGATTCAAGGTCGGTTATTATAACGAAGAAGCTTTGCTGCGTTACACGTGGCGCCAGATACTCGACCGCTGATGTTAAATCAAATTCACCACCGGGTTCAATTTCTGCTAAAAGATCGAGCATTCGATGATAATGTGGCTCACCTAAACCGGGTTTGAGAAATGAGTTCGTTTTCGTCGACCATGTTAGGAGCCCTACGTGGTCTTTCCTTTCCATAGCAGTTTTTGCTAGCATTAAAGCAGCGCGAATAGCCGCTTCCAGTTTACTATTCTCAGGGCGCCCAGCCGCCATGGTTGAACCAGTATCGAGAATGATGAACATTCGAATATTTCGCTCAGTTTCATATTGGCGCATCATGAGCTTTTGTAATCTTGCAGATGACTTCCAATCAATACGCCGATATTCATCACCCACTTCATATTTGCGAATTCCTGTAAAATCAGTACCTAAGCTCATCTGACGGGTTTTGTGAATTCCAAACATATGGCCAAGCCTTCGTTTTTTAGCAAGGCTTTCCATGATACGTACATCTTCGACATTCGGATAAATCAGAAGTTCTTCATAGTTTTCCCCTGACAATTCCTCAAAACGAAATTCTAGCCGGTCATATATTTGAAACTTCGTTGGACCAAAGGTAAACTTTCCTCGTAAGGCTGCTTGAAGAATATAAGAAAACTTCACCTCTTGGTTTGGGTCGATACGTGTTCGGATCCGGTTTTTCCCTAAAACTATTCGAAAAATCTCTGGATATACATCGAAAATGTCGACAGAATCAATGCGGTGTGTTCCCGTATTTTTCACCGTGATTTTCACGTGTATAAAATCGTCTTGGAAAATCTTGCGTTTATCAATTTCTCGTGTAACCTCTAAAGTTTCAACTGGCATCGTAAGTTGAAAATAAGGTGAACTTGCAACAGATCCAATGATAAGAAAGATCCCTAAGATTACAAGAACATAGTTTAAGAAGGCGAACCCTGAGACGAGGATGAAAATACCCATGAGAAGGACTGCTCGTCCACGTTCGGAGAACACGCAAATTTACGCTCCCGGTGCACTAATTTGTTTTAGAATTCGGTCGATGACCGCGTGGACAGAGGTTCCTTCTAACTCTGCTTCGGGTTTAAGTATTAGACGATGGTTTAATGCATGCCGAGCCAATACCTTAACATCATCGGGAGTAACGTAATCTCGACCACTCAAAGCCGCATGAACCTTTGAGGTCTCAAGCATTACAATCGACGCACGGGGTGAACCCCCTATCAGAATCTGCGGATCATTTCGTGTCCGAACCACAATGTCACGAATATAGGTCATAATGTATGGCTCAACGAAAACACGTTTAGTGGTTTCCTGCATTTGAATCAAAGTAGGCGGGTCAACTACTGGCGCTAATTCAACTTCTTCAGGTTGATGCTTTCTTCTAAGGATCTCGATCTCTTCTGCGTCTGATGGATAATCGACAAGGAGTTTGAAAAGGAACCTGTCAACTTGTGCTTCGGGAAGAGGATAGGTACCTTCAAGTTCAATTGGGTTTTGAGTTGCTAAAACCATGAAAGGCTCTGGTAATGGTAAGGTTGAACCTTCAATTGTAACCTGTTTTTCCTGCATAGCCTCTAAAAGGGCTGATTGGGTCTTAGGTGGAGACCTATTGACTTCGTCTGCTAAAACAAGATTTGAAAACACTGGGCCTTTTCGTAAGCGAAATTCTCCGGTATTTGGATCATAGATATTTGTACCAACAATATCTGCAGGGAGCATATCAGGGGTAAACTGAATTCGCTTAAACTCGCAACCAATGGCCTGTGCAAAAGCATTTGCCATGTAAGTCTTTGCTATTCCTGGAACACCCTCAAGAAGAATATGACCTTTTGCTAAAAGGCCAATCAATATTTCTTGGAGGATGTTTCGTTTCCCCACAATTACTTTTCCAACTTCATCTAGAATGTTAGTAGCTTGACTTCGTACTTCGGAAATCGACATTCCATCACTACGTCTTCGTCTTCTACTCATTGTTATTCACCCTATATTGTCTCGAATTCTTTCAATTTTGAAAAAGAGATCCAAGAACTCTTCTCGCTTAATCTGCTTTGATTCATGGACTGCTTTTTCCAATGTCTCAAAATCATTAGTTATCAGCGCAATATCGCTTGGCTGACGAGTACGAGAAACAGTAACAAGAAGCCTTGGCACATCAAATACGCGCAAACCATGTCGCCGACGTAAATCGCGTTTAAGTTGACCATAGATGATTTCTAGTGCATCGTTGTATCGATGATTGTTAATATAATCGTACAACGTTTTGGTAAACATTGTTTGTCCACGTAACCGGTACATTTCCATCGGTTTTTGCTTCTCAGGTCGTCCAAACGGCAAATATCGTCTTACCATCCAAAGGGCTAGAAGCGGTGCCAAGGGCGCTAAAAGCCAATTTGTGGAAACATAGGTAATCTGTCCTAGCATCATACCAACATAGAGAACTGGTGATGAAGGAGACCAGCCAAGATGGTTATGATCAATTATTATGGTATCAGCTTGCGCTTGGTTTGCTAAATAGGTAAAAAGCTCCAATGCAAATAAACGGTTAGTTCCTCGATCAATCATATTATTGATGAAAATGCTTGGATCACTTAGCAGCATTAACCGTCCATTTTCTATCTGCATTTCGATCATGAGCGGGAGTGGGCCTGGTTGGTCTCCTCGACTTGCATTATACGCGATGTAATTTGGATCTCCTCCATGTTGGATGTGATTTACGACATCTCCTGCTACAATCCACGAATTTGTCGATGAAGTTGCTAACGCTAATCCTGCAGGAGCTTCAATTGATGTGGCGTAATTCATTACAACATGATGCCCAGAAGAAAAGATGCGGCCGCCGTCATTAAATGAATTAATCGCAGCTAGCAGAGGCGTTCCATTATCATTGTTGGTTGCATCAAGAAGTAAACCTTGGGTAAAGCGAATCGCTGAAACAAGCATTAAGTTCTCCATTCGTTTTGGCCAATAATCAATGTATATTGCAAGCCCGTCTAAAATGGTGTTAGCGGAGCCAAAATCGTCAACTAAAAGCATACTCCCACCATTTATGAAGAAATCCAAAAGGGCTGAAGTCTCAATAATTGAGAAGAAATGCGTAGGACCGATAATGAATAGGACCTGATTTCCTGGGATGCCATTAATGACGCTTAGAGAACTAATTAGAGGATTTACCTCATAACCATTATTTTCTAATTCAAGTGCAAGTTCAGAGCAACCATCACCCGGAAATGGGCTATAATTGTAAATTGAGAAAGGTAGAATGTCCACTCCTCCTACTCCGGTAACGCTGAGAAGAATTGGCAGCCACGCTATAGCGAACACGAAGCAGAAGACAAAGATTGTTATGAATTTACTTCGTGTTTTCGCTTCAGCCGCCTTCGGTTGGTTCGGCTTCTGGTTGGCGTAGTTGTTCTTCTTGTGTGACAAATCGTAGATTGCCTCCAGTCAAGGAGTTATAGAGACTAGCAAAGGCACTTAATGTTGAAAGGGCTAAATTATAGCTAATGGGGTGATCACTATAGCGGGCTTCCTCGACACCCCGAATGAAGACTTCCATGTTTCGTGAATCAAAACGACCATGCGCGATCGTCAGGTTGGCAAACTCTCGAACCGTAATACTTGGGTCCCGATATATTCCGAGTTTCGCTTGAATTATGGTCTCATACATTCGAAAGGCATAGATGACAGCTTCACGGTATTTCTTATCTTTTAGTAGTCGGCGAAGCGATGTTAACATCGAAGATGCATCAATTGACGGTACAGTAGGCTGCCGAGGACGACGTTTCCAGTAGCGATAGCCAAGGATAACTATTATTACAATGATTATGATCCCGACTATCGCAATAATCCATTCAAGTGGGATACTAAGGGGCGGTGGTGGTTGCATAGGTTGTTGAGCCTCCACAATTATGTTCCTAACAGATGAGTTAAGGGTAATTATCGTTTCGTGCCGAAGCTGAAGAGCATAAGAAATATCGTTTATTCCTGAAGGAGCGAATCTGAGCACGAAACCCACCTGGCCAAATTGATTTGATGCAGTAGAAATGATGTTAGTTCCATTAACAAATAACCGGATATCACGGTTTGGTAAAGCACGTCCAAAGTTATCCACAAGCGTCCCGTTAACTAAAACACTCGCATTCCATGCAAAGGGGCCAGATGGTACATCAATCAGTAATGTAGCGTTTGAAAACACATCAAAAAGCTCAGAGTCAGAGCTGCTTCCATAATATACGGTTCCTGAATACGTAACATCAAATGAAACCGTAGAAACACTTGTGGGAACACTAGCTGGAATTATTAAAACGAATGAAAAAGTGCCTCCCGATTGAGTGATTAGAGTTCCCACAGGAAAAGATACGGCTAGATATGAAATTTCAATATTAAGATCATGTCCTGAAAGCCCGTTTCCTTGGTCATCAACCAATTGACCAGTTAGTGTGACCGTTTCTCCAAGCATCACAGGGGAAAAATCAACCATTAAGTTCCTGATTTGTGTTGACGAATTAATCGTGAAGTAATCAAAACTCGAAATGACCACTAATGTCGGATGAACAATATCACCTGTTACTTCTCGTACACCGACTGGTTGAGTTGCTACCAGCGGATAGCTGATAAAGAATGAGCCATTAGTAAAGGTCACAGTAGAAACAACTTGTGTCCCATTCAAGTAAATGCGAACAGTTACTCCTCCCTGACGTGTCCCGTTAGAATCTTCTACCCAGCCCGAAAAGAATATGGTATTTCCTCGTTGTGTAATATCATCACCATCATCGTCGTCAACAAAAATTGCAATTGTACCTTCGTCATGAACAAGCGCAATATTTGACGCTTTTGAACCATACACATATTGAATGCCAAGAAATTCAGCGTCTATGGTGACTTGTCCAACCGGAGGTGTGGCATTGTACTGCATAGAATAATAGCCAGCACTATCGGTGTTTACTGCGCCGATGGATGTTCCGTTCCAGAAAAGCTGAATTGATTCTCCTGCGATTCCCGTTCCATTATCATATCGTAATCTTCCTTGAACTGTAGTATTGCTGTATTGGCGAATAGAATTTGGAATGGCTTGAATTGTGAGTTGTGATGTGGCAGTTACATTTAGAATTTCAATGGTGCTAGAGGTTGGATTAATGATGGTGGGAATTGAAAAAGTCGCTTGAACTGAAGTTGGGCCCAAGGGTGCCTGAGAGAGGGGGATGGAATAGTCCACAACATAGCGTCCATTAATATCAGTAAGTGGTTCTGTGGCAATGAAAGAATTGAATAATATACTAACTCCTATGTAACCTGTTTCATTAGCAGAGATTCCTCTTCCGTTAACTGCGTCTATCAAAGTACCATTAATATGAACAAACGCACTTCGATTGGCTTCAAACGGAGTTACTGATAGCGATAGATTGGCTCCGCCACGAAGGGCGACTACATTATATGAGCTTAACGCACTAAACTCAGCACGAAGCAAGTGAAAACCGACAAGAGCTGAATCATTATAATCAAATGTTATACTTGTTTCTCCAAGTACTGATGTTACATTACTTCCTAAGAACCATTGTTCTGTTGCGTCGTAGAAGAAAATGGTCTCTCCTGGTTGGGGAGCTCCGTCTTGGGTGAGAATAGCAGTAATTTGGAATATTTCTCCCCGATTGACAATTAACGGAGTAACATTGATTGTGAGATTGAAATAGGTGCTCACAACGTATGGGTCTTCATCGGGAACGACTGGATCTGGAACACTATTTGATGGCGAAGGTATTGGTGGGGGACTGCCATCTGTGATGAAGCTAGGTAGGGGAGTAGGATCAAATTGGATCCAATATCCTTGCGTAGCCGTGGGAATATACACTTCGACCCAGAAATGTATGTGCATCAGATGAAGTACTCTTTGTGTTCCCTGGTCTTCTCCAAGTATCACTCCAAACACTGGTCGCGCGGCAATTCCTGCTTCTCGGAGAAACATCGTATACGCGGTGGCAAAATCGATGCCGATGCCTCCACCTTGTTGGAGAAACCATTCGACATGCTCATCACTTGCGCCAGGTCTCGGAGCAAAGGGGTCGAAGGCAAAGCTTGCCTTGAAATAATTTTGAATCGCAAAAGCCTGTTCAAAAGCAGTATTGGGTACTCCTGCCAGAATCGTAGATAGCCGCGTTTGCACATCGGAACGGGTGGATGGAGTCATAAAACTAAGTCCCTGTTGCTGATATTGCGCAAGAATAGCACCAGGAGTTGAACTAGCTGAAAGCGATTGTGGCCGAATCAGTGTCCAATTTCGAGGAATATAAGTAACTTGATACTGCAAAGATGCAGTTCCATTTTGGTCAAATAATCCATTAAAGAGCATTGTACCAAAATCATCAACTTCCAAACTATAGGAACTAGGAGTCGAAAGATGTGGAAATTGAAGAGAGTTACTAATGATTAATGGATCTGGCCACAGGGATAGGAGTGGGTAGGTTCCGGTCACACCTTGATTTGTGATGTTTTGAGTAACAGTATAAACAATTTCACTTCCGGGATTTACACCTACAAGCGGTTGGGCATTATTCGAACTCTTTTCCCAATCGGTTCCCAGGTAGCGATCATAAGCAGTATTTCGCCAATAACGGGGTGGTTCAGCAGGTGAAACGATAGCGACTATGAATGAAGGATTGATTGACCAATTCAAATCTAAGGTGACATCATCAAGTGTGATATTATCGAGGAAAGTATCATTTCCCCCTTCAACAGTCACCCCAGTTCCCCAATCCTCGACATCATCATAAGGCTTTTGGCGAGGTATTGAAGGCAAAAACAGAAGGGGTAAAAGAAAACTTAGAATTAGCATTAGAATGATAGCTGCGGAGATAGCTGCCACTATAGACCGCTTGGAAACCACTTAATGCCACCAACTGAAACAAACGCTGAGCCAACATAAACTTTGCTAGTTTCAATAGATAAACCTAATAATTGTTGCAGTTTTAGTGGTCACCGAACGTTTTTCTATCTTTTTAAACTATGAACAGATGCGAATATTTTGCAATTCCGTGAAGAGGTGTTTCTCTGCTTAACTTATGGAATGACTTTTACAGGGAAATTGAAACTCAGAAAAAGTCATCTGAAACTGAGGCGGAGTTACGCCTTACTGGGCTTATGATGTCGCCTGGCCCTGAAATAGCGAAGGTAAAATTAGGGCGATATCTTCAAGAAGCTTTGAAACTTCGGAAGAACAAACAATACAAAAATGCTTTAGTCCTTATTCTTGTTTGTGGAGAATATTATTGGAGGCAACACCAGCCCACGCGTGCTGCCGGGCTCCTTTTAGAAGCAAGTGATCTATTCTATTTAGTACGAAATCTAGAAACTAGCCAACGGTGTTTACAAGGCGCTCTTGATTTAATGGTTCAACCCCATCGGTTAATGTGGTGGGAAAAAGAGATGATTGGAGACATCTTTTTTTTACTGGCTTGTTTAACGATTATAGAGGATCCAATCACTCTAACTAATAGGCTCAACAAATACAGAAATTCTTTATCTAAACTTCAGCAGGCTCGTCTTAGACGTGAAGACGGATACCGAGTAGCAATTGCATTGCGTCGTGCAATAAATCGAAAGTCCTTAGATCCAATCAATGACTTGGAAACAAAATCAACTTTGAGAAGCCGAGGGAAACATGCAACTCTTTTTGAGCATTTAGAGGCTTTGTCGGAACGATATATTATAATCCAGGATGGACTTATCGCGTTACGGCGTGAAATTCAGCAGGAGGATATCTAACTTTGTCTTACGTAACCCATTTGAGATGTCCCAAATGTGGTACTGAATATAATCTCTCTCAGAATCCAATATTTTGTAAAACCAATGAGTGTGAAGCACGTATCGATGTATTTTATGATTATACACAACTCAGGGAAGTTCTTTCTAAGAAGATAATTGCTAAGCGTCCTCTTGGTGTGTGGAGTTATTTCGAATTATTGCCGGTTGCAGACAAGGCAAACATAATTAGTTTAGGTGAGGGTGGAACCCCTTTAATTCGTAGTAAACGCCTTGCTGAACACCTAAGGCTTCGTGAATTATACATCAAGGATGAGACACGAAATCCTACATGGTCGTTTAAAGATCGCCCTATGACAGTTGGTGTATCCAAAGCTAAGGAACAAGGTGCCACTACACTCGTTTCAGCAAGTAGTGGTAACGCTGCTGCGGCTTTAGCTGCTTATTGTGCACGTGCTGGATTTACGTGCTACTGTTTCGTACCTGACATCGCACCCATGGGGAAAATCGCTCAATTACTCCTATATGGGGCTAAAGTTGTACGCCTCCGCGGATTACATAAAGGAGACGACCCAACCGTCAAACTCCTTCGTGAAGCTTGTGCAGCGTACGGATGGACACCCTGTCCAAGCTTCGGTCCCTTTAATCCATACCAAGCTGAAGGTCCCAAAACCCTTGGGTATGAAATCATCGAACAACTTGACTGGAATGTTCCTGATATCGCCTATGTTCAAGTGGGCGCAGGAGGACTCCTCGGTGGCCAATGGCGCGGTTTCACTGAATTCCACAAACTCGGATTTGTGAAAAATCGCCCTCGTATGCTCGCTGTCCAAGCCACCGGGTGCGCACCGCTTGTTCAAGCTTACCACACTAACCAAGATCCTTTCAAGATTATTCCCTGTGCCTCTCCTCATAGTGTGGCTGAAGGATTATGTGACCCGCTTCCTTGGGATGGTGATCTAGCGCTTAAAGCCGTGCGGGAATCTGAAGGTTCTGCTATTGCAGTAGATGATGATGCGATTCTGCAAGCCCAACAATTACTAGCAAAATATGAAGGAATCTTTGCTGAGCCAACAGGAGTTACTGGGCTTGCCGGTCTGATTAATCAACTTGAATCCGGAGTCCAAGACCCCTCAGAGACCATACTCATCGAGGCTACGGGCGGCGGGCTTAAAGATCAAGATATTGTAATTCAACGTGTATCAACACCTCCTGTAATTGACCCAGACATTGAACAACTCCAATCTGCTCTAAAACTGCAAAATTTAAAGAATGTAACAACGAAACACAGTTAAACGATTTTTCCCTGTTGAGCCTATTATAAGGAGCGAAATTGTGTGTGCGGCATTTTCGCAATTACCAGTAACCGGCGAAACGACATCGGTGAAACCCTAGTTGAATGTGCCGAGAAACTTACCTATAGAGGCTATGACACCGTGGGCGTCGCCACGGTATTTAAAGATCAAATTCACCTTCGCAAAGATAAAGGTAAGTTTGATGAGGTCGCGGAAAAACATCGTCTTCGCGAAATGCGCGGTTCAAAAGGAATTGCTCAGCTACGATGGGCAACATTCGGTGCGCCCAGTAAACTGAACGCTCAACCTCATCTCGATTGTGATGAGATTCTTTGTGCTGCACATAATGGAAATATACTAAATTTCCTTCCCCTTCGTGAGCAATATACTGAAGAAGGACACACTGTTCGAAGTATGAATGATGGGGAGATTTGTGTCCACGTCGTTGAAAGATACTTCAATCAATCTGGTGATCTAGTTGAAGCGATTCGAAAAGGTTGCCGTGATTTAAAGGGCGACTATGCCTTCGCTGTGATGCACAAAGATGACGATAAGATTTACGCAGTGAAAATGGGATCTAGCCTTTTTGCAGGCATCGGCGACGGTGAAACCTGTGTGAGCAGTGACCTTCCCAGTATACTACCTGTAACTAGGGAAATCGTCAATGTTCATGATGGCGAAATGATTATTCTTTCTCCTCAGAAACTTGAAATTCTCAGACTTTCTGATGGTGCCACTATTGAAAGAAACCCGTACACATCCGATGCGGACATCCGTGTTGCTCAAAAAGGTGGCTACCCTCATTTCATGCTCAAAGAAATCCATGAACAGGTCAGCGCTACACGGACACTCTTCAGCGCCATTCGTGAACCATACATCAGTCAATTTGTTGACACACTTATTGAAGCTGAAAGAGTCTTTTTCGTAGCATGCGGTTCCAGTTATCACGCAACCATAGTCGGAAGCTACTACTTCAACGATTTAGCCAATATCGCCGCTATCCCAGTTATTGGAGGACAATTTAATTCGCAATATGGTGAATCTCTTAGTGAAAACGACGTCGTTGTATGTGTAAGCCAAAGTGGGGAAACTAAAGATGTCATGGATGCCGTTCACCATTCCCAAAAACATAATGTCAAAATTCTCAGTGTAGTCAACGTTCTTGGTTCAACACTCACTCATCTAAGTGATCTTTATTTGCCTTTGGGGTCCGGTTTTGAAATCAGTGTCCCTGCCACGAAAACCTATACAAGCCAAGTCACTCTCTTTAGCTTCCTTGCAACCCAAGCGGGTCACAAGAAAAGCATCTTAGACAAAAAAACAGTGGATTCCATGTTGAAGGACTTAAAAACACGTCTTCCTCCCCTTATTGACGAAACTATATCAACAACTACATTGAAAGCCAGAGCCCTCGCTCCTTACTTATCTAATTTCTCTCACTTCTATGTTCTTGGTCATGGATTAACTCACGGTGTAGCTCTGGAAGGGGCATTGAAAATCAAAGAAGTATGCTATATTGTTGCTGATGGCATGTATTCCAGTGAATTTAAACATGGACCGCTTAGCATAGTCGATGAAGGCTATCCTATTGTTTTTTCAATTGCACCAAATGATGCCGAACACATCGTAAATCACTTAGCAGAGGTCGAATGCCGTGGCGCTCGTATTATTGCAACAGGCGAAGATCATCAACTACTTAGACGCTATGTAAATGAGGAAGATTTTCTTGTCGTACCCAACTCAAACAAATATGTAAGCCCAATACTCCAAGCCATCCCCCTTCAACTTATGGCCTACCATCTCGCAACATACAAAAACATTGACCCAGACTATCCACGCAATATTAGTAAGACACTAACAGTGCGATAACGAGGCTAATAATAAGCATTTCATACTTGGTAGAACTGTTGCAGATGCAAGAAATTTAGAGCGTTAGTTGTTGTAGTAGCTGCGACCATTTCAGTTGATATCCCTTTAAGTTCAGCAATTTTTGCAGCAGCATATGGAAGATTTGATGGCTCATTTGTTTTTCCAGGAACAGGAGAGAGATAAGGAGCATCAGTTTCTAAAAGCATATTCTCTAGGGGCATAGCCTCCGCAATATGTTGCATGCGTTGACGTGAAACCACGCTAGTGGGAACGCTCATGAAGAATCTTTGTTCTGCTGCTAGTTGAACATGTTCAAGATTATTGAAACAATGTAATTGAGCATCAAACATCTTCTCATTTCGCAAAATCTGCAACACATCTGCTTCAGCATTCCGAGAGTGCACAACCAACGGCAAATTCAATTCATCAGCAAGTCGAATGAAATTAATAAATGCAGATTTTTGATCTTCTCGTACTTTCGCATCCTTCACCCAGTAATAATCCAATCCCACCTCACCAATTGCCACAATCTCTTCTTGATAATCATAGATGGCCTCAATCGTTCGTTTTACCATTCGAGTTGTTGCTCTTGGAGGGTGAAGACCAAAAGTAGGCCATACGAACTCTGGAAATCGTTTTTTCAAATCTAAGGCTTTAGGAAAAAATTTTGGCTCAATTGCACTCACAACGATTCCTATAACACCTGCTTCTTTGGCACGACGAACGATTGATTCCGCTTTGGGAAAAAGTCGCGGCATCTCCAAATGTGAGTGGGTGTCAAAAAACCTCATGATAAAACCCTTCAAGCTAGCGTCTTCTCGAAAGCTTCAAAAGGTTTTGACTCTACCGCATCCACATAATAATACCTTGAAGCTGACAAAGATGGATCTTCGTGGCAGAGATATGATAACCACTCAAGAGTGGACTCGGGAAGAACTTGAAGCGGTCCTAAAATTTTCAAAAGATTTGAAAAAAAAGACTAAGGCAGGAAAATCTCCACACCTTCTGGCTGATAAAACCTTTTTCATGCTATTTTACAACACAAGCACTAGAACCCGTGCCAGTTTTGAAGCTGCATTAACAGAACTGGGGGGTCATGCTCAATTTCTTGAGCCGAGTGCAATGCGGCTTGGAGAAGGTGAAAGTGTAAAAGATACAGCTAATACACTAGCCCGATATGGGAATGGCATCGGAATTCGAATTCTCGAAAAAGCGGTTGGTTATGTCTATGGACGTGGAAACCAAGTTCTTCGTGATTATGCGAAATGGTCGGATATTCCCATCATCAATATGGCTGACGATAAATTCCATCCCTGTCAATCACTCACTGATCTCATGACGGTACAAGAAAACTTCTCGAAAATCCAAGGGAAGAAATTCCTCTTTTCTTGGGCCTACAGTCGCCATTCTCGGTCATGGTGTAGTGTCCAAAGTGCAATATTAACAGCTACACGATTCGGGATGGATGTAACTCTCGCCCATCCACCTGGTTTTGAACTAGATCCTGAGGTTATCGATTGGTGCCAATTAAACGCAAATGAATCAGGTGGTGCATTTTCAATCACAAATGATGTCAAAGAAGGTTATTCAGATGCTCATGTGGTTTATCCTCGGTCTTGGATGAGTGCTGAATGCTCCGCTGTTGGCATCGATAAGTTGGGTGAAGACACTGAAGCTCAACTCCACGAGAAATACCGTGATTGGATTTGTAATTCTGAACTCATGGAATTAGCGCATAAAGACGCCATCTTTATGCACTGCCTTCCCGTATTTCGCGGCGAAGAGGCAACGGATGAAGTCGTTGATAGCCCTCAAAGCGTTATTTTTGATCAAGCCGAGAACCGTTTACATCTGCAAAAAGGGCTCCTATCACTAGTAATGAGTGATGAGAATTTACTTTAAACACTCTAATTACACTTTCTTGGGTTCACCCATAATTGCTGCCATTATCGCTTTCTGAGCATGAAGCCGATTTTCTGCTTCATCAAAAGCGATACTCCATTTTCCATCCAGTACTTCATCGGCTACTTCGAATCCTCGGTCAGCGGGTAGACAATGCATGTATTTGACATCCTTTTCTCCAAGATCCATTTTTTCTGGTGTTGCAATCCAATCCTTATTTGCATCGAAGAGCTTCTTACATCCTTTCCAATCTTCTGCAGGTGCAATAGGAGGAATATGATGCTTACTTGTCCAACATTTCGGGTATACATAATGAGCACCTGCAAACGCTTCCTCCATATCATTGGTGATTTCAAAGGAGCCGCCATACTCGGCGACATTCTTTTCACACATTTCAATTATTTTAGGATCTAATTCAAAGCCTTTGGGATGCGCAAGCACAGTATCCATTCCCCACTTAGTGCCCATTAGAACTCCGCTTTGGGGAACGGCGAGTGGTTTCTTCATACTGGGGCTGTAAGCCCAACTCATGACAAACTTCTTTCCTTGTACTTTCGGCGAGTGTTCTTGAATCGCTTGCATATCCGCTAGGGCTTGGCACGGATGGTAGACGTCATCTTCCATATTTATGAGAGGAACTTTCGACCATTTCGCAAATTCTCGGAGGACTCGATGACCACGACCATAAATCCATTTAGCATGAGATCCATAAATTCGAATAGCGATAGCATCACCCATCCGAGCAAGTACTCGCGCTACATCTGAAATCCGTTCACTCGTATATGCTTCTTCATCGTCTGGTAATGCGGGTCGATAAACATCTTGAGGAGAAAGGAAGTGAGCATGACCCCCCATCTGCGTCATACCTGCTTCGAAGGAGTTTCGTGTTCTTAATGATCGATTGAAGAAAATCATGAATAACGTTTGCCTGAGAAGATAATCGTGTGGTTTTCGTGCCTTTTGTATTTTCTTAATCTCGATTGCTGCTTCAATCAATGTTTGCAGCTCTTCTTGGGTCCATTCTTGGATAGTCAACCAGTCACGACCATGATATTTACCAACAATATCAGCCCCCATTTTAGAGTCACCCTAATTAATTGCGAATTAATCCAAAGCCGCCTTTATTTTTTTGCCATCGGCTTTGAATTTTTACATCCGCGCGATCCAATAATTGTTGTCCTCGCTCCCTAGCATTCTCAATAACTTTCTCTTTGTCCAAAGTTAGTAGTTTACCTTCATGGACAAGGATTTGTCCATTAACAATTGTAGTATGAACATTGAAGCCATTAGCAGCATAGATGATATTACTTACCGGGTTATAAGTGGGAGCGAGGTTTAAGTGAGTCGTATCTATCAGCACCAAATCAGCTTTCTTTCCCACTTCAATGCTTCCAATTTCCTTCTCAAGCCCGATTGCCTTGGCACCATTTATAGTAGCCATCTCCAAAACCGTTTCCGCAGGCATTGTTAACGGGTCCAAGGTACGTGCTTTATGGATTACCGCAGCGAGAAACATTTCACGGAACATATCATAGGCGTTATTACTTGGTCCACCATCACAGCCCAAACAGACATTGATTCCTGCATTTATCATCTCGGGAATAGGTGCGATGCCTGATGCCAGCTTCGAATTACTAGCTGGACAATGGCACATGTGAGTACCGGTCTCAGCATAAATGGGAAACTCTTTGGCGCTAATCCATACACCATGCACTAAAACGACGTTTTCGCCCATCATTCCTACGTCTTGAGCGAACTCTGCAGGTAGTTGATTAAAGTGAGATTTCGTGTATTCTACGTCTTCTTTCACTTCACCGAGGTGCATGGTAATTCTCATATGTCGTTTCTTCGACAGTTCTGCAACACGGCGATATAACTTAGGACTGACAGCGCCAGGAGTACGGGCTCCCCACCAAATAAATACCCGACCATCTGCTGCTCCCTGCCATTTATTATGCATCGCAAGTGTTTCTGCAATACACTCCTCAGGATCTTCGATCATTCCCTCATACATGATTGATTCTTCGTCCGCGTAACCAGTCCAGTCCATGAAGAGCTTTGAAAGACAACCCCGAATACCTGTTTTTTCGACTACCTTAGCAATACCCTCAAAACCATAACGTTTGTGTATCATGCTCTCGAGAAAACTCGTTGTACCTGATTTGAGCATCTCCGCGATACAAAGTTCAGCACTGACCTTGCCATCTTCTGGAGTAAAGTTTCCTTGTAAAACCCATACGTAATCGCGGAGCCATGGAATAAGATCTACATCATCTGCTGTTCCACGAATAAGCGCCTGAGCTAGATGTATGTGACAGTCGATAAGACCGGGAATTAGGATTTTATGTTTTCCGGAAATACGCGTATCGGCATTGAATTTCTGTTTGATTTCGTGAGATTTTCCAACAGCAATAACACGTTGGTCTTCCACAACCACTGCTCCATCCGAAATAATTCGGCGTTGTGGGTCCACAGTTACGACGGTAGCACCATCTATCATCAAATCTGCCATTAAAATCAGCAGTGAGCTTACTTCTCTCTCCTATTAAGGATTGGCATTATCAGTGAGTAAGGATACCAACAGGTTTTTGTGTAGCAGGACATTTGCCGTGTGTGGAGAGCTCTTACGATGTATGTCCTTGTTCGTACGATCGGCCCCTTTACTGAACAGTTCGGATTTCAGCAGCTTACAGTGAATTTCAAAGGTCGGACAGTTCTTGATCTTTTAAATCAATTATGTGAAGAACAAGGAAGAAAATTCCAAAATACAGTTTTTGATGATGAAGGACAATTACGGCGGTATATTAAAATTCTCGTAAATGGTCGCGGACTTCATGTTCTTCAAGGTCTTGATACCCAGCTTTCAGATGGTGATACTATAGCACTCTTTCCTCCAGTAGCTGGGGGTTAGTCTCTCAACTAAATATCAATTCCAAGCTTCTCCCAAAGAATAGGAACGACGCGTTCTAGTGCCTTTTCAACCACCTCAGATTGAACAGACACCACTTGGTGGTTATCAACAACCTGTTTGCCGTTGACAAATACATGTTCAACATCATGAGCAGTACAACCATAGACAATATATCCATACACGCCATCAGGCAGAATTGGTGTAACACGAGGATTAGGGTGGAGCATTACTAAATCCGCAAGTTTTCCAGGTTCGATGGATCCAAGTTGGTTACTTAAACCATAAATTTGAGCACCATTAATTGTCGCCATTTCGATAACTTGTTGGGGGGTTGTAACCCGCGTATCGAGATGATGCACCTTATGGATCAGGTACGCTGTGCGAATATTTTCGATGGCATCGAAGATGAAACCATCATTTCCCAAACATATTGGAATACCACGCTCATACATTTCCTTTACTGGGCTTATTCCGACAGCATTATTCATGTTACTCATTGGATTATGGGCTACTGAAGCTCCACTACCCTTGATCAACTCCATTTCGTCACGGTTAACATGTACACAATGGGCAAGAATTACATCTTGTCCAAGAACTCCAAGGTCAAAGAGACGTTCAACGGTACGTTTGTCATATCTCTCGAGGTTATGGTAGACATCGATAAGGCCTTCACTTGTATGAATAGTAAGCGGGGCTGGAAGCTTATCCGCTTGTTCCCGTGTTTTTTGAATTAATTCATCACTGAGAGTAAATGATGCATGTAAACTGTACATCCCCGATAGAAGTGAGTTCGGGGTTTTTTGGAGCTTCTTGATAAATCGAATATTCTCCTGGAGTCCTCGGCCTCCTTCTTTTTTCGAATTCCTTTCAGTTGCTTCAAATGCGAGAATCCCGCGAATTCCAACTTCTGCAGCGCCTTTCGCAATAGCATCTAGAACGCCCTCAATAGATCCGGGACCGGAGTAAGTGTCGGCAAAACACGTAGTTCCACTTCGAATAAACTCATAACAGGACGCGAGAGCGCTTGCATAGGCGTCCTCATTAACAAACGCGGAATCCACTTTCCACCAAATCCGATCAAGGATTTGAAGAAAATCAGTTGTAGGCTTGATATCTAATGGTGCTCCACGGAGCATGATGCCGTATAAATGGGTATGTCCACAAATGAATCCCGGCAGAACCATTCGACCTGATCCATCAATTACATGATCTGCTGACTCTTTGATGTCAGGACCTATGTTTGTGATATTTGAACCGTCGATGAGTATATCAGAATCTTTTAAAATTCGGCGTTTTGGGTCCATTGTAACAATAGTTGCGTTTTTAATCAATATACGCATAGTTGTTCACTCCTAGCAAACTGTAATCGTTGAATATGGTAATCGAGTAAGCCTTTAAGGCTTCCACGTCCCCTTTTTTTTAGCGTGTATTCCCATGAACAGGTTGTCTCATAAGGTACTAGTTATTGATCCAGAGAAATGCACAGGTTGTGGTATTTGTACTCTCGTGTGCTCATTTCGTCATAACAAGGAATACAATCCTTCTCGAGCACTCTTGACAATAATTCGGGATGAAAAGAGCGGGATTAATATTCCGGTGATTTGTCAGCATTGTGATACACCTCTCTGTATGGAAAGTTGTCCTGCTGATGCAATTTATCGAGATAACAAAACCAACGCCGTTTGCATCACACAAGACAATTGCATTGGTTGCCATCAATGTCTTGTTGCATGTCCATTTGGAGGAATTCATATTGATCCAACTGATGGTCGTACTGTAAAATGCGATTTGTGTAAGGGTTATGCGATGTGTGCGCAATTTTGCCCCAGAGAAGCCCTCTTGTACCTTAAACCTAGTGAGCTGACTAATCGTCTTCGACAAAAAGGTGTGAAACAGGCCGCTGATTATCTCCACGTTATCACGGGAGGTGCGGAAGAATGAGTAAGGATGCAGTGTATTATGGATACGCAGGACGAATTGCGGAAATCGACTTGACAAACTCTAAAATCGATGTTCTACCTCTTGATCGAGATTTTGCTAAGAATTACCTAGGTGGAACTGGGTTTGCCTCACGCATCTTATGGGATCGTGTAAAACCTGCCTCGGATCCATTTGATCCTAAGAATCCCTTAATCTTCGCTGTAGGACCCGTTACTGGTGCCTTCTTCTCTCCCTCTGGGCGCTTTATGGTTGCATTCAAATCTCCCCTAACCGGTGTCTGGGGAGAAGCCCATTGTGGCGGGCATTGGGGACCACAGCTCAAATATGCAGGCTTCGATATGCTTGTAATTCAAGGCAAGGCACCTAACCCAGTATATCTTATGGTGCGAGATAAGAATGTGACCATCCACGATGCCACTCATCTTTGGACACGCGATACAACTGAAACTACTGATACTATTAAGCAAGAGCTAGGAGACAATGACATAGAAGTTGCTTCTATAGGTATAGCAGGTGAAAATAAGGTCCGATATGCGGCAATTATTGGGTCATATTATCGTGCAGCTGGTCGAGCTGGTGGAGGGGCTGTTATGGGAAGTAAGAATCTCAAAGCGGTTGCAGCTCGAGGATTTGGTGGAGTACAGGTAGCAACTCATGGCAAATATTTAGCCGCCGCTCGAAAAGCCTACGAGCAGACAACAACCGGGAAATGGGGGGAAATGAACGAAGAATCTCTCGGAAAATATGGCACAACGAACCTAGTTGAGGCGATCGGCGAGATAGGCAGGCTCCCGACAAAGAATCATAATACTGGGGTTTTTTCAGACGCAGAAGCCATCGGACCTGAAACTATACGTAAAAAGTACCGGACAAGCCGAGAAGCATGTTTTGGGTGCGCACTACAATGTAAATATACATCCCAAGTGAAATCTGGTCCTTATCAAGTTAAAACCGGAGGACCAGAATATGAAACAATCATGGCCTTTGGTAGCAATTGCTTAAACAGTAATGTCGAATCGATCCTTTATATTAATCAACTTTGCAACCGCTATGGATTGGATACTATTAGCACAGGTTGTACAATTGCGTTCTTAATGGAAACTGCTGAGCATGGGTTGATCTCTTCAAGAGAAGCCGATGGGCTCGACCTATCATGGGGCAATGAGAAAACAATCATTACGCTAGTTGACAAAATTGCCCACCGAGAAGGGATTGGTGATTTACTTGCAGAAGGTTCTTTGCGCGCTGCACAAAAAATTGGAAAGGGCGCAGAACGGTTTGCAATCCAGGTAAAAGGAATGGAAGCTTCCGGTCAAGATCCGCGCCCTCAACAGAGTGTCGGATTAACCTATGCTACAAATGTACGTGGTGCTGACCATTTACGCAGCCTAAGTTGTTATGAAGAACTTGGCTTTCCTGATGTTGCAATAGAACGGTTTGGTGAGGCTCATGCTTCTGAAGTAATGGATTTACATAGTACGACTTACAAAGGTCATCTAATCAAGGATCAAGAAGATCTCTATGTACTAGTTGACAGCCTAATCCTTTGCAAATACGGAACTATGTGGCCTCCCATCTACTACTTTGATATAATTGCCGAAATGCTTGCTCCTCTCACAGGCATCGAGGAATTTGGTGATATTAAAAAACTACGGATGGTTGCTGAACGTATTAGTAACCTTCGACGGTGTTTTAATGTTCGCGAAGGCTTAACCCGTAAAGACGAGCAAATTCATCCCCGATTTACCGAAGAACCCATACCTGATGGGCCAGCAAAAGGACAGGTTTGTAACCTTGATCCGATGCTTGATGAATACTATGAGGTACGAAACTGGACCCAAGAAGGGCTTCCCAAACGCTCGGAACTCAAACGATTAGGCTTAGATGATGTTGCTGATGAACTTGCAAAAATGGGTAAGTTGGTAGAAAAATAATGACAATCAATTTGAATGTAGATATTGCAGGAATTCCACTCCGAAATCCGGTGTTAACCGCTGCGGGACCAACGAGCCGAGATGCAGAGATTCTTTTAGAAGCAGCTCGGGGTGGAGTTGGTGGCTTAGTAGCAAAAACAATCAGTGTGAAGCCCGCGGAGGTCCCTCGTCCCAATATGCAAACGCTCGATCGAGGAAAAAGTCAATGGTTATTAGCAACAGCAATGCAAAATCAGATTATACATTTTGAACGCATCAATGTACGTGGTGCGTATGGATTATTGAACCATGAATTATGGAGTGATAAGCCATATCAAAAATGGCTCAAGCATGAATACCCTCATGCCAAAAAATCTGGACTTTCTCTCATTGCGTCTGTTGGTTATACCCCCGATGAATTGCGAAAACTTGCGCCTCTTGTCGAGAAAGCTGGAGTCGACGGGATTGAATTTAGCACCCATTATATTGAAACAGATACCAAAGTCTTTAACGAAGTAGCCAAAACACTGAAAGAAGCCGTGGATATTCCTGTCTTTGCTAAAATGAGTCCTCATGTTAAGGACTTGACTATTTTTGCGAAGGCAGTAGACAAGTATGTCGATGGATTTGTCGCGATTAATACGCTGGGCCCGTGCCTCCATATTGATATCGAAACGGGGCGTCCCCTTCTTGGAGGGCCAGGAGGGGTTGGTTGGCTGTCAGGTCCCGCTATCAAACCGCTTGCTGTCCGCTGTGTTGCTGATATAGCACGCGGCACTTCTAAACCCGTAATTGGTGTTGGCGGTGTTAGTACAGGTGCAGATGCCATTGAATTCCTCATGTGTGGTGCGACGGCTGTACAAGTTTGTACGGCAGCAATCCTCGAAGGGAACTCTGTTTATGGTCGTATCGCAAATGAAATCTCCAAATTCCTCAAATCTCATGGACATGATTCACCGCTTGATGTTCGTGGTGTTGCCCTTAAACATCTGCCTGCTGAAACTCTTCGCATTGAAAGTCTTCCACCAACTGTGGATGAAGACGCCTGTTCTGGATGTGGACTTTGTAGTAAATCCTGTACTTATACGGCAATTGCTGTTAATCCCGAAAATTCGAAAGCCCAAGTAGATTTAGATCTCTGTTATGGTTGTGGTGTCTGTGTAAGTATTTGCCCACATCGCGCTTTATCTTTCGAAACAAGTGGTTAAGGTGATAGGAAAAAAATGACGACAAAACCACAAGTAACTGTGCGTATGTTTACCAGCTTACGGGCTTTGACAGGATTAAGAGAAATCCAATTAGAAGCGGAAAATGTTCAAGAAGTCATTGACATTTTGAGCAAAAAATTTGGGGAAAAATTTAAAAAAATGGTGTTGGAGCCAGACGGATCGCTCAAATCGTACTTTCATGTTCTTGTTAATGGGCGTCATGTTAGACTTCAACAAGGATTACAAACCAAGCTATCTGCTGGAGATATTGTGGCCATATTTCCACCAATAGGTGGAGGATAAAATCTAAGTCGCTTTATCAAGCTTTCGTTTTTGCTCGGTGCATCGCCCTAATAGTATCAGATAGTTGTTTACCTTTATCCTCAAGAATGGTACGTTCAACGATGGTTCCTTGAACGATGATATTAGCTCCTGCCGTGACTACGGCTGCAGCTTGGTCTGGGGTGTTGATTCCTCCGCCCACAGCAAGAGGTATGTCAATATTACCTGAAACCAACTCAATCATGGGAAGGGGGACAACATTATCGGCACCAGATCCCGCTTCTAGGTATACAAATTGAAATCCGAGATATTGGGCTGCTAGGGAATAACCAAGGGCAATTTCTGGTTTATGTCTGGGTAGTAACCGGGCATCACCAACAAATCCTGCGGTTCCTCCTGGTTGCACAATGAGATAGGCCATTGAGATTGTCTCAAGATTATAGCCTTTAATATGGCGAGCCGCAAGGGTTTGTGCATCAATTATCCAATAGGTTGTTCGAGAGTTCAGGAGGCTCATGAAAAAAACGGCGTCTGCGGAGCGAGAGAGACCCGATACATTTCCCGGGAATAGGATTACTGGAATATTAACCTGTTTCTTGATTTCCTCGACACATTTATCAATAATTCCAAATGCCGTTGATCCTCCAACCATTATTCCATTACTTCCTGCCTTTTCAGCAAAGCTAGCTATCTGTCCAGCATCAGTAGCGGATTGTTTTATGGGGTCAGGATCAATGAGAGTTAAATGTGCTACGCCCTGATCCTCTATGTTTTTGAGAATGCTTTTCCATGCAGGACCTGGTTTCTTCATTCTAATACCCCAGTTTCATGCATGCATCTTTTGGGCTTTTATATTTGCTACCGTTGAGCAAGAATCTTTGTTACACCGGACGAAACATGTGCGGTTTTCTTATCCCAGTCCACTATTACCATTTTTCGTAGCTCAAACCAGCGTAAATAGTTGCGAACCTGGTTTTCACTAATATGGAGATTTTTAGCAAGATTTGAAAAGCTGGTTTTACCAGTTGCTCCAAAGGCTCGTAGAATTGGGCTCCATTCATAGATAATTAGCATTGCCATTGCCGGAAGAAGCTTATCTAGGTTGTATTCGGTTTTGTTACTAATTGGAATTACTGGTACTCCGACCATGAAACTTAGATCATGGCGGATTCTTTCCGGTGTTCTTGCAGCTCGTAAATCTTGTTTATTTGCTGCGACAATACACGGAACATTTGGTAAGAGGTCACTTATTTCTGTCCATATATATCGGGCTTCAGCGTCGCCATCGGGTTTACTGGCATCGACAACAAAAAGAATTCCATCGGCCCCCTCTGAAATTATTCGACGTAATACCTTAAAACGAGCAAGTCCGGGGGTTCCAAATAAGCGGACTGGAATTCCAAATACTTCTGCAACACCATGATCAAGACCAACAGTTGTTCCATTTGCTTGGATGTTAATGACATTACCCTTCGCTAGGTGTTTGATAAGGGCGCTTTTTCCTGAGAGGTGTGGTCCTGTTACAAGCACTTTCATTTTACGGCTTCCTTGACTTTTTGGTCTGTATCATTGAAAGGGTATGCCATTACAGAGCCCCGCTGATGATTCACCATTAAGAGGTTTGAATTTAAACATTGCTTATAAGATGGTTTTACAGCTGTTTATTCAGGTAATTCTACACCATGTTTTTCAAGGTCGATAATTAAATCGTCAAGACCCAATCGATGTAAAACATGTTTGGTGGGTAATCCATCTTCTAACCGCCAATGTCTTAATTCATAATATTCATCTAGCATTTGGTTCAATTCGACAACTTGACCTTTTGATGGACCTTCAGGGGCAGGCGTGTGAGTAAGCCGACGAGGTAGTGAATCGTCCTTTCGACGAATTCCTTCACGAACATTGAAACAGCGGTTTAGGTTAACAATCCTTTCACCAATTGCGCGTATTTGTTTTTCAGTTATTGAGATTCCAACGGTGACATCAAAAGCCTTCACAATGTCTTCATAGAATAGAACGGGAGGTATTAATGTGCCATATTTACAGACTCCTAAAGATTCAACAACCGCGCAAAAGTCCTCATTTTCTTTCACCATGAAGCCTTTATATTTTGGGTCAAGGCGATCTCCAATCTCAGGAAGATATTTTGTTCCATAACGAATTTCAATTTCTTTATCAAATCCAACTTCATCAAGAACGGGAAAGGCATATAGATGATCAGCACCTCGCGCGGCTGTTGCAGTTGCTAATCCCATTGATTTCTGAGCACGAGGTTCTTGACCTGCAATTTCCTGTTTCTTGCTGTGCATGACAAATTTTTCAGTACCTCTTCCGATACGCTGTGCTGCCCGATAACTACCCTCTGCTAATATATCACCAAACCCTTCTCGCTTAGCAATCATGTGAATAAGTTTAATGATTGACTCGTGGTTACCCCAGCTTAGGTCTATTCCACCGGTGTCTTCAGCGGTAATAAGTCCCTCATCCCAAGCTTCCATTGCCCAACTAATTGTAGCTCCAGTTGAGATTGTATCCATTCCATATAAGTTACTGAGATGATGCGCATAAAGTATGGATTCAAGGTTATCGTTACCACATCGACTCCCAATGGCTGCTTGCGTTTCATACTCAGGGGCTCCACCACAATAGGCATACGGTCCTGTTTTGACCCTAGTATATCTACCACAACGTTGTAAACAAGCATAATCTGCTCGTGGTTTAACCAGATAATCCTTTTTTATGGCTTCACCACTGATTTTCTCATATTCTGCAAATACACCTGAACGCAAATTATAGCTAGGAAGACGCCCAATTTCTTGCATCATTTCAACTAAATTTGTCGTACCATACATTGCTCGATTAGCTGTAAAAGGGCTCTCCAGCATTTTTTGGTGTAATTCCTCGACGACCTCAAGGTAACGCTTAGGTTTAGCGATGGGAATATCCTGTCCTCCACGAACGGCTACCGCTTTTAGCTGTTTACTTCCTGCAACAGCGCCTATTCCTGAGCGTGCTGCTGCACGATCATAGTCATTGATGATTGCAGCAAAACGAACAAGGTTTTCACCTGCTGGTCCAATGCAAGAGACGCGGAGATTTCGATCAGAATGAATTTCTTTTATTAATTCTTCAGTTTTGGTTGTGTTGCGACCCCATAAATCACTGGCATCAAGCAATTTAGCAGAACCGTCGTCAATGAATAAATATCTGGGAGTCTTCGCTCTTCCTGTTATAACTATTGTATCGAATCCAGAAAATTTCAGTTCAGGTCCCCAATGACCCGCAGAATGCGCTTCACCAAATATACCGGTTAGAGGAGATTTTGCTGCAACAACATAACGTGATGCCTGAGGCCATAAAGTTCCTGTGAAAGGTCCGGTTGCCCAAATTAGAATATTTTCAGGACCTAGTGGGTCAGTTTTAGGTCCGACTCGGTCATACATTATTCGTGAAGCAAATCCTTGCCCTCCAAGATACATGAGAGCGAACTCTTTCTCAATTGGAATAGGCTTACAAGTTCCTTTTGTCATATTAACGTGCAAATGTTGTCCAGCATATCCACCGAGCTTTGACCGCTTTGCCATCATGGTTCCCCCGTCTTATATTCTTCTTCCACTCTAAGTTCATCAAGGAGATCGCCACATTCGTGTTGAATCACTTTCTGTTGCTTTATTGCGGCTAATTCCTCATCAGTTAAAATGCGCAATGTCTCTACGGGGCAATATTTTGTACAAAATCCACACGTGACACATTTGATGGCTTTTTGCGAATCCGGATGAAGAAAAATAGCTCCAAAAGGACATGCCTCAACACACGCCCCACAGCCCCTGCATTTCTTTGTATCAATTATTACAATACCCTTACGATTTTTACGCAGTGCTTCTTCAGGACAAGCTTCAATACACCATGCTTGGTCGCAATTCCGACAAGCCACCACAACATCAAGCCCTGGATCGACCCGACGAACACGATTTCGCGATTTCTTTGGGTTGATTGTTTTTTCCCAATGCAAACTACAAATTGCCTCACAAATACGACAACCAACACATACTGTAGGGTCTGCATAGAGAAATTGTCTCATAATCTACCACCTAATTGCATTCCACTCTATTTTGGGCATTGATAAGTGTAAAACTTTGTTGTCGACCTAGGAACTAATGAGCATCGAATAATCAAGCTACTGTTAAAAAGATAGAAGAAATGTAGATGGTATTATGGTTACCCCTCGGCGGCGTCGCATTATTGCTTTTGATGTAGACGGGACGATAATCAATGGATTTTGGCTTTCACAGGTAATTGCTCGGCTTGGTCTAATTAGGGCATTTGTCTTTGGTGTATTAGGGGTTCTCTATGAAGCTCGAATTATGGAAGTAGCTTCTTTCATGCGATATTCCTACCGCCTTCTTCGTGGAGCGCCCAAGGATTGGCTCATCCGTATGACAGATCAGGTTTACTTGCATCGTGGAGTAAAGGAGACCTTCAAAGTGCTCCGAGATCAGAAACACATTATCGTACTCTTAAGCTCAGGAATACCTGATTTCGCCGTTGCAAGACTTGCAAAGAATCTGGGGGCACATTTTGCTTTTGGTATACGAGTAGAACTTGATGAAAAGCGACTTACTGGGCATATTGCTGCGCTAGATTGTCGGGGAAAAACCAAAGTTGATGCGTTGCAGAATCTGATCGATACTTACCAGCTTTCCGATTTTGAAACAGTGGCAGTCGCCAATGATCGAAATAACGTAGCGCTCTTTGAATTTGTTCAGCTTGCCGTTGGCTTTCGACCAGATCAAGTAGCTCGCTATTATGTTCGGGTTGTTGTGACAACTCCAGATTTACGAGCACTCTTACCCTACATAACATTACCATCTGTGCAAGTTCATGTTCCTCGAAGACTTGGGCAAGAAATTCTGCGTCAACTTCTACACGCGAGTGCTGTAATTATTCCTATACTCTGGCTTTGGGATCTTTCATGGCATATACCAATATACCTGTTAATAGGAAGCTTAACGCTTCTTTTCATCGTCTCAGAAGTCCTCAGGAGTTTTGGAATACAAATTCCCTTAATATCAAAAATGGTCCTAGCCGCAGGACGAGAAGACGAAATTGACAGTTACGTTCTATCTCCTCTATACTTCGCTGCAGGTGTGACTCTTGCCCTCCTCGTTTTTGGAACACTTCTACAACTCCCATATATCGCTGCAGCCAGTATTATAGCATTTCTTATTGGTGACGCATTTTCCACAATAGGTGGCATCTTTTTTGGTCGACGCCACTATCCCTTCAACCCCAAGAAAACAATCGAAGGCTCGCTCATAGGATTTACGCTTGCCTTCTTTGTACTTTTACTAATTGTGTCTCCAATTTCAGCATTACTAACCGCTCTCGTCGCAGCAATTATTGAGCTTCTACCACTTCGGTTGGATGATAACTTGGCTGTGTCTTTGATAACTGCAACAATATTGACGATTTTACAGATTTTTGGAATATACTATTTCATCTAACTCGTTAAGAGCCTAATCCCCCGACTTTATAAGTTCGTTACTGCTCTTTCAAGTTAGCTGATAGGACTGAGAATAATGTCAAACCAACCCTGTCCTGAATGTGGACGAAAGTTGAAACCTAATGCAAAGTTTTGTTCATATTGTGGAGTTTCCCTGAGCTCTCGGCAAACTAAAGTGGCAACTGCTCATGTTCAACCTATTATTGACACACCCGTTCCAAAGAAAGAACCTGCCAAAGAGGTTGAAGAGATCCCACCTGCTGTTGAGGCCGCTTTGATCATGCGAGGTAAGCTCGAACTGCTACGATCTCAAAAAGCAGCTCTCGATGAAGAACTGGAAACAATAAAAGTCAAACAACTTGTGGGTGAGTTATTAGAAGGTGAAGCAAAGGCCCAATCAGATAAACTGCAGGAACGATTAAATCCTATAGCAAAAGAGATTGAGGATTTAGAAGCCAAGGCTATTACACCTCTAGAAAAATTTCAACAGGAAAAGAAAATCCAAGAAGGTCGCCTACAACGGCTCGAGGACCTTCGGAAATCCGGAGAAGTTGATGATGCGATTTATCAGCGCCTTTCTAGCGAATACGGAAGCAAACTAACCGAAATCAATCAGTACGTTGATATTGAAACTTCGTTAGCCAACAATTGGCTAGCACTCTTAGAAAATCGCAAACAAAAATTGGAATTTGATAAAGAGACGCTACAAATCCGTGCGCGTATTGACGAAGTTTCTAAACGGGATGTGAAGAAACAGCTTAAGGTAATTGATGACGAACTCAACAGACTAACAAGCATCATCGCGGGGCTTCGTGCAATTCTAGGCAGCGCTGCATATCCTCCAAAAATTCCTATCAAAGAATCTGCTCTTCCCTCAACGGAAAAAAGGATTACTGGAAAACCCCGTTCTGAAACCTGTCCCTATTGCCAAGCCAAAATAACTCTAAATGCAAAATGGTGTTATTCTTGCGGGCGACTACTTGAAAGTTAAGGTAAATGGAACCGAACTATCTCATGCCCTCCCACAACATCTCCTTCTTGTGCCCAAACAAAAAGAAGGGACCCACGGATTTCATATTCCATAGGAGTTTCAACATCCAGAATTTTTGTTCTTTCAGGAAAAAGATATAGCACTTCTATGGCGTATTCCGCTTGTTCTTCCTGAACATCGCTTGCAAGAGAATTTTCATCCTTTCGAGGAATTCCTTGAAAATGGATTACCCATTGGAAATACGGGGTTTCAGGGCTTCCGCGTAAACCAATATCTACATGGATAATTTTCTGTTTAACACGTTTTTCGTTGATGTACACCCTTTCGGCGTCAAGAAATTCGACCATATTCGAATAAATTTTATCCAATTCAAATTGAAAAGCCTCTTCATCTTCTAGAATTCTCTTATATACGCCGTCTGGATCGCTGTAGTCATAATTGATTACCTGATACACTTCTAAATCTGACGAAATTGAAAAGATGGAAGAAGCGAATATTGGCTTTACATTCATAGCTAGAGAATTCACCATCATTCCCTTTTTATTTGATAACCTTTAACTCATTCAGGACATAAACCTCATATAAAAAACCGAGTGTGCACTTAATGCAACAAGGACTTTTCATCGCAATTGAAGGAATTGATGGTAGTGGAACGACCACGCATACCAAATTGTTGAGCAAATGGCTCAGAAAAAAAGGGATAGCTGTTGTTGAGACACATGAGCCCACGGATGAAAGAATTGGGCGTCTAATTCGTGAAATTTTACGAGACACTACTGTACCCCCTGCCATCGACGCTTTGCTATTTGCTGCTGATCGTATTGATAATACTTTGAACAAAATTCAGCCTGCCCTTGACCAAGGAAAAATTGTCATAAGTGACCGCTACGTTGAATCCTCTTTTGCGTATCAATGTTCTTCAGGACTTGATCGCGAATGGGTGCAGAATTTAAATCGTTATGCACTCACTCCAAACATTACGCTCCTTCTTGACATTTCCCCCACAATCGCCCTAAGTCGAAAAAGGCGACCAAAACCAAAGGAAAAATTTGAGCACGTAGCTTTTCTTGAAAAAGTGCGCCAAATCTTTATCGAAAGAGCACAGGAAAATGGGTTTAAGATAATAGACGCTGAAGGTTCTATTAAAGAAGTACAGAGCCAAATCCAAAAGCATATCGAGCCAATGCTCACAACCCTTAAGTAACGCCCCATCTTTCTTTAACATCGGCGGCAATGAAGAGGAAACCTGATGTCACTGATATAAAGATGAAGTGAACGACGGGCGGACTAGAGCCGCCACCTTTCCCAAGCCTACCACTCTTTTGCTCAAAGAAAATTAACGACAAGACGGCACTAAATCAATCTATAACTGTAGGATAGATTCTATTTGGCTGCTATACCGTTTCATGACCAAGAAAATCATTCCTAGATTTGCACTTTTTTTGACCAATGCTGTGAGAATCGCGTTTTCACCTGCGCCTTTTAAAATGATATACCCATTTTCAGCCTCAACAGTAATCTGTAAGAGTTTTCCACGGGGAATCTCTGTCAAAGCCCGCTCAGCTACGCCTAAAAGCGCTGCGGTCATTGCTGCCACAATAGCTTCATTTATTGTCTGTGGCATTGCTGCGACAATAGGAAGACCCTGTGCTGTAACAATAGCACTTGCTTCGATGCCAGGTGTCGTACTCTCCATTTGGCGAAGGAGCGCTTGAAGATTCTTCGCTGTAGCCGACATTTAGTAAACTCCAGTTCGGTAAATATCTCAAAACAGCTAAAATTGTTCTGGTCAATACGCAGATTATGAAAGGAACTTCGGAATCAAGCAATGGGAGAACATAAACCTTAAAGAATCTCTCTTCAACTGACAGAGTAAGTTGAGAGGCTGCGATTATCATGGCGAAACGCAAACCACCAAAAAAAGAACTGGAATTTGAAGATAAACCAGAGAAACAATCTGAAACCAGAGAAGAGTCAAACAAAACTAAAGACGAAAAAAAGGCCGAAGCAGAAGAGGAAGAAGCAGAGGAAAAATATCGCCGCGCTGGTAAAATCGCTAGCCAAGTTCGCGAAGAAATGATTCCACAAATTAAAATTGGGGCGCGAGCCCTTGACATCTGTGAAGTGGCAGAAGCGCGAATAGTCGAACTTGGTGGTGGAATTGGTTTTCCTACAAACGTATCTTTGAACGAAATTGCAGCCCATTACACTAGCCCTGAAGAAGACACAACAGTGATTCAGGAAGGAGACGTCGTTAAAGTAGATATTGGCGTCCATATAGATGGACACATCGCTGACACAGCGTTCTCCGTCAGCTTTGATCCCCAACTAGAAACCCTTGTTGAAGCCAGTCGTGAAGCCCTAAACAAAGCTCTCCTTCTCATAAGACCGAAAACTAATAGCAAAGATCTTGGGAAAATAATCGAAGATACCATTCGAGGATATGGGTATCGTCCAATTCGTGATCTCAGTGGTCATCAACTCGATGAGTACATCCTGCATGGATCTAAAAACCTGCCCAATATCGCTGTTCCTCATGGATCTATTCTTGAAGAAGGGGAAGCTTATGCACTCGAAACCTTTGCCACTACTGGCTCTGGTAGTGTACATGAAACAGGACAGTATTACATATACAGTTTAAATCCGGCACGAATTCCTGTTCGAACTCGTGGTGCTCGAGATATTGTTCGTCTTGTAGCTCGTGAATTCAAGAGTCTTCCATTTAGCCGACGATATCTTGCTAAACATATTTCTAAACTCAGTTTGGCTCTCGGGTTACGCGAACTCACTACGAAAAAAGCGCTTCGTCAATACAGTGTTCTCGCTGACACCAAAGGTAGTCGTGTCACTCAAGCAGAACACACCTTCCTTGTCACCAAAGATGGAATCGAAATCACCACTAAATAACTTCAAAAAATGACATTTTTTTCTACAATCTTATTATTTTGTGAAAACACATAAAAAAACGGATTTTAGTCGGGTAATACAAAGATATGTGTAAAGCTATCATTAACATTATGTTGTTTACATATATGGTTGAAGAAAGCTTTAAAAGACTGGAAGGCGGTTTCCTACTGGCAAACCTTATAAAGGTTTCGCCATACAAAGCGGGGAAAAATACCACAAATACACAATATGATAGCATCAATTTCCGTCGCAACCAGCGGGCGATGGAAAAAACGGCTTGAAAAATTCACCAATGGACTGGGACGATGCTCCAAGAGAGCAGACTCTCTCAACGCCCCCGTCCCCTCTTCATCGGAGAAAGAAGGTCGAAAGAGTAATGGTTGAAGAAGCTCCTTTTGTAGAAGAAAAATTAAGGGTCAGTCCACCTGAGACACCTCAACAAGTCACTCGTTGTCCAGACTGCAGTGGACAAGAGGTGATCCGCGATATCACTCGCGGAGAGATTATCTGTAGAAATTGCGGACTTGTACTTGACGCCCATATGGTTGATCAAGGACCCGAATGGCGGGCTTTCACTTCGGAAGAACGTGACAAACGTAGTCGCGTAGGAAGCCCCATGACATACACTGTGCACGACAAAGGTCTAAGCACAATGATTGACTGGCGAAATCGCGACGCCTATGGAAAGAAATTAGCACCCAGTCGTCGGGCGCAAATTTATCGACTCCGAAAATGGCAAATCCGTACCCGAGTCCATTCCAGCATTGATCGAAATCTCGCCTACGCAATGAGTGAACTGGATCGGCTCACCAGTCAACTTGGAGTACCTCGTCCAGTGAAAGAAGCTGCAGCAATTCTTTATCGTCGTGCAATTGAACACCACCTCATTCGGGGCCGAAGTATCGAAGCGATGATCGCATCCTGTGTCTATGCAGCCTGTCGACTCCGTCAGGTTCCACGAACCCTTGATGAAATTGCTCATCACAGTCGAATTAGCCGTAAAGAGCTGGGACGATGTTATCGGCTCCTCCTCCGTGAACTTGAAGTCCGAATCCCAATTGCATCACCCACTGATTTCATCCCTCGATTCGCTCAAGCATTAGAACTCAGCGGGGATGTTCAGCACACAGCAGCCGAAATCGTAGACCAAGCCCGTTCCAAAGGCATTACAGCCGGCAAGGATCCCACAGGGCTCGCGGCGGCTAGCCTATACATCGCCTCAATCCAAGAAGGCGAACGACGTACTCAACGTGAAATTGCCGAAATAAGCCGAGTCACTGAAGTTACTGTTCGTAACCGATACAAGGAACTTGTCCGTGAACTCGGTCTCAAAGTTGAGGTCTGAGCCCTCCGCTCAGATCCGATATTTTTTTTCAGTTGGAGTACTAACTCAATTTTCTAATGAACTGTAATGGATGCTGCGCAATTAATCATCAACGAGCTTGAAGAGCACCAAAATCCCAAGTGCGCGATTTAAGTTCAAAACTATATGAAAACATCTGACCCAAATTTTTTTAGGAGTACCTCTTCCAACCATCCGCGCAATCGCAAAAAAGTATGCAACAATTGTGGACGCTGTCAATTATTCGGAGGTTTTAGTTACTCTTTGGAAGCCCCGGCTGTTTGATATCAGACGTGCCGCAGCTGAATTAATACTACAATTTCAGAAACAGGGTATGCAAGAGCCCCAACTCATCTCTATTACTGATAGGTGGCTCAATGATATTGATACATGGGCACTTACCGATCCCTTAGCTTGGGTTGGGGGGAAACAAATGATGGTAAATCCCCTAATAGGAAACACATTGAAGAAAAAAGGGAAAAGTGACAATTTCTGGCGGCGCCGAATGGCAATTACTCCATACCTTGAACTATGTATGCGTGGGCAATATCGAAAAGAATATGGTCAATGGATATTAACGCCTTGACTCCGCACATTAAAGACTCAGAATTTTTGTAGCAAAAGCTGTCGGCTGGTTGCTCCGCCACCTAAGTAAACACGAAGCTCAATTAGTACGTAATTTTCTACTGGAAAACAAGTTAGACATGAATAGAGTTGCCTATCGGGAAGGGAACCGTAAATTCTAAAAAGAACGCCTCATCGATTTTTGTCGAATTTTTTCACTCTGCCAAAAGGTAATTCAATAGGAACGACACCAATAACTGACACTCGGTTATCACCAACTGAAAAAATGGAGCAAAAAAATCATGAAAGAAATGCTCTGGCACAAGTATAACTGGCCTGAAAACGTACGAAAAACCCTTGATTATCCTAACGAACCTCTCTTCACAATTCTTGACAAAGCCGCTAAAGAAAGCGGAGAGAAAACCTATACTATCTTCCGTACTAAACGAACTTTCAAACAGGTCCTCGAAAGTGCGAACCGTATCGCCAATTTCCTTCACAGTAACGGAATCAAAAAAGGCGACCGAGTGGCACTCTTTCTCCCCAATGCCCCTCATTACCCTCCAATCTTCTTTGGCATCCTAAAGGCTGGAGCGGTTGTAGTAACTTGTAATCCACGGTACAAAGCACCTGAACTCAAGCACCAGCTAATAGATTCAGGGGCAAAAATCGTCTTCTGCCTCGACCATCCTGAACTCACTCCAACCACCTATGATGCTGTCAAGGGAACAAAAGTTAAACATGTCATCGTTTGCAGCTTCAAACCTTGGCTTCCCAAGTTTACAGCCATCATTGGCAGTCTTATTGGTAAAATCCCCAAAAGTCCCTACTACGAGGAAGGAATTACCCTTCACTACAAGGATATCATGGCGAACTATCCACCAGACCCTCCCAAGGTCAAAATCAAACCAAAAGAAGACATAGCTCTTATCTTATACACAGGTGGAACAACTGGCATTCCCAAAGGTACAATGCTAACCCACTATAACCTATTTGCTAATATTCTCCAGTATAATGAATGGATTTGGCTTGAACCGGATGAAGGCGGCCCGGCAGTCCCCGTTGATATCGGGAATGAAGTGTACATTGGAGCATTACCTTGGTATCACAGCTATGGACTGACGTTGTCAATGGTCGCATCTGCATACCAGCAAAGTAAACTCATTTGTGTCCCTGATCCCAGAGCCGGCAAACCACCACTTTCCGATCTTCTTGCTGCAATTCAAGACTACAAAGTAACTTTTCTACACTCTGTTCCAGCCATGTACGCCGGTATTGCCTATCATCCCAATGTAGCGAAATATGACTTAAGCAGCCTGAAAGCCTGCGCGTCAGGAGCAGCGCCTTTGCCTCCTGCCACAGCTAAAACCTTCGAAGCGGTCTCAGGCGCAACCATTTTTGAAGGCTATGGTCTCACAGAAACCTCTCCGTTAGCATCTGCTGACCCTAGCAATAAGCGTCAACGTAAACACGGTACAGTCGGATTTCCAATGCCTGACACAATCATTAAAATCTTCGACGTTGACACTGGCAAGAAAGAGCTAAAGACAGGAGAAGATGGCGAGGTAGCAATTCATGGACCACAAGTCATGAAAGGCTACTGGCAAAAAGAAAAAGAAACTGCGGAAGCCATAAAAACCATTGGTGGCAAGCGCTTCTTCTTTTCCGGTGACATTGGACACTTTGACGAACAGGGGTACCTAATCATCACCGACCGCAAGAAAGATATGATCAACGTCAGTGGACTAAAGGCTTGGCCAGCAGAAATTGAGGAAATTCTAATAGAACACCCAAAGATCCAATTAGCGGCTGCAATTGGATTGCCCCGTGAGGACGACCCAAGTAACGAAACCGTCAAGGCCTATGTTGTTCTTACTCCCGGCCAAACTGCGACCGAAGAAGAGATCATCACTTGGGCGAAGGATAAAATGGCTGGTTACAAACGACCCACATCTGTAGAGTTCCGTGATTCACTACCACAAAGTGCAGTGGGAAAGATTCTACGGCGGATTCTACGTGATGAAGAAATAGCTAAAAGGGCTAAAAAATGGGAACCCTCTGAAGATTGATTTGCGAGGGCTCCCCTCTCTCTTTTTATTACGCGCTAAGTATTATCCGTCTGCTTATTTTACTCAATTGAGTGATGGCATTGAATAGCTCTGATTTCTATACTCCTTTGAATCCTGGCGATATGCAGATTTTAGCGAATTTTCTCGGCGATACACCTGAGACGGTGCTTGCAGTTCATTCCCTAAGACGACAGAATTGTCGGGCATATGTTATTGGTGAATTTCCTGCCATACAGGCGGCTTTAGTGCAAATCGCTGCCTCTCCCAGTGAACCACAAGCCTTTGGTACAAATGGGGAAGCAATATGGACCTTGCTTCAAGCTATTCAGGGATGGACTTGTATTAATGTAGCTTCTGAAATGGCGAAATCTGTTGGAATGCTTATCCAAGAAAACATGAACCTGCCTGTTCGATATTATGGAGATTTCTATTATACCCTCTCAGCTCCTGTAAAACGATATCGTCACGAATTTGTCAGGCGTTTGTGGGTTGAGGATCTTTACCTACTAGAATCTGCACCAAAAGAATTTCGAGGACATGGATATGGCACTCCTCGTGAGATGTTGGAAGATGGAGTGGTTGCTTGTGGGATTGTATCAGGAAAAGTAGTTTCAATTGCGCATACCGCTGGACAAACAAAAAAATTTGCAGATATTGGTGTTATTACGCGTAAAGATTGGCGGAACAATGGAATGGCGAGTGCTGCAGCTTCTATAGTTGCAAAGGCTTTACAAGAAAAAAGAATCACACCAGTGTGGAGTGCAGGTGATGACAACCTGCCATCAGTTCGCATTGCCCAAAAACTCGGATTTTTAAAAATCTCTCAGCGACAATATGTAATCCTAGAAAAGAAAAATGAACAGCCCTGAGGACAACAATCGAGGAATAATAATGAACAGGAGTTAATTTAACTCATATTTTCATTGATCAGAACCACTAACCTTGCGCTGTAGGCGTTTTTCACCGATTTCACGATATAGTTCAAAGGCGTTAGCAGGGGGAACCACAACTTCTGTCTCCTCTTTCCTCATTAAAGATAACGCTTCTGAGGGGCAGGTAGTGATGCACAATCCACATCCGATGCAATAATCTAAGTCAATTTTTGCCATACCCTCTTCCATAGAAATTGCATCCATTTGACAGCGGTCTATACATGTCTCACACCCACTACAGCTGTCAATGTCAACTTGTGCATAGTAATTACTGGCAACGAGTTTTGCAGGGTTGGGCAGTTTTTTCAAGTTCGTTAAGATTTCACAGTGACAACCACAGCAATTGCAAATCACGAAGCCCTTTTGATCGTTGCTTGGGCTACAAACGAGGCCTGCATCATGTGCCGTATCCAAAATTTGAAGGGCTTCTTCCACCATAATTTCACGTCCATATCCATTTTCAATATAATAGTATGCACCGGTTGAAAAAACCATACAAACTTCTTCAGGTGTATCACATTGCTCTCCTAAGACCTCTTTCTCACGCTTACAGACGCAGGGTGCCACAGCGATTTTACTTTGTTTTTTGACGATTTCTCGGGCATCTTCATGTGGTAGGATGCCCATCGAAGGAGACAGACTAGCAGCCACAGGAATCACTCGGAGTTGGGGTGGATCTGCGGAAGCAACAAGTTCATCCATTAGAGCTTCTTCCATATACTGCTCAAAATCCTCAGCTAACTCTTTCGTCATATTATTGACTTGATGTTCGTAGATGCCAATAGCAAACCATTCTGCACGATACTCTGTCTTTCCTTTTTTATGGGAACGGAATATTAATCCTTTATCAGCTAAACGTTCCAATAACGGTTTGACAGCCTCGGAGTCTCGGTTAGCTCTTTGAGCAATTTGATCTACCGTCTCAGGAATATAGGTTAGGTAGGTTGCCATTTCAGCTTCTTGTTCAGTGAAGAGGCGTTTGAGAATACGAATTTCCACACCGGATTCAGTTTTTGGATAACCAACTGGTAAGTTGTCCAGATGTTCTCGCAAGCGCTCATACACAGTATCACTGCTCATAATTCTCACCAAGTCCTGCCCTCATATACGATTGTACCTTGAATATCTTATGTTCCCCCTAATAACTCAGCGGACCCAAGCAAATTAGAGTTTATGCCCGCAATTAGAACAGTGCCTTGAACCTGGTTCTATTACTGATCCACAGTTCTCACAATGGTGCATTGATACTTTTCCTGGAATATAACCTATTTCACGCGTTTTCCGCCCGGTGTGGTCTAAAACATCGTGTTCTGTTTCAATGACAGGGAAATGCCAAAGGTATAGCCCAGCCGTGAGCGTAGCCCCGAGCAAACCCATAATGATGTCACGGACGCCATTCCACCAAAAGTTAGAATAAATACCTAGCCAAGGAAAGAAGATAGATAAGAATTCTTCAAAGATTTCCCACGCAAAAGCTGTTGCCAAAGTGTATAAAATCGCTGGAAGGATAATCAAGAGAAGCGGGGGAACAAGGGGGAGGGCTTTTTTCCAAGATCGGGTCAAGTTGAAGCTAAGGAAAAATGCGCAAATTGCCGCTCCGAAGAGAAAATGGGGAATCATATCGAGATAGGAGCCAGCACTATATCCACCTGTGAGTTGAATCCCGCTATGTGCAATAAATGCAAAAATAAACAAGATTATTGTAATGAGAACCCATAATCTGTCTGTGCGAAATAACGAACGTGCTGTCATTAATGTAACGCTCCCGTCTAGCTCGTTACAATAACCTCAAAAAGTTGTGGGGTTTAAAAAAAGGGTGTTTTTTGTTTGCGATATCATGGCATTGGAATTTTTCCACTAAAAAAGAAACTATTCTTTTGGATGTACTCCAAATAGTCTGCAACTTCTTTATGCATAGTTTTTGGTGTCCAACCAAGAATTGTTCCCATTCGATTTGCAACCACAGTTGCAATTTTGCCTTGGAATTCCGGTCGAATTAACCATGATGCTTCCATGCGTCGGGAAAGAACATCTTCTATATGAAGTGGGGCTTCATGCTGAACAACGTAATCTACTTCTGCTTCAATCCATGGTGCTACTTCTATTGGGTATTCTGGGACATCCAGTATGCGGTTGGCTAGTTCTGGCTGGTCCTTAGTTTTTTGAAGAATAATGATTCCTCCACGTCCATATTTTTGATAGAGATGCCGGAGGATGAATGGGTTGAGCGTAGATTTTGCCACTTCAGGCCGTGCTTCCCATTCCTTTTTTGTGATTGTAATGGCGTAGGCTATTTTTGTGAGGTTCCTCTTTCTTGAAAACTTTGGTAAATTATGAACAGCTCGGGTCTTTCGGAGATGGTTCAGGAACAGGTCCTCTGCCATTTTCCGGAATGAAGTTAATTTGCCTCCAATGAGGCTATAAAGCCCATCTTCTCGATTTAGCACGGTATGCTTTCGAGAAACTTCACTTTCGGCTTTACCACTTTCTGCCACCAAGGGTCGAAGTCCAGCATAGGTTCCCTGGATATTTTCATCTTCAACCCTAGCTTCAGGAAATAAAACTCTGATTGTATTCCGAAGATAATCCGCATCCTCGCGAGTGCAATAAACCTCTGCTGGGTTTCCTGAATAGTCAGTGTCCGTTGTGCCTACTAATACCCATTCGTTTCGCCGGATAGCAAAGAAGAAACGGCGATCATCAATGGAGTTAATTGCGATTGTGTCATTAATTGGAAAATCCTTTCGATGATAGCTCAGATGAACACCCTTTGTTGGACGAAGAATTTTGTTTTCTTGCCCTCCATCCAGAGCTAGAAGCTCATCTGCCCAAACGCCGGTTGTGTTGATTACTACCTTTCCTCGAACATGTAATTTAGCTGGCTTAGAAGAACTAACGTCAACGGCTTCAACGCCATTTATTCGTCCATTGGAGTCATGGGTAAATCCTGTTACGCGTAGATAATTCATGGGAAGTGCTTTGTTTGTCCATAATGCTTCTTTGAGAGTTTCAATTACCAAACGTGCATCATCTATGTTTGAATCATACCAAGAAACAGCCCCTTTAAGTCGGGAGGCGTCTAAGAGAGGTTCAAGTTCCTTAATTGTTTCCACATTTTTGATGCCTTTTCCTCTCACATAGCTACCAAAACCACTAAGAAGATCATATAAGAAAGCTCCAAATCTGACGGTTAGATACCCCATGCTTTTTGGTAACTCCATATCATTCTTTTTCCCTGCTGACAGGATTGGATAAAGAAATCGGGTCGGGCGTGTTAGGTGGGGTAGTCCTTTGTCTCGAAGCCAGTTCCTTTCAGTAGTTGCTTCTCGTAAAAGACGAAATTCTCGTTGCGCAATATATCGGAAGCCACCATGGGCGAGTTTTGTGGATCGACTGGATGTTCCAAATGCAAAGTCGTTTTGCTCGAGGAGGGCGACTTTCAGACCACGGTAAGCTGCTTCAAGAGCCACTCCGGCACCATTTATGCCCCCTCCGATAATGAGAATGTCCCAGATTGTGTTCTTGAGTTCTTGGAGGCGTTGATTGCGATTTGATTGGGAAAATTCTATGTTTTCAATCTGTGACACAGACATCAAAACAAACCCATTGGAATTGAAACATTTCTCTTATTCAGCTTTCCTCAGCAACAAAATTCCAGAAAAACAGAGGCTTGAATTCGTGATGAGCAAAATACTTTAGTAACGCGGTGCTGGGAGGAAACTTGAACCCGCTCGTACAGGTCGGGAAATTGAAGAGGTCCTAGGGCATTGACAGTACACAGTTTCTATGTTGTCGGATTACGCGAAGGTTTTCCTCTTTATAGTCGAAAGTGGACGCAATCTGATGTCGACAGTGCCCTCCTTTCTGGATTTCTAGCAAGCATGGAACATATGGCACAACAGGTTGCAGCTCAACACGTAAATGTTGTAAATATGAAAGATCGACGATTCTTCTTTCAAATAGATGAGGAAAACGGTTTACTACTTGTTTTCATTACCGATGTAAGTGAGAGCGCTTCACGCTTCCGGAAATATCTAGGACTTCTCAACAAACAATTCGTAACAATGTATCAAGAACAACTTAATGAGCTCCATGAAGATGGGACCACTGATACAAAACTCTTCAAAAGCTTTGATGAGTTCATTGATGATCTAGTTCTTACTTGGTGGATGGGTGAAACCACAATATCAGCTGCGAAGGTTATGGACGTCTTCGAAGTGTTCACTCTATTTTTCAATACTATTCTCCAACGATTTCTTACAGGTGTCTCACGCCGTACTTACAACACTGAAATCCAAGACATCTTCAAAACGAATATGGAGAAAATCCCTCCCTTGGTGGGCATTTACATCGATGAAACTGGTGTAGTCACATATGAGTCAATTGATCCCCAGCTAATCAAATATCCAAGATTTCGGAATGTTCTCTTTCAGATTTTTCATGAACTATTAATACTTACACGAAAAACTATGCCCAAGCAAACCTACCGATCTCTTGTCTTTGAGCATATTAGTCCGCTCATCCGTACTGAACAAGGCCGTCTGAAAACCTATTCCCTAACTGAAAAAATTGTGATGGAAATCCTATGAGCAACCCCACCGAAAGTACCACCCAACCTATTGCTACAAAACGCCCGTATACCCACATTGCCAAAGCTGTTGTCGTCGGTGATGCAGCAGTCGGCAAAACAAGTCTTCTCGTCCGTTATGTCAAAGGCATCTTCAATCCCACATATATCCTAACCATTGGTGTTGCCTTCCATGTAAAGGATATTGTCGTTGGTGAAGATGTTCTTCGCATGCAGGTGTGGGATACAGGGGGTCAAGAACGATTTGGTCCAATTCGCCAGCTCTATTATCGTGGAGCTAAGGGTGTTCTTCTGGTATATGATCGGTCTAATCCAGAATCGTTTAACCGAGTTGATTACTGGCTTAATGAGGTCAAACGAGCCTGTGGTGATGTTCCATTAGTTCTTGTCGCCAATAAATCCGATCTATCAGAAAAAGTGAAGTCAGGAGAAGGAATGAAAAAAGCAGAAGAAAATTCATTGGTATTCGTTGAAACAAGTGCGAAAGATGATACAAATGTTGATTATGCATTCTCTGAACTGTCAAGACTAATTCTTAACAGGGCGGCGCCTTAGATTCCCTATTTTTTCCTAATTAAAGTGAGAACTGCTGCAAAAGTGCCCATTTGAGCAGAGGTTTTGCTTGAACCAGAACCAATGATTAGAACATCGCCAACTTCGATGTTAAAAGGGTCGATGACGATAGCGAGCTCACTTTTCTGAATTCTATGATCTTTTGCCATGATGAGCGTGTCTTGATTTAGATCTTGGATGAATGTTGTTGCACCACTAGCTCCCGCTTGCATAGCTGCGTCTCTTTGTTGAACACCATCAGTGACAAACTGAGCGAGCTGACGCAGTTGACAACCATAATTGTAAATATCAACGGTGTAACTGCTCCGTGGAAGCTCAACAAATTTTATTATGACGTGATTGAGCGCCTTGCAATGGCGTTTCCCGTTAGGGGAGAGCTGATGACCCTCACGCTGAATAGGCTCAATTAAGTCCAGCTTTCGAAGAAATCGGATGAGAGACCGTATGCTTCCGCCACCGAGTTTGAGTTCTGAACCTAGTTTATATCGACCAATAGGAGCTTTACTTTGGCAAAAAAAGTAGAATGCGGCAATAAGATGCCAAAGATGATATTGAGTTGGAGGGCCTTGATGATTGGTTTTGTCTAAAAGGGTAGTGAGCTCCACAGAATTCCTCTCCCTCAATACACTTCACACAATAAGCTCTCCTTTTTTAATCTTCAATGTTTGTATACGGAGTTGAGCCTGGCTTAGCTGTAACTGATGCACTGCTTGTGTCACTGGTTGGGTGATTAATCCAAAAAGGATGGCATTACTGGCTATGTGAATCAGCGTAAAGGGTAATCCCATAATGAAAGATACGATGAATGGTATGCTGAAAGTAAGGCTATAAGCAAGAGTAGTTACCAAATCAAAAAAGAGAGTCAAAAGTAGACCGAACATTGCTGGTATCCAAAACCATCGAATATCCGGATAATCGAGTCGCTGTAGGGCTTTTCCCACGATTCCTCCCACAATTCCAATGAAAATAGTGCATCCAATTACTGCCAATCCAATAGGAGGGATAAAAGCCCCCCAGGGATTCCATAATTGATAGATGACCATGGCAATGAAACCTACGAGGGCTCCAATAATTGGACCAAAAAGAAATCCGCTCAGAAATACCATGACTGATGAGAGTTCAACGTTTGGAAGTGCGAAAAGAGCATAATTTCCTCCGATAGCCAAGGCTGCGAATATTGCAATGAGTGCAACTCGGGTTGCTACTGGACTTTTAGGGGTGGACAACTTTCTTCCAGTACCATTCACGGTAATCAATTCCATTGGGGTGTTCGACGTGCAATGATGACACTTAACGCAACAATGATTAGGGTGATTACAAATGTCGCAAAAAACAGCAAAGTTGTCAGATTTGTCGAGCTCCTTGTAGGCATAACAAATTCAATGCCTAAGTGGTAATCATTTAAGAAGAAGAACTCTGTGTAGCCTGCTAGTAAAATTCCAGTGCTCAAATCATAAATCAAGGTAGTGTTCTGGTTTCCCCAGGGACCTTGGTGGTAAACATACGCTCTCGTTGTGGTAGTTGTTAGAATTTCTAAGCTCCCATTCATGAAGAAACTCGATGCTGCATTGATCGCAGCTTGATCAACAGTATCCCATTCAAGATGCGAGACTAACCCCGGGAACCAGGGCCAGATGCTAAATACAAGTTCAGAAGCGATACGCGAATCATTAGCTGGAACTGTAAGATTACCGATAGTAAGAAATCCATGGAGTTCATTATTCTCGATTTTATGAATTTCAAAGGTAATTTCTTGGCCTGCTCGGGTCTTCCAATATGTACCTGAACCAAACCCGAATTCCACAACTTCATTTGTAACATTTGTTATTAACCAATGAAGTTTTGGTGAAGTAAAAGCATCCGGTTGTAATCCATGAGCGTATGCTTGGGATTGGGCCGTTGTTGGTTGAGCGCTAAGCAGGACTGTTGACAAGAGTAAAATGCAACTTAATACTACGATTGATTTTATTCGCAATTCTTAGGTCACCGCAGTTTGATATAAGCCCAAATTGATGCGATGAGGACGATTACCCCTATAGCTCCAATTATTCCGAAAACTACAATGAGCTCCGGATTAATAGTGGGTGATGGTGTTGTGGTGTGTTCAGGCGCACAATATTTCCATAATACATGATCACCATCAGAGAGGACATAATTATCGGCAGCAACGGGAGCGAGGTAATCGTTCACCCAGTATTGCCAATAGTACCCGTTGTTATCGGCGTTGTTTTCAACACCATTTATTGATTGGATGAATTTGCCATATGCAAATTGAATGAAGGTTACTAATGTAGTTTGGTTAAGAATATCAAAGGCAGTTATTCCACTTAGGTTTGAAAATACAGTTTGTGTTGAGTTACCATAATCGATGGTTTGCTCTAGATTTGAAGCAACCCATTCATAGGTTTCAAAGCTACTAGATGAAGTGTTGGCCGTTGTGGTGTTGGTTATGAGGAAAATCAGCGAAAGAAGAAGGACTCCATAAATAGCCTGTTTTTTCAGAGTTAATCGCCCTAAACGTATTTGTAGGATAAAATATCCTACGACTATTAAAGCACTTCTATTTATCAAGGTAAATATTCAATTAAGATTCCTTGATGGGTCAAGATTTGGTTCTTTTTTGAAGCTTTTCTTGAATGAAATCTGCTAATTTTGTGATCTTAACTGACTGCTCTTTACCAGTCTTCATATCACGGACATTAGCGACCTTTTTGGCAAGTTCTTGAGGTCCAATGATAGCAACAAATGGGATCTGACGTTTACTGGCATCCTCAAGATGTTTGGTTAGTGACCATGAAAAACCATTGAAAAGTGTCCTTATTCCCGCTGCTCGGAGGAGTGAGGCGACTTCTCGACAACTGCTTAGTTGTTTCTTTGAGACCGGAGCTAAATAGATTTCAGCGGGTGGTTCTGGGGGTGGAAGCAAGTTCATTTCTTCAGCAAGTTCCAAAATTACAGTCTCACCAAAACCGAATCCAGTCCCTGGCAGTCGTTGTCCTTCAAAAATGCCGACAAGATCATCATAGCGACCTCCTCCTGCAATTGCTCGAGGTAATCCCGTACGGCGGTCCCAAGCTTCAAAGACGATGCCCGTGTAATAATCAAGCCCCCGGGCTATTCCTGCATCAAATTCACAGACATCTGTTATTCCTAAGTCATTCAATTGCATAGCGAGTTGCCTAAGAGGGCCTAAGGTTCGTTGAGTTGATTTGTCAAGTTTTATGTCATCCATGGCCTTAAGGAAATCTTTTGGTGTTCCTCGAATTGCAGAAAAATCAGTGAGTCGTTCTGCTGCCTGTTGAGTAATACCCGTTTTTCGAAGTGCATTGATAAGTGCCTGACGTTGAAGTTGTGGAAGACTTTTTTTCAATTCTGTAATTTCTTTAGAAGCTGGAAGTTTTGGTTCGGCTTTTTGTTTTCCAATATAGAAATGACGAAGTTTGAGGGCAATTTGGTCCGCTTTTTTTGCTGGGGTACCGATTTTTGTGAGCCGGTCAACAATGGATTCTTGTAAGAGTTTTTCGCGCCGGTCTAAGACTCGTATAATCTCTGTGTAATTGGTAAGTTTCAATGATTCGATGAAACTTTGGATTAAGCGCCGGTCATTGATCCGAATAACGAAATCTTTTGGTGTGAAGTCAAGGCTTAGAATGATTGCTGCGAGCACGTTGATAACTTCGGCATCAGCGGCGACATCTTCGGTGCCTAAAATATCGACATTCAATTGCCAAAATTCCTTAACGCGCCCTCGTTGTTGGGTTTCATCTCGAAATACGCGCGAAATTGAAAACCACCGTATTGGGCGTGGATAATACTGCTGTTGGGCGGCAAGCATCCTAGCAAGAGAGGGTGTTGTTTCTGGACGCAATACAAGCTGCCGGTCTTTGCGATCTGTGACTTTGAAAGTTTCTTCAACGAGTGATGGTCCGGATTTCAACTGATATAGTTCTAGTGGTTCAACTGTTGGGCACTCATATTCGATATAACCAAACAATTTAGGAGTCTCACGGAAGGCTTGAAGTATTCTATCAATTCGTTGATAAAGTTCAGGGTAGAAATCTCGAAATCCACCAACGGCTAGATCTTTTCCGCGTTTCATTTTCATCAACTCATGTTCGTACTTCTCTCTATTATTCATGTTGATAGTGAAAAATGGTGCCGGGACAGGGATTCGAACCCCGACCTAAAGCTCTCAGCATCCTATCCATGAGGATAGGGTTCCACAGGCTTCAATGCTACCATTGCGCCTGGGTAATTACCAGTTTACACCTTCGGGAGCTGGTAAATACTTACCAACATAATCCCGGCACGGTGCCCCGGCACGAAGAAATGTTGAACCAAGCCCTCCCACAAAAAGCTTTCCTCTTATATTTAGAAGGTATAACCCCCTCTGCATCTGCTATTTGTCTACCAATGGGCTATCCAAAGCCTTGTATTGACAAGTCTGAAGCTGATTAGCGTTAAGCAACGTCGATGTTATCGGAGGGGAATCCGAGATCACTAAGAATGTTCTTGATGTTGTGGCGGTGATCTCCTTGCAAAACAATGACACCTTCTTTTGCACTACCTCCGCATGCACATCTCATCTTGAGTTTAGTGACAAGTTCGGAAAGTGAAATTTCTCGGCTGTTTATACCCTCAATGAGAGTAACTTCCCGTCCCCATTTTCGTCTCTCGACGCTTACTTTTATTCGCTGCTCTGTCTTCGCCAATTCTTGGCAGCGACAAATATCTTTAGGCAAACTGCAAATAGGACAAATTTCTGACATTATTTACCTCATAGAATTATGGTGATAAGGGATATCCAATTTAACCCTTATAAAAGCTTACGGAGGTGCTTGTGATAGCTCCATGGAGTTGAGAATTAGGTCTCAGTTGCTTGGGGTGAAGTGTTTACCGTGCAGTAAGCTTCTTAATGATTTGAGGGCGCTCCTTGTACATTATTCGTGCCCCGCAGAAAGGACATTTACTGGAAGGCAAGGTTGTAGCAAAAGGCTTACCGCAATGGGGACACCGATTACTAGGAGGCATTGAAGGGACTGGGGTTTGACAATAAGGGCAGGAAAGTGTTTTCCCACATTTAGCACACCGAAATGTAATTCTGAGCACCTCGAAAATATGTACTGCTAGACGGCATCTCTCGTCGCTTAATAAGTTTTGCTCAGTTCTAGAGCATTTATGGTAAGAAAGGAAGGCTGAGAAGGATGATGCCAACAATTACGCTGCCAATGATTAGACTCATCATGATTATTGCGATGATTAGATTCTGCCGCTTTTTCCTCAATAGTTTTTTCACCTTTTTTCTGGAAATACACCCGTGGCCAATAAACTTGAAAGACGTGTTAGAGCAGGGATACCCCGAATCTCTTCTTCGAAGAGAGGAATCTCTGTAATCATGAAATCGTCATAAATCTCATGAATTTGGCTTAAATATTGGGTCTGCATGGTTTTTCTAGCCCTACAAAATTGACAATTTGGAATATCTGGGAAAACCATGTTCACAATAATATGGCTACTTGGAATTTGATATTCGTAGAGTGTTTGTAAAAGGCGTTCAGTCTCAGATACTGCCATAGCTTCAGGAATCATAACAATGACAAAGCTAGTTCGTGTCGGGTCAGTGAGTTCAACCCGTGCTTCATTAATGGCGACTTTAAGGTTCTCGAGATTTTCCAAAGACCGGTCTTCTCCTTTTGGGTCTCCTCGTCCGAATATCGATTTTAATCGGCTAAACATGCTACTGAATCGCATTCGGAATTTGATGAGTTTTCCAAAAAAGCTGTCAAGCATTTCTGGGAGCCCTAAAAGGCGAAGTGTGTGGCCTGTAGGAGCAGTATCAAAGACAACTAGATCATATTCGCACTTATGAATAAATTCTAGTACTTTGGAAAAGGCAAGTGCTTCATCTGATCCAGGAGCATTCATGTCTGCGAGATCCTCAAGACCCATCATATCACCCATCGAGCCGATTTCGCCTGTGTCGGATTGTTGTGCAGTTTCTTTGTACTCTTCGTATGCTTTTTGGGGGTTGATTTCCATTCCGTAAAGGTTCTTTACGCCTTTGATGGGAATGACTTCTCCACCACTGATATCCTGGGCAAAGCAGTCTCCAAGACTGTGCGCAGGATCTGTACTAATTACAATAGTTTCTCGACCATGTTCAGCTGCCCAAAGTGCGGAAGCGGCGGCACTGCTTGTTTTACCTACTCCCCCCTTCCCTCCAAAAAGGAGAAATCGAAGAGTTGCTTTATCTAGCAAATCAACAATGGTCATAATCTTGTATCTCCGATAATATGATTCGAATGGATTACTTGGCTTATAGACTTATCCTGAGTCAATTAAGGTGGTAAAGGACCAACTAGTTGACTGACAGCTAACAACGCATAAAGCAAAATTACGAAAATAGCAATGAGGGTCACAACACCGACTAGATAAATTGAATATCGCATTCTGATTAATCCGCCTATTAGGCCAGCGAACATGATGATGAGAAGGGCAACAAATGTAATTACTGCATCCCATGTCGGTAGCAGTGACTGAATAGGTCCAACAACAACAAAGGGGTACAACCCATAGCTATATCCAATTAGCAAATATCCTAGAGCCCCACCAAACACAAGAAAAAGAACAGTCGCAATTGAGTCTATTGGTTCTCGTGGGGGTTCTTCTGCTATCTCATTTTCAGTTTCAGTTGATACTTTCATTTTTTTCTTATTCTCCGGTTGGTTTGTATATAACGAGGCAAATGGGAACATTTGCAGTTGCCCAGTTTTGATATTTGTCCTCGTACTTTAAACCATAATCTCGCTGTCCCTGATTCCCGAGGATAAGAAAAAGTGTATTGGCCCGAGCCTGTTTATAGAATCCGAGTAACCACCGATCCGTCCTGTGAAGTAGTTTTTGGGCCAGTTCCAATGGTGGACGGCTAGTATGTTCTTTGTAAAGGGTATCGAAATCGAGGAAGTGAATGTAAAGAAAATCAGAACGATTCAAGAGTTTTGCTGTTTCAATGTAGGTTCGCATATCAGTGTCTGCTGAATGAAATGTAGCTTGACCAGCATTTTCTCTTTGTGTTTCACGATCGACAAGAACCGCGGATTTGCCTTGATGCGTGAGAAAGGAAAATAGATTGAAACCATCTGCTTGGTTCCCGTGAATGAGCTCATTGATTACGTTAGAGGCTAATCCATCTTTTGTATTCAAAGTTAAAATGACACGAGCTTCTTTGAGTAAAAATTGGGGTTTATGCAAGGCAACCTCAAGTAACCCAAAGTTATCAAGATTAACTAACACTACACGTTCTGTTGGTGTAGTGGTGGATAAGTTGATGCCTGGAGCTAGCACTGATGGTGCTACTAATCCTAGTTGATTTAGAATAGTGGCTGGCATTTGCATCATTTGTCCTTCTATACTTTCAAATGACACTGCATTCCCACCAGATTTTAGCTCAAAACTGATATCTGACTTTTTCATGGTTACCTAAAAGAGTTTGTTGAGTTTATGGAGTGGGGAAACAAATCTGCGGTTATCTCAAATGGGCGTTAAGACGAGGATGAAAACAAACACCTGCATCAGTATTATCATTGCCCCTTCGAATATGTCTACCTTCTGATCATCTGTTAGAGCACGTTTCAGAAACCATAATGAACCAGCTGCCGTAGCGAGCTGTAGAAGCACGGCTGAATCGAGAGGAAGAGGAAGAAACATAGCTACGCTACCCACGATGAGTAACAATACCTGTGTTGTACCGCCTAAAGTGTTGCCAATAGCAATGTCGGCTTTGCCCTTGTTGGCCGCAATAACAGCGATGCCATGTTCAGGAAGGGCTCCTGCGGCTCCAATAATTAGTGCCATAACGGAAATGCGTTGGGTTTCAGTAATTCCAATTCCGGTCCAAGGCACGAATTCAAATGTGAGCTCTACTGCTTCTGCTAAAAGGTATCCAGCAATAAAGATGCCCACAAAACCTATGAGGGATAATAATGCGGAAGTTCGCTTTGAATGCCGTGGTGTAGGAACAGGTTTATCTTTCGCTGATGGCTTCCTGACAGCATAAATCGCGTATAAAACATACGAGAGTACCATTAGAAATCCCAAGACGGGGGGAAGAAAAGTGAGCTCAGGAATGACTCCGTGAATGAGTTGGTTAATATAATGTAAAACTCCAAATGCAAAAAGAAGCGTCATTACGACAATTGTCCATCGCATTAAATCAGTATCATCTTCAACAACTTGACGAGGAACTTTAACAACTCCCGTTTTTCGAGTTGAAAGAAACACAACAATGCCAAGGAGTAATATGTTGAACCCTGCTGCCAAAACTACGCTCAAAACAGCGATTTCGACTAGCTCAAGATTACCCGTTGCATAACCACGCCATGCGGTTAGGGCGCTTACAACGGCTTCAGGAGTATTGGATGCAAGTGATGAAAGGACACCGATGAAATAAGCGCTTAATCCGGCTAAAGCTCCTAATGATTCTAATCCATCAATTGCAACATGTGAAGCTCGGAAAGTTAACCAAAGAGCAAATGCCATTGTTCCAATTACTAATATCAAAGGATTTTGAAATACGAAGAGTGATAGAAGGAAAAACACGAAGAGGGCAACAGCTACAATCGCTTCTCGCCGGAAAATATGAAAGCCTTTGTGTACTACAGGTTCACTTGTTAATATGCGGCCCCTTTCATAGACGTGGGTGTCAGTCAACTGAACCAGCTCATTGCTTGAATTCTTCTGTATCGGTCAATGTGTGAAGGAGCATTCCTTCTACTGTGAAAGGCATTAAGCTTTTGGCAACATCAATGGCGTCATCAAGTTTTCCTTCGGTTTCCGCATAAATGGTTAGAACTGGATCTCCCTCCTTTACTCGGGAGCCAATCTTTGCGTGTAAATAAAGACCGGCCCCATGAACCTTTGGTGTTCCTGCTGCTCTGGCGATTCGAACCAAGGCGCGGTTATTTAAAGTGGCCACGTATCCATCAGAGGGCGCAGTCAAATCATAGGTGTAAGTTCCAATAGGTATCTGTTTAGGGGTGATCTCGGGTTTGCCATTTTGCGCTTTGATAATTTCTCGCATTTTCTCTAAAGCTTTTCCTGAAGCCAGTATCTCTTTAGCTAGTTTTCGTCCTGCACCACGAACAGCTAAACCACCCATTTCCAGTAATATTCCCGCTAATCCCGTTGATTTTTCGATAAGACTTGTTGGGCCTCCTCCCATGAGCGTTTCTAATGCTTCTTTGGCTTCGAGTGCTGGACCAATTGCGTGACCTACCGGTTGGCTGCCATATGTCACAGCACAATGAACAGAAATACCTAGCTCATTACCAACAGTAATGAAATCATGGCTAAGTCTTCTAGCTTCTTCCATAGTGGTGACTTTACAGCCTTCGCCTGTAGGTATATCTAAAACCATGTATCGAATTCCTGTTGAGAGTTTTTTCGACATAATTGAGGCAATCATTTGAGGCTGAGGATCGATTTGAAGAGGATGTTCAATTTGAATAAAGAGATCGTCTGCAGGTGCGAGATTCAATGCGCCTCCCCAAACAATGGATGCTTTTGCATCCTTTACGATTTGTTGTAATTCTTCTACACTGAATTCAACATCTGCAAGAACTTCCATGGTATCAGCAGTCCCACTGGGGCTTGTGATGGCTCGACTACTAGTTTTGGGAATTAAGAGTCCGGCCGCTGCTACGATGGGTACGATGATTAATGAGACCTTATTTCCTGGTACTCCACCAATGCTATGTTTGTCAAACACATTTGTACCAAAATCTAGACGCTCTCCCTCTTCAGCCATAGCTCGGGTTAAGTGGACGGTTTCTTCTAATGATAATCCTCGGATTTGTTCAGAGACCAAAAAAGCGGCGATATCTATGTCTGATAAACGACCAGTTACTAGGTCTTCCACTATGGCTTCGATTTCTTCGCCTGTCAAAGTTAACCCATCCATTTTTTTTCGAATTGCTCTGATCGATGTCGGTTTAACATCGCTAGAAACTTCTACAAAGGCGCCTTCTTTTACATTCAATTCGCGTTGTACCTGATTTAGAATCCCCACCTTTCCTTGTTCAACTAGAGAGGTGGATTCTGCAATGGCAACTGTTTCTTCCTTACGATATTTGAGAAGGACGCGTTCACCTGCGAACATTGCTAAATGGGTGATCTCAACAGGGTTGAGTAAGATTTTGTGAACACCACCTGTGTCAACATCAAGAATTTGGGCTTTTAACTTCAAGGGATGACTCTCCTTTGAGAATTATAGTAGTTTTGGGAAACCATTAGGGTATTTCATCAAATTTTCGTTCTTCATAAATCCGGTGTTACTTTAATTTAATTGCCATTAGTTGGGCATCTTCACCATTGCGGTAGTAGGTTCGTAAAGTTCGGATTCGTTTAAAGTCGAGTTTATCATAGAGCTGAATTGCAGCATGGTTATTGATTCGGACTTCAAGAATGATTTCTTTTGCTGCATAAACGGTCTCTAAGGCTTTCATAGATTGTTTGATTAGTTTCGATGCGATTTTTTGTCGTCGATATTCCTGCAGAACCGCGACACTTACAATATGACCTCGACGAACCCAACGTAATCCAAAATTCGAGATGCCCCCTTCCATGCGACACATTATATACCCAATAACTTTGCCTTCAGTTTCTGCAACATAATATGCTTCGGGATATCTTTCTAGAATTTGACGAAAGAAATATTCAGGGTAGTTTTCTGGCAGGGTATCAAGATTGATTTGCATAATTGTAGGGATGTCCTTTGGTTCAGCCTTTCGTACAACGAAGCCTTGTAGTTCGGTCAATTAAATCAGCTATTAGAGTGCTAACAATTAGGTATTAAAAATTCATCGACTGACTATTTGGAAAGCTTTTTGAGTGTTGTCTCTCTGGCGTGCATAGAGTTTTACGGTGATATTCTTTGTCTAATGAAGAAACTTCAACACCCGATGAGTCCAAGACGGAATATGATTCTTCTTTCTCGGGTGGAGATTCTTTCATTCCGGATACCTACCTTCTTAAGCTACGAGACATCGTCAAAGAAGAATTCGTTGTTAGCTATGCATACATTGACGCTCAAGATAATTTACCAATTTTTGTCGTCGAAGTGGATTCGAAAATGAAAGAGCGGTCTGCTCGCCTCACTGAACGACTACAACCACATAATTTATTTGCTGTAATCCGACAGGTTGAACTCTTTGAAGGAACTGGGGAAAAGAGCACAGTTATCAAACTAGTCCCGGCACCTCCTCCTCGACGGGCTAGCAGTTACACAATGAACATCATTCTTTTTGTTGCCACTGTATTTACTGTTCTCTTAGCCGGCTGGTTCTTTGCAACCGATGTAGCCTTTGTTTACATTCATGTTGAAATTTTCAGGATTCCGTATAATCCTTACATTGTCATGATCACGTATACTATTGCACTCCTTGCCATTATTGGGCTTCATGAATTCGGACATGTTGGAGCAAGCCGATATCATCAAGTCGAAGCTTCGATGCCCTATTTCATTCCAGGCTTCTATTATGGAACCTTTGGAGCACTTATTGTCCAACGGTCCCCTCCACCTACACGAGATAGTCTTTTTGATCTTGGAATTAGTGGACCTCTTGTTGGATTCGGCGTCTCTATAATCGTTGTGGTAGTTGGCTTGTCGATGAGCCCAATTCTCAGTCCCACTGAATTTTCTCAATTAATGGTCTTCGTACAATCACTTGGATTACCTCCCAGCCCCCTTCCTACACCAATTCTCTTCGACCTGATTTGGCTTCTGATTACCTTTGGTATTCCTCCAGGGTATACTGCTTATGTTCATCCCGTTGCATTTGCCGGATGGGTAGGATTTCTTATCACTGCTCTCAATTACTTTCCAATCGGTCAACTTGATGGAGGACATGTCTCACGTGCACTAGTCGGAGGAAGATATCACCGATTGGTTTCTTTTATCGGAATTTTTATTCTGTTTATCTTTGGCTATTGGTTTATGGCATTAATTGCATTCTTTCTCTTTGCGGGACGACACCCAGGACCGGTTGACGATGTCTCGCCTGTAAGTGCTTGGAGAATGATTATTGGAGCTATTTCATTTGTGATGGTAATTTTACTTCTCCCACCGCTGACCTCAGGATTCTTAGTACCCTTTCCCTGAGTCGACCTTGCTCTACTATTATTAATGCAGTTGAATTAAACTGATGGAAGAACATCAGTTCCATGAGGCATAGCCCATATGGTGGAATCTCGTCCTACTTGTTCAAAAGCTGCGTCTAATGCATTCTTGACGGATTTGAATGGCGTTACATAATAATATTGTTCTAGTTCTTTAGGATCAAGATCTGAGATTAAATACTGATGGACTCGTTTCGCACCTTGAGCCATGTAGAAAATTTTGTGACCTCCCATGATGAAATTGGTCTGTATCTGATGACTTAGCTCCTCATAAGACGGATATTTATGTGCCCACTCTTCAAAGACTTGATTTCCTATCCCTTCGCGGCATTCTAGAAGGGCAATTAACACTCCTCCATCTCGTACAGCGCCTAGGGCATGTACCATAGCTTTAGTTCCTTGATACAAGTTGATATCCTTTGGGTATCCAGAACTGGTTATCACTATGTCAGCCTTTTCTTTGATTTTCAACCGGCCCATTGAATCTGCAAATTCAGTGCCTTTTAGAAAAGCCTGTTCAAGATCTCCTGCATATGCCGCTACAATTTCTTTTTTTGTGTTTCGTACAATATTCACTATAAAATCGGTACGGGCTAGCTTGGCAGCTTCGGTCATATCAAGGTGGATGGGGTTTTCTTCTAGATTACCTGTGGACGCTTTTGGATGTGTCAACATCCCGTGATTTTTATTAATGGTTGCGCGTCCACTTATTGCTGGGAGCACGCTTTTCCGTCCTCCACCAAATCCAGCATAATAGTGGTAGCCAATATCTCCTGTGAGTATATGAAGATCCATTTCATGGAATATTCGATTAATTTCCACTTTGGTACCATAAGATGTCGTACCAACATTAACCAAGTTTTTTGCATCGCAACTGTGAACTGAAATCTGGTGCTCATTACACGCTACATCACATAAGAGGTTTTGTTGTTCTTCGAGAGTCGTTGCTCTGTGTGTTCCTGTCCCAAAAATAATGGTAACATCTTTCTCCTTGACACCCGCGCCTTGTAGTTGTTCGATGAGGGGATTAATCATAAAATGACAAGGTAGTCCTCGAGTGTGATCATCAACCACAATTGCCGCAGACTGTCCTGGTTGAGCGATTTCACTTAGCTGTGGGGAGCCAATTGGATTCAAAATAGCCTTTGTTACGGTTTTATTTGGGTCAGTTACTCCTTCAACAGGTTTAGCATCTAACAAACCTAGATAATTCCTATCGGGAATTTTTAGGCGAATTTGCTCCGAACCATATAGGAAATTAACATCTGCCATCTTTGTCACATCAGAAGATTTTAGACATTAGAATGGCATCTTCACACTACAAAAGAATTCTGGCTTGACAACCCTAATTTCTTTGGAATGAAAAAAATTAGAGAATGCCTTGACGTTGAAGCTTATCAATTTCTTTAAACTTATTTGGCAAATACTCTTCAGTGACGAAACTCAAGCCATAGCGACTGAAAGCTTGTTGTTCAGCTTTTCTTTGATTCTTTAAGAACATCTTCAATTCTTGTTGCCAGAATTTGGTTTGATAGCGCGGATCTTTCAATAAATCTTGTGTTCGTTTTTTGTCGGTGTCTGTAAAAGCGTCACTGGGGAGATTGTATTTCTGAATATCCGAGGCCCAAACGCCCATCCAAATTGCATCAGGTGTAGCAAGGCCTCGTAAATGTGCCGCAGAAGCGCTTCCGGATATGATAACCATGGCGATATGAGCTCCCCATGGATCTGCATCCACGAAAAGATACGTTGGTAAATTCAACTCATATCGGAGCCTTCGTATTGTGCGCCGAACGCTCCTGGGTGCCTGACCTGCAGTATGAATGAGCAGCGCATCGTGTGTTTCATGGACTCCATCCTCTACGAAACGCGTAAACATGCCGCCGGATTCGATGGCGATTACTTTCTTGGCTTTACATTTGATGAATTTTGCGGATGTCAAATAAGGACCAATCATAAGGCCATCGGGGTGATCAGTGCAATTCACCTGCTTACCTGCATATTTTTGTGGGGACGTATACTCGATGGTAAGATCGCCATAGATGGCGGCCCGTTCTTCTGGGAAAACTCGAAATGATTCACGAGGGGTTTTAAGTTTGGCTTCAACATCAGTGATTGTTGTATCGCTTTCACTTTGTTGACCGAATTTCACGCCGTACCCAAAGGATTGATAATAAATATCTCGTAAAGTGCTTGATTTTCCTTCAGTCAGAAGCTCTTTCAGAAATCGCATAACCCAAATAAATTGACTAAAACTACGGATTTGACCGACATTTTTTGTCGATCGTGTGACTGTCTTTCCTGCTAGAACGTATTGACCCAGTTCTTGGTCAAAACGGATGTTTCCCGTACTTCGACTTGGTAGTTCAATTTCTGGAAATTCGCCTTTTGATAGAGTTCGATATAGTGATTGTCCAACCCCTTTCATCTCCGAACGAATTTGCTCAGAATTTTTTTGTTCTTCTTTGAATGCTTTTGGCTCTTTTTTGATTTGGCGTATTCGTTTTGCTTCTCCTTTCACTAATCGCCACTCAAGCTGGCCTCCCCGTTTTCGGGCTTCAATTAATCCCTCTTCTTCCATTTTCTTCAGGACTCGACGAAGGCGATTAGAGTCAATTCTTAATAGCTTGGTAAGGCGCTTTGTGGGCTTCCATCGGCGCGTAAGTTGTCTGATGATTTGATCAGGTGTAGTTTCTGCCATTTTCTTCCTCTCCGCGTTCATTCCTCCTCCTCAGGGTTCTCAACTTCTGGTGGAGATTCTTCCAAAAGTCCCTCTTCGGCGGGGGGTAGCTCTTCTAGTTCTTCTTCTCCTTCAAGTTCTATCGTCAACGCACTTTGAACAAGAGGTTTTGTATCCGGGACCTTACGTTTTCCAGCTAATGCTGCAATATCCCGCGCAATAATTGGAAGGTATTTTTCATAAACACTGGCGCGAACTCGTTCTCGTTGTACTTTTTCTTTCTGGCGTAAATGGCCTTTAAGACTCCGTGCACATTCCATCAATCCCATACGGATATCGTGCTCTAATTCAGTGAGATCTGCAATGAATTCCTTACCTGCGGTCTTGAAAGGAATTTTAGTGCTTACTACTGCAACAAAAGCCGCAATGGGCATACCAGGACGAATTCGGTATCGGGACCAGGGAATTGCCCGAATCACCTTAGCCGCAACATCTTTGTACTCATCAAAAATCAATGGAATTCGATTGGCAAACCGATAGATGATTATCGATTCTTTCAACGGAACACCACCGCCATAAGCTAGTCCACATTCAACAATGAAGGGATGACCTCCATAGCTATTTGGCGGGCGTTGAGTCACTTGGACAAATTCTGGGTTTAGTGTTGAACGGATCCCCATTTCTAAGAGTTTTATTCCTAGGGGTGAAAGAACTCGAGCATCGGGGGGTAACCATTTACTAAACTCTTCAAAACCACGAGCGATTTTAACCAAATCATTGGGTTTGAGCCCTCTGGGATCTTGGGAATAGGGCATATTAATGGTTTTTAAGAAGGCTTTAGCGGTTTTAGGTCCAACACGATGAAAATGAGTACGCAGAAATGTCACCATATCAGTGGTTCTTGTATTCTCGACCACTCGGGAAAGCTGTTCTATATCCATCCCCTTTGGGTGGGGATTAACTGATTGAGGTGGGGGAGGCAGCTTCTTCACTGAACGTTTGTATTTATGGGCGGTTCCATCAGGCTCCGTAAACGAGAGATTAGCATAGGGTGTAATTAGGGCGGTTTGTTCGATATAGTCGAGGATAAAACGCTTTGCAGTTCGCCAGTTACCCTCCAAGGTGAACTCTAGTGTACACCCACGCTCGTCATTTCGATTTTTCCGGCGTTCCCATTTCATTAGTTCTGGTTTGTTTTCTTCAATGTCCTGTCGTAAAGTCACCTCAAAGACATGATCACCACCAACGGGGGCGGATGTGACATGCAATGGTTCGCTGGTCGTGATTTGCCCAAAAAGAAATGCCATCTTTCCACCAAGGCCAAAGCGGCCACGCGCTTGCTTGTGTTCATATTTCGAACCATATAGAATTTGTCCAAAAGCAGGGAGAATATGATCACGGGGGACACCAATACCGTTATCCTGGACACGAAGTTTAAACCAGCTAGGTGAGACCTCTTTTAACTTTACATCAATTGTTGGAAGGAATCCACCATCTTCACAAGCATCAAGGGAATTTTCCACAAGTTCACGAACAGCTGTGTATAATGCTCTCATATTGTTATCAAAACCGGCGATTGACCGGTTTCGGTAGAAGAAATCAGCTGGTGAGATTGATTCAAAAGTCACTGCTTCAGTCATTTAAATCGCCTACTTAATTCTCGTTCTGTGTCACTTCTCCCAGGAATCGCCTTGGAGCAGAAGTTTGAACATCATAGACTTTCTAATATATGGTTAAAAAGTATCTGCCTATCCTTGCTCTTTCTGCTATGGATTTTCGAGTTCTTCATCAGGTTTTCGTGGAACAAGGTTATCAAAAAGCAATGTTGTAACAACGAAAATCACTATCAATGCAATAATCGATGTTAGTCCATAGGGTGATATCAACAGAAGCGTGATAAATCCCAGATACCGTATGCTACCAATCACCTTGGCAATGATATCGTCCGCAGTCCGAAATAAAGGATCGTTAGATGGGTTATTGTCTCCTTTAGTCGTAAATCGGAGTTCACCTGATTCGTAATAGATATTTACAATGCGATGAACAATAGGTACAGCACGAATATTACCAGGTAATGATGAAGCATTATAAATTACGATATCTCCTACTTGTAATGTGGTTGGATCTACTGCTCGGACAATTACAAGATCGCCACGATAAAGTGTGGGTTCCATAGACGCCGATTCAACAGCTAGTAACGGGGATGGTGTTTGAAGATAACTCTGCAGCCCGATGCCCGTTCCCCAAACGATTACTAATACAAGCCCGATTATAATCGCGTCTTCAATGATTTCCCGTTTCCAACTTTTCTCTTTGCTCAATTCAAGAACCTCAAAACGCTAATAGGAAAAATGAAGCATTCATCATAGTAAAAAGATATGCGTTTCAGACAATATCTAACCTAATGATTTTTGAATAGCTTCTATAACCATGAATTGGTGCTGAGTATATGCATTTCATAACCAAGATACTAACCAACTCGGTAGATAGCTCCGTGCACCGTGCTTTTCTTCGATATGGTAGAGGCGAATATCCTGGACCTGCTACTGAAATAACCATAACCAAGGTGGGTAAAGTCAAAGTTCGTTCAACATTCATGTATCAGGATCTACCTGCAACAGTTATGCTTACAATGGTCCCTGTAGAAACCGTGTCGCTTTCAGGGATTATTTTAGGCTATGAACCACTCGACGAGATTCTAGCAGATTTAGGATTTGAAGCAGCGCCGTCGAAAAAGAAACCCCGAACTTTATTATACCAGTCAAAACTAGTCGGGAGCTTCACTACAAAACAAGCGGCTCTTCTTTATGAGAGTGTCGGCGAAAACGCTTACATCTTTTGTAATTTATCCACCAAAATAGGATGGCTTCATAAAACGAAAGCAAAGATTCCATCGGCTCAGAAAGAACCTCCACTTAGTGAACGACTCAAATTCAGTACAACTCAAGTTCCTTCAGGAACTGAATTCGTTCAAGAGCTTCTCCATGAACTCGTACCTGATTTCGCTGAGGATGTTCCTTCAGAGTTTTCTTCTTTGCTCATTGAGAATACCTATGAGATTCAAGATCTGATATTTCCGCCGGACATGAAACAACTAACCTCGAAAGAAGTGCGGTTGAAAACCCAGCGGAGCGGGATTTTACATCGCAAACTACACGTCGATGAGTCTGAATTCAATAAGAAACATTCCATGACAGTTTAACAACATTCTTTAACTGCCTTTATCACCGAAACCAAAAATAATTAAAAAGGGCAAGCGGTTCACTCTCTCCTAATATCTAAAGGTGTTTTCAAACATGCAATGGTCGTTGGTTCTTCCCTGGTATTCTGTATATGGCGCACTTCTAATTGCCTTTGGTATTATTCTCGCAATCTGGCTAGTTTATATGGTGGAAAAGGCTCGCCAGCCTCCTTGGTCGAAAATGATTATAGCAATTATTTTTATTGCGTTGGCTGTTGGGTTTGGTGTGCATCTCATCTTGGTTCAACTTGGACTTTGATGTCGCTTATTCTCTTATCGTGATTTTTTTCTGCTAGAATAGACGGGCTTTTCCATCTAAGATTAATTGTTGAACAGAACAGACATCCTCAAGCTCCGCGTCAACAATCGCTGCGACATTTTTTTCGACAGCCCTCCAAGAGGCTTGTTCATCTGCGATTACCTCAGTTGAAGCGATTAATGGTTGGTCAATTGGATATCCAATTCGTGTTAGAATTTTGACTGCGATTTCTGAAACTTTGGGTTCCTCAGAAATTACTCGGTCAGCGATGCGTTGGGCTAAGACATTGTATATCTTCCCAACATGGTTTTGTGGGTTCTTTCCCGCCGTAGCTTCAAGACTCATCGGTCGACAAGGAGTAATCAATCCATTTGCACGATTACCTCTTCCTACTCCAGCATCGTCTCCCATCTCAGCAGATGTTCCTGTAATTGTCAAATAGTACATACCTCGTTGAGGGTCATCCGCAGAGTTAACAACCACGCTAACTTCACGTTCAGTAATCTTCGCCGCTTTATCAAGTACAGCATTCTTTACATCATCGAGAACTCCTTGATAGTGATCCGCATCGGGAATTAGATGTGCAATCATCGCCGCCGCGACGGTTAGTTTGATATCGCTGTTGGTTCGTAGTCCCATTACTTTGATATCTTCACCAACTTCTGGATGCTTCTTTTTGAAGGCATCCGAGTTCAGAAGTTGTTCCATCTCAAACACGAGTGTTTCGGTTTCTGAAAAGGGCGCAAACGCAACACCGAAGCTAGTATCATTTGCACGAGGAATGTCATCAACTGAATGATCAAAAACATGTGTGAGGTCGGCCGAACCGGGTTTTATTTTGTAATCCATCATAACTTGTTGTGTTGGGTCTAGGAAACGCAATGTATTTTGTAATGTTTTCTTCATCGATTCAAGGGTCAAAGTTCCAATAGGAACCCTGAGTAAATTCCCTTCTTTGAAGACTTCTGTGGTTGCTCGGCCCACAACACAAATGTAAATCGGTTCTAATAATTCTCCCCCACCAAAGTCTACTTGAGCACGTCCTCCAGCAATTGAGCCTTTGTCAACATTGTAATGGAGAATTCCGCCAAAATTGTCGATGTAATAGTTACAGAATTTCACACCAACATTCTCAACAATGGCGTCAAGAATTGTATCCGGATGACCTTTCCCTTTCCGTTCAACGATTTCTAGTGATTGATCTTCGATGGGAAGTGTAAATGCTTTCGTAACAGCGATATTTCGGGACATTTTCTTCACCTTGGGTTAGCCCGGATGGATGACTTTGATTTTTAAGAATTTCCTCTTTACATCCTCGAATATTCGTCAGACGAATAATATCTTACTCGCCCTTTGCCATAACACTTAAGCCAATCCACAACTACTTTGTAGTATCCTTGTGGCTACTAAGCGGAAAAGCTGTATAAACTGATGTCGAGGAATGATAGGATATGAGCCATTATGTTGATGAAGATGAAATACGGCGTTTAAGTCGGCGCATAGCTGAAGAGTTTGAATCGACTTATGGAACGCTAGACGAGAAAGTTGCACGTGTACCTGATGATGCCGCACTCGCTATTGCTGACGAATGTTGTGTTCATCTTGAGGTTGCCCGAGTAGCATATAGGGTTATGTTAGATGGAGTTATTCCAGACCCCAAACCCTCTTGCCGTATTCTTATGCAGGAATTTGATCGTCGAGCCCAAATAGGAAGGCCGGTTCCTGAAATCGATACATATCAACGAGAAGTAGCTATAACGGAAGGGAAATGGATTGAATATCTTTATGGACAACTTGGCAAAATACTACTGACCGATCTTCGAAATTTAGTAAATCTTGAACGAACTATTTCTGATGAAATTGAACCCGCAAACGAACAAGTTATTGCGGTTTTAGCGCAAAGAAAAAAAATCAATGATTGCTATTTTCAACCCTTAATTGAACGATGGTTAAATGATCATGAGGGTGCAAAAATTACACTTGCAATTCGAGCGATTACGGGGGGATTAATCGGATCTACGAATTCTGAAATTGATGATGCTATAAATGGCGCTCGTGCCTCTTTGCTGATTAAGCTACGACGATATGAGCAATCTCTAAGTCAACAAGACGAAGAGGAAGAAGAATCCCGGTTAATGGAAAAAATACTTGGTGAAATTCAACTCCTGATTAAAGAAGTCCAAGGACCACTTGAGACCGTTTCTTCAAATACTGCTGGCGAAATTCTAATTGAGGTTTCACCATCTCCACCAGAATCGCTTGATGAAAAACCGAAGTTTGGTTTCGTTTCTGCACCTTTCCCAGCAAGACCCCAAATGGGTCCTCCTTTACAAACGCCTTTAGATTATCTGGAACGAGATGTATGGCTCGCTTCAATGAAAAAACCCGATGAACGGGCTCCGTTCTTAAGCGAAAAAATCACAACAGTCACAGATAATCTAATCGAACAAGGTACGCCACTTGATAAAATCGGAACAACCATCATTTTTGATTTGGATAATAGATTTTCTTGGACTCGCTCGAAGAAAACTGTGATTCGAAAAGAATTACGCGAAATCCAAAATTTAGCGGGGGAGGATTATCGAGCACAAATTGAAAATTACGTCCTTGAGAACCTATTGGCAAAAATCCCTGAACTTCGCTCAAAACCAAGCAATAATGAAAGTTGAATGCATTGAGATGAATTAACATGACTGAAGAAAACCCACCCCTTCTTTGGGTATTAGATTATGTTATTCCGGGTTTCACGATCCTGGGAGAAAAAATTACTCTTGGCGGAGAACTTCTCATTGCCTCTAGGCAATTATTCAGCTTTCTTCAAGAGGAAGTTGTGCGTTCAGCCTTTATTGGTCCGGGCGTCGTCAAAGGACAAGTTATGATTAAAGGAAAACCAGTGGATGTAGAATATCTTGTCGGTGCAGTTATATTTGATCCAACAAAAATGCGTCCGCGTGAACCAATTCCACTTCTTGACATCATAAACCCAGAAATATTAGATCCTCTTGAACAAGCTTCAGTTGAACAGGTCCAGGAAATTATTCGCACATTAGTAATCAAAAAAGGAACTGTTGAAGATTCAGGTCAAATCCTCACGATAACCACGGAGGGTGGACTTCCCCGTACTCTCATCGAAGAGCAAAGCATTGTACCTAGAAATATCTCTCTCATCTCTGGGATGAAAAAGGCACGATTTCTTCTAGGAGGACAAAAGAATCGGTTATATTCACCTTTCAAGGACGCCTTAGTACGTAATAGATTCAGTGATACTAACCGAATTTGGACATTCCGCATTGATAAAATGGAATTCGAAGCGTTTAATCCCGCAAGTTTTGAAGAATGGATTATCATCGAAATGCAAACAGACCCAACCGCTTCTTCAAGTTCAACTCAAGTCGTTGAAACAGAATTTAATTCAATACTTACCTATGTACTAGGAAACAGGAAATATTTCATTTTTGACGATTAAACTCCGGTATGAATTGGATTTTCAATTGCTTCAATTACCCTGGCGGCGTTTTCAGCTAATTCATATCGTCCAATTACCTCTGCCACTCGAATGATGCCTTGGAGTATATGCACTTGGTTATCAAGAAAACTAAAGATGTCGCCGGGATAGATGAATAGCTCATACTCTTCAAGAAATGCTGAGTTTATTTGTGATGGTGTGAACCCACGATAGCGCATTTCTAAAACGGCTTTCGACACTTTCCAAATCCCGCAATCACAGAAAGGGTTTTCATTACAATGGCAATTGAAGAAGTCTACTGTCCATTTACTAAATGTTCGTAATACCCATCTTGGTAGTCGTTTTAGTCGTCGACTACGCTTTGTACTCATTAGATCTAATACCGCACCAGCAAATAATCTGGTAGCAAAGCGGGTGCGAAGAGTGCGCTCAATTTCACTTTGTAATCTGGGTGATAGATATGCGTTCCTTAGCGGTTCAAGAGTAACTGATAAGGAATCCGCGGTATTGTAGCGATATTCTTGAATAGCTGCGACATTGGAAGCTGAGAAATATGAAATTGCCGCAGCTCGACCCAACTCCGTGGGCATGACTTCTTGTCCACTTTGGGTAGCAAGATTATGTCGCTTTAAAAACCGAAGTCCCTCATTGAATGTTACTGTACGAGATAATAATCGTTGATAAGCATTTTCTAGGTGCGTTCGCGGTATTGTATCATAACATGATAGAGTTGCAAGGAGCTGATCAACGGATTGTTCGAAGGTTGCTTCTGGGTGTACTTCTTCAATAGGGTTATTCAATAAATCCAAAGCAACCTCTTCTTCGGTTTTGGGTTCATCTCCAAAATATCTTCTTCCGATTTCTGCTAGTAACACAGCTTTTCCAACATCATGTTTTCCAAGTCGACCCGCACGACCTAGCATTTGTGTGAATTCGCCAACACTCAAAGTTTTTGTTCCCATCATTAAACTTTGAAAAATAACCATGCTAGCCGGAAAATCCACACCTGCGGCTAATGCCGCCGTTGTAACAACAACAGCGATTTTTCCTGATGCAAATGCATCTTCGATTTGACGTCGTTGAGGATATGTCATTCCGGCATGATATGCTTTAGCAAGAATTCGTTGCTTTTGAAGTTCTGTTGCAATCGAGTGTGTACTTCGACGAGAATTTGTAAATACAATTGTTTGCCCCTGGAAACCATATGAGCTTTTTTGCTTGTATTCAGATTTACTAAGATCTGCAATAATTCTTAGTTTATCCGGTTCTGTAAGCACCATAATCAAGTGACGTTGTAAAGGTACAGGGCGACCACGAAGAATGACTGGTTCCAATTCCAGCTCTTGAGCTAATTCATTCGGGTTTCCAACGGTTGCTGATAATGCTACTAATTGGGCGTTTGGAAAGAGCGTTCGTAAACGTGTGATTAAGCCATCTAGTTCTGGTCCTCGGTCCTCATCAGCAACCATTTGGATTTCATCGATGACAACAACGCCAACATCACCAAACTTGTCAGCTTTTCCTGATCGAAGTAAATAATCGAATCCCTCATAACTAGCAACTATAATGTTTGCATCAGTGACATCATCGTCGACAATAACAAGTGCTTCTTCTCCGACATCAATACCGCTCATACCAACGCGAATTGCTACACGTAATCCAAGGGGCTCGAATTTCTCACGATATTCATGGTATTTTTGATTAGCTAATGCGACCAAAGGCGATAAGTAAATGTAGACCTTCCCTTGCATTGCAGTGTTTAATCCGGCAAGCTCACCTACTAGGGATTTTCCACTAGTTGTATCCGAGACAGCCAAAATTGAGTTGCCGTCTAGTAATCCAGCATTCAAAGCCTTGGTTTGAATTGGGAGGAGAAATTCAACTCCAGACTTTTCAAAGACCTGTATTAATTTCGATGAAATTGGTAGCGTCGCAAGAGGCACTTTTTCTTCAGGTTCTTTGACTGCTTGAACCTGATCATATAGTGTCATGGCAGGATTTTGGCTTGGACGAAATTGTGATGAAAGAAAAGATGCAACCTTTTCTACCGATTGTAACCGTTGCAACATTGTTTCTAAACTGCCATAGGCTTTCTTCGAAACTTCAACGTCTATCGATTGAAGGCGATTCGTCAACTCCCGGGAGGCACACTTGTAACATACTGGTTGACCTTCAAGTCGGTATACTTGCTGCTTGCGTAACATAGTCAACCTGCCGTCTGTAATGCATGAACTGCAAGCCCGAACTATCACAGGATCTTTTACGCCAAAATCTCGCAGCATTCCTTTTAATTCTGCTAAAAATGGAAAACGTGGCGATCGAGGGATGGCAACATATTCGGCATTCCGTACCCAGTTCAAAAAGGTTCTTGGGTCAACGGGTTTGATGCCTCCCTTTTGAACTAGCCAAAGCTTCGCTGGTCGAAGTCTTCCTTCTTTCATCTGAAACTTGATACGTGCCCGTAATATCGGTAAATTTGATCGTTTTGGGCGAAACACAATGATGAATGCTGCAAGCTCTCGTTTCTTCTCTGGAACTAGGGCTAAACTAAAGGGAGGTTTTAATGGACGCATTGGTTAACACGGTTCAAATCGGCTTATGCTGAAAACAACAAGTAAGGCTTTTTAGTCTTATCTTACTCTTAGGTTGCAGGGGTTTAGCGAGTGCGCAAAATTGAGATTTACCCAGGCATCCTGTCACTAATGTTGAGTAAGGCTGCTCGTGCCGGTCGAACAGAAATCGGTGGGTTTCTCATTGGAAAGATAAAACGGGATAAGATTATTGTCACAAGAGCTACTTTCCCACGACAAAGGGGATCAAGGACGCATGTTTACATCAATGATGCTGACATGGCGATTCTTGCCGAAGAGCTATCTGAAAGGGGAATGGATGAAGTTATCATTGGTTGGCATCATACGCACCCCGGTCTTGGAGTATTTATGTCTGGAACAGACGTGTCTACACAGCTTCGATATCAAGCTTTCTTTCCCGAAGCAATTGCTCTTGTAATGGATCCATTCAAATTCTCTGAAACTTTGGAGATGGATGATCTAGATCTTCGCATTTACCGAGTAGAAGGCAAAAAAGAATATGAGATTGAATACGAATATGCACATGATCCTGCCGAAATTATTCCGGATTTATTTGGCATTATGCTTACCTTGGAAGAACCCTCGCATCTTGTCTACGAGGATACTTGGTTTGAAAAAATGCTTAGAGATGTGTTTGGAGAGCGTATTACGACGCCAGAATTTACATGGAGCTTTGGGAACTTCTTGGAGGCTTTGGTTGTATTCGGAGCCGTGATGCTTCTTTGTGTTTTTGTTGCACTTGCGTTGTTGGGGTTATTTGTGTAAAAATCTCCTTGGTGGAAAACAATCGTAGCGCTCGACAGTTACTATTCTTCAATAAAATTATTGCTTGCAAAGAAAGAGTAGCAAGTTAATCCGGCTCATCAAAACCCAAGGCTTTGAGTGCGGCAAGGATGGCTTCTTTATCATCCACCGATACATCGTTTACATCGCCGCTTACCTCTGACATACTAACAGTTTCAAGGCCGGGCTCCTCAACAGGGGCAATGGTGGGTTCAGCATGTGAGGGCTCTTCCTCAGTGGCTGGTGTAATCGTTTCAGCCTCTTCGGATATTGACTCTTGAGTGATCTCAGTGGAAATGAGCTCTTCTGATGGTTTAGGTTCAGTAACCGCTTCTGCAACGCCTATATCCGCTGTCGCAGGCATTTTTCTAAAACCAAGAAGTTGGTCCGGTTCGAGAGGATGAGATTCCATTATTTTCGTAACCTTAGTTGCATAGATTTTCATGAGACCGATATAGTATCCGAGACGAATTTGATCTCGACTTGCACCAACAAGGAGTGTTTCTGGTGTTCCCCGCATAATAATAGTAAAGCCTTTGTTCCCTCTGAGAATCACTTCAGAAAGAGAACCCTGACTTAATTGTCGTAGAGTTTCTTCGCCAACATTGACAAGAGTAGCTGTGGCAGCAGAGAAGATATCCGAGTCGACATCACCGCTTACGGCACAAGCTAGACGAATGCCCTCGCGTGTTACAACAGCTAGGGCCTCCAGGCCCGTTGATTGTTCAATTCTTCTCATAAGGTTCTGTAGGTCTTTGAATGGTGTCTCAGCCATCGTCCATTACATCCTCTATACCTGACTACGTTGTTTTCTTCGTTGTTTCCTATATCAAGGTTGCTCTTGCCGTTATAAGGTTTTCAACAGTGTTGCGAGCATCGAAAAAGAAGGGATGCAAAAAGATTACTTTCAGTCTCCTCTGCTTGCTGTTTGTTTGCTAAATCGTATTGTAGTTTAAATAGGTTCTAACGGAAATCGCAAAATGGATAGTTACTATGGTGGCTTCATTAGATGCTTTATTCAATGCGAATTATTTGCCGGCGAAGCTTCTTCATCGGGATCAAGAACTTGCAATTCTGTCGAATCTCTTTGCTTCAAGCTGCTCTTCTACTAACTCATTAAATATCTTAGTTCATGGTAGCTTTGGAATTGGTAGAACAACGCTTCTCCGCTTTTTTGGACAGCAAGAATTAGGTCATTATCGGCTTCCATTTATTCGATTCCAAGGAAAACACTTCACTGAAATCGTTTCTGATACTCTCCATTCTCTAGCCCCAATTCGAAATTTAACAAACTCACTTCCAGATCAATGGACCTTACTAAAGCGTCTTCTACGTAAATCTGAGGCTCCAATTGTCTTTGTGTTTGATGATGTTAATACCCAAACCTGTGAAATTTATGGAAAGTTGCTTAGTGTTTGTAAAGAAAATGCGATTCCCTCAATGGCAACAGCGCCAAGATACTACCCTCGACAATTAGGGCTTAACACATTACAATTTCTTGATGTGGTCATAGAGTTAGAACCTTTTACAGATCATCAATTTTTGGATATAATTAAACAACGAGTTGCAGAAGTTTTCCCTTACTCCCTTCCATCTCATATAACTGAGTTTATGGCTGATCTAATCTGCATTCTAGACTTCCAAAGACCTGCTACGATTATTGAACTACTTCAAAATCTGTATCCTCTACTTACTACATCTTCGTGTATCTCAGCTAATCTGATTCGCCAATCCTGTATTAACTCAAGAACCCTTCACTACGATTTTTGGAACGATCATCTTTCAAGTCTCACTGAATTAGATGCCACTACAGTTGTTCTTCTGCAAGCCATAGGAAGGTATTTTACAACTCATCCAGGACACATCTATGTAAATAAATCAAGTTTATTCACACAATTTGAACAAATATTAGAAGAAATGGGGGTTTCCTCTTCTTCCCATACGTTCACACGAGCTCTCAATGTGTTACTTTTCAAAGATTTTCTTCTTCAATCGCGTTACACAGCACAAAATTACTTCACACTTCTCCCTGCAGAAGGATACCTCGAAATTGTTGAATTGCTCCTGGGCGAATTCAAGTTTGAACCCTGAACTCTCAGAGCAATCTCGTTCTAACTTCATTTGCTTGTTTTGACTAGAGAACGAGCCAATATCCGTGCCACACGAATTGGTTCCGGTAAACCTCCAAAATGGGTAAAACGTTTGATAACTCCTTTTACAACTTCCAATTCACACCCTGTAAACTGAACAAATACATAGGAATTAGGCTCAACTTCAATTGACTTAATTTCGCCATTTCGTTGAACTATCTTCCACCGTTTTTCCCAATCGAGAGAAAAGGTCGATTTTAGATGCTCTTTCAAATCTTCTTGAGGTTTCTTGGTAACGCTAATTATCGGAAAAGAAAAATTTTCAAACAGCTTGGCCATATCGATGATATTGTATCCAGCGATAATAGTACCATGCAGCATTAGGCCGTTTATGTCAGAGCGTTCAAGAAATTCAATCATTCGAATAATCGCTTGAGTGGAATCAACTCCCCCAATGGTAGCTTTGCTCCAAGCCATACCATCGATTAACAAATCCCTGCGCATTACGACCCCACCAAGAATCGTATCACTAGCACCTACAAATCCACTTTCCGCTACTCCAAGAAGACGCGTAGCGGGTTTCAATAAAGCCTTTTGCGATGTCAAAACACAACGCCGATTCTATTAGGCACATACACCAAAATAAAGGGAAGGGGTGGAAGCTAACACCTATGCTTGCGCGTTCAGCTTCTTACCAGGATGATCTTCTTGCCATTTCTCTAAAGGCATGGCAAATTGTTGCTCAATTTTTGGACGATGAAAAGAGTTCATTGCGCAGAATGGTACAATCCGACCATCTGGAATTGCATAATGAATTCCGCATCGTTCAACACGTTCAAGATCGAAATTGTATGGATCCATGAAATGCATTGATCCAATCATTATAATGCGTTTCATGAATTCGGCTAGTGCATCGTAGTCCTTTTTCCGAAGCAGGTTATCAGCAAGTCTGAATAGTAACCCTTTCTTCTTGAAGAAACGCATAGCTCCCATGACTCCGCGCAGGCTTCCGCGCCAGCCTTTTCCTTTTTCAAAATCTTTTGCCATTTTTTCAAGAGTTCCAAGGAATTTTTCGACCTGTACGTATTTTGTTATTGGGGCCCAGCTACCGTCGTCGTCGATGACAATGAATGTAGCCATACCACAAGCAGGATGTTCTGAAAATTCCACCATTGGTGTTCCTGATCTTGCACCAAGTGCTCTTGCTAAGGGCATTACAAAAGGAACGGGGTACCAGTCGCTTTGTTTAATTATCCCATCCGTTTGCTCTTCTGCAAGCCGCGTTAAATCAGGAATCGTGATTCGCATCTCTTTGCGTTGATCCGCATCAATCCGACCAGTAATCGATACTGGTTGGAAGTTGATACAACGGATAATGTCATTGTTTTCGACCGCAAATCGAATGATATCGCCGACTTGGTCATCATTCACGCCACGTACAAGTGTTGGAACAAGAACGATACTGTGAAGTCCTTCTTCACGACTTCTTTCCAGTGCTTTCATTTTCTGAGAGAGTAGGTTCACGCCTCGTGCTGCGAGATAGGGTTCCTTCGTGACGCCATCAAATTGTAGGTATGCTGTACTCAAACCGGCTTCAACCAGCTTCTTCGGATAACCCTTTTGACCCAGTAATAAGCCATTTGTGGCAATTTGCACATGAGGGAAACCAACCTCTTTCGCAATTTTGATAATCTCCGGTAAATCCGCTCGCATTGTTGGTTCGCCACCTGCAAATTGAACTGCAGGTGCAGGTACCGGTTTATTAGCACGAAGATTTTCTAACATTGCACGAATTTCATCTAGAGTGGGTTCATAGACGTATCCTGCTTTTCCAGCGTGTGCAAAACAAATCGGACACTCTAGGTTACATCGGTTTGTAACATCAATAAGTGCGAGATTGGTGTGTGTTTTATGATTCGGGCAGATACCACAATCATTGGGACATTCGTTTACGGTTTCGGTTCGAGGGTTTTCTAGACCAATACCTTTGTAGGCGAATTGAAAGGCCCGATTAAACTCCGATGCACTAGACCAGTATGTGTCTTTGTATTCACCGTGTTCTGTGCATTCTTTCTTGATCATGACATTGCCGTCTTCTTCGTAAATGGTGGCTTCTATAACACAGAAGCATTCGGGACATACTGATTTCGTTGTGTATGGGAGTTCTTTAGGTGGCATTTTTTCCATTATGAATAATCGCTCCTTTGTGGTTACCACTCGCTAGTGGTGATTTTGTAGTGTCTCGTGTCAGAGTTTCTTAAAAGGCTTTTCCGAAAAATCCGAGTAGGAGAAAGCCGGATTCGAATCGAGCGAAAGTGTTTTTATAATATCCAGATATAGGTCAGGGTATGTCCCGGGTAATACGCTTGCATTTGGTATCCGTTAAACTCCCAAAAGCCTATGTTCGAGGGCTTGATACACTGGTTGATAGAGGAACATATCCGACGAGAAGTGAAGCGATTCGTGTGGCTATTCGTGATCTTCTTAAACGCGAACTTTGGATTTCAGGTTCACCGCTCACGATGCCACAAAGTTCAGACGATTGAATTAATTGCGTAAACTAGCGTTCACGAGTTCCTTGGATGTACTCTTCAACTCGTTGTTTAGCAATGCTGTCCTCAATCTGTTCTGGTGGGTGCTTAAATGAATAAGCTGAAATACTCATCAAAGGACCACTAGTTCCACGATCTAATGCGATTTTGGTGGCACGAATAACATCTGCAACAACCCCTGCACTATTCGGGGAGTCCTCAACAGATAGTTTTAATGCGATTTGGATTGGCATTCCCCCCCATTTCTTACCTTTTGCGTGGATATAGCAGACCTTTGTATCATCGAGAAATGGGACATAATCGCTAGGTCCAATACGTGTGGGCACTGGATAATCAAGAATGCTCGTAACGGCTTCAGTTTTGCTTATTCTTTTACTTTTCAAGCGGTGTTCTGCAAGCATGTTTTCAAAGTCTGTATTTCCACCTATGTTAAGTTGGTAGGTTTCGTCAATCTCGATTCCGCGATCAGATAATAGTTGGGCTATGACGCGATGGAGGATGGTAGCGCCCACTTGGCTTTTAATGTCGTCTCCTGCCATTGGCAGTCCGGCTTTTCGGTATTTGTCTTGCCATTTACTATCAGAAACAATGAATTCAGGGATGCAGTTAATGAAACCACATCCGGCATCTAAGGCTGCTTGGGCATAGTAACGCGAGGCTTCGGCACTCCCAACCGGAAGGAAGTTTATTAGAATTTCTGCATTCGCATTGCGGAGCTCTTCGGTTACATTAACTGGTGTAGTTGTTTTTGTATCGTATACGTCAAATGCGCCAAACATGTGTTCGGCTACACCGTCCATTATGGGTGCGGGTAGAACCTTAACTCCAAGTTTTGGTGTTTCAGCAAATTTGATTACGCAATTGGGGTGAACAAAGATTGCCTTGCTGATATCTTTCCCGATTTTTCCTGCGTTAACTTCAAAAGCGGCAACAAATTTGATGTCCCGTAGTAAATAACCTCCAAAGGATGGATGCATAAGGCCTGTTACTCGGTCTTCATGCCCGTTGACGTCTTTATAATAATTCACGCCTTGCACAAGCGCAGATGCGCAATTACCAAGCCCTGCAATAGCAACCTTAATCGGTCTCATTAGTTACACCTTCCAACATAGTTTATGGTTGTAAAGTATATGGGCGTTTAAGTTGTGAACAGCATTTAAGCATTTCTCCTCTTTGGTAGACGAAGCGCACAGTAGACAGCAAATTAAAAACGGTGAATTTGCTTAATCGCTAGCGAGCAGCCATGTCATTCATTTACGCTCATGCCAAGCGATCAAGCAATCTTCTCCCAATAGTCGTTGCAATTTGCGTGGTTTCCTACTTCATAATTCTGATCTTTATCCTTTCATTCTATGCACCGCTAATACCCGGATTAATTGAATTACCTCTCTCCAGTATCTTTCGTTATCTCATCATGCCTGCTATTTTTGCCTTTCCTTGGATTCTCTTTGTAGTCATTTTTCGAGAACGAACCATCAATGCCTCAGAAATCATGAATAAAAAAGGCAACCTCATTCCCCTCCGATGGAGAATGCTCTATAGCTTCAACACACTTATAATACTCGCCTTCTTCATTTTTCCTTTCATTTCTCCTCCTCTTGCGATTTTTGCAGCCCTTATTTTGGCCTATCGAATTGTTCATCGTTCAGAAAATATATGGCAAAGAAGCCAAGGCACACGATTAGGTTATACTCTCATCCTTTTCATTCTGCTGGCGATTGTGCCTATCTATCTAACTGTCATTTGGTTCCAATACTTTATTGCAATTGTAGGGATTATTTTCACTGCGTGGTGGCTGCTTTTTGATCCATTGTACTTTACGTCACTTTGTATTGTCAATGCTCTTGCGATCGGCTCTTTGCTTCATCTATCTTATGGGACTTTGGATAAAAGTGGTAAACTTCAGCATAGCGATAGCCAAAAATTATGGTTAATTCGTTTTACTGAACTTGTCCTCTTTGTTGTTTTTTGGGTGCTGCTAAATCCCTTCCTGCCTGTCTTCTCTCTCTCGGTAAATTCAGGTTTAACCTACAATCTAGCTTTTCCGGATCCAATAGGATTTGCCGGAACCCTTGGAAACATCAGTTATGTCAATTATCTCTGTCTTGGAATAATCGCTATTGTCTATCTTGTTAAATTCGCAGTAGGGCTCGGGGGGAATCTTAAACTTTCAATAATTGGCATCCTGTTCGCTGCATCATTTCTCATTGTCGAAGTACTTAATGGCTTCTTCAGTATTTCAGCCATCTGGCTCCGTCCAACGCTTATGGTCGGATCAAGTCTGATCTTCATCTTTGCTTTTACAATCAGCTTCTTCGCGGCACCTGATGAAATAATGGAGCTGGATGAAGTGCTTGTTGAGGAAACAGATTCATTAGAAAGACAAATACTGGAAGATGCTGAATCAATTGAAAAGCAAGATAAAATCGAGGAAATCGAAGACTAGAGATTCTTGAGAAACTCTGGAATTACAGAGAGTTCAATAAGTGGGATGTACATCCAAGTTCGATCAAAAGTCCCCTTAGCATAATCCCATTGTTCTTCTGGATCTGCTTTGTATTTAATGAAGATTCCTTTTGGTTTTTTGTCCGTTTCCACATAAAGGAACAAGGGAAGGCCTTCAAGATTATACCAACCTGGTATTGATGTCATTGTGCCCATGACATATTTGTCTCCTTTTTTGAAATAAAGGATTGTAGCTGTACGTTCGCGTGCCGCCCACCAATGAACCAACCGCACAAGGTTGTCCAAATCTTTCAGCTTCATGAGCGTTGAAGGTTTCAATTCAATGTCAGTCACAGTCATCAACGTGCGGTCATAAAAACCTCCTGAAGATAAAGGCTTTGCTTGCTTGAATGTTATTACCAGCATTTTTGAGTAAGCATGTAGAGGGCTAGATTGTTATGGAATTTCGAATTGCCTGTGCCCAAATAGATGTTGCCCTAGGGAACAAAGAAGTTAATCTCGAAACAGCAGTTCAAATGGTAAAGGAGGCCGCAACTCGCAAAGTTGACCTAATAGTTTTACCAGAACTTTTTACAACGGGCTATTGCCTAGATAAAGCGAATAGCCTTGCTGAATCACCAAAAGGTCACTCTATTGGGTTATTGCGTGATCTAGCAGGTCGATTTCGTATTTTTATTGTAGCAGGTAGCATCTTAGAAAAACGTGGTACAGAGATCTACAATACGTGCCATTTGATTGGAAAAGATGGAAAATTGCTAGGACATTATGATAAAATCCATTTATTTCCTCCGTTCCAGGAAGACAAATTCCTCTCAGCTGGCTTTGAAGCTTCAATATTCAAAACTGAACTTGGGCTCTTCGGAGTTATGATCTGTTTTGACTTACGTTTCCCTGAACTCGCTGGAAGATTAACTCAAAATGGTGCGCAAGTAATTTTCTGTCCAGCTGAGTTTCCTGCTGAAAGAATAGCCGTGTGGGCTACATTACTTCGCGCGAGAGCGATTGAAAACCAAGTATTTGTAATTGGATGTAATCGAGTCGGAAGTGACGGAAAACGCCTTTTTGGGGGACGCAGTGCAATTATAGATCCTGCCGGTACAACCTTAGCACAGGCAAACGATGCGCCTCAACTAATTGAAGCGATAGTAAATCTTGAAGAAATAAAGACAGTCCGAAAAAATTTGCCTATTATGAAGTTTCGGCGTCATAAGTTTTGATTCTGAAAATTCGCCACAAGTCAAATCTTTAAAATCCAGTAGCCCTATCTGTTTGTAACAATAAATACTTCATGGTGACTCGAATAGTGTGGCGAAGAAAGCAAGAAGATACCATTCGGAACCTCATTGTGGAACATGCTGAACTTGTACTGAAAACTGTCCAAGCTCTTTATGAATACATCAGTATAATACTGGAAAAGCGCCCTGAAAAACGACTGGTAGAATCTGAACAAGAGCTTGGAGAGAAAGTTCTAAAACTCGAGCTACAAGCAGATGAGGTCGAAGAACGAATTAACGAAGAGTTCTTCAAAAGTTCCTTACTTCCTGTCACAAGTAGTGGTCAGTTTGACTTGATTTCCTCCGTTGATGGGCTTGCTGACCGGTCTGAATTAATTGTAAGAAAAATGCGAATTATTGGGGAACCAATTGATCTTGATGTAAAAGAATCACTCAGTGATATGGCTAAACTTTGTGTGCAAGCTACAGAAGCAGTTGTGGAAAGTATCGTGGCATTAAGTAAAGACTTCGATGCCGCCCTAGGGAAAGCGCATTCAGTCTATCCGATTCGAGAAAAGAATCGCGATGTTGAATTTGAAACCCTAAAACTTCTTGTTGAGCATGAGATGGAATGTTCAACTCTCGTACTACTCCATGATATTATTCAACTACTTGGGCAGACCACTGATAAGGCGAAAGACGCTGCGGATATTATCATTTCAATGGTAATCAAATACCGTGCCTAGCGATTAATAACAACAATATATGAAAGCTAGGTCAGTTCTGAACGTCGTTTTAGGTACTTCTCACGAAGGCGTTGGTAAGTTTCTTCTTCTACGCCTCCTGCGCGTTTCCGTTGTTCCAACCGTTTTAGGAGTTCATCTATAGCTTGAAGTTCTGAAGTTGCTTCTTCACCCGAAAGTGAATTACCACTAGACTTTGTTGTAGGAGTTACAGTGTTTGAGACAGGCTCATTCACTTCCAAATTTGATACCGAATCAGAATTTGATGGGGCGGGTGAAACTCCATTTTGTTCAAGTTGTTCTTCCAGCTTAGCCATCTCAAGCTCAATTGCATCAAGCTGTTCCTGAACCTGTTGGTCAACTTCAACAGCTTCTTCAGAATGCGGTCGGCGAGATCGCAGGAATCTAGAACTTGGTGAAGTCTGTTGAGAGATCGGTGAAGTGGTATCTTGAGAATTTGCTTGAATACTGTTGTTTCCCACTGCTCTTGGTTCAACGACAATGGTTTCAAGTTGAGCCGCTCGTTTATCCCGTTTGATCCGCGGTTTAGGTCTAGCACTGCTGAACGGTTCCCCTGATGCGGAACGTGCGCCTTGAGGTGGTGAACGAGATTGTCCTGCAGCCGGTGATGGCGTCGTGCGACGGTCCAGTAAAAAACTTGCCGCAATGAATGGAATCAAGGCAAAGATTAGGACGTTTACTATACCGCCTAAACCAGGAAAAAGACTATCAAGCAAGACTCCTGAAAAGAAAAAAGCATCAACGATTAGGGTGACCGCTACTAATACCCATATTCCAATGATGGCAGACGTTCGCTTACTCGGCATGCTTCACGTGTCACCTGTAATTGAGTCTTTTTTCCCCGGAATAGCAGATGCTTTGTGTCTCTTTTTTGCTTTCTCCATCCTCGCTATATACTTGTCGCGTAACTGGGTGTATAACTGCTTGGAGATTGCGCCTTTCGCAAGCTTCTCATCAAGAGTGTCCAATAGTTGCTGGGTTGCCTTTTCTGAAAGTTCCTCCTCTCTGTATTCTTGTTTATCGGAAGCTGAAACTATATCTTCGCTACTAGGAATTGGATCACCTACGAGTTGCTGTTTTAATGATATCACTCGCTTTTCTAATTCTGTAATACGTTCTTGAAGCGCTCTAATTGATTCCTTCGATTCTTTTTCTGGCATGGATTGAAGAGCAGAGGGAGTAACAAGTGAATCAGGAGTTTTTTCATCTAACTCAAGAGTCGGTTCTAAAACCGAATCCTGTTCTTGGAACGTTTCAATAATTGAAGCTAATGTTTCTTTTTCCTCGGGAGAATCTGAGCTACTCGGTGACATTGTCGAAGATTCATCACTCTGAGCACGGTAGACATAGATAATGCCAATTGCTAGTATGGCGATTATAACAACAAAAATAGTGGGAACAGGCCTTACAAACCAAAAAATAGAACCTAATACAATCACGACACAAAGACAGACATAAACCCAATTTTCGCGTCTTTGACTCATAACTAGCCAACCACAAATTTGTTTGTGAAGAGAGATTCCCTCAATATTGCATGCCCTAATACCTTCTCCGAGTTCGAGACCTTAAAACATTGTCCGTATCTAATCTCCCAATCAACTAACTTTGTTGATAAACACACATTTAAACTATTTTTCCTGCAGAATGCCTGAGAGGTGTCAATTAATTGCCAAACCTACCCATAGGAAAAGTTCCTCCAAAGATTTTAAAAAAAAGCGTATTTCCTTTTCTAGGGGCTCCTGATTCAGATTTAATTTATGGTCCTGGAATCGGTCGTGATGCTGCATTAGTTCGTATAGGGCGAAAAGTAGTTGTTGCAACCACAGATCCTATCACGGGTGCTATTCATAATATTGGAGCCTATGTTGTCCATATATGCGCAAATGATGTTGCTACATTTGGAATTCGACCTCGATGGTTTCTTGCAACAATTTTGTTACCAGAAAATGCTGAATCTCAAATGCTGAAAGAAATTATGGCGTCAATGGATTCTGCGGCTAAAGATTTGAAAGTCAGCATCATAGGTGGTCATAGTGAGGTAACCCCTAGCCTGCAGCGACCGATTATCATTGGATTCATGTTAGGTGTAGCAGAACAGAATCAGTTTGTAACTTCTACTCAAGCAAAGCCTGATAATTCGATTATTCTAACCAAAGGCGTTGCAATTGAAGGAACAGCAATTCTAGCCACCGAACGAGAAAAGATCTTGCGGAAAAACTTCAATGATTCATTGATAAATCGTGCGCAAAAGTTTATTCACAAAATCAGTGTTGTTCCTGAAGCGCTCAAAGCGATATCTACAGGCGCTGTTACTGCAATGCATGATCCAACAGAAGGAGGTGTGGCTAACGGCTTACATGAGTTGGCTGATGCGTCAAAGGTGGGGTTTATTGTTAATCGCAGTAAGCTGATTATTTCTGAAGAAACAAATCAAATTTGTAACTTTTTTAATATTAATCCTCTCGAACTTATTGCTAGCGGAGCCATGTTGATAGCGGTGGAAGCAAAACAGGCTTCAAATCTCGTTAAAATCCTCCAAGATGATGGAATATCTGCATCTATTATCGGACATGTTGTAAAGAATCCTACTCAAAGAAAAATAGTCGAACTTGACGGGTCAATCAAGACGCTAGTCCAACCCCCCGAAGATGCACTCTGGGCAGCACTTTTAAAAAGACTCTGATATGGTTTAGTTTCTCTTCTTTAAAATCTGTTTCTTAATAATATCTAAGAGTTTGTGTGCCACCTTCGTTTTCGAAGCCTTTGGAATGTGAATAACCTTCTTCTTTTCATTAATTACAAACAATTCATTTGTAGCTGTTCCAAAACCTACTCCCGCTCGGCCAATATCGTTTGCCACGATCAAATCAGCGTTAGCTTTAATCAAACGTGTATGGGCTCTTGCAATTAATTCATCATTTGAGACATCATGTTCCGCTTTGAAAAGAACGAGATATACGGAATTTTGCATTTTTTTGACGGCATCAACAATTTTCAAGGTCGGTTTAAACGTAACCGAAAGTGTTCTTGTTTTTGAAGTTGGCACTTTATCTTTTCGACGAACTTTTGGCGTCCAGTCTGCGACTGCAGCCGCAGCGATTACAACATCATAATCTTGCATAGATAACTCGTTGGCCACTGCATCGTACATCTCTTGAGTTGTCTCAACATTTATGACCTTCATATTCTCAGGAGAAGGCACAGTTCCATGGCCATAAACTAATGTTACTTTCGCACCTCTTTGAAACGCCGCTGCAGCAATTTCAACTCCCATTCTACCTGAGCTTTTGCTTGTTACAATACGAACAGGGTCAATATATTCAAGGGTGGGTCCTGCGGTGATGAGAAAGTGTTTTCCTGCTAAGTCATGTTGTGCTCCAAATCGTGAAAGAACCCTGTCCACAATCTCTTTGGGAGTGGCAATTTTTGCTTTTCCTTCCTCCATTCGGGGTCCTATGAACTCAACTCCGTGCTCCTCGAGTTTCTTTATATTTTCGTGGAGAATTGGATGTCTATACATGGATGCATGCATGGCTGGAACGATAATAATCGGTATTCCTGATCCAAAGGCAGTTGTAACCGTTGAAGTAACTGGAGTATCATCAATGCCCATCGCAATTTTCGATATAGTATTGGCTGTTGAAGGAGCTATTAAAACCAAATCTGCTTTTTCTTCATGATCTCCTGCAAGTGCTACATGTTCAATTTTTCCAGTAAGTTTGGTAATTACTGGATTGCCAGTTGCCCATTCCATCAAATGTGGGTGAATGATTTCTTGAGCCGCATCAGAAAACACAGTCACCACTTCTGCGCCATGACGCATTAATAATCGAGCAATTTCGGAACTCTGTACCGCCGCAATGCTTCCAGTGACGCAGAGTACAATAGATTTGCCTCGGAGTTTTGTGCTTAAGGTTTCGATTATGTCCTTTGAGGGGTGAGTATCCATTGACATCCAAATCGTGTTCCTATTCTTTTTTTCTTCTAATTATCAAATTCTAATGATACGTATGTTGTTTATCTGGGTATTTACCACTGCGAACCTCTTCTATGAATTCTGAAACGGCTTGACCGATAATCTTGTTTAGGTCAGTATAATGCTTAACAAATTTTGGAATATGTTCATTGCGAGCCATTCCAAGAAGTTCAGTGATTACCAGAACTTGCCCATCGCAATACTTGCCTGCTCCAATTCCAATGGTTGGTGTTTTGACATCATTAGTAATTTTTCTTGCCAACCATTCAGGTATGCATTCTAATACTATGGAAAAGACACCTAACTTATCTAGTTCTAATGCGTCACGCCAAATCTGATCTGCTTGTTCTGGGGTTTTTCCTTGAACACGATATTTTTCCGCGGACTGGGGTAAAAGTCCTACATGGCCCATAACAGGAATTCCCTCGTTTAGTAGTGTCTTAACAACTTCAGGTTGGGTTCCTTCAATTTTTACTGCCTGTGCTCCCACCTCGCATAATAGCTTTGCATTAATTAGCGCTTCTTCTGCTGTATCGTAACTATGAATCGGCATATCCGCGACAACTAGAGTATTTTTTACGCCTTTGGCGACTGCTCGCGTATGATAGAGCATTGCTTCCATGGTAACTTGTTTAGTGTCGGGGTTGCCTTGGAAGACCATACCAAGACTATCGCCTACTAAAATCATGTCAATTTTTACGGTTTCAAGAATTCTAGCCATCTGGTAATCATAGGCCGTGAGCATAACGATTTTTTGTTTTTTCTTCATTGTGCGTATCTCATCTGTATTCATTACATTTTTTCCTCCAAAAATAGAATTATTCGAGTAAGTGTTTCATTGACTGGTGTGGGAATATTGTGGATTTTTCCTAGTTCTACAATCTTTCCATTTAGAAAATGAATTTCCGTTTTACGTCTACGTAGAATATCTTGAAACATTGAAGTTCGGTTTTCAAAATTTGGAAAAGCAGCATCAATTCGCTCAAGAATACTCAAATCTAGTTGAATTCCCTCAGCTCGGGCTACTTCAATACATTCTTCGACAATGCTTCGTCGAATACTAGCTAGAAGGGGTGATACCAATTCCTTTGTTGGAGCCTGTAAAATTGCGCTTAACGGATTAGCCACGCAATTGATTACTACTTTTCTCCACATATCCGTTTGAAAGTCTTCAGAATTTACAACATTGATTCCTGACATCTTAAAGAACTGTGCTATCTCTTTTGACAATTTATCTGAATCCAAGATTGTAAAGCCTAAACTAACAAGGATTCGCCCAGGTTCAAGGATTTCGGCTCCAAACTCAACAAATCCTTGTATAACTTTCTCCCTTGCTTTTAGTACGTCACGAGCCACTTTTTTAATTCCCAATCCATTTTGTAAAAGCAAAACTGTTGTATCCTTTCGAATTAGCTCTCGAACTGATACAAGTGTCTCATGTAACTGATGGGCTTTCACAGTGATTATGAGAAGCGTTTTAGGAAAAATCTCTTTGATTTCAGTTGCAGTTGTAACTTTATATGTTCCTTCTCTGTCCCCAACAATTGTAAGGCCCTTTTGACGGATAGCGTTCATGTGTGCGGGTCTTCCAATTAATGTGACGTCGTGCCTCTGTGAAAGAAGTGCACCATAGGTGGACCCAACTGAACCCGCTCCAAGCACAATTACATGATTAAAAGCCATTCTTTCATCTCCCAATATCAGAAGGTCCTGTTTTTGCTAGCATGTGCAACCGTTCATTTATGAGCTGAATCGCTTCAGCGAGATTTTGTTTATTATCAAAATTATCGAGGATTTTTTGAAGGGCTTTTTTAGGCTCTTTCCGAAGTTTTCTAGCCGAACTGATCAATAGTGGCACCGCACGAACTACATTATCTACAATCGTAATGCTCGCCATTTGTGCGGTTCGAGAAAGTGGGTTCAAATCCACAGTAATGACTTGTTTTCCTAATCGTACAAGTCCTTCAGTTCTGTCCCCGTCCTCCAAGGGTACGAAGGTCACATCTGCGATGAATAATCCACGGTGATCAACTACTCGACGTTCACTATGAATTTCTGGTATAGTTTCTTGGAAGGCTGAATCTAGACCATAGATTTCCTTTGCACCCGCGTCTCTGAGAACTCGTGCAATAGCCTCTTCTCTCTCCTTTGATCGATGATACAAATTAATTTCTAATTTTGCTCCAGAAACTTTTGCAAGTTTTACCAGTCCCTCCGGAACTAATGCCGCAACATTCCCATTTACTGATAAAACTGAGTTTTCTCCAAGTAAAAGGCGAGCCACCGCCGCCTTAATGGCTCGTTTTGCGTTATCCGTTGTGATTTCACCAATAAGGTAATCGAAGGCTTCTCCTCTTCCATGAGCAAAGAGACCAAAGGGGGATGTGACTCCGATTTTAAACCCGTGTACAAGCTTTGCTCGAATACGCAAAGACGTTGCTCGAGGATGTCGCGGTGAAACTTCATCTTTTTGCATCTAAGACTCTAGCTCCTTCATAATCGATTTCCATTACTAAAACTCCTTGTTCAGGAATCTTGTGCCGTTTAAATATCGCAGTCAATTCTTGAACCTGCTCCGGTAGAACAAGTGAAAAAACATTTTCACCAAATATTGCCGAACTACAAGTGAATCCTGCCTCATCAGTTTCTTGCAGAACCATTTCAACGCGTGTAGTAATGATTTCGATATGTTCGGCGAAACTTCGTGAAAAATCCATGAAATTTGCTACAGTTGGATTCTCGCGAAGGGCATCGGTTAATAGGCCACCGCGTTCATTGATGCGCTTACGGGAACTTGGATCAATCAGATGTTTGGGTGTAGAAATGGGACCGAATGGCAAACACACAACCATGTACTCATTATTCGATGGAAGCATCTCAATTTGTCCCACTCCTGGTCCTCCCGCCACACTTCGAATTTCAATTCCTCCTGCCAATTCGGCTATCACTGTACCTAAACCTGTACGCTGTTCAATCTCTACGGTATGTGCGATTTGTGCTGCCTCAAGCTCTGTTAGCCCAAATTCTAAGATTTCATTCAATGCAAGTGCCAAACTTAGGGCTCCTGCTCCACTGGTTCCAAATCCAGAACCAATAGGAAGCTCGACTTCATGACTTACACGAACATCATAATGCTGTTCAGGTCTATACTCAAAGAAACGGGTAATGACTCCCTCAGAGACTGAGGATTGAGCAGATGGGGTTCCGTTGATTTCTATATGAATTGATGGTTTTCTAGCAGCTTTTACTTTAACAGTAGTTGTGACGCCTTTGTTAACTGAGACTCCTGCTCCGCGCGATCCCTTTTCTAGGGGCTTTTCAGCTTCATCACATATCTGAAAGAAACCCGTGATGTGGCCGGGGGAAAATGTTCGAATCTTTTTCATGATGTAAGCCTGCCCATCTTCTTCTGTTACAGAGCCTGACATAACCGCGTGGTGTTGAATGAGAAAATAAATATTCTGCAACGCAAATTTAAATTATTTAAATTTTATACAATTTTTCAACCAAATAATCTTTTTATGCCACTAGTTTAAAGAAGAGTAGCAACGGTTGCTCACCTTATATGATATCTACATCGGCATTCTGTCCAGCAGGAATATCTAGCTTCTTTCAGGCGGATGTTCCAAATTTTTCTCCACAAACAATGGTGAACGCATGTAAAGTTGGGGCGAGAGGTGGAGGGTTTATTTTGGAGAAAGGTGTGTACACACAAGTCGAAGTTGAATCTGCTGAAACGAATCAGTTGATAGTATCCATTAATGGAGAAAAAGCCCCGGAAGCCATGGTAACTCGTGAAGTGTGCAAGTTGCTTCTTAGCAGAGTAAAAAATAACTATCGAATCCGCGTAGATCATAGGGTGGAAGTACCAATTGGTGCTGGTTATGGAGCGAGCGCAGCTGGTGCTGTGAGCACAGCGATGGCTGTAAGTCGGGCTATAGGAATGAATCTTTCGCTAAATCGTATTGGACAATTTGCGCATTTCGCGGAATTACGTTGTGCCACAGGGTTGGGGAGTGTTAGTGGCGTTATCCGTGGTGGCATGATTTTAATTTTGGAACCAGGGGCACCAGGTTATGACCGTGTGGATTGGTTACCCTTTGATCCATCATATCGAATAGTGACAGCTAGTTTTGCTCCGATTTCAAAGAAAGATATTATTTTTTCAAAAGAGGCTTTACGAAGCGTTAATCGTCATGGCCAAACTGTGCTAAAACAGATTTTAGTCAACCCGACCCCTGTGAAATTTATGAGCCTTTGTAACCGGTTCGCAAAAAAAGTGGGCTTTCTCTCTCAGCGAGTTGCGGATGTTTTAGAGAAAGTCATGGATGCGGGGGCACTCGGTGCAACACAGAACATGATTGGTGATGCCTTTCATGCTCTGGTACACATTGATGCTGTTGATTCAGTTGTTCGATCAGTTGATAATCTTTTTTCTCCAAACTCGGTACTTGTTTCCGGGCTATCTTTTGCCGGACCAAGATATACATAAATGAGAACGGTCTTGTAGCTGTCAGAAGTGATAATAATGAAAAGCGCCTCAATTTTACTTCCCCAAATGCCCAAAACGCTCCTACTTTCAATCACTGCCTTAATGACAGCGTTGGTTGCGGTGTTAACCATCTCATTTCAGATTGCTGTACCCGCAACTCAAGGATACTTTAACCTAGGTGAAGTTGGAGTTTTTATCACAGCCATTTTGTTTGGTCCAATCATTGGAGCTATTGCAGGAGGTATCGGATCAATGACAGCTGATCTTGCTACTGGGTATTTTCTATATGCTCCAGGAACCTTAGTAATTAAAGGCCTTGAGGGGTTCGCTGTTGGGTATTTGACTTGGGCTTTTAGAGACCGATTTGCCCCTAAACAGCTGAGATATCTTGGAATCGGAATGGGTTTGGGATTGGCCATTTGTTTGGGGGCTATTGGGGTTCTACGGTTTGGTGGAGAACTTGCTCTTTGGGGGAGTCCGTGGTGGGAAATTCCTTTCTTTCTTCCATCATGGGTGTGGTTTATTCTTGCAATCTTTCTTGGATCAATGACCATTTTTCTAACGCTTAGATATGATCCGAAAGCTGCTTGGAATATTACAGCGATGCTTTTAGGCGGCTTCGTTATCATAACAGGTTACTTTCTCTACGAATTCTTCATTTTCCAATATGCCGCTATCGCAGAGTTACCTTTTAACTTCATGCAAGTGATGGTTGGTATTCTCGTGGCGCTACCTATTACTGAACGGTTATTGCCCACTGTGAAGAATTTAGGGTGGATAGGTCAATCCTAAAGGCGAGCGCAGGTTTTTAGAGGATTGAATCAAGTGTTAATTCCAATATCCGCCTGTAATCTGTGTTGTCTATGACCGAGCCACCAGAAATTGAGGATCCAATGGAAGCAATAATGCAAATACTTCGAGAAGCAGAACAGAATGTGGATGGCATTCAAGGTGTCGCTGTAGTTTCCACCGATGGTCTCCCTATGGCTAGCGCTATTAATGAAAACATTGAAGAAACTGAATTAGCTGCTTTAGCTTCCTCCATGCTCTCTATTGGATCAACGGCAATGGAGAATCTCAAAAAAGGAGAATTAGATAATATCTATGTTAAATGTGATCGGGGTTACATTCTTCTCCGATATAGTGGCCCTTTAGCTGTTGTTCTCTTCATTACTGAAAAAGATGCGCGGTTAGGACCATTATTACTTGAACTCAAGCGAACTGCTGCACGGCTTGAAAAGATTTTAGGCTTCGGTTGATTAATTGAGAGTGTTTCTCAGAATCCTAGATGTTTAATTACTTCATCAACGCCAACGTCGTTTCGCACACTAGTTCGGAAAATCTTAATATTCGGATTAATGTTTTTTGCGTCTTGTGCCAATTTGTCGACATCAACATCCATAACTTCAGCTAAGTCAATTTTGTTAATAACTAAGATGTCGGCTTCGTGAAACATAACTGGATGTTTTTGAATCATCCAAGGCCCCTCTGTCACACTGACTACAACAAGTCGCAGATGACTGCCTAATGGGAAATCTGCAGGGCAAATGAGGTTGCCAACGTTTTCAATAATGATAATTTTCGTTGTAACTAGATCAGTGGAATCCAACGCTTTTTGAATTAATTTTGCATCTAAGTGACATTCTACACCTGTGTTAACCTGGATGGTCTGTATTCCATGTTTAGCAATACGATCTGCATCAATAGTTGTTGTAACATCACCTGCAATAACCAATATCTCTTTCCGCCGATGTATCAGTTTTTGTGAAATAGCTTCTATTAACGAAGTTTTTCCCGACCCAACACTGCCCAAAATGTTTATTGTTCGAATACCGTGATTAGAAAAATATTCACGATTTTCACGAGCTATTGATTTATTCCGTTCCATGAAATTTTCTTCTAGCGATATATCAACGGTTTTAGAACTAGGACTATGTGTATGCTTTTCACTATGGCCATGGGAATGAGCATGATGGTGTTCTTCCTCATCGGGAGTGATGATGGTTCGTTTCTTTTCTCTGTCTTTCTGAACCATTAATAGACCTCCTGGTATGTGAGCCTATCCCTCTTCTGTGCTTTTTCAATCATTCCTTCATTCTACAGGACTTGAAAAAAAGCGACAAAAATCTGGGCTTTTTCAAATATATAGAAGTTGCACCCTATAAAGGGCGGTTGGAGGTATATTGGTGCAGGCTTTCCACATTACTGAAACCCGAGCCATTGTCCCCGTTACGCGAAAGCTTACTCAACTACGTTTTACAATAGATGACCTTGCAGGTCCTGCCATATCTGATGAAGAAGATGCAGAATCCACTGTACGCAAACGTGGGCGAATGAGTACTAGACGGATTGGGCAACTTCTACCCAATGCGGTGTTACAGTGTCAAAAAGCCTCATCAAAATTCATCGAGTTGGATCTTACTTATGACCGGGTCATAAAAATCCCTGAACTAGGGAGGCGTGAAAGGCGATATCGACTGGTTTCCTATTCAGTAACCTCACAGATCCTTTGGCGTCCTGAAACAGGATTTTGTTTCATAATGGATGTCCCGCGTCGTGCTGTTAGTGCTGCTACTTGGATATTATCCTCTGCCGTCCTTGGTTATCCAGGACGATTATCTTTGTTTGATATCGATAATAAGAAAATGCGAAAGATAATCAGATATCTTACGGGAACCTCAAATGGAGGTCCTGGTGAATTAGTTCGCGCAGTATTTCGAGATATAGAATTCAATGGGAGCACTTTAGATGAAGTCAATATTCGTGCGCGTGATTTAGATAAGTTAGATCTCTATAAAGAAATACAAAGAAACGCTAGTACAATTCATGCAATTAGTTTCATTACTCCAATCATTGATAATATCGGTCGACCACTAGCATGTCGAATGGATGCAACGGGTGCAGTCCAAATCTATTCACAACGTCTCTCCAGTGAAGGTCTTCGAACACTTGTTCTCTGGTTTGAAAACATGCTTGCGAAGTAATCTACAGACAGTTATGCTCTTTGTTGGCTTCCACTAAGCTTATTTGCACCTAGTCATTGGTAAGAAACATCGTCACGTGAGGACACTGTCCATGGTCATAGTTACAAGTGGAAGCCCCTCTAAATTCCTCGCTTGGAATGTTGCCCAAGCGCTCAAAGCTCAGTACTTGAATACCGAAGTAAAGCACTTTCCTGATGGCGAAACCTATGTTCGATTTCTAGGTGAAGTAGCAACAGAAGAGGTAATTGTAGTTCAATCTCTCGCATTGCAACCCAACGATTTTCTCATCGAACTTTTTCTTATGCTTGATGCTCTCAAAGATCTAAAGGCCAAACGCGTCATCACCGTTTTACCATATTTTGCTTATGCCAGACAAGATGAACGATTCGAATCCGGTGAAGCTATTAGTCTAAAAACAGTGAGCCGGCTAATTGAGGCTGCGGGTGCCGATTATATCTTCACTATAGATTCGCATCGTCATCGCGTTATTGAACAGGACACTCTTACAACAATACCGTTACACGATTTGACAGCAATGGGTGCATTAGCTAAACATATGAACAACATACATACTCTTCATAATCCGGCTGTCATTGGACCCGACGCTGAGGCAGGAGCTTGGGCCAAAACTGCCGCTGATGCCCTTTCAGTAGACTATGATGCTCTTGAAAAGAAACGTCTTGATGCTGAAACAGTGGAAATTAGACCCCGAAAATTGAACCTCAATGATCGGGATGTACTAATTGTCGACGATATTATCAGTACAGGTAATACGATTATCAAAGCTATTGATGTTTTAAAGAAAAATGGGGCAAAAGATATCTACGTTGCTTGCACGCATCCTCTCCTTGTTCTCAATGCACTTGTTCGAATTTATGAGGCTGGTGCTATCGACGTTGTGGGCACAGATACTGTCCCCTCCGCAATAAGTTATGTTTCAGTTGCACCTGTCATTGCTGAGGCAATAAAAAAGCTACAGTAACCGGTGAAATCCTGCATGTCTAAATCTTTTAAAAAATTCTGGAAAGCTCTCAAATGTCCCATTTGCGGAGCACGTGCTGTATTTTATGTTACCAAAGATGCAGTTAAAGATGCAAATCAATATCCTGTTCCTTTTCAAGTAATTCATGAGGATCACAATTTCATGATATTTCTCGATTCTGGGTTGTTAATTAGTCGAATAGAGGAGCCCAAGGTATCAACACCAACTGCGCCGAAGAAGAAAACCAAAAGCAAAAAGACTAAATAAGGCAACTTGAACTTTTTTTCGCTGAAGCCCGGTAGTGTAGAGTGCTCACTTGGGGTATGCACCTTGGTCAATCATCCGAGGCTCTGGATCCACATTCATGATGGTGGAGAAACCTTGGGACCGCGGTTCGAATCCGCGCCGGGCTACCATTCTGTTTTAACATAATTAACGATCATAGAATGGGCTTTTTCCTGTTCCCGCAATGGGAATTCCGATCAAAATCGTAGAGTCAGGCATGAGCTTTAGTCGATATGCGGCTGCTCCTGCCCGGAAGAAGATTCGATTATCGATGTTATGAATTTGAGCTGTTTTTACCGCACTTCCTAGAGCGATACCCATGTCCAAGGCTTTGATTATACAAGTGGGTCCAGCAAAGAAGTGCCCTTGTTTTCGCCCGGTCTTCAACATATGGCTACAATCGTCATACCCACATGCGCCACAATTCGTACCTAAAGCCTTAGGGCCTTTGAGTCCGATTAAAACTAGGGCTGGACATTCTTCTACGTTTTTTGCATCACGCGTCCAATGGTCATCGGGCTCCTTGGATATTCTATACATTTCTTTAGCTACAGCATCTTTTTCCTTCCCTGTCAAAATCATTGATTCAAGATCATCGATTCCTCGACCCTTGGGTGCTGTTCGGGCTGCAATTAGCATCAGTCGAGCGACGTCAATGATAGTTTTGGTTTCTTCTTCTGAACCAGATATTCGCATGAAAAACACCATTCAATTGTGAGGTGCATTCTGATTTTAGGTTTTACCTTCAACCGCTAGAAATATCTGCCATTCCCAATTCCAAATAATAATTGAATCATTAACTATCCACTGGATCAACTGTTGGAATCCGAACTTACATACAATCATGCGTATCTTTCCCCACTACATATAGTAACGTTCTAACAACAACGGTTTCATTTGACTAATGTAACATGTTAGAAAGCCATAAACCCGAAAGGCTAATTTTTCTTGTATGTCCTGCTATTTAGCATAACAAATTCACATCAGTAGATCCTCAGTGAGGAAAGGTAAATGTCAGAATCCATACGACTTTCAATTGGAACGGCGGCTCTTCTTGGGCTGGTTCAATGCAAATTAGATGTCAAACCTACAACCGCATATACTATGACCTACACTCAATCACGTTGCGGGGCGAATTGCGCATTTTGTGTTCAAGCGCGCGAAAGTAGTGGAAAAGTCAATAAACTTTCTCGTATTACTTGGCCAGCATACTCAGTACACAAAATTATTGACACATTAGCTGAGAATTGTAAAAAATTCCCATTTAACCGCCTTTGCATCCAAACACTGTGCTATCCAAATCTCGTCAAAGATTTATTGCAACTTATTCCCTTTTTCAGAAACCATTTACCTCAAGTTCCTCTCTCGATAGCATTGCCTCCACTCCATGCTAATCAATTTCAAGATCTTTATAAATTGGGAGTTGATCGGGTTGCTGTTTCTCTTGACGCTATTACCCCCAACTTGTTTAATCGTATTAAGGGCACAGGGGTTAATGGACCTTTTACATGGAGTGAGCATTTCAGAGCATTAGAATCTGCTCGAGATGTCTTTGGACCCGGGCGAACAACAACTCATCTCATAATCGGTTTAGGAGAAAACGAACGCCAAACTATAAATCTCCTCCAAAAGCTCATCAACAAGGGCATTAGAATTGGTTTATTTCCCTTCATGCCAGTGAACGGAACTCCTTTAGCGAAAATTAGTCGCCCTGCAATTGACCACTATCGTAGAATCCAACTGACTCATTATCTACTTCAAAATCGTCTTGTGACCATTAAACAGATGCAATTCAATTCATCTAATCAAATCATGAATCTTGGGCTATCAAAAGAAACCCTTATGGATATCATCGCACGAGGGAAGCCTTTTCAAACGACTGGCTGTCCTTCTTGTAACCGCCCTTTCTTCACAGAGCAACCTGGAGGTCCTATTTTCAACTACCCAATGTTACCATCGGCTGAAGCCCTAAAGGAAATCGAATCCCAACTGGCAGGAGTTCTATAGATTATGGCAAAATTATGGCGGCTAATACGAACTGGTATTTTCAATGCCTTTGATAATATGGCAATTGATCATGTATTACTCGACGCGTGTCATAAAGAAACTGCTGCTAACACAATCAGATTTTACCGCTGGAATCCCTCTGCTGTGTCTATTGGGCGATTTCAACACCTTGAAGATGAAGTGGATGCTGAAGCTTGTCGAAAATTCAATATCGATATTGTGCGCCGACTCTCGAGCGGGGGTGCAGTTTATCACGATTTTGAAGGGGAACTTACCTATAGTATCATCTGCCGAACGGATGAGATACAACTCCCTTCAGATGTAATTGAAACGTATCACCATCTTTGTAACGGATTACTCGTTGGGCTAAACCGCCTTGGGGTTAGCGCAAAATTTTCGCCAGGCTCTGAAGCCTTTTGTCCAAATCTATTTGTGAAAAAAAGAAAAATCTCCGGGAATGCTCAATCACGACGTGGCAACACTCTTCTTCAACATGGCACCATCCTCCGAACGCTAAACCTCAACAAAATGTTCACCTTCCTAAAAGTCAATAAACAGAAAGCTGATACTAGTTTTATTAAAAACGCTGCAGGCAGCTTAACCTCACTTCATCAAGAACTCGGAAAAGCACCTTCTTTTGGTCAAATTGAAGAAGCCCTTATTGAAGGTCTATCGGCTACATTACCTGCTAGGTTTTATGAAGAAGGCTTAACGGACACTGAATTACAATCCGCTCAACAAATTGCTGAATCATGGTATGCGAAACCAAATTGGACTTTTCAACGGGGGCTTAAGAAATGATTTCCGCAGGCAATGAGGCTAATACCTTGCATGATTGGTTTGTGGCGCCTTTCAATAATCTTGAGGAATTATTCTATCAAGCTCGTATTCTTACTGAAAAAGCCTTCAAAAGAAAAATAACATTATTCAATCCTGGCGATCATTTTCCTTCACTTTCTGTTACAGGGACTCATTGCAAACTACAATGCCAACATTGCGCTGGCAGATTTCTTCATCAAATGAAACCTATCAACAATCCTCAAGAACTTCTCACTTTTTGCAAAAATCTACATCACCAGAAAGGTGTAGGCTGTCTTATCAGCGGCGGCTGTAACGAAAATGGAGAAATTCCCCTAACACCTTTTCTTCCTACTCTATCTGAAATTAAACAGTCCACCAATCTTTTTCTAAACGTCCACACTGGATTTCTTTCAGACACACAAGCATACAACTTAGCACAAACTGGGATTGATTGTGCTTCTGTTGATGTGGTTGGTGATGATTTAACAATCCAAACAATATACGGCTTAGCGCAACGTACAACGAAGGATTATGCTTTGACTCTACAGGCACTTGAAAAACACAGTCTTCCAATAGCCCCTCACATCTGTATTGGGCTCCACAATGGAGAACTGTCTGGGGAGCTCAATGCCCTTCAACTTATCAAATCAACAATTAACCCCAAGCTGCTTGTTTTCATTGCTTTAATGCCGACAAAAGGAACACCGATGGCAGCTAGCCAATCTCCACCACCTCATGATGTCGCCCGAGTTTGTGCTATCGCCCGTCTTCTTTTCCCCGAAACTGAAATTGCTCTTGGTTGCATGCGCCCTCGAGGTGGCATTCGTCGTCAAATGGAGCAACTAGCTATTCATGCAGGGATAACACGTCTTGTTCAACCAACAAAAGCTACGCTTCAATACTTAGAGAAGAATGATTATACTATCAACACGCGAAATGCCTGTTGTGTCCTATAGGCTTGTATATCCAAGAAGGAGTTAAGTTGATACTTTTTCACGGGAGATGTTAACGCCTTCAGAGTCGATTACCGCCATTTGAATAGCGCCACCTGAACCAATATCACGTTTTCGAGCAGCATTGACCGCCCTTGTGACTAGATTTTTTCCTTCTTCAACGGTCATATTATCTCTGTATTCATCTTCAAGGACACCATACGCTACAACAGATCCACTACCTGTCGCAGTAAATTTTTTCTCCTCCAACATACTGCCTAGCGGGTCAAGCATATAGATGTGTCCTCCTTTTTTGTCTACTCCACCGACAATAAGCATGGTGATTAAAGGGAACATTCGATTACGGAATAGAATCGAAGAAGTTAATCGAGAAATCGCTTTTACAGTCAATTCACGCCCGGTTTCTAGTGCTTCTAAATGTGCAATGGCGCGAATATTATTGGTAAGTTGCTGCGCGTCTGCAACTGAACCTGAAATCGTCATTGCCGTGTGATCAGTTATTTGTAGGATTTTTGGTGCAGTATCGCTTGCAACGAGGGAACCCATTGATGCCTGCGATTCCGTACCAAGAACTACGCCGCCATTTACTTTTACAGCTACAGTGGTTGTGTGAGACATCAATCGATGATTATCATTTTGTCCCATCATGGATGATTAACCTCTTTCTCAGTAATTAATTGCCCACGAATATGTTAACCAATTTAAGTTTTCTTCTCTTTTCGGTTTCGACAGCAACATAATTAAATCGTCCTATGACAGCTGATTGGTCAAAACATTTTTAGCTGGGACTCTTCTCGTCTCCTTCACTCAGCTATATGGTGAACAAATCTTGGCATTTCGACCCGAAATTCGTGCCCCCCAAACCGGCGACGTTCGCAAAGGTCGGGGGTTCACTCATCAAGAACTCAAAGATGCTGGTATTGGTCTAGCGGATGCTCGGTGGATGGCAATACCAATTGACAATAGGCGAAAAACACACCATCCTGAAAATGTGAAACTGCTGCAAGACTTTGTAAAACGTATTACGAAACTCGAAAAAGTCAAAAAACCTCCCAAACCAAAAGCAAAAGTTGAGAAGCCAAGACCAACTAAAGCTACACCGAAGCCCGAACCCATTGAAACCGACCTGACAAACCTAAGCGGCGTTACAAAGAAAGTCGCTGAAACTATAGTGGCAGCCGGTGTGAAAAACATTCATGATTTAGCTACAATCTCACCTCGTCGCCTTTCACGAATAACCGATCTAAAGCGGAACCGTGCTGAGAAATTAATTGATACTGCAAAACGCTACGAGCGAGAAAAAGCAAAAACCGTTCGTGAAGAAAAAGCCAAAGAACCTGCGATTAAGGAACTCAAAGACCTTCATGATATTACTCGTACGGATGTCAAACAACTCAAAGAACTCGGTGTTGAATCACTCGCTGACCTTAGTGCAGAAAATCCACGAGACCTTTCATTACTCACTGGTATTCCAGAATCACGAATTAAGGAATGGCGCAAAGTAATCCGGGATCTCGGTAAAGAGTAAATGAGATACTCTCCTTGACAAGAGTTAGTCGTTTATTTTAAGTAGGGCTCCCAAGGTAATGCTTGTTCTGTAGAATACCACCCAAACTCCCGATAGAGAATCGCAATTGCTCCCTGTGGAGGGATAACCCCCTGTTCTGTTATGATTGCATCAATATACTCTGGTGGTGTAACATCGAAAGCTGGATTCCGAACAGTTACATATTTCCAGCTTGCAAGCTTCTCTTTTGATACTATTTCAGATTCATCCCTTTCTTCTATTTCAATCAACTCTCCTGCCATTGTAGCAGGACTAAACTTGTAACTTTCTGCAGCGACAAAAAAGTCAACCCTTGCTTCATCAGCCGCTAGGGCTACTAAACTCGTACCTATTTTGTTCACAACAGCTCCATTTGCTGTAATCGAATCGGCACCTACAAACACCTTATCTGCTCGAGCAATGAGAAACCGCAGGGAATTATCTGTAATCAATATGCAAGGAATACCTGCTTCATCCAGCCATGTTGCGGTAATATGACCTTGATATTTTGGTCTAGTTTCAGGAACATACACGGTAAATTCTTTACCCATTGTAGATGCTGTTTTAAGTACGCTAAAGGCTGTGGCACTATTGCAATACGTGAATATGATGTCACCATCCTGAATCAATTGTGAACCTATTTGACCAATGGTTGTCACCGCATTATTTGACATTTCAATGAAACCTTGACCAATCTTGTGTCCAGCTTCTTTGAGTTCACGGATACCCTTAGTCTGATCAACTTGGTTGAGTAATCGAGTGTAGAAGTAACGAAGGGCATTAGGTAACGAAACTGCTGAAGGGCGCGTCTCATATAGTAATTGGGCAGCGGTAGCCACATCTCGAAGGAGAGTGTGAACCCGTTTTGCTTTAGACTCTTGTGTTGCGATGACCACGCCTTTTGCAGCTGCTCGTGCTATCCGTCCTGCTCCGTGCGTTCGCATTGACCGAATGTCTTCGGCGATTTTTTGCGTTTCTTCTGGTATCAACACCATAGCTGGTCGCCGAGGCATTTAATACACAATCAAGGTATTAATGCTATCATGGAGGCGCCATGATTTGAATGTTGACTGGCTGATTAAGAAATTTCAATCATATGAGATTGCTAGCGCAGACGGAACTGCTATTGAAGCTGCATCTGCTCTCAAGAATCTAGCACTTAAAACCGAAGCAAAATCAGCAAAAGACCTATTTGACCAGGTAAAATTAGCTGCATTTGGTCTTCGTGAAGCGCGCCAAAGTTCCGCTGCGTTGCATAACTGTCTTGATTACATAGAGGATGCAGCTCAGAAAGCTTATCATGAAAAGACTTCATTGAAGAAAATGCGTGACATTATTGCCCGCGCTTGCGATGATTTTGTAATGCGAATTGCTGAAGCTAAGCAACGAATTGGTGAAATCGGATCAAAAAGAATTCGATCCGGTGATCGAATACTAACGTTATGCCGGAGCACAACGGTATTAACCATTTTAAAGAAAGTGGTGGAGCAGGACAAGAAAATCGAGGTTTTTGTTGCTGAAAGTCGTCCTGACCTTGAAGGTCGTTTATTAGCAAATGAAGTCGCTGCTTTAGGAATCCATGTCACTCTCATTACAGATTTTGCTGCTCGCATTTTTCTTCCTGATATTGACCTCCTACTTGCTGGAGGTGAAGCAATCGCTGCTAATGGTGCCATTGTCTCTAAGGTAGGCACTGCAACGCTTGCCGAATTATGTCACGAAGCGCGTGTTCGTGTTCTCATCGCCGTAGGAAGCTACAAGTTCTCTCATGAAACTCTTTTAGGGCGTCTCATAACACTTGAAGAAGGAAATCCAGAACAAGTCGTACCTAGAGGGCAAATTAACCCAATCATCACGGTACGAAACCCGCTATTCGATGTTACTGGGCATGAGTACATTGATGCCTTTATTACAGAACGCGGAATAATCCCACCACAAGGAGCATATCTCATTTTCACAAGTGGCGAGTAATGCAAATAGTAGAAAGCCTCAAAAACCCTTACTTACCGTGTTCCCTCTAAATATTCGTGGACGTCTAAAACATGCCTCCTACAAAGAATGCATCAAGAAAGAAACGAACGAAGAAACTTGCTGATGTAGATGGCGAACTCTGTGGAGTCTGCCAAGCATGTGCAACTGTTTGTCCTGTTAATGCAATTGAAGTCACAGAAAATTACATAATAGTCATTCCGAAAAAATGCACAGGATGCGGAATCTGTGTGAATGTATGTCCTGTAGGAGCAATCAATTTAATCGGTCGTATATGATGAATGAACGCTTAAGGAGGAATTGAAATTGGCAAATCATGTGATTGTGGTTGGCGCTGGGCCCGCAGGCTCATCCACTGCCATCGGTGCACTTCGTGAAGGTGCTAAGGTCACAATTGTTGACAGGAAAACAAATGTTGGAATCCCAGTACAATGTGGAGAAGCTATTGGTAAAACAGGTCCAGGGGTAGCAGAAATCGATATTCCTTCAGAATCAATTCGTGCACCGGTCCGTGGTTTTCGGCTCTATAGTCCAGGGCAGATTTCCGTCGATTATGCCACTAAAGAACCAAGCGGGTTAATAATTGATCGACGAGTTTTTGACAAAGAGCTCTTTGCTCGAGCAACAGAAACGGGAGCAGAAAGTTTGCTTGGGGCCAGAGTACTAGATGTAACGCGTTCTAATGGAACAATAAATGGTGTTGTCGTTCGTCATGATGGACAACGAAAGACATTGAAGGCTCAGGTTGTAATAGGCGCCGATGGAGTAAATAGCCAGATTGCACGTTTAACTGGACTAAGAAAGGCCTACAAACCTGATGATATCGATTCCTGTTTCGCTTATGAAATGGCGAACTGCGACCTCGAAGTCTTAGATCTTATGGAATTTCTATTAGGGAGCGAAGTCTCGCCACGAGGATATATTTGGATTTTTCCCAAAGGCACGGGTCGTGCAAACGTAGGTATTGGAATTGGCGGAGGGGTTGAGTCAAAAACCGCCAAAGAATACCTAGATTATTTCCTAAAGCACCATGATGTGGCAAAGCAGCAACTGGGAAATGCCAAAATTATCGAAACTCGAGTTGGCGCATTACCGGTGTGTGGTCCTAATAAAATCAATGTTGTTGATGGCGCCATATTAGTTGGGGATGCTGCGGGACAGATTCACCCAATTACCGGTGGTGGAATGGGTTACGCAATGGTCTGTGGCAGTATTGCGGGGCGTGTTGCTGCCCAATGTGCAGAAAAAGGAACTGTCAGTTCCTCACACCTACAAGAATATGAAAAAGAATGGCGTAAACTTTATGGCGATGAATTTAATCAATCCCTGAAACTGCGAGAACTAATTCTCCAAACAGATGATGAGACGCTCGATAAACTCGCAAACATTGTAACCGGTGAATCAATTGTTCGAATGACTGCAGGTAAAAAAGTCAAAATCTTCATGAAAGCAATGGCGACAAAAGACCGAAAACTCATTTCTCTAATGCAAGAATTAAGAAAACTTCGTATGGTCTAACAATGAACTAATTACTGTAAACAACTTTAAATCATCATTCTCCTCTCATAATCAAGGAATCGAGGTTAGCTCAATGGCAACATCAAATACAAGCTTAATACTCGGAATAGTTGTTGGCTTCCTTGCCACATTAGGCATTGCTTATGGAATCATTTATGCTACCGCCGCAGGCATTTTACCTCTTGTCGGACCAGGTCTTGTTCAAGCCTCGACGGCTGCAACCTTTCTCGCTGATCCAATCTTTAATCAACTTTTCACGGCGTACAATGATGTGCTTCTCATTATTCTCACCGTATATATCCTGGCTCCTGTTATTTGGCTCATTGGTGGTCTAATTGCCGGATTAATTGTCCGGGATATGATGAAGGGTGCGGCTGCAGGATTAATCATGGCAATGATTGCTCCGTTCGTTTGTTATGGGCTAGATTTCTTATTAGGTGGTCCTTATAGTGCTCAGCTTCTTAATTGGGTTCTCAACGGTTTACTTGCTGGATTGATAGCGGCTGTTGGTGGAGTTATCGGCGGAACTCTCACTTCGCAATTTGAAGCGCACTAGAACCATATTAATAAGTCAATACTCAAAGGCTTCCTATCATGCCGACCCTAAGGAGTTCCCGAATTGCTCCCTTAGGGCTCATCATAGGTATTGGACTTTCCATTATAGTATATCTAACTCAGCCAAACATTATCCAAACTATTGTTTATACCACATACAATCCTCTTGTTGACCCGCTCCAACTGTACGAGCTAGCTTGGGTAATGGCGACGGTTGATCTTCTCCTTAATTTCTCATTTCAGTTTTCCCTAATACTATGGCTCGGCGTTACTATCGTTCTCGCGCTTCTTCTCCGGAACCTTAACATTACCATATCGACCCTTGCTACAGCAATGCTTCTCCCTGCAGGAACATGGCTCATTTTTTCCATTAAATACATTTTCTTACCAGGATTTTCGCTCGGTTTTTTGGTGTCATTCATTGTGTGGCAGATTATAATTCCACTTGGTTTAACACTGGGTTTTGCTACACTAATTACGCTTCCTTTCATGCTCTATAAACGACAAAATCCACCCATTACAAAAGCACCGGCTTCAATTCAATTTACTTGCATAAAATGTGACGCCGTCTACCGATCCCAACCGTTGATATGTGTACAATGTGGTGAAGAAGGCTCAATTTTCGAAAAACAAAGAACAAAATCCTAAGCTTTCAACAACTTCGTTTGTGATAATCGCAACAAATTAATATTTTATTGAGAAAACAATAAAAGTTTATAATTAGCCATGGTCTTTATTCATTAGCCGGTTGGGCAGAGAAGCGATTTTAAAACAAACCTAAAACTCTTCATTGGCAGAATCCTCTATTAGAGGCTCAGGTCCGAGTCGTCCTCGTCCTTCAATAACACCCCTCCTCCATCAACTGCCCTCCGGCATCATTTTTTGATAAGGTTCTGTTCATTTGTTGGAGAATCTAAATTACTCCTATACTGCCACGGGGCTAGCTAGAATTCGATTGTTGATGGCGAATTCTAGAACATCAACAATGGCATACTCTGGTAGCCCTAAAAGGAAGGCTATAGTTTTTACATCGCGTTTTCCATCTACTAGAAAGAGCACGTCCCTAGCATAGGGACCAAATTTATCGTTCAGGGCACTTCCAACCGCTGATCCTGAATCAAGAGCTGCTAGCAACTCTTCACCACCTTGGGGTACAAATTTTAGATTAATACGTCCTTTATCAGGTGATGGAGGCGGGGGAGGAGTGGTGGTTTCTGAGGGTTCGATTGGAGGAGGTTCAAGAGGGGGAGGCATTTCTTCGATGTCGGGAGGGACGGGTGTGGGTTCAGGTGGTGGAATGGGTTCTAGTTGTGGTGTGTCTGTTTCTGGAGTTGGAGTCGGTTGTGAAGGTGGAACTGGTGGAGATGTGACTGGTTCGGGTGGAGGAGCCGGCGTTGGTTCTACGGGTTTTTCTTTCATTGTTTCGATGATATTTAGATTAAGTTCGCGGAGGGCTAGAAGGGTTGCTTTTGTTTTCACTACTGCAATTCCCAATGAGAGATTAGGCGGAAAAAGTACTGCAAGGAGCCAATTATCGGCGATTTTGGATATTACAACGAGTCCTGCTTCAGTGTTTACAGTAAGCTGACTGATTTGTCCTTTGTACAGGCTTACAGTTTGTTTGACCATTGCTTCAGTATCGGGATCTAGGGTGCTTTGATAGATCTTACTGTCAGGAGATATGATGCAGAATGCCTTGACCATTCGGTCAAAACGAAGATTATCCAATGCCCGCTGTACTTCCTCGGCCATCGCTATACCTTTACCCCCTATTGCGCAATACTAGCTATACGGTACTGGGAATTTGTTCTCTAAAATCTTTATGCCATACCCTACTCAGTCAAATTAATGTTGACTTTCTCCCCATTTCTCTCCACAAAACCAAACCCTTTGCGTTCTAATTGGATGATTGTCCCTGTCATCACTTCTTTGAGGGCAAGCTCTCCAAGTCCGTCAAGGATTTGAAGGCTCTCTGTATTATATTCCTCTTTGATGAATAGTACGTCTGGCACAAATATTTGAACAGGAACATTCTCAAGAGTAACCCACTGGATTTTCATCGGTGCTTGATCTAATGCGTCTCCTGCATAGACGCATTTTATCATTTTTGGGGTTTTCTTTTCAACTCGGAGATTAAAGGCATGCTTTAATCGAAAGATATCACCAATTTTGAGTTGTTCTGCATCAATCCCATCTATGAACACTTGATTCTGTATCAAAACTTTTCGGGATCCTCGATCTTTGAAATCAGGATGATATGGGATTTCGGCTGTGAATGATTTTGTATCGTCAATATTGACGAGCATTGGCTGAGTGACACAGTAATATCGATTTGCAAGAGGATCAACAAGTCTGCGATTAATTCCCAGCAAGATGGACCAATCTATGATTGGTTGAGCCACACTTAGCCCAACTTCTCGGGTCATTTCTCGAATTGCCTCAGGAATGATACCTCGGCGGCGAAGTGCTGACAATGTAGTTAGCCGAATATCGTCCCATCCGCTAATAAGCTTGGATTCGATCAAAGGTCTTATTTTTCTCTTGCTTACAGGGCTTCCTTCTATGGCAAATCGGGACCATTCCTGAATAATTGGCTGAGGATATTCAAAGAGATTTCGGATATATGCTTGAAGTTCTCCTCGGCTCGCAAATTCATTGCTTCTTAGTACATGGCTAATACCATTTCGGTAGTCTTCTAAAGCATTGGCAAAGTCATAGGTTGGCCAGAGGCGATATCGATCACCTTGTATAGGGTGAGGAAAATCTATGATTCGAAAGATATTCGGATCTCGCATCACTGCATTAGGATGGGTCATATCAATTCGAAGGCGGCAAACAATCTCTCCTTCCATGTATTTGCCTTCAATTATCTCTTCCCAAATTTTCTGATTTTCTTCGTTGCTTGTTTGACGGTGTTCGCACGTCACTCCGGTTCGCCGATTTTCGCTAATGACCTCTGAAGAGCAAGAACAAAAATAGACTTCACCGCGACTTAACAGCAATTGTGCGTGTTCATAAAAATAGGGGATATCATCTGAAACATTGAACTCCTCATCCCAATCAATATCCATCCAACGGTAGCCTTCTTTGAATGCATCATAATACTCTATATTGATATTACGGGGATTTGTGTCTTCAAATCGGAGAATCAATCGTCCGTTGTACTTGCGAGCATAATACCAATTAATGTATCCCGCATAAGCGTGTCCAATATGCGGGTACCCGCTTGGCTCGGGTGGTAACCGAGTGGTAACGCGCCTTTTTTTTACTCCATGAAGTGGTGGAAGTTCCTTAGTTCGTCTTTCCCTAGTCGTTTCGAGTAACTCGGGTGCAATTTTTTCTAGTTCAGAAATTTGGTCAGAAATGGCCATCTGGTTTATTTCGCTCACTATTTGGTTAACCTGTTCGATAATACCTTGTGCTTGTAATCGTAAACTAGGTCTTTCCGCTAGAATCTTTCCAATGACTGCGTTGGCATTTGCTTTTCCATTAAATTTGATAGCGTTTGCTAGACTATATTTTCGAATTAACTCTTGCACTGATGAACCGTTGCGATTTTTCACGTGACGCCGACCTGCTTTTCGTTAATGTGTTCAAGTAATTGGGAGACACTTATGCTTTTTGTGAGGAAGCGGGAAGCCGGTTCTCTTCCATAATCTGATGGATAAGTTCAGGATCAAGGGTACGAAGCCACGAAATCTTTCCAAATGCAAACTGACCACCTTTCCCTGAAAGAATTACTTCAATAGTATCCACCACTTCTTCAATCGGTGTGTCTGTAGTATCAATTTCAAAGATTTTCTCAAGGCGGTGTCGCGCCAAACCTTGGGATGTACATTCCCCCAGGATTTCTGCTTGAATATTTTCTAACGTCTTCTTTGATGACCATTGACGGCTACATAATCTCTCAGCTAGAGTAACCGGATGACAACGAAGAATCACTAGGACTTTTAGATAATTTTCTGGAACCAAATCTGCAAAATGACCAACTACGACAAATAGCTTTTCCGTATCTTGAATTTGATCTATTAGGTAATCTTGTAGACTATCGATATTTGCGATTAGGGTACCACGATCAGGATCGATACCATAATGAAGCTGTCGTTCTTTGACAACCTGTCCAAGTTCGATGAATTCCGCGTTGAGACGTTTAGCTAATACGCTTCCAACCGCGGTTTTACCGGTTCCGGGTATTCCAGAAATAGCAATTACCTGTTCCACAATTTGTCACCAATGATTCATGCATATTTCGATGAATCTAGATGACATTGAGTTGAATATCTGATAAGAATGCTCCCTCTAAAATGAAAACCGAATTTCTGAATCCGGTGTTAAGCGTTGGGAGTTTGCTCAAGGAGTTTTTGACGCATTTCCCGCTCATAATCCTCAAGGGCGGCTAATTCTCTTTGAAGCCGTATTCGATGGGAACCACTCGTTGCAGCAATTGCTCTTCGAAGTAATCGCTTTTCTCGGCGGATATCCCACTGAGGAATCTCATTGAAATCTCGTTGAACACGGCGTATGGGTTCTATACAATCAGAACTCACTTAATAAACACCTAACAAGCATTCCCAAAATAGCTATTTAAAATAATAGAGGGTTATGTATAAGTGAAATAAAGCGCTTAGGTGTCACCCGATACTTGGTAACGGGTCCCTCGGGTGAAGCTCTTTTTCTCAACCACCATTTTCTTTGCCACCAACGAGTCTAAGGCAATTTGAACCCTGGCTTGAGTCCAACCAGTAGAAAGCATAATCTGTTCTAAAGAGGCTTTTCCATCTTTTCGAGCGGCAATATCGAGAATCGCTGCTTCATCTTCACTGAGAAATTCATCACGTAATTTGACGACTAAAGTTCCCTGAATTTCTTTTAGTTGAACGGTGTCTTCCTTTTCCAGTTGCTTAAGGCTTTTTTGAAACTCTTTTTTAGAGAGCTTCCGATATTGGTCAACTTCATGAATCTCTGAATATAAATCTGCTACAGCAAAAGTAGTGATTGAAGTTTCCGCCATCCGCCTCTGAGTCAAAAAATATACAATATATTCCTGCAGTGTTTGAGGCATTTGAATCTCGAAGTGAAATTCTTCCTTGAGCTGTTCAAGACGAATATCCGAATCGATGAATAACTTGGATTTTGAAGGTGACTGGCGGTCGACTTCTTCAAGTCTTAAACGTAGCTCCTCATCCTTGGTTGGATCCTGTTCGGCAATTTTTGATTTCAATTTTTTACGGTACTTGGAATAAGCTTTGTCGAGATCGTTTTTTTCAGAGGGCATCGGAATTACTCCAGCGGATTAGTTCACTATCTCTAAGAAGTGCCGCACTTTTAAAGCCTCGGAGCTACTTATCCGGATTAAGTGCGGATTTAAAGTTGATTAAGGATTGCCCAACGCTCCCTTCAACGAATTTATTTTCAAAGCATTACGCAGTGAAAAAGGAAGGGGTCTTTCACAAGTTTCAACATTCAATTGAGAAGGAAGAATCGTCGTAATTCAGCAAACCAAAATATTGTTTGCAAGTCAAGATTACTGGAATCGTTCTTGATTCCTTCTAAAACATTAATTGTGCTTGTTCTTGGTTCCGGGTTTGAAGGGGGCGAAATTGAATAAATGCGTGGTCCAAATGAATCAGAAGGTACATGATAGTGTATTGTTCCGTTATCTACCCGTATTTCGGGAAATCGGAATTCAATATCGGTAACATTTTGTGTTAAATGATCTACCCTTGGAGTAAGGATGTTGATTTGAGCCTTCGGGAAATGCATTGGTTGATCTAAAACAACACCTGTGAAACCTGATTGCAAGAAGAATACGTTTTCAGGTGTGGTGAGGTCTATTAGGCTGAATGTTTCATTTGTAAACGTCGTAACGTTCAAATCAAAGGCATATCCCCAGGACTGGTTTTGTGACATCGAGGCCGTGATTGGGTTAGCCTGAAATCCGATGTGTGTTTCATTATCAATTGTTGGAATAAGATCGTCAGTAATTCTGCTTCCGATACGATAAACGTCGTGAACCGTCATATTCGCTAATAATGTGGTATCATTGTAGACTTGTTTTGGAAAAAGGATCATTGATTCGCCATAATTAAAGACATTTGTCTCAGAGGCACTCAATGTGTTGAAGGTAATATTGAATTGGACAATAGTAGGAATGTTGTAGGGAAGTGTGTCGTTCTCTGGGTGGATATCGAAGGTGAAAGTAAACATGTCTTCCATTGTGTCAGTTTGAAGCCAAAGATTGTCACTGCTGTTGATTATGTAGTGCCAGAATAGTGACCAAAAACCACGCATTGTCGCTCCACCACGAAGTTTATGCTCTTCAAAAGCTTCGAACATGTTCGGTTGAATAAGGTCAACATTGAATTCGAGACTGTCTGCCTCGACTTCTAGTGGAATATGATATGCATTTCCATAATAGTCGTAGAAGACATACGGGTCAATCAACGTGAAGTTCACTTGATTCTCATCAAATGAACGGGCAATCGACACATTTAGCCATTGATCTCCAGACCAAGTGCCGCCAGCAAATCTACCTAGCATGAAATCAATTTGTACATGACCGGTATCATTAATGAAAACAAAGAAACTGTCTTGTTGGAGAACGTATACTTCGCCTTCAACAGGTAGCGATGGAATTGGATCCGGTAGGTTAATCCACCAAACCCAGAAAGCGCCACCAATTATAATGGCAATCAAAACAACAACTAGGCTGGTTCGAATCCATCCAGGCATTCGACGGCTTCTTTGCCTTTCTTGACGGTCTCGTTTCCGCTGCAGCTTTTCTGGGACTCTTTCGAGTCGCTTTTGTTTACGCTTCTTATCTTTCCGTTGTCGACGTGACACAGCGAACAACCTACCTTTCAGGCGAGACGGTCGATTATACTTCCCGTATTTCAACCTTACGGCTACGGCTACAAATTACTATTAGATAATATTTGGCGAGTTATCAGAAAATTTAAATGACTCACCGTGAACTGAGGTCGCGCCCCCTCCCACCCTACCTTCGAATAGAAAATCGTGGCGATGAACGTGTCAAAGAAAAAATCTTCCCCCCAAAAAACCCCTGAAGAACCCGTACCCGAAGAACCTGAAAAAGAGGTAAAACCTGAACAAGTTTCTGAAGAGGAAATCGATACGATAGAAGAAAAGCCAATCGAAGAAGAAAAACCCAAGCAAAAAAAATCCTCCAAAAAACGAGCTAAACTCTCTGTTCTTCAGGCCGCTGTTCTTGAAACCATTCGTGAACGCCCTCAGCGTCCACGCGCTATCCAAACTATAATTCGGGGCGCAGGGGGAGTCGATATTCCACGAAACGAAATCATCCGCTCACTAAATGAATTACGCGACAAAGGTCTTGCTGATAAAGTCACAACGAAAGCTTGGCAAGCAAAATAACCATGGTCGTTTCTGTCTAATTCTAACGTCCCTTAAGCTCAGCTAATGCGCGCTCAGCAATATTCATCGCTTTCTTGTATTTCTCCTCAGCTTTTTTGAGTTCGATTTTCAGTTCTCGGATTCGTGCTGTTAATTTCGAATTTTCCTCTCGGATATCATTGAGTTTCTGTTCAGCAGCCTGAAGCTCTGATCGTAGGGCATGAACATGTTGAGGCATCTGACCCCCATTAGCATTTGCCGTTAATTGCTGGAAACGTTCTACTGCCGCTTTAATTCGTCCAGCAAAATTTGTGCGTAATCGAATTCGGCGTTTCTCTAATTCTTCCAAAGTTTGTTTTTCAGCAAAATCTAGTGGATTAAAACCAGTTGCGCCATGCGTAGTTTCTCGGTATCGAACATCCAGAAATACAGGAACTTCAACGGCATCACCTGCAATAACTGCCTGACCGGTATCAAGGCGTTGTATATCTTCAGCCCATTCCTTCGAAAGCCCTTCTGTGCTTGAGACTGTGATATCCACATCTCGGACATCGGTTAATTGGTGAATAATCCATGTGCCAACTTGACTCCGAACGATTGTGTCGAGGAGTTGAGGCTTTTGCGTAATGACTACTAAATTAGCCGCAAATTTCCGACCCTCTTGAGCAAATAAACGCATCATTCCCGTCGTTGCAGCTTTCCCCCTATTTGGAGCTAATGTGTGAGCCTCATCAACAAAACAATAGAATGGTGGAATTTCACGATTCACAGCAGCATGATAAAGATCACTAAGAATTTCCTGCGACAGGGCCTCTTGAACACCTAAATCAAGACCACGAAAATTGATAATTGTTCCCTGACCAGAAACTACCAAATCCTTCGGGTGTGTACCAAGGAGTGCTTCAATGGGAAGGTCTGCTCCTGGATTGGCATGCAAATCCGCAAACTCAATAACACTCATTTCATAACTTCGCGGTTCCACATCAAAACGTTCATTTCTTGTTTCCGCAGGAATCTTTAGACTTGAATATTCTCCATGACGATCCAGTACAACAACAGGAATTCCCTTTTTCAGAAATTCTTCCATAATTACAGCTGTAGTATAGCTTTTTCCACTCCCTGTTTTTCCAACAACAAATAATCGTCCCAATCGTTTCACAGGCAAACGCACTGGAACTGTATTTCCAGAGATTTGACCTACGTATGCTCCTTCATCAATTGATACATTAATCCCCAGCGCGGCACTCACAGTTCTTGGTGTTGCTTTGTATATCATCATCTCAGGATTAAAGGGAGTTCGGGGCATTGGACCAACAACACTACATTGCCCCGTTGTTTTTCCACTTTCGCGCCATAGTTCTTTACAAAGAAGCAGATATTCTTCTCCTTGGTGATTAATAGAAAGAAAGTCGTTTCGGCCGACGTCTCCCTGTTTAATCACTCGAATTTTCAGTGTGTGGGTTGTTGTTTTACCAACGACTTCGGCAATGGGTTCAATTTGCACGGAATCCGATGATTCTGAGGCCGCTCCGAAATGTTCTTCCGCATTCTCCGGCTCTTTATCCGGTGGGTCCGACTGCATCATAACTACCTCGCGCGTGTAATGCCCTTGAAAGCACGCCCTTATCATTTTATCCAAGAAGCTTCATCTTCCTTGAAAAAATCAAATTATAGAGCTTGAATCTACTAAAAAGAAACACAAAATGAGGCCCCTGAATAGCAATCGGGAACTAATCTTACATTTACTCAGGTTATATCTTTGTAAGAGTGAGATGAGACTATGGAAAAATCTCGATAAAGATGCCATTCAAAAAGAAATTACTCAAAACGGCTAGGAAATTCTAATTTAACATATTCAATCCAGTGCACCACTTCTTCTCTTCTAGTGGGTTTGGGAAGTAAAATGGCTCCGAGCTCTTTTACGCGTGTAGAATCAGGTCTATCAGAACACTTTTTTCCTCTTCGACCACAGTTTGTAAGAGGGTCCTACTGTGTCAACAGAGATTCCTATCGGGGAACTTTCACCTAGTCTTGCTTTTGGGGCTGCTTATTTTTGCATCTCTTCAATCGGTACTCGACTAACCAACATCGCTGAAACTTACACTGAAGAAGGCTTCTTCGGTACAGCCACCGTTTCCTTTCGTATGCCTAGCACTGAAGATCGACTCGAAGTTACCCTTTTAGTCGACTCTAAAACTCCCACAATCCATCTCGATATTACAGGGGGTGATGAGCAAAAACGCCCAGATTATGCTAATGAAATCGCCCATCGCATCACCGAAACCCTCGAAAGATTCAGTAGTGTCCCCGGCGTCAAACTTTCTCATGCCTCTAAAGCTGTGGTAGTTGAACGTAAAATCGATGAAGCCCTTAACCAACTTCTCACCAACCCCGACTACCAAAAAGTCTATGTCCAGGTTGCAGACGCTCGTGAACGTCTCATTCGCATCGGAGGAGAATTCCAACCAGCAACTCTTGAAATGGGCGCCATCCTTGAACCCCTTGCTGGAAAATCTGGTCTCATTCCTGAAGAAAATCGTGAAGAAGTTGCTCT
>JABAOF010000045.1_pt3 | contig 134245 bp, 109 predicted proteins | sample 7062171 | NCBI WGS metagenome assembly JABAOF01 (sample SAMN14538628, study PRJNA623070) | marine sediment metagenome | biome: marine biome [ENVO:00000428]; feature: marine pelagic biome [ENVO:01000023]; material: deep marine sediment [ENVO:00002113] | place: India: Gulf of Khambhat ... | reverse complement strand
CTAAAGGCATTCTTTTGGAAGCGCTGGATGATTCGCGTTGCGCTGTTGGCTTTGATTGTAGCAATTGGAGCAGCTGTTGTCTATTTCATATGGATTAAGGCAGCTCCTCCTCTAGAGAAAAACATGCTGGCAGTACTTCCTTTTGAAAACCTAGGTCCTCCTGAGGACGAATATTTTGCTGATGGAATTACAGAAGAGCTCACCAGTCGTTTGGCAGCCCTACAGGGCCTTGGTGTTATCTCCCGGACTAGTGCCATACAATATAAGGACACTCAAAAAACAACTAGGCAGATTGGAGAAGAGTTGAGGATTGATTATGTTTTGGAAGGGACGGTGCGCTGGGATCGGAGTCAGGGAGGTCAAGGTCGAGTGCGGGTGACACCCCAGCTTATTAGAGTTTCTGACGATTCACACGTCTGGTCAGAGCGGTATGACCGGGCTATCGAGGATATATTTTCAGTCCAGTCAGATATTGCTGAAGAAGTAGCCAGGCAACTAGACATTACCATACTGGCCCCAGAACGCCAGGCTCTGACTGCCAGGCCTACTGACAATCTCGAAGCTTACGACTCCTATTTACGAGGAATGGAACATTGGAATCGAGGATGGCTGTATTCAGATGTTGAAGAATTCGAGAAAGCCATTCAGGCGTTCGAGAGAGCAACAGAACTAGACCCTGAGTTTGTCCTGGCATACACCCAGCTTACCTGGACTCATACGAGGCTGTACTTTTTCGGAATCGATCCTACTGAGGAGCGCCTGGCAAGGGCAAGGATTGCTGTAGATAGAGCCATGGAGTTACAGCCTGATCATCCTGCTGCGCGTCTGGCCTTAGCGGTCTACTATTATCGAGGTTTCCTGGACTACGACCGAGCAGCAGAAATTTTTAGGTCTATCCAAAGAGCTTTTCCGAACACCCAGCCCTCATTACTGGGCTATATTCAGAGACGGAAGGGAAAATGGGAGCAATCCCTGGAAATTCTCGAAAAATCATTCAGGCTCAATCCTCGTGATGCTCATTTAGCTTATGAAATAGGCCTGTCCTACATAAGCATGCGAAGGTTTGAAGAGGCTGAAGCCTGGTACAACCGCTGTCTTTCCATCAACCCGGAACGGCTTACACCTCGGCTAGGAAAGGTTAGTATATATGTTCTTTCCGAAGGCAATACAAGAGACGCTCGGAACTTGCTGCAGACATTGCCTCAACATCCGCTAACTGACTACATGTGGATTACTCTAGGAATGCTGGATCGTAACTATCAGGAAGTCCTCAACCGACTGGAGTCTTTAGCCTATGATATTTTCGAAGAACAACAATTTTATTTCCATAAAGATCTGGCTTATGCTTCTGTATACAAGGCAATGAAAGAATTATCCTTGGTGAAGACACATGCCGAAAAAGCACTTATAGCCCTGGAAAAGGCTGTTCAAGAAAATTCCGGAGATCCTAGATATCATGCGGCCCTGGGCCTTGCCTATGCTTACCTTGAACGTAAGGAAGAAGCTATTCAAGAGGGAAACAGGGCTATAGATCTCTATCCAATATCCAAAGATGCAGCGCTTGGTCCTCGGTATGTTTTGAACTTGGCTAAGATTTATACCATAGTCGGGGAATATGAAGAGGCAGTCAACCTTTTAGAGTATCTCCTCTCCATCCCAGCTGCTGAATTCCTGTGGCAGATCGTCTCTGTTCCTTGCCTGCGGCTGGATCCCCAGTGGGACTCTTTGCGCAATCGTCCTGGTTTTCAGCGCTTACTTAAGTGAAGGATTTTTGGAAGGAACATAATATTCTATTGATGGCAAAGGGGGATTTTTTCTTTCTTAGCTGATAGGGCTAACAGAAAATAGGCATTATGAGGTAACCAAGGTTCATCGGTTTGCCAGGAGTTTCCTTCCAGATCCAGATAGGGAAAATCCATATCCACTCTTTTTCGTGTAAATCCATTACAGATGGCTCCAGGGACACACCCATTCTTGCCATTGGAAATACTATCATAGCGATGATGGTACTTTTCAAGATGATTAGAGCCAGCTCCATACATCATACAAATTCCTAAGGGATTAGCTCCCAATACCCAATCCAGGCAGCCTGAAGCCCAAAGGTAGGCTTTCCCTCGTCCTCGAGAGACGATTTGACTGATGAGAAATCCTGCCCAGGCTTGAGAAAGATACATAGAATTCTGGCCGACATACCATTGGTCAGAAATATAACGATAGAAATATTCATTTTTGCTCCATTTGGGGATATCAAAAGGGGTGGAGCGTCGAGATGCCCAAAAGCTCATGTATTGCTGCAGTGATTCTTGAGCCTTTAGGGCAAGCTCGCTTTTAGGAATAGCGATATAGAACTCAGCCAGCGAGGCTGCAGGGAGACCATAATCCACCAAAGCTAAAGGCCAGCTCGGCCAGCCACCACTCTCATCCTGAGCTTGGATCAGATACTCTGCGTACGATTCTGCCATGGCTTGGTACTGGATGTTCTCTGTTGATCTGAATAACTCCACGGCTGCGAGTAACCTTTTGGCGCCCCGAATGATATCATCGAAATCATGCTGCTGAACAACATTCCAGAGCTCCTCGGCAGCTTGCTTCCAAGCTGGGTCTCCTGTTTTTCGGTAAAGAACAGCATAGGCCGCCGCAGCCATTTCATTCTCATTCCATTGAAAGGGAAGGATAACCGGGCGGTCATCACTGCTTCCAAGGGTGTTATCTGTTTCTCTCTCCGGTACTCCCCAATATCCATACCCTGAAAAAACAGCGTAGATGAGTTTTTTGCTTTCTGGGTCCTGGCATTTTCTAAGCCAGGAACCTCCCCAAAGTGCTTCTTCTAAAGGTTCGTCAAAGTCACTACTCCACAATCTAACAGAGGTTCCAGGACCCTCAGCGAACTTGGCCAGAGCATAGACTGCAAGAGGGGTATATCCATTGTATTTATTGTAGTCGCCCGCGTCATGCCAACCTCCGGTCAAATCTCTATGACTTCCGTCAGGCATCTTAGCATCGTCCTGATGACATGGGGCATGCCATCCTAGAACTTCTGTTCCGCAGCGTTGGATTAAGAAAAACTGGGTGGCGAGTGGACCCGTCCGTTCTGTTATCTGGTGAGCTGAAATCAGAAAAGATGGAGATTCTATGAATCTACTTCCCCACTTTATTCTTACTTGATATTCCCCTGATTGTAGCCAAGAGGAGAAAATTCCTTCTCGATACCAAAGGCTCCAGGTTTCTATCTTATGGACTGGTCCCCAATATGCTCGATAGACAACTTCACCTTCGAGCAGGAGCTGAAAGGACGCAATTTCTTGTGGTTCGAAATTTGCCTGAAGCCAAACACGTTTAGGTCCTAAGGTATCGTATCCAGCTTGATTGACAAGAAGACAAATTTCTGGTTCTGAGTCTTTTGTTCCTAGAGAATAGAATCCTGCACTGAAAACCAAGAAAATTGACAATATTAAAATTCTTCTGATCATTGCTTTTTTCGAGAAATTATGGCTACAGTTAGTTTATACCATTTCCCCTTTTCATCTTGAATCCTAAGGATATCTCTTTGAGGGAAAAAAAGGAATTGGTCTAATTTTAAAAAGAATCGCCTAAGGAAAGATTCAATTTGACTTCAGTTTTTCCTTTCTTATAAGCTAGAGGCGACCTTAAGAAAAACAAGTCAAACCAGAAGACTACTAAATGATTAAAAATACCAATTCGAGTCCCAAGTTGGGCATACAACATCCAAAGTTTGGTGATCTGGCTCGAGTTGATGCTGTTCAGATGGTAAAAAAGAATCGACAATTCAACGAAGTGATCCAAGAAGATAAAAGCATAATTGTGCACCTCACTATAACTGGGCGCTGTTATGCTCAATGCGAAGGATGCGTCAACAGTGCTATCACTGTTGGTAGTCTCCAGCCCCGCAGTTCTATAATCACTTTTCAGGAGACAGAGCCTGAACGGGACTCGGCTATTATCCTGGACTTGGCTGGCCGCTATCCGGGCCAGGTCATCACAGTGTGCTTTTATGGGGGAGAACCTTTTCTGGCAGCCGATAAGATGGCCAAGGTGTGGGAAATCCTCAATGAGTCTAAGGGCCATAATGATTTTAAGTATACGGTTTATACCAATGGAGAGCTTTTAATCGACAACCTGAAACGCCATCCAGAGTTTATGCAGGATATGTGGCTCTATTCTGTATCCGTTGACGGGGATGAGGCACAGCATAATCGAGTGAGAAAAGGAACAGATTTCGCCAAAATTCTTGATAATCTAAAGCGATTGAATGCCAGTTATAAAGGCCATATCCTTCATTGGTCAACGCTGAGAGAAAACCAATCTCTCCTGGTCTGCTTCGAGGAATTCATGAGACTCTACCGGCAGGATCAAGTCAACCATTTTTTCTGGCACTGGGCAGAAACCCAAGAGCCATACGAGAATTTTCAATCCTACGTGGAAAAATATGACCAAGAACTCCAGAAGATCATGGATGTTTACACAGAACGGCTATTGAGGGGAGAACTCCTCCCCATATGCCACCTAAATGAGCTTATCTTATATCTAATCACCGGAAAGGAAAGAGGACATACCGCCTGCGGTGTCGAACTGGCCAGGAACTATGACATCGTTTCCGGCCAGGTCTTTCCCTGCGCTGACCTTCCTTCTTCTCATAAGATAGGAGAATTGGATGCTGGAGGAAAGCTGAATTTGAGAGAGGAAGACCTGCAGATTTTGGTGGAGTACAAAGACTGGTTAGGCTGTTATGATTGTGGGGTGCATCCCTATTGTGGGGGCCGGTGTCCAGTTCAAGCTGTGGCTGGCTCTCGAGAAAGGACTTTCCAGTACTGTCAGTTGATGAGACTGCACGTCGGCCTAATCCAGGAGCGGATAGGTGAAATTATCACGGCTTTGGAAAAGAACGAAATCAGGCTACAAGATGTTTACCAACGCTCTGCCTTTCTGGCAAGATACACTGATGTTGTGCCTTGAATCCAAAGGGACAGCGGACTCAGGCGCTTATAATTATTTTTTATGAATTCTTACCTAAAACAGATTTTTCCCTGTTCATCTCATGAATGACTTTAGGTCTAGCTCCTAGCTTGACTTTGTACCCAATAACAGTTAAAAATTCATCGGAGAAAAAATTCTATGCGCGCAGCCATGTACTACAGTAATAAAGATATAAGGATAGAGGAAATGCCGGTTCCTAAAATCGGACCGGACGAGTTATTAATGCGGGTGCAGGCCAGCGGAATCTGCGGCAGCGATGTCTTGGAGTGGTATCGTTCGAAAAAAGCTCCCCTCGTGTTAGGGCATGAAGTTGCGGGAGATGTGGTACAGGTTGGTGACAGTATCAAAAACTTCAAAGAAGGTGACCGGATTGCAGCTTCCCATCATGTTCCCTGCAACACCTGTTATTACTGCCTTACTGGGCATCAGACTTCCTGTGACACTCTTAGAGCAACGAATTTCGATCCCGGAGGTTTTGCCGAATTCCTCAGACTGCCAACCATCAATGTCGATCGGGGAGTATACATGCTGCCAGAGGGAATGTCTTATGAAGATGCGACTTTCCATGAGCCTTTGGGCTGTGTGATTCGTGCCCACAGAATTGCTCGCCTCGGGCCGGGCCAAAGCGTAATGGTCATCGGGAGCGGAATAGCAGGTCTGCTAAATATCCATCTCGCCCGGGCTTCAGGAGCAGGGAGAATCCTGGCTGTAGATCCTGTTGCTTATCGCTTGAAAGAGGCTAAAAAGTTTGGGGCCGATGAGGCGATTAAGCCGTCAGAAGATGCGGGAGCTTGTTTTCGCCAGATGAACGAGGGCCGCTTGGCTGACTTGGTGATGGTCTGCACAGGAGCCGAGGACGCCATTCTGCAAGCATTCGAAGTTGTGGAAAGGGGAGGCACTGTCGTTCTTTTTGCTCCTACAGAGGAAAAAACCCAGATTCATTTTTCTGTTAATGAACTTTTTTTTCGTAATGACGTCACGATTACGACTTCTTATGGCGCTGCCCCGTATGACTCTTGGATGGCTCTTCAACTCATCCAGTCTTCGACGATCAAGGTTAATGAGATGATCAGTCACCGCTTGAGCCTAGAGGAGACAGCTTTGGGTTTTCAGATTACGGCCAAGGCCCAGGATTCTTTAAAAGTGATTATCGAACCTCAAAAGTGAGGTGTTTTAGTCCTAGAGAAAACAGAGGAGGAATGAAATGGATTGGGGAATAAAAAATCGCTTATCTCAGATCATCAAGCCAGATACAGGCCATACGGTTATGCTGGCTGTTGATCATGGCTATTTCTTGGGGCCAACCCATAAATTAGAGAATGCCCGCCTCACTATTGAACCACTCCTAAAGTATGCAGATGCTCTAATGCTCACTAGGGGAATACTCCGGAACTGTGTCGATGCCGAATCCTCAACTCCTGTTGTCCTCAGAGTATCAGGTGGAACCAGTATCATCGGAAAAGACCTTTCCAATGAGACAATCACCACCTCTATGGAAGAAGCTGTCCGCCTGAATGCCTCTGCCGTAGCCCTCTCAATCTTCGTGGGAACTGACCATGAACATCAGACTCTAGCTAATTTATCCACTCTGGTGGATCTAGGCAATGAATATGGTATACCTGTGCTGGCTGTGACTGCTGTGGGAAAAGAGCTGGGAAAAAGAGATGTGCGCTTCCTTTCGCTCTCCTGCCGTATAGCTGCTGAACTCGGAGCGAGCTTTGTGAAGACCTACTACTGCGATGAATTCGAAAAGGTGACCGAAAGCTGTCCTGTTCCGGTCGTCATTGCCGGTGGACCCAAGTTAGAGACAGAGCTTGATGCTCTGAAACTTGCTCATGAGGCAATCCAGAAAGGAGCAGCGGGGGTGGATATGGGAAGGAATATCTGGCAGTCTGACCATCCTGTAGCCATGATCAAAGCTGTCAGAGCAGTTGTACAAAAGAAGGCTTCGCCCAAAGTCGCCCTGGAAGTGTTCAAGAAGAATAAATAAGGCTTAGGTTACCGTTTCTTCTTAAGCTTTCGTTATTCACACCTTTTTTATCATCAAGGTCCTTGAAGGAAAAGTTGATTAATACAGCCAGCGAAATTATAATCAGTTGAGGCAAGAGAAAAAAATGAAAATCGCTCTCGTTCAACAACAGGCCACTCAAGATCATGAGGAAAACCTTGAACGAGGGATTGAGGCCTTTCGCCAGGCAGCTCAGGGAGGAGCCAAATTAGTCGCTTTTTCAGAATTAGCCTTCTCCTGGTTCCTGCCTCAAATTCCCTGCCAACCTGAGTCTTTGGGAAAATCAGAGACTATACCAGGTCCCACGACAGAGAGATTTTCCAAAATGGCTAGAGAATATGGAGTCGTGGTTGTCTTGAACCTTTTCGAAAGAGAAGGAGAAAGAACTTACGATTCTTCACCTGTCATCGATGCAGACGGTACTCTCCTAGGAGTTACACGAATGATCCACATCATGGAAGGTCCTGGATTCCACGAGAAGGGATATTATTCACCAGGCAACCTTCATGATTTTGTCCATCAAACCAAAGTGGGTCAGGTTGGAGTGGCTATCTGTTATGACCGGCATTTCCCCGAATACATGCGCGCTTTAAAACTGAAGGGAGCTGAAATTGTGATTGTTCCCCAAGCTGGAGCTGTCGGAGAATGGAGCGAAGGGATTTTCGAGGCAGAACTCCAAACCGCAGCCTTTCAGAATGGGTATTTTATTGCCTTGGTGAATCGAGTGGGAAAAGAAGACGTCGTCCACTTTTCGGGGGAGTCGTTTGTTGTCAATCCTCAGGGAGAGGTGATTGCTCGAGCTCCGGCAGGAAAAGATTTCATCCTTTTTGCCGAATGTGACCTGAAACAGATTCTTCAATCTCATGCCCAAAGACATTTTATTCCCGACAGGCGTCCCGGGTTCTATCCAGCTTTCGGTCTTCTTGATGAGCAAAAAATAAAAAACAAGAAAAAAGCGAAATAATATAAAGATTAATCATGAAAAACTGGTTTGTCATCAACACCAAACCCAAGAAAGAATCTCAAGTCGAGAAATTGTTCACTGAAGGAGGCTTCCAGGTTTATAACCCAAAGTATGTTCATGAGAAGAGGATAAAACCCTTTTTCCCTGGGTATGAATTCGTTTATTTCGATTACCCTGGCCAGTATCAACTGGTGCGTTACACTAGAGGTGTAAAGAAAGTGGTAGGACCGAGAGAAAACCCCACTCCTATTTCAGAGGCTGTTATTCATGAAATCAAAGCCAGAGAGATAAACGGCTTGATTGAACTTCAAAAGTACGGAGAAGAACCCGAGGTCGGCGACGAGATCGAGGTGATGGAAGGACCTCTCAAGGGATTGAGAGGTATATTCAAAAGAGAAATCAGTGATAGAGAAAGAGTGATGATTCTTCTCAATTATGTTTCCTATCAAGGCCAGCTTTTGATCGAGAAGAAAAAATTAAAGAAGGTTCTGACATGAAAACAAAAGACAAAGAGAAGATTTCCTTCCTGGATTTGAAAGCCCAGTACCAGAGCATTCAGGAGGAGATTGGCCAGAAGATCTCAGAGGTTCTATCCTCTCAAAGCTTCATTCTTGGTCCAGAAGTTGAGGAACTCGAGAGAGAAATCGCCGCCTATTCCAGGCTGAGATTTGCGGTGGGAGTCTCTTCTGGGTCGGATGCTTTGATAATATCTCAGATGGCCCTGGGAATAGATGAGGGAGATGAAGTCATCACTACGCCTTTCACTTTTTTTGCCACGGCAGGATCAGTGGCGAGGTTGAGGGCTAAGCCGCTATTTTGTGATATCGAGGAGGAAGGCTTTAACCTTTCTCCCTTTAAACTGGAAGAACTCCTAAGACAAAAGATTGACAGAGGAGGGGAGTCTGAAATTAAAGCCGTCATTCCCGTTCATCTGTTCGGACAGTGTGCAGACATGAATCCTATCTTAGCTCTGGCCAGAAAGTATGGTCTCCGTGTCATCGAAGACGCAGCTCAAGCTGTAGGGGCGGAGTATCCCGCAGAGGAGGGAATCAAGAAAGCTGGGTCCATGGGGGATTTGGGGATTTTATCTTTTTTTCCCTCGAAGAATTTGGGCGCTTACGGTGACGGTGGTATGGTCTTAACAGATGATGAGGAATGGGCTGATAAATTAAAAGTTCTTAGGGTTCATGGGGGGAAAGATAAGTATCATTACGATATCCTTGGCGGCAATTTTCGTCTTGATGCTCTTCAGGCTTCTGTACTCAGAGTAAAGCTCAAGCACCTAGAAAATTGGCATGAGGAAAGAAGAAAAAACGCCCACTATTATGATAGAAAATTTAAAGAAACCGGCCTGCTAGAAGAGGGACTCGTGAAATTGCCCCCGCCTTTATATAGAAATAAAGGGGCAAAAAATTTTCATATCTACAACCAATACGTCATCAGAGCTAAAAAAAGAAATGAGCTCCAGAAGTTCTTGAAAGATAAGAATGTGCCCACAGCCATCTATTATCCTCTGCCTCTTCATCTCCAGAAATGTTTTTCGTATCTCGGATATAAAGAAGGGGATTTTCCAGAATCCGAAAAGGCTTCACGCGAAGTGCTTGCTCTTCCGATTTATCCTGAACTCAGTCAAGAACAGCAAGATTTTATTGTTTCCTGCCTGTATGATTTTTACAATCAGTAGTCTTTAGCTCTTGATTTCAATCCCGCCAAAAATTACCGAGCCCTTGAGGTAAAGCTTGGGTGCGTCTTTAGCTTGAGGCACAGTTTTGCGCTTATCCTCGAACGCCCCAAAGACGGGATGACTGTCCACGATGACTTTCCATTCAGCTGGAACTCTAATCTCAATTCCTCCAAAGGCAGCTGTTATTTCCACTGTCGCCTCATTCTCTGCCAGCCCTGCCTCTGTAAAGTCCAACTCCAATCCCCCGAATATGGCAGTGGCCTTGCCGCCTCGAAATTCCTTGGATTCGATGACCCGTTTCACACCCGAAAAAAAACCTGAAACATCTAGATCATGCCCCTTTATCCCTGGGATTTTTTCTCGGGCTCGAAACCCGGGACGGAATATTACCCAGAGGCCAAAAAGAATTATCAGGATAGGCCAGAGATAATACCAGATTCTGTGTCCTAGAACATCGAGATTGATGAGCAAAAAGAGGCCGCCAATGGCAACCAGGAGGAGACCAAAGAAGCTGCGGAAATCATGCGTGATCAGAATCCACAGGCCTATAAGAATAGGAAACAGGGGCCAATACGTAGAGTACATATCTCCTACGCCCTCTTCACTCAGAACCCCAAACAGGAATAAAAGGCCGGCAAGGATAATCAGCAATCCCGAAAATAAGCCACCTTTGTCAATTTGGATCGTAGCCATTTTTCACTCTCCTATAGTTTAGTTTGTCCAGTTTTTATAGCTATTTTTGTTTGTTTTGTTTGTTGTTTATACCTCGTTGATCTCTTCCTAAAACGGCAATATAACCTGAACAGCTTCAAGTCATTTATACATATTTTTATTTAAAAAACAATTTGAGGATATTCCAGATTCCTAAGATGGTGACCACAAGGATAACCAAGCCTCCCAAGAGATTCTGTAAAGAATTGTTGGCTAAGTCTCCCATCTTTTGGCGGTTGTTGAGGATAAACAGCAAGAGAATGGAAGCTATGGGAAGGATCAATCCATTAGCGACTTGGGCAGAAATGATGACTGCCAGAGGATTGAAGTTGAAAGAAGAAACGATAAAACCCACCAGAATAACTCCTAACCAGACTCCTCTAAAATTTTGGGAATCATGACCTCCTTTCCAGCCCAAGACTCCTGAAGAAGCAAAGGCAGCTGCATAGGGCGCGGTGATAGCTGAGCTCAGGCCGGCGGCAAAAAGCCCTAAGCCGAAAAGAAAGTTGGCCAAGGGGCCGAACAAGGGTTTGAATTGCTCGGACAGTTGAAGACCCTTCTCGAGAGGAATTCCCTTTTCATAGAACGCTGCAGCCGAAGCCACAACTACAGAGGCTGAGATTATTCCTCCCAGTCCGATAGACAGGTAAAGGTCTTTTTTCAAGTCTTTCAAGTGGGAGGCTGTTTTCCATTTTTCCTTCACGGCTGAGGAGTGAAGGAAAAGGTTATACGGGACGACCGTGGTCCCGATAAGGGCTAGCACTAGATAAAGAGAGTTTTTAGGAAAGGAAGGAATTACTCCTTTTAAAATCGAAATGAAGTTAGGCTTGACAAGGATGACCGTCATCAAGAAAGAAACACTCATCAGGAATACCAAAAAGACCAAGAATTTTTCTATCAGTCTGTATTTGCCTCTATTCAAGATAAGGATAGCTGCTATGGAAATAAGAGCAATCCAGTATTTCCTGGGAATTGAAGTTGCCATTTCTAGACCTAGAGTGCCTCCGATGATATTTCCTGCTTCATAGGCTGCACACCCGAAAGTGATAGAAAAAAGAACCAGGATTGCAAACAAAATCTTGGTTGCTTGGCTCTGAGGCAATTCTCTCAAGGATTGACCCAGGTCAGACTTGGAGCCAAGGCTAAGCCTGCCTGTCATTTCCTGGAGGATTATCGTGGTGATCGTGGCAAAGACCAAAGCATAGAGGAGGGCGAAGCCAAAATTGGCTCCAGCCAGGGAACAGGAAGCAACGGTTCCAGGGCCGATAAAGGCAGCCGCCACTAAAAAACCAGGTCCAAAAGAAGATCTTTTCCTTCTTCTATTTTTTTCTTCTTCCATAACCTCCACCGCCAGGAGTTTCGATCCGCAAAACATCACCTGGATCGACTTTTAGGTTGACCTTAGAGTTTAAAATTTTCTCTTTCCCTTTGGAAAAAAGAATATTCCTGCCTTTCCTTCCTCCCTTGCCTCCCCAAATGCCATAAGGTGAAAATTTTCTTCTTTCAGAGATGATCGTGACTTGAGTAGGGACGAGAAATTCATAATCTCTAATGATCCCTTCACCGCCTTTGTGCAATCCCTCTCCTCCCGAACCTTTCCTAAGACAGTATTTGTGAATTCTTATAGGAAGGTAGTTTTCCACCGCCTCAAGGGGTGTATTGAGGGAATTGGTCATATGGGTGTGAACTCCGCTGAGACCGGGCAAGTCATAACTCCCTCCCATGCCTCCTCCGATTGTTTCATAGTAAGCAAAGTTTGTCTTTTTTTCGGGATCATAACCACCAAAGGCAACATTATTCATGGTGCCCGAACTCGCGGCTGGAATCTCGCGGGGAATAGCTAGGGCAAGGGCTCCCAGCAGGACATCCACGATCCTCTGAGATGTTTCGACATTTCCACCAGCAGTAGCAGCAGGGTATTGGGCATTAACGATTGAGCCTAGAGGAGCATAAATCTTTAAAGGTCTCATAAGTCCGGTGTTAAAAGGAATGTCTTCCTTGATTAGCGAACGAAAGACATAGAGAACAGCAGAGCAAGTCACAGCAAAGTTAGCATTGACACTTCCCTCCACCTGGGATGAGGAGAAGCCAAAATCAATAAAAGCTTCGTCCTTCTTGACTCGAATGATCACGCTTATGTTTATAGGCTTCCGATGAATCCCGTCATCGTCTAAATAATCTGTGAATGAATAGTTTCCATCTTGAATATTCTTGATGGTCTCTCTTAGAATTTTTTCGGTATAGTTCTGAATAAGGTTTGTGTATTGAAGGATCTTCTTTAATCCATATTTTTTGATGATCTCTTGCAAGCGCTGTTTACCTTTTTCATTGGCTGCTATCTGAGCCATAAGGTCTCCTTGGCGCTCTTCTGGAGTTCTGACATTGGCCAGGATGAGAGTAAGGATTTCTTCTCTAAGCTTTCCTTTCTGGACTAGCTTAACCGGTGGAATGATCAGCCCTTCTTGAAAAATCTCAGTAGCCAAGGGCATCGAACCTGGAGTCATGCCTCCTACATCAGAATGATGGGCCCGATTGGCAACGAAAAAGGCTAGTTTTTTGTCCGCGAATACAGGGGATATGCAGGTCAAATCAGGTAGGTGGGTTCCTCCGCGATAGGGATCATTCAGAACCACCAAATCATTCTCTTCGAACGAGCATGTCCTCAAAGCTGATTGGACAGAAAGAGGCATCGCACCTAGGTGGACAGGAATATGAGAGCCCTGGGCAAAAGTCTCTCCCTTTTGATTGAAAAGGGCGCAGGAAAAGTCTTTTCTCTCTTTGATGTTGGGAGAGAGAGCGGTTCGCCCTAAGACAGCTCCCATCTCTTCGGAGATGGAGACGAACATGTTCTTGAAAAGTTCAAGCTCGATGGGATCGAATTCGATCATCTGTTCATCTTTTCTTTTGTATGATTAAGTTTAAAAACCCATCCACCAAGACCTTAAAAGATGGAGGGATGAAGGTCGTTGATTCATATGATAAGAGAAGCGCGGGACCAGAAATTTCATTGCCCGGCTCTAAGAGTGAACGCTCATAGAGAGAAGCAGAATGCTTTTTTCCTGCATAATAAACGGCTTGTTTTTTTAAGAAAGCTTTTTCTGGGTTTTTAGTCATTAAGGGATATTTTTTGATTTTGATCTTCTGGCTTTTACCTACGGCTTTTAGCCTGAGGTTGACAATCTCAACCGGCCTCTGGAGATGATGATAAGCATAAAGTTTTTTGTGAGCCTCATGAAAGTCTCCGATAAAAGGGAATGCTTTTTGACTTTTGCTCGGCATTCTGTATGGAATTGTGATTTCATAAGACTGACCCAAGTATCTAAGGTCTAAGAAAGGCAGGAAAGATATGTCTTTTGGTTCAAAGCCATCCTTAATCATCTCTTTTAGGCTTTTTTCTCTCAATCGGGCAAGATGTTTTTCGAGTCCTTTTCCTGAAACTTCTTCAGCATCTTTTAATATAGACTTTGAATAATCTTTGATTGAGTCAGTCAAAAGAAGTCCAAGCGCAGAAAGGACGCCTGCATTGTTAGGAATAATTATTTTACTCATTTTAAGAAGAGCAGAAATCTCAGCTGCATGCATTCCGCCCGCTCCTCCAAAAGAGAAAAGAGCGAAATTGCGGGGATCGATGCCTCGCTCGATGGAAATAACGCGAATAGCCTTCTCCATGTTGGCATTGGCAATTTCAATTATTCCGTCTGCAGTTTTTAAAAGGGATTTATTAATTTTCTTGGCTAGCTTCTCTACGGCTTTGAAGCTTCTTTCAGGGTAAATCTTCATCTTACCACCAAGAAAATATTCTGGATCGAGACGGCCCAGGACAAGATTCGCATCTGTCACAGTGGGAGATGTTCCCTGTCCATAGCATGCTGGACCCGGTTCAGCTCCAGCACTCTGGGGGCCAACTCGGAGAGAGCCACCACGGTCAAGGTAAGCAATAGATCCTCCGCCGGCTCCCACCGAATGAATATCAATAATGGGTAATCGAATCGGAAAATCTCCGATTACGCATTCGTTCGTTCTTCTAATCAGGCCATCCACGAGAGAGACATCTGTTGAGGTGCCTCCCATATCAAAGGTGATTATGTTCCTGAAGCCAGCTAATTTTGCCAATTGGAAGGCACCCACAACACCTCCTGCAGGACCCGACAAGGCTGTTGTTATGGGCTTCTGCTTGGCCAGAGCAGGGGAAATGTAACCCTCATTGGATTGCATGATTCGGAAGTCAGCCTTTTTGATTTTAGTTTCCAGGTTCGATAAATAGTTATTGAGGATAGGCATGAGAAAAGTGTTCACTGCAGTGGTGGCTGTTCTTTCATATTCTCGATATTCAGGCAAGATGTCGCTGGAGATGGAGGAGAGAATTTTTTCTCTATCCAGTTCTTTCTTAATGGTTTTTTCATTGGAAGAATTGGCATAGGAATTAATTAGAGATACTGCCACAGCTTCTGTTTTTAATGATTTTATTTTCTTAAGAATTTCTTTCAATTCTTCAAGCGAGATGTTTTTTTCAATTTCTCCTTGGGCCGTTGTTCTTTCGTCAAGGCCAAAACAAAAGTCGGAGGAAAGGATAGACTTTCTTTTTTCACCCTTCAAGCTGTAGAGTTTTTTTCTCACTTGTCGGCCGATGAAAAGAATATCCTCAAAACCTTTAGTAGTGATGAGCGCAATCCTGGCTCCCTTCCTTTCCAGGAGAGAATTGGTGGCCACGGTTGAACCATGAATAATCAACAGCGAATAAGCAGCATCCTGGAATTCTCTGATTCCCTCTAGGATGGCTTGGGAAGGATCGTGGGGAACAGAGGGAACCTTTTTTGTTTGAATTCGTCCCTTGTGGTGGATGACAAAGTCAGTGAAGGTTCCTCCTGTATCAATCCCGATTCTCAGTTTCTCTATCATCAAAAGTATATTTATCTTCAAGGAAGAAACAAAGTCAAGAGAAGAGTCGATAAGAAATAGAGATCATTAGTGAACAAGAAGCTCAAGAGACTATAGAGAGAAAAGAGAGGTCAGATCCCCCTTATCTTTAAGTAGGTTGAAACAAGGATTAAATAAAAGAGGATTGAACAAAGCAAAAGGGAGGAAGATGAAGGTGAGGCAGGGAAGGGATGCCATAAGGGGGAAATCATTTACAGGTCTCGCATGATGTGGCAGAGCAAGTCGAGCAGGTCGTCGAGGAAGAACTGAGGCGGTTGCTTTCTCCTCCGATTCCAAAAGAAGAAAAAAGCTTTTGAATGTCTTTACTCCCGCAAGCAAGGCAGGAGACATTCTTTTCTTTCCCGATAGAAACCAGACATTCAAAATGGCTTCTGCATTTCTGACAGGTGAATTCGTATATCGGCATCTTCTCTTTATTTTACATAATTCTTCTTCTGCAAAAAAGAGGGCAATTTTACTTAGCTTTTTATCATGAATACTAAGGCTTGGGAGCTGAGCTGCTCCTATTTGACGGCAATGGCTTCTATCTCGACCTTTACATCTTTAGGCAAACGAGCGACTTGGACAGCTACTCGAGCAGGGAAGGGAGGCTTAAAAAATTCTCCATAGACGGCGTTCATTCGACTAAAATCGTCCATGTCTTGCAGGAAAACCATACATTTGACAACTTTATCGAAGGAACTTCCAGCAGCTTCGAGTATGGCCTGGAGGTTTCTGAGTACCAAACGACTTTGCTCCTCGACGCTTCCTGTGCTCAATTTGCCAGTTGAGGGGTCGATCGAAATTTGACCAGAAGCAAACACAAAACCATTGGCCTCTATGGCCTGCGAGTAAGGGCCGATGGCTGTGGGGGCCTTTTCTGTTTTGATTTCCTTCTTCATTTTCTTACTCCTTTCATCCCTTGATAGCAAGCTTGGGGCTGTTAAAGCCAGGCAACCCAAGGTCACCAGAGCTGCTCTTCTTCTCACTGTTGCAACTCCTTAAAATGACTTTCAAGAAGTTAATCCTGTTAGAGGCTCTTAAGGCTAATCTTACTGGTTTTCATTTAATCCTAAAAAATGTGAAATATCAACACCGTTTTTTCCTATTGTTTTGACATCTTCTTGTTGTCATGTTATATGAATTAACTTGGTCTAATGCTAGAAGAAATTCTTTTATCCTCGATGCGTTTCATCATAACACTTTTAGATTAAAGGGTGACCAGAAATTGGTTTTAGGAGTAAAGTCTCATCGTGAGTGAAAGATGAATTCTGGCCATGCTGATCCGGCTCCGCAAACCCGTCTTGCTCGTAATTTAGGCTTTAATGCAGCCATGGCGGTCGGCGTGGGCACCATGATCGGAGCCGGGATCTTTGTTCTACCTGGTATTGTTGCCAACAAGGCAGGGCCTGCGGTTCTGCTCTCATTTATCATCTGCGGCTTCGTCGCAGTTCTGATTGCCCTTTGTATGGCAGAGCTTTCTACTGGGATGCCTTTTGCTGGGGGCGGTTACTTATTCGTAGTGCGTTCTTTTGGGCCTCTTGTTGGATCCGTAATGGGATGGAGTTTATGGCTCAGCCTCATCTTCGCCTCAGCATTTTATATGATTGGGTTTGGACACTATTTGAGTGATGTCCTGGGAGTATCTCCTGTCCTCATCGCTCTGGGCATGACAGCCCTGCTAGGTCTGCTTAATTTCATCGGTGCCAGAGAAACAGGCGGCACCCAAACCTTCATTGTCGCTATTCTTCTATTTGTGCTTCTGACCTTCGTGATCGTGGCTGTTTTTAAAGTCGATCCACAGAAATTAAAGCCTTTTATTCCTCCAGAAATAGGATTTTCGGGAGTTCTCATAACGTTGCCCATTCTTTTCATTACTTTTTTAGGTTTTGCTGAAATCGCTGCCATCTCAGAAGAAATCCGCAATCCCAAGCGTAACCTGCCTCTGGCTTTGGTCGGATCGGTTATCATGGTGATGATCGTTTATTGTGCGGTTGTTTTCTGTATTTTGGGATTGCGGAAATACAGTGACCCGACCATGGCTAATGAAACCGTCCTCATGGATCTAGCAAGAGAGCTCATGAGTAAATGGGGATATTTGTTGATTCTACTCGGAGGAATTTTAGCTACCGTATCATCAGCTAATGCCAGCGTTATGGCCGCCTCACGAGTGAGTTTTGCCATGGGTAGAGACCAGATCATGCCTGATTGGTTTAATCAGATTCATAACCGTTTCAGGACGCCCTACAGATCGATTGCTGTTACCGGCGGTCTTACCATGCTTCTCGTGGCGACTTTAGGAAGGCATCTGGAGCTCCTAGCCGAAGTAGCTGGTTTTTTGAGTCTAGTGCTTTATTCTCTGATTACCTTGTCATGCATTATTATGAGGCATGCGAGTTTGAGTTGGTATAAGCCGACTTTTAAGACTCCTGCATATCCGGTAGTCCCGATTTTTGGATTATTGGGTTGTATTTTCGTCATCATGAATACCAGCCGAATCTCCCTTATCATAGGCTATATGATCATTGCTGCCAGCGTGGTCTGGTATTTACTTTTCCTTCGCAAAGGAACCCAACTTGTTGGGGCATCAAACATTCTCGTGCAGCAGAAAATCATTAAGCCTCTAATTGCTAGAGCTGAAGAATACGCAGCTTTAAGAAAGGAAGAATTTCCCAATATTCTAGTTCCCTTGGCTAATCCAGAAACAGAAAAGTCACTGCTGATGGTGGGTACTGCATTGGCCAAAAGTCGGCGAGCCCGTCTCCATTTGATACATGTTATCAATGTTCCGATACAAACTCCGCTGGATGCAAGCCGAATGGAATATGAGAAACTCCGTCAGGAAAAAGAAACCCTGTTGGATACGGCAACACGTCATGCTCATGAACAGGGAGTTAGGGCAAGAGCCAGTGCTATCGTGGCTCACAATGTTCCCTCGGCTATACTGAGTATTGCCGATTCAGAAGATCCTGATGTTATCCTTATGGGTTGGCGGGGCGAGGTCAGAATATCCCGCACCCAGAGCACCAACGTTACGGGGGTATTCAAGATTGCCAAGGGGAATGTTCTAGTTCTCAGAGATCGGGGTTTAAAAGAAGTTCGACGCATAATCGTGCCTATCAGCGGTGGCCCCCATGCCAAACTCGGGCTTAAAATCGCTCACGAGCTGGCTACAGAATGGGGAGCTCAGATCACTGCGCTCAAGGTTCAAATCGGCCGGGGCCTTACTGCGGCTCCTGAATCAGAAAGCGAGAGTGTTAGACTCTTCCAGCAAATTGCCGAAGATTTTGTCAAGGACGAGCTGGAAGAAGCTGGGTTTAATGCCAAGGTTTGCGTGGTGATTGATACAGACATCAGCCAAGCCATCGTCCGAGCATCCTCTGCCCATGACCTTATAGTAATGGGTGCGTCAGATGAATGGTTCTTGAGAAGACTACTGTTCGGTTCGATTCCAGATAAAGTGGCTAATCAAGCTCCTGTATCTGTGCTCATGGTTCGCTCTAAAGCTTAAAAATTGGCTTTAACTCCGAGTAAAACTCAAATCACTTATTGACAAATTTATGACTGAAAGTTATACATATATTAATTCATCTTTGAGTGAAAGAAATGAAACTGATTGTGGGAACCAAACTTAAGAAAGCAAGGGAAGATATTGGTCTCACTCAAGAGGCTCTGGCAGAGGCTGTAGGCCTCTCCAGCGAATACATCTCTCTTCTTGAATCGGGCAAAAGAACGCCAAGTCTTGAGACACTCACCAATATCTCTAGCTACCTAAAAAAGGAAATTTCCTATTTCATGAAAAAAAAGGGGTCATCTTTTGATATCCTTCTGGGAGGAGAAAGGCTTGATAAGAATGCAAGACGAGAGCTTAAGAAATTCCAAAACTATTCTGAAGAATATATCAATCTAGAGGAATTGACAGGCTACCGTTTGGATTTAGCTCCTCTTTACTCTCATGTTTCTGCCGAGAGAATGGCAGATGAGGAAAGATGCAGGCTAGGGCTTAGGAGTGAACCAATTCGTAATATTTTTTCGTTGATGGAGTTCAATGGGTGCCGAGTTGTAAGGCAGCCCCTACCAGAAGAATCTCAGATATCAGGAATCTTCATTCATCTAGAAGAGAAGGAAGCTTCTTTCGCGCTCATAAACTCCCTGCTGTCACCTGGTGAACAAATTTTTGTTGCTGCTCATGAGTACTGCCATTACTTGAAAGACAGGAACGAAGGCCCGATTGTCGACAATCCTGATATTTTTGTCGATGAGTTCCTATCTCTGTACCATCCTAGAGAGAAGTTTGCTCAGGCTTTTGCCGCTCAATTCTTAATGCCGCCTGCTAAAGTGAGCGAAATCATAAGTAAAAATTTGCGTTCGAATAAATTGAGATTTGAAGATGTCATCTATCTCAAACGTTATTTCGGTGTTAGCATCTTTGCCATGCTGCGAACTCTAAGAAAATTGGGATACCTTTCTATGGCTGAATATGAAGAATGCCTGCAGTTTGATCCTGGTTTTCAGGAAGAAGCTCTTTTTGGCAACTTAGATGAAGAAAGGGGAATAAAAAGACGCAAAGGCAGACCCTATGTCTCAGATAGGTTCAGAATTCTAGCCATCAAGGCTTTTAAGAAGAGAAAGGTCAGCGCTGAGAAGTTATCAGAAATGCTGGCCCAAGATAAGGATAAGGTCGTCTTATTGCTCACTAAATCATAACTGCCTGCCTGTTAATCCTACCCCCTAAAAAACCATCTCCTATCGACCCAAATATTTGAAATTCCGAAGAAAATTCAGATTATTCAAATGATTTAATTTAAACACTTTAAGTGAAATTTTGGAGGAAATAAACTGGGAAAAGGGAGAAAAAAAATATAAATATCGTCTCCAGAATCGACTAAATTAACGGAGGAGGAACTATGATAAACAAATATAATGGTTGCCTCCTTGGTCTTGCCATTGGCGATGCCCTGGGGGCACCTGTGGAATCTCTTTCCTTACCTGAAATAAAGCGAAAATACGGAGAAAGGGGTATTACTGATTTTGATGCCTGGGATAGATTCAGGCCCGGTTCCTACAGCGAAGACACTCAGATGTCTCTGGTCACAGCCATAGGCTGCATCAAAGCCTACCAGAGCATCATGTATAACCGAGAAGATAGCTCGACTGATATTATTTATAGAGGATACCTAGAATGGCTTAATGCTCAGAAGAATCCGTTCTGGTTAAGATATAGTGGAAACACAATCCAGAGTGCTTTAGAGAGCGGAAGGATGGGTACTATCGAGAATCCCATAAATAATAGCAAAGATTGTAACGGGCTGATGCGCACAGCTGCTGTAGGTTTGGCTTTTCCTTCAGATATGGCTTTTCGTGAAGGCGCCGAATACGCTGCCATTACTCATGGTCATCCCTCTGGATATCTTCCGGCTGGATTTCTATCTAAAATGATTGCCCATATCATTGAGGGAAGCACCCTTCGAGAGGCTGTTGAGATGAGCAAAAAGAAGCTCATGACGTACGAAAACCACGAAGAAACACTGAGAGGAATAGACTCTGCGATTGAATTCTCTTTGAGCCGCGAGCCCGTCGAGAAGGCAATCCAGGCTATAGGAGAAGAACGCACCGGGGGAGAGGCGTTGGGCGTTGCCGTATACTGCTCACTAAAATTCTTCTATGATTTTAAAGAAGGAGTTCGAGCAGCGGTTAATCATTCAGGAGACAGTGATTCGACAGGGACCATCGCTGGGGCAATACTGGGCGCCTCTCTCGGTGTTGAGGCTATACCTGAAAACTGGATTCGGACACTTGAGGATGCGAATACTATCACCCAGATAGCGCACGATATTTATAAAGTGTTCAAGATGAGAGAAACCCTCTCGATAAAAAAGTATCCCCTGAGTTAATAGAGCCTGGTCAGCAAAACAGTCAAAATAACGACCTTCTTCAAATTCTCTTTTCATCAATCCCTTGCTCAATCTATAAAGTAATCTAAATATTCATTTAAAGGGGACTTTAAAGGGGACGGTTCTATTTTTTATCGACAAACCAGTAACAACAGCCAACAGGGGAAAGAGAGGAAACTGCGGAAAAATGAAACCGTCCTATTTTATTCCAGGTTCTATCTTTTTTTTACATAAGATATATTTTTTGGATTAAGGTTAAGTTCCTGATTTCTCCCTCAATGATTTAAGATTAAAAAAGGCGTGAAATTCTGGTATGCTTTCAGAGAATTTTGAAAATGAAATACCTAGTTACCGGAGCTTCAGGATACATCGGAAGCCATTTAATCAAAAAAATGTCAGAAAAAGGCATGAGCACGAGAGCTCTGGTTCGCCGCACGAGCAATACTAAGGGACTGTCGGAGCTAAAAAATATTGAAATTTGTTACGGAAATGTTAGAGACATTTCATCCTTAGAGAAAGCAGTCAAAGGCTGTGATATGGTTTTCCATCTAGCAGCCTGTGTAGAAGATTGGGGAGCCTATCGTACCTTCTATGAGGTCAATTATTTAGGCACAAAAAACATCCTTCACGCTTCGATAGAAGCCAAAGTCAATAAATTTATTTATATCAGTTCTGTAGGAGTTTTGGACCTATCAAAAAGGGGAGTCATTTATGAAGATCATCCTTATGGGCACTTTTCGGGTTATTACTGTCGCTCCAAGGCCAAAGCAGAAAAGTTGATAAGGAAGTCAAGCGATCTCATCTCCACATTGATTATCAGAGCTCCTGCTGTCTATGGTCCGGAGGATTTGCTATTCACTTGGAAGGCCTTATACCTTGCCCGCAAGCATCTCCTTTTTGTAATCGATCGAGGAAAAGGCATTTTTCCTTATATCTATATAGATAACCTTGTAGAGGCCATTCTTCTGGCTTCCCATAAAGAGATGGCTGCCGGTGAAATATTCAACCTTGCCGATGGAACGAACACAACTGTGGGGGAGTTTTTTAATCACTTCAATCACCTGGTCGGAAAAGGGAATATTCGCCTTTCCCTTCCTTATCCCATTGCCTGGAAATTGGCCTTATTACTGGATATTTTCAATAAATTAACTGGAAAGCCGCCTCTTCTCTCCTGGACAGCTCTTGAGTTTCTAACTTTGAGATGTCATTTTGATGTTTCTAAGGCTAAAAAAGCACTCGGCTACGAACCATCTGTTTCACTTAAAGAGGGCATGGCCAGAGTTAAGGCCTGGTGGGAGGAAGAGATAAAAAAGCGAGGGCAGAAACGCAACAGAAACTGATCTGACGTTGATCTTGTTCCTGGAACCCTTATCCTATTTTCAATTCATAGTCTGTAACTTTCAAGACTTACCTAATGACTTTTTTTATATCTTAAGTATTCTCGAGAAAATCAGGTGAATATCGGCTCAGGGTCATAAATTTCTCTAATTGCGCTTCATGACATGAAGAATAAGCGTCTGTTTGACATGAAAGTCTACAGAGTGGTATAGTTTATTCAAGCAATAGGGAAGAATTCGTGCGAAAAATCCCTTTTCTACTTTCTTTGATCGCCGGATTAATTGTCATCATCATCTGCTTGTATGGATTCTTTTTGCTGAGGCAACGTCCAGGGCTTCCTACTGAAATTGACGCCAAAAACCTTATTCGCGTCGATGGAATAGAGATCGAACAAAGTTTGGATCCGGAATTCATCCTCAGTCAGAAGACAATCGGGGAGCCGGCGATTTTCTACCTAAAGACTGATGGTCAGGTGGAGAAAAAAGAAGCAAGGTTTGCTCCCTATTATACTCAAGCTCTATTTCCTTCCCTCTATCTCGTCATCGGCCTCTTCTGCCTCGCCAACGCCATTCTAGTTTTCCTTATGCGCTCAGAGGATGTAAGAGCACGGATCTTTTATTGGGTCTCTTTAGCCTTTACCTCCCTCATTATCATTCAGGGCGGATTCTACTGCTTGCGCAAAGACTGGCTTTCGTACCTTCCAGGAGTTTTATTCTATTTTTCTTATCCTTTGGCACCGGCTCTTCTTCTTCATTTTTCTCTTCATTTCTCAAAGATAAGGCCAAGAATAAACAAGCTCATCATTTATTTTCCAGCTCTTATTTTTGTTGTGTTGCTTGAAGGCACATTTATTGGCACCGGCTTGAAGTCTTCGATCGAAATCCATCGGATCTATCAATCCGTGATGTATGGCTTTCGATTTTATTCGTTTTTGTTTGTCTCCCTCTCGATCTTCTGCCTCATCATCAGTTATAGAAAGACTGCCCTTGAAGAGGAACAGGCTCAGATAAAATGGATATTTTATGGGCTCTTTGTCGGGTTGGGACCTTTCTTTCTCTTCCAGGTGTTGCCCCAGATTTTCAAAGCTAATCCCTTGATCTCAGAAGAATTGGCCACCGTATTTCTTGTCTTCGTCCCGCTGGCTTTTGCTTTTTCCATAATCAGGTTTAAGCTGATGAACATTGAGTTAGTCATCAATCGCAGCATTGTCTACTCCATTTTGACTGTCTTCACTGTCAGCGTTTATCTTTTTTCTGTTCTTCTTCTTCAAAATATTTTTGCAAAATTCTTTTCCACCCGAGAAACAATCATTTCTGTGTTCGGTGCTCTGGTGGCAGCAGTGGCCTTCCATCCTGCGAGGAAAAAAATTCAGGATTTTGTTGATAGAGCATTTTTCCGGATGAGCTACGACTACAAGAAGAGCATTCTCAGTTTCAACGAAAAGGCCCATAAGATGGTAAGCCGTGACCATCTAACCGATTTTTTCCTGTCAAAAATAAACAAGACATTGCCCTTAGAGTATCTTGGGATTCTTGTTTATGCTATTCAATCGGGAAGACATAAGCTCCTGATCAGAAAAAATGGAGAAAAGACACTCGAGGCTTTATCTTCTCTCACCTTCAAACAAGATAAGATTTATGCCAGGAAGAGTGCTGTTCGAACAGAAGAAAGCATGGATTTTTCTAAAGAGAAGATTCTTGAGGAAAAAAACCTAGAAATAGTCATACCTCTTTCCTTCCGGTCAACAGATTTAGATGGTCTCTTAACCATCGGGAAGAAAAAATCTGGTGAGAGGTTTACCCGAGATGACCTAGAACTTTTACTCACTATGGCTAACGAGTTGGCTTTAAACCTAGAGAGAATCAAGCTCCAGGAAGAGGTGTTCGAAGAAAGAACAGAAAAAGAAAAATTGGATGAACTTAACCGGCTTAAGACTGAATTCATCTCGTCTGTTTCGCACGAGCTGCGAACTCCGATGAGCTCTATCAGAGGCTTGGCTGAAATTCTCCAGGCAGGAAAGATTAAAGACAAAACTAAGCGAGAAGAAATTTTGAATCTAGTAGCCAGCGAGAGTGGTCGTCTCTCTAGGTTCCTTCATAACATCCTCGATTTCGGGAAAATTGAACACCAGGTCAAGACCTATGATTTTAAAAAAACAAAAATTCAGCCGATAATAAAAGAAGTGGTGAAATTTACTCAATACAGATTGGAATCAGAAGGCTTTAGGCTCCGAACCCGCCTGATAAAGAAGCCTCTTTTTCTCAAGATAGATGAGGATGCAGTGAAACAAGCTTTGACTAATCTTCTGGACAATGCTATAAAATATTCGTCAGATACAAGGGAAATCATGATCGAGCTTCTTGAGAGGAAAAAGGAGATGGAGATCCAAGTCCAGGATAAAGGAATCGGAATTCCTCCTGAAGCGCAGGAGAAGATTTTCGAAGGGTTCTACCGTCATCCAGAAGCCCGAGACTCTAATCCAAAGGGTGTAGGTCTGGGGCTGAAGATAGTCAAACATATCATGGAGGCGCATCAGGGACAAGTCCGGGTCAAAAGTCAGCCGAATGAAGGAAGTACCTTTAGTTTGATCTTTCCAAAACCATGAAAAAAATATTAGTCGTTGAAGATGATAAAGCCTTGCTCGAGACTTTAACGACTTCTTTGACCTCGGAAAGCTTCAAAATCCTCTCAGCCACAGATGGGGAAAAAGGCTTTCAACTCGCATGCCAGGAAGAGATAGATTTGATCATCCTGGATTTAGTCCTTCCTTCTCTGAGTGGGATGGATATCTGCAGGGAATTGAGAGCCAAAGGAATCATGACTCCCATAATCATGCTCACAGGGGAGAAAAAAGAAGAGATTGACAAGGTTTTAGGACTTGAGTTGGGAGCAGACGACTATCTCCTTAAGCCTTTTGGGACGAAGGAGCTTCTGGCCAGAATTCGAGCTGTTCTCCGCCGCTCCAAACCCGAAGCTCCTGAAGTCGAAGAGTATTCCTTCGGGAATGTTTACCTGAATTTCAAAAAGCAAATTGCTACCAAAGGCAAAAAAGACATTTCTTTGACGGCTAAAGAATTTGGGCTCCTCAAACTCCTCGTATCCCACGAGGGAGAGGTCGTGAGTCGGGACACTCTGCTTAATGAAGTATGGGGGTATGATAAGTTCCCCACCACTCGAACTGTTGACACCTTTGTTCACAATTTAAGGAAAAAAATCGAAGACAATCCATCAAAACCTGTTCATCTCATCACTATGCCTTGGGCTGGCTACAAGTTTCAAAAGTAATAACAAAAGAGGGGCTTTCCTTTTCTTAACAAACTTTTAACAAAAACTTGACATTTTTTTAACAACTTCAAAGTTGAGATCGGTTAGATTAGAGTGGATTATAAAAAAAATGTTCCTACCCAAGAAGATGAAGCTTATGTTGATTGCCGCTTCGATCGGAGCGCAGATGCTCATCCAAGACAAGGTTAACAGAGGAGAAAAATGAGAGGAAAGACACTTCAAATACTCTTGAGTGTATTGATTGTTCACTCCTTTGCAACGATAATCCCCAGCGTCTTAATTGCATCCGTTGATAAGGAACAAAAGGGCCATAAAAAATCTCTGAGTGTATTTCCGTATCTAATGTACGATACAGATATTGGGGTAGGATATGGGGGTAAGGCAAAATTCGTGAATTATCTTTCCAAGAAAGAATCCTTTGACTTCATTGTTTTCAACTCCAGCAAAGGAGAAAGATGGTATGTCTTTATCTTTTCCGTTCCAGATATCGAAATTCGCCAAGGGAAAAAATATCCCTTCTCCTTTGACCTCAGAGCCGAGTATGATAAATACCCGGAGTACTATTTTTATGGAATGGGGCCAGACGCTGAAAAAGCAGATCAGACCACCTTTACATTTGAAAAAAAAGAGTTGCAATTGACGTTGGGAAAAGGCTTTTCTCCGAGATTGGTGATGGAAGGAAGCTATGTCTTCAAGAGCGTAAGGTATTTCGACGTTGCAGAGGACAAACCCTTTACAGAAACATTAGAAGAAGTGGGAGAGCAGTTTTCACCCTTTGTTTCCCTTGTCATTCGCTATGACACCTCGGACAGTCAAATCCATCCCAAGAAAGGCTTTCGCCTTCTGTTCCAGAATGATTTTGCTGCGGAGGCTTTGGGAAATAGAAATGCTCGCTATTATAGGTATACTTTAGATTTCAGAAAATATACGCTCCTTTTCGGCCGTAACGATGTCCTGGCTTTTCGGACTCTAGTCCAAAAGATCGAAGGTAAAGAAATTCCTCTTTTTGAGATGTCTGTTCTGGGAGGTGGTTCAATGAAGAACGCCATGAGAGGCTACAAGCTGAACCGGTTTAATGATAAAGGCAAATTCTTACTTAACATCGAGTACAGATATCCCATCTGGAAAAAACTGGGAGGGAACATTTTTGTGGATGGAGGAAGCGTCTGGCATTCTGGGAGCAAAGTAAATTTCCGCAAAGTCGCGGTTGATATTGGATGGGGATTGAGGTATTATCTACAAAATTTTGTGGCCAGGTTTGATATGGGCTTTAGCAAAGAAGGCGTGGGTATTTATTTCAATTTTGGCCACATTTTTTAGGAGTTCAGATAAGAGTATCAATGAGGCAAGATAAGGATAATATTAGTCTTTTTCTTTTTGTCTTTAGTCTTGCCTTCACTTTTTTTCATATCGTGCCCACTTTTCTCCCAGGTATTTTGAAAAAACCTCTCACTTGGGGAGACGCGATTGATTTTCTAACACCCCTCGCTGTGATTCCTTTAGCTTTCCTCGTATATATTCGCGCCAGGAAAGCCTTGCCAGGTCAAGATTCACCGGGATCTTCGCTAAAGATTTTTAGGATTCTGGCCCAGATCTTACTTGGCCTTGGTTTTCTTTTTTATGTGGATGGCCATGGCCTTCATCTTGCCTCAAACGCTATTGCCCGGCTACTTCAGGGCATGAAGCAATCGGAGCTGTTCAGAGCGACCTATCTTTTTGATGAAATTATCAGCCATCTAATGCTGGATGGAGGGGCTTTCCTGATCTCGGTAGGATTAGTTCTTTTTTCCTGTAGGCTCGCATTCAAATCCCTATCTTGGAAAAACCTTGTTTTCATTTCTTTAGGAGCAGTGTTTTATGGCTTTACCCTTACTGTAAATTGTATCGAAGGCCAGACAGTGCTCATTTACTTTCCTGCGGCAGGGATCGGCTTTCTGGTATCGCTTTTTCTCTATTCAAGGAATCGAAAACATAGCCTTCACAATCCAGTTCTTCTTTTTTTCTTATGCGGATACCTCTTGAGTATCCTTCTTTTTTCCTACTGGGGGATTTCCCATTCAGGTTTTCCTCAATTCAGCGAGTTATACTGGATTTGAAAAGGAGATCGATGGCAGATAAAAAAGACTTTGACGTCTCCATCATTCGTCCAGAAATGCGATTTGAACATTTTAGATGGAGAAGGGAAGGGCGATCTGGAGAAGAATTAAAAGGAATCAAAAGAGGCTTGCGCACTCTCCAGACACTGGAGACAATGGCCGTCAATATCTACAAGTTTCAGATTACGAGAAGGGTGAACGAGCTCAATCTCTATCTCTTGGCCGCTATGGGCAACGAGATGACTCATCTTCAGGATTTTCAGATCAAGCTCTTTGAATACGGGTTCAAGCCCAGCAAATTCAGGGTTCTGTATTGGATCGTGGGTGTAGCCCTGGGATTCATTTCTCGAACTTTGGGCACTAAAGCGATTCTCAAGACAGGTGTCTGGGTGGAGAAGAAAGCTGTTCAGCACTACAGCGAACTCTTGCAGAGCATTAATTGGGATCCGCAAACTCGTCGGATTGTCGAAAAAGACCGAGCCGATGAAGAGGGACACATAAACCGCTGGAGAGAGCTTCAAAAAAAATCAAGCTAACTCTTCAAGGGTGGCTGCAAGAAATTTCCAGAATTTCCCTACTGAATCGATGTTGACCCTCTCCTCAGGTGAATGGGGGTGCTCGATGGTGGGGCCAAAGGAAATCATATCCATTCCTGAAAATTTTTCTCCGATGATTCCGCATTCGAGGCCAGCGTGGACAGCTTCAACATGGGGTTCCTTCTGGAAAACTTTCTTATAGACGTCTTTGAGGGTCTTCAATAGAGGAGAAGCAAGATTTGGCATCCAGCCTGGATAGCCCTCAGGTTGGGCGACTTTTGCTTTGACAAGTTCTCCCACAGCAGCAATCGTATTCCTGGTAGCCTCGAGTGCCGAAGCTACGGAACTGCGACTGCTGCAGATTATTTCTGCTTGTTCTTTATGAGTGTGTATGATGGCTAGGTTTGTAGAAGTCTCAACGAGTTGCTCTATTTCAGGGTGCATGGAGATGACTCCGTGAGGAAGGATTAAGATTGTATCGATGAGCATTCTCTGAGATTCTTGTGATAAGGGGTTTTCCTTGGCTTCTTCGCTTTTTTCGAAGGAAATTTTGGCTTCCTTCTCTACAACTTGGTATTCGTTTTGAATCTTTTCGTAAATCTTTTGGAAGAACGCAGAGAGGGGATCGAATTGAGCTGGGTCAAGGAGTAGATCAGCCCATGCTTCCCTGGGGATAGCATTTCTCTTATTCCCGCCTTCTGCCCGGATAATTCCGAATTGAAATTCTTTAGAGGCTTGCCAGAGCAGGCGGAATAAAAATTTTATGGCATTTCCTCTTCCTTGATTGATATCAAGACCTGAATGTCCTCCTCTCAGCCCATAAATCTTGAGTCTGTAGGATTCTCCGTCCTGGCCTTTCTTTCTTTCCAGCGGAATAACGATTTCAGAATCTGCGCCTCCTGCACAACCAATTGTGAAGGTTCCTTCGTCCTCGCTGTCGAGGTTAAGAAGTTTTTTTCCTTTAAGGAAGCCTGATTCTATTTTAGTTGCTCCCGTTAGGCCTGTTTCTTCATCCACCGTGAAGAGGAACTCCAGGGGCCCGTGCACGAGGGATTCATCCTCCATAGCAGCCAGTGAAGCAGCGACTCCGATTCCATTGTCAGAACCGAGAGTCGTTCCCTTTGCCTGAATCCAACCTTCTTTAATTTCAGCCTGGATTGGGTCTTTGCTGAAATCATGTTTGACTTCGGAATTCTTTTCGCAGACGATATCCAGGTGGCCCTGAAGAATGACGGTTTCCGAGCCTTCATGGCCTGGAATGGCTTTTTTCTCGATCACGACATTGCCGACTTTATCCCTCTTGGAGGTTAAATTCAGTTCCTTGGCCACAGAAATGATATAGTCCCCTATAGCCTTTTCGTTGCCGGAGCATCGGGGGATGTTAAGGATTTTCTCGAAATATTTCCAGATAAGAGCTGGTTCTAGCCCTTCAAATATAGATGACATTATCAGTCCTCCTGTAGATGTAGGAAATTGCTTATTGTAGAAGGAATAATCTCACAAGAAAAGAAAAGATGCAAGAAAAAAAGGATTTTTCGAGAATTGACTTTTCATTTTTGTTTTCTTTAAAATGCAGATAATTCCTAATGATAGAAAAATTCCTGAAGGCCATATTCGAAAAAATCTATAAATTCCCTCCTGAAGTTATGTCTATAGCGCCAGGACGAATAAATATCATCGGCGAGCACACAGATTATAATCTTGGTTATGTTTTGCCCGCGGCCATTGACATGCGTGTCTATTTTCTGGCTTCGAGAAGAAAAGATGAAAGCGTCTTCATGCGGGCGGAGAATTTCCGAGAAGAGGAAAACTTTGTTTTAAAAAACATTTCTGTTTCCAAGCCAAAAAAATGGATCAACTACATCAAGGGAGTATTATGGGCTCTGCAAAAAGAGGGCTCTTCTCTTCAGGGGCTGAACGGTCTCGTCTGGGGCGACATTCCTCTTGAGGCGGGGCTTTCTTCATCCGCAGCGCTCGAAGTCAGTATCATTAACGGTTTGGACGAGCTTTTCCATCTCCATCTTGAACCAGAGAAAAAGGCTTTTCTGGCCCAAAAGGCAGAGAATGACTTTGTCGGCGTTAAATGCGGCCTCATGGATCAATTCATCTCCATCTTTGGCCAAAAAAACAAAGCCCTGTATCTTGATTGCGAAAATCTCCGCTTCGACCTTATTCCTCTCCACCTGAATAAAGAAAACATAGGTTTCATCGCTTATGATACCCGAGTTCGTCGGAGGCTGTCCTCATCACAGTACAACCAGAGACGCAAGGAATCGGCCGAAGCTCTTGTTTTCTTGGAAGGAAATGGATACCGCAACTTTAAAGAAGTAGGACTAGAAACTCTGGAGAAGATGAGAAGCAGAATGAAAAAAGTTATTTTCAAAAGAGCCAAGCACGTGATAAGTGAAAATGCGAGAGTGATGAAGGCTGTGGAAGCTTTAAGAGAGGATAATTTTCTCCTTTTGAAAGAGCTCCTCTTTCTTTCTCACGAAAGCCTGAGGGATGATTATGAAGTTTCCTGTCCTGAGCTTGATCTGCTTTATGAGACAGGAAAGGAATTCGCGGGGTGTTTAGGAGCTCGCTTGACCGGAGCCGGGTTTGGAGGCTCAGGTATTGCTTTGCTCAAGAAACCCAGAATCGCTGCTTTCAAGAAAAAGCTCTTGGAGAAGGCGGAAAGGAATAGATTCCCACGGCCTGAGATTTATGAAATTAAGTTCGGAGAAGGAGCAAGAGTCTATTCTCAAGTCAAGGAGGATAAAAGATGAAAAAAGGCTGCTTTTTCCTTGGTGTGTTCTTCTTGTTATCGGCTGTACTAACAGGAAATGAATCTGGTTTGATTGAAAAATTTCCCTTAGAAAAGGGTGGGCTGCACTTGAGTCGTCTAAGCCAGGCGCAGAGTTTTTTTGACAGCGTTGGCAGGCAGAGCGCAGTGCTCGGTCAAGAAAATGGCAATTCTGAAATTTGGATTTATCCTTACAAAGTGCTTCATAATTTCTGCCTGTATTTTTTGATCGAAGATGAAAGCAGGCTCCTTGACGGAAAAACACTCGCTAGAAGAATAGATGTTTATCCCCATCAGACAATTCTTCGTTATGTTCATTCTTTCTTCAGGGTGGAGGAAATCTTCTTCACACCATTGAGGAAGTCTGGAGCAGTGATTCTTCTCTCCGTTGAAACAACAAAGCCCCTGGCTGTCATCGCCAGCTTCGCGCCGGATCTGAGACCCATGTGGCCGGCCGGCCTGGGGGGGCAGTACAGTTACTGGGATGAAGGGGGAAAATATTTTGTTCTTTCCGAAGGCACAAGAAAAAACGTCGCTCTGGTGGGATGCCCAAGCGGTGAAAAATATTCTTCCGGCCCGGCCCATGCCCTTCCTGAAGAGGATATGAAATTTAAGATTCGGATCCAACCGAATAAAGGAAGGAGATATTTTTTTCCCATTTTTATTTCAGCTAGCCATGAAGGAAGGAAGAAAGCAGATGAAATATACCTGAGCCTGAATAAAAATTTCAGGCAGCTATACCTTGAGAAATTCCATCATTTCTACAGAATGCAAAAAGAATCTCTTACCATCCAAACACCCGACAAGGTGTTGAACCAGGCATTCGAGTGGGCCAAGGTGGCTGTGGCTAAGGCTCTGGTCTGCAATCCTCAGTTGGGATGTGGCCTGGTGGCTGGCTATGGTCTTTCGGGTCAGAGGGAAAGGCCGGGTTTTGCCTGGTTTTTTGGCGGAGATACTTTTTTCAATTCCTTGGCGCTGAACAGCTTTGGTTCCTTCGATATCTCGCGTCAAGGCCTCACGCTGATAAGAGAGAACCAGCGGCAAGATGGAAAAATCATGCATGAGTTGTCCCAGGGAGCTGCTTTCATTTCCTGGTTCGAAGAGTATCCTTATGGTTTTTATCACGCCGAAACAACTCCCTACTATATTGTTGCTTTCAACGATTATCTGAATTGGTCGAATGACACGGAGTTCTTAATAGAAAGCTGGGCTTCATTAAAGAAAGCGTACAGGTATATGCTCTCTGCTGATACTGATCATGATGGACTCATGGAAAACACTGCGGCGGGACTGGCAGCCCTGGAATTAGGAGCTTTTTTGGAAAAGACCAAATCAGATATTTACTTGGCATCCTTGTCCGTTGAAGCCTTCAAAGCATTTTCAGAAATGGCTGTTTTCATGGGAGAAGAGAGCCTAGCCCTCGAATCCAAAAGATTTTACAAGAAAGCCATAGACTCTCTTCAGAGTAAGTTCTGGATAAAAGAAGAAAACCGGTATGCTCATGCCATCACTATCGAGAACAAACCTTTAACAGAAACCACCATCTGGCCCTTCATGCCTCTTTTTTTCTGCCAGCTGCCCTCTAATAGAGTCGGCGTGACCTTGGATATATTTGCTTCTTCGGAAATGAGTACAGACTGGGGCGTTCGTTCCCTATCACCAAAAAGCACCTATTATGATCCTCTGAACTATAACTATGGAACAGTATGGCCTTTTCTTACTGGCTACACCTGTTTGGCTGAGTACAATTATGGCCGGACTCAGGCTGCTTTTTCGAACCTGTTGCATCTAGCTCACAACACATTCATAGATGCTCTGGGTTTCTGCCCTGAATTGTTCTCGGGTGAAATCTTCACTCCTCTCGAAGAATCAGTTCCACATCAGGTGTTTTCATCCTCGCCCATCATTACCTGCTCAGTTAGGGGATTGTTGGGACTCAAAGGGAATGCCTTAAAAAAGGAGATTGGGTTCAGACCCAATCTTCCAGGAGACTGGCCAGAGGTGGAGATAAAAAACTTTATTCTCGGGAAAGATGTTTTCGACTTCTCTGTCAAAAAAACTAAAGGAAAATTGTTTTTTCGAATCAGAGGCTCTACAGAATCACCTTACCGCCTTCATCTCAATCCCTCCCTTGGATTTGGTAGCCGGGTTAAGAAGGTCAGTGTCAACGGAAGTGAAAGGGATTTTGAAATAGAAGAGGAAAGGGGAGAAGTGCGTTGCGTGCTTAGGCTGGAGTTGAAAGGTCAAATCGAGGTCGAGATTGAACATGAAAACAGCATTTTTCTTCATGTCCCTACTCGTTTTGCTCAAGTCGGGGATAAAACAAGAGGATTAAAGATCATCAGAGTCGATTTCAAAAAGAATCAAATGAAAATTCTTGCCGAAGGCTTGGGAGGCGAGAAGTACTCAATCCAACTCCTTACACCGCGTCCTATCCTTTCTGTAAGCCAAGCTGAAGTCGTAGAAGAAGAAAAACAGAGAAAAAAGCTAAAATTGATATTCGATCAAGAAAATATGAATTATTTCCGAAAAGAAATTGTGATAAATTTCAAGTGAAGAGTTGACATCATTGATTTAATATAATATTAAAAAGAGAAAAGTGGCGCCACAAATCATACTAGGGTGTGTCATCTCCTATCTCTTGGGTTCTATTCCGTTCTCTTATATCGTTGCCAAAAAGGTGAAAGGCGTTGACATTCGAGTCGTCGGAGAAGGAAATGTCGGCGGTCGAAACGTCTGGCATGTGGTGGGCAAAAAATATGGTGCCCTTGCGGGTGGCCTGGACTTTACGAAAGGTCTTTTAGCCTATCTGGTTGGGTTTCTGTTGGGGCTTTCACCTTGGTGGATCTGGCTCTGTGGGGTAGGTGTGGTGGCCGGTCATTGTTACCCAGTTTTCTTAAAAGGCAGAGGTGGAAAAGGCTTGGGTGCTGCGTTGGGTTTTCTCACCGGTATGGAGCTTTTGATCGTTATAATTATTGCCGCCATATACGGCTTTTCCTATCTAGCCTTTCGGAGGTTTCACCTTTCGGCCTCGCTGGCAATGGGGAGCGTTCCCATACTCTGGCTGGTGCTCTTTAAAAAATCGTGGACGGAGTTCTTCATCATCACGGGCTTTCTCCTCCTGCTTGGCCTGAAGAGGTTGATTGATGAGCCCTACATGAGAAAAATAAAGGAAGCCTCTGGCGGCTGGTAAAAAAGAATGGATTTTTTACAGGTCTTAATCCTTTTTTTCTTACTTCTTCTGTTTTTGAACTTGCTGCAGAATATCCAGAAGCTTAAAGCCCAAAGAAGATTGAAGCTAAAGAAACCACTGCCCCTTATTTCTATCCTGATTCCAGCCAGGAATGAAGAAAGAAACATTAAAAATTGTATTAGTTCTCTTCTCAGACAGAATTATCCTAATCTGGAGATTATTGTCCTTGATGACAACTCGTCTGACCAAACCTACACCATAGCCGAAGAGATCTCGCGCCGATTTAATAAATTGAGTGTTATCAAAGGGGAAGAACTCCCTCCAGGTTGGAATGGGAAGAATTGGGCCTGTCATCAGCTTTCTCGAGCCGCGAAAGGGGATTGGCTCCTTTTTACTGATGCGGACACAACACATAGACCCAATTCTATCTCTACTGCTGTAGCTGCTGCTCGAAAAAATAACTCTGTTTTTGTGACCTTAATTCCTGGTTTCATAAACAAAACCTGGTCTGAAAAACTGGTCTTGCCCATCATCCATTTTGCTTTTTTGGTCCTCGTTCCTTTCAAACTCATTAACTACTCTAAAGACTGCCGCCTCGCTTTTGCCATAGGACCTTTCATGCTGATCAAAAAGGATTTTTATGCTTCTTTTGGTGGATACGAGGCTATCAAAAAGGAAATCGTGGACGACTTTGCCTTAGCCAAGACTGTCAAGCAGAACCAAGGAAAAATCACGATCCTTGACGGCACCAGATTCATGAAGGTCAGGTTCTATATCAACTTCCGCGAATTGTGGTATGGCCTCTCCAAAAATACGTATGCTGCCATAGGAAGCTCTCCTCACTATCTTGCGGTACTACTCTTGGGCTGCTATTTTCTGTTTATCTACCCTTATTTTTCCCTCTGGTGGTCTTTTGAATCCAACCAGAGCTTGACTCTACCTCTTCTACAAGTGCTGACTATTACAGGCATGAAGGTCATTCTCGCCAAAAGATTCAAGACGAATCTTTTCTTTGGATTGCTCCACCCGCTTACGGTCATCCTCACTCTTTTAATCCTCCTTAATTCATTTCGTCTTTCTCTCTTCAAGAAAAAGATTGCCTGGAAAGAAAGGCTCTACCCGATCGAATAATCATGGAGCATTCTTTTGGCTCTGAAAAAAGGGGTGCCGAAAGAATAAAAATTCTATTATTTCTTATTTTCTTTTTAATTCTTTTATTCCCTAATCTCTATTCCAAAGAACAAAAAGAGGCCGATAAAATAAAAATCATAACCAGTGTTTTTCCTCTGCAGGAATTCGCTGAAGCCGTAGCGGGTGAGAGAGGAGAGGTGAGCCTTCTTCTCCCTCCAGGTGCAGAGATTCATACTTGGCAGCCCAGAGCTTCTGATATTATCAGGCTCTCTTCGGCTAATGTTTTCATTTATGTTGGTGCGGCTCTTGAACCATGGCTCCATGATATGATGAAAAGTGTTAAAAATCCTGAAATTAGAATTCTTGAAGCCAGCCAAGGACTTTCCTTGCTCGGCAAAAACCATGATCAGCCCAAACATAAAGAAAAGAAGAACGCCGAGGAGCATAATCATAAACATTCGGTCATTGACCCCCATGTCTGGTTGGATTTCAAGAATGATCAAATCATTGTGGATAGAATAAAAGCACTCTTATCGGAGTTAGTGCCAGAAGATAGACCATTCTTTAAAAGGAATGCCCTCATTTATCAGAAAAAGCTTCAAAAATTAGACCAGAAATACCAGGAAGGACTCAGGAATTGTTCCCAGAGCACTTTTATTTTGGGAGGGCATGCTGCTTTTGGTTATCTGGCAAGAAGATACGGTTTAAACCAGATAGCCCTTTATGGTCTCAACCCGGATTCAAAACCAACACCCAGAAAGTTAGCCGAAATCGTGGATTTGGCCAAAGAGCATCAGATCAAAGTTATTTATTTTGAAGATTATTTCAGCGACGACCTGGCAAAAGTCATGGCTAAAGAGGTCGGTGCCGAAACTATGGTCTTGAATGCAGGAGCGAATATTTCCAAAGAACAGTTGAAATCAGGTAATACTTTTTTGGAAATAATGGAAAAAAATTTGGAGAATTTGAGACATGGACTCAACTGCAGATGAAGACAAGATCTTAATTTCAGTAAAGAATATTCATTTCAGGTATGAATACACTCCTGTCCTAATCGATGTATCCTTCACTATTCATTCAGGTGATTTTTTGGCCATCATCGGCCCGAATGGCTCTGGAAAGACAACTCTCCTTAAAATCATTTTGAGATTATTAAAGCCTTCCCTAGGAAAGGTGAGGATTATGGGAAAACCTGCGGAAGAATTCGAAGACTGGCCAGCCATCGGCTATGTTCCTCAAAAAGCGACCCATGTGGATCCTTTGTTTCCTGTTTCGGTCAAAGAAGTTGTGGCCATGGGGCTTTTCTCAAGCAAAAGAATTTCTCTTCCTGTCAATAGAAAGGAAGAATCTGCAGCAGTACAGAACGCTTTGTGTCAGGTGGGTCTAAGTTCTTTTCGGAATCGCCGCATAGGGAAGCTTTCAGCAGGTCAGCAGCAACGTGTTTTTATCGCCAGGGCCATTGTTAATAGGCCTCGAATTCTTTTTTTGGATGAGCCAACAACAGGGGTGGATGCTGAAACTCAAGAACGTTTTTATGACATGTTAGACCAATTGAACAAGAAGGAAGGTATCACCATAGCACTAATTACTCATGATATAGGCATTATCAACAAACATGTCACTAAGGTTGCTTGCCTGAATCAAAAACTGGTTTATCACGGCACTCATGAAGATTTCTGCCGTTCTGAGGCGTTTAAAGAAATGCTGACTGCAGGACACCATTTGATCTCCCACCGTCATTAGAATCATGGTAGAAAGCTTTCTCAGCTATGGTTTTCTCCAAAGGGCTCTCGCAGCAGGAATCTTTATCGCTTTAGCCTGTGCTATTCTTGGAGTATTTCTTATTCTGAGAAGGGATGCCATGTTTGCTCATGGCCTGGCCCATGTGACTTTTGCTGGAGTTGCTTTAGGCCTCTTCTTGAATATGATGCCCTTAGCTATGGCTCTACTCATTGCCATCCTAGCAGCCTTGGGGATTCTGACCTTGAAAAAGAAAGCAGGCCTCTATGGAGATACGGCTATTGGAATCTTTAGCAGCGTGGGAATGGCTGCAGGAATACTATTGGCTTCTCTGGCTCGAAGTTTTAATGTTGATCTTTTCAGCTATCTCTTCGGGGAGATTCTGGCCATTGAGACTTCAGAAGTCTTGCTGTCGATCGGACTGGTCATTGTGGTATTGTTGATCGTCATTGTCTATTATCGCAAGTTTTTATACTTAACGTTTGACTCTGAATCGGCGAAAGCGTCAGGGATCAAAGCCTACAGATTCGATATTCTTTTATCAGTCTTGACAGCGGTTACGATTGTTCTAGGGATGAAGGTCGTGGGCTTGCTTCTAGTGGCAGCCTTGGTTGTTATTCCTGCTGCGGCCGCTCTTCAGGTCTCAGCAAGTTTCAGGAAAGCTTTGATACTATCCTCATTAGTAGCGGTGGTTTCTGTAGTCTTCGGTCTTTTTTTGGCTTTTTATTTAGATTTGCCAGCTTCGGCAACGATAGTGCTCCTCTGCTTTTTCTTTTTTCTATTATTTTATGCTGTTAAAAGAATAAAGAAAGTCAGCTGAAAATTACCTGCTCAATTCGGCTAAAGTATCCTGGAAGACCCGGTAGGCCTCCTCTCCATAAAGGCAGAACATAATTTCCTTGGGATTTTTATTCTCCTTATCTTTGAGAAACTCCATGGCTGTTTTGATCATGATTTCACTGCATCTTTTAAGAGGGAACATGAATATCCCGGTACTGATAGCAGGAAAGGCTATGTTTTTTATTCTTTTTTCCTTGGCAATTCTTAGGCTGTTCAGAGTGGCCTTGGCCAGCTTCTCATCCTCGTTCCCCTCTCCATAGACCGGGCCCACAGCATGGATAACATACTGGGCCTTGAGACTACCTCCTCCTGTTAGAACGGCTTCCCCGACGGCAATAGGGCCGATTTTGTCGCATTCTTCTTGAATGGAGGGCCCACCGAATTTCCTTATGGCACCCGCAACTCCACCCCCTAGGACCAAATTCTTATTGGCTGCGTTAACAACGGCTTCAACATCAAGTAGAACCAAATTTCCCTCCACCAGCGTTATTTTTTTTCCCTCGGCTGTCCATTCCTTCATTGCTATCCCCCTTATGAGAATCTCTTAAATGATCTTAGTTGCGTAGGTTTTTTCCATTCTTCGAAGGGCAAACTCCTGAGCTTCTGGATCGAAATCAGCCACTCCCATTTTATAAACGATAACAGATAAATCTCTGTTTCTTAGATCCCCCACAGTGTCCATCACACATATCGAAGTGCAGACACCGACAACATGGACCTCGCTTATTTTAAGCCTTCTTAGAACCTCGTCCAAGTTGGTGCCATAAAAGGCACTGTAGCGTTTCTTCTTGATGATGAGATCGCGTTCTTCGACTGGCAATTCATCGATGATTTCAGCTCCAGTTGTGCCAGTTACACAATGTTTCGGAAACATTTTGAATTCTAAATCATCGGGATCATGCGAATCGCAAATAAAGACAACCGAGTCCCCGTTCTTATGGAACTCTTCAATCTTTTGCTTGACGAAGGGGATGATTTTCCTGGCTGAGTCACCGCAATAGAGCGCCCCGTCGGGGTTCAAGAAATCATTCAGCATGTCAATGACAAAAAGAGCTCTCATCCGGTCCTCGGTTTTATTTTATACAAAGATAAGGAATTTGAAAAGGAAGATCCTGTTAAAAGCTGGAACGTATTTTTGAAAATAGCTGGTCTTAATATGCCAAGAGGCTAAGGTTGTATTCGTTCAAGGAATTTAAGGCTCTTCTTGAGAGAGGAGCGTAGAGGAAGAAGAGAATATTACATGGCTAAGAAATAGTCTGCGACCTGAATATTATATTTATGGGGATCCAAGGATTTTACGATGGTTCTCTTGAATCTGTTTGAGCCTGGTTTCATTTCAGTTAAATCGACCACTTGTCCGTTTATTCTGTTTCCCGCCGCATCCGTAATAAGTTTTACTTTGGGCCTGAGCATAAAAGCTGTTTCTGAATTGGTTTCGACCACTATTCCCAGTTCATCGGTACTCAGAACCACCACTGTACCGATAGGATAAACTCCCATCATGTTGGAGAAGACCTTGAGCAAGACGAGGTCGAACTCTGTTCCGCTGGTCTCTAAGATAATGCTCATGGCTTCATCTCTTGTAAAGGCCCGCTTTCGGTAGGGCCTTACAGTCGTCAAGGCATCAAAAACATCGCATATTTTGACGATGCGACTAAAAAGATCTACTGCATCCCTTCTCCAAGATTTGGGATACCCAGAGAGATTCGACCAGAGGTGGTGTTCTAAAGCGACATAAAGGGTTCTTATAGGTAGATAACTCAATTCCTTGAGAAGGATGAGTTTTCCAGCCCCATGATATGGGTGCTTTTCGATGATAGCTCTTTCATCATCATCTAATTTTCCTTCTTTTTCTAGAATTTCCTTGGGGATCTCGAGTTTTCCGATATCATGGAAGAAAGAACTTATGCCTAAGTCGACTAATTCTTTTTTTTCCAGCCCTATTCTTCTTCCAAAACAAATGGATAGAATTGCGACATTCGTGGAATGATTAAGAGTATATTCGTCATAGTTTTGGACATTCGTTAGACCTATGATGAAAGACTCATCTTGAGTGATCAGATCGATTATTGCCTGGATGAGTCTTCGAGTCGTCTTTAATCCTATCCTTTTTTCCTGTTCTTGCCTCTTGAAGACTTCTTTCAGGTGAGTGATGCTCTTAGCATATACCTTTTTTGCATTTTGCCTGATTTGCTCAGGACTCATATCCTCGGTGATTCCAAAAGCCTGGATTTTCTCCAGGATGATATGATGGAGCTCCTGAGCTTTAATCCTAGACATTAATTCTTCAAAGACATTCGTCTTTTTCCCATCTAAATCAGCCAACAGGTAGATAAACTGTATAAGCTCTTCCTTATCCAATCCGGGCTTGAAGCCAATGGTTCCGATCTCTTTTTTTCTGAATTCATCAGCTAAGAACTTAAAGTTTTGATAACTAAAAAAGTCAAACTTGACGCGAACTGTGTTAAAGAACAGAGTATTATCCCGAAAGTAAAATATGGCCTTCAACTCAGTATTCAAGATGTTTTGGATTAATGCGAAAAGCGGTTCCACTTGTTTTATGAAGGTAAGGTTATTGGGTTCATAGATTTGAGCTGTTTTCCAAGCTGAGGAAAATCGAATGAAGATTTCCTCTACGGTTCTGGATATCTCTCTTTGAGCAGAGTCAGAATAGTCAGAGATCCTGTTGTGAGATTCATTCTCTTGGGGCTGAACTGTTGTATCTTTCTTTTCGGTCTCGATCGAAATTTCTCCTATAAGGTCAATCTCATCAGGGAGAGCCGACAAGCTTCCCGAATCGTTTTATTCCTCAGCCGAGTGCCTTCTTTGAGAATCTTCGCTGCTTTGGGATTAGCCATGGCCTCTAAGGCGTAAACTGCGGAGAGACGAATCTCATTCTGTAGGTTTGTGGAAAAAATCGTCCATTTTTTTAGAAAGGACCCGAGAAGGGAATAGGCTTCCTCGCTTTGACTCTTAGCCAAGAATTTCAGGAGCGCTTTCTTTTCTGCCTTGCTCCGCTTCTTGAAATCTTTTCTTTTCGCAAATTCCATGACCTGATCAAAGGTCGCTTTATTCCCATAATATTTAAGACTCTGGGCAGCTAAAGCCCGAACTTCACTATATGGATCATTTATCAATTCCATTAAAAGCTTGTTAACCGATTCATCCTCAATCTTTTTCAAAGCATGAATGGTAGCCAGTCTTATGGACTTATCCTCATGCTGAGAAAATTTTTCCAGATGGAGTATGACGCTTCTTTCTCCTAATCTTCCTAAGATGGCTATGACTTCTCGTGAGAGAGCGAGTCTGTCATTTTTGGCAATCCTGATCAGGGCGTTTAAATTCTTCTTGCCGAATTCTTGAAGGAAATCCGAGGCTTTCTCGCGGAGCAATGTGTCTTCTGAATGTTCCCAGATTTCACCAAGCAGAGGGATCGTGTTGGGCCCCAGAAATTTTAAGTATTGAAAAAAGGACTCAAAGTTCTTTATGCGTTTGTCCAGGAAAAGTTTTGTCAGACGAGAGACCGACCTTTCTGTTTTGACGTCCTGAAGGAATCTTTCTAAAGATTTCTTGTTTTCTGAAAGTTCACTGGAAAGGCTTTGTCTTAATTCTTGGATGCGGTTCAAAAGAAATAGAGCCAGAGCAAAGTCAGATTTATGGACTATTTCCAGATAGCACTGGTTCAGAACGCTCAGGATCGCCACAAACCTATCGTAACGTTCCTCTAAAGACAGGATTTCAAACAACAAATTGACGAGCTCGTTCAAACGAGCTGCAGCCCGGCTTTCTGAAACCATAGTCTTGACTTCAGGAATCTCTTCCTCGTTAATAGATGTGATATGAGAGGGAAGCACCAAGTTATCGGTGATTCTGTCGTCATCTGGCCCGTTTTCGTCTTTTGAAGAGTGGAAGCCTAAGGCCATGCGTCTCTTATAGAGCTCTATCCTGTCTTCTGGAGAAAAGCTAATCTTGCCTTCTGAGAATTTATTCTGGTCAATTTTAACGTAGATTTTATTATTTTCTTGTCCGATTTCTGACTCGAGAAACTCATCAAGGGCGAAATACCGGATATGAGCAAAGTCTTTTTCCCAAAGTGAATTCACCAGGTCGCTGTCTTCGGGAGGGAGCTCAGAGCCTTCTTTTATGACTCTCAAGAAATCTTGAATCTCTTTCTCATCCAGCCCTTTGTAGAAAATGAGCTCTCTCATCCCATCTTTAAAGAGGAGAAAAGGCAGGCTTCTCTTTTTTTCTTCATCCTGGAAGACTGTCTCTCCTTTATAGGTGAAGCTGAATTCTTGAATATTAATTTTCAAATGCCTGTAGACGTTTAAAAATTCTTTTAGGTCTTTGGCAAAAGTATCGATGGATTTTTGAACAGAAGGATTTATACTGGGGTAGATCTTCAAGGAAAAGAATGCTTTGCCGAAAGATTTCAAGACTTGTTTGGCGTTCTTTATCTCTACTGGATCAGGGTGGAATTTTTTTTCTTCGGTCGCATTGTTAGCGTTTGACAATTTTGCCAAGTGCATGGTCAATTCTCTATCTCCAGATTGCTGTTGATGAAGATTTAAATGAAGAATCTCACCTCTGCTTACCTTTTTTTCAAGCAAACTGCACCCTCATCTCGCTATTTCCGCCTATGGAAATAGCATCCTGTGAAATGAGGCTTAATTAGCCTCGGTTGTCTTTTGTCGATCGAGCTTCAGGTTTAACTGGAGACAAAGACTGCTCAAAACAAAATAATGGAGAAGAAAAGAAGCATCAGTAAAATAAGCCACGACTTGGAGAGCAGCCTTTCTACAACAAAGAATTCTTGGTGCACCATTGATGCTATATTTCAAATAAATCCTCTCAAAAATAAATGATTTTCTCAATCGCCTACCAAGAGGAAATTTGAGGTGATATGAATTTCCTCCTGTCTCACCCTCTGCGAGTAAACATAATCTTGGACTGTAAAATGATTCAGATGGTTTTTTATTGCTGATGATTAGAGAATAGAAGAAAAGAATTCCAGATAAGAGTTATGATTCTATTCTCATCAGGGAAAACATCTTAGATGCTACCTGAGGCTAAGAAATCATTGCTTTGAGAAATGACTGGAGATGAGATTATCTTATTTGCTTCGGGTTTTCTTTTCCTTAGTTATTTCAATTCTTTTTGCATTATATCTCTTATTTCTTCACCGAGCCTCACAGCCTCATTCTTCAGAGAACTGGCTTCTTTGGTAACTTTTGATTTAAATTTTTTATCTTGAATATTGGGCAGATTGATTTTTATGTTGTAGTAGGCTCCTTCGGCAGCGGTTTGCGCCGCCAGCCCTGCGACCCCAGCATCACTCAAGGAATTTTTATTGCCTTTTAGGGCTACCTTCTTGGCCAATTTTAAGGTCTGCACGCTTTTCTTTAAGACTTCAAAGGGGACTAAGGTGGCTTCCTTTGTTGCCTCTTCTATAGCCTGTTCTCGTTCTTTTTTCTCCTCTTCAGTCTTTTTTTTCATCTTGAAGGCTCCCATGAGCTTATTGAATGCCTGAGTATCCAAATCTACGGACCTTAAAAACTCGTCTTTTAGAACTTGAGCATCAACGGCAAAATCTTTCACGTCTTTCTGGACTTTTTCATATTCTTTTTTGCCTACGGTTAAATTAGAGACCATTGAGCAAAGGGAAGCTGATAGAGCTCCACATAGAGCAGCCGTGCTCCCACCGCCTGGAGCAGGAGAATCCACTGAAAGCTCATTGGCGAATTCTCTCAAATTATAGTGGAGGAGTGAGTTCGAGGTTTCCTGAAATTGATACTCGATGATTTTTTTCTCTGCCTCGAACGGAGCAACATCATTCAATCCAAGAGAAATCACGGCTGTGCTTATGAGTTCTTCTTCAGGAACTCCAGAGCTTCTATTTTGCTTCTCAAGATAATGTCTGCCCGCCATAATAAGAGCTTCTTTGGGAATAAGACCTACCAATTCACTACCCGTAACCCTTAGTCCCAGCTTTCCAGCTTCTTTTCGGGCTTTATCAAAGACAAGATGGGGAGGAGAAACCTTATAATTCGTAAAATTTATAGATATCTGAGCAATTCCATAGTCTTCGATATACCAACCCACAGCCTTTACTTCTTTAAATTTTCCGGCTTTTTTGATGGCTTTGCCTTCGGCATCTCTTATGATCTTTCCTTCCTTATCTCGCTTTGCCCGGCCACGCTCTCTTAAATTCAGGGCAATTTCATGAGCGAGTTTCCGGTCTCGTGTATTTAGATTTATATTGTAGGCAATCAAAAACTCTCGAGCGCCAATAACTGTCGCTCCAGTTTTAGGATTGAACACAGGTTCCCCATAGTCGGGAGCCCACTCAGGGTCTTTCAGCTTTTCAGGTAATCCCTCGTATTCGCCAGTTCTGATAAGGGCTATATTCCTTCTTTCTGGTTTTTTTGCTGCTGCTTCATAAAGATAAATCGGGATTCCCAGTTCTTTAGCTACCCTTTCTCCCAGTTCATTGGCCATCTGGACACATTCCTCCATTGTCACTCCTGAAACTGGTACAAAAGGGCAAACATCTGTGGCTCCAATACGACTGTGGGCACCTTGATGCTTACTCATATCGATGACCTCAGCAGCTTTTTTTATGGCTTTAAAAGCAGCCTCTTTGACTCCCTCGGGGCTGCCTATGAACGTGACAACTGTCCTGTTTGTGGATTCGCCTGGATCCACATCAAGGAGTTTAACTCTAGGCGTTGATTCTATCTCCTTGGTTATGGCGCTAATTTTTCCTTTATTTCTTCCTTCGCTGAAGTTAGGAACACATTCGACTAATTTCATTCTTCGACCCCTTTTTTTTGAGTATATTGCAGTTGGCCTCTGCTGTCATAGACTTCAATTTCTTCAAAGTCGCTGAGATGTTCCATGATTTTGGTTTTGTCAGCCACAATAATGACGACAGGAGTGAGAAGTGGATATTTCTGAGCAACTTCAAAGACTTTTTCTGAACTGATGAGCATGATGTTTTTATAATAATCGTTCCAGAATTCGTTTCCTAGAGCAAAAGCCTGGGCCTCAGTAATTCGAGAGCAAAAACTCTCAAAGGTCTCGACTTGGAGAGGGAAATTGCCTATTAAGTAAGATTTTGCTTGTTCGATTTCAAAGTTGGTAATTTCCTCTTTGATGATATTTTCTATTTCTTTGAGACTCTCCTTAACTGACAAGTAGACGACTTCCGGCCTCACCTTTGCTTTGACCAGGAAAACTCCGCTTCTTTTAAAGAGCTCGACTTCGCTGAAGGCAAAATATGCGTATCCCTTAGACTCTCTAAGGTTCATGAAGAGGCGACTGTTGGTGGTGCCGCCCAAAACCTGATTGAGGACGATAAAAGGGAAGAAATCCTGGCTTTTTTTGGGAAAAACAACGTTCCCTATGTAAATCGTCGAATCTTCAGCTCCAGGAAGATCTACCAGACATATTCTTTTGGCCTCAGAAGGCTCAGGGGCTGGAATGAAGTGACGTTCTATTTCTTTGTTTCTCCAAGTATTCAGGTAATGGCTGACCTTTCTTACAGCAGTGGGAAGATTCAGGTCGCCGACCAAAACAAGATGTGCATTGTTGGGAAGATAGTGCTGGTTGTAGAAGTCGAGAATTTCTTTGTAACTGATGTTTCTGATGAAGTCTTCAGTATAAGTGGCCTTCTTATAGGGGTGGTCATGGAAGAGGATTCTGAAGAGCTGGTTGTGAGCGGCGAATTCAGGATCTGTTCCCTTTCTGCGGAGTTCGTAGAACAGGATTCTTTTCTCATTGTCAATCTCTCTCCTGGGAAATATTGGTACTAGGATCATTTTGCTCAAGACATCAAGAGCCTCGTCTAAATATTCTTCTAGAAAGGTAAAGGCAAACACGGAATAGTCAAGGAACGTAGAGACCGAAAAATTTCCCCCCACGGACTCGATTATCTCTTCAATACGAGAAGAGGAAAGCTCGAAGGAACCTTTAGTCAACATCGTGGCTGTAAAAGTGGCCAGTCCGGGCAGCTTTTCAGGAGAATGACTCTCTCCAGCCATGACGACCAGTTGCAAGCTGATGAGCGGTAAGCCCTCTCTACGGGCTACTGCAATACGAAGACCATTGGAAAGAGAAAAAGACTCTATCTTGGGCAGCTTGAGCTCATCGAGAGGTTCAGGAAAGGGAGGAGATCTCCTGTATCTTTCTTGAGATTGAAGAGGGAAGACAAAAATCACGAAGGCCAAAATGAAAAATAACCCTTGGAATCTCCGTCTTCTCAATTTTTGCTCTAGAGTTTTCATTTTATTTTAATGTTGAGGACAATCCTGTTGTCAGAGATAAAATACCTGTTGATCACCCCGATTATATCAATCGCGGACACTCCGAGGTATCTGTTCAACTCTGCGGGCAAGCGCTCCAAAGTCCCCTGAGTAAGATAAATATCAGTCAAAAACAAAGCCCTTTCTAGAAAGGTCGCATATTGGGAGACATAATCCATCTTGAACATATTTTTTGACTTCGTGAGTTCCCTGTCTGAAACATGGGCAGTTTTAAGCCTGTTGATTTCAGAAAGGATAGCCCTGAGGCTTCTCTCGACCATAATTTCATTATTGCAGAGCACGAATAGCTTGAAAGCAGCAAAATCCTTTCTTTTTTCAATGCCTCCGTTGAAATCGAAAACGATGCGCTCTCTTTTATAAAGCCTCTTATGAAGGCGAGAGCTCTTGCCCCGTAAGAGAATATAATTCAAGATAGACAAAGAAAAAAAGTCACCAGGATGTCGCGGAGCGAACCTATAGCCAAGAAAAAAACCTGGAAGGGGAGCGATAGAGTCCTCATGTGTGTAAGAGCCTCGTTTTTTCTGATCCGATTCAACAGGAGGAGGGGAGGGAATGTCCTTTCCTTTGGGAATTGACTCAAAATATTTTCTTATAAGTTCTTCGGCGCGTCTTCTTTTAACATTCCCCACTACACAAAGAACAGCATTATTCGGCACATAAAAGGTCGAGTAGAAACTCTTAATATCCTCGATGGTAATTCCTCTGAGATCTTCTCTAGTGCCGATGACAGGATGGTTGTGGGCGAAACTAGGATAAAAAAGCTTGTCAAAGATAAAAGAGCTCTCCAAGTAAGGATCTGCAGTTTTTCTGTGCTGGATTTCTTCAACCAGGGAATCTTTGACTCTCTCTACGTTAGAGTCTTTAATCTCTAAGAATTTCATCCGGTCTGATTCAAGCCAGAGCACTAAGGCGAGTTGATTCGAGGGAACAGTTTGAAAGAATATAGTTTTTTCTTCGGTGGTGGCTGCGTTTAATGTTCCTCCGATGCGATTAATGTAAAGGATGTGCTGCATACGGCTTACATTGCTTGAACCCTGAAACATTAAATTTTCCATCAAATAGGCCAAACCTGTTTTTCCTTGTTGTTCGTGAATAGAACCGACATTATAAGCGATAACCACAGAAACGATCGGGAGCGAATTATCTTCAGAAAGTATAACCTGCAATCCGTTCCTCAACTGAAAGTGATACACCGGAAAAGGAAGCTCTGCTTGTTCTTGAGCCTGTAAGGAGGAAATCATTAAAAGAGAGAAAAAGCTCCAAATCAGGGCAACCTTGGTAGGGCAAATTCTATGTTTCCGAAAGTTACACCTAATCATCATTTTTTAAAATATCATAAATAAAAAAGGAAATTCAAATTTCATTAAGAAACATCAGGCCTCTTTCTATAACAAAAAAATAAAAATGGGGACGGTTCTATTTTTTTAAACAGAAAGCCTAGCACCATGAGATAAAGGTAATAATAAAAAAATAGAACCGTTCCCTATCTGTCCTATCTGCTATTCCGGGCTCTATATTGAAAATAGGATTTCTTTATGTTATTGTTTTCTGCTAAGAAATCGAGGGAGTCGTCCTATGAGTAAACAAGGATCACATTTATTCACCTCTGAATCAGTAACCGAGGGGCATCCTGATAAGGTCTGCGATCAAATCTCTGATGCGATTCTAGATGATCTTCTGGCTCAAGATCCCCAGAGCAGGGTGGCTTGTGAGACTCTAGTCACTACCGGACTCGTCCTTATTGCCGGAGAAATTACTACCAATGGTTATTGTGAGTTCCAGAAAATAGTCAGAAGCACTGTCAAAGAAATTGGCTATACAAGTGCCAAGTACGGTTTTGATTACGAAACATGCAGTGTTATCTCTACCATTCATGAACAGTCGCCCGATATTGCAATGGGAGTCGATGAAACAGAAGACCATGAGCAAGGCGCAGGCGACCAAGGGATAATGTTTGGCTATGCCTGTCGAGAAACCGAGGAATTCATGCCCATGCCAATCATGATGTCTCACAAACTTGCCAGACGATTGGCTCAAGCGAGAAAGGAAAAAATCTTGGAGTACCTCAGGCCTGATGGCAAAACCCAGGTGACAATTGAGTATGACGGAAAGATTCCCAAAAGAGTAGAGGCGGTAGTCATTGCTGCCCAGCATAATAAAGATGTGGAAATGAACGAATTTAGAGAAGATATCAAGGAAGTTGTCATAAAAAAAATCATCCCTTTAGAAATGATTGACAAAAAAACAAAAATCCACATCAACCAAACAGGCCGGTTTGAACAGGGAGGACCTTTGGCGGATTCCGGCCTCACGGGCCGAAAAATCATTGTCGACACTTATGGAGGTGTTGGAAGCCATGGAGGAGGATGCTTCTCCGGAAAAGATCCTTCCAAAGTTGACCGGTCAGGTTCATACATGGCCCGTTATATCGCTAAAAATATGGTCGCCGCCGGCATAGCTGATAAATTGGAAGTTCAATTGGCTTATGCTATCGGAGTGTCTCATCCTGTCTCGATAATGGTCGATAGCTTCGGGACATCGCAAATTTCAGAGGATAAAATCAAAGAGTTGATCAGAGCCCATTTTGATCTTACTCCCAAAGGAATGATCACGAGCTTGAATCTTCTCCGTCCCATATATAAACAAACAGCCTGTTACGGCCATTTCGGACGCCACGAAGAAGAATTTACTTGGGAAAGGCTGGATAAGGTCAAGGCTTTGAAAGAGGATGCATCGCTCTAATGAGCGGCTCTTTAAGAACGTCAGGCAGAGATAAAAAAGTATATAATAAAAGCTGGATTATGATTGACAATCCTTGGACTTAAGAGCAAAGGATTAATCTAAAAGAAAAAACACTGAATACAATAAAAGGAAAAGGCCATGGAATACGATGTAAAAGATTTAGCCCTCGCTTCAAAGGGAAAACTAAAGATGGAATGGGCAGGAAGATACATGCCTGTTCTCCGGTCTTTGAAGGATAAATTCGCTAAAGAAAAACCCCTTCTAGGGATAAGAATTTCAGCTTGCCTCCATGTCACAAGCGAGACAGGAAACTTGATGGATGTCCTCAAGACAGGCGGGGCTAAAGTCGCGCTCACCGCGTCTAATCCTTTGAGTACTCAAGATGATGTAGCTGCTGCTCTAGTGAAATATTACAAAATTCCTGTTTTTGCCATCAAAGGAGAAGACAACAAGACTTATTATAAACACATCAATCAAGCTCTGAGCCACAGGCCTCAAATAACTATGGATGATGGGGCAGATTTGGTTTTCACGGTCCATTCCAAGCGAAAGGATTTGCTCAAAGACATCATCGGAGGGACCGAAGAAACAACGACTGGGGTTATTCGCTTGAAGAGTATGGCCTTAAAGAAGGTCCTCTCCTATCCTATTATTGCCGTAAATGATGCCAACACCAAGCATCTTTTTGACAACCGCTATGGCACAGGACAAAGCACTATGGACGGGATTCTCCGGGCGACCAACATTCTCATAGCCGGTTTGAATTTTGTTATTTCCGGCTATGGATGGTGTGGTCGTGGAGTGGCCATGAGGGCAAGAGGTGCTGGGGCTAAAGTCATTGTCTGTGAGGTTGACCCACTCAGAGCCTTAGAAGCGGTCATGGATGGATTTCAGGTCATGTCCTTAGAGGAAGCCACAAAATTCGGCGATATATTCATCACCGTAACTGGAGATAAGAATGTGATCACTCGAAGGCATTTTATGAAAATGAAGGATGGGGCAGTAATTGCCAATTCTGGCCACTTCAATGTTGAAATCGATATTCCTGCTTTAGAAAGCCTGTCTAGAGAAAAGAGAAAAATCCGAGAATTTGTTGAAGAATACACGTTAAAAAGTGGGAAGAAAATCTACCTCCTCGCCGAGGGCCGTTTGATCAACCTGGCAGCTGCCGAAGGACATCCGGCCACAGTCATGGATATGAGTTTTGCCAATCAAACTCTTTGCGCGGCATATCTTTGTAAAGAGAAAGGAAAGCTGCAGAAAAAGGTCTTCCCAGTTCCCAGAGAAATCGATGAAGAAATTGCCAGGATGAAACTGAAATCCATGGGAGTGAAGATCGACCGTTTGACTGCAGAGCAAAAAAGATATCTGACTGATTGGAAAGAGGGGACTTGATCAGTTTTTCTTCTGTTCTTGTATTATTCGCAAATACTGATTGATATTTTCTTTCGTTTCTGGGTCTGTCACTCGGGGAAGTATCTTTTCAAAGATCTGTTTGGCTGGGTCGTATTTTTTATTCTTGAACAGAGCGACAGCCAGGTCAAAGTTGAAATGGATTTCCTCAGGGATAATTTGCAAAGCTTTTTCATAGCTCAAAATGGCCTCAGGTAGCTTGTTTTGCTTTTCTAAGATACGGCCTTTGAGATTGTAAGCCATTGCGAACCGGATATTTTCTTGGACTGCTTTCTGGATGTGATCAAGAGCTTTTTCATTTTTTCCTTGAATATAATAAAGATTGGCCAAGTTATAGTGAGCATTCTCCTTGGAGGGATATTTCTCATCTGCCAGAACTTTTTGGAATTCTTCTTCGGCTTTGTCTATAAATCCCATCTCTTGGTAAATCATTCCTAGATTGTTATGGGCTTCGGTAAAGTTAGGATTGATCTGCAGGCATTTCTGGAAGTTTTGTAAGGATTGCCTTAGATTTCCTTTCATAGAATGAGCGAAACCAAGGGCATTAAAGGCAAGATGATTGCGTGGATTAAGGGAAAGGGATTTATGAAGAAATTTAATGGCTTCATCAGGATTGCCGTTATCAAGATAATACAATCCTAGGTTGTACTGATAATGCGGATCTTTTTCCCTTTCCATCTCTATTCTTTTCTGGGCAGAAATGCAAAAGACTAAATTCAAAGCAATGATGAAAAGAAATATTACCCTCAATTTCATGTTCGACCCTCCATTCTCGTTATTCTTCTTAATGTTCTTTGTGTCCTTATTTCCTCTATTTTACTCATCTTTGAGCTTTCTTGAAAGAAGCTCTTGTAAGGCGACTTTAGGATTTTTATTTTCATACAGGACTTGGTAGACTTTTTCACATATCGGAAGCTCGACCTTTTCCCGAGCCGCCAGCTGGTGGACAGATAAAGTGGTGGTTACTCCCTCAGCGACCATCTTCATTTCAGACATGATTTTCTCTAGAGCTTTTCCCTTTCCCAGCTCCACACCAACATGACGATTACGGCTCATCTCACCAGTGCAAGTGAGCACCAGGTCTCCCATACCAGCCAAACCAGCAAAGGTTTGGATCTCTGCTCCTAGCTTCAATCCTAACCGGGACATCTCGGCTAAGCCCCTGGTGATCAAGGCAGCCATAGAATTATGGCCGAATTCTAAAGAGCTCGAGATACCAGCAGCTATGGCGATTACATTTTTCAAGGCTCCGCAAAGCTCGACTCCGATTATATCTTTACTCGCATAAGACCTGAAGTAAAGACTGGAGATGAAATGCTGAACTTTCCGAGCTAGCGTCAGGTCTTTAGATGCGATAACCACTGCTGTCGGATGCTCTTCGATAACTTCTTTGGCAAAGCTTGGTCCGGAGAGAACAGCGATTCCTTGATCTGGAGAAAAGACTTCTTCCATGATTTCACTCATTCTCTTAAGGGAATTTTCTTCGATCCCTTTGGTCAAGCTGACAATGATTTGGTCAGGCTTAATCAAAGGAGCAATATTCTCGTATATTTTACGGCAGAACTTTGAGGGAACAGCTATAAAAACGATCTCAGCCGAGATTAGGGCTCCTTTGAATTCATTGAAGAAGGAAACCGTGGGCGGGAACATAATGCCAGGCAAAAAGACTTTATTTTCTCGGTTTTTCTGGGCTTCCTCGAAAATGTCCTGTTCTCTTATCCAAAGCTGAGTTTCAATATCCAGGCGCCCTAAATGGACAGTAAAGGCGCTGCCCCAGGTTCCGGCGCCGATAATGCTTGCTTTCATTTTTCTTTTTCTCCGAATTTTCTTTCTGTCCCTTGAATGAGGCGTTTAATATTTCCGGCGTGCCTGGCTGCGATCAAGATAGAGATAGCCATACTTAGGAAAAGCGTCTCCTCTCCTTTATGGAAGATCATAATCAGGAAGGGATAAGAAAGTATCGATAAAAGAGAGCCAAGGGAAACATAACGACTGATGGCAATGACGATGATAAAAATAGCCAGGCTGATGAGAAATGGTTTGAAGGCCAAGATTATAAAAACACCCACAGTGGTAGCGACCCCTTTTCCTCCCTTGAACTTAAGGTAGGCAGGAAAACAATGGCCTAGGACTGCCAGAAAACCAGCTAGGATGGCTATTCTCAGATCAGAAAATAATTGTAGAGCAAGATAGGCTGGAACAGCTCCCTTTAAAATATCAACCAGAATAGCTGGTAAAGCCAGTTTCCAGCCTTTAAGCCGGAAAAGGTTGGTGGCTCCTGTGCTGCCGCTGCCGAAGTTGCGAATATCCTTTTTATCGGTGATCCAAAAAAAGAGATACCCAGTAGGGATGGTTCCGAGAAAATATGAAAAGAGCAGAAAAAGTATCTTCATTTTAGCTGATGTTCCGAAAGAGCCTTGTATTCAGCACCTGAAGGTTTCAGGATGCTCTGAAAGAGTGTAATTTTCTTGACAGTCATTTCTCCAAAAACGGATTCCTGATGACTTTCAAGCTCGCGCATTGTTTCCTGAATGGATGAAGGGAATTTTACCCGGCCCAGGGTCAAATGGGGGTGGAAGTCTCTTTTTTCCTCAGCAAACCCAATTTTTTGAAGTTCTCTTTCGAGAGTCTGCTGGAGAGAGGTTAAAGCTTCATCGGCCTCAACTCCTGTCCACAAGACCCTTGGATTCTTCTTTTTGGCAGGAAAATAGCCTGTGCCCGTTATTTTTAAGAAGAAAGGTTGGTAATTCCTGACGACTTTTTCCAGGATGTTTTTGATTTCTGGAACCCTCTCCTTATCGATTTCCCCGAGAAACTTCAAAGTCAAGTGCATGGCCTCCCGTCTTACCCACCTAATGTTTTGATGTCTTTCCCTCAATTTGTCAATCAAAGCTGAAAGAGCTTCTTTTATTTCTGTATCAAGGTCTATGGCAATAAAAGTTCTCATTTATTTTTTATTCCTCTTTTAAGATTTGTGTTTTTTTTGAAGACGTTCCCGCAGCATATCCAGTGCTATCTGGCTGGCTTGAAATTTTATTTTTTCTCTGTTTCCAAGGAATCTATTTTTCACTACTTCTATTCCATTTTCCCAGGCCAGAGCTATGTACACAAGACCAACAGGCTTCTGCGGCGAGCCGCCGCTCGGTCCAGCTATTCCTGTTATTCCCAGGCCATAATGGGACTCAGCTTTTTCCCTAATTCCTCGGGCCATTGCCTGAGCCACTTCAGAGCTTACAGCTCCCTGTTGTATTAGGATGGCAGGTTTCACGCCTAAAGCATCGATTTTTGCCTGGTTGCTGTAGGCCACAATCCCTTGAAGAAAATAATATGAACTTCCTGGAACATTGGTGATACGGTCTCCGAGAAGACCTCCTGTGCAAGATTCGGCCACAGCTAGCGTCTTCTTTTGACTTCGCAAAAGCCTGCCTACGACTTCTTCTAGCTCTTCTCCATTGCTGGAAAAGACATGGTCCTTGAGCCTCTCCAATATTTTTTTCTCTAGCCTACTCACTCGGTTTTTGGCCTGAGCCAGACTTTTTTCAGAGCGGGCAGTCAGATGGATTTCTATTTGTCCAGGGCAAGCCAGAGTTGAAATCTGTAAAGAGGAGTCCTCAGGATAAAGTTTAGTGATGAAGGTTTCTGTTTGAGATTCGGTCAGAGAAGCGGTTTTGATGACTTTGCGGAACACATGAAAACGGCTGAGTTTTTGAAGTCGAGGCCAGACAGATTCTTCAAACATGGGTTTGAGTTCATGGGGAGGCCCGGGCAGAAGACCAATGATCTGTTGTTCTTTTTCTAGCCATATGCCCGGAGCTGTTCCGTTCTTGTTTTTCAAGGCTGCGGCGCCCTCGATAATATAGGCCTGTTTCCTGTTTACGGCGGGCATGGAGAGTCCTCGGCGCTTGAACCTTTCCTCAATCTTTTTGAGTATATTTTTATGGAATAAAAGCTTCCTATGAAGGGCCTCAGCAAATGCTTCCCGTGTTCTATCATCCTTGGTGGGACCCAGACCGCCCGTGGCTATTATGATTTGAGAACGGGATAAGGCTTCGTTTATGGCCCTGAGCAGATTCTCTCTATCATCTCCCACCACCGACTTAAACGAGACCTCCATTCCCAAGTCGTTCAGGCGCTGAGTGAGATATTGAGAGTTGGTCTCTTGAAAATAGGGAGTGAGAAGCTCTGAGCCAATGGTGAGAATTTCAATTTTAGAGTCCTTTCTTAGTCTCATCTCAATAATAAATAAATACGGATGACAATAATGGTATAGATTGCAGCCAAAATATCATCCAACATGATTCCCCAGCCTTTTTTCAAGCTCTCAATTTTTCTTATCGGGTAAGGTTTGATGATATCAAAAAGACGAAAAAGAAAGAAACCGAGGAGAAGCAGAAACCAGGAAGTTGGTAACTGGAAGAGGACCAGGAGCTGGCCGCAAGCTTCGTCGATGACGATTTTGCGGGGATCTTTTTTTCCAAGCTCTGAAGAGTATTCTGCCGCAACAAAAACTCCTATAAAAAAAAGACCTAAAAATATGAGAAGGTATACAGGCCAGCTCAAGTTGTGGAGGAAAAACTTGTAGAGAATCACCACTGTCAGGCTGGTTAAAGTCCCCGGCGCCAAAGGAAAGAAACCGATTCCAAAAAATGTCGCCAGGATCCTCGGTCCAGTTTTCATGGAACTATTCTTCCGTATAAATCATACGCATCGCAGTCATTGATTTCAACTTTTTGAATGGTATTTACAACGTTTGATAATTTTTCAGCATAGGGGATAAAAACGACCCCATCAACTTCAGGGGCTTGAAATCTAGTGCGGCCTACCAGTACCTTGGGGTCTTCTTTCAAGGTGCCCTCGATCAAAACATCCATCTGCTTGTTCAAGTATTTAAGATTATTCTGGTAAGATATGCCAGCTTGGATGTCCATGACCTTGTTTTTTCTGCTGATTTTTTCTTTTTCCTCTAGCGGATCTCCTGATGGAAAAGAAGAGGTCCCTTCCTCCAAAGAGTAGACAAAAACCCCCAGATGGTCAAATTTTGCTTCCTGAACAAATTTTTTTAGGTCCTCGAATTCTTTTTTGCCTTCCCCTGGAAAGCCCACAACCAGTGAAGTCCTTATGACAATGTCAGGCACTCTATTCCTAAGTTTCTGTATAAGCTTCAGTGCTCTCTGGCCATCCATTCCTCTCTTCATCTCTTTAATGATAGCGGGATGAGAGTGCTGGAAGGGAATATCGAGATAGGGACAGATTTTACCTTCCTTCATCACTTCTATTAAGGAGTCACTGATCTCTTCGGGATAGCCGTAGAGTATCCGAATCCATTCAATTCCTTTGATTTTTACCAGTTTTCCGAGCAGAAGAGGCAGCCCGTCTTTCAAACCTCTGTCTTTACCGTAATAAGTTGTGTCCTGCGAGACTAGGTTAATTTCCCTGACTTTCCGGGAAGCCAGATATTGAGCCTCTTTGACGATAGAGGAGGCAGGACGAGAACGGTAGGGCCCTTTTATCAACGGGATCGAACAAAATGAGCACTCATGGGAGCAGCCTTCAGAGATTTTTAAGTAGGCCCAACCAGGAGGAGTTGAAAGACGGCGGGGAGAGGTATGACTGTAGAGGAAGCATTGCTTTGATTTTTTATAAGACTTGCCCTCTACGGCTTGGACAATTTTATCGAAATCATTCACTCCCAGCCAGATGTCTATTTGCGGGAATTTCTTCTCTAATGAATCCTTGTATCTTTCGATAAAACACCCTGCCGCCACAATTTTCTTCCTTTTATCTTTTTTCTTCAAGCTGACTGCGTTCTGAAGAGCCTCCAGGGCTTCTTCCTTGGCAGGCTTAATAAAACCACAGGTATTTATAATGATCGTGTCTGCTTCTTCAGGATCGGAAACAAAAACATAACCAGCCTCATTCAAGTAGCCCAGCATGACCTCGCTATCGATCAAATTCTTGGCACAACCGTAACTTATAAGAGAGGCTGTTTTCATATTCATAGATTTTAAAGACTAAAGAGTAAAAACTCAAATCTCATGAATTGTCAGGGCGAGTAAGAAAAATAGGGGACGGTTCTATTTTTCACCTATGGTAAGGCTTTGGTGTTACAAGGCCTGAACTTCTTTTCATCCCCTTGGGCGTCAATTCACAATAAAACCTGATCAGTTGTGTATAGAAAAAATAGAACCGTCCCCATTTTATATCCCCATTTTATAAAACTACCTGTAGGGTTTTCTAAAAAAGCAAGGCAGCCTGATAAGAGAATATGAATAAATGATGGAAACCATAATGAGCAGAAGATTTAAACAGGGTGAGTTTATTAAGGATATATTCGGTAGAGAAGGCGAGGGAAGGGGATGGTCTCTCTGATGTGTTTTATTTTGCAGAGCCAGGAGAGAGTTCGCTCGATACCGAGCCCGAAGCCTGAATGGGGAGTCGAACCATACTTTCTTAGATCCAGATACCACTTGTAGGCCTCTTTTGGCAGTTGGTGCTCTTTGATTCTCTTTTCGAGGAGGGACAAGTCGTGAATCCGCTGTCCTCCTCCGATGATCTCGCCGTATCCTTCTGAAGCCAGCATATCCACACACAGAGCCAAATCAGGGCGCTTGGGATCTGGTTCCATGTAAAAAGCCTTGGCACTGAGGGGAAAATGGGTGATGTTGACTGGCTTGTCGAAAAATTCAGAAATCATCGTCTCATCAGGGGCCCCAAAATCATCGCCCCATTCCATCTTAGAGCCTTTCTTCTTGATCTTCTGAAGAGCTTCTTCGTAGGTTAGGCGAGGAAAAGGTTTCTTCACTTTCTCCAGCGGCTTTGTATCTCTTTCTAGAATATCGAGCTCTTTCTTTCGTTCCTCCAGTACACGTTCGACTATGAAGACGACCAGGTCTTCTCCTAATTTGATAATATCATCCAGCAAAGCAAAGGCGACTTCAGGCTCCACCATCCAGAATTCGATCAAATGTCTTCTTGTTTTCGATTTTTCGGCTCTGAAGGTCGGACCGAAACAGTAGACTTTCCCGAAAGCCGCGGCCGTCGCTTCATTGTACAACTGACCGCTCTGGCTCAAATAGGCTTTCTGGTCAAAGTACTCTGTCTCAAAGAGGGTGGTCGTTCCTTCACAAGCACTGGGAGTCAGGATGGGTGTATCCATGAGCCGAAAGCCGCGACCGTCGAAAAAATCGCGGATAGCCTTGATGAGCTCGGCTCTGATCTGGAGGATGGCATGCTGTTTCTGAGAGCGAAGCCAGAGATGGCGGTGCTCCATCAAGAAGGGAACACCATGAGATTTAGGTGTAATCGGGTAATCTTTAGCAATTTGAATGATTTCTATCTCTTTTATCTCTAATTCATAGCCGCCAGGAGCTCTTTTATCTTCTTTGACCTTTCCTCTTACGATAAGAGATGATTCTTGAGTCAGTTCGTCAAACTGTTTGAAGAGAGGGCTCTCTTCCTGAGGATTGAAGATCGTTCCCTGGATAATTCCGGTGCCGTCTCTGACCAGAAGAAAGCGAATCTTGCCCCCAGATCTTTTGTTAAATAGCCAGCCTCTGAGTTCGATGTCCTGGTCCTGGTATTCAGAAATTTCTTCTATGTAAACCCATTTCATGTCTCCAAAATTATAAAGAATAGAGCTGCGGTGGTCAATTTAAAAAAGACAAGAGAGACGAGAATAAATTTGACTCTTTTCACTCGAATTGATATTCTTTGGCCAAATAAGCACAGGAATGGAACGGATGAAATGTCCTGAATGTCACACCGATAATCCTTCTGATTCAAAATATTGTAAAGAATGCTCTGCTCAGCTCACACCGTCAGCGGATCTCTCTGCCCCAGACACAGAGACTCTAGAAGCCGCTAAAGAGGAATTAACCACTGGCACTACTTTTGCTAGAAGATACCAGATTATTGAAGAACTGGGCAAAGGGGGCATGGGGAAGGTCTACAAGGCCCATGATACTGAAGTAAGAGAAAAAGTTGCTCTTAAGCTCATAAAACCTGACATCGCTGAAGAGAAAAAGACGATCGAACGGTTCAGGAATGAGCTGAAATTAGCTCGCAAGATCAGGCATAAGAATGTCTGTCAGATGTATGACCTCAATAAAGAAGAAGGCGCTTATTTTATCACTATGGAATATGTGCCTGGCGAAGACTTGAAAAACATGATTCGAATGACAGGACAGTTGAGCGTGGGAGCTTCTCTCAACATCTTGAAGCAGGTCTGTGCTGGCCTGGCTGAAGCTCATAAATTGGGAGTCGTGCACCGGGATCTAAAGCCCCAGAATATCATGATCGATAGAGAAGGGGATGCCCACATCATGGATTTTGGGATAGCCCGATCTTTAAAGGGCAAAGGGATAACGGGTTCTGGAGTCATGATCGGAACTCCAGAATACATGTCCCCCGAACAAATCGAGGGGAAAGAAGTCGATCAGCGTTCGGATATCTATTCTTTAGGGATCATTCTGTATGAAATGCTGACAGCTAAAGTTCCTTTTGAAAGAAATACTCCCTTTGCTATTGGCCTGAAACACAAGAGCGAGATACCAAAGGATCCTAAGGAGCTTAATTCCCAGATCCCCGATGACCTCAGTCGGGTGATACTGAAGTGTTTGGACAAAAACGTCGAAAAAAGGTTTCAGACTGCAGGAGAATTGCGCTCAGAATTGACCAGGATTGAACAGGGGATCCCGTCCACAGAACGAATCATTCCCAGGGGAAAGCCGATCACTTCCAAGGAAATAACAGTCACCGTTAGACTGAAAAAGCTTCTTCTTCCTGCGTTAGTCCTTATAGCTATCGTGATTGCAGCATTGATTGTCTGGCAATCTCTGCGTCAAAAGGAACCAGTATCTCCACTGCCCGCACAGCCTTCAATCGCTGTGCTGCCCTTTGTCGATCTAAGTCCTCAGGAAGACCAAGCTTACTTTTGCGATGGACTGGCCGACGAGCTCATCAACAGACTGTCTAAGATCGAGAACTTAAGAGTTCCTGCTCGGACTTCTGTCTTTTCATTCAAGGGCAAAGAGCTTGACATTCGAGAGATTGGAAAAAACCTGGACGTGGAAACGGTGTTAGAGGGAAGTGTTCGCAAAGCAGGTGATAAACTCCGCATAACAGTCCAGTTGGTAAAAGTCGATGATGGCTATCCTCTCTGGTCTGAAAAGTACGACCGCAGCATGGAAGACATCTTTGCTCTACAGGATGAAATATCCCTGGCGATTGTCGATAATCTTAAGATTGAACTTCTTGGACAAGAGAAGAAAGATTTCATAAAGGGCCATACCCAAAACCTGGAAGCTTATGATTCGTATTTGAAGGGCCGGTATTTTTGGAATAAGAGGACAGTGGAAGATATAAAAAAATCAGTCGAGTACTTCCAGCAAGCGATCGAAAAGGATCCGGCCTATGCTTTAGCCTATGCTGGGCTGGCTGACTCATATATTACACTTGGCGATTGGCAGGGTCTCTCCCCAAAGGAGGCTTTTACAGAGGCCAGGAAGGCAGCTGAGAAGGCTTTGGAAATAGATGATTTACTTGCTGAGCCCCACAACTCACTGGCTTATGTTAAGTACATCTACGAGTGGGACTGGCCAAGCGCTGAAAGAGGGTTCAAGCATTCTATTTCATTAAATCCGAACTATGCCACAGCTCACCAGTGGTATGCAGAGTTTTTAACGGTTATGGGGCGGTTCGATGAGGCTTTGGAAGAGATCAAGCGAGCTCAGGATCTGGATCCGCTGTCACTCATCATAAACGCTATCGGCGGATGGCCTTATATGTACGGCCGCAACTATGACCAGGCCATCGAACATTTCCACAAAACACTCGAGATGAACCCTGACTTCAGGCCAGCCCATTCCTACCTTGGAAGAACCTATCTATGTAAGGGGATGTATGAAGAAGCTTTGAGAGAGTATGAAATCTTAGACAGCCTCGCCGGGATTGGCCATGTTTATGCAAAGATGGGTAAGATAAAAGAAGCAAAACAGGTGCTGAATGAATTGAGGGAACGATCAGAATATACACCTGTGCGGTTGTCTAGTTTCGCGTTTATTTATTTTGCTCTTGGAGACAATGACAAGGGATTTGAATGGCTCGAAAAGGCCTACGAGGAACGCGGCTATGGAATGACTAGATTAAAAGTGAATCCAGAATTCGACAGTGCCCGCTCAGACCCGAGATTCAAGGCGTTGCTGAAAAAAATGAATCTTGATTAATTATCAGCAACACATTCTCCCGTTAAAAATCTGTTGAACAGCTTCGCATAGAACACAAGTTGAGATTTAATGAGCAACTACGGGTAAAAAGCCATCCAGGATTAGGAAATGATTTCTTAAAAATAAGAAAATGGAGCTAACTCATGGGAAATATTAAAGCCATCATGTTCTTTTTCACAATCATATCAACAGGATTTTTCCTTTTTTCTTTGACAATAGGCCAAACAAGTCGTAAACCTGCAGAAGGGATCCAGGGAATGGTGAGCTCTTCCCATCCTATTGCTACCAGAGCTGGTCTTGACATTCTAAAGAAAGAAGGGAATGCCTTTGACGCAGCCGTAGCTGTGGCGGCAGTCCTGAATGTCGTGGAACCAATGATGTCAGGGATAGGTGGATACGGGACGATCTTGATTTATGATGCTCAAAAATCAGAAATACGGTTCCTTGATTCCAGCGGAAAAATTCCTGGGGCAGTCGATTCTGATGTTTTCCGGAAGCCCGATCCCAATTACCTTGAAAACCGGCGCGGTCCGAAAGCTGTTTCCACACCTGGCAATGTGAATGCCTGGGAAGCCATGTCTAAAACATACGGAGTATTGGAATGGTCGACTCTTTTTCAAAAAGCAATAAAAGTCGCTGAAGAAGGCTATATAATAAATGGAAGAACAGTCAGGATGATTCAGTCAGCGTTTAAAACGTTTCCTGAGCATGCTAAAAGTATTTATGGGAATAAGGGAAGGCCATTAAAGAAGGGAGAAAGACTGGTTCAAAAAGACCTGGCAAAATCCTTAAAGATTGTAGCTCGAGAAGGAGCCAAAGCGATCTATGGAGGGAGCCTCGGGAAGGCCATCATTACTGAAATGCGTCAAACAGGAGGTTTCCTCTCTCTGGAAGACTTAATCAACGATAAAGCTGAATGGTGGGAACCCATTCATATCGTCTATAGAGATTGTGAAGTTTACACAGCCTCTCCTCCCAGTACAGCTTTTCCTTCTCTTATAAGGCTTGGTTTGATGACCCAGTTTGAGGTTTCAAGAATGGGCCACAACAGCCTGGAGGCTCTCCACAGGTTTATTGAAGTCACAAAGCATGCCTTTTGGTGTCGGCTGCAATATGCTGGAGACCCTGAAGTCAATCCTCCTCCTCTTGATCATTTACTCTCTGAGAAATACTGGGAAGAACAAGCGAGAAGTATTGATTTGGAGAAAGCCAGGCCTTTTGCCTATCCAGGCTCAAATGAGGAACACACACAGCACACTACTCATTTTGTTGTGGCGGATTCAGGGGGCAATATTGTAAGTGCCACCCAAACTCTTGGGAATTCCTTCGGGAGCCGCATAATGCCCAAAGGAACAGGAATCTGGCTCAATAATTCTCTGGCTTACTGTACTTTCGAGCCCAAGGGAAACCCGATGGATGCTCATGCAGGAAGGAGAAAACTATCTGGAGACTGCCCCACGATAATTATCAGGGACGGGAAGCCCTGGGCTGCTCTCGGAACTCCGGGCGGGCATACCATCGGCCAAACAGTCCCTCAGATGGTCATGAATATGATTGATTTTGGCCTGAATATTCAAGAAGCTCTGGCTGCACCAAGAGTCAGTTTTATAGAGCCAGACACTATTGCCGTTGAAGAAGACATACCTGAAAACGTCAGGAATATGCTTATCAAAATGGGTCATAAAATTCGAGTGATCAGAAAACCCGGCGGTCTGGGCAACGCCCATGGCCTTACCATTGAGTATGGCGAGGATGGAAAACCGATTCGATTTATCGGAGGGTCTGATCCCCGCGGCAGCGGCTTAGCTCAGGGTTACTGATTCGATGATGGAGACCATTTGGCTTTTCCTCATAGCTAGATTTTTTTTGCCTGAAATACTGAAACCTAGGCAAGAGGAAGGTTAAATCTCTTTTCTCTCTTTGACTTGTTGTTGAAAATCTGAACAAAAACAGTTATTTTCTCTTCTCTTGGATAAATGACTGAGGCCAAACCCTTCACGCCCGTAAAACTTATCTGTGGCCTTATTTCATCTGAAGAGCGCTTCTTCGAGAAGGCAGAGACCCGACTCGTTGAACTCTACGGGCAGGTTGATCATCGCAGTCCTCTCTTTGATTTCAACTGGACTGATTACTATGAAAAACAGATGGGAAAGGGTCTAAAGAGGAAATTCTTGAGTTTTGAAAAGCTCATCTTGCCTGAAGAATTAAGTGAGATCAAGACAAGAACGAATGAACTGGAAGAGGAGATCAGGAGTGAATTCAAGGAAAACCTACGAGTCGTCAACCTTGACCCAGGCTACATCACTGCTTCAGCCTTGGTCATGGCGACAGCTAAAGATTTTGCCCACCGCATTCCTCTCCAGCAGGGGATTTATGCCCATCTTGAACTCCTGTTCTGCAAGAAAGAGATCAAGCTGTTAGATTGGACTTATCCTGATTTCAAAAGCTCAGGGTACCAGAGATTTTTCAGAGGAATCAGAGAAGTCTATCTCGAACAACTCAAGACTCAAAGAAGCTAGATACATTTTATTCTTTAATCTTTATTGTCTTTTTTCTCGTTTCTCTCCCATAGTCTTGAAGAGAAGGTTCTTGGTCGAGTAGCGCTTCAGCAGCAGAAATGGCTCGGAGAAGCTTGGCATCGAGAGGATCAAGGATAGCTGCATCCAATCCGTTAAGAAAGGCAATGCTGAGGAAAATTCTGTTAACCAGCCTGCGCTGAGGAAAGCCAAAAGATATGTTGCTCAACCCGGCTATTGTTTTCACGTCAGGCATTTTTTCTTTAATTCTGCGCAGGGATTCTAGAAAAAGAGGAGCAGCATCTGGTTCGATGCTTACAGGATGGGCCAGAGGGTCGATGAAAATATCATCGGTATCTAGGCCTTCTTTCACGAGAAGGTCAACCAGTCGATTGGCTATAGAGAGCGCATATTCCGGGCTTCTAGGCAAACCTTTTTCATCCAGGCAGAGGACTATGACTGAGGGCTTGTGTTCCTTGATCAGGGGAAGCAAGCTCTTGATCTTCTCTTTCTCGCCGCTCAAGGAATTCAGAAGCGCTTTTCCTCGATGTGCCTTTAATCCTTCTTCCATAGCTTTAGGATTGGGAGTATCAATGGCAAGGGGGACACTCAGTTTTTCTTGAAGGAGAGGGATAATCCATTCTAAGGCTTCAGGTTCTTTATCCAGCAGAGCTGCTGCGTTCACGTCGATGAAGCTGGCCCCAGCTTGTTCTTGCTTAAGAGCCTCTTTCTGGAGATAATTTTCATCTTTATTTTCCATAGCCTGAAGCACAGGCTTTCGGCTTGAGTTTAATCTTTCACCGATAATGATCATCAGACTAAGCTAATATTAACCTGAATCGTCAAACGAGACCCGCTTACAATTTCTCTACTGTTTCCTAAAAGAGTAGCATGGATTTATTGGTGAAGGGAAGTTTTTTTCGAGAATAGTCTCAATAGATGGATGTTTATTCCTCGTCTATGTCGAGGGCGGAGATTTGGCGTAAGTTTTCCACGATTTCAGGCAGCTCCTTCAGGACAGTATCAACGTCTTCCTCGGTGTTGAATCGTCCCAGAGACATCCTGATGGAGGAACGAGCGATTTCAGGCTTTAATCCGATCGCCTGGAGAACATGGGAAGCTTCCTCAGAATCCTCGCTGCAAGCAGAGCCGGTGGAAACAAAAATTTCTTTGGTGGCCAAAGCCAGAAGGATGGCCTCTGCTTCCAACCCAAAATAGGAGAAATTCAGGGTTCCCTTAATCCTGTTCTCCGGATGGCCGTTGAATTTCACCTTCGGTATCTTTTCCTCGATACCTTTCTTCAATTTATCGGACAGTTTTTGGATTCTAGCCTTGTCTTTTTTACCCTCTTCTCCGATTAATCTGACTGCTTCGCCCAAGCCCACGATGCCAGAAGTATTCTCAGTGCCAGCCCGCATGAGTCTTTCCTGATGACCTCCATGAATGAAAGGCATGATATGGGTGCCGCGGCGGATGTACAGGGCACCTACACCCTTGGGACCATAAATCTTATGAGCAGAAATAGACAAAAGGTCTACTCCCAAGTCGTCGACCTTGAAGTCAATTTTACCGAAGGATTGGACAGCATCGGTATGGAAGAGAATTCCCTTTTCTTTGGTAATTTTGCTGATCTCTTTGAGGGGCTGGATGGTTCCTATTTCGTTATTGGCATGCATGACAGAAACCAGAGCTGTTTTAGGGGTTATGGAATCCCGAAGATGATCGAGGTCGATTGTTCCATACTGGTCCACTGGGAGATAGGTAACTTTAATTCCTTTTTTTTCGAGATAATTGCCAGTTTCCAGTACAGCCGGATGTTCGATGGCAGAGGTGATGAGCTCGTTTTTTTCAGGGAATGCATCCAGGACTCCGATGATGGCGAAATTGTCGGCTTCTGTGCCCGAGCCAGTAAAAACAATTTCTGGTTTTTTGGCACCCAAACCTTTGGCGACTGTTTCTCGGGCTTCATTGATGATCTCTTTGACTTTTCTCCCGATAGGATAAAGAGAGGAGGGGTTCCCGAAGTGTTCTCTGAGGAACTGAGACATTATCTCGCCGACCCGAGGATCCAAGGGAGTCGTCGCGTTATTATCAAGATAAATCATGTCTTATCCTTTCCTTATGTTCCTCTACTGATTCTATTCATCCAAGGGGTTCATGACCAATCCCGACTTCAGCTTGGGAAAGAAATCAGTGGATTTTTGGGGCATAATCTCTCCCTTTTCTACAACTTCTCTAATTTGAGGGAGGAGAGTCGGTCTCAAGAGGAAAATCATCTGGAATTCTCCATTGACGACTTTTTCAATTCCCTGGTCCAGGTTTCTTATGTAGCTCACGTTGTTTTCCAGAGAAAAGGGACCAGAGCTTAGAGCTTTGAGATTTTCAATGATGAGAGAATGGAGGATGGCCACATCCAAGCGCTTCCATTCTCTGGATTTTTCCTCTTTTATTTCTTGATCTAGGATATCTTCTGACTTGAGATGAAAGAGGAAAAAAGCCTTGAAAAGATCTACATAAGCTGCCAGGGTATGACTTTCCTGATTGATTCTTTCCTGAACCTCCTCGAGCGGGGCCCTATCAGAAGAGTCTGGCCACTTGATTTCGGAAATTTCAAAATAAGGCGACAGAAGCTCCCGAAGCCCTTCTCTGGAAACCTTATCCAGACCTTTGACCAGTCGGTAGGTCGGGAGGATCACCAGCCCAGGATCATCGATCCGGAAAAGGGTCATCATGATGTAGTGAAAAGGCTCATCACCCTTCACGTCTTTTATCTGTTCGAGCATTTCTTTTTTATAGTTAAGAGAAGTCTCATAACGGTGATGCCCATCGGCAATGATCAAAACCTTATCAGACATGGCTTCCTGGATTTTCTGGATATCCTCTTTCTCGTTGATAATCCATAATCGGTGGACATAACCGGTCTCATCCCTTACGTCGGCTCCAAGCACGGCTCGCTCCAGGGCTTTGTCCAAAGCTTCAGCAACTTTTCTTTCATCATCTTTGTAAAGAAGAAAGATTTGCCCGGTGTTGGTGTTGGTCTCCCTCAAGAGGTTCAGACGGTCTATCTTATGTTTGGGAAAAGTCTTTTCATGGGGAAGAACTTTCCTTGAAGAAAACTCCTCTAGCCTGACTCGCCCAACCAGGCCCCTTCTCTTTTTCGATTCACCGTTGACCTGGAATTCCTGCTCATAAAGGTATAGAGCTTCTTGGTCCTCTCTGATTAAAAAACCTTGTTTTGCCCATTCATCCAGATAAATCTTGGCTCTACGGTATTTATTCTTCTCCGGGTGCTCAGGATCATCATCTTTGCCCAGGATTATGCGGACCACATTATAAGGGCTTCTCTGGTAGTATTCCTCTTGTAAAGTGGGAGAGATCCTATCATAGGGCTCAGTGATGACATCTTCCAACTTGATTTTTTCGTTGTTGTATCTTATTCCTCTAAAAGGTTGTATTTCAGCCACTTCTCCTCCAATTTCTGTTATTATAGAATCCTAAGCGAATTTCTCTTTCAAGATCTTGACTACTTCCAAACCCGCCCGCTTCTGGCCTTCTTTGGCTGCAGCGCCAACGTGGGGAGTGGCGATAACATTCGGATGGTCTATTAAAGAGAAATCCTCGGGCGGCTCGTTCTCAAACACATCTAAAGCAGCGGCCCTGACTTTTCCAGATTGGAGAGCTCGGAGTAGGGCTTGCTCGTCAATCGTTCCACCTCGGGAAGCATTGATAATGATAACCCCCTCTTTCATCTTTTCGAATTCTTTGTCGCTTATCATATGTTTCGTCTTCTCTGTTAAAGGGAGATGGAGAGTTATCACATCTGCCTGGGATAGCAGTCCTTCCCAGGAGACTTGTTGAACATCAAGGTCTGTTTGCACTTCGACTATATCGTAAGTGATGATTTTCATCCCAAAAGCAAAGGCCCGCTTGGCAACTTCTTGACCTATTCTCCCAAAGCCTATGATCCCTAATGTTTTTTCGTAGAGTTCGGTACCAGAAAAAGCCTTCTTCTCCCATTTATGCAGTTTCATCGAGAGATTGCATCGGCCGTGGTGTCGAACAGTGGCAATCATCAATCCAAAGGTATGTTCGGCAACTGAAACAGACGTTGCTGCAGGAGTATTTGCCACCTGAATACCTTTTTCTTCGGCTGCTTCAACATCGATGTTATCTAAGCCAATACCAGCTCTGACGATAATCTCCAAGCTAGAAGCGGCCTCAATAGCATTCTTGGTGACTTTGGTAGCGCTTCTGACTACAGCGGCATTAAAATCCGGGATGGTCTTGATCAATTGCTCTTCATCCATTCCAGTTTTTAGAGTGACCTCAAAATCCGGAACAGATTTGAGCTCTTCAAAAGCTTCTGGGTTTAAAGGATCGGCCACGAGTATTTTTTTCATTCCCAATTCTCCTTTAAAACATCCTGAGCTGCCTTCATGGAACTTCCACTCTCGAAATCATAACCCAATTCAGAGAGCGTCATTTCAAGGGCAGACAGGGCCGTAATGATATCGAAACCTCCCATGTATCCCAGGTGGGCTATCCTGAATATTTTTCCTTTATAAGGATCCTGCCCGCCAGCAATATAGGCCTGGTATTTTCCCTGCATGGTCTTGACAAGCTGGAGTCCATCAAGGCCCTCAGGAACCTTAACTGCAGTCAAAATATTTCCTGGATTCTTGGAGAGGAGCTCTAGGCCTAAAGCTTGAATTCCTGCTCTGGTGGCGTCGCCGAGGAGGCGGTGGTGTTCAAAAAGCTTTTCTAAACCCATGGATTTGATGATGTCCAGTGATTTCTTCTGCTGGATGATGAGGGAGACTGCAGGTGTATAAGGCGTGGTGCTCTTTCCTAAGCTTTTCTTGTAAGCTTTGGCATCAAAATAGAATTTCGGCAGAGTCGATTTCTCGGCAAGCTCCCAGGCCTTAGGACTAAAAGAAATGTAGGCCAGACCGGGAGGGATCATGAACGATTTCTGGGAACCTGCGACCATGACATCCACCTTCCATTCATCCATGGGGCAGGGTGTTGCCCCTAGACCAGAAATTCCATCAACCACTAAGATGGCTTCTGACTGAGCCAGGACTTCTCCGTATCCCTGGATATCGTAAAGAGTCCCGGAAGAAGTTTCGGATAGAGTTGTAAAGACCGCTTTTGTTCCAGGGTTGGCTTTGAGCTCGTCAGCGAGCTGCTCTGCGGTGAAAGGTTGACCCCATTCCAGTTCAATTTCCTTGAGGTCTACTCCATAGGGTCGGCAGATCTTGCCCCATCTTTCGCCAAATTTTCCGCCGTTGAGACTTATGGCTTTGTCCCCAGCAGAGAGAGTGTTAACCACAGCTGCTTGCATGGCTCCTGTTCCCGATGAAGCCAGGACGAAAACGTCCTGGTCTGTCTGGAAAACATACTTCAGTCCTGTAGAGACTTCCATGAAAATAGCAGAAAATTCTGGAGTGCGGTGATGAATGATGGGCTCTGCAGCTGAGGAAAGTACATCAGCTGGGATTGGGGTGGGACCTGGAGAGAGAAGGTAGTATTTTTTTATCATATGAATCCTCCTTCAATATGATAGAGGCAAGAAAGCCAAGATAAGAGAGGGATGAATATGATAAAGTTTATTTTTAACTGATTATGACTTTTCTCTCTTATCTGTCTTACCTGCTCTTTGGCTTATCATAGCTTGGAGTTATTTAAATTATCAGAATTTGAATATCCAGTCAATCAGAGATGGATGAGGAGTTGTGTCAGGAGGGTTGCTCTTTTGATGAGAGAAGGGCGAAAGAGGTGTTCGTTCTCGGCGTGAATACCGACTCCGTCCGGTCCCAGGCCATCCACCGTTGGTATCCCCATGTTGGCCACGATGGAAGCATCAGAACCCCCGCCAGTCTTTCCTCCCTCCAGAGCCATATTCAAGGAGTATCCGATCTTTCTTATCTTGCGGAAGAGTTTCCAAGAAGCATCTGTCTTTTCCATGGGAGGAGTGTAACTTTCGATCGTGAATTTGACTCGGGCTCCTTCGAGGCTAGGCGTTAGATGTTCGAAAAAATCAAGGATTTTTTGCTTTTGGGAGCTTTTCCAGAACCTAATATCCAACAAAGCCCAGGCATCTTGAGGGACAATGTTGGATTTTTCTCCCCCCTGGATGACACCGATGTTGACCGTTGTCCCTTTGGCCCTGAGCTTATTCAGGAGGCGAAACTGACCCACAAGCTCCTCGATGGCATTGACACCCATTTCAGGGGTCCCACCGTGGGCAGCTTTTCCGTGGGCTTCCAAACGGAGGACCAGTCGTCCCTTCCGCTGCATTTTAAGGTTTCCTCCAGGCAAGGACGGCTCCAGACAGAGAGCAAAGCTAGATTTTCTGGCCAGCCTTTGAATGACTCGGTAAGAATCTTTACTGCCTATCTCCTCTGCCGAATTGATAAAGATAACGATCTTTTTCTTGGGTAGCATACCCTTTTCTTTTAAGGCCTTAAGTGCAAAAAAGACCATAACGAGTCCAGCCTTCATGTCCAAGACACCCGGACCATAGACTTTTTTTCCCTTTATATGAAAGGGCATTTCCTTGATCTTCCCCACGGGCCAGACCGTATCCAGATGAGTGAGAATGAGAACCTGTTCTTTTTTCGGGTCGCTTTCCTGGGGAAGATATTCAACCAGATACAAGTCGCCAATGTGAGGCTGAGGGAAACAGGTGATCTTGGCCCCCAGCTTTCTGAATTCTTTAATCAAGAAAGCAGAACATCTGTCCACGGCCTTCTTGTCCGTCGAAGGGGATTCTTGGCTCACTATCTTCTTCAGAAGTTGGATCATTTCTTCCTGGTGAGAGTTAAAATATTCTGCGAAATCCATGGTGCCTCCTCATGAGGAATTTAAATTTATCATAGCTTGGGGTCAGGTCTCAACATTCAAATCAATTGCCCTATTATTTAAGAATCCTTTATTTATTGAATGAGCGACAATAATTAAAAAAGTTTAGTATGCATACCTTACTCTCGAACCTGGGCCTGGGTGCTGGAATTTGACAACTTATGGAAAATCAGTGATTATTCTAGGACATGTCTGCGAAAAAGATATGGTTTTTATTCTTGTGCTTGAGCTTCCTCGCCTTTCCTTGGTCCTCTCCAGCCCAGATTGCAAATTTTCATGCTAATCCAGGAGTGGCCATTCCCGAATATAAAAGCATCCTTCTAGCTTTCGAGTCAGGATTCGGCTTCTCTATTCCTCTAACAAAAAAAATATTCCTTTCCATTAATTTCAGTCATTGGAAGAGCAGGGTCAAAGAAAAAGAGGGCGGTCTCCTGAACGGAAAGCTATCAATAACTCCTTTCTTCTTATCCCTTCAATTCAAGCTGAGGGAGAAAAGTCAAATTAATCCTTACCTGTTTCTCGGAGCAAACCTTGTGGTCACTAAATTCAAGATAGGCGAGTACATAACCATTCCTGAAGTAACTCTCAATCAAAAAGTCAGGAATGGCCCTGGTCTTCATTTTGGGACTGGGAGCGACTTCAGCCTCACCGAAAACTTGGCCCTATTTGCAGAAGGAATTTATCTCATCAGGAAGGCTGAAGCTGAAAAAACCATCACTGACATGAATTTTGGAGTTTCGACCGAAGAATTTTCTGTAAGCCTGGATTCCCTTATCTTTCAGATAGGGATTAAATACTTTTTCTAGGGTTTAAAGATGAATATATTTTCTTTTCTGTTCTTACTCTTGATAGCTGCCATCACCGGTTCTATCGGAGCCGGAATTGCTGGGAGACGGAGACTCGGCTGCTTGACTTCTATCGTCCTCGGTTTTATCGGCGCTTTGATCGGGACGTTTATTGCCCAGAAATTAAACCTTCCCCTTTTTCCCTGGATCAAGATCGGCTCTCATCCCTTCCCGATTATCTGGGCAGTGCTCGGGGCTGCTCTTTTTGTGGCTTTTCTTAACCTATTCTCTCCGTCGAAAAAGTAAACCTGATTCTGCAGCAGTCTTCAAGAAAACAAGAAACTGAGCTTATGGTAAGCATTGTAAATGACTTGGACAATTCGGCCAATAAATCTCTTTTTTAGTTCGATAGAATTATAGCGGCAAACCTCATGACAGCACATGCAATAGATACATTTCCTCCTATTGAGTACAGCTGTATCCTGATGGAGCTGCAGGGCTTCCATCGGACAGATTTCTATGCACTCCAGGCAGGCAGTGCATTTTTCTTTTTTGATTCTTGGTATCAGGACAAGTTGTTCTTGAAAATAAGCATAAAGAAAAGAAGGAAGCTTTCTTCGAAAAAGACCCACCGCAATGGCCGAGTGCTTAAAATTCTTGACTTGGACATCAGGAATCGTTTCTCCCACCACCTCGATGCCTTCAATTCTTCCCATTCCTAAGCCACGATTATGAGCGTAATAGGTCGTGAAGATATCTAAAGGATTGAGGCTCATTATTTTTGTGGCCACAGCATCCAAAGCCACGGCATCTGGACTGGCCAAAATTAAGCCTGTTTTTCGGAGGTTTCCTGCTGATGGACCTTCCCCCTCCATGGCCATGATACCATCCATGATATTCAATTGGGGAGGGGCACAGGAGAGGACGTCCACCAACATCTGGCTAAAATCATCGTTCCTGATATACTGCCGATGGTATTTGAGGCGAAGCCCATAGGGAATGATCCCGTACATGTTCTTCACGGCTCCGGTATAGATCGTGAAAGAATGAGTCTTTAACTTCGGCAGGTTGATGATGTAATCGGCTTCCAAACAGGCCTGAGAAAGGTAAACTTTGTCTAATAATCGTCCCTGGAATTCAACTTCTTTAAATCCTTTTTCTTTCAGGTTTATCAACAGCACACCGAGTTCCTCACAAGCCTGCCTGTAGTCGGAGATGAGAAATCCATCTTCTTCCTTTGATTGGATATCGTCGCCCACCACGACTTCGTGGCCTCGCTCCTTCAAAAGACGCAGAACTTCTTTAGTAAAGGCTGGATGGGTCACCAGTCCTTTCTCGGCTGGAGAAGGAGGGGAGATGTGGTTTATTTTGACAAAAATCTTGCTCTTCGGTTTGACAAATTTATCCAGCCCCCCAAGAAGTTGGAGGCTTTGTTTAATGGCTTGATAGATTTCCTCGCTATTATAATCTTCGATTCTTACTATAGAGACCTTTGGTTTATCCATGGGTCAAGCTTATTATAAACTCAATAGTAAAACCTCGGAAACCTAAAAATGAAGAACATAGAGCTGAAATGAGTTGTGAGGCGTGACTAGTGCCTCAATTCAGGCAAAATTTAATGAGTTTGACAATGCTTTAAGAGTTTATTACCTTTAGCCCATGAATTTTTGGTTCCTAGCCGGAGAAATTTCCTTTGCAGTTCTGTATGTCTTTTTCCTCTTTTTTTCTCTCTCCAGCCTCAGGGAGAAAGAAAAGAGAGCTTTTCTGAGGAGCACCGCAGTACTCGCTGTCCTTCTGGCAATAAATCTCCTTTTTCTTGTTTTTAAAGATCCTCTGAAAAGCTGGTTGTTCGGAGGATTTTTTATTCTCACTGTTTTTTGCGCTTTTCTTATGCTTTTTATTCCGATTTCCAAAAAATCAATCCAGGTCATCGGAGAACAGAAAAAAATCGACGAAAGAGACGTGATTTTTGCCCGCTTCGATTATCAGGAAGGAACAGAGGTTTTCGATGAATACTATAAGAGAAAACCTGAATACAAGAAACTCGATGAGGAAATAAGAAGAATTCCGGATATTCTCTCATCGTTGAGTGTGAAAAAGAACCCTCTTCTGCTTTCGTTGGCGTCTGCGGAATTTGATTTCTTAGAAAACCAGACTATCCATGTGGATGGAAAAGTAAGTGATGAAAAAATCGAGCTGTCTCCGCTGGCCAACACTCATGTCATAAAGAAAATCATTCGCTATTTGGGATCCGATTGCTGTGGAATTGCTCCCTTGAACCAGGCCTATGTCTATTCTCATTCAGGTCGAGGACCTGAGCCTTACGGCCAAGAAATCAGCCTCAAGCATGAATACGGGATCGCTTTTACTGTAGAGATGGACTTGGAAATGGTGGCAGCTGCCCCCCAGGCTCCCGTGATTGTGGAAACAGGCAAGAAATACGTTGAAGCTGCCAGGATTTCAATCATAGTGGCTGATTTCATCCGCCGTCTCGGGTATTCAGCCAGAGCTCATATCGCAGGGAGCAATTACCAGGCCTTGCTGCCTCCGATTGCCTGGGAGGCAGGCCTGGGAGAATTGGGGAGACTGGGCACTCTCATAACCTGGAAGTATGGTGCTCGAGCGAGATTGGGGTTGGTGACAACGGACCTTCCCTTGATTGCAGCCAAGCCAAAGACCTACGGAATTCAGAATTTTTGTCAAAACTGTCAAAAGTGTGCTCGCAACTGTCCTGCCCAAGCTATTCCCTTTGGAGAAAAAAAGGAAGAAAATGGAGTGTTAAAGTGGGTACTCAATCGAGAAGAATGCTACAAGTTCTGGAGAAAAGCCGGGACTGACTGCGCTGTCTGCATGTCTGTCTGCCCTTACAGCAAGCCGGATAATCCTTTCCATAACCTTATAAGGGAATTCAACACTTTTTCCAGCGTCTTTCAAAACTTCTCAATCTGGGGAGATGACTTTTTTTATGGCCGCTTTCCCAGCCGCCGAAAAAAAGAACTCCTCAGTATCTCCTGAGCAGCTCTTTTTTAATATGAGACTTTTTGAGGTCAGGCTGCTCGAACGCCCCTTAGAAACATCTAATTCTCTACGGCAGATTTTTTATTTTTCCGGAGCTCGTTTCGTCAAAAGGATATCATTTTGGAAAAACCACAACTGTTTGACAGTTAGACTTTAAATAAGATAAGTATAAGAAAAATTCCGAAGAAAGGAGGAATGATATGAAATCCAGCCGCCGAAATTTCTTGAAAGGTGTTGGCCTGGGTATCGGAAGCTTTGGCCTTTTTGGAGTCTCTGCTGAGAGAGTCAAGGCCGACATAAAGAGAAAATTAGAAGATGTAAAACATCTTACTCCTTCCCAAGTCGCCCGAGACGAGAGTTTCTGGTTTCATGTCCAACAGGCTTTCAATGTTGACCGCAGCATCATCAATCTTAATAACGGAGGTGTCCATCCTGCTCCAAAGGTTGTGATGGATGCTGTCCACCGCTACCTTGATTTTTCCAACGGGTTTCCAGTCTATAACATGTGGAACATCCTCGGGCCGAGGGAAGAACTCATCCGGAAAAAAATCGCTGATACTTTTGGCTGCTCTTCAGAGGAGATCGCCATCACCAGGAATGTGACCGAAGCCATGCAGATTGGCCTTATGGGATTGAACCTCAAGCCGGGCGATGAGATCTTAACAACCACCCATGACTATCCTTCTATGAAGTATGCGCTTTACCAAAGAGAGGAGAGAGAAGGGGTTAAAGTCAAGATGTTTCCCTTTCCTTATCCACCGAAAAATTTGAATGTCCTGGTTGACCTTTTTAAGAAGAACCTCACTCCCAAGACCAAGATCATCCTGGTCTGTCATATCACCAATCTCACCGGTCAGATTTTTCCCATCAGAGAAATTTGCCAGCTGGCTCGAAAAGAAGGAATCGAAGTGGTCATTGATGGAGCCCATTCATTCGGACATTTTGAGTATAAACAAAAAGATCTGGACTGTGACATTTATGGTGCCAACCTTCACAAATGGATGATGGCTCCTATAGGGACTGGCTTCCTTTATGTGAAAAAAGAAAAAATAAAGAAAATATGGCCTCTTTTTCCTGCCTCTGATTCTCTGAGTGATGATATCAGAAAGTTCGAAAACATCGGCACTCATCCTGAGTACATAAAAATGGCCATCGGCGAGGCCTTGAGCTTCCATCATGGGATTGGCAGCAAGAGGAAGGAAGAAAGGCTCCGCTATCTCCGGAACTTCTGGGCCCAGGAATTGGAGAAACTCCCTGGTGTAAGAATTCTGACCTCTTATGATCCAGTCCAATCCTGCGGCATCGGAACCTTTACCGTAGAAAACATGGACATGAAGAAACTCAGCCAACTACTTTTCGATAAGCATAAAATCTACACGATAGCCATTCAAATTCCTGATGAGATCATGGGAATTCGAGTCACTCCTAGCATTTACACGACTCTGCGCGAGCTTAACATGTTCATTGAATGCGTTTCCCATTATATAAGACAAGGGCTTCCGGATTGAAATGTGGTTCATTTATTCAGAGAAAAGAATGATATAAGAATTTCTGGTGACAGAAATGGGATGGTCTTTGGATAGAGACTTGGCTTCCTTAAGAAAAGAATTCCCGATTCTGGATAGATGTATCTATCTCATCAGCAATTCTCTAGGAGCAGCTCCCAGAGAAGCCTTAGAAGCCCTGGAACAATTTTACCAACTTTGGGCTGAAGAGGGTGTTGTGGCTTGGGAGAAGAAGTGGTGGGAGCTAGGGCGCCAAGTCGGGAATGAAATCTCTTCTCTCCTTGGAGCCGCAGAGGATGAAGTGACCATGTTTACCAATGCCACTCAAGCCCATTGGGTTGTCCTCTCGACGAAGTTTCTTCGGCTAGACAGAAGAAGGAATAAGATCATCATGACGAGCTTGGATTTTCCATCTGAAATCTATGCTGTAACTGAGATTGCCAAATTCATGAATTGGGAACTCGAGATAGTGCCAAGCCAGGGTCAGGAAGGTGTGCAGGTCGAAGCCATTCTAGACAAATTGGATGAGAGAACACTCTTCGTGGCCACTTCCCATGTTTACTACAAGTCAGCTTATATCCAAGACATTGCTGCGATTTCTGAAAGAGCGCGACGACTCGGAGTGTTAACCCTTGTTGACGGCTATCATGGTCCAGGGATCCTTCCTGTCGATGTTAAGAAGCTCGAGGTCGATTTCTATGTTGGGGGGTGCTTAAAATGGCTTTGCGGGGGGCCTGGGAATGCCTTCTTGTATGTCAGACCTGAGCTTGCCTCCTCGCTTAAGCCTCGATTAACAGGCTGGTTTGCCCATCAGAATCCCTTCCTATTTGCTCCCAAAATGGAGTATGCTAAGGGCTCTTTCCGTTTTCTGGCCGGAACTCCTCCCATTCCTAGCCTTTATACAGCGCGACCTGGGTTGAAGATCATCAAAGACACAGGGATCTCGCAGATAAGGAATAAATCTCTTCGTCAAACAGCCCTCATAATCCAAAAGGCCAAAGAAAGAGGATTTGGCCTCTTTACACCTGAGGAAGATGATCTGAGGGGCGGAGCCGTCTCGATAAGCCTTCCCCATGCTTTCTCGGTTAAACAGGCCTTGGTGAAAAGAGGCGTAAAGGTTGACTTTCGGAAGGGGCTTAAAAAAGAGCCTGATGTTATCAGAGTAGCACCCCACTTCTACAATAAAGATGAAGAAATTGAAACCCTGTTCGAAGAAATCGATGATATTTTAAAAAAGGAAGAGTTCAAAAGATACTCCTCCGAGATGAAGGATGTCACCTGAAAAAAGTGATCTCTAGCTTTATTGCAAGGAGAAAGAGATAGGCTTATAATAATTACAGGCACTCTAAAAAGGGGGCAGGTGTTGAGAAAAATTTCAAGGCGGCATTTCTTAAAAGATTCTTTGTTCTTAGCCAGCTCATCCTTTCTGCTTTCATCGAAATACTTGTCAGGGTCAGACGAAAATATTTTAGGCAACCAACTAGAGTCAATAAGATATCCTTCCTATTTAGAACTCGAAAATAAGGGGATTCTCTCAGAACGGATAAAAAAGCTGTATTCTATCTACGAGAATTGTCATCTTTGTCCCAGGGATTGTCGGGTAGACAGGACCAAAGGAGAAACAGGCAAGTGCAAGGCCACTTCCAAAGTCAAAGTCTCTGATGCTTTTCCTCATTTTGGAGAAGAACCTCCCTTGGTCGGGAAAAGGGGCTCAGGAACGATATTTTTTTCAAATTGTGGCTTGAGATGTGTCTTTTGCCAGAACTATAAAATCAGCATCGAAGGAGAGGGAGTGGAAATTCCTGATGAAAGATTGGCTGATTTGATGATTAAGCTCCAAAAAGTCGGTTGCCATAACATCAATCTGGTGACACCCACCCATTATGTACCCAGTATTGTCAATGCTCTCCAGATGGCCATCAAGAATGGCTTGCACCTTCCGCTAGTTTATAATACGAGCGGCTATGAAACCTTGCAAACTCTCCAGCTTCTTGAGGGAATCGTCGATATATATCTCCCAGACTGCAAGTACATGAACCCCGAATATGCAGCTAAATATTCATCCGAGGCCTATAGTTATCCTTATTATGCTCAGATAGCACTCAAAGAGATGCACCGTCAGGTCGGTGTATTAGAAACCAACTCAAAAGGGATCGCATTGAGAGGACTGATGATTCGGCACCTGATATTGCCCAACAGGATTGCTGGAACGGATGAGTTTTTAAAGTTTGTGGCTGAAAATTTTCCTAAAAATACCTACCTCAACCTTATGGCTCAATACCGGCCAGAATACAAGGCCTTTGACTATCCAGAATTGGCCAGGCGCCTCAAGAGAAGCGAATACCAAGAAGCAGTTCGGTTGGCGAAAAAATACGGTCTAACTCGTCTAGCCAGATAAAAAGAGGAAAACAGAGAGCGAGCCAAGCTCCTGGATTTTGATAAATCTTCTAAATTCATTGATTTTATTCTTGATTTGCCGTAAATTACTCATCTGTAAAGAATGAGGAAAACTCAATCCCGGCCGATGCAGAAAGCCAAAAAATGCTTTCTTTTCTTGATCTTAATCTGCTTCGCATCTTCTGCACTTCAAGCAGAAGTGTATTATCCCTGGAAAGAGGTCTATATTGGAGCTCTGCAGGGCAATGCCTGGGCCGGCCTTGTTTTGGCCCCTCATCGAGAGAGTGTCTTTGCTTTTCGCCTGAAAATCGAGAAAGGAAGTGAAACCGTCGATGAGGAGGAGATATTTTTCCTGGTCTCGGAGGTAGGACCTCAATCACCGGATGGCGCCTATTCGAGGCTGAAACTGGACTTGAGTCTTCCCTTTAAAAAAGGTAGAGATACTCCGATTCTCATCAAGCCCTCTCCCAAATCAGATACATTGGTTATGGAGTGGACACGTCAGAGCGAAAAAACTGTTCTAGGAAGAATCAGAGCTCCAAAAAATATTAAGCTTCATCTCGTCCAATATTTCCCCTGGAATTTTGAAGGAGAATATCAATTCCGTTCCGATGGTCAAGTCCTGGGAAGTAGTGTAGGTTCCAAGGCTTTCCATTATATACTCTGGACTCATCCCACGGGAGAATTAATCACAGATGCTAAGGGGAAGGAAATCGCCCTGGCCTTTTCTACTGAAAAGGAGAGAGAAATCTATTTCGTTGCTGGCATAGGGGAGGAGCCCAAGGTTCTGAACAACCAAATCTATCGTTACAAGAATAGAAAAGCTATTGAGACCTTCTTAAAAGATGAACAAAGGCGGTACAGGAAAAAAAGAGTGAGTATCGATGGAATCTATGAAGGGGTTACCGAAGCCATCACCAACAACCTTTTCTGGATGATTCTCTATCAACCGGGAAACCATCGGCTTTATACTCCGGCTGGGAGGAGATGGATCTTTCCTAAACCTGATGGAAGCCCTGATCATTGGACAATTTTTGAATGGGATTCTTTTTTCAATGCCCTAGAAGTGGCTGTAGAAAGCTTCAAGCACGCCAAGGAAGTTGTTCAGGCTGTGCTGGAAACTCAATATCCTAACGGAAATATCCCCAATTGGCGTAGTCGGTTTAGCGGCGCCCCTGACCGCTCCCAGCCCCCGGTGGGTTCGTATGTTGTCCTTAAGCTCTTCCAAAGAATGGGAGATTTAGACTTTCTCCGTAAAGCCTATCCTTTCTTAACCAAGTGGCATTCTTTCTGGAAAACGCCAAAAGAGACCGGCCTGGTTTTTCGTGATGGAAACGGAGATGGACTTCTCGAATGGGGATCCAACTCAGAACTTGTCGCCCAGAATGTCCCTCCTTGGGAAGAAAATGTGGATGGCAAGCAGCGCGCCATGTGGGAATCAGGACAGGATGACTTGCCCAATTGGGATGATGCCTCCTTTAGCCCCGAGTCCGAGACGCTGACCATGAATTGTCTCGACTTAAACTGTCTCTATGCCCTTGATACCTGGTGCTTGGCTCAAATCGCTAACTATCTGAACAAGAGAGCAGACTACAGGAGATACCTGGAAGAATACCAAGAGATGAAAAATTTGATCAATGTTTATCTCTGGGACGATATCAACGGGTTCTATTTTGACCGGCATTGGGATGGCAAATTCTCGACCCGAAAGGCTGCTTCGAATTTTTATCCTTTACTGGCCCGCATTCCTGACCAGAAAAGAGCGCTCCTGATGATCAAGCGTCTCCTCAATCCTAAGGAGTTCTGGGGAGACTATGTCATTCCGACCATATCTCGAGATGACCCAGCGTACAAGGACCAACAATACTGGCGGGGAACAATTTGGCCCCCCACGAATTATTTAGTGTATCAAGGGCTAAAAGCCTATAGTTTTGATGCCATAGCTTCTGAATTTGCTAAGCGCAGTTCAGCTCTGTTCCTCCGCAGCTGGGAAAATTTTCAGATTTGCCCTGAAAATTATGATTCCCGCACCGGAGAAGCAGGGGGTCAGAGGCATCAGAGTTGGGGACCTCTTTTTGCCTTGATAGCTCTGGAAGAATATCTGGACTTTACGCCCTGGGAAGGCTTCAGGTTTGGAATCATCAACCCGGATAAGAAGGGCAAGCTCTCCCGAATTTTCATCCAAGGAAGACATTATGATGTGGAAATATCGCCTTCAAAGCTTATACTAAGAGAAGAAGGGAAAGTGATATTCAAGGCTGATGGAGGTGCGGTTATTCGCCAGTTCCTTTATTCTGAACAAGAGATCTCTTTCGAGATAAAATCCTTGGAAGAAAGAGAGTTAAAGATCTATTTCTTGAATAAGGGAAGATATCAGCTCTCCATTGATGATGCCTTACAGAAGGTATTCAGCGGAAAGAAAGTAAAATTTAAAGTCTCCCATGGTAATCATAACGTGGTTATCTTTCTCCTGAGCAAAGAAGACTGAACCCGTACTGTTTCTTCTCACCAATCTTTTCTATCTTGGTAAGCCTTTTTCAGGGTGTCTCCGCGAAGACCTTGCCTTAAAGCTTCTAGAGTCAAGATCTCTTCTTTGGAGATATTTCCTAAGTTAACATTGGGTCCAAAACGAAGGATTAAGGCTTGTTGTTGATGTTTTAGCGGAGCTTCCCAGATTAGGCAGGTCAAGTCTTTCACGCCAGCCACAACGTTATCAACTTCATCTTCCTTGATCTTGCCTTCCTGATCGTAGATACCCACACCGATTCCCGCTTCTCGACCCTCAATGATAACTTTGAAAGCTCCGTTTTCCATATCCTGATTGATGAGTTGATGCACCAATGAAACGGGCAAAACTTCCTGGGGGTCTTTTTTCCCTACCTCAGTAATCACTCTAAATCCTGCCTCAATGGATTTCTTTATTGTCTCTGCCCTCGTCGTGCTGTCTATGTCAATAGTTCCATCAGAGATTTCTAAAGCTGAAAAACCTAACTCTTTCGCATTCTTTAGATACTGATCTAAGACGCCCTGCCAGACGGCAACTTCGAGGAAAGTTCCTCCAGGCATGACGTCTATATGGGAGGAAGTGATGATCTCATTCTTTTTTCTCAAAAGATTCTGATCATAAAAAGCCGAAGTTCCGAAAGTCAGCTTAATGACATCGATGTAATCTCCAGCCATCTCGATGAGGTCTTTAACGCTTTGCAGACCGATACCTTTATCAATGACCATGGTTAGCCCTGCTTCTCTGGGTTTTGTCTTTCTCCCCTCTAAAGGTGCTTGAATAACACCATCCCACGCTTTAGCCATTGTATTCTCCTTATGTAGTCTTTTCTAACAGATTTCCCCAGCATTCATGGGGACTTGATATCACAGAAGCCGCCGTTATAAATGTATTGTGTTGAGTAAGCTCATTTACTGTATTGAATCGTGTTTGGGCATTCTTTGGATTGTCAAACCCCGTCAAAAGGATTTTGTCGTAGAGAATCACTGTCTCAGCTATTTTTTGAGAAATGTTATCGAAAATGAAATTGACGGTTTTTCTTTTCTCCTCTATCGAAGTGCGCTGAAAACCTGGCCATCCCACCTCAATCCTGGGAAAAATCATCATTATTTCTGGATTAAGAATAGCTTCTTTTTTTGATTTATGAGCTGATAAATCAAGAGCAATCTTCTCCTGCCACTGGTCTTTTGTCTCGAGCAGGCGGATATCTGGCTTGAATCGGGGAAAATGATGCCTCAGGGTACCTATTCTCACGCTGTCAATGAGAGCGCCTTGAAGCCATTCCAGAGATCCTTTATATATTCTGAAATGTACGAGTTCAACTGAAAAAAGCTTCAAGCCTTTTTCCAAACCACTAAGCAGGTAAACTGTCTTGCCGCTTCCGGCACTTCCGACAACAACGTAGAGCCGATTGTGCTCTTCCTTAAAAAGAGCGCATCCGTGGATGCTAAATATTTGGTGTCTTGTTTCCAGTAAGAAAAGTAGGTATCTGAACAACAGTCCTTGATTTCCCCAAAGGGAAAACCTCTTATCGTGATCTTCTTTGGTGAATTCTATGAAGGGCCCTCTTAGTTTAAGATTTTCTGCTGAGAATTCGACAGAAGCTTCAGGAGTTTGTTCTTCTTTCACCGAAACATACCCGTCAAGGTCAGAAGAATAGGGGATTTCCTGCACATCGTTAAAATCGGTAAGAAGAGATTGGACTTCTGTTTTCAGCGGAAATTGGGGAAGAAGTGCTTTCTCATTGGTCTCGATTCCAACCCTCGCCTCGAGAATCTTTAATGCCTTTTGAAACATGGAGCTGTCTTTTCCTTAACCTAGGTTTGTATCATACAAAATAAAAACTGTCTCCACAACTGCGAGGCAGTGGAGATGCCGAAAGCTTTCATGATTTTTAAATTTAAGCTCTTATGATTCTGTTTCTTTGATGGCTGTATGAATGGCCGAGACACCGAATAAAAGAGGACGAAAAAACACGCTTCCGAAACCTGCTTGCTTCAGGATTAGAGAGAATTCTTCGGGAGGATAAAAACGAGGGATAGTGGAGGAAAGGTAGGCGTAACCTGCTGGCGAGCCAGAAAGGAAAGAACCGACGGGTTTGACAACTAATCTGGCATAGAGATGAAGTAGCTTTCGGAAAAGCTTGGCAGAAGGCTGGCTCGTCTCTAGGTTTACAAACCGACCTCCAGTCCTGAGAACCCGCCAAAATTCCCTCAGCGTATCGAGGAGAATATCCCTTCGAGGGTTTATATTCCGGGTGGCAAAGGAAATGGTCACTAGATCAAAAGTGTGATCGGGAAAAGGCAGAGCGTTCGCCTTAGAAAGGGAGAAAAGGATTTGCGTGGCTGAGAATTTTTCTAAGGCTTTAGACATCATGGGTAAGCAAAAATCAGCTGAAACGATTCTCACCTGTTTATCCGCTTGGCGGGAAAGATACTGAGCCATTTCTCCAGTGCCAGAACATACATCCAACCAGAGAGAGCCTCCCGCCTTGGCTGCTTCTCGGGCCGCTTTTCTTCGCCAATAGATATCTAAACCAAAAGTCAATACATGATTCACCAATTCGTAATTATCAGAAACTTCCGAGAATAGTCTTTCTAGGTCTTTTTTCATCTTTGGATTCATGGGGACAATAGAAATTTAGGTACTAAAGACAAATTTATTTTAACAAAAAAAATCACTCAAGGTTAGACTTAAGAAATGTGATTCCGAGCCCGAAATACTCAATCAAATCGTTTCATACATACTCGATGGTGGCTGGGGGTTTGGGAGTAATCTCGTAAGCAACACGAGTGACGCTGGGAATTTCTGTAGTCATTCTCTTGGATATTTTTGTAAGAACTTCCCAAGGAATTTTGGTCGGTTCCGCGGTCATAGCGTCTTTGCTCTCCACGGAACGAATGATGATGATCTCCCCAAATTTTCTGGCTCCTTCTTCTATCCCAGTTCCCTTATCACTCAACAACACAGCAAAGGCTTGAAAAGGTCTTAGAGCCTCTATCTCCTCTTCCACGATACAAGTCGCTTTTCTGACCAGTTCAATTCTCGCTGGATTGACTTCTCCAACCACTCTGGTAGCTAATCCAGGTCCGGGGAAGGGCATTCTATTGTATAATTTTTCAGGGAGCCCGAGATCTTTGGCAACTTCTCTAACCTGATGTTTAAATATTTCTTTCAAGGGCTCAATAGCCTTAAATCCATAACCCTTTTCTGGGTCGATTCCGATCTGCTCCAGGATATTATGCTGGGTCTTGACACCTCCTTTGGTTTCGATAATATCGGCGGCAATGGTTCCTTGGACCAGAAATCTTGCTTTACTCCTTGAGACCTCCTTCCCAAAGATTGTATAAAAGGTATCGCGGAAAGCTTTTCTCTTTTCTTCAGGATCGGATTTTCCTTCTAAGGCCTTAAAAAATTCTTCCTGGGCATCGATAATCTCCACCGAGATCGCCATTGCTGAGAATATTTCCTTGACATCTTCAGGTTCGTTTTTTCTCATCAAACCATCATCAATAAATATGACCTTCAAGTTATCCCCAACAGCTCTATGGGCGAGCACTGTGCAGGTGGAGCTGTCGACTCCTCCTGATAGAGCAGAAATGGCTTTTTTATCTCTGATAGTTTCCTTAATCTCTCTGATTTTTTCTTCAATAAATTTTTTAACATCCAACTCCATTTTTTGTTCCTTTTCTGATTGAATGTGTGAAATCATACACTTTTCTAAGAAAAAAAAAAATATGAAATTTTGAATTTTGCTGATTAGGCCTGTAAATTTAATTTATCCGGAAATTATTCAGGTCCATAGTCATGTTTGTAACTTCGTTTATTTATTTATCTTCTGGAATCAATTTAAAATACCTAGACCTGACCCTCTTGACAGGAAGTGAATTTCTATATAATTTGAAAATCTTTGAGGAGGACAGATGAAAAAACTATTTTTTCTATTTACAGTCTTGTTGCTTTTCTTTATAACTTTGTTTCTCCTCGCTTCAGCTCAGCAAGAAATAGACAAAGAGAGCACAAGACTTATCAAAGAATACACTACCGATGAGAAGTTCCTTAATCCTCTCGTAGACCATATCCCAGAATCAGATACGGTTCCTTCTCCTAGAGAAATCCTGGGATATGTGGTGGGAACTCCGAAGAAGCTTACCTATTATGCTGATATGATCCGCTACCATAAGGCTCTAGCTGAAAGCTCTGAGAAGGTGGAACTTGTTCCGATAGGGAAGACCAATTGGGGCCGGATGATGTATATTGTGGTCATCGCTTCTCAAGAAACCATTGCCAACCTAGAAAAATATAAGACTTATATCGCCCAGCTTTCAGACCCGCGAAGGACACCGGAAATTGAAGCAAGAGAGATTATCACCAAAGCCAAGCCCATGTATTTTGTCTCCTGTAATCTCCATTCCTGGGAGACCGGGAGTGCGGAGATGTCCATGGAACTGGCCTACCGCTTGGCCGTCTCTGAACATCCGTTCATAAAAATCATCCGTGATGAGGCGATCGTTATCATTGCTCCCTGTCTCGAGCCTGATGGGCACGACAGCTTTACCGACTGGTATTATCGCTACCGAAAAGATATCGATAATGAACGGACAAGGTTTCCTGGACCTCCCTACTGGGGAAAATACGTTTTCCATGATAATAACCGGGACATCGAGGTCAGTCAGCCTCTCACCAAGAACATCATTAAAATGTTTCTAGATTGGCGTCCTCAAGTTGCTCACGACCTTCATGAATCGATTCCCTATCTTTATGTATCGACTGGTACTGGTCCTTTTTATCCAGCCTTAGACCCCATCATCACCAATGAATGGCACTGGTTGGCTTTTTGGGAAGTCACAGAGCTCACCAAGATGGGAATGCCAGGAGTTTGGACCCATGCCTTTTATACGGGTTGGTATCCTGGCTATCTGATATGGGTGGCTAATCTCCATAATTCCATCGGGCGGTTTTATGAGACCTTCGGCAACGGGGGAGCTACCACCATGGAGAGAGTTCTTAAGCGAGAAGAGGAAGAAGGCTTCCGGAGTCGTTTCAACATCACTAAGAGAGAATGGTATCGTCCCTGGCCACCCGACGATAAAATCCTCTGGTCCATCAGAAACAATATCAATTATCAACAGAGCGGAGTTCTCTGCGGACTTAACCTGGTGGCCAAGAACAGCGAGACAGTTCTTTATAACTTCTGGAAAAAAGGATATAACGCTGTAAAAAAAGGCCAGAGCGAAGCGCCCTATGCCTGGATTATTCCTCCTGAACAGAGAGATCCGGATGAAACAGCCAATGTCCTGAACCTCTTGATGACCCAAGGCGTTGAAATCCATCAAACCAAGGAAGTAGCCAAGGTCAAAGAGGGCACTTTCCCTCAAGGTTCTTATTTAGTGAAGATGAATCAGCCCTACAGAACATATGCCAAGACTCTGCTGGAAGTTCAGGATTTTCCTGAATCCGCTTCTCGTCCTTATGATGATGTGGGGTGGACCTTGGGTTACATGCACGGTGTGAATACTGTGCGCATCGATGACAAAGCCATCCTCGATGTTCCTGCTGCTTTGATCAAAGAAAAAATTGCGTTTAAAGGTAAAATCCAAGGCAAAACCTCAAAGTACGGCTACGTCATCCTTCATCGAGGGAATAATAATCTCATTACAGCCCGGTTTGCCTTGGAGGGTCAAGAAATTTATGCCACCGAGGAGTCTTTCAAAATCGGAAAGATAGATGTTCCTCGAGGGTCCTTCATCATTCTGTCGGATAAAACCAATCCAGAAGAGCAATCCCGAGAAATTTCCACGGTGGTTAAAGACTTAGGTCTTGAAGTCCATGCGATCAAGAAAGAACCCCAAGTCAAGAAGCATCTTCTCAACCTTCCTCGCCTGGCCCTCTATCATACCTGGACCAACACCCAGAATTCAGGATGGGCGAGGTTTGCCTTTGACCAGTACGAAATTCCCTATGCTCTTATTTCCAAAGACAGGCTACGGAATGGAAACCTTGTTGAGGATTTCGATGTCATCATCATTCCTCATCAGAGCGCGTTTACCCAGCCCAAAAATATCGTTTTCGGAATTGATCCTAAATTGGGACCTATTCCTTATGAAAAGACAGAAGAATTCCAATCCATGGGAATTGTTGATCAGAGCCAGGATATCACTGGCGGAATGGGAATTACGGGGCTTAAGAATCTGAAGGATTTTGTCGATTTAGGAGGAGTCCTGGTCCTGCTTGGCTCATCGAGTAAGCTAGCTCTAGAATACGGCCTTGTTCGCTACATTTCAGCGAGGGCGCCCAGAGAGCTTTCTGCACCTGGCTCTATACTGAAGGGAGAGAGAGTGGATGAAAATAGCCCTATTCTTTATGGTTACGAGAAAAACGTACCTCTCTACCACAGCTTTGGCTTTATTTTTAACATTCCTAAAGAGGAGAGGAAATACATTGTGCTGAAATATACAAAAACGGACGATATTTTAATGAGCGGGTATATCAAGGGTGCCAAAGAGTTAAAAGGCAAAGCAGCCATCGTGAATTTTCCGGTGGAAAAGGGGCGGGTGATCATGTTTAATTTCAATCCTCTTCATCGTTTTCAGACCAAAATGGATTTTATGTTGGTGTTTAACATCTTGCTGCATTTTGATGATTTTGAACATGAATAAAAAACATTTAATCAATTAAAATATTAAGGAGGAGACATGAAAATCAAAAGAATGACTTTATTAGGCTTTCTCACTCTGGGAATACTCTTCTGGACAGGAAGTATACATATCTCATCACAGGAACGGTCTTTTGACTATGATGTGCTTATCAAAAACGGAAGAGTCCTTGATGGTTCTTTGCGGCCCTCTTTTAAAGCTGATGTGGCTGTTAAAGACGGCCGAATCATCAGCGTGGCCAGGTCAATCTCAGGGAAAGCTTCTAAGGTCATCGATGCCAAAGGCCTTTATGTCACCCCAGGTTTTGTCGACCTCCATAGCCATGTTAATGGAGGCATGTATTTTCCGGAAAACAGAGCCTGCTTGAACTATTTGACTCAAGGCGTGACCACGCTCATTGTCGGCCAGTGTGGGAGAAGCGCCTGGCCTATTTTCGAAAAAGCAGAAGACTTGATCAAAACCTGGTCTGAAGAAGGCATAGGACCCCATGTTGCCTTACTGGTAGGTCATGGGGACGTACGCGAGATCGTGATGGGAATGGAGGAAAGAGAGCCCACGCCAGAGGAATTGGAGAAGATGAAAGCGCTAGTGAAAGAGGCCATGGAACAAGGTGCCTATGGATTTTCCACAGGGTTAACCTATCTTCCCGGTACTCATGCTAAAACAGATGAAGTCATAGAGCTAGTCAAAATGATCGCCCCTTACGGGGGTATCTATCACACGCATACGCGGAATGAAAAGGAGAAGCTCATCGAGGCAGTCAAAGAAGCTATCGAGATTGCAGAAAAGAGTAATGTTCCAACCCATATCTCTCATTTCAAGGCCATCGGATATCCAAACTGGGGGCTGGTCAAGGAAGCCTGTGCTCTGGTAGAAGAAGCCCGCTCAAAAGGGCTTAAAATCACGGCAGATCAATATCCCTATCGCTTCCACAGTGGGTATCCTTACCAGCGTCTTATTCCAAGGAGTATTTGGGTCGGTAAGGAAGAAATCGATAAACTGGAAACAGAGGATGTTCAGATGATCTTTGATTATCTTCATGATTCAGAACTCATAGAACTGTATAAAAAGATAACGCCACACCTTCCTCTCTCCGAGCATCATCAGCAATTTATTGATGAGCTTCCCAGGAGGGAGCTAGTCAGGTATGTTTCTCGAAGCTTTATCAGTCCCTCGAGATTTCAGGGGCCTGCCAACAGCAGAGAAAGGATGCTCTTTTTAAGGAGGATGGAAGATCCTGAGGAGGCAGAGACAATTCGGACCGCTGTCAAAAAGAATATCGAGAATGAAGGAGGAGCTGGAAACATTGTCATAGCTATCTGTGTGGAAAAGGATTTAGAGGGAAAGTCTTTAAAATATGCGGCTTCAAAAAAGAAAAAATCAGTAGAAGATACAGCCATCGAACTGGAGCTCATGGGAGCCAGATGTGTTCCCCTCCGCATGTCTGAGGAAGATGTGGAATACATCATGAAAAAGGACTATGTGGGTACTGGTAGCGACGGGACTTCTCCTTTCTATGGAATAGGACTTACCCATATCCGATCCTTCTCGACTTTCCTTCACAAGATAGAAAAATATGCCCTGCAAAGGAAAACCGTTTCTCTAGCTCATGTTATACGTTCCCAGACATCTCTTCCAGCCGATATCATGAACTGGGATGACAGGGGCTGGATAAAGAAGGGTTATATGGCTGATGTCGCTGTCCTTGACTTGAACAACATAAGAACTCCGACCTCACTTTCTAACCCTCATCAATACAGCAAAGGAGTCAAATATCTTCTTATCAAAGGAGAGTTGACTATTGATAACGGAAAATATAACGGAAAACTCCCGGGCCAGGTTCTCAAACTGAAAAAATAATCAGTTTAGGAATTATTTTTCTAATTGGCTAAAAATTATATTTTTTTATAGAGGTGAATCATGCCAAGTCGAGGAAAAAACATCGTTTCTTTTCTTTTTGTATTTTTCTTTTTCATCTCCTCTCCCTTCATTTATTCCCAAGATAGCACGTACCTTCTTGATAAAAAGCTTCTGGCAGCTATCCAGAACGAAGTTTCAGGCGAGAGAGCCTGGGATATGGTATCCAAGATCACCCGCTTCCACCGCATCAGGGGAGGGGGAGAAGGTTCTGATTATAATCGCTGTGTCGATTTTCTGGCAGCAGAATTAAAGAATATTGGACTGCAGGAAGTTAGAGTCAAAAGATACAGAGCGGATGGCATCAAAAAGTATTTTCTATGGAGGTCCTTGGTGGGGTGGCGGGCGAGAGAAGCCGAGCTGTGGCTGGTGAAACCTTATCAAAAGCTTCTGGCTCGCTATTCTGACCAAGCTGTGAGCCTCATGCCTTATTCTCAAGGGGGAGAGGCAGAAGGCGAAGTGGTGTATGTTGGAAAAGGCAAATCAGAAGAGGACTATAAAGGCAAGGATGTCAAGGGAAAACTTATTTTTGCCACTGGGGGTGGGGGCTCACAAGTCCATCGTCAAGCCGTGATTAACAGAGGCGCCCTAGGTGTTATCGTAGGACCTTCAGATAAGGGAAGCCGCCTCCAATTTCCTGACCTGATTGAGGTCTCTCGCCTTTCTCCCAAAGGAGAAGAAGTCGAGAAGACCGGGTTTGGATTTGCCCTTTCCAGAAGGCAAGAAAAAGAAATCCTGTCTCTATTCCAGAGCGGGAAAAAAGTCATCATGAAGGCCAAGGTCAAGGCTGAGCTTTTTGATGGAGAGATGCCGGTCCTGGAAGCCAAAATCAACGGGGCTGAATATCCTGATCAAGAAATTATCGTCATGGGGCACCTCGATCATTACAAGCCTGGAGCCAATGATAATGCTTCTGGGTCAGCAGGAATGGTGGAAATGGCCAGAAACCTCCTGGATCTAGTGAAAAGAGGAGAGATTCCGCCTCTCAAGAGGACCATTCGTTTTCTCTGGCTTCCGGAAATCCACGGTGCTGCAGCCTATTTAGCCGAACACTCGGGCCTCAAGGAAAAAGGAATCGTAGGGCTGAACCTGGACATGATTGGCGAAAACTATTATCTCTGCGAATCCAGGTTTCACCTCATTCAATCGCCTTACTCGGTTCCAGGTTACATCAATGACGTTCTTTTCAATTTAACAGGATGGTTGGATGATGAGGCCTTTTATTCTCCCAGGGGAACCCGGCTTCACTTCAACTTCCGCCTGGCACCTTTCTGGGGAGGCTCAGATCATATCATGTTCAATGATTCTGCCTTTTCTATTCCCACTCCGATGCTAGGACATGCTGATGTCTTCCATCACACGAACCTTGATACCCCTGATAAATGTGATCCTACCGAGATGAAAAGAATCATCAGCCTGTCTTTGGCAGCCACGGTCCTTATCGCCAACGCCGGGGAAGTAGAGGCCTTAAGAATTGCAAGGGAAGTTTACAGCAGGGCAACTCTGAGAATGACAGAGAGAACTAAAAAATCATTCGGACTTCTGCATCAATCGACAGAAGAGCCAAATATGAGAAAATCCTTGGCTGAGCTTCACTCAAATATCCTTAACTACCCCCAAGTTCAAGCCAGAGTGGAATCAGCCAACCTCGAAGAAGTCAAGGAGCTCTGTCAGGATAAGTCGAGTGAAAAATTTATCGACAAGTTAGTGGAAAACCTTAAAGTCCAAGCCGCTCAAGAAAAGAAAAAAATAGATTCCATGTATGAACTTCTCTGCAGCCTTAATAAAATAAAAAAAGAGGTCTTTAAACCAACAGAGATGTATGGAAAAGCTGCTTCTCTCATGCCCAAGAGACTCTTTAAAGGGCCTCTTCCTTGGAACTATGCCCAGGAAAACCTTAGTCCAGAAGATTTCAAGCAGTATCAAAAAAATAACCAAAGGGAAGGAAGATATTTTGGCTCTAAGACTTATGAAATCATTAATTTGATGGATGGCCAACGCAATCTCCTCGCAATCAGGCATATTGTTTCTTGTGAGTACGATGAAACCGACATTGAATTTATCCTTCATTTTGTGGAAGACCTAAAGAAAATGGGTCTGGTGAAATATTAAATGTCTAGAAACTCAAGGACCTATGACTTTCCTCCTTACAGGCCTCCCAACGAGGCCTTCAGCGCTCTCATCCGAGTCACTCGGGGATGTCCCTGGAACAAATGTGAGTTCTGTTCCATGTACAAGCAAATAAAATTCGAGATAAAGCCCTATGAAAAAGTGAAATCTGACGTGAAGATGGCCAGGCAGCTCTACCGAAGAGCCAAATCTATTTTTCTTGGTGACAGCGATAATCTGTTGCATAAGGAAATGCCAAAAATAGTTGCCTTTATCAGGAAAACATTCCTCGAAGCCAACCGGATAACAACCTATGCCAGGGCCAAGACTATTCTCCGCCAAAAAATGGAGTTCTTGAGTGATGCCCACAAGGCAGGTCTTGACCGCCTCCACCTGGGGTTAGAATCGGGTGACGCTGAGGTTCTTAAGCAGCTTCGAAAGGGAGTCAATCCTGAGGAGATGATCGAAGCAGGGTTGAGAGCCAAGAAGACCGGTTTCGAGGTTTCTTTGTATATCATAAGCGGAGCAGGCGGAAATGAACGTTGGCAGGCACATGCCCTGGCCAGCGCTCGCGTTATCAACCAGATAAAACCGGATATCATCAGGTTAAGAACACTGACTCTCCAACATGGGACTCCTTTGAAAGAGAAACTCGTTAAAGGCGAGTTTAATATCATATCTCCTCTGGAGCGGTTAAAAGAAGTGAAGCTTCTCCTCGAGAATCTTGATCTTAAGGATTGCTATCTGGCCAGTGATCATCTGACAAATTATCTCTGGGCAGATAACAATGTCTTTTATAGAGGAGTAGCAGGCAGCCTTCCTCATGATAAAGAAGAAATGCTCAAAATCCTTCAACAGGCTATCGAGTTTGTCGAATCAACAGAACTCAGGATAAAGGATTCCAATCAGTTATACGAAGAAGGATTCATCTCGTCTCTTTGACGTTTTCTCGATTCTATAAACATTTTCTATTTCTCTCTTTTTTGCATTTGATTTCAATCATTTTCATTTTTTTAGTATATGTAACTGCTATATTTTATGAAAACTATATAAAATCTAAATTATACTTGACACAATAATATCTATGATAGTTGTTGACCAGGAAAATTGAAAAGGGTGATTGGAAAGAAGCCTCAAGTTCGACAAAACTAAGAAATTCTACCTCGAATTCAATTCAACCATAAATTGGCTAAATAAAAATTTGAAAGGAGGGTCTTAATGAAAAAAGCGTTCTTAACACTGGCCATTCTATTTATTTTCGTAGCCACCTCTTTCGCCCAAACTGGAACGGATAAAAGGTTTTCTTTAAGCCTTACCGGCGGCTTTGCCCTGACCCAAATGGATGACACCTCGAATTACAGGATGACCTGGGATTATTATGCGCGTGAAATCACAGAAGATAACTCTTTCAACATCAAAGCTGAAAACGGAGTTTCTTTTAGTGGCTTCTTTTCATTCCTGTTTTCCCCAAATTTTGGACTTCAGTTAGGGTTTGGATATCTTCAACCTAGTGTCAACACTGAAACGGATTTTCGTCTCACCTATGACGATACGACAGAGAGTGTAACTTGGGGGGGGTGATGGCAAATTAAGTATTATTCCCTTGAGCCTAAACTTGCTCGGCAGGTATCAAAAAGAAAATCTAGGATTGTTCGCTTCAGGCGGCGCGACTCTTTTCATGAATACCTTTAGTGCCAATACTTTTACAGGAATTGGGCTTGCTGCTCGTACTTCCTCGTGGTACTGTTTTTGGGATGGATGGTGGATCTATTGCTACTACATCTATACGTACTACATAGATGCCCTGAAAATACCCATCAGAATCGATGAAGAATCATGGACAGCTTTTGGAGGAAACATCGGCGGAGGAATTGATTACAGATTCACCGAAAGCGTAGGACTTATCCTAGAAGCTCGCTATTTCTTTTGTCCCACCAAGACATTTGAGTGGAAATGGCAGCCTGGCGTATATGATTCGGTAAACTATGAATATTTTACGGGTTTTAATTTTACCCAAGCGGATGCAGATTTTTTTGAAGATGAAACTAGCGAGGTTGCGGTGAATCCTTCTTTCTTCCAGTTCTCGATAGGGATCATAATCTTCTTTTAAAACATAAATTTCATCTGGATTGAGGTTTGGCTAGAGCAGAATTTTACGGAGACGCAAGGAGCACACTAAAAATAACGTTCTAAAAACTTATTAAATCTAGGGGAAAAAGCCTCATTCCTGCATTCCGAATCCCTAAAGGCATCCGCTGATCTATAAAACTACAGCTTCAATTTTATTCTATCAATACCTTCGGACTCCTTTATTTAAAATATGAGATAAATCTCTATGTTAAAAAATCACCCTGCCATTCACCTTCAAAGGCGATTGACTAAAGAGAATAATCTATTTATCATTCTGGCAACCGTCGCCTTGCGGAGGAAATTTAAGAACATTGACTAAATAGGATAGAAACAAGGAGTAAGAATGAGAGATTCGAAAAGACGACTTGCATTGGTTATCTGCTTATTGGTTATTTTGCTTTCGCCTGGAATCACTCAAGCGGAAAATCTGAAATTAAGAATAACTGTTAATCAAGCTAAAATTCATATGAGACCTGATGCCAGGAGTTTAGTATTGAGCATATTCCGCCTGGGTTCAGTTTTAGAATCAGATAAAAAAATAGGAAATTGGTTTAGGGTGATTCTTCCTTCTGATAAGAATGGGGCCCAGATTACAGGATTTGTTCATGTCAATTTAGTGGAAGTCATAATTGAAGGGCCTGAAAAACAACCTGCTGAAGAGGTGTCTTTGGAAGAAGAAAAACCAGTAGATAAAAAGCCTGTTGAAGAAAAACCAAGTGTCCCACCGACTGAAACTATCGAACCAACGAAACCTATCCAACCGGCTAAAGCTCCCCCTCCCTCTGTTCTTCAGCCATCTGCAAAGTCACGTATTGGATTTAGTCTGAAAATGCACGGAGGAAAGAGTTATCTGTTCGCCAACGACATTAACGATCATCTGCAGGCTACGACGGATTATTGGAATGATAGAGGTGTCGACGTCGATGGTGAATTCGACCCTTTGCAAAATGGAATCGAATTTGGCGGGGAGTTTATCGTTAACCTTGCTCCTCATATCGGAATAGGTCTAGGAGGTGGCTATATCCAAGCCAGCAGCGAAAGCACCGTCAATAACGTTTGGTTCGGCTATTCGTACCAAGACACAGCCAGGCCTAAAGTCACAGCTATTCCCCTGACTTTAAGCGCCTATTTTGATTTGCCTTTAGCAAAAAGACTAAGTTTCACTGTGCAGGTAGGATTGGGGTATTACCTGGGAACATTCAGCTGGGATTACAGTTACGAGTCGGAATTTGATGACTTCAAGGAAAACTGGGAGGGGAAATCTAACGCTCTTGGTTTCCATGGGAGTCTGGGTTTTGAATTTAATTTTTCGTCAAGGATCGCGCTTTTTGTCGAGAGTTTTGGAAGATACGCTAAGTTAAAAGCTCTGAAAGGCAACTATACCTTTGAGGAGACTTTTTTTGGCTATCAGGGTCAGGAGAGTATAGATGAGGCCACGCTCTGGTATTACGAATGGCGATCTTCCTTAACAGGCAATTATTACCCTACCCTAGAATTCAACGACGAAAAACCTGAAGAGACATCGTTCGTTAAGAATATCCGAGAGGGAGAGGTCGATCTTACAGGCTTTTCAGTCAGAGTGGGAATCAGGATCAGGTTCAATTAAAACATTTTCATTAAGGAAAAATGAGAAGCAAAAAGACATTTCTTATTTCGGTCATTTGTTTATCTCTGGCCTTACTTTGGCCAGGTTCAGGTCAAGCCCAAGATCTGAAATTAAGAGTCATCCTGGAGAAAGCTGAAATTCATTTAAGGCCTGATACAAATAGCTCAGTCTTAGGTGAATCGCTCTTGGGAACTATTTTGGAATCAGACATGCAAACAGGAGAGTGGTTTCGAGTGGTTCTTCCTGCAGATGAGAAAGGATTCAGGCTTACTGGATTTATTCAATCTATTGCAGTTGAAGTCATCACCAAAAGGCCTGCAGAGAAGCCTGTGGAAGAAATACCCATTAAAGAAGAAGAACCTATGGAAGAAAAACCTGTCCCCAAGGAGCCAGTGAAAGAGGAAGCTGCCCCAAGTGAAGAAGCGGTTGAAGAAAAGCCAAGTCCTCCACCCGCAAAAAAAATCGAACCTACAGCACCTACTCAACTACCCGAGCCTTCTCCAGTTCAGCCTCCTCCTATGCTTCAACCTGCTCGCCCTGGAATTGATTTCAGTTTGAAATTCCACAGTGGAATGAATTACATGGGCCTTGGCGACATAAATGACGCCCTGCAAGGAATCACGGATTACTATAAAGACCTTCCTAACGTTGATATTGAGGAGGACTTGATCCCAGTTCATTGGGGTATAGATCTTGGAGGAGAACTGATCATCAATTTCACACCTCGAGTTGGAATAGGACTTGGAGGAGGTTATATCCAAGTCAACAAGGAAACTGTCATCGACCTTATCTGGGAAGGAACGCCTTATAAAGACACTGCCCACCCCAAGGCCACCTTAATTCCCTTGACCTTGGGTGTTTATTTGAGTTTTCCTCTGGGCAATACTATGAATTTTACCCTCAATGCTGGAGCAGGCTATTACTTTGGAACAATTCAATGGAACTACGGTTGGGATTCGGAGCACCATGATTATGAAGAGAATTGGAAGGCCAAATCTCATACTATGGGATTCCAGGGAGGTTTGGGTTTAGAGTTCAATATTTCTCGAAGCCTGGCTCTGCTGGTTGAAGGCTTTGGAAGATACGCTAAGCTTAAGAGCCTCCAGGGTGATTACATTTGGAAAAGAGATTTCTTCGGTCATGAAGAAGGGATTATTGAAGAGGCAACTCTCTGGTATTATGATTGGCGCTCATCCGACACTGGAAAAGAGTATCCACGTATTGATTTTGATGATGATGTTCCCGCTGAAACATCTTTTCAAAGAAACGTTCGAGAAGGAGAGGTTGACCTCGCTGGTTTTTCAGTCCGGTTGGGAATTAAAATTAGATTCTGATCGAGCCTATAAAATATCCAATACCTTTCAATCCTTTTTGTTCGGCTGGAGTCTTGGTTTCTTAGCCAGGAAGAATCCAGAGACAAGAATTCCCAAAATCCCTAGCAAAAAGAAGGGAGAGCTTATGCCAAACCTATCCGAAAGAAATCCATTGGCGAGACTCACCACCGCACCAGTCAGAACCTGTGTGTTGGCAGTGATGCTGAAGGCTTGAGATTGATTCTCGGCGGGTACGACATTTCCAACAAAAGAATTGAAAGCAGGATAGATAAGAAAAAGGAATGCTCCAAAACAAAGGAGACTCATCACGGCTAGAGCCGAATTACCTGCTGTTCCCAAGAAGAATAAAAACAGAGAGGAGCCAAGAAAGCCAAAAATGGCAATCTTGAACCTTCCAAAGCGCTGGCTGAGATAGCCAAATAAATAATTCGTCACAATCCCCAGACCTATCCAGAAACCCAAGTAAAGACCAGTCTTCCCCATCGGTACCTGAAACTTATGGTTGAGAAGGGAAGGGGCGTAATAGACAGTCGTTCCCCAACAGGCTCCTCCAAAAACAAAAGCCAGGATATAGACTCTGATAGCCTTTAAGGTGCTCATCCAAGAGGAGAAGTCAGGATTAGAAAATTGTTTGCTTCTGGTATGAGTCTTCTTGGCTGAGGCAAAACTCGCAGTACCTAATAAGAAACCTGCCAAAGCCCAGGCCAGCAGAGGAAGTTTCCAGTTGAAATTTTGAGCCAGGTAACCAACCGAGATGAAGGCGATGAGAACTCCAAGGTTTCCCGTTCCACTCTGAACTCCCATAGCAAAGTCGACTTTCTGACCAGGATGGGTTTTTGAAATCCAGGCTACTCCAACAGGATGGTAGAAGCTGGTAAACATCCTGAAGACAAGATAAACAAAAAGAAAAACGGTGAAGGCAGAAGTGAAAGTGATCAGAAAAAGAGAAACACAGATACCTATATAACTCACTAGCACCCAATGTTTATACTCAAGTTTATCAGAAAGATTGGCCGCAATACTCTGAAAGACAAAAGTCGTCATCAAGCCGAGATAGGATAAGATACCGATGTGGGAATACTTCTGGATGAGGAGCTGCTGGCTGTAGAGCAGGGGAAAGATCATGGGAACCGTGACTGCGGAGGCATCGTTGATAAAATGGAAGAGGGAGGCAGAAAAAAGAATTCTTTTTTTCATCGGAAAAGAACGAAGTTTAACCTAAACATGGCCTCGAAGTAAAGACAGGGCTACCCTCAGATCATTGATAATTTCTGTTTGCGGATATAAAAAAGCTAAATGGCATAGACCTGGCCCTAAGGATAAAAATGAATTTTTGGTTGCTTCTTGAGAATAGTTTGGTTAATTTAAGAGAAACCGAGATGGATAAAGGAGGCAAGATGAAGAATAGACTCTCCAGAAGAGATTTCTTAAGAACTGGAATGTGCTTGAGCGCAGCTTCTTTTTTGACGAGTGGAAAGAGCCTCTCCAGCCGAGAAATGAAAAGCTCTAAAAGGCTGGTAATAGCTAGCGGGAATGGTTTAAGGGCTACTGAAAAAGCCATGGAGCTGCTGAAAAAGGGAGAAGACCCTCTGGATGCAGTCATAGCTGGAGTGAACATCGTCGAAGAAGACCCTGAAGACATGTCGGTCGGCTATGGCGGTCTTCCCAATGAAGAAGGAGTTGTCGAGCTTGATGCCTCTGTGATGCATGGTCCTACACATAACGGAGGGGCAGTGGCCAGCTTGAGAAACATCAAAACTCCCTCCCAAGTGGCGAAGTTGGTCATGGAGAGGACAGACCATGCTCTGTTGGTGGGAGAAGGAGCTTTAAAATTTGCTAAGGCCCATGGCTTCAAAGAAGAAAACCTACTCACTGATAAAGCAAGGAAAAAATGGCTCAGATGGAAAGAAACCCTGTCAGCAAAGGATTATTGGTTTCCTCTCCAGAAAGATGAAGTTGAACCTGAATTGCAATCAGTTTTGACGTATCATGGGACAATAAACTGCCTGGCTATCGATGAAAAAAGTGATCTGGCTGGTGTGACTACGACCAGTGGATTTGATTATAAAATCCCAGGAAGAGTGGGGGATTCACCTATCATAGGAGCTGGCCTGTACGTGGATAATGAAGTAGGAGCAGCAGGCTCTACCGGCCGTGGCGAAGCCAATATTCTCAATTGTGGGAGTTTCACGGTCGTAGAGTTCATGAGGAGGGGGAATTCTCCAGAAGAAGCTTGTCTCCAAACCTTAAAAAGAATAGCCTCCAAATCTAAGCTTCAGACGCATCTATTAAACAAAGATGGCCTTCCTCGGTTCAACCTTAAATTTTATGCCATCAATAAAAAGGGAGAATACGGAGCTGCCTCGATGTGGAGCGATGGAAAATTTGTCGTACATGATGGCCAAGAAAACAAATCAATAGAGATAGCTTATTTGTTCAAGAATGGAGAGGAACGAAAACAGAACTAGCTCTCTTCTAAGACAATGACCGTAAAGCCTTGCTTGAAGAGCTCTCGAGCCATTTCATGGGCAGAGGCAAGGCTTTTAGCTCCAATTCTCACCCGGTAATAAACCTGGTTTGACGTCTCAATGGTAGAGATATAAACGTTCTGGTATATTTTTTGGATTTGAAGCTTTAGAGCCTCAGCATTTTCTCTGGAAACAAAAGCTCCTACTTGGACAGAAAATCGTGGTCCGGATTTGGCGCGAGGGATCCTGCTTAAAACCTCAATCCTCACCCGAACTACTCCTTGACCAATCATATCCAGGACCCTGGCTGCTGCATAAGAAAGGTCGATGATCCTTCCTCTAACAAACGGCCCCCGGTCGTTGATCCTGACTCTGACAGATTTTCCATTATCCAAGTTAGTGACCATGACATAGGTTCCGAAGGGAAGGCTCTTATGGGCGGCTGTGAGTTCATACATATTATAAATTTCTTGACTCGAGGTCTTTTTCCCATGGAAATCGGGCCCATACCATGATGCCAACCCGGTCTGGATATTCCCTCTCGGAATATACCTTGTTCGAGAACAGGAAAACATAAGGGCTAATAAGCAAATTATTAAGCAGTAAATAAGAGGGACTGGATATTTTTTCATCACAGATTGAAACCGATCCATTCAATCTCTCTATTATAGATTTATTTAAATTTAAATTTGAACACACGATTTCCGGAGAAGTCAAGGCCAAAGATTCTCTTATGCCCACTATTTATTAGACCTGGAGAAATCAAGTCATTTTTAATAAAATACCCGTCTATGAGAAAAATTCTTTATTTCTTTCCGGCGGCTGTTTATTATGCTTTGATCTTTTATCTATCTCAGAGAAGCTATGATTTCGAAGTGGGTGTGCCCCATTTTGATAAAGGAGCTCATTTTCTCGAATTTACTGTCCTGGTCATTCTTGTCTTCTTCGGCTATTCGAAAAGCTCTACAGCCGGCATGAGGATGAAAGCATTTTTAACCTTCATTACGGCTACTGGTTTAGCCATTGCGGATGAAATCCATCATTATTTTGTGCCGGGACGAGAGAGTGACATCCTAGATTTGACCGCAGATGTGGGAGGGATTGTCTTCGGTCTTTTTCTCTTCTGGTATTTATCTCGGAGGATTAGGCTCAAAATTTTTATCAATAAATCTAGAAGAAAGAATTAATCGGCTTCCACCAAGTATTCTAAAAGTCTTTTTTTCAGGTAGGATAGGGCATCTTTGGGGTTTGAATAAAAGGAAAAGAGCTTGAGGTCATCGGGCTCGATGTTTCCGTATTTTAGGAGAGCGTCAAAATTGATTACTTCTCGCCAATAGTCCTCACCATAGAGAATGATAGGAATATCACCCTTCTCGATTTTCTGACTTTGCAATAAGGTTAAGGTTTCAAAGACTTCATCAAGCGTGCCAAATCCTCCAGGAAAAGCCACCACAGCTTTGGCTTTGTAGATCAACCAGAACTTGCGCATGAAGAAATAGTGAAAGAGAAAAGAAAGTTCGGGCGAGATATATTGATTGGGATATTGTTCAGACGGAATGGAAATATTCATCCCGATGGATTTCCCACCTGCCCGAGCTGCTCCTCGGTTGGCAGCCTCCATGATTCCTGGCCCCCCTCCAGTACAGATAACAAAATTCTTCCCTTTGGGCTTGAGTCTGATCGCCCATTGGACAAGGTGATAGGCCAGCTCTTCAGCCTCCCAGTAGTATTTAGTGAGTGCGGATTTTTTGTCGTCGGGATTAGCCTTGGAAGAGCCGAGAAAAAGGACAGTATTATTGACTTTTAGTTTTCGAAGCTTGGCTTCTGGCTCTAAATACTCACACAGGATCCTAGCTGTTCGAGCCTCATGGGAGTCTAAGAATTCTGGATTCCTGAAGGCTATTTCTGGAGTAAAAACTTTTTTCTTCATAATATCCTCTTCTATAAAGAAACAAAATTCTATCCGAATAATGAAAGATAGACAAGAGTTACTTTTCCCAACTTTGGCTCAGGTCTTGACTTTCAACGTTCTGCTATCTGGATCATATATTTTCTTTTAAATACTGAAAGTCAAGACCTGACCCCGAGAATTCAGGAGGAAAGAATTTTGTCTTTTTGACTTGAAAAATTCCGTGTGCTATCTTACCCAAAGATTGAAGGAAATAGGATGGAAAAAGGTCTTGAAAGCCTGGAAGCAATGGAGTATCCAGGAAGGATTATCATCATCGGAAAAGACAAACCAGGAACAAACGTGGTAGTGATTTATGCCATCACCGGCAGGTCTGCGTCCAGCCAAGCTCGAAAACTAGTGATAGAGAACCGCACGGTCTGGATAAAACCCACCGATGAAGCCACCCTCCAAAAAGGAAACCTGGGTCTACTTGTTTATCCGGCAATTTGGGTAGAAAAAGGGATAGCTGTTAGTAACGGAAAACAGACAGAGGACATAAGAAAGAATCTTTTTCGAAGCCAGAGTCCCAAAGAAATTCTTCTGTCTTCTCTTGAGCATTGGGGTTTTGAACCAGACGCCCCCAATTTTACTCCCAGGATAAGCGGCTGCCTTCTCTCTCCTGAGAAGGCCGCTCTCAGTATCATTAGAAGAGGTTCAGATGGAACTTCAGTGAAGTCGGTATTCGAGTTTCCTTTGGTTTCTGGGCAGGGGAAAATGATAGCCACCTACACTGGAGAGAACACAGACCCTCTGCCTTCGTTTAGCGGAGAGCCGGTTGAGGTGGGGATTAAAGGTCAAAAAGCTGAAAGAGTTGCAGAGGCGGTTTATCAGGCTCTGAGTCCTCAAAAACCAGAAAAAGATTTCAGAATTGCCGTGGCCTGCATATTCTCCAGGAATTTAGCTAAGGATAAATTTGAGACTTATATTATCAATAGGTATGAAAGGGTAAAGCAATGAAGAGTCTGGATAAAAGAAGGCGAGATCAATACAAGACTAAAATCAAGGAAGAATTCCCTAGATCCCTTAGAGTCGGCAGCCAGAAATTCAAGAAAAAGCTTTCTTTGAGGTATGGAGAAAATCCTGGTTACCCGGCAGCCTTTTATCAGGAGGAGGGGGCTTCAGGACCGAACATGGCCCACCTGAAAATTCTGCAGGAAGGGATAAAAGGATTGAGTTACATTAACGTGGCCGATATGGACCTAGGCCAGCGGCTTACTCACAAATTGACTGAGATCTATCCAGATAAATTGATCTGTACTTTGATAAAACATGAGATGCCGAGCGGTGTGGCCATGGACACAGAACCAGTCAAGGCCTTTGAGAAAGCCTGGAAATGTGACTCCCTTTCTAATTTTGGAAGCGTAATTGTTTTCAATTATGAAATCGATGCCAGCCTGGCAACTCTCCTAGTGGAGAGTCAGAGGAATGTTGAAGTGGTCTATTCTCCAGGATACACTCCTGAAGCTCTAGAAGTCTTGGCGTCGAGAAAAATTCTCAGGGTCGTGGAAATGGGAGCAGCTCTTAAAAGGCAGGCCAAGGATAACGGGCTCGAGTTCAAAAGACTGGCTGGAGGTCTTCTGGTTCAGAAGAGATTTAACTCCCAGATCATTTCTCCTGACCATCTCGACGTGGTGTCGAAGAGAAAACCCACTCCAGAAGAAATGGAGGCCTCCGTATTCAACTGGATTGTGGCTGTCTTCACCAGGTCCAATGCGGTTGTTATCGGCACCAAGGATAAAGTCCATGGAATTGGCTCAGGACAACGCAGCCGCATAGATGCAGCCCAGAATGCCATTCAGTTTTCAAGGAGAGGCTATGGCCCCGAAGGGTGCGTCATGGCTTCAGATGCTTTTATGCCCTTTCCGGATGTGGTTGAGCTAGCAGCCAAAAACAAAATCACGGCTGTTGTCTATCCTCTGGGCTCTTTAAAAGACCAGGAAGTTATCGAAAAAGCGAATGAGCTCAACATAGCTATGCTGGTAACCCGAAAACCTGGAGAAGTAGAAAGCGAAAGATGTTTTTTGCACAGATAATTGAAGCCGGGCTTCGGTGTCCTGTATAATCAAGACTCAAGAGGAAAACGAAATTGAGCTTAAAAGACTACCAGGCAAAAAGGAACTTCAGTAAGACGCCTGAGCCTAAACCTGAAGGCCTGAGGGCTAAGAAAAAACCTGAAGTTTTGATCTATACGATCCAGCGCCACCAAGCTTCTCACCTCCATTTTGACCTGCGTCTCGAAGAAGAGGGAGTGCTCAAGAGCTGGGCCATTCCCAAATCTCCGCCTACGGAAGAGGGAGTGAAGAGATTGGCCGTCCAGACAGAAGACCATCCCTTGGGCTATGAAGATTTTGAAGGAGTAATACCAGAAGGAGAATACGGAGCGGGAACGGTTAAACTCTGGGATAGAGGCGAATATTCCCCCCTTGAAACCGATCCTTCAAAAAGGGTTTTCGAGATTAGGGGAGAAAAACTCAAAGGAAGATTCTGCTTGATAAAACTTAAGCCAAAGGATAAGGATGATAAGAATTGGTTATTTTTTAAGCTCAAGAGCAAAAAATAACTTTATGAAGATTGAGATACATTTGGAAAGGAGTAAAAATGAAAGAAGATATCGAGAAAATCTCCTGTCATGTTTGTAAAAAGATAATCCCCAAGGCAGCAGCTCTTCATGCTGAGGGCAAGGAATATGTCCATCATTTCTGCGACACAGAATGTCTGGATTACTGGAAGGAAAAACAGGAGAAAGAACAAAAAGAGAACCCATAGGTCATGATTTCAAGATAAATCGTAAAAGAAACGATTTGGCACCCGCACGAGTAACTCACCGAAATAAAGGAAAATAAACGATATTTCGTTGTTCAAGGGAATAAAATTTGCTCTGTATAAGTAAAGATTTTATTTAAAATCAATAAGATAAATCTATAGAATAAAAAATCGGGGAATGGCATAAATTCTGCATTTTAGAGAATTTCTACTTTGTGCACCATTTTCAAGAGTTGATGAATAAAGAAGAATTCAGAAGAAGGGAAAGAGATGGAAAAAATAGTGTTAATAATTTAAAATTTTAAATATAAAATGGAGGATATGATGTGTGAAGAAGATATCTTGTGTGGCCTGAACAAAGCCAAGTCAGAAAGCGCAGACCAGATGACAGATTTAGAGAAAAAACACACACCTGTGATCAAGGCTCCTTCGAAAGTCAAGAAAGGGGAGCCATTCGAGGTTTCAGTTAAAGTCGGAGAACACATGCCACACCCGAATGAAAATGCCCATTACATCGAATGGATCGAGCTCTATTCAGGTGAAACTTTTCTGGCGAGGGTAGACCTTGTCCCTAGGCTTGCCGCACCAAACGTGAAATTCACCGTGGCCTTGGATCATGCCCATCCCTTGATCGCCAAAGAGAGATGCAATCTGCATGGATTATGGGAAAGTTTTCCTGTTGATATCGAGGTCGAAGAATAAACAGAACAAGACAAAAAAGTTTAAAGACCTGAAGATAATTCACCTCTCCAGAAAGTTTTTATCTTTCTAAATAATTCTGAGAGGCTGAGCGTTTAAAAATAAGAGTACCTGCTTAAATCAATAACACGTCAATGAGAGAGTGTTGAGCGGAGATTCTTTTCATTCAAGTGAACTCTGAGTTACCTAAATTCGTATATATTAATGAAATGATTACTGGAGGAGGATTCTATGCTTAAGAAAATACTTATCCCTCTCATAAGTGTACTTGTTATAGCTGCTGTGATCTTCCTGGCAGCGAAAAGTTCAAGCAACGGGAAAAACAACGGGATCAAGATGATCAAAGTCCAGAGAGGCGATGTTATAGAACAGGCCTTAGCCATAGGCCGTATTGAACCCAAGAAAGAAATTTCGGTCAAGTCGAAGATATCAGGTATCGTGAGAAGAGTCTATGTGGAGGTTGGTGACAGAATTCAGGCTGGCCAGCCCCTTATAGAAATCAAGCCTAACCCGACGCCTCTCGAGTTTGCTGAAGCCAAAAGGAACGTGGAGATCGCAGCCGTTAATCTTCAAAAAGCTTCCAATGAATACAATCGCATGCAAAAACTTCTGGATGAAAACCTGATTTCCAAAAAAGAGTACGAAGTGGCTGAAAACGAACACAAAGCACTGAAACTGAAATTAAATCTTGCCCAGGAAAGACTGGCCTTAATAGAGAAAGGAAAAACAAAAATTGCCGATCGTCAGATTGACACTATCATCAAATCTCCTGTAGAAGGAACCATACTCGAAAGAAGAGTCAATGAAGGAGACCCGGTTGTTCCTTTAACTTCCTACCAGGCTGGAACAGAGCTTCTCATCCTGGCCAATTTGAAGAGCATGTTTTTCAAGGGGACTGTAGATGAGATCGATGTGGGAAAACTCGAGGAGGGAATGGCTGCTGAACTTGAAATTGGAGCTATCCCAGATCAAGAAGTCATGGGAACATTGGCCAAGATTTCCCCTAAGGCAAAGCAACAAGAGAATGCGACTCTCTTTGACGTGGAAATCAATATAACTCAAAGAGGAGAAAAGATAATCAGAGCAGGCTATTCTGCCAACGCGAAGCTCGTGATCAATAAATCAGCCAATACGCTCTACATACCCGAGAGGCTGTTGCTGTTCATAGATGGCAAAACCTACGTTGAGATCGAAAATGAAAAAGGGGAGATCGTGAATCACGAGGTAAAAATTGGGCTGAGTGATGGGATAAACGTAGAAATTCTGGAGGGATTGAAAGAAGGAGATGAAATCGTAGAAAGACCGCCAAAAGAAATAATATAACCTGATACATTGCCATAGGTACGAAGATGAAGTCATTCATGTTTTTATCCCAATTCGTACGGGATATGCGCGCCCAGAAATTGAGGACTTTCCTGACCATTTTTGGCATTATCTGGGGAACTATCTCTATCGTCCTCCTCTTGGGATTCGGAGTTGGTTTAGGGAGACAGTTAAAAAAGAATCTCCACGGGCTAGGAGAGGGCTTGGTCATTCTCTGGCCTGGAAAAACAAGCATCCCTTATCAAGGGATGGGTAGAGGAAGACAGCTTCATTTCAGGGAAGACGATGCCTTCCTCCTCGAACGGGAAATACAGCAGATCAAATACATCTGTCCTGAATACGCCAGGTGGGGTGTGGAATTAAAGCAACAGAAAAATACTTATGCTGCCCAGGTTCGAGGAGTTTATCCGGTTTATCGCCTCATGCGGAATGCCATCCCCTCTAGAGAAGGAAGATTTCTCAACCCCGTGGATATCGATAAAAAAAGAAGAGTCATCTTTCTCGGGAATAAAGTGAAAGAAGAGCTTTTTAAAGATGACTCTGCTGAGGGTAAATATATTACTCTTAACGGAATTCCTTTTCAGGTTGTTGGCGTCTTGAAGGAAAAACATCAGAACTCCAGTTACGGGGGCCGCGATGAATACACGACCTATATCCCTGCTACGACCTTTTCCACCATCTTTGGCCACAAATACATCAGCAACATGATTGTTCAGGGGCATGATCCTCGCCAGAATAAAGCCCTGCAGGAGAGAATTCTTCAGGTGCTGGGGAAAAAATACAGATTCCATCCTGAAGATAGGGAGGCTCTCTGGGTCTGGGACCTGATGGAAAGCGAGAAGGTCTTTATGGCTATGGGTATTGGCTTTAATATCTTTTTTTCGCTGGTAGGAGCCTTTACTCTTATTGTGGGAGGTATAGGAGTCTCCAACATCATGAATGTTGTGGTTGAAGAGAGGACAAGAGAAATCGGCTTAAAGATGGCCTTAGGAGCCAAGAAAGGATTTGTACTCTCCCAATTTTTATTCGAAACTTTGATGATCACTTTGATAGGAGGAGCCATAGGATTGGCTATTTCCTATGGAATCATCGCTGTTTTTCCAGCTGGAGAAATTGAGCAATACATCGGAAGACCCACTCTTTCTCTCGGAGTGGCTTTAGTTGCGGTCGCTCTTTTGGGCTTGATCGGGTTTATATCTGGGTTTGGACCTGCCAAAAGAGCTGCCAACCTCAATCCTGTGGAGGCGATCCGGTCTTAGAGGAAAATAATGAAAGCCTATTATATTTTTCGCATGTTCTACCGAGAGCTCAAGATCCAGAGAAAGAGAATCACCCTCACTATATTTGCCCTAGCCTGGGGCACATTTTCCATAGTCGTGCTTCTAGCCTTCGGAGAGGGTTTGAACAGACAAATGATGAAAGCCACGCATGGATTGGGTGAAGGTATCGTTTTTATCTATAGTGGTCAGACGTCGAAACCTTACAAAGGATTGGGAAAAGGTCGGCGGATCTTTTTGCGGGAAGAAGATATTGATCTCCTCCGAAACCGTATTCCTCGAATCGAACTGATCAGTCCTGAGAATGACCGCTCTTCCAATACTATGATCTACGGGCGGAAAACCATCACCGAGCGAGTTATCGGAGTTTTCCCATCCTTCGGGGAAATGAGAAAGTATTATCCCGAGCGAGGAAGCCGTTTCATTAACTCCTTGGATCTGAAGAATAAAAAACGAGTGATATTTTTAGGCAATGACTTGAAAGACAAGCTCTTTGGGCCAGAAGAAGCCGTGGGCAAGAGCATTATGGTTAACAGTATTCCTTTTTTGGTTATCGGAGTGATGAAAGATAAATTGCAGAACAGCATGTATAATGGTCCGGATTCACAAAAAGCAGCCATTCCTTTCACGACCTATCAAGCTATTTATGGGGACAAATACCTCGATCGCCTGATTTACAAACCATCGGATGTAACCCAGTCTGAGTCAGTTAAAAAAGAAGTCTACAGAATCCTGGCTGAGAAGTATAAGTTCGACCCTGATGATACCCAGGCCCTGAATGTGTGGGATATGGTCGAAGAAGAAGAATTGATGACTAAAATATTCTTTGGCATCGAAATTTTTATGAGCATTATCGGAAGTTTAACTCTAATCGTGGCTGGAGTTGGTGTGGCCAACATCATGTACGTGTCTGCCAAAAGGAGGACCAAAGAGATCGGCATAAAAATGGCCATCGGAGCGAAAAAGAAACATGTCCTTCTCCAGTTTATCTCCGAAGCCCTGATGATTGCTTTTATAGGGGGTGCGGGCGGCGTTTTGGGTTCCTTCCTCTTAGTTGAGCTTTTTAAATTTGTTCCTCTAGAAGGTTTTGTTGCTGACCTTTTGGCCCATCCTGTTATTTCAGTCGATATCATGATTTTAACTGCCTTAATCTTGGGAATCATTGGCTTTCTAGCAGGAATTTTCCCTGCCCGCAAAGCGGCTTCCCAGAATCCCGTGGAAGCTCTGAGGTATGAATAAAAAGGAGACCGGCAATGATCAAGATGAAAAAAATCGAGAAAATTTATGGAACTGGAACTGCCAAAGTTGAAGCTTTGAGGGGTATCGATTTAGATATCAAGAAGAATGAATTTTTCGGCCTGATCGGACCTTCTGGTTCTGGCAAATCTACCCTGATGAATATTATAGGGTGTCTAGACGTTCCCACTTCTGGGGAGTATTATTTCGAAGAAAAAGACATTAAAAGCTTTAACCACAATCAATTAGCAGAAATCAGGAATGAAAAAATCGGCTTCGTCTTCCAGAATTTTAACCTTCTCCCTTATGCGACGACTTTTGAGAATGTCGAGATACCGATGATTTTCAAGGGAGCCAGAGCTAAAGAAAGGAAGGCTCGGACCATGGAATTGCTGGATGCCGTAGGGCTTGCCGGGAGAGCTCATCATAAACCCAGTGAGCTTTCTGGAGGAGAAATGCAGCGGGTGGCTATCGCCAGAGCCCTAGCTAACAACCCCAGCTTGATTTTAGCTGACGAACCTACTGGAAACTTGGACACCAAATCTGGAGATGAGATTTTGGCCATTTTTGAAAATCTCTGGAAGCAAGGGCATACTCTGGTGGTGATCACTCATAATCCTAATATCTCCAAGAGAGCTCAGAAGGTTGTAAAACTCAAAGACGGTTCAATCGAAAATAACAACCGCTGAATGCCCTTGGGGGTTTTCCTGTATGAGTACCCTTCGTTCACATATTCTTTCCCCTTATCAGCAAAAGCGGAAGACTTAGAAATAAGAACTTCGCACACCAGATAAGAGCTCATATTCAATACAACTAAGATCTATTTTCATTTCCCTTAAATCTTGCAATAAAAGATAAAATAATTGCCGGTTGAAAGATTCAACGAATTTTAATAATATTCTCATCAAGCAGAGGCGCCTCGGGCCATGAAAACATCATCCGAATCAAAAGCCATCCTAACGGCAATTTTCCTGCTGATTTTGGTTTCTTTTGCTTTTCCTGATGGCAGAACCAATAAAGTCGATAAGCTTTTCGCCCAATGGAATAGACGAGATACACCAGGTTGTGCCCTGGCCATAATAAAGCATGGGAAAATTCTTTATAAAAGCGGTTACGGAATGGCTAACTTAGAACTCGATATCCCTATATCTTCTCAAACAGTTTTTTATATCGGTTCTGTCTCTAAACAATTCGTAGCCCTGTGTGTTGCTATACTGGAAAAACAGGGACAGCTTTCTTTTGATGATGATATCCGCGAGTATGTGTCTGAATTGCCTGAATACGAAATCCCGATAACCATCCGCCATCTTATCCACCACACCAGCGGGCTTCGCGATTATCTAACCCTCCTGGACATCGCGGGCCTTGATTTCGGCTTTTTCCACCAACAAGATGTGCTTGACCTTATCTCGCGCCAGAAGGAGTTGAATTTTGACCCTGGAGAGGAATACCTCTACAGCAATTCTGGCTATTTCTTACTGGGTATCGTCGTGGAGAGGGTAAGCGGCCAGAGCCTACGAGAATTCGCCGAGAAAAACATATTCAAACCTTTGAGAATGAAAAACTCTCGTTTCCAGGATGATTATAGGATGATCATCAAGAACAGGGCTGCAGGTTATTTTCCAGCCAGTAAAGATAAGTATATGAATTACCTCACCACCTATGATTGTGTAGGCGCTGGTGGTCTATACACTTCTGTAGAAGACCTTTTCCTCTGGGATCAGAACTTCTACCACCGCCGAGTAGGAGGCAAAGACTTGATTGATAAGATGCATACTCGAGGAAAATTGAATAACGGAGAAACACTCGATTATGCCTACGCTCTAGTGCTCAGCAGTTATAAAGGTTTAAATACGGTTCAACATAGCGGGGCCCTAGGAGGTTACCGCTCTGCAATTATTCGTTTTCCTGAACAAAATTTCTCAGTTATCTGTCTTGCTAACCTTAGCAGCTTTAATCCCTTAAAACTGTCGAGACAGGTGGCTGATATTTATCTTGCCGACCAATTCCAGAAAATAAAGACTGAGGCTAAACCTACGGAAAAAACAAAGTATAAAAGACTTCCCTCAAAAAAACTTAAGAAAAAGGCCGGAACTTACCTAAATCATGAAACAGGAGACTTGAGAAGATTATTCTTTAAGGATGGCCAATTGCGCACCAAGATCTCGGGGCAAAATTATGCTTTAGCAGCAGTGAGCGAGAGCGAATTCCATGTCCTGGATTCACCAGTTAAAATTGTTATGAAGTTCGAACAGGAATCAAAAGAAAAGCCATTGATGTTGCTTATCTATCAGGAGAGAAAAAAACCTGAAACCTATGAAGCTGTTCAGTTGGTTAAACTCACTCCTAGGCAACTTATAGAATATGAAGGAGAATATTTCAGCCCAGAACTTAGAGTGACCTTCCGGTTGATGCTTAAGGATGAAAAACTATATTTTGTGCATAGAAATGCCGCCAATATTCCTCTGCGTCCTTTTCTCAGGGATAGATTCAATGTTAAGGATTGGAAAATCAATTTCATGCGTAACACAGAAAATGAAGTATCCTCTTTTTTGCTGGATGCTGGACGAGTCAAAAACCTCATCTTTAATAAGCAATAAATCGAGCAAGCTTCTCCTATTCGTGGTAGGGTTTGCTCATAAAAAGTGTTAAGCTTCAATAGGTCGCTAAGGATTTAAACAGGAGGTTAGCCCATGGCAAAAATGAATGAAACTCAAGAAAGGACTTGGGGATTGATAGCCCATCTATCTGCGCTGGCCGGTTTCATCGTTCCCTTCGGCCACATCATCGGTCCGCTCGTGATCTGGTTGATAAAGAAAGATGAATCTCCCTTTGTCGATGATCAAGGAAAGGAGTCTATCAATTTTCAGATCTCCATGACTCTGTATGCTGTGGTGGCTGCTGTACTCGTGTTAGTCGTCATCGGAATTTTTCTTTTGATCGGTATAGGGATTCTGGACGTTGTGCTGGTTATCGTTGCTGCCGTGAAAGCTAATGCTGGCGAGAAATTCCGCTACCCCTTGACCATCAGGTTCATCCGCTAGTACTGCTAAAGATAATCGCAATTTTTGGATGGGTGGTATTTTCCAGCCTGTCCCAATGGAGCATCTTAGAACGAACTGCAGGAAGACAAATATTCTGACTGCAGGCGTTTTTTATCAATCCTGCAAATTAAATAAAGGAAACACAGGTGGTTAAGAAAAAAAGGAGTTCAGACATGTTATTACCAACGATCATCATGGCTGTCTTGGCTGTGACCCTACTTTTAATAGGATATTCAAAAAGCCAAGCCCTGCCTCTAAAAGGATTAAAATCTGCGCTGAACATGATAGTTCAGATTCTTCCTCTTTTAATTTTTGCCTTTATTGTAGCCGGAATGATCCAGGCTCTTCTCCCCAAAGAGCTTCTCTCGCGATGGATCGGAGAGGAATCAGGTTTACGGGGAATACTCATCGGTACTGTGGCTGGCGGCCTCACTCCAGGAGGCCCTTACGTCAGCCTGCCCGTTGTGGCCGGGCTTCTTAAAGCTGGAGCAGGAGTCGGGATTATGGTGGCTTATCTTACAGCCTGGTCCCTTTGGGCTGTAGGACGACTACCGATGGAGATCGGGATTCTAGGTTGGAAATTCACCCTTGTCCGTCTTGCGTCCTCCTTTATCTTTCCTCCTCTAGCTGGATTGATAGCGCATTATTTGTTTTCGGGATTAAAATAGAAGACTATTCTTTTTGCTTCAACGAGGAGGATAGAAATGAGGCTCAAGAAAACATACGTGCTCTTTTTAATTCTTTGCATCGCTTTCTTTCAATCGGCCAAGAGCGAACTTTTCCCAGAGGGGATCAGCCAGGTTCGTTATGAAATCTGGGTTGAACTGGATGATGCGAGCAAGATGCTTTATGGAAAAGAGGATATTATTTGGGTCAATAAAACTGCAGATGATATTCATGATATGTGGTTTCATCTCTACTATAACGCTTTCAAGAATGAGCTGAGCACCATGGTTCAAGAATCCAAAGAAGAAGGCCTGTTGGGCATGAAATTACTCGATGTGCTGACCCCTGAGGAGGACGAGTGGGGGTGGATAGATATCTCCAGTATCAAACTGGCTGATGGCCAGGACCTGATGCCGACCATGAAATTCTTTCCTCATGATGAACCCTCTCATCCAGAGGACCAAACAGTCATGCGGGTGCTTTTTCCAAAACCTTTAAGACCAGGTGAAGAAGTTCATCTGCAAATCGAGTTCCAGTCGAAGATTCCGAGGACGATCATGCGTTCTGGATATTATCAGAATTCCTATTTCCTGGCACAGTGGTTTCCTAAGCCAGGAGTCTACGAGGAAGGAAAAGGTTGGAACTGCCATGAATATCACCTCCACAGCGAATTTTATGCTGATTTTGCGGATTTTACCGTGCATATCACTGTTCCCGCACATTTTGTTATCGGAGCCTCTGGGAAACAAACTCAATCTGTCTCTAGCGCAGATGGAAAAGCCATGACCTACACGTTTCATCAAGAAAACATTCATGATTTTGCCTGGACAGCTGACCCAGACTTCATCAAGGTGGAAAGGAATTTTATTGCTGCTGCAGAAATCAGCCCAGAAGAATACGAGGAGATTTCCCGAAGGCTCGAGCTTCCGTTGGAGAGCGTCCGTCTCCCTGATGTAAAAATGATTCTTCTGATCGAGCCCGAACATAAGAAACAGATAGAACGGCATTTCAAAGCCTTGACAGCTGCCATCAAATATTATGGCCTATGGTACGGCCCCTATCCTTATGAAACCATAACCATGGTCGACCCACCTTTCAGAACAAGGAGCGGAGGGATGGAATACCCGACCTTGTTCACCGCTGGAACCCGGATCTTACGGAGTAAAAAGGTTCTATCTCCGGAAAGCGTCATTGTCCACGAATTCGGACACGGCTACTGGTATGGATTGGTTGCCAATAATGAGTTTGAGGAAGCCTGGCTTGATGAAGGAATCAATACCTATTCTACAGGCAAAGTCTTAGCTGAAGCCTATGGCCCTGGAGCCCTCCAAGTCAGCTTCAAACGTATTCCGGCTAATTATTTTTTCGACCTCCCGCAGTTTTATGATTATATGTTTGACCGAGCAGTAGCTATTCACGTGGTGGAACTAGACCCTATCACCACTTTTTCCTGGAAGTTTTACAGTATGGGGAGCTATGGTTTAAATGTTTATATGAGAGCTTCCACCTGCTTGAATACCCTTGAGGGATTGGTGGGTGAGGATTTGATGTTAAGAATTTTGAGAACCTTCCAGACGCGTTTTCGGTATAAACATCCCCAGACAGAAGACTTCATTCAGGTGGTCAATGAAGTCACTGGGCGAGATCTCAGCTGGTTTTTTGAGGAATTGTTTTTCAACACCCTGAACTTTGATTACGGAATATCCTCCCTGACTTCTTACCAAAAGAAGAAGCATTTTAGGGGAATCTTCGACCTTGATGGTCAAAAAGAGCTGTTCAGCGAGAAGAAAGTCAAAGCCATGGAAGCCGAGGATGAAAAATCTGATTCGCAGAAAATCTACCTGACTGAGGTTGTCTTAAGACGGTTTGGTGAAGCCAAGGTAGGCGGTGATACTTCAATACAGCTTAAAGTTGTGTTTGAAGACGGATCCGAAGAAGTCGTGTCGTGGGATGGTCAATCAAGATGGAAAAAGTTCATCTTTGAAAAGCACTCCAAAGCCAAAGTCGCCCAAGTTGATCCTGATGAAATTTGGCTGATTGACTCCCATCTCATCAATAACAGCCTCAAGAGGAAATCATCCAAGAAAGGAATTCTTCGCTTCACCAATAAACTTTTCTTTTGGATTCAAAATTATCTTCAAATCATGAGTTCTTTCAGCTAAAAGGGAGCCGAAAATGGGGCTACTAAAACTTTTTATTCAGGGATTTAGCACTGCCAACAGAAGAGCAAGACTGGTGATTTACCTGTGGCTCATGAATTTTGTTTTTTCATTGATCATCATTACTCCTGTTTATATCTTGATCACTAAAGAGTTCTCACGCACGCTATTAGGAGATATCATGGCCGAAGGGTTTGGGCTGCTCTGGTTTGCAGACCTGGCCTACAAATACAAGGATATTCCTGGCGCCTTAGCTGGATGGGTACTGGCACCTGGTATCATTTTTCTATTTCTCTATGTATTCCTGAACGGAGGCCTGATCGGCAGGATCGCTGATGAAAGAGAAATAATAAACTTCGAAAAGTTCTTCTCCGACTGCGGAAAATATTTCTTCCGCTTTTTTCGAGTGTTCATAATTTCACTCTTTGGCTATGCCCTCGTGGTTATTATTCATAGACTCGTCGGCTCTCTTTTCAAAATCTGGACCGATAATGCCTCCTCAGAATGGCCCCTGATCATTTCCTCCAATCTTAAATTTCTGATTTTGCTCCTTCTTTTCTCTATAGTCAGGATGTATTTCGATTATGTCAAAATCAGACTTGTCGTCGAAGACAGTAAAAGAACAGTCTTAACCTCGATATTAAACTTGGCCTTTATAGGAAGAAGATTTATTAAAGCCTGGTTGCTTTATTTATTGGTAGGGATAGTCGGCCTCCTCATCGGCTTGATCTATTTGGGGATATCCAGAATCATGCCTTCTGCAGGCTATCTGGTGATTGCAGTGTTCATCTGGCAACAAATTTATATCTTCTCAAGAATGTGGGTAAAATTGTTGTTTTTTTCTACAGAATATCAATTTCTAGTCTATCACAAAACCTCTCTTCCATGAGGGCGAGAAGATCTGCTTTTCGATTTTAGGGCAGTAGGGATTCTTAGGTTCGGAAAGCGATTAAAAAAGCATTTTTCTTTGCTAGGGAACCTTTTCAGCTTCAGAGGCGTCTTATTAAATGAGATTGAATTCAAGGAGGTGTCCATGTCCAAAAAGAGATTCCTTGCCTTTATCCCCATTTCTTTTCTTTTGATTCTTTTTCTATCTTCCAGCACTCAGGCTGCCGCCATATCATTCGACTTCAATGACATGCTTACTGGGCTATTCGGAGTTAAAAAAACTGAAGAATTTCATAAGACTTTGCCCCTAAAAGCTGAGGGCAGCTTCAGCCTCAAGAATGTGAATGGTTCCATAACTATCCGCACTTGGAAGGAAGAAAAGGTCGAGATAAGAGCAACCAAAACCACCAAACACGACCCCAAGAAGCTGAAAGAAGTCAAGATTGAAATAGAATCCGTCCAAGATTCTATTCAGGTGAATACTGTCTACCCCAAGCTCAGGAATATTCGGGTCAGTGTGAATTATGAGGTCAGTGTTCCCGAAGGCGTCAATCTTGGAAAGATTAAATCCGTCAACGGAGATGTGACTCTAAGCGGGCCTTTTGGGAGTGTGAAAGCTTCCTCCACCAATGGAGGAGTTAAGCTGGAAGGAGCATCGGGAAAGATAACCCTCTCTACTACCAACGGTTCCCTAGAAGCTTCAGGCGTTAGAGGCCTACTCGAGGCCGGCACCACAAACGGGAGTATCTTTCTCGGCTTGGATACTTTAGAGGATGAACTGAAGGCCAAGACTGTCAACGGGGGAATTACCTTAAGGTTGCAATCAAAAAAGATTGACGCTGATCTTGAAGCTAGGACCGTAAACGGAAAAATCCACTTTGATTTTCCAGTGACGTTTAAGACCATTATGAAATCAAGGCGTAGTCTTGAAGGACAGATTGGCCAGGGAGGCGTAGGCATTTCCTTAAGGACTGTTAACGGTTCGATTAAGATCATAAGAGAAGAATAACTTTTTGCTTTCTTGAATCGCTCATGACCAGATCCCTAAGCCTTATCCAATCTTGAATAGATCAGATTGAGGAGAAAAAAATAAGCGCTGGATAAGCAACTTAGAGATCGCTTCTTATCTTATCTAATCGCTCCTTAGCTGCTGGCACCATCTGGAAGAATTTTTCCAGTTTCTTACAGATGTATTCATCGCATTGAGCACAATTCAGAACACTCTTTTCCTTCCCGCATTTCCTGATTTCACAAATTTTAGGATAACTAAAAAGATTATCACCCTCTGCTAGACAGCCTTCACAATTTATATCTTCAGGTTTCAGGTCGGCATCGTATTCTTTGGACCAGAGTTGGGCCACTTCCTTTCTCTTTTCATCATCGTCGTTTTGAGTGGCCAAGAAGGCTCCGCACTCGCTGCAGAGCAACCCACAAAAAGCTATCATCTCCTCCATCTTTACCTCCTTATCCAGGTATTCTTACTCTATTAAAGTCGAGGCCTATGTTCATTCTTGTCGATATAATATTTTTTAAAAAAAACTCTGTTCTACGCTTCTAAAGTCAGTATTTATCATATTTTTTAGTCCACTCTATAAGAGAAAGACAGGGCTGTCAAACTCATCTTCCAATCATTCCCCAAAGAAATAAACATTTGAGAAGAAAAAACCTGGCTTTTTAGCAGTTAAGAATAAAGAAACTTTTTAGTTACGAAAGAGGTTTGATTCATTAGAATATATGAGTTAGAATTATATGGGAATCTATGCGAGGAGAAATACACGATGGGAATAAAATCAATTATTTCGAACATAAAGAGAAAACTTTTAGACTTCATGAAAAGTCTTATGCCCAAGATTAGAGGGCTGAAGAAGAGAGTTACTATCGGCATTCCCGCTTTAGTCATCATCATAGCGTTGATCCTCTTTTTCTCTTTAAGAGGATCGACATCTGCCGTAGCCTCGACCGAGGTCAACTACGGGGAATTCGTGATTAGAATGATAGAATCAGGAGAGATTTCGGCTATAAATTCAGTAACTGTGGCTGCTCCCCGGGTGAGAGGGAGGCTTCAAATAACTAGGCTTATCAAGGATGGAAGCTATGTCAAAAAAGGAGACCTTCTGGTCGAGTTTGATAAAGAGGAAAAACAGCAGGAAATGCTGAAAAGCTTATCTGATTTAAAAATCGCCGAGAGCGAAATCACCAAGAAGCTGGCTGATGTGGAAAGCCAGCGGAGAACCAACCAGATAGAACTGGATAACTCTAAGCTTCAGTATGAAGAGGCTTTGCTGGAAACCAAGAAGGCCGATTTAATTGCTCAGATAGAAGCCGAGAAGAACAGGCTTCGTTATGAGCAAGCAGAGAAAAAGTACCAGGAGACTCTGAAAAAAATGGAGTCTCAAAAGCAGTCCAACGACGCTGACCTCAGGGTTTTGAATGAAAAAAAGGCCAAAGCAGAGACAGACTATAATATAGCCGTAAAGAGCCTGGAAAGCATGACTATTCGAGCTCCTAAAGATGGATTGGTGGTTTTAAGAGAAATCTGGAAGGGAACAGGAATGGGGAAAGTCCAAGAAGGAGATACAGTTTGGCCAGGTTATGGATTCCTCGAGATTCCTGACCTTTCAGCTCTGGAAGTAAAACTCTGGCTGAATGAAGTGGATGTTGGAAAAGTCAAGCCTGGACAAGAAGCTAAGGTCACTCTGGATGCCTTTCCAGATAAAACATTCACAGGAAAGGTGGAAAGAGTCGCTTCCATCGGCACCAAGAAAGATTGGGACGCCAAGATCAAGACCTTCGAGACCATTGTTTCTATGGATGAGTTAGATTCTCAGATGAAACCTGGCATGACCTGTATGGTGGACGTTATCATCGAAAAGATTCCTGACGTGGTGTCTGTTCCCATAGAGTCTGTCTTTGAAAGAGAGGGTCAGACAGTAGTGTATGCCATGGGAAGTCGGACAGCTAGAAAAACTGAGGTTGTACTGGGAAAAAGAAACAACACTCATATCGTAGTCCAGCAAGGGCTCTCCCCCGGGGATCGAGTGGCCTTGAGGGATCCTTTTGCCGGGCCTGAAGCCGAAGAAGCTACTTCGAAAAAAGCGGCTTCCGAGAAAGCTCTAAGTACTGCCCAGAGAGTCGTCAACACGAAATAGTCCCAACCATGAATTTCTCTGAAATTATCAGCACTGGCATTAACGGACTAAGAACCCATATGCTCCGCACCTTTCTCACTATGCTGGGGATAATATTCGGGGTAGGAGCTGTTATTGCCATGCTTTCTATCGGCGAAGGAGCTAAAAGAGAAGCCCTGGAAATCATAAACCTCATGGGAGCCAAAAACATCATCATCCAGAACCTCGATTACGAGGAAGAGAAACTGAAATCCATCCGAGAAAAATCCCCAGGACTTTCTCTGGAAGATTTTCTGTCTTTAAAAGAGGGCGTTCCCTACATAGACCATCTTTCACCCCAGAGATTGGTCAAGGCTAATTTTGTCCGCTCCCTAGATGCTGACAGCGAGGATGCTCGAGTCATAGGAACTGATGCCAGGTATCCCCTGACTCTTAATCTGTTAGTGGATAGAGGGCGCTTTTTTGACGAATACGATAATAGAGTCCATGCCAATATCTGTGTAATCGGCCATCAAGTTAGGCGGGATCTTTTTGCCTTTAAGAACCCGCTCGGCCAAAGGATCAAGATTAATCAAGAGTGGTTTGAAGTGATCGGTACAATCCTCAAGAAAGGAAAGGCTAGGGGTGAAATAGAAGGAATAGAGATCGAGAGCATTGCCAATGATATCTATATTCCCATCAACACCGCCATGAAAAAATTTGAGCTTGAAGAATACGAACCTCAACTCAGCGAGATTGCAGTGACCATGGAAGACCCAGGCTATATCAGGGATGCTGCTGTCTATATCGATAAACTTTTCTTCCGTCTTCATCGGGAGACCAGAGACTACAAAATCATCGTTCCCGAAGAACTCCTCCGTCAAACCCAGGAAACCCAGCGCATCTTCAACATCGCCATGGGCTTTATCGCTGGCATCTCTCTGCTGGTAGGGGGGATAGGCATCATGAATATCATGCTGGCTTCGATCTTAGAGAGAACTCGAGAGATTGGTATAAGGAGAGCCATCGGAGCAAAGCAAATAGATATCATGAGTCAATTCATCGCTGAGGCTGTATTCATCAGCCTGGTGGGGGGGCTAATCGGTATTGCAGCCGGAGTCGGTATCTCTAAGGTGGTGGGCCTATATACCCACTGGAGAACTCTCATTTCAGCCTTTTCCATCATCATTTCCTTCGGTATTTCTGTCTCTGTGGGACTGATATTCGGGATATATCCGGCTTATACAGCCTCTCATCTCAATCCTATAGAAGCCCTGCGTTACGAATAAACTAGGGATCAGCTCTTAACTTTCAACTTTTCCTCGGGCGCTGAAAAAATCAAGAAGCTAGGGCCTTTCTAAACCAGGAGCTAATCGGAAGATTAAAAGTGCAGACCTGACCCCATCGTTTTCTTGACCAGATATTTTCCCTTTGGTATAAGGTAATCAAAAAAGAACCATCATCGACAAGGGAATACTGAAAGGCTTTATGTACAACACGATTGTTGCCAAAAGAGCTGGAGTCAAAAGCTCGGGAAATGCCTCTAGGAGAGGGTTTGCTGCACTTCCTGGAATCGGACCCCATAACTTCTACATGGCAGCCGGAGGAAGTTCTCCAGAAAAAATCATCGAGGAAACTGAAAAAGGTCTTCTGCTCAAAGGAGTCACAGGATATGGGATCAATCCTGTCAACGGAAACTTCAGTGGCGGGGCCTCTGGAATCTGGGTAGAAAACGGAAAAATTGCCTTTCCAGTTAAAGGTCTGACTGTTGCTGGTGCAGCCCGGGGAATGCTTAACGGCATTGATATGTTGGGAAACGACCTGGACTTGAATAAAAGCTTCACTTCTCCCACTTTCCGCATTAAATTGATCCAGATAGGAGGAGAGTAGAAAGGGAAAAGATTCTCTATTTTGTTTCTTTCAGGAAGGCTAGGCCCACGACTCCAGGCCCGGCATGAACGCCCAAGACAGGAGAAGCATTCATAATCATAGTCACGTCCTTCCCCAGCCTTTCCTTGATCCTGTTAGCGAGTCCTATTCCCAGATGATATGCATTGGTGTGAGCAACAGCGGTCGAAATCTCTATGCCTTTTTTCTCAGTGGCTGCTGAAAATTTTTCTAAAGCCATATCAAATATTTTTTGTTCTAATTTTTTCTTGCCTCTCGTTTTTCCTATGGGCACCAGTGAACCCTCTCGGTCGATGGAGAGTATCGGGTTGATGTTGAGAATCCCGGCCACGAGCCCTTTGGCCTTGGAAACCCTGCCTCCTTTGACTAAATACTTGATAGTCGGAAAACCAATAATAATTTCTATCTCTTCAATAGCGTTCTCGATTCGTTCCTTCACCCTTTCATGATCCAAGCCTTGTTTGGCAGCCGTAATCCCTTCTACCATAGCTAAACCCAAACCCACGGAAACATTTTTTCCGTCAAGGACTTTGATCCTTTGGGAAGCAATATTATGTGCTGCCTGGAGTGCAGTTTGGAAAGTCCCGCTGAGCTTTCCGGAAACTTGGAGCGAAACGAGGGAGCGATAATGAACCAGAAGATGTTCGAAAAACTGAGTGAAGTCCATAAGACTGGGTTGGGATGTCTTGGGCAGCTGTAGGGAAGCATCCAGTATCTGGTAGAATTCCTCTGGTATGACATCCACTTTATCTGTGTATATTCTATCTGCCGTCTGAAATTTCACTGGGATGAAATAGAGATCATTTTCTTCTATGTAGTTATCAGGGATGTCACAGGTTGTATCTGCTGTTAAAGCCAAGGCCTGCTTTTCTGAAATCGGAAGATCAGGAGCGAATTTGAAGACTTTTTTTGACGAAACCTCTCCGAATTGAGCGGCGCAGGTAAACACTTCCTCAGGACTATTGGTCTTTAAGTGAATCTTGGCAAAGTTCAAAGAACCGTAGAAGATCAAATCCTGGCCGAGAGAATTCAGCTTCTCGATCAACCTCGAGCGTTCAATGTTTTTTTTCCGCAGACAACATTCAGCACAGAATCTTAATTCCTCCTTTGCATCTTTCTTCTCTTTAGGGACAAGAATTCTTTTCTTTTTGAACGGCTTGCTCGGGTACTCGCCCTTTTCCATAAGATCTATCCAGCCCTCCAGAAAATGAACGAAGGCTTTTCCTCCCGCATCCACCACATTGTGTTTTCGTAATACTTCCAGCTTCTGAGGCGTTTTTTCAAGAGCTGCAGCCGCAGTTTTTAGTGACTCACGGAAGAGAACAATAAAATCATCGATTGCCGGAGCCTGTTTTTTCAACTCTTCAGACCACTCTTTCATGACTGTTAAGACCGTACCTTCTTGAGGGTCGCTGATAGCTTCATAAGCTCTTATGACACCTTGAGTGGAGGCTTGAGCAAATTCCTCGGGTAATACTTTTTCATATTCCTTAAGCGCCTCGGCAAAACCAGCCAAGAACTGCGCAAAAATAATCCCTGAATAGCCCAGCGCTGAAGAGACAGCTTTTTCGGCCATTTGCTGGCTGGTTTCGCCAACAGAGGAGGAGATGGGGAATTCTTCCAGCAAGGGAGACAAGGTCTTTTTAAGGTTGACTCCTGTATCCTTGTCAGGAATAGGGAAGACGTTTATTTTATTAAGCTCTTTCTCATGAGCAATGATTTCTCTGCAGCTTGCCAGAAGAGCCTGCTGGTAAAGAAGGCCATCAAGGCAATCGATTTTTTGGAGATTTGATTTCTTCAATTTCCGTGTATTCCTTTAAATCAAGTTTCGAATGATCTCAATCTATTTTTCTGGTCGTGAGTTCGTGGTCTAGGTAGAAATTAATTCGAAAAGAAATAGATTTTCGAGGGATCATCATAAACGACTCGTTCAGTTTGATACCAATCTTTTGAGCTGGAAGCATCTTGAAAATGAATTGTTGTTCTTTCAAATCCCATCCTCCGTAGCCAGGGCTGTACCTTTTGCTGGGCCATAAATTCATCTTTATGGCTTCCTCAGCGATGATTTTGTCCGATTGAGTAGCCACTTCCTCAACCGCCTCAGATCCCATAGAATCTAAAATTAGAGCCTTAAGAAGGTCATTTTTCTTGGTAAGATCTTCAACTTCTTTCTCTAGCTCTGGGCCAATGGTACAGACGCAGAGAGCTACTTTTTCAGCATCATTAAAAACAGAATGCTTATTCGTCTCTTCATAATCAATGATCGTATAGAGAGATTCTGGCTTCAGGAGGTCATCCAGTTTCTTCTTTTCTTCAGTGATGAGTTTGGTTAATGAACTGCTATTTGTTTTTTGTTGGTACCCCATCAAGCTAAAGATTCTCTTTTCCTGCAGTTCTATTTTGAAAGCCTTGCTCTGTTTGACAATCCGGGACATGCTTATATTCTCATTGATTATTCCTGTTCTGGCAAGTCAAAAATACGATTTTGACATCATATTTAGCCCATGATATAAGTTTTTTGTCTGATGAAGAAAATGAGAATGGCTGAACAGCCAAAAAAATTACGGTTGGCCGATGAAGAGAAATTCCTATCCCTTCATGTGGGGACTCTCGAAGATGACATAAAGAGGTTTAAACAGATATATTCAAGTTTATGGTGGGATTCAGGAACAGAATTGCCCTGGTTACAAAAACAATACAGCAAAACTGAACAAAGAAAGATAGAAAACGAACTCTCCAAGTTCGTCGATGAAGTTTCAATCAAGATTAAGGATTATTCTCCAGAAAAAGGCAAACAGAAAGTCTGGATAGAGGATTTCATAGTAGGGCTTAAGAGATGCGGAAAACAGATTTTGGAGCTTTCTGATGTTTATCTCGACTCGATATTCAACGAGAGCTACACGGACTCAACTAAACAGTTCGTAGAGAAGGTTAAGGATTTTGATCCTACGCTCAAGATAGAGGATGTGTATCAGGCCCTGAGAAATGTCTGGATAATGAATTCTCTACAAGTCTATCTGAATCGTGACATCGAGCATTCTGACGCAATTTTTGCTTACAGCCTGATCTACCCCTATACCGATAATGTCTTAGACGATGTTTCAGAACCTTTAGAAAAGAAGCTATCCTTAACCCTCAATCTGAGAGACTGGTTAGAGGGCCGGCTATCTCCTTTTCACAACTCTCAGGAAGAAAAAATATTCAGACTCATAAGAATCATCGAAAAACAATACAGAAGAGAGGTGTTTCCAGGCGTTTACCAGAGCTTGCTGGCCATCTTCAACGCCCAAATCAGAAGCCTCCTTTTGCAAAAAAAGCACAGCTTGCCTTACGAAACAGATATTCTTGATATCAGTTTTGAAAAGGGAGGCGCTTCTGTTCTGGCTGATGGGTATCTTGTCAACGGAAACCTTGATGAGGATCAAGCTGAATTCTGCTTCGGATTTGGAGTTTTCTTACAGTTGGCTGATGATATTCAGGACGTTTCTGTTGATAGGAGGAACAAACACATGACTATCTTTTCTCAAACTGCAGAGAAATACGATCTCGATAAGCTCACTAATAAACTCTTCAATTTTATTTCTAGAGTTGTGGAAACGAAATTGGATGAACAGACGGAAAACAGGAAAAAGCTCAAAGAGATTATCCAAAAGAACTGTTATTATTTAGCCCTGGAAGCCGTAGGCAAGAATAAAAACTACTACAGCAAAAAATACGTCGATAAAATGCAAAATTATTTCCCGGTTAAGTTTTCATACCTCAAAGAACTGAGAAAAAAGTTAAAGGAGAAATTTCTGGAAAATAAAGAATTTGTGGTAGACCTTGATCTTGTTTCGGCGATTCTTCTGACTATAACGGCCAGAACAATCACAGAAAAATGAAGAAAAGAAAAGTCTGCTTAATACTTTTAATGATTTCCCTAATCTGCGGATTCGGGTGCAAAACAAAAAAGACGAGTTCAATCGACGGTTTTCCTCTTCAATTTGTGTGGTCATGGGAGGAAGACCAGAATCGTGTTGGAGAGGGGAATGTTTGGAATGGCTTTGTAAAAGAAGGAAACCTGTTCAAGGCCACGAATCCTGTCTCACGTTTCGCCTTTTGGCGAAAGACTGTGACCCCAACCCTTTTCCTGGAATACAAGAATGCAGGAAAAGCTTCAGTCAGGCTTTTCCTGAACGGGGTCAAAATCGAAAGACTTGCCCCTGCGGCAAGAATCACCAGAAAGGCCATAAAGACTGACAGGCTTTACCAAGGACTGAATTTTGTGGAGTTCAGAAAAGGGGAAAAGATAGAATTCTACATTAAAGATATCTATTTTGAAGATGAAGAGGAAACGTCAACCTCTCCCAACTTTCAGATCGAAAAAGGGGAAAAACTGCATATTCCCTTTGAGGCTGGTAAAGTCTCGCTTGTCCTGAAAGGGAAAGGAAGCCTCAGGATGAGAGCTCGGGAGGCCATGACTTCTTCTGTACTAAAAGTCAAGAAAATAGCCAATGTCTTTTCCTTCTTTAAGAAAAAGTCCAGATTGAGCTCCCCGAGTCCATTCATTATTGAGCTGCAAGGGCTGAAGGGAAAATTTTCCATTCAGGATGTTAAATTTGTTCCCCATGAAGTCAAAAAGCCGCCTCCAGAAACCCTCTTTATTAAAAAGCCTTTTCCTGACATTTACATCTTACTCATTGATGGCTGCCAAGCGAGCCATCTTGGAGCTTATGGTTATTCTCGCGACACTTCTCCTCATATCGATGCTTTGGCGAAAGATAGCGTCGTTTTTGAAAACGCTTATTCCAATGCGGCCTTCACAAGAGCAGCAGTAGCCACTATCTTCACTGGATTGTATCCCGAGCACCACAAAGTCAGAGTCCTGACCAAAGGGCTATTGCATGAATTTCTTACTCTTCCCGAATTCCTGAAAAACCGCGGTTATCAGACTTCGCTATTTTCATCTTCGGCCAACATTTCTGGGCCCTTTGGCTTCAGACAAGGTGTCGATGAATTTTATAAATATTTCGGCCAGCGTAAGGCGATGCGTAAATATATTGCCTCGGATTTCATTGAATGGCTGAAGAGAACAGGAAATGGCTCCCCCAGATTTTCTTACCTCCACTTCAAGGAGCCTCATTTTCCCATACTGCCTCCGCCTCCTTTCTTAAACATGTATAAAAAAGACCCTCCGAGATACCCGGTTATTCTTCGACTGAAAAACAAGAAGGACTTTTCTCCAGAGGAGATACAAGACCTTACCGATGATTATGATTCTACGATCGCCTATGTGGATCATCTCTTGGGGAAAATACTGGATCATATGAAAGAAACCGATTCATACGATCAAAGCCTGATTGTGTTTCTTTCTGACCACGGAGAAGCCCTGTATGAACATAAGTTTATCGGCCATGGTGGCATCGTGTTTGATGAAGTCACCCGTATCCCACTGCTGGTGAAGTTCCCCTCGGCGATGAATATCAAAGGCAGAGTGCGCACCGTTGTTCAGACTACGGATATTTTCCCGACTATCTCCAGGTTATTCAGGAACAAAAGGAAGTTCGACGGCCGGTCTCTTGTTGAAGCCTACTTTCAGAAAGAACAGGGTAACGAATACTCTGTTAGCCGAAATTTTATAATGCCTGGGGCTTTTGGGCTAAGATGGCGCGATTATTATTACATAATGGAATTGAATGATTTTACCGAAGAGCTTTATAACGTAAATATCTCACCTGAAATAAATATTATCGACAAACACAAAGCTCTGTCTTTATTCTTGAGGACCAAGTTTTTAGCTTGGCTCTGCAGATACCAGACCATCCAGAAAAAAGCAAAACAGATAGATCTCACTAAACTTTCCCCAGCCGAGCTGGAAAACCTGCGCGCCCTTGGATACATTGAGTAATCTGCGACTAAACTTATTGAGGAAACAATCCTATAAAAAAGCTTTTAAGGAGCAGCCTGTGAAAAAAAACTCGATCGTCTTGATAACAACGTCTTTGGTGATAATCGTTTTCCTGAACCTATCGTTGAATGCCCAGCCAAAAGAGCAAAATCAAACCTGTTTGCTTCGCTTTGGAATATTTTTCACCTCAGAAAGAAGTCAAGAGTCTCTCGATGGACGGATGCTGTTGATGATCTCCACCGATGAAAAACGAGAACCGCGGTTTCAGATAAGCGACGGCCCGGGTACACAGCTGGTCTTCGGTATCGATGTCGACAGGTTGAAGCCAGGAGAAATCGCAGTCATCGACCACGATGTATTTGGCTATCCTTTAAAAACCATCGCTGAGATTCCTTCTGGAGAATATTGGGTACAGGGGCTGCTTCATCGCTATGAGACTTTTCATCGGGCCGACGGCCATACCATGAAACTTCCCATGGATAGGGGAGAAGGGCAGCAGTGGAACCGAGCCCCTGGAAACCTCTACAGCACCCCGAAGAAATTCCGTATCGACCCCAAAAAGAATGAGATGGTCGAAATCATCCTGGATAAGGAAATCCCTCCTATCCCTCCTCCTGAGGATACAAAATACGTCAAGCATGTTAAGATCCAGAGCAAATTGCTAACCGAATTCTGGGGACGTCCTATGTATCTCGGCGCCTGTGTCCTTTTACCCGAGGGCTTTGATGAACATCCGGAAGCTCGTTACCCTCTGGTTATTTTTCATGGCCATTTCCCGCACACGTTCAGGGGATTTCGAGAGGAACCCCCAGATCCCAACCTCAAACCTGAGTACAGTTCCCGCTTTGATCGGGAGGGATACAACAGGACTGTTCAGGAATATGCTTATAAGTTTTACCAAGAGTGGACTGGACCTGGCTTTCCCAGAATGGTCGTCATAGAAATCCAGCACGCCAACCCCTATTATGATGACTCCTATGCAGTGAACTCAGCCAATCTGGGTCCCTACGGGGATGCGATAACCTATGAATTGATCCCCTATGTCGAGAAGAAATTTCGGTGTATAGGAAAAGGTTGGGCCAGATTCCTCTACGGAGGCTCAACTGGAGGCTGGGAAGCTCTTGCTGTGCAGGTTTTCTATCCCGATGAATACAACGGTTGCTGGGCAGCCTGTCCTGATCCGATAGATTTTCGTGCCTACACTATTGTGAATATCTACGAGGATAAAAATGCTTATTATCTCGAAAGTCAGTTCAAGCGCACCCCGCGTCCCGGACGCCGGAATTATCTCGGCAAAATCAACTGCACTCTTGAAGAGATGAATCACCGCGAGCTCGTCCTGGGGACAAAAAGCCGTTCCGGTCGGCAATGGGATATCTGGCAGGCCGTGTATTCTCCTGTCGGACAAGATGGATATCCAAAGCCGATATGGGACAAACTGACCGGGGAGATCGACCGTTCGGTGGCTGAGTACTGGCGTGAGAATTATGACCTTCGTTACATCCTGGAAAGGGATTGGAAAACAGTCGGCCCCAAACTCAAAGGAAAAATCCATATTTACTGCGGGGATATGGATAATTACTACCTGAATAATGCTGTCTATCTGACGGAAAAATTTCTGGAGAATACAAAAAATCCCTATTATGAGGGGGAAGTCGATTATGGAGATCGAGCTGAGCACTGCTGGAATGGAGACCATACTCGACCGAATGCGATTTCACGATTGAGGTACAATCAGATGTTCATCCCCAGGATCGTGGAGCGAATTCTCAAGTCTGCCCCTCCAGGAGCAGATACAACGTCTTGGAGATATTAAGTCCTGAGAAATCTAGAGCTATGTTGATTTGCCTAAGTTTTTTCTTTTTTTTATCTAGAGAATTATGAAAGTTTCCTAGAAAAGGAGGAAAATATGAGCAAGATATTTCGTTATATCCAAGTCTTATTCCTAGCGGTTCTTCTCTTGTCTTCTGTCCAAGGTCAGGAAAGAGTAGCTGAATCCCAGGAGCTTAACCAGGATACTATCAATAGACAAGGGCCTACAGACCCTGATGAATTGGAATCTTTCTTGGATGGTATTATGGCCGTCCACCTGGAATCCTATCATATTGCAGGAGCGACTTTATCAGTTGTCAAAGACGGGAAGATTCTCTTGGCCAAGGGGTATGGGTATGCTGATATCAAAAACAAAAAGCCTGTGAATCCTGAAAAAACACTTTTTCGTCCGGGTTCTGTGTCCAAACTCTTCACCTGGACAGCAGTAATGCAGCTTTTCGAACAAGGAAAACTAGACCTCGAGGCTGATGTCAATCAATACTTAAAAGATTTTAAGATTCCGGACACCTATCCTGAACCTATCACTCTAACGCATTTATTTACCCATACCCCAGGGTTCGAGGATGTTTGGACTGGCATGGCTGCCCGCAGTGCTGAGGACCTGGTGCCTTTAGGAGAATTTTTAGCAGAAAGAATGCCGCCCCGCTTCCTTCCCCCTGGAAAACTGGCTGCATATTCCAATTATGGAACCGCACTTGCCGGATACATTGTACAGGAACTCTCAGGAATTCCGTTTGAAGAATATATTGAGGAGAACATTTTCAAACCTCTGGGCATGGAGCAGAGCAGCTTCCGACAGCCTCTGCCGCCAAGACTTGCCGGCGATATGTCTGTGGGCTACACCTTTGTAAAAGGAAAGTATGAAGCTCGAGGATTTGAATTTATCAATGGCCTTGCTCCGGCTGGATCCTTGAGTTCTTCGGCCACGGACATGGCCAAATTCATGATAGCCCACCTTCAATTGGGAAAATACGGGGAACAGAGCATCCTGGAAGAAGAGACAGCTATAATGATGCAGCGCCAGCTTTTTACCCATGACCCTCGATTAGATGGCAATGCTTATGGCTTTTGGGAACAGAGCTTAAATAATCTAAGGATGATCGGACATGGAGGCGATTCAACCTTGTTTCATACATCACTCGTGCTGATTCCTGAACGAAATTTAGGATTTTATATTTCTTATAACAGCACGGGCGGAGCAGGGGCAGCTCGAGATGAGCTCTTACAAGCTTTTCTCGATCGCTATTATCCGATGCCAGAAGAACTGGAGCCAGAGCCGTCCCCTGATTTTTTAGAGCGTGCAGGCCGATTTACTGGCTATTATGGAATGGCCAGGGGTGTATTTTCCACTTATGAGAAAATAGCCAACCTTATGATGGTTATTCAAGTAAAAACCACTGAGGAAGGGACTTTACTGACTCCCTTCCCGGCCGGATTGGGAATCAAGCAGTGGGTGGAGGTTGAGCCGCTTGTTTTTAGGGAATTGGGTGGACAGGGGATTCTTGTTTTCCAGGAGAATGATCAAGGCCGTATCGCGAATGCCTTTGTTAACCAATTTCCCTATTTTGCCCTGGTTAAATTAGCTTGGTACCAATCACCCGGGTTCCATTACACGCTGTTGGCAATCTTGATGATTTTATTTTTGTCAACCCTGGGATGGCCTTTGAGCGCTTTATCCAGACTTGTGTGCCGGCGTAAAAAAGATATTCGGAGTGCGCCCTGGTTTGTCCGTGGAGTGGCCGGGACAATCAGTGCTTTCTATATTATATTCCTGCTTGGCACAGTCATGGCTTTGAGTGATCCGATGGAAATCATGTTCGGGATTCCTTCCCTCTTAAAGATCGCCCTCATATTTCCCTTGATTTCAGCTGGACTGACGGTAGTGGCTTTGATCTTGACCTATTTTGTCTGGAAGAATAGATACTGGACTGTCTGTGGTCGAGCACAATACACGCTTATCATCCTGGCTTCAGCGGTCTTTCTCTGGTTCCTGAACTATTGGAAACTGTTTGGCTTCAACTTTTAGAGTTGTCATGAATCTTTTGGAATTTTGAGCGACCTGAACTTTTGCTGGAAAAATATTGAATCCTGATATATAAAGAGAAAGAGCTTTTTAGAGATTTTTAGGCTATAAATTGAAGGCATTAAATGCCCAATTCATTATGAATTCAAAAATAAGATATTTAAAGAAATACATCACTATTGGGCTATGGGTAGGTCTTGTTTTTGTAGCCTATGCCATTCATTCAGGTCATGGGCATACTGCCGGAAAAAAGAAGATAAAAAAAGATCCCCGGGAATACTTGTGGCAAATTCACCATGAGGTTAAAGAACTCGGGAGCTACGAGAACGAGGCTTTTGTAAAAAGAGAATTTCATACCGAATTGGATGGGAACAGAGAAAACAAGGAAGAACATGTCGTGGTTCTCATCTATAGAGTCGGAGATAGGGAGAGTATGCTCCTCCAGGTAACCTATTTCACTTCTAAAAGGAAAGGAAGCCCCGTCAAATATCCTAGTGAAATCAGAGTGATCTCCTGCAGTTTAAAAGAAGATAATTTAGAGATTAAACATTGTGACTACACTGAAAAAGAGATTGAATCTTTGTTACCTGATATCCTGCAGGGGATTCTGAACAAGAAAGAAATACTCAAACTGCTCGACAAGCAAAATTAAGCTCATTCAGGCTGGGCTTGCGAAAACTCTTAAGGGGAAACTAAAGAATTTTACTTTATGATGAGATACCTAATTTTGGAGTAGATCATTGTTTTATTCTTTTATGGCCTTAATTCTGTTTTCGATCTCTGGCTGGTTCGGGTTGATCTCCAAAGATTTTTTCCACGCAGCCAGAGCTTCACCGAATTCTCCTAATCTATAATAGCATTCGCCCAAAGAATTCAGGAGGTTGATATTTATTCCGAAATGGGAAACAGCCTTATCATACAGAGAAATGGCTTGATTGAACTCTCCGAGAGCCTGATGAGCCTTCCCAAGAAGGAAATAGACATCATAGTTGGCTATAGTTGACTCTGAAAAAGGAAGCAATATGTCCTTGATTCTTTTAAATTCTTCCAAACGAAAATAAACGTGCGCCAAGTTTAAGGCGAATCTTATCGAATTCGGCCGCTGATAATATGCTTTTTCCAGCTGAATTCGCGCCTTTTGTATCTCTCCCTTTAGGAAGAACTGTCCTCCCAGGATAAAAGCATAAGCAGGATCGTCTGGAGGCAGTAAAGTTCTAGAGTAAATCCAGGGTCGGGGGAGACCGGCTGCAGGAGTGACCTCAAAGTTTTCTGTTTCTGAGAGGACCTCTTGACCTTGATCCCATAAAGAGACTTTGATGCGGTAATATCCTGGAGGAAATTCGTGGAGCGCAAATTCTTCGTTAAAATTCATTCGATCTTGATATTCTCTCACTTTTTTTGTTCGTGATAAAAACTGCTCATTGTCCTTGACAAAATCAAATTTCAACAGTCCGCTCTGCTCCAAAATGGGATTGAGGCCCGAGACCTGAAAACCCAGGAAGAGTTTGTCTTGGGGATGAAAAATATCCTTGGGCTGACAGTGAATTTGAAGAAGACCAATTTTGAAAGGTTTGGGCTTGTTTGATTCAGGGGAAACAGTCTCTGTTCGGTAACCTAAAAGCAATGCACTCATACGCAGGGCTTCGCTCTCGGGGACAGTAATATCTTTCTCCAAGGAAGTAAACTCCTTGGAGACTTCATTCTTGACCAAGATCGATAACCTGTAATTTCCAGGAAGCAAAGGAAACATATCATAGAGGGCGAAAGGTTTATGAGTGATATTTTTGAGTTGGGTTTCATCAAGCTCAACAGGAATCGACCCTTCATACTGATAGATAGTATTGCCCTCCAAATCAGTCACTTTCCCGTTGGTCTTTATATTGGTGGAGTATTTGTCTTGGTAAAGCTGAACGGAAAATTTTAGGAGCTCCACCACATAATGAACAAAATAGATGCCAGAGCTATCTTTAATGACTCTTACCAAAGAGTCGTTATCTATGTAATTTGCCGTATATTCCACTTCTACCACATCTTTATATAAAAGGAATTTTTCCGCATATTTATCTTTAAATTGCTTTTGAGGAACCATGTTTACCTGCTGGATCAATATATCCGAGGCTAGAGATGGACGGCCGAACCGGGCCTCTTCTCCGGGGATAAGAGAAAGAGAAGTCCTAGCCAAGCTTGGATTTATTTTCCTCAATGCTCGAAAGGCTTCCAGATAATTGGCTCGATCACCAAAATAGGATGTCATCAGAGCCTGAGGCCCATCAATAGTGGGGCTGTAGAGAATGTATTCTCCGAATCCTTCTTTCTGATAAAACACTAGGTTGAAGGCAGCCGGAAGACCGAGCCTTGTTAATCCCTGATAAAACCAGGTTTCATTATTGTGAAGTTCTGGCTCACCCGTAACTCTGCTAATGTCACGGGGTTCACCCAAAAGGATATGCATCTGCCCGCGGTCAGTTTTCCATCCAGGCTTGGGAACTCCTCTTCCAAAATAGCGGTTAGCATAATTGACCCGTTGATAGTGCTCTTCTCTGAACTCATTCTTGGGAGTGCCGGGGGTCGGGTCCCTGTGATTCCAGAACGCTTCAATAAATAGATCTCTTTCTCTATCTGTTTGGAGCTGGAGAAAAACTTCTCTTTCGACGGGAGAAATGATGTACACCACTTCCTCCTCGAGCCATTTTTGAAACCTCGGAGGAAGCTCTTTGATCGATTTTTTCTCTGCAAAACCTTGTACAGGCGGCATAATAAAAATTATCATTAAGAATGCTAGAATTTTTTTTTGTCTCAAGATCAATCCTTTCACCTATAAAAATATCTCCTCTCTAAGATAAATTCAAGTTAATTTCATTTGGTTGCCTGAATCTTCGTGGTACAAAACTTGAAGAGTTCTGGATCAAACGCTTTACTTCATGGCCAGTCTGAGGATATGATGATACTGAAAAAGGAGAGCATTGTGAAAGATAGAATGAATCGCCGCCAATTCATCAAGAGTTCAGCCCAGGCAGGAATTCTCCTCGGTCTTTCTGGAGGATCCTATTGGGGAGCCAGCGCAATTTTCGGGCAAGGATTTGATTTGATCATCAAGAACGGAACAGTGATTGATGGAATCAAAGACAAAAGCTATAAAGCTGATCTGGGTATTAGCGGAGAGCGCATAGCTGTGGTGGGCAATCTGCAAGCCGAGAAGGGGAAAACCATTATCGATGCAGCAGGAAAGGCTGTCTGCCCAGGATTCATCGATATTCATTCCCATACCGATTTCGAACTCCTGATCAATCCCAAGGCCGAAAGCAAAATAAGGCAGGGCGTGACTACCGAGTTGAGCGGAAACTGCGGTGGTTCAGAATTCCCCAGGAAAAGAACCCTATCAGAATGGGAGAAAAAAATTACAGAAAGACTTAAGCTGGAGGTAGATTGGATTGATTTAGATGGGTATCGCTCCAGGTTGACCAAAAACGGCTTAGCAGTCAATCATGGTACTCTGGTCGGACAAGGAACCATTCGAGATTATGCCATGGGAGAGGAGAGAAGAGAGCCCTCTCCAAAAGAGATGGAGCTTATGAAAGAACTTGTAGTTGAGGCTATGGAGCAGGGCGCTTTCGGAGTATCCAGCGGTCTCGAATATACTCCCAGCGGTTTTGCTTCTGCTGCAGAAGTCATAGAGCTCTGCAAGGAAGCTAGTAAGTACGGTGGCTTCTATGCGACTCACATACGAAGTGAAGACATCCAGGTTTTAGAGGCAGTCGGTGAATCTCTTTTTATTGCTGAAAGAGCGGAAATTCCGCTCCAGATATCGCACTTGAAGGCTTCAGGTAATGTCAATTGGTGGAAGATGCCCATGATGATCGATCTAATCGAAAGAGCCCGAGACAGAGGCGTTCAAGTCACTGCTGACCGGTATCCCTATATAGCCTACAGCACAGGTCTGAGCATCAATTTCCCTCAGTGGGCCCTGGAAGGAGGCAGGACAAAGTTTGTGGAAAGGCTTAAAGATAAGGATTTAAGACAAAGAATGAAGGCTGAAACATTGGAGAAGGTCATCGGAAATAATTCTTGGGAGAGCCTTCTTATCGTGGAAGTACATACAGAAAAGAATCGCCATCTGGAAGGCAAATACCTTCCTGAAGGAGCAGCACAAAGAAAACAAGATGCCTATGAATTCGCTTGTGATCTGCTGGTAGAAGAGGGAGGGGACGTTTCGATCGTGGGTTTTGGTATGAGTGAAGAAAACACTGAGCTCGTTTTGAGACATCCCTTGGTCATGCTCTGTTCAGACGGTTCTGCCTTGGCACCTTATGGTCCCCTGGATCGGGGTGTGCCCCATCCCAGAAACTATGGAGCTTTCCCTCGTTTTCTCGGTACCTATGTCCGGGAAAAGAGGCTGCTCAACCTTCCTGAGGCCATAAAGAAGATGACTTCCCTGCCAGCATCCAAGATGAAGCTCAAGGACCGCGGCTCCATCAGAAAAGGTAACTTTGCTGATCTAGTCGTGTTCGATCCTAAAACAATTTCTGATACAGCAACCTACACCGAGCCTAAACAGTATCCAGAAGGCATCGATTATGTGATCGTGAACGGCAGAATCGTCATCGACCACGATAAACACACAGGCGAGCTGCCCGGAAAAACTCTCGCTGGCCCTGGCAAAAAATAGCTGCCAAGGAATTTTTTTTAGAAAAATTTCCCTTGACTTTAACACAGTCTCACGTTGCTGTATTCGCTTTAGCTGTTAACTCAAACGATCGAAAGTACTCTGATAATTTAGAACGTAAGTCGGGCTACGAACTGCACTCTCCGGGGAGGTATGACTCTGGCTGGTTCCATGAAGCCTTCTGCAAGTCCCCT